>Ga0209930_1000069_pt1 | contig 560287 bp, 487 predicted proteins | sample ThiBiot_500_biof_2_FD_183948 | JGI IMG/M metagenome (GOLD analysis project Ga0209930, IMG submission 183948) | Wastewater bioreactor microbial communities from Cape Town, South Africa - Thiocy_cont_500_biof (SPAdes) | ecosystem: Engineered > Bioreactor > Thiocyanate-remediating >...
TCGGCCGCCGATGTCTGCGGCCCGGTTTTCTGTCTCATCTTCGCTTCCTTTGATAGAGCTACGATGAGCCGAAAATCCTCTCTTCTCAATTAAACCAATTCTGTCTCAAGGGCGCTGATGTCGGACAAACTGGTCGATGAACAAGCCGGTCACGTTGCGGCGCTCGTGCTGCATCAGAATTTTACGCTCGCCGTCAGCACTGCACTGAATGGCTCGCCGATCTGATTACCGAGATTGGTCGACCCGATCGAGGACGTGTAATAAGTCTTGTTGAGGATGTTTTTCAGATTGAGCTGTAGCGTCAGCGGACGCTCCATCTGAAAGGTATAGGCGGCAAAGGCGTCGGCCACGATGTAACCCGGCAGGAAATAGGCATTGGTATTGATGCCGGCGCGCTTGCCGGCACCGCGTGCGCCCATGCCGACCTTCAGCGTATTGCCGTTGCCGCCCACCTCGCCGAAATCATAAGTGAAGAATAACGATCCGGTATGGCGCGGCACGTTGACCGGCCATTTGCCGGCGTAAGTTGGGTCTTCGAGCACCTTGGCATCGGTGAAGCCATAGCTGGCAATCATGCTGAGTTCATCCGTCAGCTCGCCCGCGACATCCACTTCAACGCCTCGAGCACGCACGAGGCCAGCGGTCTGCACATAAGTCTCACCGTTGATGACTTCGGAATAGGCAACATTCTTCTTGTCGCTGGTGTAAAGCGCGACATTAGCCGTCAACCCGTCGGCGATCTCGAACTTGCTGCCGATCTCGTAAGACACGCCCTCCTCCGGCGGCAGGTTTCCGTAATAGCTGGCGATCGATGATTGTGGACGGAAGGTCTTGGCGACATTGGCATACAGTGAAATGTCCGGTGTCAGCTTATAGACGACGCCGCCACTCGGTATCCACTTGCTGCCATTGCTATCCGTATTGGTGACGAAGGGACGCCCCTTGCCGGCCGTCAGGTCGTAATACTGATAGCGCAGGCCGCCGACGAGAATCCATTGGTCCGTGAGATGCAGCGAATCCTGCATATAGGCCGAGGCGGTGGAAATGATCTCCGTCTGGTCGCTGTCGGGCTTGGAGACCGTCGTGCAGGCCGGCATTCTGCCATAGACCGGATTATAGATGTTGAAGTTGACCGATTGCGGGCAGCGGATGAGATCCGTGCGCAGCGTGTTGGCGTAATCATAAGATGTGCCAAACAGCAATTCGTTGCGCAAACCGCCGATCTCGACGTCGCCGGTGAGATCGGCGCGCATGGCATGATTGTAAATTTCCGAGCCTTGTGTGGCATCGGCGCGGCGCGTCAGATTGCCGTTCCTGGCATTGTAGGCCATGACACGGGCCTGATTGTCGGAATATTCGTTGTAGCTGTAGCTATAGCCGAGATTGAGCGACCAGCTTTCGTTGAACTCGTGCTTGATGTTGACCGACGCCAGATCGGAGCTGCCCTTCGAAATATTGTAGGGCTCGTCAAAGCGGATCTTGGGATCAACATTGACGGCATGACCAGTATTCAAATCGAAGATCGTGCCGCGATCAAAGGGGACGCTGTAATCCTCATGCATATAGGACAGCGTGACTTCCGTGTCCTCGCCATACCACGAAAGCGACGGAGAGATAATCCAGTCCTTCGTCTTGCCGAAATTGCGCCAGTAATCGACATTCTTGTATTCGCCGATCAGACGATAGGCGAAATCCGTGTCCTTGATCGGTCCCGTGAAGTCCAGGCCGGTCGTGCCACCACCAAAACTGGAGGTGCTGCCATAGATCTCGCCGCCGAACATCTGTTGCGGCTTCTTGGTGATCACGTTGACCATGCCGCCTGGATCGAGGATGCCATAGAGCGTCGAAGCCGGTCCCTTGAGCACCTCGACGCGCTCCGTCGTGGCATTGAAGCTTCTCGGCAGCGCCGTCTTGAAACCATTGGTGAGGATCGAGCCGTCGCGATTGTCGCCAAAGCCGCGACGGATGACGGAATCCTGCGTGCCGCCGAGCGTGTTCGATTGATTGATGCCGCTGATGTTGGAAAGCGCATCGTCGAGCGACTGGGCTTTCTGGTCCTTCAGCACGTCCTGGCTAACGATATTGACGGCCTGCGGAATATCGATCAGCGGCGTATCGCTCCGGGTCGCTGTCGTCGTCGAAACCGGCTGGTAGCCCCGGGTCGCGCCGTCTTGGCCGGCACTTTTGACGGTGATCGGCGCCAACACGGTGGCGTCATCCGCTGCTACCGGCTTCGATTTCTTCGCCTGTGCATCCCCTTCTTGCGCTAAGGCCGGATAGGCCGTGCAGGCGCTCAACATCAAAAGAACTGCACGAATGTGATTGCCCCTGACGCCGGCCGAGACCGTCTTTCCCCACTTCATTCTGCCCCCGTATCCCTGACGGATAGTCTTCAAATTCCCAAATCAAAACCAAGGCCCGCCATCGACGGGGTTGGCGGCTTATTCTTTTTATGAATGTAGTAGTCAACTTTTAGCGAGGCGAATTCTGTCGAATTATGACAGGTTCAATCCAAGCCTTCCGGGCTGAGTCGCCAAGTGCGACCCAGCAGGAAACCCTAAAAATACGATGAAATCAGCTGGATATGGAGATCTTCCCAGAGTCTGGCCTTTGCAGCGCGCCGGCGCACAAAAGTAGCCGACGACCGCCGAAATGAAAAAACGCGGCAATTTACAGCACGGAAAAATTGACTACTACAGTCAGGAATAGTTTCGCTCCCTTGGAGACCATACGCGAAAGATTGCATGCGCATCGAACAGGAACAGAATTCACGATCACAAGACGGTATCGAGCCCGTCGGTTTGCGTGCAGAGAAGCTTGCCGCAGGCTATGGTCGGCAGCTGATCATCGATGACATTACATTGTCTGTTCCGGATGCCACCATGACCGTGCTGGTCGGGCCGAATGGCTCCGGCAAATCGACCTTGCTATCCGTCATGGCGCGCCTTCTGAAGCCGATGGGCGGCAGTGTCATGCTGGACGGCAAGGCACTGCATGCCATGCCGACCCGGGAGGTTGCCCGCCGGCTTGGCCTGCTGCCGCAAAGCCCACTTCTGCCGGAGGGGCTGACAGTCTACGACCTGGTCTCGCGTGGGCGCTACCCGCATCAAGGCCTTATCCGGCAATGGACCGACGCCGACGAGGCCGCCGTGGAACATGCCTTGACCGTCACCGATACCCTTGAATTCGCAAACCGCCCTGTCGCCGATCTTTCGGGCGGCCAGCGGCAACGCTGCTGGATCGCCATGGCGCTGGCGCAGGAAACGCCCATCATCCTGCTCGACGAGCCGACAACCTTTCTCGACCTGCACTATCAGGTCGAAGTGCTGGAACTGTTGCGCCGTCTGGCTCGTCATCACGGACGCACGATCATCGCAGTGCTGCACGATCTCAATTTCGCCCTTCAATATGCTGACCGGCTGGTGTTCCTGAAAAGCGGAGCCGTTGCCGGCGTCGCCGAGCATCCGAGCCAATGCACGATAGAGCTCGTCCGCGACGTCTTCAATGTCGAGGTGCTGCGGCTGGAAAATCCCGAAAGCGATACGCCCTTTTTCCTGCCCTCGACAAAGGGTAGAAGGCCCGAGCGATGAGCGTGCTGCAAGTGACGGGCAATACCGTGCCGTTGCGTGCGCGCCGCGCGCGCAGCCTCATCGCCTTTGCGGCCTTGATCGTAGTCATTGTCGTTCTCGCCTCGATCCACGCCGGGATCGGTGCAAGACCAGTACGGCCGGCGACGCTGCTCCAGGCGATCTTTGCCTACGATGCCAGTAATTTCGAACATCAGATCCTCTGGAAGCTTCGGCTCGCCAGGCTGGCGGCCGCGCTCCTCGTCGGAGCGGCACTCGGTGTCGCGGGCCTTCTGCTGCAATCTCTCCTGCGCAATCCGCTCGGCGAGCCGCATATCCTCGGGCTGAATGCCGGCGCGAGCCTTGCAGCCGTCACGACAAGCAGCTTGCCATTTCTAGCCGGCGGCCTTGCCCGTCCGTTGGTCGCAGCCCTCGGGGCGGGGCTGCTCTTTGCGCTGGTCCTGGCGCTCGCGTCCGCCGGTCGCTCGGGCATGACCATGCTGAAGGTCACATTTTGCGGCATTGCACTTTCGGCACTCGCCTCGTCGCTGACCTCGGCCCTCCTCATCCTCGATGAGGAGACGCTGCAGGAGATGCGGCTCTGGCTCGCCGGCGATCTCGCCGGCATCGGCTACGACATGATCGGGGCGGCATCTGCGCCTATTGTCGCCGGGATGCTGCTTGCCTTCCTGATTGCTCCGCGGCTCAACGCCCTGGCGCTCGGCGATGCTGCTGCGACCGGCCTTGGGGTCTCCGTCGGGAGCACCCGGTTCATCGGGCTTGCTGCAACGGCCTTGCTGTGCGGCGCCTCCGTCTCCGTCGCAGGCCCGATCGGATTTATCGGTCTGATCGTTCCACATGCCGCGCGCTGGCTCTCCGGCGGCGATTTGCGCGTTGCCCTGCCCCTATCCGCCCTGACCGGCTCGGCGTTGCTGCTGTCGGCCGATATCGCCGCACGCATGCTGTCAAGCCCGCATGAGCTCGCGACCGGCATCATGACGGCCCTCATCGGTGCGCCCATATTCATCATCGCCGCTTCGAGGTATTTTCGATGAGTGTTGCCCGACAAAATGGCTATCGCCGCCTTGAGTTCGGCCCATTCTCTCATCGCATCCACACACGCCGTTGCCTGATCCTCGCTGTGTTCGGGCTTTTTGTCATCGCCGCAGCTTTGGCGGCAATGCCGCTGGGCAGCCATGATGCAAGCTTGCCGGAACTGCTCACCGTGCTCCTCGATCCCGTGAACGCGACCGGCGAGGGCCATCGAATCATCATCGAGTTCCGCCTGCCACGTGTCATCATGGCCGTGCTGGCGGGCATGATGCTCGGACTTTCGGGCGCCGCTATGCAATCCCTGACACGCAACGGCCTCGCCGATCCTGGCCTTCTCGGCGTCAAGGAGGGCGCCAGTCTTTCCGTGATTGTGCTGATCCTCTATGCACCGGCGGTCAGCCTCTATGTCAGACCATTCGTCGGCATGGCGGGTGGTCTTGTCAGCGCGCTGCTTGTCGCAGGCATAGCCCGCGATCTCACGCGGACACGCTTCGTGCTGATCGGCATCGGTTTCTCCTGGCTGTTGTCGGCCATGCTCTCGATCATCCTGACGACGTCAGACATCCGCGACGTGCAGACGGCCATGGTCTGGCTTGCCGGCAGCCTGAATGCCGCCTCCTGGGACATCGTGCCGATCGCCCTCGTCAGCGCCATTTCAGGCGCAGCTATCCTCTTTGCAACCGCTCGAGCAAGTAATGTTGCCGTTCTGGGAGATTCTCTCGCGGCCGGCCTCGGCATCTCGCTGCATAAACTTGCGATCCTGCGCCTAGTAGCCCCCGTGCTGCTGACGGCTGTGTGCGTTTCCTGCGTGGGCAGCCTCGGCTTCGTCGGCCTCATCGCACCACATATGACCAGGCTCGCCATGCGCGGAGCCGGTCAAACGGCACTGCTCACCGGAAGCGCTCTCTGCGGCGCAGCCTTGGTGTTAGCAGCCGATACCATCGGCCGTCTGGCCTTCGCGCCGCTTCAACTCCCGGCTGGCATCGTGCTTGCCATCATCGGCGTTCCCGTCCTGCTATTTCTGCTCTGGAAGCGCCGCGACCTTTTATGAGGATCATCATGTTTCGATATCTTGCCGCCGCTCTGCTTACCTTCGGCTTGCTCGCGACGCCACTCCTGGCGCAGGAGGTCGAAAAGCGCATATTCACCGACGATCTCGGCCGCAAGGTCGAGGTGCCGGTTCACCCGCAGCGCATCGTATCGATGCATGATCTCGACATCACCATCCCGCTGATCGAGCTTGGCGCGCCGCCGGTCGCAAGCCACGGCCGCATGGGCCTGGACGGCAAGCCCTATCTTCGTTCGGGCTTGATCCTGACCGGTTTCGATTTCGACAATTCCGGCATGAGCTATGTTGGCTCCGTTACGGTCGATATCGAGGCGGTGGCAGCAGCAAAACCCGACCTCATCATCACAGAACCCGGGCGCACAACCTCTGTCGAGCAGTTGGAGAAGATCGCCCCGACCATCGTCATCGACAATACGGTCGGGAGCGCGCCGCATATCTACGAGCGCCTTGCCGACCTCACGGGTACAAAGGATCGGCTCGCCATTCTCGACCGGCGCTACAGGGCGCAGATCGAGGCGTTGAAACAGGTCGTGGATCCATCGAAGATCAGCGTCTCCGTCATGCAGGCGCAGAATGGCAAGATCAGCATCTATCATACCTATCGCGCGCTCGGTCGCGTGCTGCGGGATGCCGGCTTCCATTTTCCGGCGATCATCGATGCCATCCCCGAGGGCGAGCGTATCGAAGTCAGCGCCGAAAGGCTGCAGGAGCTCGACGCAGACTTCATCTTCGACACTTACCGCTCGGATACGGGCGGGACGCCGGCCGAGGAGATCGAAGCCATGAACAAGGTCTTTCCGGACTATTGCCAGTTCCTGGCCGCTTGCCGCGAAGGACGCTACATCCTGCTACCGCGCGAGGAGGCCATCTCCAACTCCTATGCGGCACTCAACCTGATGGTTTCGACGGTCCAGTCGCATGTATCGGGAAGGCGCGGCACCAAGCCATCGCAACGCTAGACGTCGAGGCTTTCAAAATCCGCCGGAATAGGACAATGTACCCTCTTAACATGAGTGTATAATGAAAGTATTTCTCCGGTCATGGACAACCCCAGAATCCAGAAGAAGGCCCGCCGTATCGATCGCTTCGGCGAGCGGCTGAAAAATCGCCGCACGTCCCTCTCTCCCAGCCTTCTCAGCGTTGCCGATTATATCGATCAGCATCGCCACGCGATCCTCGGTAAATCCGCGCTCGAAATCGCCAACGAGACTGGAACCTCCGATGCGACGGTGATACGTGCGATCCAGGCACTTGGCTTCGAAGGATTGATCGATCTCAAGGATACGCTGGAAGCTCACATAGGCGAGACGGATTCGCCCTCCGAGAAGATGGCAACGACCGCGACGGAGCTGAACAGCGATATCGATTCCGCCATAGACTTCGTCATAAACGATCATCGCAATGCCATGGAAGCCCTATCGTCGCCATCCAATCGCCAAGGGATGGCCGATGCGATCACCGCCATTCTGCAGGCAAAACGCATCGGAGTTTTCGGCATCGGCGCCTCCGGCATACTGGCAACCTACGCAGCGCGGCTGTTTTCCCGCAACGGCTATCCCTCCTACGCTCTCAATGCGACGGGCATCGCTCTTGCCGAATTGTTGCTGGCGATGGAGGAAGGCGATGCATTGATCATGATGGCGCATGGCCGAGCCCACCGCGAGGCGATGACGACGATCGGCGAGGCTCAACGCCTCGGCATCCCGATCGTCATGTTGCTTGGGCAGGAGGACACGGTCCTTCGCAAGCATGCCTGCGCCTCAATCATAATCCCGCGCGCAAAGGCCGAGCATGTGGCACTCCACGGTCCAACGCTCGTCTGCCTCGAATCTCTTATGCTCGCGCTGGCAACAGCGGCACGGGAAACCACGCTGCAATCACTGGACAGGCTCCTGGCCTTGCGAAGCGCTATCCGCCCGAGCAAACGGTGATCCGGGACGATATCGGTTACCAAAGAATGCTATCAACCGCCCGCTTGTCGAACTCCGACACAATCTGACCCGCATTTCTATTCGACGTTAATCCAGCCAGTTGCCGAGCGGAATGCGGAACTGGCTGAAAGCGTGAGACAACGGATACAACAAAGGATTGGCGCGGCCGTTCGATACCGCATGATCGAAAGCATTTCGGTTTTCGCCATCTTCCGATCGTCGTCTCCAGAGACTATCGGGTGGCGGTCATCAGGCTGAAGACCTCATCCAGACTGGGCATGGCCTGCCCCGCGCCCTTACGGGTCACGGCAACGGCGCCGAAGGCGTTGGCGAGGCGGCAGCAATAGGCGCCGGAAAGCCCGGAGATACGCCCGTGAATGTGTCCGGCGGCAAAGGCGTCGCCAGCGCCAACCGTATCGACCACCTCGACGGAAAACCAGGGGGCGCGGTCGCTGGCATTCGCCTGGCGCAGCAGGGAATCCGTCCCGTGTCCCTTGATCGCCACCCGCTTGACGCCCCGCTCCAGCAAATCGGCAACCAAGCTATCCAGGGTCGCATTTCCCGGCCGGTCGAGAAGCTGCGGCAGATCGCTATCGGCCAGCAAGATCGTGTCGAGCTTCGGCAGCAGCGGCCGGAGTTTTTCTGCTAAAGCAGCGACAACCCCGCCTGGAATATCGAGGGTGATCGGAATCCCTCGGCGCTCGGCAATGTCGATTGCGCGCAGCGCCGCACCTGCCTGCTTCGGCTGCAAGAATGCATAACCGGACAGATGCAAAAGCGCCGCATCGGCGAGCGCTGTCTGGTCGATCATGTCGGCCGACAATTGCGCGTTGGCGCCGCGATAAGCGAACATGGTACGCTCGCCCATCGTGCTGACAGCGACAATGTTCAATTGCGTCGGCTCGGCCGGGTCCTCACCGATCCAACGGGTCGAAACGCCGGCATTCTTCAGTTCGGAAAGCGCCTGCCTTCCCCATGCATCCTGACCGACACGACCGATCAATCGGCATTCGTGCCCAGCCCGCGCCAATGCGATCGCCGTGTTCGTCGCCGAACCGCCGATCGCCACCATTTGACCGGTCGCGATCGCCTCCCCGCCCTCGCCTGGATAGACGGGGATATCGAGCACGAGATCGATATTGATATCGCCCAAAAGGGCAATCACTGCCATTCCATCCGCCTCAGAGATCGATAAGCATCTGTTCGATAGCCTGGTCGACATCAGCAATGATATCATCGATATGCTCGATGCCGACGGAGAATCGCACCAATCCGTCGACCACGCCCATCGCTTCACGCTCCTGGCTTGGAATATCGAGGAAGGCCATGGTGGCGGGAACCTGCGTTGTCGTGCGCAATCCGCCGAGGCTGGCCGCAAAGGAGCAGAGCTTCAGCCGCTTGAGCAAACGAACGCCGGCGTCCTCATTATCGACCTGGAAGGACAGCATCGCGCCGCCGCCGCGCAGTTGTTCGCTTGCCGATGCGTAATTCGGATGCGACGGCAGGCCCGGATAGAAGACGCGCTTGACGCGCGGATGCGCTTCCAGATGCTTGGCAAGAGCCAGCGCATTGGCACACTGCTTTTCCAGCCGCAGCGCCAATGTCTGTGCGCCGCGCAGAAGTAGCCAGGCATTAAAGGGCGAAAGCGGCGCTCCGAGCTTGTTCAGCGTGTTCCATCGGACATCCTCCAGCCAGTCCACCGGCAGAATATCGGATCTAAGGGTAATGACGCCGCCAACGGCGTCATTGTGGCCGCCGATAAATTTGGTGGCACTTTCAACCACGACATCGACGCCGAAATCATGAGGGCGGCAAACCGCCGGCGAGGCGAAGGTATTGTCGCAGATGACCACGATGCCGCGGCTATGGGCAAGTTCAACCAGCTTGCGCAACGGCGGCACCTTCATCGTCGGGTTGGCGATCGCCTCGACATAGAGCACCTTGGTCTCGTCGGTCAGCGCGTTTTCGACCGCGCGCACGTCCGAGCAGTCCACCAGCGTCACCTTCAGGCCAAAATCCTGGGCGCGATGGTCGAAGAATTCGTGCGTGCTGGAGTAGGTCGTTAGATCCGCGACAATATGATCGCCGGCCTGAAGGATGCCGAACAGCGCATGCGAGATCGCCGCCATGCCGGATGCCGTCGCAAGGCAGGCTGTGCCGCCGGTTAGCTTTGCGATATGCTCCTCGAGCTTGTATTCGGTCGGATTGCCGCAACGGGAATAGATGTTCACTTCCTTGCGCGCGCCAGCCACGATCTGGTCGTAGATATCGCCGCCATACTGGAAATTCGCAGACATGTAGATTGGATAGCTGATCGACTGCGAATGTTCTTCCGGCTCGTAAAAGACGGCTTGACTGGCGAAATCGAGATTTTTGGAAGACATGACATTTCTCCTGGGAAAATCGGACCTGTGGGTCATTCTTTCACGGCGCCTCCCACGAGCGCGGCCGTGATCTGGCGTTCAAAGAAGATGAAGAGAACGAGCGGTGCGACTGCGGCAATCAGGATCGCTGCAAGCATGACCGGATAGTTGGTGATGTGCTCGCCGACAAAATCGGTGAGGCCGACGGGCAGTGTCTTGCGCGAGGGATTGTTGATGAAAACCATCGGGAACAGAAAATCGTTCCAGACCCAGATCATGTTGACGATGCCGGCCGTGAACATGGCCGGTCGGGCAATCGGCAGCGCAATCTTGTAGAAAATGCGCCATTCGGATGCACCATCCACACGGCTTGCATCGAAAAGCTCGCGGGGCAGCGTATTGAAGAACGCCTGCATGATGAAGATCGAGACGGGTATATTGAAAGCGGCGGTTGGCAGGATGACGCCTAGATGCGTGTCCAGCAGGCCGACGCTGCGCAGCATGACAACGAGCGGCACCAGCGCCACATAAGCGGGGATCGCCATCGCTGCGGTCAACGACAGCTCCAGCACCGGCATCCAGCGCGGCCGGTAGATCGCCAGCGCGTAACCGGCAAGCGTCGAGGCGAATACCGTGATCAATGTCGCGCCGACCATGATGATCAGCGAATTGACCGCGTAGCCGCCAAGCGCGCCGCCACTCCAGGCACCGATATAAGCATCGAAATTCAAGCTGGTCGGGAACGACCAGACCGAGCGCATAAACTCCCTGTTGGTCTTGAACGTGCTGTAGATCATCCAGATGAAGGGAAAGATCACCAGCAACACATGTAGTGTCAGGATGACCAGCACGATGGTATGCGTTAGGGTCCAGCGCCGGGCAGCAGTGCTCATGCGTCCCCCTTGCGCTTCAAGAACCGGAAGACGATCCAGGCAGCAAGCGCTGTCAGCACCATCTGCACAAAGCCGATCGTCGCCGCATAGCCCATCTGGAAGCTGCTGAAGCCCATCTTGTAGAGGTAGGTGGAGACCACCTCGCTGGCATGGCTCGGGCCGCCATTGGTGAGCACAAACACCAGGGAAAAGGTCTTGAGCGAACCGATGATCGCCAGCAGCGAATTGGCGCGGACGGCATCCCAGACCATGGGAATGGTGATGGAGAAAAACTTGCGAAAATCACCTGCGCCATCGATCTCGGCCGCCTCGTAGACGGTTTCCGGCACACTGCGCACCGCAGAGGTGAACAACAGCACGTAGAGGCCAAGATAGGTAAAGCTCATGACGACGACGACAGCGGTGAAAGCCGTATCGGATTCACCAAGCCATCCGCGTTTCAGGCTGTCCAGGCCGGCAAGCTTCAGAGCGGCGTTCACCAGCCCGAAATAGGGATTATACATGAACCGCCAAAGGAGGCCGATGCAGATCTCGCTCACCATGACGGGCACGAGATAGAAAAACAGAAAGATGCGGCCGAAGGCGGGAAGGATGCGCACCAGGCAATAGGCGATCGCCAGCGCCAGGAACACCTGGAAGATAATGGCCGACAGGGCAACGAGAAGATTGCGCCCGAGCGACGCCCAGAAGACGGTGTCGGCTGCGAGGCGCAGGATATTTCCGGCGCCCACGAAGATCGGAGCCGAGGCACCGTCCCATTGGAAGAGCGAGAGCCAGCCGGCATAGGCGACCGGATAAGCGACGAAAGCGCAAATGAGCAACAGAGCGGGCGAAAGGAATAGAAGCGCTGCGCGATTGTGTGTCTTTGCTAAGCCATCAGTGCTCATGATCTTGCCGGTTTTCTTAGCTTGCCTTGAGGCCGCCGCACAGATCGGCGGCCTTCTGGATTGACGACAGCGAGTGTTATTTGCTGGTCTTCAGCGCGTCTTCGAGGCGCTTGGCGGCATCGGCGGGCGCGACAGAGCCATCGAGCACACCCTGCAAGGATGTATAGTAGGTATTGGTCGCAGCCGGCGGCATAGCCGTGTCGTAGAACGAGTCGAGATGGCCGGCCGCGCTGACCAGGCCGTTGCTGATAGCGTAGAGCACCGGACCGGCCGCGGCTTCCGTAGTGGCGTCCTTGACGGTCACCATCGTCTTGCGCAGCTCGACATATTTGGTCATCACCTCTTTGGAGGTGAGGAACTTCAAAAGCGTCACCGCATCCGCCTTGTCTTCTGCTTTCTGCGATATTCCGAAGGACGCGGCGACGCCGGCAAGAACATCAGATTGATCGCCCGCCCCACCCTGAACCGAGGGGAAAGCGAAGGAGGCAAGCTCGAAACCTTCGGGTGCATCGGCGGAGGCGCCGATCTGCCACGTGCCGTTCAGCATCATTGCGGCCTGGCCGTTCAGGAACAGCATGTTGGCTTCCTGGTCGCTCATGCCGTTGAAACCGGTCGGAAAATATTGCTTCTTGGCGATCTCTGCGACCCTTTCGAAAGCCTTTTCGCCTTCGGGACCGAATGTCGCCTTGGCATCGCCATTGACGAAGGATGCGACCACGCCCGAGCCCTTCAGGCGCATTTCCAGATACTGAAACCAGAACGTGGCCGGCCAGGAATCCTTGTTGCCAAGCGCAAAGGGCACTTCGCCGTCGGCCTTGATCTTTTCGGCCAAAGCCATCAGCTCGTCATAGGTCTTGGGAACCGTCCAGCCCTTTTCGGCAAACAGCGCCTTGTTGTACCAGAAGACGACGGAGTCGACGTCGACAGGCACGGCGTAGGTATGACCATCCTTGCTCGTCTGGGCAATGGCGCTTTCGAGGAAGCTCTGGCGCCAGCCGTCCTTGGCGAGATCCTGATCAAGCGCATACATCTGTCCGCCCTTGACGAAGGCGTTCAAGAAGCCGCCAGGCAAGGTGTAGAACACGTCGGGAGGATTGCCGGACGCCATCGCCGTGTTGAGCTTGGTCTTATAAGCGGACTGCTCGGCGGCCACGACATCAAGCTTGATGTCCGGATGCTTCTTGGCGAATTCACCCAGCGCGAAATTGATGAAATCGACCTTGTCCTGCTGGCCAGCATAGGCATGCCAGAATGTCAGCTCGCCGGCCATCGCCGGAAATGCAGCAAGCGCGAAGGCCGCGCCCATGAGAAGACGTCTTAGCTTCACCATATCCTCTCATCCTCCTTGAGAAGTTTGCGCAGCCCCTCCGCTACGCTATGCAGTGATGCCACAACAAAATTATATTGTCTATAGTGACACCACAACATCACCATGCTAACTCTCAACCCGACAGCGTCTGCCAGCGAAAGAACCGTCATGACCCTTGACCTGCATGGTCCAGTGAACCCAGCCAGCAGCCGGCTGCGAAGCGTCCTGCCGAAATTGTCGGAGTCTGAGCGGCGCGTTGCGCTTTGGGTCCTGGAGAATATCAACGCCACCATCCGCCATTCGATGTCGGCCATCGCCCAGGCAACCGATGTCAGCGATACGACCGTGTTGCGCATGTGTCGCACGGCCGGTTTCGAAGGTTTTACAGACCTTAAGCTAGCGCTGGCGCAGGAACCGCGCGATATGCGCGATGCGACCGGCAAGGAGCCGGATGCCACCGATCTCCACGCCGCAGTTCGCCTGTTTCGCGCGGTCGCTCAGGCCATCAGCGACACGCAGGGCGTATTGAACGAGGCGACGTTTGCAAAGGCACTCGACCTGATCGCCGGAGCACGACACATTCTGGTCGGCGGCGTCGGCGGCTCCGGCATTGTCGCTCAGGCTTTCTACCAGCGCTGCATCCGTCTTGGATTGCGCTGCGACGCTCCGGTCGACTCGCAACTACAGATCATGCATTCGGCACTCGTCGGCCCGGAAGACCTGGTCGTGGTCATCTCTTATTCCGGCATTACCAGCGACCCGGTTCTCGTTCTGCAGGAAGCCAGGGCCAGGGGTGCCGCGACCCTCTGCATCACCGGCAACAGTGCCTCGCCGCTCGCGCGACTGGCCGATGTCGTTCTCGTCAGCGTCTCTCATGAGCAGGGCAGCGAACCGATGGCGGCGCAGATTGCCCAGATGGCGCTGATCGATGCTCTCTATTCCGCTCTCGTCGCCCGCAATACCGAGCAGGCCCACCTTACCGAAGAGCGCATGGTCAACGCCATACTTCCAAAGTCAATCTAGTCATCAAAACAGGTAGTTCCGTGAAAGTTCAGATCTATACGATGCAGACCGCTTCCGAAGCCTTGGCCGCTGCCGCCGCGGGCGTGGATTGTCTTGGCGTGACACCGTCCAATCGAGGACTGCCGGGCGAAATCAGCTTTGAGACCGCGCGTGGGATCGTCGACGCATTGAAGGGCAAGGCAGAGCGCGTGGCACTCTCCGTCGAAAGCGACCTCGACCTGATCGCCGACATGGTGACCGCCGTGCGTCCGGACGTGTTGCATCTGTGCGGCGACATCAAACTGGTAACACCGCAGCGTGTGCGGCAGTTGCGCGAGACGTTGCTTGCCCGCTACCCCGACCTCAAGATTCTGCAGGCCATTCCCATGACCGGTCCGGAGGCGCTCGATCATGCCGCTGCTTTCGAACCCTATTGCGACACCTTCATTCTCGATTCCGTCGCAGCCCACATCGACGGCATAGGCGCTGCCGGCGTCACCCACGACTGGTCGCTGAGCCGTGAAATCGTCAAACGCAGCCGGCTTCCTGTCATCCTCGCCGGCGGCTTGGGACCGGATAATGTTCAGGCCGCCATCGCAGCCGTCCAGCCATGGGCCGTCGATTCCCTGACACATACCAACAAGCCATTGCCCGAAGGCGGTTTCCGCAAGGACATCGACAAGATCGCCGCTTTCGTGAGAGCCGCAAAGGCTGGTTGATCGACGTTCAAACCACCCGCCACCTATCCAATGTGACGATTGGCAACCAGGCCGTTAAAGTTGCGCGCTATACCAAGGTATCGGTTGTAGGATCGATCGAGAGGAGTATAGGGGATAGCAATCCGGGGTTATCGAATCCCGGAATGTCCGGCCTCCGCCGGATCGATAACGTCATAGAGGACCACATGAACCCGCGATCTAGCAGCCAGCCCACGGAAGGCGACAGTCGACGCTTGTCGAACGTCCTTGCCGCTGCGCTGACCCAACGCCCGGGCAGACCATGTGACCGCGAGACCCTTCGCCACCGGCGTTGATCCGCAGCACTGGCCTCCCCGCTTCGAACAACCGTCGAACCAGGAGGAGGTCAGCATCATGACCACCATCTTCAAACTCGCCGCCATGGCAGGCGATTCTACAATTCCAGGCGCCCACACTCCTGACGATGCAAGGCATCCGACCTTGTGCGCAACGCTGCGCGTTGCACATGGCCGTCATGAACCGGAATCGGAGTAATCCCCATGCGTCTTCTCATCAGTGGCGGCAGACACTTCGCCGAAACGGCAGTCATTCGCAGGGAACTCGACGATATACTGAGCGCATCGCCGGTATCCGTTCTCATCCATGGCGGTCTCCCGACAATCGGGGTCGAAGCCGAAAGCTGGGCTCGCGAGAACAACATACACGTGGTCAGATATCCGGCCAATTGGTCCCTCTTCGGCAAGCATGCCGAGGCCAAACGAAACGCATTCATGCTGGAAGACAGCCGTCCCGATATCATCCTGATGTTCCCAGGGGGACGCCAGACCGCATATTTCGAACGGACCGTCCGAGAGCTGCATATTCCGATGACGGTTGTCACGCAACCCTGCGAGCATGCGCTTTCGCAGGTCAGCGGCGAGCATTTGTGGCAGCACTGACGAAGGTCTCCAGATCTATCCATGCCCTTGTGTGAGGATAGATCCAAAGATTCCCGCACGGATCATCTATCCGGGCGGGAACAACCGGCGGCACAACATCAGGCCTCTTTGAACGCTTGCCCAGGAGCGCCGCTCTCAAATCAAGCAGCAAAAATCGCTGGCACATTCGATCCTCCTGCGCCTCCGCGTCTACCTTGTCTATTCTCCTGCCGAGCCCGGCAATGGCCCGATGCCCCGCCAGGCGCCCCTGGCGATTTAGGTGTACGACGATAACAGGAATGGCGAACTGATCTGCTGCACGGTGAAGAGCTGCTTCGGACCCTTCGCAACGCAATTGCAGAATAATGTCAGGCCTGGAATCGCGCAGCATCAGCGATATCCATCTCGCCTCGCTATCGGGTCCCTGTATCGACCAGTTTGCGGGATAGCGAAGCACGCCGACCCCGTGCGCCCGTGCCCAGCTGTCGACCGCAGCCCTGATCGTCGGCGCTTCGCCATGAATGATGAGAGAAATACCGCGGCGCATATGAATGCGATCAAGTGCGGTTTGGATTGGGCCAAAGCGCACGATGTCGCGACCGCCATGTATCAACAGGCGCATGTCAAATCTCCAGCTCGGATTGGTTTCCAGTTTTGCTCGCAAAAGTGACCCCGCGGCATTCGCGACGTCGAACAGACTGTTCAAGCGGTGCAAGAGCAGCCCGAATTTCCGCCTTCATATCGAGCGAGAATACCCGCTCGACAGCCACCGGCGGCAATAGCCGCCGGCGCATGTTCGCGCTCAGTACCACTGCTTGAACGCCCGCATGTAGAGCATCTTTGCCGTCTGGGCGACGATGCAGTAGCTCAGCAAAGTGCCGGCGAGCCACGGAAAATAGGACCAGGGAAGCGGCTGCAACCCGATGATCGTTCCAAAGGGAGAGAACGGGACATAGATGCCGATCGCCATGATCAAGGTGATCATCAACATAACCGGCAGTGCGGCGGTACTCTGGACGAAGGGGATCTTCTGCGTCCTCAGCATGTGAACGACCAAGGTCTGCGACAGAAGACCTTCGATGAACCATCCAGACTGGAAAAGCGTTTGATGTTCGGCAGAGTTCGCGCCAAAGACATACCACATCAGCGCAAATGTCGTCATGTCGAAGATGGACGAGGTCGGCCCGATCCAGATCATGAAACGGCTGATGTTCCTGGCATCCCATTTGCGTGGCTTGCGCAGGAATTCCTCATCCATCCGATCCCATGGCAAGGAGAGCTGGGAGATATCATACATCAGGTTCTGCACCAGCAGCTGGGTGGCAAGCATCGGCAGGAACGGAATGAAGGCGCTTGCAACCAGAACCGAGAATACATTCCCGAAGTTGGAGCTTGCCGTCATGTTGAGGTACTTCATGATATTGCCGAAGGTTTCGCGACCCTGGATCACGCCCTCTTCGAGCACCATGAGGCTCTTTTCCAGCAGAATAATATCAGCGGATTCCTTGGCGATATCGGCACCGCTGTCGACGGAGATGCCGACATCCGCATCCCTCAATGCCGGCGCATCGTTGATGCCATCGCCGAGAAAGCCGACAGTATGGCCATTCCGCTGAAGCGCCTTCAGCACGCGTGACTTCTGCAGCGGCGTCAGCTTGGCAAACACCGTGCGTGATTCCACCAGCGTCGCCAGTTCCTCCTCGCTCATCTTCTCAAGATCGCGACCGAGGACCGGCACGCCTGGCTCAAGCCCGACCTCCCGGCATATCTTGGCTGTCACGACGGCATTGTCGCCGGTCAGAACCTTGACGGTAACGCCATGTTCCTTGAGGGCGCGGATGGCGGAAACCGCCGTCTCCTTCGGCGGATCAAGGAAGGTCAGGAAGCCACGGATGGTCAGGCTCTTCTCGATGCTGCCATTGTAGCGCTTTGCCTCCTCTTCCGGCCCGATCTCCTTTGTCGCCACGATCAGCACGCGGAAGCCATCTTCATTATAGGCGCGGGACAGATCCACCAGCTGCCGGCGACGCTCGTCATCCAGGAGCTTGATGTCCGAGCCGTCGCGATAATGCGTCGAGATCGCAAGCATCTCTTCGACCGCGCCCTTGCAGACGAGAAGATGTTTCCGGTCACGCCCCTCGACGATGATGGACAGGCGCCGACGCACGAAGTCGAACGGCAACTCGTCGACCTTCGTGTAATCCACCATCTTAGTGATGTCGGATTTTTCCGTTGCGAAACGGACAACGGCCTGGTCCATCAGGTTGCGCATGCCGCTTTGATGATGGCTGTTCAGCCAAGCCAGCGACAGAACATCCTCATCGGCGCGTCCGTTTACATCGACATGATGTTCGAGGATGATGCGATCCTGCGTGAGCGTGCCGGTCTTGTCGGTGCACAGGATGTCCATCGCGCCGAAATTCTGAACAGCGTTGAGCCGCTTCACCACGACCTTGCGCTTGGCCATCGAAACAGCGCCCTTCGCCAAGTTCGACGAGACGATCATAGGCAGCATTTCCGGCGTCAGCCCCACGGCCACCGCAACGGCAAACAGGAAAGCATCCATCCAGTTGCCCTTGGTGAAGCCGTTGATGAGGAAGACGACGGGAACCATGACCAGCATGAAACGGATCAGCAGCAGGCTGACGCTGTTCACGCCGCGGTCGAACGAGGTCTGCGCCCTCGTACCGACGATCGACTTGGCAAGAGACCCGAAATAGGTGCGGGGGCCGGTGGCAACGACAAGTGCCGTGGCGGTGCCGCTCACCACATTTGTGCCCATGAAGCAGATATTGGGAAGATCCAGAAGATCGACGCGCTCGGAAACCACCGCGATCGCCGACTTCTCCGCGACAGCGCCGAGCGTATCGTATTTCTCGACCGGGAGCGCCTCCCCCGTCAGCACAGCCTGGCTGACGAAGAGATCGCGGGATTCGATCAGCCGCACATCGGCCGGGATCATGTCCCCGGCCGAGAGCTGGACGACATCCCCAGCCACCAGATTGCGCATCGGGATTTCAATGCGTTCCGGCTTGATATCGTAGCGATGGCGTCGCAAGACCGTGGCGGTGGTGCGCACCATGGCCTTCAAGGCTTCCGCCGCCTTCGCGGACCTGTATTCCTGCCAGAAACGCAGCAGCGCGCTGATCGTTACCATCGTAACGATAATGGCAACGCCTGTGATGTCGGGATCGTCGCCCGACTGAAGCGGCAGCCAGTAGTCCGTAAAGAAGGAAATGGCCGCGAGCATCAGCAATACGCCGATGAAGGGATTCTTGAAGGCCAGAAGCAACTGAATGATGGCATGCGGCGGTTTGTCATGCGCCACTTCATTGGCGCCATCACGCACCAGGCGCTCTCCGGCTTCCTTGTGCGTGATGCCGTCCACGCGACTTGCCACGTTCGCGAGCGTCGCATCGAGGCTGTTTTGCGCCTCGATAATCGCTCTCATCGACAGCCGCCTGCTGTCTTTCAACTCGGTCTTCTTGTCGATTATTTTCATGATTGTGCCTCCTGCCGCTACAAGGCGGGCACGATGCATCACGCTCGATCGAAGACGCGCGACGACGTGCCCAACCCGCATGACGCGGTCGGGTTCGATATTGCAACTTTCATTGAGAGAGCTCGCCGCAGTCGGTGAAAATCAACGGTTGCGACGCGCAAGAATATGCTCATGTCCACGAGATCCTCTTGAGATCCCGCTATAGATAATCATGCAGAAAAGGTGGTAACGTGGGTGACCGGCCGTTCAACCAGCTTCGATGATCCGAAGACGCCGCGACGTCAGCATCACCATCAGCCTATCAAAGGCGGTGGTCACCCATCGCAATCCTATCTCATCGTCCGTCAGCTGCCATCGCATCTCGAGGCGACCAGTGCCAGAGTTGACGTGCCAATGTGCGTAAAGGTGCTGTCGCGGAACTGGTGAAGCTACGACCGTAGCTCGCAGCTTCGACGGAGACAAGTCGTTGGCCCGGCTTGTAGCGGAACTCAGCGGAAACTTGACGATGTTCGAACGAGGGAACTTCTGAAATTCATAGGTCACGGTTAATCTCCCGTTCGGTCGCGGCCTGAAGGGAGCTATTCGATCACTGCATTTCAGGGATCAAGCAAACCGGCAGACCGAGACCAATACTTCTCATTCGCACCCCTCCCGACAAACCCACAGGCTTGATCAAGGAGACGATGACGTTCGATGAATCGCATATTACGATTTTGAGAAAATGGCCTAGTCCAACCTAGACAGGTACGCGTTATAGGTGCTGACCTGTGTTGTCAATAGTCCCGTGCTTCGATCATCACATGTTGTCGCGATGCAATCGGTATTGACGATGGATCGCTATTTCCAGTCCTTGCTCCATTCGAGGCTTTGCTGAGAAACTGCCTGGCCGCCTTCGTATTGCACACCGAGGGAAAAGGCATCGTTCCCGTCAGCTTTATGCGAAGGCAACTTGTGCCCTTGCTGACGAAAATTGAGCCCTAGAGCCGCTAATCTTGAAATTGGCCGCCTTTAACAGATCCGATTCTCAACTCCTTAGCGCCATTACACCGTCACACGGCTCTCTTGAAATGACGCCAATGCATATCAGCACGCGCGGCTTGCAACAGCAAAGCAGAGCCGAATGCAAACACGACGCCTACGGCGCTCTGAACAATCCGTGCTTCCTTGGAGGACAGCAAGCTGGCGGACGGCCACATCGTCGGCAACCTCTTCCGGCAAGGATAGTTTCCTCATTTCAACGCCGTACAGATGACCCCTCTGGGCATCAACCCGCTACGACCTTCTCTTCAAAAACCTCAATAAAATTGCGTCCTCACAATTCCCTCTTGCCAAACTATCGATAATATCTATTTTTATCTATAATTTGACAACGGAGCCGCGTTATCATGAAAGAATCGGGTGCAACTTCACCATTTCCTATCCAAGCCGGATCCGCCGGTATGCCAATTTCCATACAACAAGCAAAAATTATCTATAATTTACCATTCAGTGATCTGCTCTTCCGAGCTCAGACGATCCATCGCTTACATTTCGATCCAAATATGGTGCAGATGAGCCGGCTTCTGTCGATCAAAACGGGTGGGTGCGCCGAAGATTGCGGTTATTGCAGCCAGTCCGCCCACTATCCGACCGGCTTGAAGGCATCGAAGCTGATGGAAGTCGAACGCGTTCTCACTGAAGCGCGCAAGGCCAAGGATGCGGGCGCGACGCGTTACTGCATGGGCGCTGCGTGGCGCAGTCCAAAAGACCGCGATATGGACACGCTGGTCGCCATGGTAGAGGGGGTGAGGGCGCTCGGCATGGAAAGCTGCATGACGCTCGGCATGTTGACCGAAGCCCAAGCAGGTAAGCTTGCGGAGGCTGGTCTCGACTATTACAACCACAATATCGACACGTCCGAGCGTTTCTATTCGGAGGTCATCACCACCCGAAGCTTCGAAGACCGGCTCGATACGCTCGCAACCGTGCGCATGGCCGGCATCAAGGTATGTGCCGGCGGAATCCTCGGCATGGGTGAGACAGTCGATGACCGGATCTCGATGCTCTTGACCCTGGCAACCCTGCCAGTGCCGCCGGAAAGCGTGCCGATCAACCAGCTCATTCCCATTCCCGGTTCGAAGCTTGAGGATGCAGCGCCCGTCGATCCGATCGACTTCATCCGCCTGATCGCGCTGGCACGCATCCTGATGCCGACTTCGCATCTGCGGCTTTCGGCTGGGCGCACCGAGATGAGCGACGAAATGCAGGCGCTCTGTTTCTTCGCCGGTGCCAACTCCATCTTTGTCGGCGACACGCTGCTGACGGCAGACAACCCGGACGACGATCACGACACGGCGCTCTTCCGCCGCCTCGGCCTCTCTCCCATGCCATTGGAGCCGGCGGTGTGACGGCGATGGTTTCGGATCATGCCACCGCGCTTGAGCACTTGCGGCGCAAAGCGCGGTTGCGCAGCCTGACGCCACTGCGTGGTGTGGACTTTACGTCCAACGATTTTATCGCACTTGCGGGCGCACCACGTCTCAAGGCGGCGATCATGGCAGCGATGGAGCGCGGCGTTCCAGCCGGCGCAGGCGGCTCGCGCCTCTTGCGTGGCAACCATCCGGAACATGAAGCGCTTGAGCTGGAAGCCGCCGATTTTTTCGGTGCGGAACGCGTGCTTTATTTCGGTAGCGGCTATGCCGCCAATTCCGCGCTTTTCTCGACCTTGCCGCGGCGTGAGGACTTGATCGTTCATGATGCGCTCATTCACGCCAGCGCCCACGAGGGTATTGCAGCCAGCAAGGCGGCGGCCATCAACATCGTCCACAACGACGCGAACGCATTCGATGAGGCGATCCGAAACTGGCGCAAGAACGGCGGCAGAGGCCGCCCTTGGCTTGCGGTCGAGAGCCTCTATTCCATGGATGGCGACAGAGCCCCGCTTGCCGCCCTCGCCGATATTGCTGACCGCCACGACGGATTTCTGGTGATTGACGAAGCCCATGCCACGGGTGTTTTCGGTGCTGGCGGCAGAGGATTGGCGGCGGGGTTGGAGGGCCGTGAAAACGTCCTTGTCCTCCATACCTGCGGCAAGGCTCTGGGCGTAGCGGGAGCCTTGCTTGCGGCCCCCCGCATGCTCGCGGATTATCTCGTCAACCGCGCCCGCGCCTTCATCTATTCCACCGCACCCTCGCCTCTTATGGCGGCGGCCGTGCGCGAGGCCTTGCAAATGGTGGAGGACGAACCCGAGCGCCGCGAGGCTCTGAAACATCGGGTCGCCTTTGTCGGTGACGCAGTGAAAGGCCGCTTCGGCATAAAGCCCAGTGGATCGCAGATCCAGCCGGTCATCATCGGCGACAATGCGCGCACGGTACGAATTGCCGAAACTCTTCAGACACAAGGGTTCGACATCCGGGCGATCCGCCCGCCGACCGTATCGGAGGGTACCGCGCGCCTGCGCCTGTCGATCACACTTAACGTCGACATGGAGCAGATTGCGCACATGTTGGATTGCCTTGCCACCGTCATGGAGGAACACAGGAAATGACCGCCCGCTTCGTAGTGACCGGTACGGATACCGGTATCGGCAAAACCGTATTTGCCGCAGCGCTTACCGGTGCGCTCAATGCCCGATACTGGAAGCCCGTGCAATCCGGACTGGAGGGCGACACGGACAGCGACACGGTCGCCCGATTGAGCGGGCTCCCTGCTGAATATATCCTCCCGGAAGCCTACCGCCTTTCCACCCCTGTCTCGCCGCATCTTTCGGCGCGTCTCGATGGCGTGGAAATCGACCCGGTCCGGCTTGAGCCGCCGGCCGGTCGCGGTCCGCTGGTCATCGAGGGAGCCGGCGGCCTGCTGGTCCCGCTTGGCAAAGACGCCGTCTTTGCTGACGTCTTCGCCCGCTGGCGCATCCCCGTCATTCTCTGCGCCCGAACATCGCTTGGCACCATCAATCACACACTGCTGTCCATCGAAGCGCTGCGCAGCCGCAACATTCCCATTTGCGGCGTAGCTTTCATCGGCGCGGAAAATGCCGACACCCAGGCGACCATCGCGGCCATCGGGCAAGTCAAGGTGTTGGGCCGGCTGCCCCTGCTGGAAGAGCTGACCAGTGAGACCTTGCGCCGTGACTTTGGCGAGAACTTCGACATAGCGTCTCTGATCGAGGCGCACGCATGACCCCCTCACCCGTTTGGCATCCCTTCACGCAGCATGCACTCGAACCGCCGATGAAGCGCATCGTCGCCACGGAAGGTGCCTATTTGTTCGACGAGGACGGCAATCGAATCCTCGACGCCATCTCGTCATGGTGGGTGATCACCCACGGCCATCGCCATCCCGGCATCATGGCTGCAATCCGCAAGGCAACAGAGACCTACGACCAGATCATCTTCGCCGAATTTACCCACGAACCTGCAGAGGTCCTCGCTTCACATCTGCTCGCCTTTGCGCCCCCCGGACTGAAACATGTCTTCTACTCGGACAGCGGATCGACGGCAGTCGAGGTGGCAATCAAGATGGCGCTCGGCACGTTCCACAATCGCGGCATCGCGCGTGACCGCATCGTCGTGATGGAGCACGGCTATCATGGTGACACGATAGGCACCATGTCGGCGGGAGAGCGCGGCGTGTTCAATGCGCCCTTCGAGCCGCTGCTGTTCGGGGTCGACCGCCTTCCCTTCCCCGAACCGGGTCGGGAGCAGGAGACGCTCGACGCGTTCGAATCTATCTGCCGCTCAGGAAAGGCCGCCGCCATTCTGATCGAGCCGCTGGTGCTTGGCGCAGGTGGCATGAAAATCTACGGAAGCAGCGTGCTGTCCTCTCTGAAGGGAATCGCTGGCCGATATGGCTGCCTATTCATTGCCGATGAGGTGATGACCGGCTGGGGTCGTACCGGAACGCGCTTTGCTTGCGTACAGGCGGATGTAATTCCGGATATTCTTTGCACCTCGAAGGGCCTGACCGGAGGTGCCCTGCCGCTGGCGGCAACCCTTTGCACACAAGAGATTTTTGAGGCTCATCTGTCTCGCGACCGGCGCAAGACCTTCTTCCATTCGAGTTCTTACACTGCCAATGCAATCGCTTGTGCGGCGGCTGTCGCCAATCTGCAGGTCTGGCAGGACGAACCGGTCGAAACCCGGATAGCAGAGCTTGCAGGGCTACACACCCAACATCTTCGGCGCTTCGAGGGCGACCTGAGATTTGTAAACGTCAGGCAATGCGGAACGATCGCCGCCTTCGATCTTGCCGTACCTTCCGGCGGCTACCTCGCCGAAGTGGGGCCGCGCATGCGCAGGCTGTTTCGCGAACGCGGGCTGCTTTTACGTCCGCTCGGAAACGTCATCTACCTGATGCCGCCCTATTGCACGAACAGCAAAGACATCGCGACCGCCTATGACACGATCGATGAAGTCGCCTCGCTTGTCCTGAAGGAGACCGGATCTTGATGCCTCGCTCCTCCTGTCTTGCCGGATTTGGTCATGCCGTCCCATCCCGCATCGTCCACAGTGCGGAAATTGAAAGCCGGCTCGGGCTCGAGGACGGCTGGATCGAAAGGCGGACCGGCATCCGATCCCGCTACTGGGCAACCGAGGGAGAGACATTGAGTGACCTTGCAGCCGAAGCCGGGAAAATGGCTCTCGATGATGCTGGGATTGTGCCGAGCGAAATCGCCATGATCCTGCTGGCCACCTCCACGCCGGATCATCTCTTGCCGCCTTCGGCGCCGCTTCTGGCGTACAAGCTTGGCTTGCAAAATTCCGGAGCCATCGATCTCGCCGGAGCTTGCTCCGGCTTCCTTTACGCGCTGACGCTGGCGGACGGTTTCGTGCGGGCGCATGGGCGAGCGGTGCTCGTCGTCGCCGCCAACATTCTCAGTCGCCGCGTCAATCTGACCGATCGCGCCAGCGCCGTTCTCTTTGCGGATGGCGCTGGCGCGGTCGTACTTGCGCCATGCGGTAATGATCAAAGCGGCCTTAGGGCGGCCGTTCTTGCTGCGGATGGAAGCGGCTATGATCTGATCACCATCCCGTGCGGGGGCAGCAACAAGCCCTTTTCTCCGGAGATTTCGGCAGACCAAGTATTGATGACGATGCGGGACGGACGCGAGGTTTTCTCTCGCGCCGTTGACCTGATGACGCGGACAGCACGGCAGGCGGTGACCGAGACTGGCTCAACGCTCTCCGCCATTGGTCGCTTCATTCCACATCAGGCCAACCTCCGTCTTTGTCATGCCGTCCGCCAGAATCTGGAATTGGAGGAAAGGAAGCTTGTCAGCACGATTGCGGAATTCGGCAATTCTTCGGCCGCGACCATTCCCCTATCTCTTTCGATCGAAAGCCGTCTCAAACCGTTCAAACCGGGAGAACGCCTTCTGATGACCGCGGCCGGCGCAGGCTTGGCGGGCGGCGCCGTCATCTTTGACGCATAAACCAACTCAGCGGGGCGATATTGCTGAGGAATTTGGCACCAGCCACGGTGCCCGAGGCCATTCGCCGTCTCGAGTCCCAGAGGCGACTGGCGAACTCCGCAGGGGTGTATGAGTCACCCTCGATGTTTTGGTACTTCGCAAAGCCGCACCTTGTCTCACCAGGACCATTCTGGATCGCGCCGAAGAAACGACGTCTGCGGGGGATCATGCAATTGAAGTGTTGGCATGGAGGAGGCGAACCAAGCATGCAATCGGATAATGCTATCCCCCTGCAACATGCCAGGCCTATTGAAGAAAATTGAAAACCTGCACGCGGTAAGTCCGTGCTTTCTATTTGCTGGCTGGCGGTCCGAATGGGAAGCGCCGACGGATCGCAATCACTGTGCAAGCCTCACTGCGTTGCATCATGGCAACCTGGAAGTCGCCGCCAATGTTCCTTTGCACCACGTGCTGGGGATAGGCCGAAAAGCCTCGCAGCACCTCGGTTAAGGAGCTCGCTTATCCTCGAACGGACTGCCCTAAGCTCGGATAAATTCGCCGCGAAGATGCGCGATGTACGAGCCCGCGGTCCTCGGAGACTTTCAAGACTTGCATCCTCAATCGAACGCAACCCGACCGACGTATCAATCGGATTGCCAACAGCGCAATTGCATTGAGTTTCGACCCGGGCCTACTTCGGGGTCACGTCGAAGCCGAACCACTTCTGCGACAGCCTTGCGATCGTGCCGTCAGCTTTTGCCGCGGCGATCGCGTCGTTGAACATGGCTTTGAGCTGGGTGTCGTCCTTGCGCAGCCCAACGGAACTGCCACGGCCGAGAAGACCACCCTGAAAGCGCGGACCGGTCACGGTCATATCTTCGTTGCCGGGCTTTGCTGCCGCTGTCGAAAGATAGGCCATCGACGCCATGATCAGATCGACGCGGCCGGCCTTCAGGTCAAGGTCATGCTGCTCGGTCGTCTTGTATTCACGGATATCGGCCACGCCCTTCAGGTACTTGTCGAGGAAGGTCGCCGCAATCGATGCCGTCTGCACGCCGATCGTCTTGCCCTTGAGCATCGGTTCGAGTTGCTTCAACGCAGCGGCGGCACCCGCCTCGTTGGTTGCCAGCGAAAATACCTCACCCTTCATGGGCAGGTCGACAAGCGGGGAATCTTTCAGCGTCGCGAAGGTCTGGCCGGTTGTGCCGTAGGAATCGCTGAAGGCGATGACTTCCTCGCGCTTGGCGGTTGCCGACATGCCGGAGATGATGGCGTCGAATTTGCCCGCATTCAAGGCAGGGATCATGCCGTCGAAAGGCTGGATGACGGTCGTGCACTCGACCTTCATGTGATCGCAGAGATACTTGATCAGTTCGATCTCATATCCGTCCAGACTGCCGTCCGCCTTGGTGAAATTCCAGGGGCGAAATGCGCCCTCGGTCGCGATCGTCACATGCGTCCACTTTTTGTCTTCCGCGCGCGCGATGCTTGCCGTTGCGAGCGTGGCGACCATCATGATCGCGCTCAGAAGTCCGGTCAGGTATTTCATAATCGAGTTCCCCATTGTGATTGAGTTTGAAATTATTGACTGATGAACTGCCGGAAGCGCTCAGAACGTGAACCGGCAAACACATCCTGCGGCCTGCCGTCTTCCTCTACGACGCCCTTGTGCAGGAAGATGACGCGGCTCGAGACATCGCGCGCAAAGCCCATCTCGTGCGTCACGACGAGCATGGTGCGCCCTTCCTCGGCGAGCGCGCGCATGACCCTCAGGACCTCGCCCACGAGTTCGGGATCGAGCGCCGATGTCGGCTCGTCGAACAGCATGACCTTCGGGTGCATGGCGAGCGCACGCGCGATGGCGGCGCGCTGTTGCTGGCCTCCCGAAAGATGAGCCGGATAGAAATTGCGCTTGTCGGCAATGCCGACCTTGGCAAGCAGCGCCTCTGCTTCCTCGATGCATTCGGCACGCCCACGACCTTGTACATAGACAGGCGCCTCGATCACGTTCTCCAGCACCGTCTTGTGAGACCAAAGATTGAAGCTCTGGAACACCATGCCGAGCTGCGCGCGAATGCGATCGACCTGCCTTCCATCCGCCGGACGATGCCCCCCGCGCGCGGTGCGTTGCATGCGGATCGTTTCGCCCGCCACCGTCACTTCGCCGGAATCAGGCATCTCGAGCAAATTGATGCAGCGCAGGAACGTCGATTTTCCGGAACCTGACGAGCCGAGAATCGAGACGACGTCGCCTTCCAACGCATCGAGCGAGATCCCCTTGAGGACCTCGACCGGCCCAAAGCTTTTGTGCATGTCGCGCACGCTGAGCGCGATTGGTGTAGCCGTCATTGCGGATCTCCTACGGGGGCCGCCGCAGCGGCGGTATCGCGCCTCACCGGCACGGGCGGGCGCTGATGCGGGCTAAGCCGGTATTCGGCAAACTGGATGAGGCGCGTCAGCACGAAGTTGATCGCGAGATAAATGGCGCCTGAAACGACGAAGACCTCGATGGCGCGGTAGGTTTCCGAGATGATCTTCGCTGCAACGCCCGTGACTTCCATCAGCGTGATGATCGAGGCAAGCGATGTCGCCTTCACCATCGAGATCATCTCGTTGCCATAGCCCGGCAGTGCCTGGCGGATGGCGAGCGGCAAAACGATGCGCCGGAACATCATGAGGCGGTGCATGCCACAGGCGCGCGCAGCCTCCACCTGCCCATGCGGAACAGACAGCAGGCCGCCGCGGATGATTTCGCTGGCATAGGCTGCAGTGTTCAACGTCAGCGCTAGAACCGCGCACCAATAGGGATCGCGCAGGAACGGCCAGAAGATACTGTGGCGGATGGTAGGAAACTGCCCAAGGCCATAGTAGATCAGGAAAATCTGCACGAGCAGCGGCGTGCCGCGAAAGATAAAGACGTAAAGCCTGGCGAACCAGTCGAGGATAGTGAAACCCGACAGACGTGCGAGCGCCAGAAGCAACGCGAGGATCGCGCCGAGACAAATTGACGTTACCGCAAGTTCGATGGTCAACGGGATTGCCGCGACAAGGCTGACAAAGGTCTCTTCAAGGAATTGCCAATCCATCAGCGTTTCCTCACACCGCGCGACAGATGCCACTCGGCCTGCCGGATGATAAGGCTGGAAAGGGTCGAGATCATCAGATAGATCACCCCTGCGATCAGGTAGAAATCGAACGGCAGTCCTGTCGAGCCCGCACCGACCTGCGCCTGGCGCAAGAGTTCGGCAACGCCGGTGATCGAGACCAGCGCCGACTCTTTCAGGACGACCTGCCAGACGTTGCCAAGCCCCGGCAGCGCATGCCGCAAGGTCAGCGGCGCGATAATCCGGCGAAGGCGCAGCCACCGCGGCATTCCACAGGCAATGGCCGCTTCGATCTCGCCGGGATGCACAGCCTTGAACCCGCCGCGCAGCACTTCAGTGAACTGCGCACCGGACGTCACGCCGACGGCAAGGGAGCCGGCAAGGAAGCCTGGAAAGCCGAGGAAGCCTTCCGCCCCGAACATCTTGCCGATAGCAGTGACGACCGCGCTGCCGCCGAAATAGAAGAGATAGATGACCAGCAGATCGGGAATGCCGCGAAGAACCGTCGTATAGGCATCAGCCGTCGCCCGTGCAAAGCGATTGCCGGCAATCTTGCCCCAAGCGCCGAGCGTTCCGATGCAGGCACCGACCGCATAGCCTGCGATCGCGACGAGAATTGTCATCCAGGCGCCGGCCAGGAGCGCATGGCCCCAGCCATCCGGGCCGAAGCCGGCAAGCTCGAACAGAGTTGGCTGATTCATGCGCTTGACCTGAATGAATGTGTATTGGCAACGGATGTCATGGTCTCAGCCTCGGCCGGGAACGATGGTTGCGGGAGCGCTCAATTGGCATCGAAGGTCGGCGTGAGGTCGATCTTGCTCCATTTTTCGGAGAGCTGCTTGATCGTGCCGTCCTTGGCCGCCTGCTTGATGGCACCGTCGAATTTCGCCTTCAGATCGGTTTCGCCCTTGCGCATGCCGAGCGCGACTTCCGTTGCCAGCATCGCACCCTTCACCATGGGACCCGACATCATCAGGTCGTCGTTGCCGGGTTTGCCGAGCACGGAGGTTTCGTAGACGCCGCTGTCGAAGCCGGCATCGATGCGGCCCGCCTTCAGGTCGAGATCACGCTCTCCGGAGCTCTTGTAGGCGCGCACCGTCACATCGGATCCGAAATAGGAATTGATCAATTGCTCCTGGCTGGTCGACTGGACGACACCGACCGTCTTGCTCTTCAAAGCCTTGCCGATCTCCGCCATCACCGGATCCGCCTTCGCCTTGTCGTTCAGGTTCAGGCGCTCGCCCGTCATCGGCAAAGGCGAAACCGATCCATCCTTCACGAGCAGGAAGCTTGCGACACCGCTCGCATAAGGCACGGTGAAATCGACCACCTGCTTGCGCTTCTCATTGATGCCGAGCGTCATTACCAGATCGAATTTTCCGGCGTTCAGGCTTGGGATCATCGCATTCCATTCGCCGGCTATCAGCTCGCAATCGACCTTGGTGCGCCTGCAGAGATCATTGATGAGATCGACGTCGAACCCTGCAAGCTTACCGCTCGAATCCATCATGTTCCACGGGGGGAAGGCGCCTTCGATGCCAACCTTGACATGGGTCCAGTCCTTGGCGCCGGCGGTCAGCGGAACAAGGAAGGCGATCGCGCCGAATACGGCGGCAAGCATTGTTCTATTTTTCATGTTCGTTCCCTTTTTACGACCGCTTGAACGGCCTTTTGTCATATTCGGTATTTGCTGAGCGTCAGTCCTCCAGAGCCGCCCGCAAGGCCGCATTGGCTTCGCGCAACGCGTGCGTGACACGGTTTCTCACCTGACGCGCGTGTACGACATAAAAGGCCGTATCCAGCGCGCCCTCGCCCAGTCTTGCCAGAGCGCGCAGCCCTTCCAGGGATGGCCAGGCAACGTGGGGGAGCGCGGAATCGGGATGGAAGCGTTCGCCGCTCGTGTAGTTCAGCGGCACGAGATGCCGCCCCGTGCGCATGAGCGAGGCGTCGATGCGCGCCGCTCTTTCCGGCGAAGGGTCTCTTAACTGCAAAAGCGAAGTTGCGTTGACGCGCAAGTCATTGACGGCCTGGGACAAGCCAGAGATATCGAGGCGGCCAGCAAGCGCCGCCTGCAATTGGTCGATCTGCTCGCCGAGGGAGGTGGCATATTCAGTGTAGTCGAGTGGTAGGACAGGCGACGCCAACAGCCGCCAGAGGACCTCGAGAACAATCTCCGTGTCGCGGCACAGATTGTCCGGATCGATGTGCTCCGCAGTATCGTGCGGCGTGTGCCACCACCATCCAAGCGCCGTCAGCATCTTGACGGGGCCGGGCGGCTGATGGCTGAGGCTGCCGAACATCGAGGGGATGCCGACGCCCCAGAAGGATTGATCGGCAGCGCGGCCATGACGCCTGCCCGCATGCTTCTGTCCGGTCACGCGCTCGATCACATCTGCAGCCAGGGGCCTGAGTTCGTCGATCACGCCGGAATTGGTGAGGACGGTCGCGCCCTCGCCACCGGTAGAGTCGACATTCACATGGACGGCGCAGCGGCGCTCGAGTTCGTCGAAATACTCATCCGCATACCAAGCCGAGCCGGAATAGCGGCCATGCGAATGACCGGACCAGAAGCATATGCGCAAGCCCCGCCGCCACTCTTGGCTGCGAAGAGCAAGCAGGCGTCCCGCCTCCAGCATCGTGGCGTTGGCGCCGCCATTGTCCATGACCCCGAAATGCCAGGTATCGTGATGGCCGGAGAACAACACGAACGGCACATCGTCACCCTTCGGCTGAAGGTCGGCAACAAGCAGCGGCGTCTTGCGCCAGCCCGTATCGACTTCCGCGCAAAGTGTTGCGGCCACGGTTTCCCCGTGTGCAAGCCTTTCTCGCAGCCGGTCGCCGTCATCCTTGGCAATCGAGCAGATGGCCGTCGTCGGCAATTTGTGGCGCGTGTGCTGCGACGGACTGCCCCAAACCGGCGAGACGCACATCTCGTAAAGATGTTCGTTCGGGCTGATATGAAGCGCACCGAGCGCGCCGGAAGCGCTCGCAAGAGCGGCCACTTCCTCAGTCGCGATACCATCGACCAGGACGATCTTGCCGATGACATCCTTGCCCGCGAAATCGGCTTCGGTTCCCTCGCCAACATGGATAAGGTCGCCGGTCACTCCCTCGGAAGGTGTCGAGACCGACATGGAATGGGTGATGCAACGAAGGTTCTCGCCATCGATTTCGACCCTGGCGGCACCCGGCAAGCTGATAAAGGCGTCATGCGACAGAAGCTGGGTGCGATAGCCAAAGCCATCCATTTGAGCTTGGAGATAGCGGAAGCTTTCCAGCTCCTCGGCCGTTCCCGACAGCTTTACACGGCGCGCGAATTCGTCGATATGCGCCATCAGGCGCGCGCGATCGGGCGTCAGAGCGGCCTCAGCCATTGCCCTTCTCCGGCAGCGGCGGCTGGACATCGTCCGGGATCGGATTGACGAAGGGCGTACCCTCAAGCCGTGCCTTGTGATCTTCCTTGGCAGAGGCGATGAGCGCGGGATTGCGAATCAACTCGGCCGCCGTGCTCGCCATCACCTTGGCGGCATGCTCGGTGCCCTTGTGAGCAACGGGCAGCTTGCCCTGCGCAACGAGCTGCCAGGAGTGGCCGGGCGTGCCGATCGCATAGGTGGCGCCACGCATCTGCACGGTCGGAACGACCCAGCTGACCGTTCCGACGTCCGTTGAGCCGACCAGCGTGCCGTCGCCGGCATTCAACGGAAAGATCTCTTCGCAGAGCGCCTGACCCTTCTTCGGCTTCAATGCGAATCGGCCGTAGGAAGCGGCTATGTCCTCTGCACTGAACGTCTGCTGGAACTTCCGCGCGGTCTCGCGATCTGCATCGTCGAACACCGGCGGTCCGAGCCGATCGAGCTGCGAAAACATGCATTCCTCAAGCGGCGTATTGCCGACAAGATTGGCATCGCCGCTGATGATCTCGCTGCGAACCGTGGTCTCCGTCATCAGGGCTGCGCCATCGGCAACCTTCTTGACGCGGGCGACCAGCAAGAGAAGCTCCGGCAGCGTACGTGCCCGCACGAGATAGCGCACGGTGGCGCGCGCCTGCACCACATTCGGGGCCGCGCCGCCGGAATCGGTGACAGCATAGTGGATGCGCGCCGTCGACGGCATGTGCTCGCGCATGTAGTTGACGCCGACATTCATGAGCTCGACCGCATCAAGCGCGCTGCGGCCGAGATGAGGTGTGGCCGAGGCGTGCGAGGCACGGCCTGAAAAATGAAAGTTGATCTCGTTGCAGGCAAGCGAGATGGGATTGTTGACGCCGGCAAAAGCAGCCGGATGCCAGGATATCGCGATGTCGACATCGTCGAACACGCCGGATCTGACCATAAAGCCCTTGGAGGAACCGCCTTCCTCGGCCGGACAGCCATAGTAGCGCACCCTGCCCTTCAAGCCGTTTTCCGCCAAGAAGTCCTTGACCGCGGCTGCGGCAAGCATCGAGCCGGCACCCAGCATGTTATGGCCGCAGCCATGGCCATTGCCGCCGTCGACCAGCGGCCGCTCTTGCGCAACACCTGCTTCCTGGCTCAATCCCGGCAGCGCATCGAACTCGCCGAGGATCGCGATGACAGGGCCATCCTCGCCCGCCTCGCCCATCACGGCCGTCGGCAGGCCGGCGATGCCGCGCTCGACGCGAAACCCCTGGCTCTCAAGCATCTGAGCATGTTCTTCGGCGGATCGGTATTCCTGGTAATTCGTTTCCGGAATGTCCCAGATCCGATCGCTGAGTGCGAAGAACTCCGCACTCTTCTTTTCGACGATGTTCCAGACCGCATCGGAATTTTGCATGGACTTGCCAACCGCCTCATATAATGGATACTAAATTGGTACCAATTTATGTGCCAATAAAAACGGATGCGCAAGAGATGAGCATGGATATTTTTTCGGCAGCGATACCGCACCTCGTTGTTGAAAAATGCGGACCTATGATAGTCATCGCCAACTTAGGAAGGTCTGGGAGAGCTGCATGAACTCGCTGGAAGCCGAAGCGACAGCGCGGACACAAGAGAGGGAAGCGCCCGACGTGACCGAGCTCATTCTCCAGGACATACTTGCAGGTAGGCTGCCGCCTGGGACATGGCTGAAGCAGATCGATCTTGAACGCCGCTACAACTGTACGCGGCCGCAGGTGCGTCGCGCGCTCGACCGCCTCGTGCAGAAGCGACTTGCCGAACATATTCCCAATCGCGGCTACCATGTGCACGAACAGGACGGTCGCCGTGCGCAGGAAGTGAGTGACATCCGCGTGATCCTCGAAGTGGCGGTCAGCGACCGCATCGTGGACAATGCCCGCGATGCGGATATCACCAATTTGCGGACCCTTGCCTTACGCTTCGACGATCTGGTGCTCAACGGCACCATGCTCGAACTCTATGAAGCCAACCTCGCCTTTCATCGTTATCTGCTGGTGCTTGCAGGAAATCAGGAACTTGTCGATCTCATCACCGAAATCCGGCAACGCACCTCGTCGGCACCGGTATCGCAATGGCGCACCCGAGCCCGCATCGAGCAGTCCGGCCGCGAACACCAACAGATGATAGACGCGATAGAAAAGCGCGATGTCGGTATGCTCAAGGAGCTAACCCGCAGGCATATCCTGCAGGCGTAGCTGAGATCGACCGCTGCTGCATACTGGAAGAGGCGCCCGGCGGGGCTTTTCGATCGCCGAGCGCCAGCAAGGGCTCGTGGTCCAGTCTCGCGCCACAAGGCCAATTGCCAATGCGTGGCTCCCTGCCCCGATCCGGACAACCGCTCCACTTCAGCGGGTTTGTCTTGCGATGACGGGAATGATGGCCGCGGCCAGAAACAGAATACCGCTATAGGTGAAGGGACTCCACCAACCGACGCCGTCGAACAGCATCCCACCTGTGAAAGCTCCCGCGGTGATTGCCGCCTGGATCAGCGCCACCAGCAGTCCACCGCCTGCTTCAAGCTGGTCAGGGATAGTGCGCGTCATCCACGTATTCCAGGCCACAGGAATGGGCGTGGCGAAGAGCCCGAACAGGCAGAGAAGTACACCAACCGCAACACCTGACGGCGCCAAAGGAATGAGCAGCAGGGCGACCGCGGCAAGTGCCGCCGGGAACCCGACGAGGACGGCGTCCAGATGCGCTCGCAACAGGAAGCCGATCAAGGAGGTACCGAGCAGGCCGAACAAGCCGATGCCGAGTAGAACGACCGAGAGTTCATTAACATCGAGCCCTGTCACATCACCAAGGACCGGCCGAAGATAGGTCGATAGCGCGAACTGGCCCATGAAGAAGAAGGACATGGCAGCCATGCTGATTGCAAAGATGCGGTCCCGCAGCAGTCCGAGGGGACCGCTACCGGCGCTCTTTGAACCGCCGGGCATCCGCGGCAGGGAAAGGAGTTGCCAGGCGAAGGCGATGATGCCTACCGGAACGACGATGAAGAAGGCACCGCGCCAGCCTACCAATCCGCCGAGGAAACTTCCCAGCGGCTGAGCGATGACCGTCGCCAGAGCCGTTCCGCCCTGCAGCATCGCAAGCGCCTTCGGAACGTCTTGTTCGGCAGCAATACGCGCAACGATGGAGGTGGACAAGGACCAGAAACCGCCGATCGCAACGCCGATCAGCGCGCGGCCGAGCATGAAAACGAGATAGTTGGGCGCAAAGGTGATCGCCAGGCCGGAGACCACCATGACGATCGTATAGGACAAGACCACTGTCCGGCGATCCAGCCGCCACAGCAGCATGTTGCTGAACAGGCTGGTGACGACTGCGAAAAACCCGGAAACGGAGATCGCCTGGCCCGCCTGACCCGCGGTAATGCCAAGCTCTTCGGCGATCGGGGTCAGCAGGCTGACGGGCAAGAATTCTGAAGCGACGAGAGTGAAGGTCATCAGCGTCAAACAGATGATTGCAGCCCATGGGCTGGCCGCACGCTCGACGGCGCGGTCATAGGTGGTTTCCATATCGATTGTCCAAAAAAATTGCTCAAAACGAGCTGTTCAAGGGATAGTCTCGATGGGACGGAGGCGCCGCCCGGATTGTGCGCGAAGCGCGCGCGTAATGTCGCCGCAGGCGATCAAGACGTCAGCGGCTGGAAGGATAAAGGTCTCTTCCTTGTAGCCTGCTCCTCACATCCTCAGCAGTGTCTTGATGGCGCTTCGCTCATCCATGGCCTTGTAGCCATGCGCGACGTCAGCAAGCGGAACCTCGAGATCGAAGACCCTTCCAGGATTGATTTGCCGGGTCATGATGAGATCGACGAGATGGGGGAGAAAGCGACGTACGGGAGCCGGGCCGCCGAGCAGGTTCTTCTGTTGGAAGAACAGCATCTGCCCGTCGAGTTCAACGCCATGCGGGACGCCGACATAGCCGATCGAGCCGCCGGGTCGGGCGCTATTGATCGCTTGCAGCATGGATTCCTGCGTACCGACACATTCAAGAACGGAATCAGCACCAACCCCTCCAGTCAGTTCCTTGATCTTCGCCACGCCTGCATCGCCGCGCTCGGTGACGATGTCGGTTGCGCCATATTCGAGGGCAAGTTCCTGACGTTGCTTGTGGCGACTCATGGCGATGATGCGTCCAGCACCCATCTGCTTGGCGGACAACACACCCATGAGACCGACAGCGCCGTCGCCGACCACGACCGCCGTGCATCCCGAAGTAATGCGTGCAGCGTCCGCTGCATACCAACCCGTGCCCAGAACGTCCGAGGCCGCAAGAAGGCTCGGGATCAAATCGTCCGATGGCATGGTGCCGGTTGCGACCAGAGTTCCGTCGGCCAGCGCGATCCGTGCATAGGGAGCCTGGGCCGCGGACATGAACTCACGATGTTCGCAAGACGACTGAAAGCCAAACTGGCAATGCGGGCACGTGTTGTCCGAAAGACAAAACGAGCCAACGACGAACTGGCCCGGCCGGATCGTCTTCACCTCGCTGCCTACTTCCACGACGACGCCGCAATATTCGTGCCCCATATGCTGCGGCTCAGTCACCGCCTGGATGCCACGATACGGCCAGAGGTCGGAGCCGCAGACACAGGATGCAGAGAGCTTGATGATGGCATCGGTCGGCTTGAGGATCTTCGGGTCCGGGACTTCTTCGCAACGAATGTCGCCGGGGGCATGAAGGACTGTTCCGAGCATGGCATGGTCTCCCGTCGGGGCGCGTTGCGCCTGTCTGTTTCGTGATCGGGAGATCAGATAGCATCACCAGATAAATCGGATTAGATAGGGTAATTTGCATGAACCTATCGAAAATTGATATTAATATGCCCTGCGATTTTAGGGTAGGACGAGGTTATGCCACGGGAAAACTTCAACGAACTGCTGGTGTTCCTGGCCGTCGCCGAGGAACGAAGCTTCACAAAGGCCGCCGCGAAGCTGGGCACATCCCAGTCGACGCTGAGCCACACGGTGAAGAAGCTTGAAGAACGTCTGGGCATGCGCCTGCTTACGCGCACGACGAGAAGCGTCGGACTGACCGAGGCTGGCGAGCGCCTGCAACAGTCCCTGTCGCCTCGTATCGCCGAGATCGAAGCGGACATCGAAGCCTTGACCGTCTATCGGGAGCGACCGGCCGGAACCGTCAAGATCACGCTTTCCAACCACGCAATGGAAAGTGTCGTTTGGCCGAAATTGTCGTCCATCCTTTCCGATTATCCCGACATCAAGTTCGAACTCAGCGTCGATGGCAGCTTCCGCAACATTGTCGAAGACGGGTTCGATGCTGGTGTCAGACTTGGCGAAAGCCTCGAGAAGGACATGATAGCAGTGCGCATTGGCCCCGACTGGAGGCTGGTGGCGGTCGGCTCTCCAGCATACTTCAAAGCCCGCCCCGTACCGCTGACGCCTCAGGAGTTGATGCGTCACAACTGTATTCGTCGACGCCTTGACCGCATCGGCGGTCTTTACGCCTGGGAATTCGAGAAGGACGGAGAGGAGATCCGGGTCAGAGTCGAGGGTCAGCTCACCTTGAATACCGACCGTGAGATGATATCGGCTGCCCTTGACGGACATGGGATCGCCTACGTTCCGGAAAGCTATGTCGAGGATCATCTGGAGGCGGGACGGCTTCAACTCGTCCTCGACGACTGGTGTCCGAAATTTGCCGGCTACTACCTTTATTATCCCAGCCGCCGACAGAACCTTCGCGCCTTCTCAGTCGTCATAGATGCCCTTCGGGAAAGAAGCTGAGGCCAGGTGCACCGTTATCAAAATGCGGACGATCCGCCACTGATCTCGCTCGTGCATAACGACAGCAACGCACCATACAGTGGTTACGGCTCAAGCCCACTGACGACCAAGTCGTGCACTGCACAGGCAGATGCCGGGCCAAACGCAATCTTACTGTTCCAACAAGGGCACGTCTCTCAGTTCCGAGTATCGTGATCAGTGAAAGCGATTGAACCCAATGACTGTCGGCAGTTCGGGTGCCATTCTTGCTTTCTCGACAGGGATCTCTTCATATCGCCAAGCTATTTCCTGCTCCGGCTTGCGCTCTTGAAAGATAGTGGCCCGTCGCCAGCCAATAGGCTTCCTCTCATAGCTGCGGCCAGGCGATCAGTGCCCTTGTTGTTGTCCGGCAAAGGGTACGGCTTCTGCAAAACTTCGAATATGCTCTTCGCATACGCAACAACCAATCGATGCGGTTCGACGCCTACAAATCGCAAGTACCCGCAGACGTCTATAGCGGCCGGAATCAACGCTTCATGAGATGGCCGAACCCCGACCAAGGCGACGTCGGGTTTTCTCCGAAGCCATCGAACAGTTGCCTGAGATCTTCATCAGATGTCATCCGCCTACCCCCTTATGCGTAGACGTCGGTATGGAGTTCCGAAGCGTCTGGCACTGGATTGGCCTTGGCAAAATCGACTGCCTCCGCGACAATCTCCTTGATCTCCATTTCGATCAGCTTGATGTCAGCCTCTGTCGCATGTCCATCTTCAAGGATGCGGGCACGGGAACGATTGATCGGATCGTGCTCGTTCTTGACCTTTTCCACCTCCTCGCGCGGGCGGTATTTCGCGGGATCGGACATCGAATGTCCGCGATAACGGTAGGTCAGCATTTCGAGGATGAACGGTCCCTTGCCGGATCGTGCATATTCTACAGCCTTGGCGCCGGCGGCTCGCACGGCGCGGACATCCATGGCATCGACCTGCTCGCCCGGAATGTTGAAAGACAGGCCGCGCTGTGAAAGATTGAGATTTGCCGAAGCGCGCTCGATGCTTGTCCCCATGCCGTAGTGATTGTTTTCGATGACGTAGATGACAGGCAGGTCCCAGATCTTCGCCATGTTGAAGCTCTCGTAGACCTGGCCCTGGTTGGATGCCCCGTCGCCGAAATAAGTCAGGCAGACGCGGTCATTGCCGCGGTATTTGTTGGCGAAGGCAAGACCCGTACCGAGAGACGCCTGCGCGCCGACAATGCCGTGGCCACCGTAAAAGCCCTGCCCCGGTGCAAAGATATGCATGGAGCCACCCTTGCCCTTTGAAGCCCCCGCCATGCGGCCGGTCAGTTCAGCCAGCACGGCTTTGGGAGCCATGCCCGCCATCAAGGCATGACCGTGATCACGATAGGCGGTGATAACCTGGTCGCCCTCGCCGATCGTCATCTGCATGCCGACAACTACGGCCTCCTGACCGATATAGAGATGGCAGAAGCCGGCAATCAGGCCTTCCCCATACATTTGGCCGCAGCGCTCCTCGAAGCGGCGTATCAATAGCATGTCGCGAAAGGCTTTTAATTCTTCAGCCTTCGAAAAAACGAAATTCGGATCGGCATTCAGCTTGGCCATGGCATTTCCTTCATATTGAGATTAGCAGCGGCGCCAAAGCTCAAGCGCTTGAGAGCTTGAGACCGACGATCCCGCTTAGGGTGACCGCGATCCAGAAAAGCCGGGCGAAGGTCGCGGGTTCGCGGAACATCACGATACCGACGGCGATCGATCCTATCGCGCCGATACCGGTCCAGACCGCATAGGCAGTGCCTATCGGCAGCACCTGGAGCGCTTTGCCGAGGGCGTAGATAAAGGCGGCGAGCAGGCCGAAGGACAGGATGGACCAAGCCAATCGGCTATAGCCGTCGGCCATCTTCACGCTGATCGCCCAGCACACGTCGAGCAGGCCGGAGAGGATCAGCAGCGTCCAAGCCATACTCGTTCCCATACGCGTCCCCATTCCTTCATCGTCTCATCTTGCAATGCCCCCGCAAAACAGGATTGCGTCGACTTGGGCACGGGACTGAATGATAGGAGTGCCGTGGGCGAAAGACCCGTTGTCGTTTGGCAAGCCAATATTTCCGACTGGCAATGGTGATGATCGCGCTTCCACATGCCTTTGCACGACGGCAATCCAGTGCGGCCGTGCTGTCACCAGACGTGACACCCCTCTCATCGCTTGCAGCCTTGCAAACCGGAAAGGCAGCCTTGCGCGTTTGCAATGCAAACCCCGCAGTTTAGAACCTATACTATATTGCGAAACTGCACGACGTGGGGCGTCGAGCGACATTGATCTTTCCGATTTGCAATATGGCATATCGGATTACCAATCAGATTTGCGAGGTAACAAGAGTGAGCGACTGGAACGAATTCAGGATTGTGCTGGCGATCGGGAGAGCGGGATCGCTTGTTGGCGCGGCAAAAGATCTGGGCCACGATCACTCGACGATTTTCCGCTGGCTGAACGCCCTGGAAAAGCGCAGAGGAGTACAGTTGTTCGATCGAACGTTAAGCCAGTATGTTCCGACCGAAGCCGGCCTGCAGATGGTCATGGCTGCCGAGCGGCTCGAAGCGGAGATCCTGGCACTCGACCGTTCGATCACCGGCCAGGACACACGCCTGTCGGGTAAGCTCAGGATCACCTCGTCCGAGACTTTGGCATACCGCATTCTCAACGAGGTGCTCGCCGGCTTTCGTCGCGAGCATGATGGCATCGAACTTGAGCTACTGGTCGATAACAGACAGCTCGATCTCCTCCGTCGCGAAGCCGACATCGCTATTCGAGCGACGCGCCCTCATGAGGGCGAGCTGTTCGGACGCAAGATCGCGTCGACGCCCTGGACCTTCTACGGCAGCAGCCTCTATCTCGCGGATCGGGGGCGCCCCACCGACATTGCCTCGCTTTCCAGCCATTCCGTAATCGGCTGGGACAGCGGTGCCGTCGCGGCGGCATCGAAGTGGCTGACGGACAATATCTCATCCCGCGCCTTCGCATATCGCTCAAGCAGCCTCATCAATCAGCTCATGGCTGTGAAGGCCGGCCTGGGACTGGCGCTCCTGCCTTGTTATCTCGGCGATCTCGAGCCTGACATCGAGCGAGTTCAGGACCCATTGGAGGAACTCACCCGGGAACTATGGCTGATTACGCACAAGGATCTACGCAACACGGCACGCGTGCGGGCTTTCTTCGATCATGTCGGCGGCGGCCTGCTTGCACGCCGCGCGCTGCTGGAGGGAGAACATGTCAGATCTCCGGTTACGGTCGACTAGGAGAATGAGCAGCCTCGTTATTTGCGCAAACCCTCTGCAACCAGTGCCGCATGTACACCGGGACGCTCGCCGATCCGCGACAGATAAGGAGCCAGATGTGGCCAGGGGCTGAGATCGATGCCCCGTCCCCTGGACCAGTTCATGATGGTGAAGCAATAGGCATCCGCAACACTGAAGCGACCGCCGACAAGATAGTCCTGCTTGGCAAGATGAGCTTCCAGGACTTGAAAACGCTCCCGCAATCTTTCCCTGGCAACATCCGCAGCCTGAACGCCATATTCGGGATGGAAAAGCCAGGGGCTGAAGGTCTTGTGCAGCTCGGAGCTGATGAAGGTCAGCCATTCCTGCAGACGATAGCGCTCGAAACTGTCCTTGGCAGGCGCCAGCATCGCTTCCGGTTTCTGATCGGCCAGATACAGCAGGATCGCAACGCCTTCGGTCAACACCTCACCATTGTCGAGTTCCAGCACAGGCACTACACCCTTTGCACTGACAGCCTTCAGATCACGGCCATCCTCGAGGCGGTGCGGTTCGCTGCCAATATCCACCTTTGCGAGATGGAGAGGAATGCCCGCCTCCACGGCAACGATGTGGGCAGCCATCGAGCACACTCCGGGCGCGTAATAGAGTTTCATTCCAACGTCTCCTGCGGATGTTTTTCGTGCCGACAGGATAGGCGCTTTGGAAACAAAAACCTGATTGGAAACTGGCAAGCGCGTGTTGTCGCTTCGCAAAGTGCTAGGTACGACGGCAAGCGATCGCAATGGCGCGTGCAACGGTCTCTGGCACCTGCGCATGAGCATCCTGTTCGCTCATCAGACCGAGAAGGCGTTCGCGATGGATGCCGCTCAAGAATAGTTCGAGCAGCGAGCGGGCGGCATGCGGCACATCGAGGCCGGGGATGGTTTCGCGATCGGATAGAAATTGGGTGAGGATAGCAAGGCCTCTTTGAAACCCGCTTTCGAAGAACGCCTCACACAGCTCAGACATACGATCCGCGACCGCAATGACGGTTCTGCCGGCAGCAATGGCGGGCTCGCCAGTCATCAGGCAGGCAAAGGCTATTCCAAAGCGAAGCAGCCATTCCCGGTCGCTTTCTTCGGTCGGATGTGTGTTGATGAGCCCTACGAAGACGCGGTCGTGGATCTCATCGCAAAGGGCGCGAAACAACGCCTCCTTGCTGTCGAAATAGGCATAGATTGTTCCTTTGGAGACGCCCGCTTCCCGCCTCAGTTCGTTGACCGAGGTACGATCATAGCCGTGTGTGAAAAACACGCGCTCGGCAGCAGCCAAAATCTGCGCGCGTTTTCTGATTTTCGTCCGAGTTTCTCCTTGTCGCATTTCCTTGTGCCAGTGCCGATACCGTTGTTTCAATCTCTCAGTTGCGCAAAGAGCATACGCGACCCAGCCGACGGAGCCGCTTGGAAGCCGGCAAGCGGAGCTTGCCACACGACAACCAGGCGATGCGAGACGCGGGATAAGATCATCCGTTAGACAGAATATGTTCGCGTTCAGCCGTGCGGCTAAACCAGTCAACAAACAGAGCGAGCGTAGCTATCACGTCGCAGAGCGCGGCGGGAACACGGCTTGCGAACACAGAATGGACGAGAGACGGAATGGGTGAAGAATCAGGGCGCACCGCAACGCCGTTGCTTGATCGGATCAAGACCCCTCGGGATCTCTGGAACCTCTCGATCGAACAGCTTCGGCAACTGGCGACAGAACTTCGTACCGAGACGATCGATGTCGTATCACAGACGGGAGGCCATCTTGGCTCGTCGCTCGCAGTCATCGAGCTGACCATTGCCCTGCATGCCGTCTTTCACACGCCGCATGACCGGCTCATTTGGGATGTCGGTCACCAGACCTACCCGCATAAGATCCTAACTGGGCGGAGGGATCGGATTTTGACGATCCGCCAGCGTGGCGGCCTTGCAGGGTTCACCGCACGCAGCGAAAGTGAATATGATCCGTTCGGTGCGGGCCATTCGTCAACATCGATCTCCGCCGGCCTTGGCATGGCCGTCGCCCGGGATCTGCGCATGGCGGAAGGTTCCGGTGGCGAACGAGCCATCGTCTGCGTGATCGGCGACGGCGCGATGAGCGCCGGCATGGCCTACGAGGCGATGAACAATGCCGGGGCGATGAAGGCGCGGATGATCATCATCCTCAACGACAACGAGATGTCGATCGCACCACCGACCGGGGCGATGAGCGGTTATCTCTCGCGCCTTGTCAGCAGCCGGAAATTCCTGACCCTTCGCGATCTGGGCCTGAAACTCGCCGGCCAGGTCTCGTCTAGGCTCGAACGCAAGGCCCGCCGGGTCGACGCAATGGCGCGGAGCATGATGACGGGATCGACGCTGTTCGACGATCTCGGCTGCTATTATATCGGACCTATCGACGGGCACGACCTTCACCAGCTCATCCCTGTTCTACGCAATGCGCGCGAGGCCGACATCGATGGCCCAATTCTGATCCACGCGGTCACGCGGAAGGGAAAGGGCTTCGCGCCGGCAGAGCGAAATCCGGAAAAGCTGCATGCGGTCGCACGGTTTGACGTCGCAACCGGTGAGCAGGAGAAGACCAAGCCCGGACCACCGAAATATCAGGATGTCTTTGCAAAAGCGCTGATTACCGAAGCTGAACAGGACCCTCGGATTGTCGCAATCACGGCGGCGATGCCATCCGGAACCGGGCTCGACAAATTTGCGGCACGCTTTCCGTCACGGTTCTTCGACGTCGGGATCGCGGAGCAACATGCAGTAACGTTTGCTGCCGGACTGGCCGCCGAAGGCATGGCTCCCTTTTGCGCTATCTATTCGACCTTCCTTCAGCGCGCCTATGACCAGATCGTGCATGACGTCGCCATCCAGCGGCTGCCGGTTCGCTTTGCAATCGATCGCGCCGGACCGGTGGGAGCCGACGGGGCGACCCATGCGGGAAGCTTCGATCTTGTCTATCTCGGCTGCCTGCCCGACATCGTGCTGATGGCGCCGGCCGATGAAGCCGAACTCGTCCACATGGTTGCGACCGCCCGCAAGATCGATGACCGTCCCAGCGCGCTGCGATATCCGCGAGGCCCCGGCACAGGCGTCCTCCTGCCGGCGAAGGCTGAAGAGCTGAGCATAGGGCGCGGCCGGATAGTGCGAGAAGGAAGCACCGCGGCAATCTTGTCGCTCGGAACACGCCTTGCGGATGCTCTGGAAGCTGCGCGTCTGCTGGAGGCCGACGGATTGTCCGTAACCGTGGCCGACGCGCGGTTCGCCAAACCGCTGGATCTGGAGCTGATCTCTCAGTTGGCTCGAAGCCATCCAGTCCTGGTGACGATCGAAGAAGGCTCGGCCGGCGGATTCGGAGCTGCTGTCATGCACCATCTGACATGGGAAGGTTTGCTGGATCGGCGGTTGGTTTTCCGGGCGATGACACTACCGGATCGCTTCATTGACCATGATAGTCAGGAAGGACAGCTCGCCGACGCCAAACTGAAGACAATGCATATCGTTGAGACCGTTCAACAGTGTCTCAAGCAATCAGTCGGCCATAGTTGACTAGGCTGTTCCGGGTGGAGATCAACAATCCGCCGATTCAGACCCTACCTCCTGGCATGATATCCAACGGGATGGGGCACACATAAGGCTTGCCTTCGGTTCTTTCTCTCCATTCCGCTCTCGCCTCAGCCAGGAGCAGCGGTGACATCATCAAGGAGAGCCCGGTTGTCGCAAGCGTCTTTGCCGCATGTGACATCGCCTTGTGGGCGGCCGCACTTTTCCCCTGCGCCACGACCTGCCAGGTATGGGGATTGGTGCCGATCGCCCAAGCAGGCGCCCAGCACTGCGCCGTAGGCACCACCCAGCTGACGTCACCGACATCGGTCGATCCCGCCCGGAAATGAGATTGCCCCTCGAATTCGCGCAAGCCCATATGCATGGGCGTCGATCCGTCGATCCTCGTGTTGGAGAAGACATCACCCTTGATCTGATAGAGCCGGATGCTGCTCCTGATTGCCTCTTCCGTAAACGTCTTCTGGATGGACCTTGCGAAAGCAAGATCCGCCTCGTCGAACGCAATCGGCCCAAGCGCGACCATGTGCTCGTGCATGGCGGTCTCGAGGGTAATGTTGGGCAGAAGACTCGTAGAGGCTGTATCGAAGGCAACCTCAACCTCTGTCTCCGTCATCATGGCTGCACCGCGCGCGACCTTCTCCACGCGTCTGGCAAGATCGAGGGCCTGCGGCATTTCCGGAGCTCGGATCAGATAGAGAACTTCGGCCCTGGCTTGAACGACGTTTGCAGCCTTGCCACCCGCATCGGTGATCGCATAATGCACACGGCAATCCTGCGGCATGTGCTCGCGCAGGAAGTTGACACCGACATTCATCAGCTCGACCGCATCGAGCGCCGATCGCCCGAGATGGGCGGCGTTCGACGCATGAGCGGCAATACCCTTGAAGCGATAGTAATATTCGAGGACGGCAAGGTTATTGGTTGAGCGGACACCGTTGAAAGGCGCCGGGTGCCAGGTCAGCGCGGTATCGACATCGTCGAACAGGCCGGCACGCACCATGAAGGTTTTGCCAGAGCCACCCTCCTCGCCAGGGCAGCCATAATAGCGAACGGTTCCTGGAAGATTGTTCGCCTTCATATACTTGGCAAGGGCGATCGCCGCCATCAGCGAACCGACGCCAAGCAGGTTGTGGCCGCAGCCATGTCCTGTGGCACCGTCGATCATGGCTTCATGCGCAGCTACATTTGCGACCTGGCTCATGCCGGCCAGCGCGTCGAATTCCCCCAGGAAGGCGATGACGGGCTTACCGGCACCAAAATCGCCGACGAAGGCCGTATCCATGCCCGCAACTCCGCGCCGCACGGAGAAACCATTGTCTTCAAGCGCCCTTGCGAGAACTTCCGACGAACGCGTCTCCTCGAATTTCAGTTCGGCAAAATCCCAGATGCTGTCGCTGAGCTTCGTGAAATCCGGCTTCATCACCTCGATCGCTTCGGCGATCGCCATCACGGCCTCATGATTCATGGCATGTCCTCGCATTGCAATTCACCCTTTCGGCAAGGCGTGGCGCATCGCCCGGCGATCGGGCGCCGGACAATGCTCTAGAGAATGGCTTTCCGCGCTGGCTGCGGAAGAGGCAGGCGGACCGTCAGTCGACCGAGACTTCCCAAAGGCGCGCGTTCGACTGCCAGACCGGCTGACCCTTCAGCTTTTTGGTAGCACCCCATACATCGACCATGTCGTAGAGGAAGATGCCCGGTACATCCTTCAGCATCAGCTCGTGGAATTCGTCGAAGATCTTTTGTCGCTTTGCCTGATCGGCCTCGACGTAGGCGGCCTTCATCAACTCGATCGCCTTCGGGTTATCCCACATCAGCGAGGCATTCTTGTCCTTGTCGCCGACGTAGAAGGAGTACATCAGCGCCGGATCGAGACGCGGCGCCACCGACTGCGAAATGATCTGATAGTTGCCGGAACGACGGCGATCGACCTGGGTCGCGTAGTCGAGCACCTCGATCTGCACGTTTAGACCAATCTGCTGCAGCATGGCCTGCGCCATAACAGCGACCGGAAAGCTCGGCACGTTGCCGCGCTTGTTGGCGATAATCGAAATCGGTTCGCCCTTATAACCCGCGGCATCGAGCTCTTTCTTTGCTGCCTCTAGGTCATAGGGCAGACGCTTCTTCTGCGTCGCGTCGAAATAGACTGAATCTTGCGACACCATCGAGCCATTTGCCTCGCCGGTCCCGTTCGATGCGGCGGCGACGAGCTCATCGAGATCGAGCGCCATGGCCATGGCGCGACGCACGCCCGGCTTGCCGAGCACCTTGTCCCGCGTCTGGATGTAGAAGAGGTTCTTGCCGTTGTTGCGCGCCACGATGAGCTGCATCTTCGGATTTGTCTTGAATTCGGGAATGAGATCCGGCGAGAGTTCGGCCGTGTCGAGCACGCCCGACTCCAGGCCGGCCTTTACAGTCGAAGGATCGGGGATGACCATGAACTTGATGCCGTCGGCAAGCGGCCGCTTGGAGCCGACCATGCCGTCCGGCTTGCCGTCGTTTGGCGGCGAAACGTAATCGGCGAATTTCTTCAGGTGAATATACTCGCCCTTCTTCCATTCATCCCACATAAAGGGGCCGGTGCCGATCGGCTTGATGAAACTGCCGTCCGCAGCGACGGAATCCGGCGAGATCATGCCGGTATAGCCGCACTCAGGACGTGACATCAGGCCTAAGAAAACGGCCGACGGCTTTTCGAGCGTGATTTCGACGGTTGATGCATCGACTGCTTTGACGCCTGTCACATGCGCGGCGCCGCCTTGGGCAAAATCCGAGAGGCAGGTCCATTTCGTCTCGGGCTTCAGGTAGCGCGTCCAGTTCCAGACCACATCATCCGCCGTCAGCAGCTTGCCATTGTGAAATTTGACATCGGTCCTGAGCTTGAACGTATAGGTAAGCCCGTCGGCGGAGGTCTCGAAGCTCTTGGCAAGCAGCGGCTTGACTTCGCCGCCATTGTTGTAGCCGACGAGCCCCTCGACGATATGCAGAATGACACCGTCGGTATTGCCGTCGCGGTTCACGCCCGGATTGTTGCTGCGAAGGTCGGAACTCTGCGCAACAGTGATATCGCGCGCCGCTGCGACATGTGCCAATGCGAGCACGGCCGTGCCTGCGAGAAGAAGCTTTTTCATTGTTCTACCCTCTTTTCTGTCGTTCTTCGTCATGGTGCAAACCCGTCCCAACAGGCGCGGGACAGCCTGCCGATGGTCTCCAGCGCCATCGTATATCCCGGTGTGCCATCCGGCATGACAAGCGGCACCTCATCCGTATAGGCGGAGATGATGTAAGACGGCGCACCGTCGCGATAGACGATGCCCGCATTCATGCGGCCACGCTTGCCGGTGCCGCCCTTGTGGGCAACGACAGTGCCAAACGGCAGGCGCGATGGAATGGCATAACGGAGAATCTGGTTCTTCAGTGTCTGCAGCGCATAGGCGCAAAGTTCGGCAGAGACGCCGAGCTTTTCCCGGACAGTCGATGACGTCTGCGCATCGAGGATCATCTGCAGGAGCACGGCCTGGTCGCGCGCGGTTGTTGTCGTTACCGATTTCAGCGCATGATCCGGCGATAGCGCAAGCGGCGGGATCAGGAAACGGTGATGCGTGCCGGCTAGGCCGATCGACTTGCAATAGCCATCTACTTCTTCGAGCATCAGCCGTTCGAACACCATCTTGGTGCAGACATTGTCGCTCAACACCATCATACCGGTGATGGCATCGCGCAGCGAGATGACGATGCCGGGCGTCAGGTAGCGGAACATTCCCGAGGCTACTTCCTCGGCAAAGCGCGCTTCATAGGTGATCGGCTCGTCAAGATCGAGACGTCCTTCCTGCGCCGCCTTCAGCGCCGCCATCATGATCGAGGTCTTGCGGGTGCTTGCCGAAGGGGTTTCATCGTCCGCACCACGCTCGATCGTCTCGCCGGTCAGAAGATTGCAGATCGCAAAGCGGGTAACAAAGGGCTGCGCATCGCAGATTTCCGCGAGCCGTTCGGCAACCGAAGCGAAGTTGGAGGGAGTGCTCACATCAATTCTCCAGGCGCCATTTGAGTGTCACGCCGCCCTTGTCATTCTGATCGAGAGCGGGAATGGCCGAAAGGAGCCGGCGCGTATAGGCTTCCTTCGGGTGATCGAAAATCGCATCGCGGTCACCTTCTTCGATGATCCGCCCGTCCTGCATGACGACGACCCGGTCGGCGACCTGTTCGACGACGCCGAGGTCGTGGCTGATGAACAGGCACGAGAAGCCGTAGCGCTTCTGTAGATTGGAGAAGAGATCCAGCACCTGAGCCCTGACCGTGACATCGAGCGCGGAAACCGGCTCGTCGGCGATCAGGAAGCGCGGCCGTCTGGCGATGGCGCGGGCAATTGCAACGCGTTGGCGCTGGCCGCCGGACAGTTCATGCGGATAGCGGTTTGCATAGTCGCCGCCAAGTCCGACCTCCTCCAGCGTTTCCAGTGCCCGCTTTCGCTTGGCGCTGCTGTCGAGATCCGGCACGAGCCTGAGTGCCTCTTCGACCAATGCCAGGATCGTCATGCGCGGATCGAGCGACGAATAGGGATCCTGGAAGACCATCTGGCAGTTCAGGCGATAGTCGCGCCAATCCTTATCGCGCGACCGCCCCTGGAAAAGGATCTCGCCGTCACTCTCCTTGACCAGACCGGCAATCGTCCGGCCAAGCGTTGTCTTGCCGGACCCTGATCCGCCGACGAGCGCGACGACTTCGCCCTCATGGATATCGACGCTGACGCCATGCAGCGCGCGCTTCGGCTTGCCCGTCTTGAGCAGCGATTTGCGGCCGGCATAATCGACCACGACATTGCGCGCGGAAACCATCGGCGTCTGCGAAGCATCGATATCTCGCGTTTCGCTGCGGAACGGCAGAGAAGACAGGAGCTTCCTGGTATAGGCATGCTTTGGCGCATCGAGGAGATCCTCCGTGCGCTCCTGCTCGACAACTGCGCCCTTCTCCATCACAACGATGCGGTTCGTATAGCGCGCCACCATCGGCAAATCGTGACTGATCAAAAGAACGGCCGTCCCTTCGGCCCGCGTCAATTCGACCATCAGTTCCATCACGTCGCGCTGGATGACGGCGTCGAGCGCCGTGGTCGGCTCGTCCGCAATCAGAAGCGCCGGCTTCAGGAGCATGACGGAAGCAAGCATGATGCGCTGACGCATGCCGCCGGAAAACTCATGCGGATAGGAGGTGAGCGCGCCCTCCGGATCGCGGATTCCGACACGCTTCAACATGTCGAGAATGCGTATGCGGCGCTCATCGGGCGAGAGCCTGGTGTGGAGAACGAGCCCCTCCTCCAACTGCCGCCCGACCGTCATGGATGGGTTGAGCGATGTCATCGGCTCCTGGAAAACGACCCCGATCTCCGCACCGCGGAGATTGCGGAGCTCCCCGTTCTTCATCGCCAGTACGTCGCGTCCTTTGTAGATCACGGAGCCGCCGACGACGCCGATCGCCTGCGGCAAGAGCGATATCAGTGCACGGGTCGCGAGCGTCTTGCCGGATCCGCTCTCGCCGACAATGCCGAAGATCTCGCCAGCCGCGATATCGAAACTGACGTCCTTGACGACCCTGTGGCCTGATCTTGCGACCTCGAGCGAAAGGCCGCGAACACTGAGAAGCGTGTCCCCTGTCGTTTCAGATGTCATTTCAGCCCCCTCATGCGCGGATCGAGCTTGTCACGGAGGGCATCGCCCAGGAGATTGACGCCGAGCAGCGTCAACGCGATGCAAAGGCCGGGGAAGAGACCAAGCCAGACGGCCTGCTGGATAAGTGGGCGGCCGGCTGCCAGCATGTTGCCCCAGGTGGGAGCCGGCGGCGGCACGCCGAGGCCCAGGAACGACAGCGCGCTTTCCGACAGAATGGCCCAACCGAACATGGACGTCGCCAGCACCGTTATCGGTGCCAGGCAATTCGGCAGGACGTGGCGGAACATCGTATAAAGTTCGCCATTGCCCATCACCCGCGAGGCTTCGATGAACTCGCGCTCGCGCAGGGAAAGAACCGCGCCGCGAACGACACGCGCCATCGACGGCGTATAGGCAATGCCGAGCGCGAAGATAATGCCGTATTGATTGGCTCCGAAGACGGCGAGCAGTCCGAGCGCCAGGAGAATGCCAGGGAAGGCGAGCAGCGCGTTGTTGATCGCCATAATCACACCGTCCACCCAGCCGCGGGCATAGCCGCTGACAAGTCCGATCAGGGTGCCGCAGACGGTTGCCAGAAAGACCGTGAGCGCGCCGATCCAGACGCTTGCGCGCGCGCCGACCATCAGGCGGCTCAACACGTCCCGGCCGAATTCGTCGGTTCCGAGAGGATGGGCGGCGCTCGGTGCGGCAAGCCGCGCCGTAAACGAAAGTTTTGTCGGGTCAAAGGGCGTCCAGAACAGCCCGACCGCGGCGGTAATCAGCAGGATGGCAACGAGGATGCCGCCAACCAGGCCGTTGATAGTAAGCTTCTTCATTCGGCAACCACACGCGGATCAAAGAGGGGATAGAGAAGGTCGACGACGACATTGACGAGAACGTAAGACAACGCGACGAACAGCAGGCAGCCCTGAATGACCGGGTAGTCACGCGCGAAAATGCTGTCGACCATCAGACGTCCGAGACCGGGTATGGTGAACACCGTCTCGATCACGGCAATGCCGCCGAGCAGGTTGCCGAGGATCAGGCCGATCATCGTCCAGGTGGGACCGAAAGCATTCTTGAAGGCATGGCGCCAGAGGACAGCGCTTTCGGAAAGTCCCTTTGCCCGGGCGTGGGTGATGTAATCGAGACGCAGCACTTCCAATGTCGAGGCACGGGCCATGCGGATCAATACGCCCATCTCATGAATGACAAGCGTCATGATCGGCAGGACGAGATAGAGCAGGCCGCCGACGACATTATCGCCGATCGACACATAACCCAGAACCGGCAACCAGCCGAGCTTAAGACCGAAGAAGAGGAGGAGTAGCAATCCCAGCCAGAACGTCGGAATGGAAAGCACCACCGTCGCGGTTCCGATGAGGGCCAGATCCGTCAGACTGTTCTGGCGCCATGCCGCGATCACGCCCGCCGGCACGGCGATCAGGCTCGCCAACAAAACGGCAATGACCACGATCTCGGCACTGACGAGAAAGCGCGATGCGACAAGCGGCAACACGGCCTCGCCGTTGACGATCGATTTGCCGAAATCGCCCTGCAGCACATTGCCGGCCCAGATGATGAACTGCTGCGGCATCGACTGGTCGAGACCGAGTTCGGTGCGCATCGCGGCGATCTGATCGGGTTGCGCCATATCGCCGAGCATCAGCGCGGCCGGATCGCCCGGGATCAAACGGATCAGTGCAAATACGGTAACGGAGACGAGCACGATCGTCGGAACCGCCATCACCAGACGGCTTAAGATAAATCTCAGCATTCTTTCCCCACGATTGGATGCCGCTTTTCTTCGACCGCCATCGACTTCATTGCGAGGAACTATGACGGATTGCAGAAACAGGCGCAATATTATGCAGTTTTGTCATAGTCTTATGCAGAGTCTGACGCGTTTTCCCATTCGATTTTCGACGCCATATGGGGCCGAGGGAATTCCTATCCGTTCTCTTGAGAAAGCTGGATCTGCCTCTTCAATGCGTCGCTCAGCGCCTGGGCGGCAATGGAGAGCGGAACGCCGGCAGCCTTGGCGAGCCCGAACGCCTGTGTGGAGCGCGGCACAAAGGGACGATGAACGACGGGAAGGTGGCGGTAGAGATTGGCGTAGAAGCTGCTGATGATGGTCACACCCAGGCCATGCGCCACGTAGGAACAAGCGGAGCTATTGGTGTGGGTTTCTATCTTGATCATCGGCTTCACCCCAGCGCGTGTGAAGGCCTGATCGAGCGCCATGCGGTTCGGCCTCTGCCGCCCGATCAGGACAAGGGGTATGTTGCGCAGGTTCTTGACGGTGATTTCATCGAGCGCGGCGAGTGGGTGATCCTTCGGAACGACGCAGACGCTTTCACCGCTTGCGACCTTTTCGATTTCGATGCCCGGTCCGATCTCGCCTTCCATCCTCAGGAAACCAAGATCGATCACCCGCTCCTCGACCAGCTTGCTGATGGCCATGGTTGAATCGAAGAATGTTTCGATGCGAACGCCGGGAAAATCACGCACGTAGTCGATCAGCATCGCGGGCGCGAAATTTTCCCACATGCTGCTCGGAAGCCCGATGCGAACAATATCCGGCCCCGAGGCGCCGTTGCGCAGATCCTCGGCATGACCGGACATGCGCTCGACGGCGAGGAGGATGTTTTCGGCATCGCGCGCGAGAACCATCGCCTCCGGCGTCGCGATCAATCTCCCCTTGTCACGGACGAAGAGCGTGATGGCCAGATCGCTTTCAAGTTGCTGCAGCATGCGGCTTACGCCGGACTGACTGAACCCCATGGCCTTGGCCGTCGCGATGGTGGAACCGGTCGCAAGAAGTGTGCGCAGCACCTCCAATTGCTTGATATTCATCGATCCCCCCAACAGCCAATTAAGACCTCCTTACCTCATAATTAGGAAAGAAGGTGTCTACAAATCCTGCGGCCATTCATGGATCTACTCAGTGATTGCCGCCCTGGTTCCGGCGATCATCATAATCGGGGTCATCATTGAGGTCTGAGAGACTTCCGGTTGATCGCAATCACGCCGGCGCCGATGTCGTGTTGTCTCACCGGCGCGCAGGACGAGATACTTCTTCTCGAACTCAGTTGTTTTCTGCGTGGCTGCTTGGCGTAAACAAGGCCGATTTTGCGGCCTCATTGCCGGAACGTTTCATAAGACACGACAATGCCGCGTTACCACGGCATTTCCCAGATCGGTCGCAAGCTCAAAGCGAACCTGAATATAGCCAGACGACATCGCCAATGATCCGCGCTGGAAAGCGATGGTCCTTGTCGCTGTCACTCGGATTGGTCACTTCAAGCCCGTTGTTCGCAACCCTTAAGCTGCGAGCAACGCGACATTACCCGAGATTTCGCTCACGAGGACGTGAGCGAATATCCCTCCTGCAGGTCGTCGATTACGGTCCCGTTGATCGCGACCGAATATCCGCCCGTCGCATCCACTTTCGAAACCGAGATTTCGTATCTACCGCTGGGAAGTTCCAGCCCGGCCGAGAAGCCGTCCCAGCCCGCCGGCAGGACAGGCTTGACGTGCAGCCGACCGTTCTCTGTGCGGATGCCGAGGATGCCCTCGATCGCGGTTCGATAGAACCATCCAGCCGAGCCGGTATACCAGCTCCAGCCACCACGGCCTTTAAGGTCGCCTTCGCCATAAACATCGCCGGCGATCACATAGGGCTCGACGCGATAGGTTTCCGCAGAGGATTTATCGAGCGCGTGGTTGATGGGGTTCAACATGTCGACAGCGCGCCAAGCGTCTTCGCCTCGGCCCATCCGGGCAAGCGCAAGGGCCGTCCACATGGCGGCATGGGTATACTGGCCGCCGTTTTCGCGCACGCCCGGCGGGTAGGCCTTGATCACACCGGGATCATTGACCGGCTTGACGAAGGGCGGCGTCAGCAGGCGGATGAGCTTACCCTCGTCATCGACCAGCTTGTCGAGGACAGCGTTCATGGCCATGCTGCTGCGGTCGGCATCGCCCTCGCCAGAGAGCACGCTCCAGGATTGAGCAATCGAGTCGATCTTGTCTTCTGCCGACTGGCTAGATCCAAGAGGCGCGCCGTTGTCGTAATAGCCTCGGCGATAATATTCACCATCCCAACCGGCCGTTTCGATCGCGGCCTTTAGCTTTGCCAGATGATCCGACCAGCGGCCGGCGCGTTGCTTGTCGCCGCGCGTTTCGGCATAGGCGATGAAGCGACGCAGAGCGCCCGCGAGGAACCAGGCGAGCCAGACGCTCTCACCGCGGCCAGCGATGCCGACGCGATCCATCTTGTCGCACCAGTCACCGCTCATCATCAGCGGCAGGCCGTTGACGCCCGTGCGCTTGATTGCAAGATCGAGGCCGAGGGCGGCATGCTCGTAGAGCGATGCGGTCTCATCGGAAACACGCGGCTGCAGGAAGGCATCGTACTGGCCGGGGCTGAGTTGCGCACCTTCTACGAAAGGCAGCATCTCGTCCATGATCGAGCTGTCACCGGTCGCCGTGCAATATTGGTCGACGGCGTAGGCGAGCCACACCGGATCGTCGGAGATGTTCGTGCGAACGCCCGCACCGCTATCTGCCAGCCACCAGTGCTGGAAGTCGCCTTCCGCGAACTGACGACGGCCGGTATTGAGGATCTGCTTGCGTGCGATTTCAGGCGAATGCAGCAGGAAGGCCAGCGAATCCTGCAGCTGGTCGCGCAGGTTCCACGCACCGCTCGACTGGTAGAAGGCGGTGCGGGCCATGATGCGGCAGCTATAGGTCTGGTAGGGCAGCCAGCTGTTGACCATGAAGTCGAGCCGCTGATCCGGAGTCGAGACACGCGTCTTGCCGGTGAAGGTCTTCCAGAACTCGCGCGTCTTCTCAAGAACGTCGCCGAAGCCGACGGAGCGGATGTTGGCGATCAGCGCGGCGGCTTCTTCCTGCGAGGCGGCGTCACCCATATAGAAGCAGATATCGCGTTCTTCCCCCGGCTCGATCGTCAGATCGAACGCCATGGCGGCTGCCGGATCGCCATCGAGATCGACGGCGTTGGATAGCCGCGAGCCGGCCGAGACCGTGCGCGGTTGCTGGATCGTTCCGTGCCGGCCGATGAATTCACGGCGGCTGGTGGAGACGCTCGACGGTGTTTCACTTGCCGCAAATGCCGCAACACGCGTCCCGAAGCTTACGCTGAACGGATTTTTCGCAAAGACCGCTCCACTCGCACTGTCGAAGCTCGATATGATGAAGGGCTTGCTCTTGGTCGGGTTATTGCCGAGAATCCATTCGGCATAGCCGTAGAGACGCAGCTTGCGTGCTTCACCCGCATCATTGCGGATGCGCAGCTGCGTCAGCTTGACGGGCTTTTCCATGTCGAGCGTCTGGGTGACCTCGAGGGAAATTTCGTCCTGGACCGTCGAGAAGACCGAGTAACCAAGCCCGTGACGGGCTTCGAAACGCGTATCTGCGCGCTGCGCCAGCGAGGCGTACGGCACGATGACGGAGCCACGGTCGAGATCCTTCAAATAGAAGGCCTCGCCCGGCCGGTTGGTCACCATGTCGTTGGTCCAGGGCGTCAGCTGATGGTCGCGGGAGTTCTGGCTCCAGGTGAAGGCGGCACCCTCCGCCGAAACATGGAAGCCGAAACTCTCATTGGCGATGATGTTGACCCACGGATGCGGCGTCTGCTCGCCGCCGGACAGGCGCACGACATATTCGCTACCATCGGCCGCAAAGCCGCCATAGCCGTTCCAGAAGGCCAGATCGCTGCCGTCGACGGGCAATGCTCCGGCAACATCGCGCACCATGCGCGGCACCAGAGTGGAATCGCCCCACTGACCAAGCAGCGCAGGCGAACCGGAAACGGAACGGGCCTTTTGCACCTGGTCGATGAGGCTACCGTCACGACCACGCATCACGACGCGCGAGGCGGCGATGATGGCGTCATAGGCTTCCGGAGTGGTCAGATCCTTGCGCAGGACATAGATGTTGCGCTGGATGCCGGCGACTTCGCTGGCGTGACGTGCCGCGTCACAGAGCTGGTCGATGGTGCGCTGCATTTCGGCAGCCGCCTCACCGGCGCGCTCGTTGAAGATAACGAGATCGACCTCGACCCCGCGTGATTGCAAGAGGCCCTGTGCACGCAGCAATTCCTTGACGAGATCCGTGCCAAGTTCGTCGGTAATGCGCAAGGTCATCAGCGGCGCATCGCCGGACAATGTCGCGCCCCAGAGGACGGACTGCGAATTGAGCCCCTCGCGGACCGCCTTGTTGTCGGCACGCAACGCCATATCCGGATAGATGATGTAGCGGGCGAAGCGCTGGTAGGCGGCCGCCTCCTTGGAATTGACGCCGATCTGGCGCAGCTGGCTCTGCGTTCTCGTCCACGCCTGAACGAGCCCTTGAGCAAAGCTTTCCGGCTGGCGATAGTGCTCAACCGCCGCTTCAAGTTCGGCGCGTTCGGCCGCAGCAATGGTCCAGAAGGTTACGCTGACCTTCTCACCGGCCGGCACGCGAAGCGTCCGGCGGAGCGACAGGCAGGTATCCATCGTGAAGCCGCTGGAATTGGAAAGTTCCGCGCCGGCGTCGAAGGCCGCAGCTTCCGTCAGCGTGCGGCCGCGTCCAAGGAAGCGCATGCGGTCCGTCTCATAATGAGTCGGCAAATCTTCGCCCGAGGTATCGACGATCAGATGGGCAATCGCGATTTCGGGGTCCGTCACACCGCGCTTCTGGCGCTCTACGAAGATCGCATCGCCGGAAGCGGCGATTTCGGTCTTGAGGAACATGCGGGCGAAGACCGGGTGACCGGTATCGACGGCATCGAGCGTTGCCACGGGCTCCATGTAGGACGTGACTTCGATAAGCCGGTCTTCCGTGCCGGTATTGCTGATCGTCAGGCGGCGGCCTTCGGCATCGTGATTGCTGGCAACGAAGACTTCCATTTCGCTCGTCAGCTCGCCGACGGTCTTGATGAACTCCGCCTTGTCGTCGCTGAAGCTTACCCGAACGTGCTCGTTGGCGATCGAACGCGGCTCTGCCGTGGCGGACCACCATTCGTTCGCTGCCGTATCGCGCATGAAGACGAACGACCCCCAGCGATCCTCGGTCGGATCGGCGCGCCAGCGATTGACGGAGAGGTTTTTCCAGCGGCTGTAGCCCGAACCGGTCGCCGTCAGCATGGTCGAGTAACGGCCGTTCGACAACAGCAGCAACTCGCGCTCGCGCGATGCCGGGTCTTCGAGGCGGCGCACTTCGGGACGCATCAGATCGCCCTGAATTGTCGCGGGCGCATCGGTTTCGTGCTTGGCGGCCATGACGGGAATGTCGCGCGGCGCCTTTTCCTGCAGCAGCAGTTCTGCAGCCTCGATCACGGGATCGGCATGGAACAGCTCTCGCAGCATGCCGTCGAAAGCCACGTTGGCAACGGCGGCAATCGACATGCCATGATGGTGCGCATAGTAATTGTAGACCACCGCGCATTGCTTGCCTTCGGGCACGCGGCTTGCCGTGAAGTCGACGGCATCATGGAAACCATACATGCCGAGCGCGCCGACGGCCCGCAACCGGTTGAGGTTTTCGAGGGCCGCGACCGGATTGTACTGGCTAGCCAGCAGCGAGGCATAGGGAGCGATGACGGCGTTCTGTCCGAGACCCCGCTTCAGGCCGAGCGTCGGCACCCCGAAATTGCTGTACTGATAGTTCATCTGGTGATCGCGGGCGTTGAAGGCCGCTTCCGAGATGCCCCACGGCGTGCCAAGCTTGCGCGCATAGTTCATCTGTTCGAGAACGATCAGATTGTTGGTCTGGTTGAGAATCCCGCCGCTGCGCTCCTGCATGACGAGGGGCGGCATCAGATATTCGAACATCGAGCCCGACCAGGAGACCAGCGCACCGCGGGTGCCGACGGGCACGACATGGCGGCCGAGCTTGTACCAGTGCTCGGTCGGCAGATCACCCTTTGCGACCGAAAACAGGCTCGTCAGACGCGCTTCCGAGGCGAGCAGATCGTAGCAGGCAGCATCCACTTCTTCCGTCTCGACGCGGAAGCCGATCGACAGCAGCCGGCGCTCCGGACGGTAGAGGAAGCTGAAATCCATGTCGAAGGCGATTTCGCGGGCGCGATTGCCAATCCGGGTCAACCTTTCGCTGATGTCAGGCGCCTGCGTGGGATCGAAAGCCTTGTCGACCTGGTGAAGTTCGCAGGTTTCGACCAGCTTTTCCGCCCAATGGACGACCTCGTCGCTCCGCGTGGTCTTGACTTCCCTATCGAGGCTTCCGGCAAGCTCGCGGATTTCCCGCGCCTGCCCGGCGAAGCGTTCAATGAGACCGGAGGAGAACTCCTTCTCGCCCTTGCCGGTCGCAACCGCCGCTTCAAGCTCGGCGATACGGCCGTCAAGGCGGTCGTGAAGCGATCGGTTCGAGCGGGTATCGTCATCGAGCTCGGAAAGTACTTCGCGCAGAATTGCTGCGACATCGCCGATGCCGTCCAGATCGGTATGGATATGGGCAAGAGGAGACTGGGCCCAGATGCGGCACGCCGATGAAACGGCAATCAGGTGACCGGCAAAATTGCCGCTGTCGACCGACGACACATATCTGCGGCCGAGCGGCTTCAGCGTGTCGGTATGATACCAGTTAAACAGGTGCCCGCGATATTTCTCGAGCTTTTCAACCGTCTCGATCGTCTGCTCGATGCGCTCGACCGCTTCCACGAACGAGATCCAGCCGAAGCGACGCGCCGAAATGACCGACAGCAGATAGACGCCGATATTGGTCGGGGATGTACGCATGGCGACGACGGCATGCGGCGTCTGCTGAACGTTGTCGGGTGGCAGGAAATGCTGATCGGGAACGACGAAGTGGTCGAAATAGCGCCAAGTGCGTCTTGCGATCTTGCGCAACTCGTTGCGAACCTGATCGGGAACGACGAGACGGTCTTCCGTTTCCGCCGTCTGGCTGACGAGCCAGGCGATGGCTGGCGACAGCGCCCAGAGAACGACGAAAGGAAGCCCTACCAGCCAGGCAATGTCGCCGGAAGAGGCGGCGAAGATCAGCGCCAGAATGGCCAAAAGCGGCGCGCGCCACATGACCTTGTAGTGGCCGAGGATCGTGGTCTGGGCCATGGCCTGCGCGCTTGCCGCAGTACGCCACTGCAGCATCAGTTTGCGGCTGACGAACATGCGGTAGAGCGAACGGACGATCGCATCGGCCATGACACATGCGATATCGGCAATGAAGATGATGCGCAGCGCCACCTGGGCATTGGCATTCTCGATGTCTTTCCAGACAGTATGGAGATGCGCCTGCAGGATGATGTCGCTGGTTCGCGGAATGATACCGTTGATCAGCGACAGCGTCGGAGCGACGAAAAGGCTGAAGATCAGCAGAATCTGCCAGACGAGCGCGCCGAGAGGATCCATCCAGTACCAGCCGAGCACGGACGCCAGGAGCCATGCGATCGGGGTCAGCGAGCGGCGCAAATTGTCGAGCATCTTCCAGCAGCCGAGCGCGGTGATGCCGCGGCGGTCGTCGAAAATGTAGGGAATAAGCTGCCAGTCGCCGCGTGCCCAGCGATGCTGACGCGAGACTTCGACTTCGTAGCGGATCGGGAAATCCTCGACGAGCTCACAGTCGGTCACCAGTCCGCACCGTGCCATCGAACCTTCGAGCAGGTCGTGGCTCAAGATGGAGTTTTCGCTGATCCGGCCCTTCAGCGAGGCTTCGAAGGCATCGACGTGATAAAGGCCCTTACCGGTGAAGCTACCTTCGCCGGTGATGTCCTGATAAACGTCGGAGACCGCGAAGACGTAAGGGTCGAGACCGCGATTGACCGAGAAGACGCGCTGGAAGGCGGATGCGTCCTTGCCCGTCGTCAGCGACGGCGTCACCCGCGGCTGCAGCACGCCGTAGCCATCCACGACGCGCTGTTTCTTGTCGTCGAAAACCGGGCGATTGATCGGATGGTGCATCTTGCCGACAAGCTTCGTGACGGTATCGCGGACAATGCGCGTATCGCTGTCCAGCGTCATGACATACTTGACGTCGGCCGGAACCACATCGAAGCCCGCAATAAAGCTCGTATCCGGGCTGCCGCGCAACAGCATGTTGAGTTCATGCAGCTTGCCGCGCTTGCGCTCCCAACCCATCCAGACGCCTTCGGCCGGGTTATGCTGTCGGCGGCGATGGAGGAGATAGAAGCGCTGCTTGCCCTCTTCCGAATAGCGAGATTCCAGTTCGGCGATCTTGCTGCGCGCGTAATCGAGAACTTCGAGATCGCGCGCGGTCTGTTCTTCTTCGGCATCCGGCCAGTCGGTCAGGAGCGCGTAATAGATTTCACCGCGGGCATTGGCGAGATAATGCACCTCAAGATTGCGAACGAGTTCATCGACATGCTCACGCTTGCCGATCAAGGAGGGGATGGTAACAAGCGTGCGCGCGTCCGCAGGCAATCCCTTCTTGAACTCATAGCCGACGAGACGATCCGGCGTGATGAAGAACGTCGCAAAGAAATTGAAGAGGCCGGTTGCGCCCTCTGATGCCGGAAGGGCGAACATCAGCAGCAGAGCAATGGTCGCAAAGAGCGGCATGCCTGTGTCGACGAACACCCATTCGACCAGAATCAGCGCCAGCAGTGTCAGGAGAAGTACGGGAACGGCGATCGATAGCCAGTTTAGCTTGCGCACCATCCGCATGAACCGCAGGCCGAGCGTCGGCCTAAAACCGATCTCCGCCTCCAGCGCCGGACGCCCACTGCCGACGAAATAGTAGCCGACATTGCTCGCAGATCCGCCCCTGCTCTCACTTTTTGCACGGTCGGTCAGCCGGACGGCAGCCTCGGCGATATCCATTTCCGTCTTATCGGAGCGCTTTGCGAGCTTTTCGATCTGGCGGCGGTAGCTGTTGCGAGATCCGGAATCGAGCTCGGCATAATCCGTCTGCTGCCAGAGCAGCTTGTCGATGGTGCTGACCTCCTCGACCCATTCGGACCAGTCGGTGTCGTTGATTTCGCGCAGGCTCTTGATGATGCTGCCCATCAGCGCATTGGCTGCGCCAAGACGGGTCTGCTCGGCCGTCATGACGGCTTCCGCATCCGTTCCCTTGGCGGAGAGCTTGCCTTCAAGCCAGTTCAACGCAGCTTCCGTTGGCTCGAGCGCATTGCGAAGACGATAATGCAACTGCGTGACGAAGGTCGTGTCGTCGACGTTGGCGGCCAACGTCTCCAGATATTGCGCTGCGCCAGCATCGCCGAGCGAAATCACCTCTGTGGCCGCCGCATTCGCGGCCGCGCGCATTTCACGGCTCTTGTCGATTTGCGATGCCACCCGGCGAAGATTGTCGATCAGTACGTAGCGCACGAGCGAGGGCAACGCCCAGAGTTCGCCGATCCGCAAGGTCTCGCGATCCTGGAACCCTTCCGTGACGGCCGTCATACCGGCATTGCTGATATTGCTGTGCGCATGCGCCATGTAAAGCCAGGCGAGTGCGAGAGTGCGTGGCACCTCCGTGCCGTCAAGCTTGATCTTGCGCAGTTCGCGATAGAACTTTTTCGGAAAATCGCGACGAACTTCCTGGATCGCTTCTTCGACGATGTAATGATTGTCGAGCAGCCACTCGGCGGCCGGCGTGATGCTCTCGCCGGCGTCGACATCCATGGCAGCGGCGCGATAGACCCTGAGAATCTCGGTCTCGTTCTCTTTATGCCGCAGATAAAAATCGAAATCTCTGAACTGAACGAGATCCAGCGTATGGCTCTCGGCAAATTTTGCAGCCCGCACCCTCAACTGCTCGTTTGATAGAAGAGCGGCACGGATTCCAAATTCGCGATCCGAATGAACCATCTGGGAAATTGAAGCAGAATCGTTGACAGTATCTTTAGACGACATGTGTCTTTCGCTTTTGTCGCTTCGTTTCTCTCATGCGAGGTTCGAGAAACGAGAACCAGGAGCCTGAAATCTTTGTTGCAGCACCCCACTTGACAGCAACCGGGGCGATCGTTTCCGCTTAACTAGCTGTAACACCCTGAACGCACGATTAATCATTTCCGCGTTCGGCAACTCCACCGCACCCTTTTCCATCCCCCTTGCGGGCGGCTAGCGGCCAAATCTTCCGGCAAGGACGACTAGCGTTGGCGCACAATCACTTTCTTCATCTTACTGTTGACTCAAACGCGATATCGAACATAGCAGAAACAGCGGCCGGCCGCACAATACCATATCGACGAATTCGCAGCTGGCCCCATCGCTGCTCGCACAAACGAAGGCACCACATCGGCCTTCGGTGATCTTATCGAGCAAGCAACATTTCCATCGACGGCTTGGAAACCAGCTCTTCCTTCAAGTGCCGGCTGTTCCGGCGGGGAGGACATGTTCGGCGCAACAGCCATTCGGCTTTTCACCGAATCTGCCCCAATGGACAGCTCGGATATTCATCTCCTATGAATGATCGTCAGGAATGTTAACGTGAAGGGCGTGCCATGGGTTGGCGAATTCCTTCTTTAAATGCCGCTCGATGCTTCGTGGTCGCCGGCGAATATCTGAGCTTCACCAAGGCGGCGAAAGATCTGCATGTTACCCAGAGCGCGGTAAGCCGCCAGGTTCAAGCACTCGAAGACCAGCTCGGCTTCCCACTGTTTGAGCGCTTTACGCGACGACTAGAACTCACCCCACAGGGGCGCATTCTCCTTTCGCATTGGAGGACGGCATTCCTGGAGATCGAGAAAGGCGTGAGAGAAGCCTCATCGTTTGCGGAACACCCGATCATGACTGTTGCGATGCCGCCGACCTTCTCGGTCCGGTGGGGAACGACATGCATCATAGAATTCCAGAGATTACATCCCTCGACGGAAATCAGGCTGCGAGTCGACAGCGACGGAGTAGCGCTCGACGGCGGACAGGTCGATGTCGCGATAGAGTTTACCTATTCGAAACGGCGCCGTCGCGGGGCCAGACTTCTGTTTGCAGAACGGCTCATGCCGATCTGCTCCCCCGCCTATGCCGCCGAAATTGCTGATGGCGGGCCCGAGCAAATGCTTCGATCCGCCACCCTCCTGCATGTCCAGCAATGGGCCGATCGGTATGGCGATTGGAAGAACTGGCTAGCGGCTGCAGGCTATCCGGGCGTACCCTTCGAGCGCGGGCTGGTGTTCGAAACCGCCGACCTGGTCCTGAACGCAGCAAAACAGGGCGCGGGTATCGGTATCGGAGACCACGCCTATATCCGCGAAGATCTGCTGGCCGGCCTTCTGATCTCGCCGTTCCCCATCACCGTCAGCTACGACCGAGGCTACTTCATCAAGGCGCGTGACGACGAGCAGGGCTCGGAGGTTCGATCCGCCTTCGTCGACTTCATGATCCGGAAGACGGCGCAGTTCAACGAGGGATAGAAAGGCGGGGCCGATATTTGCCGCTGCCCTTGTCACGATCATGCATTCATAAAACGCATGCATAGGCCGAGAAATCACCGTTTGTCGCCCAGTCTCCTCTGCGTAATCATCCCCAGCAACGAGATGTCGCCATGACGCGGCTCCGCAAGAGGGGAATGCAGATGGACACTTACTTTCGCGATCGTCGCAAGATCGATCCATGGCGCGACGAGCGGCTGGCAGATGGCAGCCCGAACGACAATGATCGCATTGAGATCGGACCTACGCAGCTTGCGTTCAGGGAATGGGAAGCCGCCGGTCTGAGGCCACCCAATCTGCAGCAGATGCGCGAATTCCGCTGGCGGCGTCTGGTAGACCAGCTTGTCACGAGAGACGTGGGCGGCCTGCTGATGTTCGATCCCCTGAACATCCGCTATGCCACCGATACGACGAACATGCAGCTATGGAACAGCCACAATCCGTTCCGCGCCTGTCTCATATGCGCCGACGGCCACATGGTCGTGTGGGAATATAAGCAGGCTCCCTTCCTTGTCACGTTCAATCCACTCGTCAAGGAGCTGAGGCATGGCGCATCGTTCTTCTACAATGTTAGTGGCGATGCGACGGAGTTTGACGCCCGGTCATTCGCAGCACAGGTCGACGACGTCATGCGGCTTCACGCCGGCTCCAACCGACGCATCGCCGTCGACAAGATCATGGTTCATGGCTTGCGTGCACTGGAACGCCGAAGCTTCGACGTCCTCGAGGGGGAAGTGCTGACAGAACGGGCGCGCTCCATCAAGGGACCGGATGAGGTGCTCGCCATGCGCTGCGCCCATCTCGCCTGCGAAAACGCGCTCTCCGAGATGGAGGCGTTTGCACGGGAAAACGTTCCTGTCGGCAACGTCAGCGAGGATGATATCTGGGCGGAGCTGCACAAGGGCAACATCCGTCGTGGTGGCGAGTGGATCGAAACGCGGCTTCTGTCTTCGGGACCACGCACCAATCCCTGGTTCCAGGAATGCGGACCGCGTATCGTCAGCAACAACGAGATCGTCGCTTTCGATACCGATCTGGTCGGCTGTTACGGAATGTGCGTCGATATCTCGCGAACATGGTGGGTCGGAGATACGCGACCTGACACCAGCATGATCTCGGCGATGCAACATGCCATGGAACATATTCGGGTGAACATGGAGATGCTGAAGCCGGGCGTAACCGTCAAGGAATTGACCCATGGCGGCCATAAGCTTGAGGACCGGTACTGGAAGCAGAAATATTCCTGCAAGATGCACGGTGTCGGCCTCTGCGACGAATGGCCGTTCGTGCCCTATTCCGACGCTTGGGTCGAAGGCGCTTTCGATGTCGCACTCGAACCCGGGATGACGCTCTGCGTCGAGGCCTTGGTCAGCCCGGAAAATGGCGATTTCTCCATCAAGCTCGAAGATCAGGTGCTGATTACCGAAACGGGTTACGAGAATTTGACGCGCTATCCGTTTGATAGCCGCCTGCTGTCCTAGATCGCCGCGCGCGACGCCGCCCTCGGCTATCGCTCTGTGCGCATTCATTCCCCAAAAACAGAAACAGGAGGTCCCAGACCGTGAGAAGATTTTTTATTTTCATTTTGACGGCGGCCGGCATGTTGATGACGGCCTGGTCCAGCCACGCAGCCGATTGCGGCGATGTATCGATCGCGGAGATGAACTGGGGATCGGCAGGCGTCGCAGCCCATGTCGACAAGATCATTCTAGAGAACGGCTACGGCTGCCACGTGACACTCGTCACCGGAGACACGATGCCGACCTTCACCTCGATGAATGAAAAGGCAGAACCCGATGTTGCTCCGGAAATGTGGATCAATGCCGTCCGGACGCCGCTCGATGCCGCTGTCAAGGAAGGTCGTCTAATTGAGCTTGCGCCGCTTCTCAGCGACGGCGGCGTCGAAGGATGGTGGATTCCGAAATTCATCGCCGACGCACATCCCGATATCACGACGGTGCAGGAGGCCCTGAAACATCCTGAACTCTTTCCCGCACCTGAAAATCCGGCGCATGGCGCAATCATGAACTGTCCGTCGGGATGGAACTGCGAGATCGTCACCAACAATCTCTACAAGGCGCTGGGAGCAAAGGAAAAGGGCTTCGACCTCGTCGAGACGGGATCGGCTGCGGCCCTCAACGGCTCGATTGCGAATGCCTTCGAGAAGCAAACCGGCTGGCTCGGCTACTATTGGACCCCAACGGCCATCATGGGGAAATACGATATGGTCAAACTGGGTTTTGGCGTCCCGAACGACAAGGCTGAATGGGATCGCTGCACGGCAGTTGCCGACTGCCCCGATCCCAAGGTCAACGAATATCCGGTATCGATCGTCCTGACGGTCGTGACCAAGCAATTCGCCCAGAAGGCCGGCGTTGCGCTCGACTACCTCAAGACCAGAAAATGGGACAATAAGACTGTTGGCAAGGTCCTGGCATGGATGGATGCGAACCAGGGCAATAACGAAGACGGCGCACGCTTCTTTTTGCAGCACTATAGCGACATGTGGACGAAATGGGTCTCACCCGACGTCGCACAGAAAGTCAAAGCAGCACTGTAAGCGGCTGCCCTTGATGGTGGGCCGAGACAATTGCATGTCTCCATCCCGATCATTCAACGCCGATACATTCAGGCGGACCTCCCCAATGGCGCCCGGCGGCCTATCCCTACGTGCAGAATGCAACCGCGGGATAGACGACTGCTTCCGGGTGCCAGTGGAGATCAGCGTAGCTGCGGCAGACTCTCGATAACTCCGATAGCAATACGCCCCTCAACAAGACCGCCTGCGTTTCCTCGCTCTTTCAAAATGACGAAGGCCGCCATTTTGAAAGAGCAAGCGCGATTTTGATGGCTACGCACGAGATGCATACATTGCTCTCTGCCATCACGACCTCCCTTCTTGATTGCCGTAAAATGAAGCGCAACCTACGCGCAAGTCTCCATAGGTAGTATCCGATAGAAATCCACAATCTTCCCGTGCTGCGGCGTGGATGATCAGCACCGGCACCTGAGGAGAACGAACATGATCACTGGCTTCGGCGCCGTATCGACCATCTACTCTTCTCTCATTGCTTCAAGCAGCAAAGGGACAGCGGCTTCTCAGGCAAGTTCGACGACGCCTGCGGGTACCCGTGATTTTTCTCTCGTTGCGGAGGACGCCCGTGCGGTTCTCGACGCTCAATATCAGGACGCCCAAAAGAACGGCAAGAACATCACCTTCGATAGCTCCAAGCCGGGAGTTCCACTCGATCTATCTTCACTGTCGGATCGAGCTGTCGCGGCCATCGCCTTGAACAAGGACGGATTGTTCACCGATCTGGAAGTTGCGCAAGCTGGCGGCTACCTGAGCGGGCAATTGCAAGCGGTGCTCGCACCTTCTTTCAAGGCCTCCAATGGAGGTGACTTACGGCCCGTTGCTACTGAGTATCTCAACCTCTTCGACCAGCTTGACCCGGAAGTAAAGCAGGCGCTCGGAATGACCGATGAGCAGCGGCTAGCGGCGGAGAGCATCTTGAGAGACCAGGAAAAGCAATATGGGAAACTTAGTCCCGAAGAGGGGTTCCCCGGCTTCATCCAATTGCTTCGGCAAATGGCAGAGGAATGGAAGCAAAGCCATCCCGATGGCTACAATGCCCAGGGTGCAAGCTATTATACCTCCGTGAGTAATAGCCGCAGCTTCACGATTTGACGGTTTCAAAAGGGTAAGGGCCAATCGTGCCGCTCGATTAACCCTTGCTCCTTTCGATCCCGCCGGCCCAGTCGTCAATCCCTACGCCGAAGGAGAGCGAAAGTGATCACTGGCTTCAGCGCTGTATCGACAATCTACTCTTCTCCCATTGCTTCGGGCAGCAAACGGACAGAGGCTTCTCAGGCAGATTCGACAACACCTGCGGGTATCCGTGATTTCTCTCTCGTTGCGGAGGACGCTCGTGCCGTTCTCGACGCTCAATATCAGGACGCCCAAAAGAACGGCAAGAACATCGCTTTCGACAGCTCCAAGCCGGGAGTCCCACTGGATCTGTCTTCTTTATCGGATCGAGCCGTGGCGGCCATCGCCTTGAACAAGAACAAACTGTTCACCGATCTGGAAGTTGCGCAAGCTGGCGGCTACCTGAGTGGGCAATTGCAAGCGGCTTTGGCACCTTCGTTCGCTGCCTCACGTTTGGGGGACACTCTTGCGCCATTTAAAGAGGTCTTGACGCTCTATGACCAGCTGGAGCCTGAAGTCAGACAAGCGCTCGGGCTAACCGACGAGCATAAGCTCGCCATTCAACAAGTGATTGCCAAGGGTCAGGCAAACTCAGAAGAGACAACGTCCGAAGAGGGATTTCCCGGCTTTATCCAATTGCTTCGGCAAATGGCGGAGGAATGGAAGCAAAACCATCCTGATGGCTATACTCCCCAGGGCGCAACCTATTACACGTCTGAGAGCAACAGCCGCAGCTTCATGATTTGACGGCCTCAAATGCTGCTAGAAGGGGCCAATCAGCCTATCCGATCAGCCCCAGCTTCGCTCAATTAGCAAGATTCAAGGCCACGCTAAAATTGCCTGCGGTGCTGCATGCCGCTAGGCACGGATGAAGCGGATGCCCCTCGCGAGGACATCGAAATGTGCAAAACCGGCAACAGCCATCTTCCACAACTCAAGGCAGCCTTGGGCGTCCGATTATTGAATCGCACTCCGTGAACGCCTGGACCGACCAAGCGGTGCAGACCGGTTCACTGGGCCGTTGCAATATCCCTCTTTGCGGTGACGCATTTGATGCTTCGGATCTTCAGCCTTTTGACAATGGGGGCACCAGGCGCAAATAAGCGGCACCCCCTCTTTCGGCTGCAGCTGAAAAGTCGCTCTGCTCGTGGCTCAGTTTAGCGTTCTCGCCACTGGAAGAGGCCATCTCGAGTTTTGGGTGGTCGACAGGCCTTGCTGACACCAACCAGGCCACCTCGAGAAACTCCGAGCGCAGCCCATCACCGCGCTGAGCAGCGATCGAATGTAAACCGTATAGCATTGTCATCATGGTGGCGGCCTCCTTCGAAAATAGCCAGGCGTTGCGCTAGACCACGTTCACATGCCTGAGCGACCAGCAGCCGGCCCGCGCCCGGTAGTCGATAAGCTCACCGTCCGGATCGCCAAGAGGGTCGAACACCGGAAAAAGATCGCGCTCTCGCAGCATCTTGGACAATTGCTCTGTATCCCGTGACGAATCCAATTCAGCTAGCCGCAGCTCGGCCCACGCGAGCATGCGCCGCAATTCCGGGTGCTCGCCCTCGGCAGCCATCCTGTCGCAGGCGCCGATCCAACGTCTCAATTCGTCGACCCGTCGCTCTGCATCGACGAGTTTTGCGAGCAGGGACAAACGTTCGCTTTCCCGCCTGCGGCGAGCAATGGACGGGCGATCGCGCTTTTCGAGATCAGTCGATTCGAATGCATCCGCATCCATGATGCCACCCCTGTTGATTTACAATATTGGAACAGATGTATGAGGGCCGGTCGCAAGGAGCGATCTGAATCTTGCCTTCAAATCGAAAGTCGCTGGTCCAGAACAAACATTCGATTTGAAAGCAAGGACCGGGGAGAGTCGCAGCACGCCGCCTTCTATGTTCAGACAACAGCGAACATGAAAGGTAAAGACGATGCGTGAACTTATTCGCTTTGCGTGGGGAGCCAGCTCCCTCGGCGAGTTTGTGGTGGCAACCTCAGAAAAGGGCATCGTGGCCCTCGCATTCAGCGAGATGCGCGGCGCGATGGAAGATGCGCTGCGTATCCGCTTTGCGGATGCGGATCTGGAGCGGCATCAAGAGGATCTCAAGAGTGTGGTCGAGGCAACCGGCGGCGCGATCGAGAAGCCCGCCGCCGGTTGCAACTTGCCGCTTGACCTGCGCGGGACACCGGACGAGATAAGGATCTGGAGCCTGCTACGGGACATCCCTGCCGGCCAGACGACAAGTTATGGCGCCCTCGCCGCCAAATTCGGTACGCGTGACGCAAGAGAGGTCACGGCAGCAATTGCCAATAATCCGATCGCCGTCATCGTGCCGTGCCATCGCGTCATCAAGAAGGACGGTTCGATTTCCGGTTATCGTTGGGGTGTTCGGCGCAAGCGGGCGCTTCTCGAACGCGAGCAGCGTCTGATGGGATGCTGAAATATCGCTCGTACCCGCAACCGAGACTGACCGGAGAGTTGCCTCATGGCGCCACACACTACCAATCCATTGCCGGAAATGGACGATCGGCTTCCCGAGCCGCTCCGCGTCATCGCATTGGCCCTGCAGTCTACCGGCAGGGCCAAACGACAGTTTCCAGACTACCGACTTACACGATTGATAGGCGCGCGGCTTGAGCTCGACGACACAGACATTGCGCAGCTTGCAATCATGTTCGGCGGTTCGCTGCTGCAATCGGTCCGGGCAACACCAAGACCGTTTGATCATCACCTCCGATTCGTCATCGATCACTATGAGCTTGAGGCGCTTTTTCGCGACGATGGTCATGCACCTTATCACCACGCCATAAGACCCACGGGCTACGATTTCCATCGGGATCAGGTCATTCCGACCGGTATGGAACAGTGGCGGGCAGACTATCGAAGCATGCCGGACGACCGGCAGATGATGGCGGCTTCGATCATCTGGTTCTATCGCGCGGGAAAGGACAATGTATGGCTGCGTCGTGTGCCATGCACCTGGCACGCGGCCGACGCGCTCGCCTGTATGAAGCACGCGTCCACCCTGGAAGACTGGGTCCGTCTCTTCGCGTTGTATCCGGGCTGGTAGGCGCGGCAATCGACAACAGGGCAGATTGAGCGCCCCGTTCATCCCATCTACGGGAGAATTCAATGGCTTGTTGGATTAGAGGGCAAGAAACGGAGCGTTGAACGATGCGTGCGACCTTATTAGTCTGAGGGCGGAGCTATCACATGATTTGCCGGCTGCCAGTTTTTCGTCGGCAGGCATTGGCGATGCAGGTCCTCCGACGGGCGCAACGCTGCTCCCTTTGGTAAGGGCATACCAGCTAAACGAGAGGCCTCCGCAGTGGTTTGGCCTCCGGCGCCGATCGACCTCAGATCGAGGGTGGCGTCGAACATACGAAGTGTCGAGGAGCGCCGAACGGATGTGGAAAGCGATATTGTCTGTAACGATGAGCATTGGTCTTGCCGCGCCCGCAATGGCGATCGAACGATATGACACACAATCGCGGAGCTGCCAGGAGGTTCAGACTCTTCTCGCACGTGATAGGCAGGCCATTCTGCGCTACCCATCGCGCGATGGCCGGGCAATGGTGTATGATCGCTATGTGATCAATCCTGCGCAATGCGGCCCTGGCTTATATGGGGTTCGCGTCTCCATTCCTTCCGCCAGTGGCAAATGCCCGGTCGTGAATTGCCATTCGTTGAGTGATTTTGCGCCTTGAGCAACCTCGCAAGGGATGCACGAAGCGGTTGGGCGCATGATCCCGACAGGCACAATATGCAGGATGAATTGCCGCGTGCCACCGAGAATTCGTCACCCAGCAGCACCGTCGCGGGCAACCCTACCGAATTGACGACTTAGCGCAGCCTTAAGCGGCAAGCGCGAACTGTGTCGTGAGGGGCACGAAAGAGGAAGAGGCTCCGGCGGATGATCCGCCGGAGCCTCTTGTCGTTTGTCTTGATATTGCCCCTGGAGCGAGCGCTGCATGTCCCGACGCCAATCCAGGACCATCAGCGCGCATCGTGGAAGATGATTCCGACCGTATGACGCATGCCAGACCGAACACGGCTGACACCGTGACGAAGGTTGACGCGATAGTTCCCCTTCGCGCCATGAACGGGGCGATTGTGTACCGCAAAGGCCACCGCATCTCCCTGGCGAAGAGGCACTACCTCAACACGGCTTTGCATGCGTGGCCGCTGTTCGGTCAACGCGAATTCGCCGCCCGTGAAATCTCGTCCTGGTTCGGAAAGCAGGATCGCAACCTGAATCGGAAAAGCGATGTCACCGTAGAGATCCTGGTGGAGGCAATTGAAATCCCCGGGAACATATTGCAGCAGCAATGGCGTGGGTCTGGTCTGACCTGCGTCATGACAACGCTGCAGGAAGGTGGCGTGATCATGCGGGAACCGCTCGTCGAGCCCCATGCGCTCGTTCCAACCATTGGCAACCGCCGCCAGCCACGGATAAAGGGCCGTGCGAAGCCCGGTTAGCGGATCAGGCAGTGGATATTTGAAGTAACGATACTCACCCTTGCCGAACCCATGGCGCGCCATAATGATATGGCTGCGGAAATGGGTTTCGTCCGTGTAGAGGCCAGCCAGAGCCTTGCATTCCTCGGCAGTGAGCAGCTTCGGCAGCACCGCGCAGCCGAAACTGTTGAGGTCTGTTGCAAGCGCATCCCAGTCATAGGCGCCGACCTTGCCCCCAGCGGATAATGCCTCAGACGCAAGTTCCATGGTGTCCGCGCGGATCTGCTTCATGCCATTGCCTCCTTGCGCAGCAATTCACGTTTGCGCTCGACATCCCAACGATAGCCGGCCATATCGCCATTACTGCGCACGACGCGATGACAGGGCACCGCAAGCGCAATTGGATTCGCCGCGCAAGCCCGTGCGATTGCACGCGGATGGGCGAGCGGGCTGATCCAGTGACCGAGTTCCGTATAGCTCACTGTCCTGCCAGCCGAGATCGCTTTCAGCTTCTCCCACACACGACGCTGGAAGGGCGTGCCACGCATATCGAGCGTCAGATGCAGTCCGACGGTGGGCTTTTTGATGTAACGAAGCACCTTCGCCATATCGGCGTGGACTGAGCTTTCATCTTCCCTGATTGTCGATTGAGGAAAGCGGCTCGCGAGATCGGCTTTCAACTCATCCATGCTGTCACCAAGCAGAATCGAGCAGACGCCCTTGCCGCTGCGTGCCACGAGCACCATACCCAGTTCACATTGCGCAATCGCATAGGACAAGACATCAGTAGGCACTGAGAGATGTGTCGCCCGCGGCACAGGCCGCCTGACATTGTTGTCGATCATGAGATCCATGGCTGTAACTCCTTGCTAAATTTGCATGGTCAAACCTACCTTTCCGCCGGCAACCCCAAACTCCGATCCTTGCTATCAAATCGAGAAATCGGTCCGGGCAATGGAGAGCCGGGACACCCCTCCCCGGCCCATGGCAGATCAGCTGAAACAGCGCCCGCGCATGACATCAGGTGGGGTCGTGAAGGATCGGGCCGTGGTCGGCATCTTGCTGTTCGCCCTTGCTCGGCATATCGGAGACGGCGCGACCCGGATCGCTTAATCCGGCTCGCATCTGCTGACACTCCGAATCCTGCCTTTGAAGTCGGCCGGCATCCGGTTAGCGATTGGGGCCGCTGTTCAGCTGATCAGGCGAGACGCAAGACCGTTGTTTCGGCGAATATGAACATTTCACCCGAGTTGAAACGGACCTCGATTTCTCCATTTTCAAAGATATCCCAGACTGCGAACCCATCGGCGACGAGCCGCGCAACATAACATAGTACGAGTGCTTTATCAGGGTCGCTGGCTGCGAACGCCGCGATGGCGTCAAAGGCCTCTTCCGTTTCCGCTCGCGCGTGCCGGCCATTCTCTGCGTCGATGTCGCCACGAAAGAGCATGATGTGGGCGTCCTTGTCGCCACGGTCGTCTGGAGGCCTTGAAACTCGCCCGGCAGCGATGTCAATCTTGTCAATATTGGTCGAAGGGCCTGCCCGTCGTCACTCCGACTATTGTTATCAAACCGAAATAATTCGGGCCGCTAGAGTGCGCCGCGGAACGTCAGATTGATGCGCATGCGTCCGACCGTCTCGTGCATGCCCTCCTTCAATTCGGGCACTCCGTGATAAAACAGCCTAGAAGGACCGCCCCAGACGGCGACATCACCATGGCGGAGCGCAAACTTTCTGATCGGATCATTGCGCTTGAGGCCACCGAACTGGAAGATTGCCGGCAAGCCCAGCGACACCGAAACAATCGGATTGGTCAAGTCCCGTTCATTCTTGTCCTGGTGAAGCGAAAGACGCGCGCCCGGCTCGTAGCGATTGATAAGGCAGGCGTCAGGGCGAAACCCGGGGTAACCAGCAAGAGATGCGGCGCTCAGTGCGAGCTCATGAAAAGATTCCGGCATCGCCGGCCATGGACGTCCAGTCTCCGGGTCGTCGCGGTCGTAGCGATAACCGCTGCGATCGGTCACCCAGCCTGCCGCACCGCAGTTCGTCATAGCCACCGACATCGTGAAGCCACCAGGCGTCACCATATGCCGAAACGGCGACTGTGCGACAATCCTATTAAGTGCCGCAAGAACATCCTTCTCAAAAGGGAGAGCCGCCCCGCGCAGTAGCACAGCGCCTTGCGCCATAGGCTCGAAGGGTGGATCAAGGGGGATAATATTATCAAACAAATCGGACATGGCGCCGCCTAATGGACATTGATGTTGATCGTCGGATGAAAGATCGGCGCATAGCCTGCTCTAAGCGCCATAACGCTGGAAGGCGGCGTCAATAGCCAGTCGGCATTGTCGAGCATTTGCGGTGGGGCATAACCGTCATTCGTCCAGCGGTATGCCAAGCCTCCTCGCAGCGTGAATGCATCATCACCTCGCGCTACCATGGCGCCGTCAGGCAAATCACCCAGTCCCTGTGCCAGAGGATGCAGCCGCTTGCGACCGCGCTCGAGCCGCTCGGCGTGCAGCACGGCATCTATGGTGACGGCAGATGGAAGTGCTTCGCCATGACCGCCGCCCCAACAGTTCCGGTAGTGCTCGGCAGCCGTGCGCCTGCAAAGAAAACAAGGCCTATGGCCGGCCGCCAGTGCAATCGCCTCGTCGAGGAAGAACAGTTCTGTCCAGCTCCGCGTCGCCATGACGTTGCGACGCTGTCCCTTGTAGCTGCAATTGCAGATCAGCCACGCCTTCGACGTCCAGCGCTTCCTAAGCAGTGTTTTGGTCGACGGGTTGTGGATAATGCCGCGATTACCTGTGAACATGCCGCGCTGCGAAATCGCAACGATATTGCCAAACGGAGTGACGCGGTTTTGCAGATGCATGGCTTTCATCCTCTGCCCGGCATACAAGTTGGTGCAATTGAGGTTTGCCACCATCTTGCACCAAACAGAAGGCGGCTACACTCCAAGTCTTGCGATCAAACCCGCAATTGGACGCATCACTTATGTCAGTACGTTTCCGCGCTCACGGGGCATGCGCCATAAATACCATGCCGCAACCGTGCGATGTGGCGACCAGGCTTGGGAAAGCTGGCGCAGCTCCCTGGGTTTCGGTTGTTCCGCCAGCGACTTTAGGGCGCGATACCCCTCGCGCACACCGAAATCGTCGACAGGTAGCACATCCATCCGCTCCAGCGAGTACATCAGAAGCATCTCGACAGTCCAACGCCCCACTCCCTTGATGGTGACCATCCGGGCAATCAGCGTCTCGTCGTCCATTATGACCGCATTTTCGCGACTGGGAACAACTCCCGTCAGCGCGCCCTCGGCAATCGCCTTGATCGTCGCAATCTTGCTGGCGGAAAAGCCGCAGGCTCGCATTGCGTCGAAGTCGGCGGTGATCAACTGTTCCGGATGAGGGAAATCGCGACCTTCGAACAGAGCTTTGAGGCGTCCAAGGATCGCATCGCCCGCCTTGGCCGTCAGTTGCTGATAGGCAATTGCACGGACGAGCGCTTCGTAGGGTTCACGAGCAGCCTTCGGATCGTGTCGGCACGACCCCACCAGCTCAATGAGCCTGGCCCAATCGTCATCGATGCTCGAAAGGAAGGAGACGGATTCGTCATAACGAGAAGACAGGTTCATATAGATGCCTTGCATTCGTCGGCAATTGCAAAGTGCAGCCGGTTGCCGATAGTAGGAACGAGGTATTCGCCGAGCACTGCCGGCGACAAGCGCATGCTTTCTGTCACGACGCCGAGAACGACTTCACACACTTGCAGACGCCTCCCTCTCAAGGAGTGCGCGTTTCCGATCGACGCCCCAGGCATACCCCGAAAGGGCGCCATCATTTCGCACCACTCGATGGCAAGGTATCGCCACCGCAAGATTATTCGCAGCACAGGCGCCAGCAACAGCCCGTACCGAGCTCGGCGAGCCTATTCGGCGCGCGATTTCGGCGTAGGATACCCTTTGACCGGATGGGATTTCCTGCAATGCCTGCCAAACTCGCCTCTGAAAGACCGTTCCTCTGACATCGAGGGGAAGATCCAGGCCGACATGCGGGTTTTCGACAAATCCCACGACCCGCGCGATCAGCGCTTCATATTCCCGATCGGCACCTATGAGATATGCCTTCGGGAAACGGTCCTGCAAATCCCGGACAAGCTTGTCCGGATCATCTCCGAGCAGGATCGACGCAACACCCTTGGTGCTCGAGGCGACGAGGATCGCGCCGAGCGAGGTTTGTCCCACTGCGAACTTGATCTCCTCATTGGCGCCACCGCTTCGATATTGGGTCGGCGTCATGCCAAGGATACCTGTCGACTTCTCGTAGAAGCGCCCGCTCGAATTGAAGCCCGCGTCATAAATCGCCTCAGTGACGCTATTGCCGGTTTCGAGACCCTCGCGTACCTTCTTGGCCCGGTCAGCCGCAGCATAGTCCTTTGGTGTGAGACCCGTTGTCGATTTGAACAGGCGATGAAAATAGCTGGGACTGCGATCGACGGCCCCGGCGAGCTCTTCGAGCGAAGGTTCCTCTTCGCTCATCTCGATCAGACGGCAGGCTCTGGCGACGAGCGCCGCATTTTCGCATTCAAGCGAAAGACCATCGGGATTGCAGCGCTTGCATGGCCGGAAGCCAGTCGCACGCGCGCTCTCCAGAGTATCGTGCAGCGCGACATTCTTTGGATTGGCGGTACGGGACGCGCATGACGGACGGCAATAAACGCCCGTTGTCGAAACTGAGTACCAAAGCTCGCCATCCGCCGTCTTGTCGCGTGCCAAAACGCGCGCCCAGCGTGGATCATCCGTCACCGGGAGCATAGGGGAACGGGAAGAAATCTTGGTCTTAGTCATGATCGTCACTACCGTATTCCCATATCGTTGCAGCGTGACCATGGCCTCAATCCAAGTCGATCACACTCCGATCCTTGCTCTCAAATCGGTTCCCCGACCACCCGGTTCTTGCGACCGGTGTGAATTCAACCGGCATGCAACACTCGACGGGTCGCGATGAGATCGATGCTTCGCAGGGCTTTGCGCAATGCGCTGCTCGACGTCGACGGCGTGTAAGGGAAATAAATCACGTCAACGCCCAATGCCGCGAAATCCTGTTCGAGTCGGGTACCCCTTTCGGTTCCCTGCCAGTCATTTCCCTTGAACAGAATATTGAATTTGAGGCTCTTCCAAATCTCGACTTTGTTATTGGTCGTTGCAACGTATGCGGCATCGACAAAGCGAACATTGCGTACGATCTCCAACCGCTCCACGAGCGGAATGACAGGGACAACGCCTTTATGGGTCATGAGAACCTCATCTGCGACAACGCCGGCAATCAGATAATCGCAATGCTCCCTCGCCCGGCGCAGTAGATTGAGATGGCCGATATGAAACAGGTCGAAGGCGCCGGGAGCGTAACCGATGCATGTCATGGCTGTGTATCCAGTTCTCACCAGTTGATTTGATGGGAGAAGCTACCGCGCTCTATGCGGTTCGACGCTCCGTTTCCTATTCTTGAATCTGCGATTCAAGGGGCGTAATTCGGCGGCACGCCGCAAATAAGAGGCCCGCACGGCAAGCGGGCGGGCCTCAATTCCTGGAGGGACGTTTCTACCCTTGGCAGATCACGCCGCCTTGACGAGGCCGAGCTGCGTCATCGCGGTGAGCCCGTCGTCCAGACCGATCTCTTCAACGATCTTTCCATCGATGACCTTGAGGACAGTCGTGCCCGTAAAGCGCATCTTGCGACCGGTTGCAGCGGGAAGGCCTTCATAGTCGGGCAGAACATCGTCCCAAGCTGTGCCGGTATGAGTGCCGCCGCCTTCCCATTGACCAACCACATAGTCGCCTTCGGCGATCAAATCAGCGGTGCCCCAGAAATTGAGATCGGGAAACGCTGCCCGGAAGTCTGTCATGAAGGCCTTGATATCGTCGCGGCCGCGGCGAGGTTCATGCAGGGAATACTTCAGCAACATGTCGGGAGCTGCGATCTCATCGATGACCGCAAGATTGACATCCTTGCCCCAGAACTCGGTAAACCAGCGGCCGACGACGGCCTTGTTATCATCTTCTTTGCTCATGGCGGTAGATCCTTTCATCGACTTTGAAGGATCATCGAAAACGCTCGATGACCTGACGAAAGGGATAGGTGCTTGTCCGTGGTGCCAAACTCCGATTCTTGTCCTCGAATGAGAATGTCCGCCAACCGCTATGCTATGATCGTATCACATATGGTTGCGGCCTCAACGAGTTCACCGAGCCGTTCCATGTCATCATCGAGAATGCCGCGGGGGCGAAGGCTATCGATCGTCCCGAAAGGATCGGCGGCAGATGATCCCCAAATGTTCGAGGATCAACGCATCTGGCAGATTATCAGTCCCACACCAGGGCCGCACTCCACAAAGGGGCAAATGTTCGGCGCTGATTGACACTCAGCTCAAAGCCGCAGCCCACTGCTCTTAGAGAAGATCGACGCTTTGCCGATGTTGAAGCTAAGCCCGACATCCTTGTTCGCAGAGCGAGCGCCTTCGATGCTAAGGCGGACACTGAAACGCTTATCTAGGCAATCGAACCAGCCCAAGGCGTCTGCCCCCAGCAGTTCCGTGAAGGCAAGCCTGGCGGCTATGGAATTGGGAGCTCCGGTCGAAGTTACCGAGACATCTTCGCAGCGAATGCCCAGGACAACCTCGCCTTCCTGTCGTGGCTTCTCAAATTTGTAGGCGGACACATCGATAGAGGTATCGCCGCTCACGAAACGCCCGTTCCCGTCAAGCCTGCCCTCCAGGAAGTTCATGGCCGGCGACCCGACGAATCCGGCCACGAACAGGCTTGCCGGCTTTTCATAGACAAGCTGTGGGTGCGCAAATTGCTCGACCTTGCCCTTGTGCATGACGGCAACCCGATCGGCCATGGTCATCGCCTCGATCTGATCGTGCGTGACATAGATCATCGTGGATTGAAGCGTCTCATGAAGCTGCTTGAGCTCGACCCGGGTTTCGGCACGCAGCTTCGCATCGAGGTTCGACAGCGGCTCGTCGAACAGGCAGATGCTGGAGGAGCGCACGAGGGCACGGCCGATCGCGACACGTTGGCGCTGGCCACCGGACAACTGGCTGGGCTTGCGGTCGAGAAGCGCCTCGATCTGCAGGAGCTTTGCGACCCAGGCAACCTTCTCGGCAATCGTCTGCTTCGGCGTGCCGGCGATTTCCATGCCGAAGGACAGGTTGCGCCGCACGGTCATGGCCGGAAACAGCGCGTAGGATTGAAATACCATTGCAAGCCCGCGTTGGCTGGGCTCCAGCCCGCTTACGTCCTTGCCGTCAATCACGATTTTTCCGGCATCGCAATCGTCGAGACCGGCAATGACGTTGAGCAAGGTGGACTTGCCGCAGCCCGACGGGCCGAGGATGACGATGAACTCGCCCTTCTCGATCTCCATGTCGACCGACTGCAGGATGGTGAGGGCAGCGAAGGATTTCTTGATCTGGCGAAGAGAGATACTGGACATGTTCAACCCTTGACGGCGCCGGCGGCGATGCCGCGGACGAAATAGCGGCCGGAGAGGAAATAGACGACGAGTGTCGGGATCGCGGTGATCAGCGCTGCGGCCATGTTGATGTTCGGATTGGCAGCGCCGCGGGTGTTGTTGACGATGTTGGTGAGCTGCACGGTCATCGGCAGATTGTCGTTGCCGGCGAAGATCAGACCGAGCAGGTAGTCGTTCCATATGCCCGTAAACTGCAGGATCGCCACGACCACGAGGATGTTGGTCGAAATCGGCAGGATGATCGACCAGAAAGTGCGCAGGAAGCTTGCGCCTTCCATGCGGGCTGCCCGACTTATCTCGTCGGGGACGCCGACGTAAAAGTTTCGGAACAGAAGCGTCGTGTAGGGCAGCCCGTAGATGACGTGGACGAAGACGATACCGAGATAGGTACGGAAAAGCCCGACATTGCTGAGGATCTTGACCGTCGGATAAAGCATCGCCTGATATGGGATGAACAGCCCGACCGTGATCAGGAACATTGTCATGTTGGCGTGGCGCGACTTCCATTGCGCCAGGGCATAGCCATTGAGAGCGCCCGCAAGCGTCGAAATGACGACGGCGGGTACGGTGATCTTGATCGAATTCCAGAGACCCGGGCGAACGCCGGCACATTCAAGACCCGTGCAGGCCGTCTTCCAGGCCGCAACCCAGGCATCGAAATTCGGATTGACGGGAAAGGCAAGCAGATTGCCCTGCCGGATTTCCTCCATCGGCTTCAGCGAATTCATGATCACCACCAGCAGCGGCAACAGGAAGAAAATCGCTGACATGACGAGGAAGGCATAGAGGCCGATGCGTGCGGGACCAAAGGGTGGCTTTTGCGCGGCGGATATCATGTGCGCCTCCGGAATTCGCTCAGGAAATAGGGCGTCAGCAAGACGAGAGACAGCACCAGCATCATGATCGACGCGGCCGAGGCGAGGCCGAGATTGACGCGGGCAAAGTAGAAGTCGACGGCGAATTTGGCGGGCATTTCCGTCGAAATTCCCGGGCCGCCTTTTGTCATGGCGATGATCAGATCGTAGCCGCGGATGACTTCGGACATCAGCAATACGACGCAGGAGGCAATGACCGGGCGCATGCCGGGAAAGATCACCTGGAGGTAGGCGCGCCAGATCGGGATGCCCTCCATGCGGATGGCTTTCCAGAGGTCGTTATCGATCCCGCGCAGGCCGGCAAGCACGATCACCATGACGAGCCCGGCCGAATGCCAGATACTGGCGATGACGAGCGTATAGATGGCGCGATCCGGCCTTGTCAGCCAGTCGAAGACGAAACTCTCCCAGCCGAAACTATGCATCAGGGCCTGCAAACCGTTGACCGGGTCGAGAAGCCACCGCCAGGAAAGACCGGTGACGATCAGCGAAACCGCAAGCGGATAGAGGAAGATGGTGCGAAAGAGCGAATCCGCCTTGATCTGCCGATCGGCAAAGACGGCCAGCAGCATCCCGAAGATAAGCGTGCCCACAATATAGAGCACACCGAAAATCACCATGTTGAGGCACGAAACGAGCCAGCGCTGATTTGTAAAAAGCTGCACATATTGCCCGAAGCCGACGATCTCATAGGACGGAAGCAGCGTCGAGCGCGTCAACGACATATAGAAGGTCCAGGCGATCGAGCCGTAAAAGAAAAGCGCCACGACGGCGAAGAAGATCACAACCGTGATATCCGGCCGAAAGGCTTGCCGGTTAAGCCATGTCATCATTGCAGATCCCTCATGGTCGCTGCCAGCTACAACCGCAGCTCCCGTGCCGCGCCGTGCGTGAACATTCATCCTGTCGCTCCTCCGATGAAACAGGTGCCGAGGAGGCAGGTGGTCCGCCGGCCCCGGCACATCGATTTCACTTGCTCTTCAGAATGCTGGTCAGGCTTTCCACGGCGGCGTCGCTCGTCATGGACGGATCGGTCCAGAACTGTGTCGCAAGGTCGGTCATCTGGCCGTTCAAGTCGCCGGTAAGAGCATCATAGGCTGCGGACACGGCTGTCGATGGATTGGCAAGCAGCTTGGCACCCTTTACAGCGCAGGCATCGAGCTTGCTGATATCGACGTCGGACCGCGATGGTACCGAGCCCTTGACGGCGGCGATCTTCGCTTCGACCGCAGGGTCCATAACAGTGTCGGCAAGGATCGTCTGCCCCTTGACGCGGTCTTCCTCCTTGTTGACGGGGAAGGCGAAGATATCGACGATCACGGCATAGGCAGGCTTGTCACTGGGTGCCAGGAAACAACCGAAATCCTTTTCCGCAACCTGACCCGCGGCAAGAAATTCGCCCCTTGCCCAATCGCCCATGAACTGCATGCCGGCCTTGCCGGTGATCACCATGTTCGTGGTATCGTTCCACGAACGGCCGGGACTTGCCGGATCGGCATAGGTCGACACCTTTCGGAACAGATCGAAAGCCTTCGGCAGGATCGGCGATTTCATCGCTTCGGGATCGCGCTTGATGAAGAGCTGGTTCCAGTATTCGGGGCCGCCGAGCGCGATGATCATGTCGGTGAGAATAGAAACCTCCTGCCAGGGTTCGCCACCGACGGCAAAGCCCGTGTAGCCGGCTGCCTTGAGCTTGTCGGCGGCGGCAAACATCTCGTCGAGATTCTTCGGCTCCTCGATGCCGAGCTTGGCAAAAAGCGGCTTGGAGTACCAGATCCAGTTATCGGCGTGGATACCGACAGGCAACGCAACGAGATGGCCGTCAACGCTGAGCTTGTCCCATACGAGCGGCGGCATCACCTTTTGCCAGCCGCCGGCAGTAGCGAGATCGTCGAAATTCCGCAGCTGGCCGGCCCTTGCCAAATCGCGCATGGCGGCGCTCGGCGTCATCAGCACGGCCGAGGGAGGCTCGCCGCCGGCGATGCGGCTGGTCGCCGCCGCAACGGCGGAATCGAAGTCCGCCGCCGGACTGTCGATCCATTTGCCGCCGCGCGCCTTATACGCATCGGCGATCGCATTCATGGCCTTGGATTCGCTGGCGCTGGTCCAGTATTGCAGCACGTCGACCGTCTGCGCAAAGGCTGAGGTCGAAGCCACGAGCATGCCAAGCAACGCAGCGGTCGAGGAGAAATGTCTGATGTTCATGTCACTACCCTAGCTCTGGAGTTCTTATTGTTGATTGATTGGGGAGCGCCGGAATGGCCGGCGCCCCCGAATGTCAAGCAGCCTTGCCGACTGCCATGCCCATTTCCCTGTTGAGGCTGTCTAGGAACGCCGCCATGTCGGTCTTGGAGATCTTGTCTCCCGCTACCCAGGCAACCGTGTTGTAGATGCCGAGGAAGGAGCCGCCGCAGTATTCGAGCATCTTCTCCGTCTCCTCGTCGTCAAGGCCGAGCTGTTCCTTGAGGAACGTGCCGAAACGTTTACGGGCGAGCTCCTGTTCCAGTACGAGATAGGGCTGGCTCTCGACATTGAGAATGCTCGATGGCAGCGCCGGCGCCTGGGCGCGAAGAACCTTTTCAAGGCGAATGTCGCGCGAAGATGCGGCAACCTCGATCGTAAGATCGCCGGCATCCAGAAGCCATTGGCGATGGTCCGGATCGTAATAGCGCAGGTCACGCGCTTCGATCGTGACTTCCACGCGCTTGCTTTCGCCCGGTTGCAAGGCAACTTTTGCGAAGCCCTTGAGTTCCCGGATCGGACGGATCAGGCGTGGCGTATGCGGCCGGACGTAGATCTGGGCGATTTCCTTACCCGGCACGCGACCCGTATTCGTGACATCGAAAGAGACCTTGAAGGTGCTCGATGCGTCGATCGTACCGGTGTCGATCGCAATGTTGGCGTATTGGAAGGAGGTGTAGCTCAGGCCGAAGCCAAAGGGGAACAGCGGTGCGAGTTTGCGCTTGTCGTAGGAGCGGTAGCCCGCATGAATCCCCTCGCTATAGATGTGCCGGTTGTTTTCACCAGGATAGGTGAGGAAGCCGGGCGTGTCTTCGAGCTGGACCGGGAACGTGACGGTGAGCTTGCCGCAAGGATTCTGCTTGCCGAACAGCACCTGGGCGACGGCATGCCCAGCCCCCTGCCCGCCGAAGAAGGCGGCAAGCACAGCCGCGGTCTCATCGATCCAGGGCATGACGACGGCATCTGGAGTTGCAAGGACGACGACAAGCTTGCCATTGCGTTGAGACAGACGCTCAATGAGCTCGTCCTGGCCGTCATGCAGATTGAGATGCGTACGATCCGAGCCCTCACCATCGTAGCCGACCTCGGTATTGCCAAAAAACAGGACGACATCGGCGCCATCGATGCCAGCGAGCGCGGCGGCTTCCGTCGAACTGCCAGCCTCGAAATCCGAAACCGCATGGAAACTGACGTCAGCACCGGGCGCCATCTGGCGGATTTCCGCAAGCGGAATGTCGACTTCGGTCGGCCGCGTTGTCGCGCAGCCCGATCCCTGAATGACCGGCTCGGTCGCCGCTGCACCGACAAGCGCAATCTTGCGAAGCTTGCCGCCATCCAGCGGCAGCAGTGCATCTTCGTTTCTCAAAAGAACGATCGATTCCGCCGCCATGCGCTGTGAGAGAGCATGATGCTTCTTGTAGTCCGCTGTCGCGTTCGGCTTGATATTGTTACGGGCCAGGCGCACCAGCTTCAGCATCCGCAAGCAGGAGCGATCAAGAACCTCCATCGGAACGCGGCCGGCTTCGACCGCGTCCAGCAGCTCCTGCTTGCGAGCCCCGCTTTCGGGCATGTCGAGATCGTTGCCGGCATTAAGCGACGCCGGGCGATCCTTGATCCCGTGCCAGTCGGAAACCACGACACCGTCATAGCCCCAGTCGTCACGCAGGACTTCCGTCAACAGCCAATGATTTTCGGCCGCCTGTACGTCGTTCAACCGGTTGTAGGAGCTCATCACGGTCCACGGATTGGACTTGCGGATCGCACGCTCGAAGCCCGCGAGATAGATCTCGCGCAGGGCGCGCTCCTCGACCACCGAGCTCATCGTCGTGCGCTGGACCTCGGAATTGTTGCAGGCAAAATGCTTGAGTGAAGCGCCGACGCCGTTTTTCTGCATACCGTTGATGACGGCAGCAGCGATTTCGCCGGTCACGACCGGATCTTCGGAATAATATTCGTAGCTACGACCGGCAAGCGGAGTACGACGGATATTGATCCCGGGACCAAGCAGGATGTTGACGCCGAAGGCCTGGCATTCCGCCGCCAGCGCTTCGCCGAGTTCATGGGCCAAATCGACATCCCAGGAGCAGGCAAATGACGAGCCGTTGGGGAAGCAGGTGGCCGGGCGGGTCGAGCCGAAGGCACCCTCGACACCGCGCGACAGATCGGCATTGACGACGCCGAGGAAGGCGGCCAATTGACTATCGCTGTCCTGTGGCCCATCGATCTGCTCGATCGAGTAGCGCACCCCGTAGGTGCCGTCGGTCATCAGGACTTCCGGGATATTGAGGCGGTAATTGGCAGCGGTTCGCCAGAGGCCGTAGCCGCTCACCGTCGCGACCTTTTCCTCGAGCGTCATCTGTTCGACGAGATGCCCAAGTTCCCTATCGGAAATATTCCACGTCATCGCTACTCCATCCCATTATGCCAGGCGATCCGGCAGCCCTTGCAGGCCTCCTCGCCTGTGCGGAACCATCGTCCGCATCAAAGAACGATAGATTGATGACACAGGAAAACGCAGTCATCTAGCCGCGAAAATTGCTCTGGAATTACGACAGTTTTTGATATTTATTGCTCCTGGAAGTGAGGAGGATGACAATGAATATCGCCTATTTGAAGCACAATCCGGCCCCTGAAATCATGGATTGTGGCTTCCAGAACCACGGGCCTTCAGCGGAATCGCACTGCCGTCCCTTCGTCCATGGCTATGCGGACGTTCCCTACCACTGGCATCGGGAGATGGAGATACTTTTCGTTCTGCGCGGAAGCTTTCGCCTTGTCGTCGACGGCCAGACCTGCGAGATGAACGAGGACGACATGATCGTCATCAATGCCGACGTCCCGCACAATTCAACATCGATCTCGCGCGATGCGCTGATCTGCGGCGTTCATCTCGATATCGCGCATTTCGAGCGGATGGGCTTACCCGGTTTCGGCTCCCGGCAATATCTGTGCCGCACCTTCCTGCACAGTCGTTCGTTCATGACGAAAGTTGCCCCGATCAAATCGTTGATGGCGCGTTTGATACTCGACCAGACAAGCCATCCGGACGAACCCATGGCGCGCCAGATCATTGCCAACCTGTTGGCAAACTATGTCTATCGCTGCATCCCTTACGAAAAAGCGGACCCTGCCGGAGCTCAACTGCGGTCCGACAGCCGCCATCGCATCGTGCGGATCATGGATACACTGGGCGAGAATGACGAGAGCCAGCATCTGAGCCAGATTGCCGAAACCGAAGGGCTGACGCTCAGCCACCTCTCAAGATTGTTCAAGCGCCATGTCGGCATCGGCTATCGGGACTACTCTCAAAATCTTCGCCTCGACAATGCCGCCGACGAGCTGCGTACTGGAGACGAGACCGTTGGCACCATCATGGAACGCAACGGCTTCGGCAATCCTGCGGTTTTCTATAACAAATTCCGAGCTCGGTTCGGCTGTAGCCCGGCAGAGTTTCGGCGAGGGCGCCGCCCTCTCAAGCCGCAAAGCGTGCTGACGGAAGACGATGCGGCAGAGGCACAGAAGATCCTTACCGCGCATGCGGCGACCGTCGGCAAGGCAGCGGAGCTCGTAATCGGGCTAACGACGAGCGGCAGGCGCCACATCGTCATAACCGCCCCACACAACCCTAGCTTGAGCTAGATTCCAATCCTAGCTTGAGCTAGATTCCAATGCGTTGAGTTTTTCGAGAATTTGACGACCTACGGCAGCCCCGGGTGGGGCGATCAACGACCTCGTTTCGGTTCGCGATGTAGAGGCGAACCGAACATGAAGACTGCGCTCCCGTCATTTCAAGTTCGAGGTAACTTTTGCATCGCCGGCCGGCATTGCCGCGCACCTCGGACTTGATCTGCGCAAGAAACGACTAGGGATCGCGCTTGCGTAGCCAAGTTGACGCCTTGTCGAGGGACACCCGCCCGTGGACGTTATTTTGTCCTGGCGGGTCTCCTGGCTCACGGGTCGTCACCTCTGCCCGTCTTCCCAAGGTTTTCGCCTCAGTGACGCTATGGGCCGCGGCTTGCCGGTTGCAGTTGGGGGGCAGCCCCGGCTTTACCGAAGTCTCGGCGCACCGGTAGCGCTTCCGCAAAACAACCTGTGACATGCTGAGCAGCGACAACGTCATCACCTGTTCCGGACATCAGGCCGTCGAATAGGGTGCAAATGACGAGACGGATTCATCGATGATGAGCTCCTTGGCCGCCGGCGGAAAAGCTCTCTGTGGGCAATCCTTACGTTCGCAAAGCTTGCAACCAACGCCGATGGGCGTTCGCGCGGCCGGATCGTCAAGAGGCAATGCCTTTGAATATACCAACCGGGCCGCATCCGCCAAATTGCAGCCCAGTCCAACAGCGAAGCTCTTGACCGATCCACCGAAGCCGCCGCTCTGATGCATCACAGTGCGCGCGATCCAAAGATAGGCCCTGCCATCGGGCATCTCGGCGAGCTGCGTACAGATGCGCCCCGGTTGAGCGAATGCCTCGTAGACGGTCCACAGCGGACATGTTCCGCCAATCCTTGAGAAGTGGAAGTGCGTGGCCGACTGCCTCTTCGACATGTTGCCGGCCCGATCGACGCGCACGAGAAAGAAAGGCACGCCACGCGCCGTGGGGCGCTGCAACGTGCTCAACCGGTGACAGATCGTCTCGAAACCGACGCCGAACTTTTCACCAAGAAGATCGATGTCATAGCGTAAGGCTTCCGCAGCCTCGAGGAAGACCGTGTAGGGCAGGATCAGCGCGCCGGCAAAGTAATTGGCAAGCCCGATGCGGGCAAGCGAGCGGGTCTCGTCACTGCTGAAACGTCCAGCTTTCGTCAGTCGGTCCAGCAGATCCCTGTGTTCCAGGAAGCATAGCTGGGTCGCCAGTTGAAACGCACGCTGTCCGGCGTTCAGCCGCGAGGAAATCCGAAGAATTCCTGTCGCAGCCTCAAAGCGGCGCTGCATCTCATCGCCTCCGGTCTCGACCTTGACGGCGTGTTTTTCGAGCAGACGACCCTGCAACCGAATGTGGAACGATCCGAGCGGCGTGCCGAATTCGCCCGCCAGTCCTTCAGCGGCTTCATCCAGTTCGGGAATGTAATTGCTCTGCGAAGAGAAGTAGTCCCGAACCTCCTCATAGGGCATGGCAGGCAAAGCCGCAGCGGCCGTACCGCGGTCATCCCCGAGTTTTGCGGCAAAAGTTTCCGCCCGCTCCGATGCCTGAAACCACTGCTTTTGCAATCGCAGCATTGCGCGCCCGACAGCCGGCATATTGACGGCGATCTCCCGGATCTCGCTGTTGCTGATGGTCTCCCCAAGCGCCGGGTTTGAAAAGAGCTCGCGCAGCTCGCCGACCAACCGCGCCTCGTCCTCCTCGGAGAACAACTGGACGTCGACGCCGAAGGCTGCGTTGAGACGCAGAAGCACCGGAACGGTGATTGGCCGCTGGTTGTTCTCGATCTGATTGAGGTAGCTCAGCGAAATCCCGAGCCTGTCCGAAAGTGCCTGTTGCGTCAGGCGGCGTTCTTCGCGCAATCGCTTGAGGCGAACTCCGACAAATGGCTTTTTCATTCAGACCTCTCGACCTTTGCAAACTTTGCAGATTTACAAGCAGCACTTCGCAAACTTCTGCAATTTCAGCTATTTATGATTTCTCATACCGGTAGATATTGCGAAGAAATGTCTTGTTGGCAAGCGCTGGGAGCGACCATGGAATGCAGCGACATCCCGACCGGAGCGACAAACTGCCTCTTTGCCGAAATGATTTTTCCGGAACAGGCCAATCACTACGGCACCCTTTACGGCGCCAAGGGTCTTGAGATGATGGGGCGCGCGGCCTTTGTCGCGGCCAGTCGCTTTGCCCGCCAGCCGGTCGTCATGGCTGCAACGGACTCGGTCAGGTTTCGAAAGCCCGTGCCGATCGGCAGCCTGCTCGAATTCACGGCCGTCGTTACAAGATGCGGCCATGCGTCGATGACCGTTCTCGTCGAGGCGACGATGGAAAATCTGACCAGCGGCAGACGCCATCAGGCCATGACGGGCCGCTTTGAAATGGTGGCAGTCAATGAACATGGCCGCCCCGCGCCCTTACAAAACAACTGCCATGTCGAAATACTCGAGGAGACGCATTCGTGAAACTGCATAATGTCCGCACCTATAAGTCGGCTGAGCATCTGGCCCGCGAAGACCAGCTTGCCTGGAAGATCGCCGCGGTCGCCGTCGATGATGCCGCACTGGATGACGATGTCGTCGAGATGATCGGCAACCGCATCATCGACAATGCCGCCGTTGCAGCTGCTTCACTATCGCGGCGCCCGGTTGCCAGCGCTCGCGCCCAGGCCATCACTCATCCCTACGCCCCCGGAGCCACGATCTTCGGCCTTTCCGAAGCCAGGCGCTTTTCGCCGGAATGGGCGGCCTGGGCAAATGGCGTTGCCGTTCGCGAGCTCGATTTCCACGATACGTTTCTTGCCGCCGACTATTCGCATCCAGGCGACAACATCCCCGCCATACTGGCGGTGGCGCAGCATTGCGGCTTGAATGGCGCGGCTCTTACGCGCGGCATCGCCGTCGGTTACGAAATTCAGGTCGATCTGGTGAAGGGCATCTGCCTGCATGAGCACAAGATCGATCATGTCGCGCATCTCGGCCCATCGGCGGCGGCCGGCATTGGTGCCGCGCTCGGCCTTCCCGTAGAAACCATCTATCAGGCCGTGCAGCAGGCGCTGCATGTCACGACCACGACGCGCCAGTCGCGCAAGGGTGAGATCTCGAGCTGGAAGGCCTATGCGCCGGCCTTTGCCGGAAAGATGGCCATTGAAGCCGTCGACCGCGTCATGCGCGGTGAAGGCGCGCCCTCGCCCGCCTGGGAAGGCGAGGATGGTTTCATCGCCTGGCTGCTCGGCGGACCGAAGGCCGAGTATATCGTGTCTCTGCCGGAGAAAGGTGAGCCGAAACGCGCGATCCTCGACACCTATACCAAGGAACACTCAGCCGAATATCAGAGCCAGGCGCTCATCGATCTCGCTCGGCGCATGGGACCGAAGATCGGCGATCTCTCGAAGATCGAGAGCATCGTCATCCACACCAGCCATCATACACACTACGTCATCGGAACCGGGGCCAACGACCCGCAAAAGATGGACCCGAAGGCGAGCCGCGAAACGCTTGATCACTCGATCATGTATATCTTCGCCGTCGCGCTGGAAGATCGGGGCTGGCACCACGAGCGCTCCTATGCGCCTGAACGGGCCAACCGACCAGAGACGGTCGCCCTCTGGCGCAAAATTGCCACGGTCGAAGACCCTGCCTGGACCAAGCGCTACCACAGTCACGATCCGGCGGAGAAGGCGTTCGGCGGACGCGTCGTCGTCACCCTGCGGGACGGGGCCGTCATAGAGGATGAGCTGGCCGTCGCCGACGCCCACCCGCTCGGCGCCAAGCCGTTCAGACGAGGTGACTATGTCAACAAGTTCCGGACGTTGGCCGAGGGCGTTGTCGCGCCTGCAGAACAGGACCGCTTCGTCGCCACGGTGGAACGCCTCACCTCGCTGAAACCCGAAGAGCTGGGGCAACTCAACTTTCAGGCGGAACATCCCTTGCCCGGCACGGCTACCGCCCGCGGCATCTTTGACTGGAACAAGTAGCGGAGGATCATCATGACAGCATTTAAGCCAAAGAAATCCGTCGCGCTTTCAGGCGTAATCGCTGGCAACACAGCTCTCTGCACCGTGGGGCGCACCGGCAACGATCTGCATTATCGCGGCTACGACATCCTCGATATCGCCGAAACCTGCGAGTTCGAGGAAATCGCGCACCTGCTCGTCCACGGCGCGCTTCCGACGGCTACGGAGCTCTCGGCCTATAAATCGAAGCTTAAAGCGCAGCGAGGTCTTCCCGATGTCGTGCGTCGTACCCTGGAACTGCTGCCGGCGGCGACCCATCCCATGGACGTCATGCGCTCGGGCGTCTCCGCATTGGGCTGCGTCCTTCCGGAAGCGCCCGATCACAACCATCCCGGTGCCCGCGATATCGCCGATCGGCTGATGGCCTCGCTCGGCTCCATGCTGCTCTACTGGCACCACTTTGCCCAGAATGGCCGGCGCATCGATGTGGAAACGGAAGACGATTCGATCGGTGGCCATTTCCTGCATCTGCTGCACGGACGCACACCGAGCGCCTCACATGTCCGCGCCATGCATACCTCGCTGATCCTCTATGCCGAGCATGAGTTCAACGCATCGACATTTACGGCCCGATCTATCGCCGGGACCGGCTCGGATATGTATTCGGCAATTGCAGGAGCGATCGGTGCCTTGCGCGGGCCGAAGCATGGCGGCGCCAATGAAGCCGCCTTCGACGTCCAGAAGCGCTATTCAGATCCCGCAGAAGCCGATGAGGATATCAAACGCAGGGTCGAGGCGAAGGAAGTCATCATCGGTTTCGGCCACCCGGTCTATACCGTCGCCGACCCACGCAACAAGGTGATCAAGAAGGTCGCGCGCGAACTCTCGGTCGATGCCGGCACAATGAAGATGTTCGATATTGCCGAACGGATCGAGACGACTATGGCGCAGACTAAGAACATGTTTGCCAATCTCGACTGGTTCAGCGCCATCTCCTATCATATGATGGGTATTCCGACCGCGATGTTCACACCGCTTTTCGTGGTTTCGCGAACATCCGGCTGGGCAGCTCATATCATCGAGCAGCGCGCGGATAACAAGATCATCCGCCCATCCGCCAATTATATTGGCCCGGAGAACCAGACATTCGTGCCGATCAACAAGCGCAGCGGCCCGAAAATCCGTCCGAAAGCCGCCTGAGGAGTTGAAAATGCCGTATCTCGTCGCATCCGAATTACCCGACGCCCCCGCCGGAATCCGTTTCAGGGAGCTGCTGGAGCGTAATGGCATCCTGCAGCTTCCCGGCGCCCATAACGGCATGGCAGCTCTCCAGGCCAAGGCGGCGGGTTTCGAAGGCCTCTATCTCTCCGGCGCTGCCATGACCGCCTCCATGGGTATTCCCGATCTCGGGATCATCACGGTGGACGAGGTTGCCTTTTTCATCCGCCAGATCGCGCGGGCAAGCGGCCTGCCGCTGCTTGTCGATGGCGACACGGGCTATGGCGAGGCATTGAACGTCATGCACATGGTGCGAACCTTCGAAGATGCGGGCGCCGGCGCAGTCCACATCGAAGACCAGCTGCTTCCGAAGAAATGCGGGCATCTGAACGACAAGAGGCTTGCGGACGCGCATGACATGGCAGCAAAGGTCGCGGCTGCGGCGAAGGCGCGCCGTCATCTCTATCTGATCGCCCGGACCGACGCGGCGGCCAGCGAAGGCATTGACGGCGCCGTTGCGCGTGCCAAGCTGTTTATGGAAGCCGGCGCCGACGCCATCTTCCCCGAAGCCCTCAACAGTGCCGAGATGTTTCGCGAATTTGCGCGGCGCATGCCGGGCGTTCCCTTGCTTGCCAACATGACCGAATTTGGCAAAACGCCGTTTTTCACCGCATCCGAATTCGAGGAGATGGGCTACCGCATGATCATCTGGCCCGTCTCTTCATTGCGAGTCGCCAACAAGGCTCAGGAAAAGCTTTACGCCACCTTGAAGCGCGACGGCTCCGCAGAGGCCGTTTGGACCGAGATGCAAACGCGCGGCGAACTCTACGACACTATCGGGCTTCACGACTATGAAGCGCTCGATGCCTCGATCGTGAAGACGATCCTTCCCAATTCAGGGTCGCGATAACCCTGTGGCTATGATATGAGGCGGCCATGAACGATTTCGTACGCTCCGTTTTGACCCCGCCCGACGGCAGCAAGAAAGTGCTGCTGCATTCCTGTTGTGCGCCGTGTTCGGGGGAAGTGATGGAGGCAATGTCGGCCTCGGGCATCGACTACACCATCTTCTTCTACAATCCGAACATCCATCCGGAGCGTGAATACCTCTTGCGCAAAGAGGAGAATGTTCGCTTCGCGGAAAAGAACGATGTGCCCTTTGTCGACGCCGACTATGACAAGGACAACTGGTTTGCCCGGGCGAAGGGAATGGAATGGGAGCCTGAGCGCGGCGTTCGCTGCACGATGTGTTTCGACATGCGCTTCGAACGGACAGCGCTCTATGCACACGAGAACGGTTTTCCGGTGATGACCAGTTCGCTTGGGATCTCGCGCTGGAAAAACATGGCGCAGATCAATGATTGCGGCGAGCGGGCAGTCGCTCCTTATGACGGCCTCAGCTATTGGGATTTCAACTGGCGTAAAGGCGGCGGTTCCGCCCGCATGATCGAGATCAGCAAGCGGGAGCAGTTCTACCAGCAGGAATATTGCGGCTGCGTCTATTCGCTGCGCGACTCGAACATGCACCGCCGCAGCCAGGGACGCGAACCGATCGAGCTCGGCAAGCTCTATTACGGCAAGGACGACACGGCGAGCTAGGGTATTGCGCCGGCCCACTCGATTTCCCGTCGTTCAAAACTGCCTGCGATCGCGCATGAAGTTCGCATACCATTCGACGAACTGCATTACACCGCCTTCATGCTCGACCGAATATGGTCCCGGCTCATAGGCTGGAGAGCGGATGCCAAACGCATTCTCCTCGACGATCCGGCGGTCCTGATCGTTGGTTTCGTTCCAGACATGCGTCAGTTCGTCGATGTTATAGTCGACGCCTTCGACGGCATCCTTGTGAACCAGCCATTTTGTCGTGACCTGCGTTGATTCCGGGCCCAGCGGCAGGACGCGGAACGTAATGGCATGATCGACCAGCACATGGTTCCAGGTGCTTGGATAATGGAAAAGCAGCAGCGTACCGATGTGGCTCTGGCTGACATCGTCGGAGAGTTGGTGCTTCACGGCCCGCTTGCCTGACATGGTATAGCTTTCCGCGTCCTCGATCAGCGGCATGCGCGCCACGCGGAACTGGCCGGTCGAAGAAATCTTGAATTCGCTCGGCAGGCCGGAGGCCTCGCAGCGTGCCCAATGTTCGGCGATGACGGGATCATCCTTTGCACCCTGGACCCCGGTTGCGGTCGGAGCCTCCGGATAGGTCCGGCACAGTTCCGGGTGATTGGCCGCGCAATGATAGCATTCGCGATTGTTCTCCCAGACCAGTTTCCAATTGCCCTTTTCGATGATCGTGCTTTCGAAGGCGACCTTCGTGTCCTTGAGATTATGCGGAGCAAGATAGCTTGCGACCATCTCGCGCATCGGACCAAAATCGAGCGGCTCATCGGCGAGGCTTACGAAAATATAGCCGCCGACGGTCTCGCAATGGACCGGCTTGAGGCCATTTGCCGACTTGTCGAAATCCTCGCCCATCTGCCGTGCGAACAGCAGCGAGCCGTCCAGTTCGTAGGTCCATTGATGATAGGGACAGACAAGCTTGGCCGATGATCCCTTGGGCTGCGTGCAGACGCGCGATCCGCGGTGTCGGCAGGAATTATGCAGGGCGCGAATTACGCCTTGCCGATCCCGCGTGATGACGATCGGATAGTCGCCGACCTGCAGCGTGAAGTAGTTGCCGGCTCTCGGAACCTCGCAATCGTGTCCGACGAAAAGCCAATCCTTGTACCAAATATGCTCGAGGTCGAGCCTGTACAGTTCCGGATCGGTGTAGAAAGCCTGTTCCAGGCTATAGCCATCGCGCCTGTTTTGCAGTTTGCGCAGCACGTCGCTGTAAAAATCCGTCATCAGATGCTCCCGGTTTGAGCACTGACTGAAAAGGCGGAAGATCGATCTCGATTGGCCCGGCAGCCAATACGCCAATCAGCTTCCTGAATGCCCTCCGCAGTCAGTCAAGTCATTCATGTGACCAAGGCTGGTTTCCGGGCTCCGAAGCCGCCCCGTCAGGGGCTTGCCGACACCTTCCCAGATCAATTGATCCAGTGGCCGTCGTCGGCATTAGGCTTCGCTACCGTTGCGGGGGCAGCGCCGGATTTCGACCGGCTTCCCAATTATCCACTTCGATTCGAAGCGGCACCAAGGACAGCATATTTAAACACGCCGCATTGCCGGCGTCTCCTTCGAAAAACGACGTCCGTCCATCGCATTCTGAACAGATCAGACCTTTATTTTCACGACGATGTGTCGCTAGGCCGACGCCTTCAGTCGGACGACCAATGACGGCGTTTTGAAAACCAATCGTTCGATGTTATTTTTCAAAGATAGATTGGAGTTGAGACGATGCCCTCGCATAGCCGACCCTCATTGGAAATTGCGGGCAAAGACGCCAGAGTAGCCTGGATCGCTTTAGTGTCGGCATGCGGCCTGGCCTTTTCCTATGTTCTGGCCTGTGCAACGCCATTCGCGGCGATCGCCGCCATCGCATCGGTGACGCTGAAGCGACGCGATGGAATTGCCGTTGTCGCCGCCACGTGGCTCGGCAATCAGGCGGTCGGATACCTGCTGCTCGGTTATCCCCGCGAATGGGACAGTTTTGCCTGGGGCGGAGTGATCGGCCTGGCGGCGGGCACGGCATTGGCGACGGATTTTGCGCTTGCGCGTCTCAAGTTTGGACCCGTCGTGACAGCCCTCGTCGCGCTGCTGGTCGGCTTCTGCGCCTACGAAATCGTGTTGTTCATCGCCACACTGATGCTGCCTTCCGGAGATGATGCATTCTCCTTGGCGGTCATCGCTCAGATTCTCCGCGACAATATCGTGGCCTTCGCAGGGCTGATGGCAATCTATGCGGTCATTCGTTCGGCGGGCTTTCTCGAGCCGGCCGGAAAAGCGACGCCACCTCGCACCCTTTGATCGAAGATCGTGAGAGCATTTCCTCCAAATAGAATCGTCTGTCTGACGGAAGAAACGGTCGAGGTCCTCTATCTGCTCGGTGAGCAGGAGAGGATCGTCGGCGTTTCCGGCTATGCGGTGCGGCCGCCCCAGGTTCGACGCGAAAAGCCGCGGGTCTCCGCCTTCACATCGGCCGATATCGACAAGATACTGGCGCTGGAGCCCGATCTCGTTCTGACGTTCTCGGATCTGCAGGCGCCGATCGTCGCAGACCTCGTCCGCCATGGAATTGCGGTGCATGCGTTCAATCAGCGTGACATCGCCGGAATTCTTGCAATGATCAGAACCGTCAGCGCCCTTGTCGGAGCCAGCCACAAGGGTGAAACCCTGGTTGCATTCTATCAGGCTCGCCTTGAAACCCTGCGGGCCCAATCAACCACGAGGCAACCCGTGAGAGTTTATTTCGAGGAATGGGACGATCCCATGATCTGCGGGATAGGCTGGGTTTCGGAACTGATCGAAATTGCCGGCGGAAACGATGTCTTTGCCGAAAGGGCGAGAAACAAGGCTGCCAGAGACAGGTTCGTTTCCTTTGATGAGGTGATCGCGGCAGCCCCCGATCTCATTCTTGCGTCATGGTGCGGCAAGAAAGTCGTCAGGGAGAAAATCGGCTCTCGGCCAGGCTGGCATGACGTTCCGGCTGTTCGCAACGATCAGATCGTCGAGATCAAATCGCCCCTCATCTTGCAGCCGGGTCCGGCCGCCTTGAGCGATGGTCTCGACGCGATCATTGCTGCGATTGCTCGCTTCCAGTCACGTATTTCGACGGAATAACGCCACACCGGCGCTTGCCATGAAGCAGATTGCGTGTTTCTGTAAAGCCGCTTTGGTGCCGCCCCGATATGAACGAGGCGGATAATTGGGAAGCCGGTTGAAGCCGGCGCTGCCCCCGCAACGGTAATGAAGCTGAAGTCGACGAATTGCCACTGGGCTTAGTGCCTGGGAAGGTCGTCGATAGCCCCAAAGAGGGCAGCTTCTCAGCCCGGAAACCAGCCATGAGCGCTAGAAACTCAGCGGATTGCGGTGGGCGATCTGGGGGACGGTACCACACCCGATTGATCAGCAGGATCGACGTGGTGGTCGGTGCCTGCCTTGTGGCTCCACCCATTTCGCCAGATGCGAGATAAGAGATGGAGCACTTGGACCCAATACGCAGTTCGCGGATGAGCCGTCACCCTGAAACTGCCGACGAACATCCAACTTCCGGCCTGGCGACCTCCTCCCGTTGCGCGAGCGCAACCCCACAGGACGTGTTTCTCGCCTGGCTGCTGACGTTGCCCGACGGCACCGACGTCCCGGCCGCGGCGCGTCTTGAGGTCGACATGATCGATCGCTCAAAATCGCCGCTACCTGCTTTGCTGACGCTTCGGACCATGATGGTTCAGGCTATGACGCCGGTTGGTCTTAGGCCGGAACGGCGGCGAGGTCGCAGATCCAACTAGGGGGCAATCGGCGCACTTCCTACTGCCGTAGTCAACGTGCCCAAGAGGGCATTCACGACGAAGCGATGGCGGTGTCCTGGCTCTTTCTCGCATCCAAGACAATCAGTTTTGAAGTCGCCTCGGGGCGAGGTCGCCATTAGGACGCCGGTGAAGTTATTGAACAAGTCAGAACAGCTTGAGCCGCAATCTCATACGAAACTCAAAGTGGGCTTTATCCTCGCCCGGTCGTTTACGCTCTCAGCCTTCGCGCTGTTCGTGGACACCCTTCGGCTCGCAAGCGATGAGGCGGACAATTCCGGTCGCGTGCGAGCCGATTGGCAGGTTCTCAGCAGTTCTCGTCACTTCATAACGTCGAGCTGCGGTGTTCAGGTTGCGCCGACCTCTGCCTTCGTCGAGCCGAACAGGTTTGACTACATCGTGGTGGTCGGCGGCCTGTTGGGAGCAGACGACCCGATCGACGCTGAATCGATAGCCTGGTTGAAGCGTGCGGCCATTGCAAGGGTTCCGTTGATTGGCGTGTGTACCGGCACGTTCATATTGGCGGCTGCCGGCCTTTTGCGGCAGCATGAGACATGCGTCAGTTGGCTCCACTACCAGGCATTTCGTGAGTTCTTTCCCGATCATCGCGTCCGGTCCGATCGAATTTTCAACCTCGACAGGATGAGAGGCTCCTGTGCCGGCGGCAGCAGCGCCGCCGATATGGCGGCCTCGATCGTCCAGCGGCATATCGGCAAGAACGCTGCCCGAAAGGCAATGGAAGTATTGCAAATGGAGAGGGTACGAACGGATCGCGACCTGCAGCCCAGACGGCCATTAGGCATCAAATGCCGCGACACTCGTCTCAGATCCGTGCTCTTGAAGATGGAAGGCCATCTCGACGGGTCCCTATCCATACGCGGTCTGGCCGACGAAATCGGTCTTTGCCGGCGCCAGCTCGAGCGCTTGTTTGCCGAAGAGATCAAGATGACGCCCACGAATGTCTACAAGCGGATTAGAATGGAGCACGCAAAAGGGCTGCTTATGCGCTCGGATTCGTCTGTAATCGACATCGCGATGGAGATCGGGTTCTCAAGCACGGCACATTTCACCCGGGTCTTCAGGAGCATCTACGGCAAGACCCCGACGCAGGTTCGTATCTCCACCTCGCCGGCCCAGCTCATGCATGGATAATCCGACTTGCTCACGAACTTGCAAGACATCCGTGTCATTTCGGTCTAACGGGGCATGATTGTCGTTATCGGCTGCCATCAGGCTGCGGCCATTCGGCAAAATCGAAAGGAATGAATGTGGCAAACGATCTCAATCGCAATCAGGCGGCCTTCGCGACCCGCGCCGTCCATACCGGGCAGGAACCCGATCCTTTGACGGGCGCCGTCATTCCTCCCGTCTATCATGCAACGACCTTCGTTCAGGACGGTATCGGACGCAGCAAAGGATTCGACTATTCCCGCAGTGGCAACCCGACACGCAACATGCTGGAGCTTTGCCTTGCAGATCTCGAAGGTGCGGAAACCGCCTCAGTCTTTCCAAGTGGCCTCTCCGCCGCGGCAACATTGATCGAGGCATTGCCTGCCGGCTCATCGATCTTGGCGCATCACGATCTCTACGGCGGCGTGTACAGGCTGCTAGCAGATGTCAGGCCCGTGACTGCGGGCCACAGGATAAATTTCGTAGACTTCTCGGATATCGATGCCCTGAGACATGCTGTTGCCGCGCACCAGCCGAACCTGCTTTGGTTCGAGACGCCGTCCAATCCCACCCTGCGGATCGTAGATCTGTCCGCCGTTGCCCGGATCGGCAATGAGGCGAATGCCATCACCGTCTGCGACAGCACGTTTTCCTCGCCTGCGGGCCAGCGACCGATCGAGCACGGCATCCATATCGTCGTGCATTCGGCAACGAAGATGCTGAACGGCCACTCCGATCTTCTGGGCGGTGTCGTTGCTGTTTCGGCCAACGCACCGGCAGGGCTTGCCGAGCGGGTAAAATATCTGCAGAACGCTCTCGGCGCGGTGATGTCGCCCTCGGACTGCGCCCTGCTTCACCGCTCCCTGAAGACGCTGGAAATCCGCAGCACACGGCAATCCTCCTCCGCCCTGATGCTAGCATCCAGCCTGGAGCAACAGGCCCAGACACTCCGTCTCGACCGGGTCGTGTATCCCGGTTTGGAAAGCCATCCGCAGCATGCGCTGGCTACCCGACAGATGTTCAACTTCGGCTGCGTCATTTCCATCGAGCTTGCCGGCGACATTGCGCGCGTGGAACGCGTGCTTACGTCAACCCGTTACTTCCGCTTCGCCGTCAGCCTCGGAAGCGTCGAGAGCCTCATCCAGCACCCCGCATCGCTGACCCATGCAGTCGTTCCGGAAGACCAAAAGTCCGCGATTGGAATAGGCCCGCAACTCATCCGGCTCTCCATCGGTCTCGAGGACCCAATCGATCTCGAACGGGATTTGGTGCAGGCACTGGAGATTCGATCCTAGGGATTTTGTCAATGTCGATCCCCCTCGTCCCGTCCGAGCGGACTTCTTTCCGCTCGCCCGTTGGCGGATTTCACTAAAGACGCGGAGGTCGACGACCGTAAACGGGCTCGCTGCAAGCAACTGAATGGATCAGCCTTCAATACAGATAGGGATCGGAGCATTGTCGGCCGCGTCAACCAGACCATCGACCGGCAGCGCACTGCGCTGAACAAGGCTGTGGCACGCTGGACTCCGCCTAGCCTCTGAAGCGGTCAATTTAACGGTCAAGCACGGTCAGGATGGCGTTCAGCTCACCAGGCCCGATTGCTTTCCAGTTCAGGGCGCGCATGCTCACCTCGCTGCCCTTGCTTCCTGGTCGAGGTCGTTGAAACCGATCAGTGGATCGGAAAGGCCGTGCAGTTAGGGGGATGAGCCGTTGCATCTCCAAGGTCGCCTCTGCGCCTTTCCCTTCTATCCAGGCATGAGATACAAAGTCATTTCCTTGGGCGTCGTCGCCAGGCGGCCTCTTTACTGCCGGATATCGAGTTAGCCAATCCATGTCGGACCTTCCTTCCATAGCTTTGCTTTGCATCGTCACACTGTCGTGCCTCTCGATCCTTCTGTTTCATCTCGTCACCGGTGTGCCGCCGATGCCCTCGAGCGCAGCCGAAATTACCGACGTGATAGACCTGCTCCGCCAGGCAAACCTCCCGCCACGACCGAAAATCTACGAACTTGGAAGTGGATGGGGCTCGCTTGCAATAGCGCTCGCTCGTGCGTTTCCGGATGCGGAAATTCACGGATTCGAGCTCTCTCCCTTACCCTTCCTGTTTGCAAGACTGAGAACACGAGGCATCCGGAACCTTTCGATCCATTGGGGCGACTTCTTTCGTCAGGACGTCAGCGATGCAGACGCGATCACCTGCTATCTCATGATCAGACCGATGCCCAAGGTCGGCGCGTTCCTCGACAGCATGCTCCGTCCCGGAACGGCGGTCGTCTCTCTCACCTTCTGGTTTCGAGACCGCCGCGTCGATGCATCCAGAAACGGCGCTGGATTGCGTGGGGCCGCAGCCCTTTATTATTGGCCGGCCGAGAAGACGTAGCCTAAGCCTCAGCCGAGCGGCTGAGATGAACCCGATTGAGCTGACAGTTCAATAGAACTACGGCGATAAAATATTATCGATAGCTTAGTTCCTTAAGCCGAATTGCATGTCTTGGCGTCGCTTAGAGCGGTGGCCTTTCCTGATCCGAACCTCATACGCAATTGCATTACGGATGCATCTTCAGGACCGGGCTCAAAACGCCGGCATGACTCAGGCGCGGTCCAGGAACTCAAGCACCCGGCTGGTGAGCAGCGCGGCTGCACTGGCATCATACGATGCAAGAGAACTGTCGGCGAAGTAGTGCCGATCGCCTGGATAAAGGAAAAGCTTTGCGTCTTCGACCTTCGCCACGATCTCGCGAGCAGCGTCGATATCACCCTCACCGACGAAGATGGCGTCCTTGTCCATACCGTGGATCTGGACCGCAACGCCATCCGGCCAAGGCCCAAAGGCCCACTTGCCACTGATCGGCAGGCACGAGTGGAAGAGCAGGGCTCCGCGGGCGCCGGGCCGCGTCTGTGCGAGCTTCTGCGCCGGAAGTACCCCGAACGAGAACCCGGCATAGACGAGCTGAGAAGGCAGATCATCGGCGATGCGAACGCCCCGCTCCCGCAGGTCGTCGAATCCGACCTCACCGATATAGGCAAGACCATCATCGATGCTCTGGAACGTGCGTCCGTCGAACAGGTCGGGCGTATGCACGACGTGGCCGGCAGCCCGCAACTCGTCGGCGAATGCACGCACGCCCGCGGTCAGCCCCTGTGCATGATGGAACAACAAAACCTCAGCCATGGGGAGTCTCCGGTCGGGGATAATTGACACACGTTCTATCATCCTACACAGTCATCGTCTCGCGCGGAAGATGCATTAGAGGAAGAACTTCGGCAAGTCCGCCGGCGATGACGATAGACGGCGAGAACAACGCACGCGTTTCTCGCCGCTTCATCCAATTCCCGGGCAAAGGCCGCAGTCGGAGCAAAGGACCTGTCCGCAGACTTTTGCTGCCTACTTCTTCCAGTACTTGTCGACGTATTTCTGGATCTCGGTGCGCATGAAGCGGCCGGAAGCGTCGGCTCGGTCTTCCCAACCGAAGACGCAGGCTGTCACGATCCCGTCGAACCCGACATCGGCAAGCGACGAAAAGAATACATCCCAGTTAATCTCCCCCTGATACATGTCCATGTGCTGGTGGATCGTGACCTTGGCGCCCGGTGGGTTGATGATGTAGCGCAAACCGGACGAGGCGCGGTGGTTGTAGGTATCGGCCACATGGACATGCGCGATGAGTTCGCCGGCATCGCGTATCATCTTCGCCATGTCGTCGCCGAAGTAGAAGGTATGCGGCGCGCAGTAGAGGAACTTGACGTTCTTCGAGCCGATCATCTTCAGCATGTCGATCGCCGGATGCAGCGTCTCGCACCAGTCCTCGGGATGCGGCTCCATGTTCAGGTTGACGCCTTCCTTTTCGAAGACCGGCACCAGCTCTTCGATCGACCGCCACCAGGCAGCTTCACTATGCTCGTGCGTAAAGTGTCCGCCGCAGCAATTGGAGCGGTGGCCGCGATCGGGAGACGGCCCTCGTCCGAACTCGGAGTTCATCGTATCGACGCCAAGCTCGACGGCAAGATGAATGGCCTCCTTCCAATAGGAGACCGCAGCCTGCCGTTCGTCTTCATGCGGGCTTGCCCAGCGATACATCGGCAAAAGCGAAGCCACCTGGACGCCATGGTCCTTGAGTGCCTTCTTGAACTCCTTGATGCGCTGCTTGTGCGCGCGTGGCCGTACCCACCACGGAAGCAGATCGTCACGCGGCGAAACCTCGATATATTCGTAGCCAAGCTCGGCCGCCTTGCGGCACAGTTCGTTGAGCGGCAGATGTCGGTGCATGTGCGGATCGAGTGCAATCTTCATGTGTTGTCCTCCTCTATCAATTGCCTAGGCGGCAGGCTTCAACGCCGCCGGGGCATAGAAAGCGGGGCGCTCCCCGATCCGGATCGGCACGATCTGGCCAGAGTGCTTGGCCTCTACGCAGGCATCGGCGGTCACGGCCGCGAAGTAACCGTCCCAGGCGGTCGGCCCGCGCACGACACCCACCTTGACAGAGTCGATCCACTCCTGAAGCTCGACATCGTAGCTGTCGATGAAACGCAGCTTCCAGTCCTGAAGGATTTCGTGGCTGAGCTTCGCATCCTTGCGCAACAACACGCTCATGGGTTCGGGCAGATAACCGATGCCGTCCTCTCCGACGACCTGGCACTGGATGTCATAACCATAGGGGCAATTGACGAAGACCTCGACGTCGATCCGGACACCCTTCCTGGTTTCGAGAAGGATCATGTGGGGATCGTCCAGATCCTTGCGCGCATGTTTCGTCTTCCTGGGCATGATGACCTGCGCGGAGATGTAGTCGTCATCCAGCAGCCAGCGGAGCACATCGATCTCGTGCGGGAAGCTGTCGGTAATCGCCATGTCGCCGCCATAGACGTCCGGAACATTCGGATTGCGGTGGGCGCAATGAACCATCAGCGGTTCGCCGAGATTGCCGCTGTCAATCTGCTGCTTCAGCAGGCGATAGCTCTTGTCGTAACGGCGCATGAAGCCGACCTGGACGAGGTGGCGGCCGCTTGCGACTTCCGCATTGACGATGTTGAGGCAGGCTGCAGCGGTCGTCGCGAGCGGCTTTTCGCAAAAGACGGGCTTGCCGGCCGCGATCGAGGCTAGCACGAACTCCTCATGCGTCGGCCCCCAGGACGTGACCACGATAGCCTCGACGTTGGGATCGGCCACGAGATCGTGCCCGTTTTCGAAGACGCGGGCGGCGGGTGTCAGGCGCCTGGCAACCTCTCCGGCCTGCGACCTGTTGATGTCGTTGACGGCAACGACCGTCGAACCGACAAGTTTGTTGTGCAATCGCTCGATATGTTCCTGGCCGATAGCGCCGGTTCCGATAACACCGATCTTGAGCATGTTTCCTATTCCTTTGAATGGGTCAGTCGAAATCACGCGGCAAGGCGAGCTTCAGCGTGGTCAGGGATTTCTTGACACCGGTGAGCGGCTCCATCCCGGCATCCTCCATTTCGAGGCTGACGGGGCCGTCATAACCAACCAGCCGAGCAACGGCGAAGAACTCCTTCCACCACTGCACATCGTGCCCGTGGCCGAGAGCCACGTAGTTCCAGGACCGCCTTGCGATATCGTTGATCCAGTAGGTGTCGATCAGGCCATTGGCCTCGGCAAGCGTCCGCTCGAGGCGCACGTCCTTTGCATGCATGTAGTGGATCGCCTCGCCAAGCAGACGCAAGGACGCAATCGGATCGCCACCCATCCACATGTGGTGGCTCGGATCGAAATTCATGCCGATCACGGGGTCGACATGCTCGCGCAGCCTCAGCATGTTGGCGGGGTTGTGGATCATCGTCGCGCCAAGGTTCTCGATGGCGACCTTGATGCCGCATTCCCGGGCAAGCTGGCCCGCCCTCTGGAAATACGGGATGAGGACCTCGTTCCACTGATAGTCGAGCGCCTTCTCGTGCTCCGGCAGGATGACATGGGTAATCCAGTTCGGCAGCGCATCCGTTGGCGTGCCGCCAGGGCAGCCGGACATCATGACAACAGTCTTGACACCAAGCTTTTCCGCAAGGCGGAAGGTCTTGTCGACGACGGCGTGATGCTCCTCGCCAATTGGACCGGGGTGGAGCTGGTTGCCGGAACAATTGAGCGCGGCGATCGACAGGCCGCGGCGCTCAAGGGCGGCTAAAAACTCCCTCCGCGCAAGCTCGCTCGACAGCAGTTCGTCGAGCTTCAGATGCGGCGCCTTCGACCAGTTGCCGCAACCGAGTTCGACAGCCTCGAACCCGAGCTTGGACACAGTGTCGAGCATATCCTCGAATGGGAGGTAGCCGAGAATGTCGGTTACCAGACTAAGACGCATCATTTCATTGGCTCCGCTGACGTCATTGCATGTTGGATCGGCGTGCCGGGACGCCTCCCGCCCCGGCACGCCCGCTCGGGAGGAATTACTTCTTCATGTACTGATCGACATTGTCCTTGGTGATGGACTCGAACGGCACCAGCTTCTCAGCCGGCGGCTGTTCACCCTTCTTGATGCCTTCCACCACTTCGAAAGCGGCCTTCGCCTGACCACCGGCATTCTGGAAGATCGTCTGGGACATCTCGCCCGCCTTGATTGCCTTGAGCGCATCCGGCACGCCGTCGACGCCGGCGATCATCACGCCCTTCAGACGGTCGGAACCCTTCAATGCTTCCAGTGCACCGAGCGCCATCTGGTCGTTCGCGGCGACGATAGCGTCAAACTTCGGGAAACTCTGGATCCAGTCTTCCGTGACCTTCATGCCTTCGGCGCGGTCGTAGTTTCCGGTCAGGCTCGCGAGGATCTTCACGTCCGGACGTCCGAGCGCTTCCTCGAAGCCCTTCTTTCGTTCCTGCGAATGGTAGAGACCGGGAGTGCCTTCCAGATAGAGGATCTGCGCGTCCTTCGGCAGCTTCGCCTTCATGTATTCGGCCTGCATCTTGCCGGCGTCGACGTTCTTGGAACCGACGAAAGTATATTTGCCGCCGGCCGACTGGATGCCGAGTGCGACAACCGGAATTCCGGCCGCATTGGCCTTCTCGACGCCCGGAACGATGCCCTGATAGTCAACAGGGACGACCACGATGGCATTGACCTTCTGGGCGATGAAATTGTCGATCTGGTCGAGCTGCTTGCTCGCATCGTTGTTGGCATCGGCAAACTTGATGTCGACGTTCGGATCGGACTTGGCGGCATCGACGAAAGCCGTCTTGCGCGCCATGACGAAGACGTCGGTATCCGCCATATTGGCATAGCCGACCACGAACTTGTCGGCGGCAAATGTGCTGGTCGCGGACAAAGCAGCGATCGATACGGCTGCCGCCAGTGCGAGTTTGGTCATGAATTTCATTGGTTCTTCTCCTCCCATTGGGCGTTACAAAGTTCAGGCTTTTCGGCGCGCCCTTTCGCGCCGACACACAGGTGGTCCTCCGCGTGTGCGGTTCGTTACTTGCGGGAACTGTTCGATCAGGCCTTCTTCTTGCTGCGGGCCGATTTCGTCCAAACATCAAGGATGACGGCGATCGCGATGATCAGGCCCTTGATGATCTGCTGCCAGTACGAGCTGACATTCATGAGATTGAGGATGTTGTTGATGACGCCGATGATCATCGAGCCGATGATGGTACCGGTAATCGTTCCTGTGCCGCCCATCAGGCTGGTGCCGCCGACGACGACAGCGGTGATCGCATCGAATTCATAGCCGACGCCGCCTGCCGGTTGGCCCGAATTGATGCGGGACATCAGGACGATGCCGGCGATCGCACAGAGAATTCCGTTGTAGATGAACGCCTTCACGACGATGCTGTCGGGGTTGATGCCGGATGCGCGCGCAGCGCGGCCGTTGCCACCGACGGCATAGACATAGCGCCCGAACTTCGTCTTGTTCAGCAATATCCATGAGATCACGACGAAGATGGCGAGGATAAGCACCGAGATCGGTACAGGCCCGATGGAACCCTGGCCGATGACCTTGAATTCGCCAAGACCGGAGACAGGCGCACCGCCGGTATAAAGCAGCACGGCACCTCTTGCGACGGTCGTCATCGCCAGCGTCATGATGAAGGACGGGATGCGAAAAAACGTAATCACAAAGCCATTTATGAAGCCCGTCACTATACCCATGGCGACGCCCGCGGCCACGGCAAGCGCAATGCTTCCGGTCGTTGCCATAACACTTGTTGCGATTACGCCGCACAGCGCCAGCACCGATCCAAGCGAGACGTCGATCTGGCCGAGAATGATGATGAAGGTGACGCCGCAGGCAAGAAGGCTGACGACGACGACCTGGCGCAGGACATTCGTGAGGTTCGCCTCCGTCAGAAAGGTGGGGCTCAGCAGCGAGGCCAGGATGCAGATGCCGGCAAAGATCAGGATGGTGCCGTATTTGCGGTAGATCAGGGCGAAGTCGATCCCATGAGATTTCGTTTGGGGTTTGGGCGTCGCGCCCTTCGTGACCGCAGCCATCGGTTCGGTACTCATCAATGTCCTCCCGTTGCGAGGCGCATGATGCTTTCCTGATTGGCCTCGCTTCTTGTCAGTTCGCCGGCGACCCGGCCCTCGCTCATCACAACGACGCGGTCGCTCATCCCCAAGATTTCCGGCAGCTCCGACGAGATCATGATGATCGCCAGGCCCTGCCTGGCGAACTCAGTCATCAGCCTGTGGATCTCGGATTTCGATCCGACGTCGATGCCGCGTGTCGGCTCGTCGAGGATCAGGAGCTTGAGGTCGCCGAGAAGCCATTTGGCGAGCACGATCTTCTGCTGATTGCCGCCGCTCAAGTTTTCGACGATCATCGCCGTATCCGGCGTCTTGATCTGTAGCATCTTGATCATGCGTTGGGCGGCTGTTTCCTCCTGCCTTTCGCTGATGAAGAGGCCGCCTGCAAATTTCTTAAGATTGGCAAGCGAGATGTTTTCGCCGACCGACCGGCACAGGACCAGCCCTTCAGCCTTCCTGTCCTCGGATACCATCGCGATGCCGCGGGAGATCGCATCCTTTGGCGATGTGAGTTTCAGCGAGGTACCGTTCAGGCGCACGGTTCCGCCATCGGCTTCATCAAGGCCGAAAATGACGCGCGCCACCTCGGTGCGACCGGCACCGATCAAACCGGACAAACCCAGAATCTCGCCGGCGCGAACGGTGAAACTGACATTCTCGAAGACACCGGTTCGGGTGAGCTTCTCGAGCGAGAGCACGACATCGCCGATCGGAACCTCTTCCTTTGGAAAGATGCTGGAAATCGTGCGGCCGACCATCTGCGAGATCAGCTTGGAAGGATCATATTCGCTCGCAGGCGCCGTCGCGATGAACTGGCCGTCGCGCATGACGGTGATGTCGTCGGCGATCTGGAAGATTTCATCCATCTTGTGGGTGATGTAGATGATGGCGACGCCGTTTGCCTTGAGGTCGGCGATCTGCCGGAACAGCATGGCGACCTCGGTGTCGCTGATCGCCGAGGTCGGCTCGTCCATGATGACGAGCAAGGCCTGACGAGAGATCGCCTTTACGATCTCGATCAACTGCATGGCGGCGATCGAAAGATCGCGCATCTTCGTATCCGGACTATATTTGAGACCAAGCCTGTCGAGCAGCGCCTTGGTGTCGGCATTCATTCTGGCGAAATCGACGAAGCGCGACAGAAAGCCCTTGCCGGACAGGGCGGGTTCACGACCGAGGAAGATGTTTTCGGCGATCGTCATGTCAAGAACCGGGCTCAGTTCCTGGTGGATCATGGAGATCCCGCGTTCGAGCGCAGCCGAAGTGCTCTGCCCGGTCAGCGCCTCACCCTTGAAGAAGATCTCGCCACCATCGATGGCATAGGTCCCGCTCAGGATCTTCATCAGCGTCGACTTGCCCGCTCCGTTTTCGCCGACAAGGACATGGACGGTGCCGGCGCGAACCTTGAGGTTCATTCCATCAAGAGCAAGCACGCCGGGAAATGCCTTGACGATGTCACGCATCTCGAGAACGAGGTCATCGCCCTGCGAAGAATGTCTGCTTGCGCTGTCTCCAAGACGCGCCGATCCCATGGCCGCAGACATGTCTGCTCCTCCCAAGTTCCGCCTTCCGGCGCTTCATTTCGATGACTGAATGCTTCCTCCAGTGGCGCTGAAATCACCACACGCCCCCATTTCTGTCAATTTGACGCTGGACGATTCTCCCAAAAGATACCATACTGACTCTCATTTTCTGGGAGAACCTTATGTCCAGGCCAACCATCGCCGACCTTGCCAAGGCCGCAAATGTAGGGGTTTCCACGGTAGACCGGGTCTTGAACGGCCGCGACCCGGTTCGTCAACAAACGGCCGAACGCGTGCTTGAGGCAGCCGAGCGCATCGGCTTTCACGGCGTGACAGCCATTAAGCGCCGGCTCGAAAAGGAAAAGCCGATCATCAAATTCGGCTTCCTCTTGAAGCAGTCCCACCGCAAGCTCTATCGGATGTGGGGAGAGGTCCTGACGAAGGCGGTCGAAACCTATCCGGAAGCGCATGGCAGGGCCATCGTCCGGTTCGACGACGAACTCGCGCCCGAAAACACAGCGAATGCGATGCTGGCACTGAGCCGGGAAGTCGACGTCATCAGCGTGATTACGTCGGACCACCCGCAGATAAACCACGCTGTCGACGGCCTTGAGGCCGAGGGGATACCTGTATTCACCATGATTTCCGACCTGACGGCACCCGGCCGCGCAGGCTATGTCGGCAATGATTGCGTGAAAAAGGGACGAACCGCGGCCTGGTTCATCGACAACGTCAATGCCAACCCCGGCAAGGTCTCCGTCTTCGTCGGAAGCCACCGCTACCTGTCGCAGGAATTATGCGAAATGGGCTTTCGATCATATTTCCGGGAGAGCGCTTCCGAGTTCCAGATGATGGAGACCCTCGGAACCCAGGAAGAACCCGATATCGCCTACGAGCTCACGCGCAACCTGTTGGCGAAGGAGGAAAACTGGGTCGGCTTATATGTTGCCGGAGGCGGCGTAACCGGCGTCATGCGCGCTCTTCGCGACGATGGTGGCCCCGCAGCCAAGCGGCTCATGGTCGTGGCTCACGAGCTGACGAACGAGACACGCGCCGGCCTGGCCGAAGGATTGATAAAGGTGGTGCTCTCCCATCCGGCGCGATTACTGGCGGATACGCTGGTGAGAGCAATGGCGGAAGCGCTGGACACCCATCGATCTCCAAGCGTATCGCAGCACATTCTTCCCTTTGAAATATATACCGCTGCCAACATCTGAGCGATTGCCGAGGGACGGGCTGCCGTCCCTTCCCCGCGAAAAATCTTGATCGTGAAGCAACGCCGCCGCTGTTGAACGCTTGTGATCCCAATTCAGGCTATCTGCGACGAGTATCCTTGCTCAAGCCAGGAAGGTATTAATCTCGCGGGTATCCGTTCGCGGAAAACCGAGTGGCAGAGACCAAGAGGCTTCAGAGCCGTACCGCTTGCCGGTCGGTTTCCGCAACCGGTTTGGCGCTCATTATCCGTCCCAGCTTAATGCAGGGCTTTGAGCTGCTCTCGTCTCGCCTCCTCCTTGGGCGAATTCTCGCGGTTCTTGGTAAGCCAATTGGAAAACCCATCGAGATAGAGGTAGACAACCGGCGTAGTGAGCAAGGTCAGTGCTTGACTGACGGCCAAGCCCCCGAACATCGCAAAGCCCAGGGGCTGGCGAAGTTCCGATCCTGTCCCGTGGCCGAGCATCAGCGGCACCGCCCCCAACATGGTCGCCATGGTGGTCATCATGATCGGCCGGAACCGGATCAGCGCCGCTTTGCGTATCGCCTGCTCGCTCGTCAATCCCTGATTGCGCTCTCCCTCGATGGCAAAATCAACCATCATGATACCGTTCTTCTTGACGATCCCGATGAGGAGGATGACCGCGATCAATGCGATCAGGCTGAAGTCATAGCCGAGCAGCATCAGCGTTGCCATCGCCCCGACACCGGCCGACGGCAAGGTGGACAGGATGGTCAGGGGATGAATGTAGCTCTCATAAAGGACGCCGAGGATCAGATAGACAACCACGAGTGCGCCAAGCAGCAGCAGTGGGACGGAAGACAGCGACTGCTGGAACGCCTGCGCCGTGCCCTCGAAACTGGTGTTGATCGATGTCGGCAGGTTCATCTGATGCAGGGCCGCATTGATCCTGTCCGCGGCGACGCCGATGGACGTGCCTGCCGCAAGGTTGAAGCTGATCGTGACGGAGGGGAACTGGCTTTCGTGGCTGATCTGGAGCGGTTGCACCGGTACGGTGGTCCAGTGCGCCAGGACGGAGAGCGGGACATCCGACCCGTTTGAGGCCTTCACGTAGAGCTTGTCCAACGTGCTGACGTCGCTCTGCAGGCTCGGCAGTACCTCCATGATGACGTCATAACTCGACAGCTGGGTGAAATACTGGGCGATCTGGCGCTGACCGAAGGCGTCGTCCAGCGTATTGTCGATCGCTTCCGGCTGAATGCCGTAGCGCTGCGCCTGGGCGCGGTCGATGGTCAAGGTCAGCGTCGAGCCGTTCGTTTGCTGGTCCGAGGCGACGCCCTCGAGGCCGGGCAACGCCTGCATCTTGGCGAGCACCTTCGGCGACCAGCTGTCGAGTGCGTCGATATCGGCGCTGGTCATGCTCATCTGATACTGGGTGCGCGATGCGCGAGCACCGACACGCACGTCTTGCGCCGCCTGGAGGAAGAGGCGCGCGCCCTCGACTTTCTGCAGCTTTGGCTGCAGCCGCCGAATGATCTCGTCGGCGCTCGCCTGACGCTGGTCGCGCGGCTTCAGGGTAATGAACATCCGACCCGTGTTCAACGGATTGCCGACGCCGCCCACAGCCATGGCAACGCTCGCCACGTCCGGGTCCGCTTGGACAATGGCGCCCAGCTGCCGCTCGCGGTCGAGCATCTTGGCGAAGGAAATGTCCTGCGCCGCTTCGGATTGCCCCGTGATCAGCCCGGTGTCCTGTTGCGGAAAGAAGCCCTTGGGTATCCAGATGAAGAGGAGTACGGAGAGGACCAGCGACGCGAAGAAGACGGCAAGCGTGATCAGACGGAATTTCAGCGCGAGATCAAGCGCCCATTCATAGCCGTTCGTCATCGCGTCAAACCCGCGTTCGCTGAGGGCGTAAAGCCTGCCGTGACGAGTTTCTCCGTGGTTGCGCAGGAAGCGTGACGCCAGCATCGGTATCAACGTCAGCGACACGAAGGCCGATACGGCGATCGTCATAGCAAGCGTCACCGAGAATTCCCTGAACAGGCGCCCGATGATGCCACTCATCAACAGCAGCGGCAAAAGGACGGCGACGAGCGAGAGGCTGATCGACAGGATCGTAAAGCCGATCTCACCCGCGCCGGTCATAGCCGCTTCAAAGCCGCTCATGCCCTCGTCGATATGGCGCTGGATGTTCTCCAAAACAACGATCGCGTCGTCGACCACAAAGCCGACCGCGATGGTCAGCGCCATCAACGAGAGATTGTCGAGCGTGAAGCCGGCAATCCACATCATTGCGCAGGCACCGAACAAGGCAAGCGGCACGGTCAAGCTCGGAATGATTGTGGCCCGGACGCTGCGCAGGAACACGAAGATGACGCCGATCACAAGCAGCACGGTGATCAGAAGTGTCGTTCGCACGTCGCTAACGGCGGCCCGGATCGTCTGCGTTCGATCGCTGAGGATGCCGACCTTGATGCCCGGTTGCATCGACGCCGTCAGGCGCGGCAACTCGGCCGTGATGCTGTCGACCGTCTGGATCACATTCGCGCCCGGCTGCTTGAAGATGATCAAGAAGATGCCCCGCTTGCCATTGGCCCAGGCCGCTTGCTTGCTGTCCTGCGCCGCGCTGACGGCCTGGCCGATATCGCGGATATAGAGCGGCGAGCCATTCTGATAGGTGACGATGACATCGTTCCATTTCGATGCCTCGGTGAGCTGGCCGTTGGTATAGATGGTGTAGCTTCGCGTTGGGCCGTCGATATTGCCGGTCGGGTTGTTTTCGGTGACGCCGTTCAGTTGCGTTCGCACATCCTCCAGCGTCAAGCCCCTGACCGCCATCTTGCTCGGGTCCAGCTGCACGCGGATGGCCGGCTTTTGTTGTCCGCCGTAAAGCACCTGCGCGACGCCGGGAAGTTGGCTGATCTGCTGGCCGAGCTTCGTCTCGACCTCGTTGTCGACGGTCGTCAATGGTAGGGTGTCCGACGTCGCCGAGAGGAGAAGAATCGGCGAATCCGCCGGGTTGACCTTGCGATAGGTCGGCGGATTGGGCAGGTTCGTCGGAAGCTGGCCGCTCGCGGAATTGATGGCCGCCTGCACATCGTTGGCGGCGCCGTCGATATCTCGATCCAGATCGAACTGCAGGGTGATCTGCGTCGAACCAAGCGAGTTCAATGAGGTCATCTCGCTCACGCCGGCGATCGAGGCAAAGGCGGTTTCGAGCGGCTGCGCAACGGACGACGCCATGATGGTGGGGCTTGCGCCGGGCAACTGCACCGAGACCTGGATGGTCGGAAAATCCACTTGCGGCAGCGGCGCAACGGGCAGCAAGGGGTATGCCACTATGCCGATGAGCAGGATGCCCGCCATGATGAGCGAGGTGGCGATTGGATGTTTGATGAATGGCGCCGACGGACCACTAAACTGAGCCATGCGAGCTTCTCACTCTTGTCATTCAGTTGCACCGGAAACAGCGATCGTCTTAGTCTACGGGGAAGCTATTGCTGTCGCAGGCGATGCGTCCGTGGCGACCTGCTGCCTGACGTCAGCGACAAGGCTGCCGGGCTGCACGCGATAGGAACCATCTGTTACCACCGTCTCGCCAGGCTTCACGCCGTCGCTAACCACGACACTACCGTTGCCGGTCTCTGAAACCTTTATCGGTCGAACCTGAGCCTTGCGATCAGGCCCGACAATATAGGCAAACAAGCCATCCGGGCCGTGTTGCACCGCGTCGAGCGGAATCTGCACCACATTCTTCAGCGTCGAGACGCCCAGCCTGACCGTCACCGACTGCCCCGGCCAAAGCGCGTCATCCGCATTCGCGAACGTCGCCTTGAGATTGATTGTGCCGGTTGCGACATTGATCTGGTTGTCGATGTAAGAAAGCGTGCCTTGCGAAAGCACGGTCTTACCATCCTCGCTTATCACCTCTACCGGCACGTCGCCCGACGCGAGCGCCTTGGTGACCGCCTGGAGCTGATCCTGAGGGGCTGGGAAGACCACGCTGATCGGCTGGACCTGCGCTATGGTAACAATACCGGTCGTATCGGTAGGCTGCACCAGGTTGCCCACATCGATCAGGCTGAAGCCTACCCTCCCCGTAAATGGTGCTGCGATCCGGCAATAGGCCAGGTTGACGCTCGCAGCCTGCACAGCCGCTTGGTCTGCCTGAACGGTTCCCTGATCCTGAGCGACAAGTGCCGCCTGGTCGTCCAATGTCTGCTGCGAAGCGGCGTGCTGCGTGGCCAGCTTGCTGTCCCGATCGAGATCCACCTGAGCGCCCTTTAGCAAGGCCTGGTCGCGCGCCAGTTGCCCCTTTGCCTGCGCGAGTGCCGCCTCATAGCTCTGCGGATCGATCTCCACGAGCGGGGCGCCCTTGTTCACCATATGCCCTTGCGTGAAATCGACCTTGGCTATGCGACCGGTGATTTGCGAATGGACGGTGACAGTGTTCAACGCTTGAACCGTTCCAAGCTCATCGAGATTGACGAGAAAATCCTGTGATCGAGCGGAAGCAAGGGTGACCGGGACACCGGCATCTTGTGCTGGTTTTGCGCCACCATTCGCAACGGAGTGATCAGGCCCCGTCAGCTCCGCTTCTATGGACGCCCTTTTCGCCCATACTGTACCGGCTATTCCGACGATAAGAATGCAGGCTATCAGCGCCTTTGGGCTCTTAAGCCGAGATGAACGCTGCAATTCGGCCATGTTCATCATTCCCTGAACGCGGCGACCGGGATTGGACGTCGTCAGGCAGCAAAAACGCCCTGTGATGGCAAATGTTTGTCCGTCGTCTTTCTGCACTATTATGTGACTATTATGTGATCGCCATGTGAGCAAAGTTTGACGAGCGTGAATCCCGCTCTTCCCCAGTTGCCAAGGTGGCGGACAATGTCACATCCGCCGACCTTGGTTGTAGGAAATAGGACGCCTGGACATCAAACGCCAACGGCGCTGACGTCCTTCCATCGTGCTGGGCTGCCGGGGCCCCTCAACGCGATTGGCACCCGTTCAGCCGCGCCGGACGAGACCTTCGTAGAGCCCCGAAGCTTGAGGCGCAGATAAAGCCCTGGCGGCAACTTCACCGCCAGGAAACCTGCCTATCTCACTTAGGGCGAGCATCCATCGCCAACGTGTCCTCGTCAGAGCGCGGCGTGTAGGAAATCTTGTCCCTTTTCACGCCCCATGCCGACACGTTCACGGCAAGCGGAAGATCCGGCCTGTCGGTGGAGACGAGCAGGTTGGCCCTTTCAAGCAGATCGCGACGCTTGGCCTCGTCCATTTCGCTGGCGGCATCCTCGATCAGCTTGTCCATTTCCGGGTTGGAATATCCACGCGTGTTGAATGCGCCAAGCGATTTGCTGGCATCGTTGGTATGCATCAGAGACGACAGCATATAGTTGGCCTCACCCGTCAGCGTACCCCAGGAGGCCATATACAACGAATATTCGCCGCGGGTCTTGGCAGGGTTGAACACGGCCGCCGGGGCACCATTGACATCGACCTGGACATTGATAGCAGCGAGCAACTGAGCGACGGTCGGCCCGAGCTCCGTCGGCAAGCGGTCGTTGGCGTAGTTCAGCGACACCTTGAAGCCGTTCGGATAGCCTGCGTCGGCCATCAGCTTGGCCGCCTTTGTTACGTCAAAGGCGCTGGGTACGATGTGCTCGTTGTATCCGAAAATGTTCGAGGCCACCATTTGCGTGGGAACCTTGCCCATGTCCTCAAGCGCAATTTCGGTGATCGTCTGGCGATCTATGGCAAGATCGAATGCTTCGCGTACGCGCGGATCGAGGAAGGGATTCTTGTCCAGCTTCTTTCCCGACTTATCCCAAACCAGCGGACTATCTTTACGGAAGTCGAATTCCAGATAGGGAATATAGACCGACTCGTCCTTGACCACCTCGAGCTTGGAATCGGATTGAAGAGCCGCGAGGTCCGTCGACGGAACCTTGGAGATCAAGTCGACCTGGCCGGCTTTCAACTGCGCAACACGGGCGGCATCGTTCGGTATTTCCTTGCGGATGACATGATCCCAAGGCTGGGCGTCGCCCCAGTAGCCATCGAACTTTTCCAGGACAAGATCCTGCGTCGGCGCCCATTTGACGAATTTATAGGGACCTGTACCGATGGTCGCCTTGCCTGAATTGAAGCCGTCCGCTGCCGTCTCTTTCGTCGAGTAAGCGGCCGCCGCCTTATGAGACACGATGAAAAGCCGGACGAAATCGTTGGGAAGTGTCGGTGCCGGCCCAAGGGTCTTGACGCGAACGGTATGCGGGTCGACAACTTCGACGCTCTTGACCCTGCGGACATAGATGGTCGAGGGGTTTGGACCAGTGACGTTCGGAATACGCTCGATCGAGAATTTCACGTCTTCGGCGGTGAAGTCCGATCCATCATGGAACTTGACACCTTCGCGCAGCTTGAACTCCCAGGTGGTGTCGTCAACCGGCTTCCAGCTGACGGCCAGAGAAGGTTCGACTTCAAGCTTGTTGCCGGACTTCAGCAAGGTATCGAATATATGCTTGGTCGCCTCGGCATTGGCTGAGGTCGCGGTGAAATGCGGGTCCATCGAAGCCGGACCGGACTTGGTGGCGATGACGAGGTCTGCGGCGATCGCCGACAGCGGCATCATGATGGTCGCGGCCAGCAATGCGGCCTTGAAAACGGAGCGTATTGTCATGTGTTCCCTTATCTATTTCTCATGGGCAAGAACGGCTTGCCGCCGGTTGTTTGCGCCCGTCGTCAGGAGGCGTCGTCTCCATCGTCTTCAGGCTCAAGGTCGGGTACCAGTTGCTGGGGCCAGCTTTCGGAGGCAACAACAAGCTTGGTCAGGATTTCGGAGAGGTTCAGGCGTTCCGCAGGCGAGAGGCATTCGAGCATCGTCCGCTCGTAGCTCATCATCTTTTCCTCGACCGCCTCGACCGCGGCACGGCCCTTTTCCGTCAGTTTCAGCGCAACGCGCCGCTGATCAATCTGGTCGAGTTCGCGGCTGATCATGCCGAGCGTGTCCAATTTGGTAACAGCGCGGCTCAAAGTGTTTTTCGGAAAACCCGAGGAGCGGACGACTTCGGTCAATGTGAGCTCATCGCTCAAATAGAGCGACCAAAGCACGACGAATTCGGGCCGCAACAATCCAAGTTGCTGTTGGATCAGCCCATAGACCGGGTTGTTGAATTGCAATGCCAGGTAGTTCAGGCGAAAGGAAAACCAACAGGGATTCCGCCAGAGCTTGGGGTAGAGGGGATCGTCTTCCGAGAGACTTGAAAGCCCCGGCTCGTCTCTCCCGGCTCGTCCTTCATAAAGGGCAGTGCGCAATAGCTCGTCCATCGACAAAACCCGATCAGATTTTCCAATTAGTACTATTTGGGACGATATTTAAAATATTTGTTGCGTCAACTCCATTTTTTTGTTCCTAATGGAACTGAATTACAAAACAAACAAAATGCGGAGATGCTCGTCGCACCGGCTTCTTCGTGAGGGGTTGGTGCGCTCTGGTGCCTGATTCCCGATATTCCAGGAGACGAAAATGCGCATTCAGGACATGCATTGGTCGCAGGTCGAGGCCCGCGTCAAGGAAGACGATCGCTGTATCCTTCCAATCGGATCGGTTGAGCAGCACGCCTATCTGAGCCTCGCGACCGACATGATCCTCGCCGAGCGTGTCTCGGTCGATGCGGCGCAGCCGACGGGCGTGCCCGTCTTCCCCTGCCTGCCCTATGGCATGGCCTCCGGCTTTGCGGATTTTCCAGGTACGATAACCCTCTCGCTTCGCACCTACATCAATGTCGTCGAGGACATACTCGACAGCGTCTATCATGCCGGCTTCCGCCGCATTCTCATCGTCAACGGCCACGGCGGCAACACGCCGATCAATCCGCTGTTGTCGGAATGGATGAACAGCCATCGCGATACGTCGGTCAAGCTTCATGACTGGTGGCGCGCTCCGAAGACCATGGCAAAAGTTTTGGAGATCGATTCCGCCGCCAGCCATGCAAGCTGGATGGAAAACTTTCCATGGACGCGCCTGGAAGGTGCCCCGGTTCCGAACTTCAAAAAAGATCGCATAGACTTTGCCGCGACGGCGCGTGTCGACGCGGGACGAAAGCGCGAGCGCATAGCCGAAGGCAACTACCACGGCGTATTCCAGCGGCCCGACCAGGACATGATGGAAATCTGGAAGGTCGCCGTCGAAGAGACGCGGCATGAAATCGAGCATGACTGGCATTGAGACGCCGGATTTATCGTTTTAACGCACGATCCTTTGCGTAAGAACAGGGGACGCATCCAGAGAGAAGCACATGGCTTCATTCATCCTTCGCAGATCGGGGCAGGCGCTCATTGTCCTGATCGTCATGTCCATCCTCGTCTTCATCGGTGTCTACGTCATCGGCAACCCTATCGACGTACTGATATCTCCTGATGTTACACAGGAAATTCGCCAGCGGGTCATCGAGGAATACGGACTCAATCAGCCTCTCTGGAAGCAGTATATCGATTTTGTCCTTAAAACGGTCAGCGGAGACTTCGGCAGGTCGTTCGTGTTCAACATGCCAGTCGTTGAGCTGATTGCACAGCGATTGCCGGCAACGCTGGAGCTTGCCGTTATCGCTGTACTGCTTGCGTCGGTGATCGGTGTGCCCCTCGGTGTCTATGCGGGTTATCGGCCTGACGGGTTTCTGCCGAAGCTGATCCTGGCTGGCTCGATCTTGGGATTTTCCGTGCCGACCTTCTGGATCGGTCTTATGCTCATCATGATTTTCGCCGTACAGCTTGGTATTTTGCCGGCAGGCGGACGAGGAGCGACAATCGATCTCTTCGGTGTCCCATTCTCGTTCCTGACCGGGGACGGATGGATGCACCTCGCTCTACCCGTTCTCAATCTGGCATTGTTCAAGATGGCGATGATGTGCAGACTGGCGGCCGCCGGCACTCGCGAGATCATGACCACCGACACGATCAAGTTTGCGCGTGCTGCCGGCATTCCGGAAGGAACGATCCTGCGCAAGCATGTGCTGAAACTGATTTCCATACCGCTCGTGACCGTATTCGGACTTGAGCTCGGCTCTACCGTTGCCTTCGCGTTGGTCACGGAAACCATTTTCAACTGGCCGGGACTCGGCAAGCTTATCGTCGATTCGATTGCCTCATTGGATCGCCCGGTCATGGTGGCTTATCTGATGATGGTTGCAGTTCTATTTGTCGTCATCAATCTCTGCGTCGATCTGGCTTATGCCTTCCTCGATCCACGACTTCGCCAGAAAGGCCGCTGAGATGTCGACTTCCAATCAGATCAGCACTCCCCAGCAAAATGTCTCACCGCTAATGGAGTTCTGGCGCGCTTTTGCAAAGAACAAGATCGCGGTTATCGCGCTGATAGTCGTTGCTGTCATCGTTCTACTAGCCATATTTGCACCATGGATAACGCCACAAGATCCATATGATTTGAAATCGTTGGTATTGCGTGATGCCCGCCGGCCGCCGGGCTACGTTGGCGCGAGTGGAATGCACTATTGGCTGGGCTCCGACAGTCAGGGCAGAGATCTTCTGTCCGCGATGATCTATGGGCTGCGCATTTCGCTCGAGATGGGCCTCATCGCCGGTGCCATTGCATTCAGCCTCGGTGCCATCGTCGGGTGTTTCGCGGCCTATCTCGGCGGACGCACCGAGACGTTCATCATGCGTCTCGTCGACGTCCAGCTGTCATTTCCTGCCATTCTCCTGGCTTTTGTCGTCGCCGCTCTGCTTGGGCAAGGAAAATGGCAGCTGATTCTGGCGCTCGTCTTTGCGCAATATGCCTATTTTGTCAGAACCGCTCATGGCGCCGCATCGGCTGAGCGACAGAAGGACTATGTGCAGGCCGCACTCTCCATACCGATGAGCGGCTGGCATGTCGTGACGCGGCATATTTTGCCCAACTCGCTGCCGCCCCTCATCGTCGTCGCAACCGTGCAGGTCGCGTCAGCGATTTCGCTCGAGGCGACGCTGTCGTTCCTCGGTGTCGGCCTGCCTCCGACAGAACCCTCGCTCGGCATGCTGATTGCCAACGGCTTCCAGTATCTGCTCTCTGGGCGCTACTGGATTTCGATCTATCCTGGTGTCGCGCTGATTATCCTGATCATGGCTATCAACCTCATGGGCGATCAGATCAGGGACATATTGAATCCGAGGTTGCGCAAATGACCGCTCTCCTGCAAGTCGACAATCTCCGCACCTACTTCGAAACCGAACGGGGGACGGTTAAGTCCGTCGATGGCATTTCGTTCGATGTCGAAAGGGGACAGATTTTAGGGCTGGTCGGTGAATCCGGTTCCGGCAAGTCCATTACGGGCTTTTCGCTGATCGGGCTGCTCGACAAACCTGGGCGTATCCAGTCAGGCAGCTCGATCCGTTTCGAGGGCCGGGAGCTGGTCGGATTGTCCGAGGGCGAGCTGCGCAGTATTCGCGGCCGGGAGATCTCGATGGTCTTCCAAGACCCGATGATGACCCTCAACCCGGTGCTTAAGATCATCGACCAGATTGCAATGGCGATCCGCGCGCATGAAAAGGCGTCGGATGCCGAGGTTCGTCGCAGGGCGATCGATGCTCTGGCGCGGGTGCGCATCATCGAGCCGGAGAAAAAGGTCGATCAGTACCCACACCAGTTCTCCGGCGGCATGCGCCAGCGCGTCGCGATCGCGATCGCCCTATTGCATAAGCCCAAGCTGGTGATTGCGGACGAACCGACGACGGCGCTCGACGTGTCCGTCCAAGCTGAAATACTGAAGGAAGTGAAGGCGCTTGTCGCCGAACTCGGCATCTCGATGATCTGGATCAGCCACGATCTGGCGACGGTCGCATCGATATCGCAGAAGATTGCGGTCATGCGGCTCGGCAAAATCGTCGAAATGGGCTCAGTAGCGGAAGTGCTGGGTTCGCCGAAGCACCCCTATACGCAAGGATTGCTCGATGCCCTGCCATCGAGAAAGCGCCCCGGGGAGCTGCTGACATCAAGCGCCACGGAAAATGCCGAGCAATTTTCTGTTTCAGACGATGAGCCGAACAAGCCGATCGATGCGAACCCGCAATTCGTAAGCGTTCAAGACGTTAACATGGTGTTCCAGAAGCCGGTGGGGTCGGCGGGTCGCTTTGCGCAGCGCCTCGGCATCGCCAAGCCACCTCATGTCAATCACGCGGTTCAATCGGCAAACCTGACGATTGCGCGCGGCGAGGTGCTAGGACTGGTGGGCGAATCCGGTTCCGGCAAATCCACGCTGGGGCGGATCGTCTGTGGCATCTACACGCCGACATCAGGCAATGTCCTTGTCGATGGCCGCAAGGTGCGCGAAAACGACAGCAAGATCGGGACCTCGGTCCAGATGATCTTCCAGGACCCATTCGCATCGCTTGATCCCAGGCGCACGATATTTCAGTCGGTGGCCGATGGGCCGATAGCGCACAGGCTTTGCACGAAGAAGGATGCGCGCAACTATGTCAACCGCTGGCTCAAGGCTGTTGCTTTCGACTCGGCACTGGCCGATCGCTACCCGCATCAGTTTTCCGGCGGGCAGAGGCAACGCATCGCGATTGCTCGCGCGCTTGCCATGCAGCCCGAGCTGATCGTCTGCGATGAGCCCGTCGCCTCCCTCGACGTTTCCATTCAAGCTCAGGTCATCAATCTGCTGCTCGAACTGAAACGCCACTTCAATCTGACATTGCTCTTCATCAGCCATGATCTGTCGGTGGTGCGTCACCTGTGTGATCGCGTCGTCGTCATGCACCATGGAAAAATCGTTGAAGAAGGCGTGGTCTCGCAGATCTTTGCGCACCCGAAACAGCAATATACGCGGATGCTGCTCGATGCCGTTCCGCAGCCAGCTTGGTAAACCGTGATGCAGGGCATAGGCCGGATCGTTGCAAACCCGGCTTGCCCACGCGGCTACCTCTGGACCTGCCGCTGATCGAGGTCGACTATCGAACCCTCGATATGCCGGGATCGAAGGGAGACGTGAACCGTTCCTTGACTGAAAGCCTGGATTCTTGATCGTACCTTCCTGCGGTGATCCGTTCGGCAAACATATGCCGAGCGAGCCATTCTCATGCCCGGCAAACTCGATTGTCTGCGCCATTCAACGAGATGGAGGGTCGCAATTTGGGCCATGCCTGTCAAATCTAGCGTAGTTTTTCCTTTAGAAATTCGATGAAGCACAGGGTTTTGGCAGGTACGAGCCGTGTTTCGGTCACGGCATGGACCGTCTGGACAGCGCCTTGCCATTGCGGCAGAATTCGCCGCAACCTTCCAGCCGCTAAATCTTGCAAGACGATAGGTTCCGGAAGGAACGCCACTCCCATGCCAAGGACCGCCAGTTGACGGATCATGGATACGCTATTGACCCGATAGCGGCCGTGAACCGTCGGATTGGCTGCTTCTGCTCCCGATTGAACCATCCATGTCGGCATTGTGGGCATTGTCAGGCATTGATGCTGTTCGAGCTCTTGCGGATGCCCGGGGGAACCATTCGCGTCGAGATAGGACGGAGCCGCGTAAAATTGAGCGTGAATCCGGGCAATCACGCGGCTGATCAGACCAGGGTTTTCCGGTGCTCTCATCCGGATCGCCAGATCGAAAGGTTCGCCAACGAGGTCGACATTGCGAGGCGTCAGGTCGAGATCGAAACTGATGCCTGGATATAGCTCCGCGAATTCCGGAAGAAGCGGAGCGATGTAGGTCAACGTGAAATCGACCGATGACGACACCCGGAGCACCCCCGTCGGCTGTGCAACCATCGTGCCTAGTTCCTCATAGGCGATCCGCGCTTCCTCGACGATGCGGCTACAGCGTTCATAATAGATTTGGCCGGCTTCGGTGAGCTCGATTTTGCGGGTTGTCCTATTGAGGAGCCTGAGCCCGATCCCCTCTTCCAACAGGCCGATCCGGCGCGACAAGGTTGAATTTGGCATGCCGAGAATCTCTGCGGCGCGGCGAAAGCTGCGTGTTTTCACCACTTCAACGAAGAGCGCCATGTCGTTCAGGTAATCCAAACAATTGCTCCATGAGATGGATAATCATTTCCATTAGCCTAGGGTTATCCTGCTCAATGGACAAGCTCATATCTGTGTCGTCAGTTAGAAGGAACATTGACATGAACAACATCTTCGAACCCGTTACAGTCGGCCAGATCGAGCTTGCGAACCGGCTCGTCATGGCTCCCATGACCCGTTCGCGCGCAAACACGGATGGTACGCCTAGCGACCTTGCCGCCGAATATTATTCTCAGCGCGCCGGCCTCGGCTTGATCGTTACGGAGGGTACACAGCCCTCGGACGACGGACAGGGCTACCTGACGACGCCCGGCATTTATACGGATGCCCATGTCGAAGGCTGGAGCAAAGTGACCTCGGCCGTGCACACCAACGGCGGCCGCATCTTCTTCCAGCTGATGCATGCCGGGCGCATGTCTCATCCCAACAACACGCCGCATCATCGCCAGGGCGTCGCACCTTCCGCGGTAGCGCCAGGCGCTCCGATGTTCACCCTGTCGGGCATGCAAGACATTCCCGCTCCGCGTGCCCTGACCATCGGAGAAATCGGTCAAACCGTGGCAGACTTCCGCCTGGCCGCCCGTCGTGCAATCGAAGCTGGAGCTGATGGTGTCGAGATACACGGCGCAAACGGTTATCTTGTCCACCAGTTCCTCGCACCTAGCGCCAATAGGCGCACGGACGAGTATGGAGGCTCGATCGAAAACCGGGCGCGCTTCGCGATCGACGTAACGGCGGCGATTGCAGCCGAAATCGGCGCAGCGCGCACGGCAATCCGCCTGTCACCCGGACTTGCAATGTGGGGGATCGACGAAGGCGTTGAGGGCCCTGAGCTCTACCGCTACCTCGTCCGCAAGCTCGACGAATTGAACCTTGCCTATCTCCACATCATGCATACCGGAAACGATGCGCTGCTCGCAGACATCAGAAAGCTGTGGCACCAACCATTGATCGTCAACCGACCAGGGCGTTCGCGCGATCTCATTGGCGCCGATATTGCGGCCGGTCTTGCCGATCTCGAGGCCTATGGCCAACTTGTGCTGGCAAACCCTGACTTCGTCGATCGGCTTAAGACCAATGCTGCGATGAACCAAGCAGACCAAACCACGTTCTTCGGCGGAAATGCTACCGGATACACCGACTATCCGCTGCTCACGGCGGCCAGCACGTGAGACAAGGCCACATGGTGAACCAGCGCGCCGATTGATCGAGGCCTGCGCGACCCCTGTCGCGATGTTCGCAACCATCGGAGCGGACATCGCCATTTCAGGCGCACTAGGAGTGGCGCCAAGCTCGATGGCTTCGCAAATTGATGGCGAAGATGCGCAAAGCCTCCATCATACCGTCGAAGATGCGCTGACTGCGCTGTTCTGCAGGCAAGACACGCGGCGTATGCTGAGCGGACCCCAGTTGCCAGTGGCGCTAGCTTCCTGGTCCGTCCAGCGCCTCTTGGGCCAATCATCTAACTTTCCAAAATTGTCGCAACGTGCCGAATGGCGCGTGCGACCGCCGCTTTGGGAGGAGCAATCGCGGGATCTTGTTCTGCCTCCACCACGAGCCATCCGCGATAACCGCTTTCGCGCACGAACTTCGCAAGAGGGGCGAAGTCGATGATGCCATCGCCCGGGACGGTGAACATTCCGCCTCGGACGCCTGCGTTGAAGCTCAGGTCTCGTTGGCGAACTTCGTCCATCACCCCTCCCCTAACGTCTTTCAGATGGATATGCACGATGCGGTCTCCAAAGCGATCTATGAGCCTCTGGTAGTCGAACCCGCCGCCTTTAGAATGTCCCGTGTCGAGAAGCAGACCGGCTTCGCGGCCAGCTAGATCGAACAATCGGGAAACCTCGTCATATGTCTCCGCGACCATCATGAGATGATGGTGATAGGCAAACTTCAGCCCATAGTCCCCGAAGAGACGCATCGAGAACTCGGTCAGACGCGCGGCATATCCGGGCACATCCTCCTTCGGCATGATCATTCGCTGCGACATCGGCCGGTCAAGCGGCGATCCGGGAGCCATCATCCCGACCTCGCCATAGACCATGACCTCACAGCCCATGGCACGAAGCAGGCCGGCGTGGCGTGCGACCGCGGCCATTTCTTCGTCGACACTGCGTTCAGCCAACTCGCCGGAGTGCCAACCCGACGCCAATGAAAGTCCAAAACTCCCCAGCAGCGGTCGCAGCACGTCCGCATCGCGCGGAAATTTCCGTCCAAGTTCGATGCCTTGATAACCGACTTCCGCGGCGTCGGTGAGGCAGGTCTCCAGCAAGATGTCCGCGCCAAGATCCTCGAGAACATCATTTGCCCAGGATAAGGGACTGACGGCAAGCCGGATGCCTTTCGGCGAGAATTCGATCATATTCATGTTTCCTCCGTGAGTGACGCGTGGGGTGGGAAGGCTCATTCCGCGTCTCTCGAGAAAATTAGGGTTCTTTCGCCACATGCCGCTCGCTCGCCGCAGCGCGCAAGTGCTGGCGAAATAGCGTCTTGAATTCCCTGAAGGTCGAAAAGCCGAGGGCATTCGCCATCCGCACGACCGTCGAGGGCGAGACGAGACATTCGTTCGCAAGGGAATTGATGGTTCCGAAGGCTACGATATCCGGCCGAGCCAGAACGACGCGCGCAAGCCGCTCCTGCTGCTCGGGTAGCCTCAAGCCCACCGCCGCGATCATGCGCTTCAGCTCTCTGACATTGTCGGGCTTTTTCATTGTTTGTTGCGTGCTCATGAAGCGATCCTGATCGTCATGGATGCATGAACGAGTGCGCTGACGAAGCAGCGCACTCGTCAATTCATTTTAGAATGACTGGCTGCTTCGTGGAAACCGACTCGATGCAGGCCAAGGCGATCGCAAGAGCGTTGCGCGCATCGATACCCGTTGGCCCCTCCGCCAGCGCTCTGTTTCTGACGGCGTTGGCGAAGGACGCAAGCTGGGCGGTATAGCCATGAATGAAGTGGTCTGTATCGCGCCGCCAGGTGTCGTTGGAGACACCGTCCTTGTCGAAAAGGGTCAGGCTTGAACGGCGCACATCACCCATGGTGACCATGCCACCGGAGCCAAAGACTTCGCCGCGGATATCGTAACCATAAAGAGCGGAGAAGTTCGCCTCCGCGACGGCGACCGAGCCATTGTCGAAGCGGATGCTCACGACGGCGGTATCGAGGAACCCCTTTTCTCTCGCATCGGGCCGGACCAGCGCGTCCGCCATAGCGAAGACTTCAACGGGCTTGGCTCCAGGATTGAGCCAGAGCAGCGTGTCGAAGTCGTGAATGAGGGTCTCGTAGAAGATGGTCCAGAGCGGGATCTTGCCGGGATCGGCGCCGAACGGGCCTGGATCGCGCGTCAAAGACCGGATAAGCTGCGGTGCGCCGATCTTGCCGGCATCGATGGCCGCGCGCCCTTCGGCGAAGGCCTGATCCCAGCGGCGGTTGAACCCCACCTGGAGCGTGACACCAGCGCCGCGTGCGGCGGCAATCGCGCGATCGGCATCCTCAAGCGTCAGCGACATCGGCTTCTCGCAGAAGATCGCCTTGCCGGCCTCGGCGGCTTGAACCAGGATATTGGTGTGGAACCGGGCGGGGGTGGCAATGATAACCGCGTCAAGACCCGGATGCGCGAGAAGCTCGGTAACGTCCGTGTATGACGCATCGACCCCAAGTCGATCTGCAAGCTTTGCCGCGGCACCGGACGCGGGATCGGCGATGGCAACGAGTTCAGCGTCGACCAGTCGCCTTGCAACAGTTTCACCATGGAAGGAGCCGATGCGGCCGGCGCCGATGAGGCCGACATTGACGGGTTTGATCTTGGTCATAGGATTTGTCCTGTAGGGTTATGATGTCAGATTGTGAATGCCGTACGGAATGCAAAGAGGGCTTCGTCGGCATTGCCTGCGGCCCAGGCTTCCATGCCGATCGGGCCGGCGTAACCCATCGCCTTCAACGCTTTCGCGATACCGTTCCAATTGACTTCGCCGGTGCCCGGTTCGCAGCGGCCCGGCACATCGGCGACCTGGATTTCGCCGATCCAGGGCAGGCATTTGCGGCAAAGCTCTATCAGATTTCCTTCGCCGATCTGCGCGTGGTAGAGATCGAGGTTGAGGCGCAGCCTCGGATGATCGATGCTGGACACGAGAGCCAGTGTGTCCTCGGCACGGCCGAAGGGCACGCCGGGGTGATCGACGGGCAGGTTCAGGTTCTCAAGCGTGAAGACGACATCTTCAGCCTCGGCTAGATCCACGATCCGACGAAGAGTGTCGCGGGCCCTCAGCCACATCGCACCCGTGACGACTTCGATCGGCTGCACCGGAAGGCCACGATCGCCGAGACCGGTGCCATGGAGGTTCAGTCGCTGGACACCGAGGCGCTTGCCGACCTGCGCGGTTTCACGAGCGGTCCTGACAAGCTCGTCGGCTCCTTCGTCATCGGTCAGGCAGCCCGTGAGATAGCCATTCATGATGGTGAAAGTCGCGCCCGTCGCCTCCAGTTTGCCAATGTCATGTTCTGGCCAGTTCCACAGGCCGACACCGAAGCCCATTTCCTTGAGCCGCGAGGCGCGCCACTCGATCGGCTTGTCACGCCACAGCATCTCGGCGCAGGCCGCCAATGGAAAGAAAGTCGTAGGAGCAGTCATCGAGATCTTACCTTGTTGATGGATATGAAAATCCGTGGCGCAGTGAAGGAACACCGAACCGAACAGCTGTTCTGTAATATTCGCTCAGATGGTTCCGCCGAGCTCCTCGGAAAGGGACTGCAGCTCCTTGCCGCCCGCCATCAGATTCTGGAGGCCGTCCAGATCGATCTCGCTCTTGGTGAAGGTTCCAAGCGTCTTTCCGCGGTTGAGCGCCGTAAACCGATTGCCCACCGCATAGGCGTGGCGAACGTTGTGCGTGATGAAGATGACGCCAAGCCCTTTGCCGCGAACCTGGTCGATATACTTCAGAACCATCGAGGTTTGGGCAACGCCGAGCGCGGACGTGGGCTCGTCGAGAATTAGGACCTTGGCACCGAAGTAAACAGCACGCGCGATGGCGACACACTGGCGCTCTCCGCCCGATAGCGTGCCAACGGCCTGATCCGGCTCGCGGACATCGATGCCGATCCTGCGCATCTCGTCGCGTGTGATGTTGTTGGCGAAGTCCATGTCCATGTGCTTGAACGGGCCAAAACCTTTCAGAGGTTCGCGCCCCATGAAGAAGTTTCGCGTCACCGACATCAGCGGGATCATCGCAAGATCCTGGTAGACGGTGGCAATGCCGGCATCGAGCGCGTCACGCGGGCCGTTGAACGTCCGGGGCTGTCCATCGACCAAAAATTCTCCCGATGTCGGCCTGAACACACCAGACAGCGTATTGATAAGGGTAGACTTGCCGGCGCCGTTGTCGCCGAGAAGGCAGAGGACTTCACCGGCGTTGACGCTCAACGAGACGCCGTTAAGCGCAATGATCGAGCCGAAGTGCTTGACGAGGTTCCTAACCTCGACGATGGGCGTTTGAGACTTGGTCATCAGCGTTCTCCCGTGACGCGTTTGCGGATGACATTGTTGAAGATGACGGCCGTCAGCAGCATGCCGCCGAGGAAGACGAGGTACCAATCCTGATCGATCGATGTGTAGGTGAGCCCGATCAGCACCATGCCAAAGACGATAGAACCGAAGAACGCACCGATCGCCGACCCATAGCCGCCAGTCAGAAGGCAGCCGCCGATGACGGCTGCGATGATTGCCTCGAACTCCTTCTGGAAACCGCGGCGGGCATCCGTGGAACCGGCATCGAGGACGGTGAGGATTGCGACGAGAGTGGCGCACATGGCTGTAATGATGAAGAGTGTCGTCTTGACGCGGGCAACAGGGACGCCGGATTTGCGGGCGGCTCGCGGATCGCCGCCGGACGCAAAGATCCAGTTGCCGAAGCGCGTCCGTAAAAGCACCCAAGTGGCAGCCAGTGCAATCAGGACGAACCACAGGATTTCCACGGGAATGCCGGGAACCTTCGGTGTGCCACTTGGAAAAGTCTCGATGATGCCGTGGCTTCCGAGCCAGGAAAACAGACCCGTGAATGCATCGCCGGAGAAGATTGGCGCAAGCGGACTGTTGGCGGCGGCTTCCTTCATCCCTCGAAGCTGTGTTGCGCCGCCGCTTGCCCATTTGAGACCGACCAATGTCAAGCCGCGCAGGATGAACAGGAAGGCAAGCGTGACGATGAAGGAAGGAAGGCCGGTATGCATCGTGAGCTGTGCATTCGTGACACCGATTGCGACGGCGAAGCCCATGGCAATCAGGATCGCCACGCTGAGCGGCAGGTGCAAGACCACAAGCGCCGTACCGAATACCAGACCGGCGAAGGCAACCATCGATCCGATCGACAGATCGAACTCGCCCCCGATCATCAACAGAGCGGCACCGATCGCAAGAATTCCAAGCTGGGCGGCCGGAGCCATGAAGTTGATCACGCCGGCCAGCGTGAACATGGCAGGATTGGCGGTGAAGAAAAAGAAGACGGTGACAAGCACCAATCCGGCGACAGCGCCAAGTTCCGGACGCCGCAGCAATGCGGTCATCGTCGAAACCTTTTTCAGCCGCTCGTCGGATCGGGCGGAAGTCCCGTTCTGTTCGTTGGCCAGCGTCATGGGGTCGTTCCTCAGTTTGTTCGTTGTCCTTGCGCGCCAGATCATTCATCGGACCGGTCGCGTGGATAGGCGAGCATGGCGGTTGGGGCAGTTCCCGCCCTTACGGGAACTGCGACGGCTCCGGCCTAGCGGATGCCTTGGGAGGATTTTTCGATGACCTTGGCCGCGGTGTCCTTCTCAACGAAGCTCGGGCCGGACGCGACGTTGCCTGCCGGCATCGTGCCGTAACGCGCATTCAATGCAAGGAAAGTCACCGGCAGATAGCCCTGGAGATAGGGTTGCTGGTCGACTGCGAACAATGCCTTGCCGTCAGCGACAGCCTTGAGGAACCCGGCCGAAAGGTCGTAGGACGCGACCTTCACTTTATCGCCGACGCCCATCTTCTCGACAACCGCGACAGCGCGTTCGCCGACCAGCGGCGCAGATAGGCCGAGGACGACGTCGATCGACGGATCGGAGGTGAGCGCCGCCTGAATCTTGGCTTCGATCTCGGCCGGATCCGCCGTGGTCGGCAATACGGTCACCTTGCCGCCTTCGAAGCCTTTCTCCGTGCCTGCGCAACGCTGGTCGAGAGCTGCATTGCCTACTTCCTGATTGACGCACAGAACATGCTTCAGACCGAGGGACTTCAATTTTGCACCGACCTTGATGCCGGCCGGGAGCTCATCCTGGCCGACATGCAGCTTGATGCCGAGCTTTTCGGCGGCGGCGATACCGGAGTTCATGGAGATCACTGGAATGCCGGCGGCAACGGCTTTCTGGATCGCCGGACCAAGGGCATCCGGGTCGGGGTCCGAAATCACGATCCCGGCCGGATTTTGGTTGGCTGCGGCTTCAATGAGCTGACCCATCGCAACCATGTCGAAGGTTTCCGGCGCACGGTAGTCCACTCTGACGTTGCTATCCTTGCCGGCCTGCATCATGCCGTTCTTGACGATCGACCAGAACGGGTCGGATGCCTGGCCGTGCGTGACGGCAATGATCGTCAACTGGTCCTGCGCTCTTGCAGCCGTTGAGCAAGAAACGGCGATCCCCGCGGCCAGAATGCCGAAGGCAATTTTGCTGAGAATAGATTTCATGTTGTTCCTCCTCCTTGTACCGCCCGCTCCTCAGGTCGGCAAATGTAGTTGCTACCGGGTGCAAATTCCCTGCTACCGGGTGCAAGCAGGTGCATCATAAGCTTGAATAAGGTAAAAGCAAGCATTCATTTCACTGGAATCAGAAAATGGAATGTTTATTCCGTTTCCTCCGGAGGCAGCATGCGCAGGAAAGAGACCGTCAGGCGAACCACAGCGAAGGAAGTTGCGGCCGTCGCCGGGGTGTCGAAATGGACGGTCATTCGGGCCTTTACGCCGGGATCGTCGATCACGGAGGAGAGCAAGCGCCGCGTCATGGAGGCGGCGACGGCCTTGAACTATTCGCCGAATCTTCTCGCTCGAAGTCTCGCAACAAACTCCACGCGCCAGGTTGCAGTCTTCGTGGACGACTTCAGCAACCCCCAAAAACTGCCATTCCTTGAGACATTGACCGAGCGCCTGCAGGCCGCGGGTCTGGTTGCTATGCTGATCAACATCAACAATCACTTCGATCACGTGCATGCGTTGTTGCATGCGGACCAGCGACAGGTCGATGCCGTCATCCTGTTCGGCACCGCATTTCGCGACGAGACACTGACGGATCGCCAACTCGGCAATGGAATGCCTCCCATGTTCGTTCTGGCTCGCGATAGTCAGATCGACGGCGTGCCGGCAGTGGTCTGTGATGCCGAGCTTGCTCTCAGGGACATCGTCGATCACCTGCACAAGCGGGGATATCGACGGCCCGGCTTCATGAGCGGCGCGACGGCGCTTTCAACGGCGCTGAGGCGCCGGCAACATTTCACCGACTTCTGGGCGCAGAAAGGTGTTGGCGAGATCGAATTGCTGTCTGCCGAGAAATATAGTGCCGAGGCAGGAGCAGAATCCGTCCGCGGTTATCTGTCTCGCATTGCGCCTGCCGACCGCATCGATGTTCTCATGTGCGAAAACGATATCCTGGCATTGGGAGCCATGGATGAAATCCGTGGAGAGTTCGGGCTGAGCGTGCCTGATGATATCGCGATCGTCGGTTTCGACAATTACGAGCTGGGCGGATCGTCGGCCTATAGCCTCACCACCTACGAACAGCCGCGACACGAAATGGTGGAGGCGATCATCGGCATGATTGTCGGAACCGTTGAAGCCGAAACGGTTACCCTGACTGGTAAACTGGTCGTCCGGAGGTCGACGTGACCGTCTTCCCGCAGCCGTCGGGCGGTCGTGGGAAAATGCAGCGTTCAGTTGCTTCGGTCTGCTGCCCATCCCTCAGACATTCGAGCAGCGCAATGCGGAGGCAATTCTCGTTTGCGCCTGATGGTGGAGTTGAAGAGCGTCACCAGCCGCCGTCAATTCCGATGTTCTGGCCGGAGATCATGTCGGACCCCGGCGATACGAGAAACAGCACCAGCTCGGCGATGTCGCCAGGCTGAATGCGCGATTTGATCGACTGGTTCTCCAATATCCAATCATTATACTGCTGCAGCCGGTCGCCGAAGACGCGCTCCTCGGCCTCCGACACCACGGCACCGGGCGAGACGCAATTGACGCGTACGCCGTATGGCCCGAGCTCGCGCGCAAGCGATTTCGTAAGACCGTATATCGCCCCCTTCGACGCGACATAGGGCACATAACCGTCCCAACGGCCGTTGAGTGTCAGCGAGCAAAAGTTGACGATCTTGCCGTAGCCTTTCTGCTTCATGTGCGGCGCAACGGCGCGGGTCAATGCGAAGGCGGCGGAGGAATTGACCCGCAGTTGCTCCTCATATTCCTCCAGCGAGAATTCCTCGAACGGCTTGTTGATGATGAGCGCAGCATTGTTGATGAGGATATCGATCCCCGCATGCGCATCGCAAAGCGCCGCCACCCGCATCTCGCTCGCTTTGAGATCGCCGAGGTCCTGCCTGACATAGGACACGGCACCGCCGCTCTCCGCTGCAATATTGGAAGCAAGAGCCTCACCGGCATGGCTTTCCGCCCTGTCCAGCATCAATACCCGGGCGCCCGCGCGCGCCAAGCGGGCCGCTTGCTCGCGCCCCAGCGTTCCGAGCGCGCCGGTCAGCAACACCGTCTTCCCCGATAAAGTCGTCATCTGAGCCTCACAGCAGTTCGTGAACTTCGTCGATCGAGGTTTCCGTGGTCGGCCGGTCGAAGACGATTTCGCCTCGCGCCATCGCCACGATCCGGTCACAGGACTGGAAGACGTGCTGCATGTTGTGCGAGATGAAGATGCCGGTCAGGCCCTGCGCCTTCAGGCCGCGCACGAAACCGATCACTTTGTTCGTCTCCTTGACGGATAGATGGTTGGTCGGCTCATCGAGGATCAGCACCTTCGATTTGAAATGCATCGCACGGGCGATCGCCACGCCCTGCTTCTGACCGCCTGAAAGTTCGCCCACCAACGCATCCGGCGAGCGCAGATGCAGATCGACATCGGCGATTGCCTTGATGCTTTCGTCGCGCATGCGCTTCTGGTCCATGACACCGAAATTGCCGATCCGCCACTTCATCGGCTCGCGCCCGATGAACAGGTTGCGGGCGATCGACATCGTGGGAACCATGGAATTGTACTGGTAGATCGTCTCGAGCCCGTGACGCATCGCATCCTTGGGCGAGCGGAAATTGACTTCCCGGCCTTCGATGAGGATCTGGCCGGCATCCTGATGGTGGACGCCGGACAATATCTTGATCAGCGTCGATTTGCCTGCTCCATTGTCACCGACGAGACCGACGGACTCGCCGGGATTGATGGTCAGCGACACGTTCTTCAACGCATGCACGCCGCTATACCATTTCTGCAGATTACGGCACTCGATGATCGGCTGGGTCATTTATGCGCCTCCACCTTGATCTTGCGGGACATCTTGCCCATCCAGGCATTGGCGATGACGGCGAACATGGTGAGCATGCCGATCGCGAACTTGAACCAGTTGGCATCGACGCGCGAAAGCACGAGGCCATTGTCGATGGTGCGGATCAAAAGCGTGCCGATGATCGCGCCGAACACCGTGCCGATGCCACCCGCCAACGCCGTCCCGCCGATGACGGCCGCAGCCACGGCCTGCAATTCCAGACCCTCGCCGATCGACGGCAGTGGCGAGCCGAGCCGCAAGACCTGCAACAGACCGGCAAAGCCCGCAAGCATCGAGCAGAGCATGAAGCAGACGATTTTCACGCGCCTGACCGGAATTCCCATCGAGGCGGCTGCTTCGTTGAAGCCGCCAACCGCCCTGATCCAGTTGCCAAAATTCGTCAACGAGAGGAAAGCGGCAGCCAGGATCGCGATCAGTGCAAACCACAGGAAGGACATGCGCAGGATCGCCCCCGGCCAGATATAGTCGGTGAAGAGCCAGGTCGGCAGATCATCCGGCAGAAGCGGCGGAAAGCCGCCGGAAACAACGATCGTCAGAGAGCGTGCGATGAACAGCATGCCAAGCGTGGTAATGAAGCTCGGGATCGAGAACTGCAGCGTTATGTAGCCATTGATAGCACCGATAAATGCTGAGAGCAGCAAGCCAAGCAGCAAAGCAAGACTGAACGGAATGCCGTCGTTCAACATAACCGCCATAGACATCGGCATCAGCGCGAAGACAGAACCGACAGACAAATCGAATTCACCGCAGATCATCAATATGGTCACACCGATGGCAACGAGCGCCATTTCCGGCAGCAGCCCCATGATGCCGCGTATGTTCTCGAACGACAGGAACACGCCGTTCGACTTGATCTGGAACAGGACAACCAGAAGGATCAGCAGGGCAAGCCCCGCCAGCTCGGGCTTGTCGAGATAAATTTTCAGAAACCGCTTCATCCGCGTATCGCTCGTGATAGTTCGGCGTCCCATTCCGCGGAACAAGACGCCGGGTGGCAATTGGATGGGTTTTCTCAGCGCAGGCCGCGCTTCGACATTTCCATGATCATGGGAACATCCTTGGGCGTGACGATCCCCTGCCCTGTGTCGATATCCGAGGGCGTGAGACCGGCAGTCTTCCAGAGATAGGCTTCCATGACAGGCATGAAGCCCTGCATGTAGGGCTGCTGATCGACCTGAACCTGCACATAGCCGGCCGTCATCTGCTGCAGCACCTCAGGCACGAGATCGAAGCCGCCAAGCAAAACCTTTCCAGGCTTGATGCCACGGTCCTTCAACACCTTGGCAACGCCGGCATCCCAATAGCCCGTATCGAAATAGGCCGTCGTGTTCGGATTGGCGTTGAGATAGGCGCCGATGCGGTCGGCAGCGACAGCGAGATCGGTCGCCGAGTCGATGCGCGCGATATTGACCTCGCGATCCTTGTGCTCGGCCTTGTATTCCTCAAGGAATTTGGTCACCCCGGCAGCGCGCTGTTCGGACCATGTCTGACCGGGCGCATTAACGCCGACCAGCAGGTTGAGCGGACCATCCTTCGGGAAATTCAACGACTGCGCCTTGGCGAGCGAATAACCGGCCGCGACGAAGCCCTGGCCAATGAAGGCCTTGCGGGCATTGCCCTTGGCGCCCTGACTATCGTCGACATTGACGGCCAGCACGAGGATGCCGGCGTCGGTCGCCTCCTTGATCGCAGCGTCATAGGCCTTGTCATCGACGATGGCGACGAAGATCGCATCGGGCTTGGTCGCGATTGCGGCCTGCAGGTTTGCGACCGCCTGTTCGACCGAGCCTTCGGTCTGCGTCAGGACGAGCTGGCAACTGGCCTCGACGCGGGTGCATGCATCGTCAAAGCCCTTCTTCACCGATTGCCAGAATGTATTGGAAGCCGAAGAGTGGCTGATGAATGTGATATTCAGTCCTGCGGCAGATGCCCCGGATGCCATGAGCGACAGACCGAGCGCCGTACCGGCGATCAATTTCCTAAGCATGCTTTCCTCCCTCTGGTTTATATGATTTGCGCTGCAATCACTCCGTATCGTCGAACAGCTCCGCGCGTGAACGAGCGATTTCAGGCAAGGATGTCAGTATCTCGCGCAGGTGTAGCCGCATCGCCTCCTCCGCGGCGGCTGTGTCACCGGCAGCGATGCCGTCGACTATCTTTTCATGCTGCTCGATCAGCCGCCCGATGTGCAGGTCGTCGACGGATAGAAAACGGACACGGTCCATTTGGGCCTTGACGCTTTCGATCACGCTCCAGGCATAGGACTTGCCTGCCGCGGCCGCGAGCGTGTGATGGAAGAGTTCATCGAGTCGCAAAAACCCGACGCGATCGTCATGCGATACCTTTCGCTGTTCCGCGAGCTGGCGACGCAATTCCGCGATCGTGTCCGCCGCATGGCCTTTCGCCACCAGGCGCACGATATCGGCCTCGATCGCCTCGCGCACGAAGCGCACGTCCATGACCGATGCCACGGAGATCTTCGTAACGAACGTGCCTCGCTGCGGCAGCACCTGCACCAGCCCTTCCTCGGAAAGCTTGATGAAAGCCTCACGCACCGGCTGACGGCTGACGGACAAGGACTTGGCCGCGTCGGATTCCGACAGTCGCTCTCCCGGCAAAAGCTCGGCCTGAATGATCCGCTCGCGCAGGATGCGATAGACCTGCGGGCCGACGGATTCGCTCAGGGCAACTACTTTTGGGGACTTGGCGTTCTGCATGCGGCGACCCTCTTCCCGACGTCAGCTCAATGCGGATTGTGTACTAACCTACTACCATACAAGTCAAGCATTTTTGCTAGGTCGAGACTTCCACCTTTGCCATACGCCGATAAACATTGAATTTTTTATCGAGATCTTCGGCGAGCTCGACCCCATGCCCAGGCCCTGGCGGAACGGTAATCATGCCATTGGTCACGCTCGGCAATTGTGTCGTGATATCCGCATACCAGGTGCGATAATAGGCGCGCACGCTTTCCTGAACGAGCGCATTCGGGGCATTGAGCGAGAGATGCGTCGATGCGGAAAGCACCACTGGTCCCGTGCAATCATGCGGCGCCACGGGCAGATGCCAGGCCTCGGCCATGGTGGCAATCTTCTTTGCCTCGGAAATGCCGCCGCACCACGAAAGGTCGAGCATGACGATGCCAGCACTGTCGGTCTCCAGCAGATCACGGAAAGCCCACCGGGTCGCCAATGTTTCGGAGGCACATAACGGCGCGCGGCTTGCCGCCGCATAGCGCTTCAAGCTCGATAGCGAATCCATCTTGATGGGATCTTCGTGCCAGAAGGTTGCGTAAGGTTCGAGCGCGCGCGCAATCTGGATCGCCGGCGTGAGCTGCCACATGGAGTGGAACTCGACCATGATGTCCATCCTGTCGCCGACGCGCTTGCGGATCTTTTCGAAAGGCTCGAGAGCCCTGCGCAGGTCAGGCCCGGAAATATACTGCCCGCCGCTCGCCTCGGCCGCGATGTCGAAAGGCCAGATCTTCATCGCCGAGATGCCTTCGGAAAGCAGGTCTTCCGCCAGATCATCGGCATGTTCGAGGAAGCCGTTCAGATCGTCATAGTCTCGGCGTGGACCGCCGATGCCATAGTTTCCGGTCTGCTGTCCGCTTGCCTCCCGCATGTAGGTATTCCCGGCGCAGGTATTATAGGTGCGGATCTCCCGGCGCGAGAAACCGCCCAACAGCTGCGCGATCGGCAGATTCGTCGCCTTTCCGAACAAATCCCAAAGGCCGATATCGACGGCCGAGTTGCCGCGCATCTCGACGCCGGTGGAGCGGAAGCCAAGGTAACCGGTCAGATCCTTTGCGATCTTGTCGATCTGGAGCGGATCCTGCCCGAGCAGCTTCGGCGCAACAACCTCATGGATATAGGCTTCCACCGTCTCGGCCATAAAGAAGGTTTCGCCAAGTCCGACCAGGCCCTCGTCGGTGTGGATCTTCACCCAAAGGATGTTCGGGAACTCCTTGACGCGAACGGTTTCGAATGCGGTGATCTTCATCAATATACCCCGGCCGCCAGCAATGCCTTCACGGTGAGATCGAAGTGCTCGACCATCGCCGCCTCGCCCTTGGCCGGATCGCCATTGGCGATCGCCTGGGCGATGGCGAAGTGACCGTCAATGCTCTCCTGTCTCGTCTCGTTGCTGCCGCGGCTCGCCCAGCCGATCGGCCAGGTATGGCGTGTCACGACATGGAAGGAGCCGACAATCAGCGAAAACATCGGGTTCTTCGAAGCGACGCCAATGGCCTCGTGAAACGCGATATCGTGCTCCATGACTTTCTGCGGATCATTGAAATCACGCTGCATCGCCTCGGCAAGCGCATAGATTTCGGCCGCCTCGCGGTCGGTCCGCCGTAGCGCGGCAAGCGCAACGGTACGCCTCTCGATGGTTCGGCGTACATCGAAGATCTGCTGGATCGTCGCCTGGTTGGTGTGAACCGCGTGGTCGGTGATCATTGCCAGCACATCAGCCTTTGGCGCAGCCACCCGCGCCCGTCGTCCGTTGCCGATATCGATGAGCGTCAACGCCGCAAGCGAACGATAGGCCTCGCGCACGATCGTTCGCGATGCACCCGTGAGTTCGGCGAAGGCGCCCTCGCTTGGCAATTCATCGCCAACCTGAAGCCCATTGTCGCGGATGTGGACCTTCACGGCCTCCATCACGCCGCCGAGCAGCCCTTCGGCCATATCAGGCCGATCGCTGGTTTCTTTTATGGTTGGCAAGGTTTCCATCAAGCTTCGCGCCTACCTATCATATAGGTTTAAACTAAGCTTGATTTAGATCTCATCTCGCCTATTGTCAATCCGAGGATTTTGACAGCGGCTGGGGGAGGCACATGCAAGCCAACATCTTCTTCGAGGCACGGGACATCGTCGGCGAAAGCATCATCTGGTCCGCCGACGAGCAGGCGCTTTACTGGGTCGATATCGGCGGCAAGCGCATTCATCGTCTGGAGGTAGAGACGGGACGGCACGACACATGGCCGACGCCTGATTTTCCTACCTCGATCGCCATGCGCAAGAACGGCGGCTTCATCCTTGGCCTGGCGCGCGAGGTCTGCTTCTGGCAGCCGGACGAAACATTTAGGGTCTTCGCGATACCGGAGCCGGACAGGCCGGAGAACCGGCTCAACGAAGGACGCGTCGCCGTAGACGGTTCATTCTGGGTTTCCACGATGCAGAACAATCTCCATGCGGACGGCACGCCGAAGGAGATGACGGCCGATACCGGCGCGATCTACCGCATCGATCCCTCGGGTGAGATCAATCGGATGACGCCGAATGAATACGGCATCACCAATACGATGGCTTGGACCCGCGATCACCGCTTCCTCTTCGCCGACACGCTGGCAAACGAAATCTATTCCTTTGCCTACGATCCCGAGACAAAAGCCATCTCCAACCGCTGCACCATCGTCGGCGGTTTTGAACGAGGCCTGCCGGATGGCTCGTGCCTTGATTCCGATGATCACTTGTGGAACTGCCGCGTGGTCGGCGGCGCAGCCGTCGCGCGTTTTAGCGCCGATGGCATACTCAAGGATCTTGTCGAATTGCCGGTTTCCTGGCCGACGAGTTGCACATTCGGCGGCACGGACCTTTCGACGCTCTACGTCACCTCGGCCCGTTTCACCATGACGGACGAACATCTCGGCGCCCATCCGCTCGAAGGTAGCCTGCTCGCGATCAAGACGGAGTTTCGCGGCGTCGAGGAACCGAAATTCGGATATTGACATACTGGTATGGTAGAATGTTAATAAGTCCTGTCGCATGGAGGAGCACCGAAAATGGAATTCGACGGCAAGAGCGTCATCGTTACCGGCGGCAGCCTCGGCATGGGGCGGGCTTGCGCGGAACGTTTTGCCGGTGCCGGCGCGAGCGTCCTGATCGTTGCCAATGACAGGCAATCGATCGAGAAAGCCGTCACGGAGATCGGCGGCAGAACGAGCGGTTTCGTCGCTGATGTTCGCAACGCCACAGACATGCGCGCCGCAGTCGATCAGGCGAAAGTAAAGAACGGCGGCGTCGATATTCTTGTTTGCAGCGCCGGCGTCCAGCGCTATGGAACCGTGGTCGATACGCCGGAGGATGTCTGGGACGACGTGCTCGACATCAATCTGAAGGGCATCTACCTCGCCTCGAAATTTGCAATACCGGCAATGAAAGAGCGGGGCGGCGGCTCGATCGTCGCTATCTCGTCGATACAATCCTATGCCTCGCAAGCGAATGTTGCCGCCTATACCGCCAGCAAGGGCGGCATCAACGCGCTCGTGCGCGCCATGGCGCTCGATCATGCCGCCGACAATATCACGGTCAATGCGGTCTGCCCCGCCTCGATCGATACGCCGATGCTGCGTTGGGCGGCAGATCTCTTCAAGGGGGACATGACCCAGGACGAGATGATCGCTCAATGGGGCAAGGGGCACCCGATCGGCCGCGTCGGCAAGCAGGAAGAAGTGGCGGATCTGGTCGCCTTCCTTGCCAGCGACAAGGCCCGCTTCATCACCGGCGCCGACATGAAGATCGATGGCGGCACCATGGCCAAGCTCGGCATTGTCCTGCCGGATTGAGCGATTCTATTCATTTCAATGGAGACCAGCATGAAGCGGCCGAAGATCACTGACATCCGCGCGACGACCGTGACGGTACCCCTCGAAGCGCCGCTGCGCCATTCCAACGGCGCACACTGGGGCCGTTTCGTGCGCACGATCATCGAGATCGAAACGGACGTCGGCATCGTCGGCTTGGGCGAGATGGGCGGAGGCGGAGAAAGTGCCGAAGCCGCGTTTCGCGCGCTCAAGACCTACCTTGTCGGCCACGACCCGTTCGAACTGGAGCAACTGCGCTTCAAGATCTGCAACCCCACGGCCAGCCTCTACAACAACCGCACGCAGATGCATGCCGCCATTGAATTTGCCTGCATAGATATCATCGGCAAATTTCTGGGTGTGCCTGCCTATGACGTACTTGGCGGCAAGATGCGCGACGAGGTCGGTTTTGCAAGCTATCTGTTCTTCCGTCTGCCCAACAAGGACACCGGCACGGGCGAGATCCGCACTGCCGATCAGTTGATCGAACAGGCGCTGGAACTCAAGCGCAGCCACGGCTTCAGGGCGCACAAGCTGAAAAGCGGCGTCTTCCCGCCGGACTACGAGCTCGAGGTCTTCCGTGCGCTTGCAAGCGCCGTTGGCACTGATTCCGTGCGCTACGACCCGAACGCGGCCTTCAGCGTCGAGGAGGCCGTCCGCTTCGCCAAAGGGATCGAGGACCTGAACAACGATTATTATGAGGACCCAACCTGGGGTCTGAACGGCATGCGGCGCGTGCGGGAAAACACCCATATGCCGCTTGCCACCAACACGATCGTCATCAACTTCGAGCAGCTTGCCACCAACGTGCTGAACCCGGCGGTCGATGTAATCCTGCTCGACACCACCTTCTGGGGCGGCATCCGACCCTGTATCAAGGCGGCGGGCGTGTGCGAGACATTCCAGCTCGGGGTCGCCGTGCATTCGTCCGGCGAACTCGGCATCCAACTCGCGACCATGCTGCATCTGGGCGCCGTCCTGCCGAACCTCGTCTACACGGCGGATGCGCACTACCACCAGCTGACCGACGACATCATCGTCGGCGGTCCTATGAAATACACGAACGGCTCGATCAAAGTGCCGACCGGCCATGGCCTCGGCGTGGAAATCGACCGCGAGAAGCTCGGCCAATATTCAGATCTGTATAAATCGCTGGGCGGCTACCTTTACGATCGAGACCCGGCCCGCCCGGGCTGGTTCTCTACCGTACCAAATACGCGCTGGGCTGATCCGGCCGACGCCCGAGTCATCGATTACTGAATGCGCGGGATTCGCGCCTAGAGTATTCAAGCATGAGCCTTCGGCTCGAGACCACACCGCATCAGCTCGCCGTCGCGAACTGCGCCCAACAGCATTCGATAGTTGGTGCCAAGTCGCCCGCCTTCACGCGGCATAAACCAAAGCCATATCCCTATTTCAGCTCTTCGCGGCGGTGAGCTTAAAAAGCCCTTCGGAGACATTCCCCACGCTGGCTTTGCGCAAAGCAACCGGTTCAAGCCGCACTATGGATCGGTAGGCTCGCCGCTATCGCCCCATCTTCCGATCGATGGCTTCCATTATTCGCAATGATGGTTTGCACCCACGCCACTTTCCGAAAAGTGGCCCGCGGCGGCACATTGGCGTCGAAAATATCAACAGTGGTGTTTACCAATGATGTCGGATGAAACGGGTCACAATTCGTCGCAAGCCGCGCTGGCCGGCGGTGTCGGTCAATTCAGTATGACAAACCCCGCTCAGACCAACATGGTCCTGATAGGGCTCGGCCTTGCCACATGGATGGAATTCTACACCTATGACGCCGTCAATCTGGTGCTGCCTGACATGGCCGGCTCCTTCGGAATCTCCCAGGACGAGGCGAGCTGGTTTCTGACGACGTATAGCTCGGCGCTGCTCCTTGGCGTTCCCGTATCGATCTGGATGGCCGGCTATGTCGGCCATCTACGTTATATCCTCGGTTCCGCCATCATCTTCGTGATCGCCTCGCTTGGGTGCGCTGTCGCAACCAACCAGGAGACGATGCTCCTATGGCGCATCATCCTCGGCTTTTCCGGCGCCGGTCTGACTATGTGGTGGCGCGCCAGCGTCTACATGCTCGTCCCGAAACAGAGCCGCAGCAGATCGCTCATGAAGATCTCGGTGATGCTCTATCTCGCAACCAGCGCCGGCCTTCTCTTTAGCGGCTTCGTGACCGACAATTTCAGCTGGCGATTGATCTTTCTGCCGAATGTGATCTTTGTCATCGCCGCGATCATTCTTCTGCGCCAGTACTTTCCTCAAATTCCGAGGAGTCTGGACCGCCGTGCGCGAGGCATCGATGGGCCAGGCATAGTGCTTCTCGCCACAGCCCTGATATGCGGACAGACAGTGCTCAGCCGTGGGGAAATCGATGACTGGTTCGGCTCGACGCGGATTCAGGTCCTGTCCCTCATCTGCGTGGCATCTCTGGCTTCCTTCGTGGCATGGCAATTGAACGAGCGTAACGACGCTCGCCTGTTGCGGCTCGAACTCATCCGCGATCGACACCTGCTGGCAGCGATCTTCCTCGGCGTTTTCGCCGGCATCATTCTCTCCGGAAGCCTCTACGCACTTCCCGAGTTTCTTCGCAACGTCAATCCGCAGATGCTGAGCGCAACGGACACCGGACGTCTGATGGCGGTCTACGCCCTGACGGCTGCCCTGATCCGACCGTTCGTCACCTCGGCAATCGGCAAATACGGTCAGCGAAAGATCCTGGCATTTGCCCTCCTGATGCTGATCGCTTCGATGCTGATGATGGCAAGGCTGATCACAACTGAAACCCCTTACACTTATTTCGCGTTGCCGTTGGTTCTTTATGCCTTTTGCCTGGCACCACTCTTGTCATCAATCGCCGGGGGAACCGTCGCGCGCCTTCCACAGGAAGCGCAGCTGGATGCCGTCTCGATCTATATGACTTTCCGCCAGTTCGGCGCATCGCTCGGCGTGACATTGGTGACGATCATCATCGATCGCCGCGAGGAGCTGCATTCCGGTCGTCTCTTCGAACACCTGAACGCGACATCGGCTGTGATGTCGCAATGGATCACAACGGCGGCCGACAGCATGATGCAGCGCGGCGGTGTTACCTCCGAACAGGCCCACGACATGGCACTGAAACTGCTGGCGGAAACGAGTACTCGCCAGGCGGCCACCCTTGCCTATGCCGACGCATTTCTCTTCATGGCGGCAATCGGGATCATCTCCCTTTGCTTCATACCCCTCATGTCTCCAACACCGGTGGTGAAGAAATGACCAAGCTCAAACTTGCCTCCCCAACAGCACCTCGCTCGACGATGGAATTTCCAGCACCCAAGGCCGACCCCGCAGTTGGCAACACACTCCCGGCGGCGGCAATTGCTCCGAGCAAGCGTCGGCGAATGTCTGCCTGGGTGGGGGGCGTCGCTGCCGTCATCCTTCTGGCGGGCGCCTACATATACATGCCCGCGCTCTATATACGCCAGACGAATGACGCCAGCGTCCAGGCCGACACCGTTGCGGTCGTTCCGAAGGTCGCGGGCTATGTCACCGCATTGCACGTCGACGATAACAGCGTCTTCGCGAAGAACGACCTGCTTGTGGAGATCGATCCCCGTGATTTCGAGGTCGCTCTGAAAAGTGCGCAGGCGGGCCTATTGAGCGCACAGGCCTCGAAGGAAAACGTCAACGCACAGTTGGCGCAGCAGCAACACCAGATTGCCGCTGCGCAGGCAACGGTCCAAAGCGACGAAGCACAGCTTCAATACGCACAGCAGCAGCTCGCAAGAAACAGCGATCTGGCGACGCATGGAGCCGGAAGCGAACAGCTCTGGCAACAGGCTCAAGCGGATATCGGTCAGCGCAAGGCTCTGGTCGAGCACGACCGCGCCGCTCTTGCGGCGGCCCAGTCGCAGATCAATGTCTTGCAGAGCCAGATCGATCAGGCCGATGCGGCGATCACGGGGGCGCAGGCGGCTGTCGCCCAGGCGCAGCTCAACCTCTCATACACGAAGATCTATGCCGCCGACGCCGGCAGCGTCGCCAACAAGACCGTTCAGGTCGGAAGCTTCGTGCAACCCGGACAGACGTTGTTCTCAGACGTTCCAAGGCAAATGTACATTGTTGCCAACTTCAAGGAGACCGAACTTTCCGGCATGCGGCAAGGGCAGCCTGTTCGCATCCGGGTCGATGCCCTTCCCGGACAAATACTCGAGGGCCATCTCGACAGCATTCAGCGGGGAACCGGTTCGAGCTTTGCTCTGCTACCCCCCGAGAATGCCACCGGCAACTATGTCAAAGTCGTGCAGCGCATCCCGGTAAAAATCATGCTCGACGGGCCACAGCAGACACTCGACATGCTGTCGCCAGGCATGTCGGTCGAGCCGACGGTAACGATAGCGACGCCACCCAAATGGCTCGGGGCAATCCTGTCTGCGATTGGCATGCCTTCGACTTGAGACATCTCGATCCGGCAACAGGGGCGCTCCAGGCGGTTATTGCGACAGACCGTCCTTGCCTGGATCTTTCCGCAACGGCCCGAACGCCCGGGATACATGGTCCAGGAACAACCTGATCCTCGGCGGTATAGGCCTGCCGGGCGCGAAGACGGCGTAGAGGTCCATTTCAGCGCTTTGGTAGTCAGGCAGCAATTCGACGAGCCGTCCGTCATCAAGATCGGCGCTGACGTCCCACCTGGCCTCCCAGGAGATGCCCTGGCCCGACAGGGCCCAGTCCCGCAAGACTGTTCCATCGCCGCTCGACAGAACCCCCGTGACCTGGATTTCGAACACCTCGTCATCGCGCCTGAAACGCCACATGTCGATCAATCTGTGGCGGCGGGCCAGACGAAGGCAGCGATGGCTCACGAGATCGGCCGGCTCCATGGGAGTGCCGAACCGTTCGAGATAGGACGGTGCCGCGCAAACGACCTGGCGCGTGGTGGCAACCTTGCGTGCAACCATGCCTTCGTCATTCGGCAGCCCGAAGCGCAGGACGAGATCGCAGTGATCGATTTCATTCTCGAGGCCGATGTCGGACAAGACCAGATGCGCCTCGACACCGGGATGCTGCGCGACGAAGGAAGAGAGCAGGGGAGCAAGGTGTCTCCGCCCGAAATCCGCCGAAGCTCCGACGCGAAGAAGCCCTCTTGCCACACCACCGAGCGACGCAACCTCAGCCTCGACATCCCTTACCTGCTCCAATATGACCCGGCTTCGCTCATAGAGAAGCAGGCCCTCGTCAGTGAGGCGAAACCGGCGTGAACTCCTATCGGCCAGGCGAACGCCGAGCTTCGCTTCCAGCGCCGACAAGCGACGGCTGACCGCCGCCGGCGACGACTCCAGGCGCAATGCGGCTGCGGAAATTCCGCCTTCCTCGACAATGGTTCGAAACAATGCGAACTCGGAAATCGCGTCCAAAAGGCTCCCCCGTCAGCAAAGACTCCGACAAATGCGGCCCTATCTATGTTTCGGGAGCGCTCGCGCCGTCAAGCTTGCAGCAGGCTCGAAGTTGTCGACGCCATTATTGATGTCGCCAGCGTGGGCTGGCCCGATTGCTCAAATTTATTACCTGGTGCGATCAGCACGTTCGACCGCGCATGTCCGATGAAGCTAGATGGCGGGGACGGAGCGCTCGTGAGGTGAGACGGCGAGTAGGTTTGGAAGCGCCGAATCGAAGCTCTGCAGGCCTCCCGCAGATAGGAATCCTGCATCGCTCATCATGCTTTTCCGAGCGATTGACGAGAATTCTCCGTTTGAGTGTCGAGTCCGTCGACAATCGCGTGGCGGCAGCCACACAATGAATGCTGACATCATGATAGCCTCCACCAATTGCCATATACTTGGGATCAACAGTCCAATGTTATCTGTCATCATTGTCATTGTCGGCGAGACGATTGCGGCGGTCCTCGTTGCGGTGATCATACACGAGGAGGGCCACGCGCTCGCGACGCTCGCATGTGGGCTCCGGCTTTCTTCCTTTGTCATCGGCATCGGCCCGACCGTCCTAACGTTGCGTGTGGGGCGGACCGACTTTATTCTAAAGCTGGTACCGATTACCGGTCACATATGGCGAGAACCAACGAAGCGGCGCTGGGCACGCATCGTCATCGATGCCGCCGGCCCGTTGGCAAATGGATTGGCCCTTGCGCCAATCGCGGCGCTCTATCGACTGTGGCCTGGCCACGAGGAAGTGTTACTCGTGTTCGGATTTTACCAGGCGCTGTTCTTGATCGCGACGCTTCTCCCGACGTCGCGCAAGATCGACGGGGTTCGCATTCCATCGGACGGCATGCGGATCTATGATTTGCTGTTTCGATATCATCCGCCTTCATCAAAGTAGCTCAAGCATCGCGCGTCATGCAGACAGGTCCGACGGTACCCTAACCGGCTCCCCCCTGCGCATTCTCCACAGCCAGTTTCGCCAGGGCAAGCGCTGCCTCCCGCGTCTTTGCGGCGGCAATGAAACGGCCGTTGTGACAGAAACTGGCACCTTCAACTCCCGTGACAACTTCCAGGTCGCGACCGCTCAACCCGGCCCAGGCGAGCGGAAGATCCGCGCGCAGTTCGAACCCCTCCTCCGCCCGGCGGATTCCGGTCAGGCACCAATCCGCCTCGCGCGGATGAACCACGAACAGGAGATGATCGGCGCCTGCCTTGACGATCGCCGAACGAAACGGCATCCCCATCGGCAGTTCAAGAACGCGGCCCTTCCCGGCAGACGCAATCGCCTGCAGGACCAAGGCTTCGGCGCGCAGCTTCGCATGAATGCCGGCAATCTTTCCTTCGACAAAATGGCGGGCAATCGCGACTGCGGCATGGAATGCCCGATCAGTCGCTTCCGGATCAGGATCGTCGAAGACGGGTTTCAACGTTTCGAATAAGGACGGCAGGGTCAATCCGGCTAGAAGACCGGCGCTATCCGGGCTCAGCGCGCCATTATCGACCAGATCAACCGGTACGACGAAGCCGGCATCGAAAGCAGCGTGAACAGTCTCAACGAAGGTGCTCGGGATAGAAAGCGCAGTCAGGTAATCACGGCCGAAATGTTTCCAGATCAGCCCGAACGAGCTGTAGGGCTGACCGTCGTCGCGCTGCGGCGCGCCGCGCTGGTGATGATCGAAAATACCGGCAGCCGCATCATAAGCGCCACCGACATCGTAGACGATGCGATCGGCGCCGGGTGCAATCCATTCCGACGCCCTGCTGCGAACCACCCGCGCATCAGGGAAAAGCCGCGTAAGAATGACGCTGGACAACACTTCGTCGGCATGAAAGCCGCCGGAATGTGTGACGAGGAAATTTGGAGCCATACGGCCATGACCTTACTGTTTGCGAATTGGACAGACGGGCAGATAGCCAGTTTTGGCCATGATCTCAACTGCTCATCATAAAAGCGGCAAAACCAACGCATGCCGCGAAATGGAAGCGCCATTTATCGCATATGCCGATCGGTTGATGGGCCTGCCTATCGCCATCGTCGAGAAGCAAGGCGATGTGCCTGATATGTGTCGACATTTCAAGCAGCGCGAACACGATCACGGCCGCTAAGCTTGGCAGCATAGAGAGCTTGGTCGGCGCGTCGGTACAGATCTGGCGCGCTGTCTGTCTCAATACAGGCAGCAATGCCGGCAGAACAGGTGTAGCCAAAATCCGGTGAGTTGGGGAGCGGGCGGGAAAACCGGATCGTCGTCAACATCCGTTCCGTGAGTTCGATTGCATCCTGAAGCCCCGTGCCCGGCATGACCAGCACGAACTCCTCGCCGCCAACCCGCCCGAAGCAGTCGGTACGCCGCACATACTGATGAAGCCGATGCGCAAAATCCCGCAGAACGAGATCTCCGGCGTCATGGCCGTGCCTATCGTTGATCAGCTTGAAATTATCGATATCGAATACGGCAAGACATCCGGCGCCACCATCCCTGGCGCCAATCAACATATCGTCGACGCGCGCCATGACGAAACGGCGGTTAGCGACCCCAGTCAGTTCGTCAGTTTGAGAAGCCCTGATGGCCTGATCGCGATCTTGCCGGACGCTTCGGTCGCCGGCGCGCAACGTCGTTATTTCGCTTGCAACGCACAGCATCCAGCCATTTTTCTGCACGGTCTCTGTCATCCAGAGCCAGCGACCATCGGTCAGATCCGTTTCGAAGGCTCGATAGCCGATCTTTCCGCGACGCGACTGCGTCGACCGTAGCCACCCGTCGAAATCGCTCGAACGAATGACCGTCCCCCGGCCGAGTTCGAAGTTGCGCCGCATCAGGTCCGGCCATAGCGGCGTCTCATCGGGATCGATGAAAAAGGCGAGGCGAAATGCATCGTTCGCGTATCGCAAGCGATCCTCGCTGTCATAGACTGCGATGAGCGTCGAACTGGTCGCACAAAGACGCAGCAGCTGCTCGACCATCTCGTCCATATCGAATCCTGCTTTTTGAGCTAGGCAATATTTACCGCAGAATTCCGATGAGAAAAGGGGGGGCGGCCTCGTGGCCATCAGCTTCGTGGCAAGCTGACACGAAACTAGTTTATCATCCGCGACGGCGAACGCCGCCCATACAGGAATTGCTTCGCTCAAGTGAGCGGGCTATCGCCTTGCGATCGCGTCGGGAATGCCGTGATATCGTCGACGTTGCGGCGATATCACGGCTTCGAACTCAGACCTTCGTCACGCTGCCGGCATAGATTTGGTCGATCGTGGCAGCAAGGCTCGCGTCGAACTCGGCATCGCTCATCGTGACGCGAAGATCCTCGGTCAGAGCGCGCGAGAAGCTGGCGATCATGCCATGGTTGTGGCTCAGCTTTTCGCAAGCTTCGGCACGGCTATAGCCGCCAGACAGCGCCACAACGCGGGCGACCGCCTTATGGGCGATGAGAGGCGCGTAGAAATCCGCAACCGTCGGAATAGTCAGCTTCAGCATGACCTTCGTGCCCGACGGCAAAGCGTCGAGTTCCTTGGTGATCTCGTCCCTCAGAATGGCTTCCGCCTCCTGCTTCGTCGGGCTCTTGATCGAGACTTCCGGCTCAATGATCGGAATGAGGCCGTGGCCCAGAATCTGCCGCCCAACCTCGAACTGCTGCTTCACGACGGCAGCAATGCCGGCCTTATCGGCATTGGCGATCACCGACCGCATCTTGGTGCCGAAGATCCCCTTTTTCACCGCGCGGGCGAGCAAGATGTCGAGATCGGGCATCGGCTTCATCAGCTGGACGCCGTTTTCCTCGGCCGCCAGCCCCTTGTCGACCTTGAGAAAGGGCACCACACCGCGATCTTCCCACAGGTAGGAAGGCACCGGCTTGCCCTGTGCCTCCCCATCCATGGTCTTTTCGAACAGGATGGCGCCGATGACTTTGTCTCCGGAAAAGCTGGGCGCCGTCATGATGCGCACGCGCATCTCGTGCATCAGACGGAACATCTCCTCGTCGCCGCTATATGCGGAATCTGCTATCCCATAGAGACGCAAGGCGCCTGGAGTGGAACCGCCGCTCTGATCAAGGGCGGCGATGAAACCCTTCTTCTCGGACATCTGCGCCATCTGCTTAGCGTCGACCATGCTTTCTCCCCGTAACATTCCTGATTTTACCCTAAACTCTTTAGGGCGCGTGGTGGTGGAAACGTGAACTATAGTGTGCGAAGTTTTTCAGCTTCGATGGCTTAGCGTTTGATCGTTACCGTTTTTCGAAACCCGCTGGTTCATGAGTTGAGTTGGCGGCAATAACGACCAGAACACCTCGGTGCTGTCTAGGGCGGATAAAGCGAAATTCAAAGAAATACGAACAAGTTCAACGTATTTAAATCGATTTTAATATTTTAATCGATTTGATCGCGCCACCCGCTAGAAGCACTCCGTAAGCCCCTTTGTTCCTTTGCCTATCGGATTGTCGGCAATGGATACACGCCGACTCCCTGCACGCGGATCGTACCCGCTTGAGGAGTTCAGGGCTCCGCAGTGGGAGTGGAAGGCGCCAGGGTCTTTGCAACGTACCCCCTGATTCCGATCAAGGCAAGCGCAACAAGGCCCCGTGCTCGCCGGTGCGCGCCACAGGTCTTCAACTCAATCCGCAACGGACTTGCGCGATCTGTCCCCGGCGCTCGTTGAGCCCTGCCGGCTGCTCCGCCACCAATGCTCAATCCCCGGTTCGGCAGGATGCATGTTCTGCGCGGGGCCTGGCGCGGGATGATCTTTCATTGTGCAGTCGTCGATTAAAACATCATTGCTCGATCAATTAATCTATTAAAAATATAGATTATAAAGACTGATCATACTGATAACCCGCAAGAGGACAGATGTCTTACGCCCTGAGTTTTCTCGACAAGAGCCCGATCGATGGCTCCGAGCCCGCCTCGCAAGCGTTACAGCGCAGTTTGGCGCTCGCCAGACGAGCCGAAGATCTCGGGTACCGGCGTTTCTGGGTGGCTGAGCATCACAATTCACCCAAGCTCGCAAGTTCGTCCCCAGAGATTCTGATCAGCCATCTGCTGGCGCATACGCGCCGCATCCGGATAGGGTCCGGCGGCGTGATGCTGCAGCACTACAGTGCCTACAAGGTCGCAGAGAACTTCAATCTCCTTGCCGCTCTGGCGCCGGGCCGTGTCGACCTTGGGGTGGGCAAGGCACCCGGCGGCTTTCCGCTTTCGACCGCCGCCCTCCAGAAGGCATACGACCCCTCGCGCAAACCGTCATTCGAAGCGCAGCTGACCGAGCTGGATGGCTTCCTGCGTCATGAACACGATATTGAAAGCACCATCGAGGAGCTCGCGGCCTTTCCAGCTCCCGACGAGCCACCCGGCCGCTTCCTGCTCGGGGCGAGCCCGGACAGCGCGAGACTGGCTGCTCGTCTGGGCTGGGGCTTCGTCTATGCGGGCCATATCCACGGTGACGATGCGGCAATCGCGCAATCTCTGACTGCCTATCGGCAGGCGGGCGGCAAGATCGCAGTGCTCGCTATCAGTGTCATCACGGCGCAAACAGCCGCCATCGCCGATAGGTTCCTGGGCGACACACGGCGATTTCACCTGGAAATCAAGGGCGGCCAAAACGTCAATGTCGGAAGCCACGAGCAGGCGCTCGAATATGCCCGCCAGGCAGGCGCGACCGACTATCGGATCGAAGAAAGAAGCCCGCGCGTTCTTCGCGGAACGCCAGCCGACGTTCATTTGGAGCTGCAGCGCCTGCACGACCGGTTCGGCATCGATGAATTTATCATTGACTGCCCGGTTTCCGAGGGCGCGCACCGGCTGAGCACCATCGAACTGCTGGCCGGTACGCGCAACGCGGCCGCAGCCTGATCCTCAGCCAGACCGAGATCGGATAGGAAGCACACAGTGGTCAACCGGCGGAAATTTCTGAAGAGCTCAGGGATCGCAGCGCTCTCATTGTCGCTCGGGCTGAAACCTTCGCGGACGCGCGCGGACGAAGCGCCCGTTCACGGCGGATCTCTGACCTGGGGTGTAGAGACGGAACCATCCACGCTTAACCCGCATTTGAACGGTCAGGCCAAGGCGAAGCTGGTTCTACGCAATGCCTATGAATGCCTTCTCGCCCGCTCGGCCGATGGCGGCTATGCACCGTGGCTGGCAAAAGACTATTCGATCTCTGAAGACGGCAGGACCTATACGTTCAACCTCCGCGAGGACGTAACCTTCAGTGACGGAGAGGCATTCGACGCGGCGGCCGTCGTAATGAATTTCCTGAAACTGAAGGAGCCGCTCTATTCGGGCAGCATCAGTGCAGGTCACGTCTCCCACATCGCCGGGGCGACGGCACGCGATGCCCATACGGTCGTGCTTGCGCTTAACGACGTCTACGCGCCCTTCCTCGACGGCGCCAGCAGCATCGAGATCATTTCTCCGAAGTCGTTCTCATCCCCACAGCTGAAGGCGGGCGGCCCCGCAATCGCGGGCACTGGCCCTTTCATTCTCGACCGCTATGTCAAAGGCCAGGAAATCCGCTTCGTCAAAAATCGCGCCTACAATTGGGCCCCGGCCAATGCCGGGCATCAAGGCCCTGCCTATCTCGATGAGGTCGTGTATCGCTTCCTGCCCGAATCCGCGGTTCGCACCGGTGCCCTGAGCTCCGGCCAAGTACACGTCATCGAAGGTATTTCCGGCAATGACGCGGCACTCTTCCGTGACGATCCGGATTTCACCTATCAAAGCGCGTTGAATACCGGCACTCCCTATACGCTTTACCTGAATGTCGCCAAGGAGCCCACGAGCGACCTACAGATACGCAAGGCCCTGCTTGCAGCGATCGATGTGGAACAGATCATCCAGTCCGTCTATCGCGGCGAACGCAAGCGGGCATGGGGAGTACTGACGCCCGCCGACACCGATTTCTACGACAAGAGCATTGAGGGCAGCTACGGCTTTGATGCGGATTTGGCAAACAAACTGCTCGACGCGGCCGGCTGGTCGCAAAGAGACGGCGATGGCATCCGCACGAAAGACGGCAAGCGGCTGACAATCGAGATCGTGCAGTCGCAGGCGACGTTGCGCGATCAGCGCGATGTTCTTCTCGAGGCTGTTCAGGCGCAGGCACGTCAGAACGCCGGCATCGATATTGTCTTGCGCTATGTCGACGCCGGCACCTATGTGAACCGACAGAACGACGGCCAATACGGCATCATTCCGAACTCGACCACGGCGCAGGAAAACGGCCTCACCCTCTATTTTCATTATCTGCCGCGCGAAAAGGGTGGATCAATCAACTACAGCCGCACCGTGGCGTCTGAAATATCGACTTGGCTTGCCGAGGCCGCCTCGACGCTCGACGCCAAGAAGCGCTTCGAGATCTACTCGGCGCTGCAGCGTTTCGCGCTTCAGGAGCAGGCACTCGGACTGCCGCTCTATGTTCCGGACGATCAAATCGCTGCATCGGCCGCAGTCAAGGGTGTCGGCTTTCGCCCGTTCAAGCGCCTACCCGAAAACGCCTACGACGTCTGGCTCCAACAACAGGTCTGAGTTGGATTCCCAAAGGTTTTTCAAAAGGAGATATCGATAAATGCTTATTCGCAGACATTTTCTGAGCCTGACCGCCGTTACCCTTGCGGCCTCCATGCTGTCAGGCATTTCACTGGCGGCCGACGGCACACCGGTCAGCGGCGGCAAGCTGACATGGGGCGTCGAGACGGAGCCGGCCACGCTCAATCCGCAACTCAACGGGCAGGATAAGACCAAGCTGCTGCTGCGAAACTCCTACGAGTCACTGCTGGCGCGCAGCGCCGATGGCGGCTACCTTCCCTGGCTTGCAACCGAATACAAGATTTCCGACGACGGCAAGACATATACGTTCAAGTTGCGCGACGATGTGAGCTTTACCGATGGACAGAAGCTCGATGCGCAGGCCGTCATCACCAATTTCACCAAGCTCAAGGATGCCGCCTATAGCGGCAGCGTGAGCGCCGGCCCGGTTTCCCGCATCATCGGCGCGAAGGCGCTGGACGACCACACCGTCTCCTTCACATTGAACCAGGTCTACGCCCCCTTTCTCGACTATGCCACCAGCCTGGAGATCCTTTCGCCCGCGGCCTTCAATTCGACGCAGCTGAAATCCGGCGGACCGGAGATTGCAGGAACCGGCCCCTTCATCCTCAAGCGCTACGCCAAGGGGCAGGACATTCAGTTCGTCAAGAATCCGGCTTACAACTGGGCACCCAAGACATCAGCTCATCAGGGACCAGCCTATCTGGATGAGGTGACCTATCGTTTTCTCTCCGAATCTTCAGTCAGGACCGGTGCTCTCTCGTCCGGCCAGGTCGACGTGATCGAGGGGATCGCCGGCAATGATGCCAGCCTTTTCAAGGGCAATCCGGACTTCAGCTACCAGACGGCTCTTAACACCGGTACGCCCTATTCATTGTTCCTCAATGTCACCTGGGGCCCAACCCAGGATCTCAAGGTACGCAAGGCCCTGATCGCCGCAATCGACGTCGATGCGGTGCTGAAAGCCGTCTATCGCGGCGAACGCACCCGCGCTTGGGGCATCACATCGCCGATCGATCCGCAGTTCTACGACAAGAGCATCGAGGCGGCATACAAGCCAGATCCCAAGGTCGCAAACACACTTCTTGACGAGGCGGGCTGGACCGCGCGGGATGCCGACGGCTTCAGGACAAAGGACGGCAAGCGGCTGACCATCGAGGTCATCCAGGCGCAGGCGACGGTGCGCGATCAGCGCGACGTGCTGCTACAGGCCCTGCAGGCGCAGGCACGCCAGAACGCCGGCATCGATCTCAAGATCGTCTTCGTGGACGCAGGTACCTATACCGATCGGCGCAAGACCGGTCAGTTCGGCTCGATCGCCAATTCCAATACGCCGACGGATGCGATCGACATCGAATATCATTACCTACCCCTCGATAAGGGCGGCAGCATCAACTACAGCCGTGCCTTTGCGCCGGAACTTGCCCAGTGGCTGAATGAAGCCGCCTCGACGCTGGACCAGAAGAAGCGCTTCGATCTCTATTCGAAGCTGCAGCGCTTCGCCATTCTCGATCAGAGCTATGCCCTGCCGCTCTACGAACCTGAGGACCAGGTGGCGGCGGCAAGCTATGTGAAGGGCATCAGCTTCAGACCCTTCAAGCAATTGCCGGAGAGCGCCTACGACATCTGGCGCAGCGAGTGAACCGTATTGTCAACGCGTCCCCGGCGACAGCTCGGGACAGTGGAGGCCGGGGACAGTGGAGGAACGACAGATCATGACTGCTGACAATACAACGGCCTTCGACCAGACCGCATCGGATTGGCTTTCGCGCAGACGCCGGCTGAGGCGCAACAGCCTCGCATCACAGATCCTGGTGCGGATCGGCTCCGCCATCGCGGTTCTATGGGCGGCGATAACGTTGAGCTTCATCAGCATTCATCTCGCGCCGGGCGATATTGTCAGCCTCTTGATCGGAGAGCAGCTGCGCACACCGGAGGTGGAAGCCGCCATCCGCCTCGAATGGGGCTTGGACAAGCCGCTATTGACGCAATACCTGACCTATCTCCTGCGTGTCCTGCATGGCGATTTCGGACGCTCCTATATCCTGCAAACGGATGTCTCGGGCCTCGTCTTGTCGCAGATGTTGCCGACATTGAAGCTGACTGCGGCCGCCCTCTTCGTCGCCGTGGTCTTTGCCGTCACCAGCGCCCTGCTGACCGCTGGCAAGCGCCTGCCACGCAGCATTGCCGGCGGCGTTGAACTCATCCTGATCTCGACGCCGTCCTTCTGGCTCGGCATTGTGCTCCTATTCATATTCTCCTTCACCTTGAAGCTCTTTCCCGTCGCCGGCGACCGGACGTTCTCGGCGCTGGTCCTGCCGGCCTTGTCTCTGGGCCTGTCACTCGGCGCCGTTATCGGACAGGTGCTGCGAGAAGGGCTCGAACGGGCACTGGAAGAACCCTTCATGCTGACGGTGAAGAGCTGGGGCGCCAATGATTTCGTGCTGAAGCTGCGCCACGGTTTGCGTCATGCCGCACTTCCCGCCGTGACGCTTGCCGGTTGGCTCGTCGGCAATCTGTTGTCCGGCGCGGTCATCACCGAAGCGGTATTCGGCCGGCCCGGGCTGGGGCGGATTACGGTCGATGCCGTGCTGGCGCACGACCTCCCCGTCGTGCTCGCCGTCGCCATCCTTTCAGCCTTCGTCTACGTCGCCCTCAGCACATTGGTGGATGTGCTTTATCTGCTACTCGATCCTCGCCTGCGCAATCGCAACCTGGAGGCGGGCCATTGAGCGTCTCCTCCCCCTCAGAGCGAGAAGCCGGTCGGCATCAGCCGCGACTGCGTGCGCGGCTCTCAAGTCCGGGTCTTACTGTTTCCGCGATTTTCCTGTTGCTGGTAGCGATCGCAACCATCTGGCCGCAAGTTCTCACCACTACCAATCCGATTGCTGCCGATCCCTTACAGGCGCAGCTGCCGCCGTCGACAGAACACTGGTTCGGTACGGATCATCTGGGAAGAGATGTCTTCGCGCGCGTCATTTATGGTGCGCGTTACTCCATCCTTATCGGCGTCAGCGCCGTTGCCATCGCCGCAATCGCCGGCGCTCTTCTAGGCCTCCTGTCGGGTCTTGCCCGTGGTCTCATCGACGAAGCTATCTCGCGTTTTCTCGACGTGATTTCATCGTTCCCCGATCTGCTTTTGGCTCTCGTGCTGATTTCCTTTACCGGACCTGGCACGATCAACCTTATCTTCGCGCTCGGCGTTGCCTCGGTGCCACGCTTTGCCAGGGTCGTGCGCGCACAGACCTTCGTGATCGCCAAAAGCGGTTATGTGGAGCAGGCAAGGACGTTCGGCCTGAGGCGCAGCGTACTTGTGGCCCGCCATATCCTGCCCCATGCCCTGGCACAGGTACCCATCCTCGCGACGATCGGCCTCGGCACGACCATCATACAGGCCGCGGGACTAAGCTTCCTCGGCATGGGGCCGCAGCCGCCCGCACCGGAATGGGGAGCGATGCTGGCGGAGGCCCGCAACTATCTGCGCGTTGCTTGGTGGATCGGCGTCTGGCCAGGCCTCGCCATTACGTTGACGGTCATTTCCATAAGCGTCTTTGGAAGACGCTGGCAGCTCGCATTTGAAGGCAGGAGGCCGTCGTGACCCCGGTTCTCGACATTCGAAACCTGACAATCGGCTTTCGCCGAGATGGCCACGACGACAAAGTCGTCCACGGCATCGATCTGACGATCGACAAGGGCGAAACAGTTGCCCTTGTCGGAGAATCCGGCTCCGGCAAATCGGTGACGGCCCGCTCCATCATCGGCCTCGCCGGCCCAAATGCAATTGTGAGTGCTGATCGTTTCGATATCGACGGAACCGATGTCCGCGGCTTCGATGAAAGGCAATGGCAGCGCCTTCGCGGCGAAAAGATCGGCTTCGTTCTGCAGGATGCGCTCGTCTCCCTCGATCCGCTGAGACGGATTTCGCAGCAGCTATCCGACGCCTTCGGCGGGCGCAGTCTCTTTCGCCGACCCAACCGACACGAAGACAGCCGCCTGCTGCTGCAGTCGGTCGGCATTCCCGATCCGGATCGACGACTACAGCAATACCCGCACCAGCTTTCCGGCGGTCTTCGCCAGCGCACCCTTATCGCGACGGCCGTAGCCCGACGCCCGTCATTGTTAATTGCCGACGAGCCGACGACTGCGTTGGATGCGACGGTTCAAAAGCAGATCCTCGACCTGCTTCTCGAACGGCGCAAGGGCGGCCACACGCTTCTTCTGATCAGCCACGATCTCGCCGTCGTCTCCCATCTCGCCGATCGCGTCCTCGTCATGAACAACGGCCGGATTGTCGAGGAGGGTCCGACCGAACAGATCCTAAAGAGACCTCGCGACCCCTATACGCGGCAGTTGCTGGATGCCGTGCCTTCAGCCGCCTCCAAGGGATTCCGGCTGTCATCCGCGCCCATGACAAGCACCAGCACCGAGAAGCCGTTCGCCGCGCTCCCGCCAAATACGCGGCAACGCGTCCCCCTGCCCGCAAAGACGATCGATCGTCACAATCACATTCTGTCGGCTCGCAATCTCGTCAAGCGCTATGGCGGCTCGGGCGGTATCTTTGCCGTCAACGATGTCTCCTTCGACCTCGCAGCCGGTGAAGCCCTCGGCATCGTCGGCGAATCCGGCTCCGGCAAAACGACGGTGGCAAAAATCGTTCTCGGCTTGATGGAACCGGATCAAGGATCGGTGCGCCTTGACGGCGGCGGCTGGAGCAATATCCCGGAACATGCGCGTCGCGCCCGGCGCTCCAACATGCAGCTTATCGCGCAGGACGCGCTCAGTTCCTTCGATCCCCGCTACACGGTCGAGAAAATCATCGGCGAAAGCCTCGATAGCGCCGGCATCTTCGGCGCAGCGCGCCGAGAGCGGGTACGAGAGGTGCTGGATGCGGTCCGCCTCAGCGACGCCTTCCTGAAGCGCCATCCCCGCGAACTTTCCGGCGGTCAGCGCCAACGCATCGCAATCGCACGCGCATTTGCACCGCGCCCGCGGCTTCTCGTCGCCGACGAGCCGGTCAGCGCACTCGACGTATCGGTGCAGGCGCAGGTGCTCGACCTTCTGGCGGAGCTTCAGGCTGCATCCGGAACCTCACTGCTCTTCATCTCACACGACCTCGGCGTCGTCCATCACCTGACGGACCGAGTTCTGGTGATGAAGGAGGGGCGCATCGTCGAAGCCGGCGCCGTGGCAGATGTCTTCACCAGTCCACATCACAGCTACACGCGCACGCTGCTGGAAGCCGTTCCGGCTTTGCCGTGAGACGCACAATTCAAACACCGGCACAGACCAGAATTTTAAACGATCAAGGAAATTCGCAATGACCCACAATCGTCCCCGACGCCTGAAGACATTGACCGGAGCAAGCAGTGTCATTTCCGCCGCAAACGACGCAAGTCCCGTCATCGGCATCAAGCGTGCCGTCGAACTTGCCCGTAAGGCTGAAGCGGAAAAGATCACCGGACTGTTCACGGCGGACCTGCTCCACATCGACCCCGCGGGACTTGCCGGAACCGCCGGCATCCAGGAGCCGATCATTGCACTTGCCGCCTTGAGCCAGGTAACGTCCCACATCGGCCTGATCGCTACCGTTTCCACCACTTTTCACTATCCCTACAATCTGGCGCGCCAGATCGGCACACTCGACCATGCAAGCGGCGGACGCGCCGGCTGGAACGCCGTGACCTCCTCGGTTGGTGAAGAGAATTTCGGCGAGACCCTGCCAAGTCCGGAAGAGCGCTACGAGCGGGCTGCGGAATTCATCGAGATCGTCAATGCGCTTTATGATGCCAACGAAGGCAATGCCGCCGAGCGGAAGGCGTCCGGCGCGATTGGCATCGATCCGGCGAAATTCCATCCGATCAACTATCGCGGCAAGCATTTCAAGGTCGACGGCCCCCTCAACGTGCCGCCTTTGCCGCAGGGCCGCCCCGTCCAGTTTCAGGCTGGACAATCCGAGGCAGGCGTGACCGTCGGCGCGCGCTATGCCGAAGTGGTCTACACATCCCAGCCCAAGCTCGATGACGCCATCGCCTTTGCGACGGAGTTGCGGCGCCGTGCGGCAAGCTTCGGCCGTGCGACGGGCCTCCCCTTCATCATGAATTCGTTCCACGCCATCATCGGAGAATCGGATGCGGATGTCGCGCGACGGCTGAAGGAAAAGCACGAGCGGATCGACTACGAGCAAGGACGGCTGAAACTGGCAGATATGCTCGGCGGCGATCTTGATCTTTCCGAACTGCCGCTCGACGAGCCCCTGCCGGAAGCATTGCTGCCAGATGTCACCAGCATCAACCGCCGGCGCGGGCGCGTCGAAATCTTCCGGCGCTACGCGCGCGAGGGGTTGACCCTGCGGCAACTCATCATTCAGGCACAGGAAACGGGTCACTGGTCGGTAGCCGGCACGCCGGAACAGCTTGCTGATGCAATCGAGGAGCGCTATCGCGCCGGAATTCTCGATGTGCTCTCCCTGCACGGTTTCGGCAATCCCGACCAGGAGGATCTGCTAGTGAACGGGCTGCTGCCCGAGTTGCGGCGTCGTGCAATCATCGATACCGATTATGTTGGCGACGATTTCCGCTCCAACCTGGAACTGCCGCCCTACATACCCGCAAACGGCGACTTGAACCCGGCCAAACGCGCCTGATCAATGGGAATGGAAATGATCATAAGGCTGCACGCGTTGCCGGCGCCTTTGTGGGGACGCCGGCCGGCACGATGCCACATCATCTCTATGCACTCGACGGCGCCGGGCCAAAGCTTTCGCGCCGGATGAGTTTGCTTTTGATGACGTGACGCATGGCCGTCGCCTTTTCCGGTGTGTCGATTCGTTCCATCAGCAAGCTTACGGCCATTTGCCCCATCTCCTCGACCGGTTGTTCGATGGTCGACAGCGGCGGTGTCGAATATTCGCATACCGGTGCGCCGTCGAAGGACACGATGGAAAGATCTGTCGGAATCTTCCAGCCCATCCGCTGAACGCAGCTCATGAAGGAAATCGCCATGTCATCGCTCGTGGCAATGACGGCCGTCGGCTTTGACATGAGATTGGCGAATTCCGTGGCGGCGGCGGCGCCGATCTGGAAGCCATGCTGATAATCGAGACGTCCGCCTGACCGGACGATCGCCGTCTCGGGCAGACCAGCAGCGGCAAGCGCCTCGACGGCGCCCAGATATCGTTCATTGTCATGATAATTGCCCTGCGGACCGGCAAGATAAAGGAAGCGCCGGTGGCCGAGGGCAATCAGTTCCGTCGTTGAATCGCGAACGGCTTGCCGGTCGTTAGTCACGACACTCGGCAGAGCCGCATGGCTCATGTCGAACAATAGCGAGACGACCGGCAGAGCCGAATCCCTGAGTGAACGGCCGCCGTCGACCGGGAGATCCGAGGAAAGAATGATGGCGCCTCGCACCGTGCCGCCGAAGGCAAGATCGAGGATATGACGCTCCGAAACCTCGTCACGATCGAGGTTGGCAATCATCAGGTGGTAACCATTTTGGCGCAGCGATCGGTTTATCCCCTGCAAAACCTGAGGAATGACCTGCGACACGCCGTAATAGAGCGAACCCGGGAGAATGATCATGACGACGTTGGACTTACCGACGCGAAGCCCCCTTGCCATGGCATTCGGCGTGTAGCCGAGCTGCCTTGCGGCCGCATCGATCTTGGCGCGCGTCTTCTCGTTGACGCGACCCGGATTGGCGAGTGCCCGGCTTACGGTGGAGATCGCAACTCCTGCCAGCCGAGCAACATCCGCCATTAAGGGACCGGAATGCTCTTCAACCGGCAAATCCTTGTTAACCTTCACTTTTTCGCGCCCTTCCCAATGCCTGCTGTCCCGAATGCTACGGCAATCCGAACCGTTTAGCAAACGTTTGCCAAAAATCGCTTGCATATAAAAACGACTTGTCTACTATTTGGGAACGGCAAACGTTTGCCAATTGCAGTGCATTGAAATCATTAGGGATTATTCGGCGCGAAATATGCTTTCGCGAACGACTTCCCGTGTCAAAAGAACGGATAGTTTCATGACCTCCACGGAACGGCTGCGCTTTGGTGTCGACCTCGTCACCTTTTTCCACCCCGGATTCTGGGGCGTCGAGGATTATGACGGCATCATCGCACTATCGCGCAATGAGCCCCGCGCCTTCTGGGACAAGATACTCGATGCGGTGCAAGCCTCCGGCGTGACCGGTGTGGAACTCACCTTCTCGCCATTCAACTGGCAGGATGCGACAAAGACCTACGGTTCGGTCGAGAAATTTGCCGCAGAGCTTTCCAGACGCGGGCTGACGCTTGCGAGCGGGTTCTTCGCCGAGTTGGAGGCTGCCGGCGATTTCACCGAGCCATCCGCGCAGGCCGCCATCGTCGACAAGGCGGAAAAATACGCCGAATTTCTCAAAGCCTGCGGCAGCGACATCATGGTCATCGGCGCGCCGCTTCGTCAGACGCCCGGCGCTCAGCCGACGCGGTTCTTCGATTTCGAGCAGGCGCGCAAGATTGCCGATTTCCTCAATCGCCTCGGCGCCGCTCTCTATGCCAAGGGTGTACAGCTCGCGCTCCATACCGAGGCGCATTCGATCTTCGCGGCTGCACGCGATGTCGATCTGCTGATGCTACTGACCGATCCTGCCTATGTGCATATGTGCCCGGATACGGCGCATATTATCGTTGCCGGCTCCGATCCGCTGCAGCTTGTCGACCGTCACCATGAACGTGTCATCATCGCTCACTGGAAGGATGCCCTGGGGCCGATGCCGGCCGATACCATCATCGACAAGCACATCCATGATCGCCATCGCCCCTATTTCTGCGGCTTTGGTCTTGGCCGGGTCGATTGGCCGGGCTGGGCGAGGCTGTTGCGCGACCGTGGCTATGAGGGCTGGGCCATTCTCGAGCTTGATGCCGCGCCCGATCCCGTCGGCGATATCGCCAACGGGCTGACGCTCGTCAGGCAGGCGCTTTTGCCGATCTATCGCTGATACCAACAATCCGAAGACGAATAGCCCCGCCAAGAGGGCTTTCCTGAAGAGGTGGAACAATGAAAGACATAATGAAAATGCTCTTGATGGGAGTCGCGCTTATTGCGACCTCCCTGCCTGCCCTTGCCGAAGACAAGCCTCAAGCCGAGGTGATCACGTCCTGGACATCAGGCAGCGAAGCCGCAGCCCTCGGTGTCATCAGACAGGAATTCGAAAGGCGAGGCGGCGTGTGGAAGGATTCCTCCATCGCCGGCTTCGGCGCGGCCGATGCCGCATTCCAGAACCGTCTGGTCGCCGGCGATCCGCCGGCTGCCAAACAGGCCGTGATTGGCCTTGCCAACACCGATTTCGTCAATCAGGGTCTGATGAATTCGATCGACGATGTGGCAAAGGCCGGCAAATGGGCCGATGTCCTGCCGAAGTCGATCTACGACCTCATTTCCTATAACGGCAAGGTCTATCTTTCTCCCAGCGATGCCCATGGCGAAAGCTGGGTATTCTATTCCAAGGAAGCCTTCGCCAAGGCCGGCGTCAGCGAGGAACCGAAGAGCTGGGACGAATTCTTCGCAGCACTCGACAAGCTTAAGGCTGCCGGCATTCAGCCTGTCGCCTGGGGCGGCCAATCCTGGCAGGAATCCAAGGTCTTCAACATGATCCTGCTGACCCAGGTCGGCATTGACGGCTTCCTCAAGATCTATGTCGACAAGGACAAGAGTGACGCATCGACGGAAGGGGTGAAGAAGACGCTCGATATCCTCGGCAAGCTGCGCGCCTATGTCGATGAAGGTGCCGCAGGCCGCAACTGGAACGACGCGACAGCCATGGTCATCACCGGAAAGGCCGGCGTGCAATTCATGGGCGATTGGGCCAAGGGTGAATTCGTCGCCGCCGGCAAAGAGCTGGGCAAGGATTACGGCTGCATGCTCGCGCCGCAATCGCCTGGGATGGTCTATGTCGCCGATTCCTTCTCATTCCCGAAGATCGCCGACGCCGCCTCGCAAAAAGGTCAGGCCCTGCTGGCCGAAGTCGCCATGGACCCGACCGTGCAGGTCGAGTTTTCACTCAGGAAAGGCTCGGTGCCGATGCGTACCGACGTCGACAAGTCGAAACTCGACATCTGCGCGCAAAAGGGCCTCGAGCTGATGAGCGCCGGCAAGATCGTGCCGGATCAAGCGTTGATCCTCTCGCCGCAACAGGCCGGCGCCCTCAACGATTTCGTCGACGAGTTCTGGACCAATCCATCCGAGGATAGCTCTTCGGGTGCGGAAAAGTTCTTCGCGATCTTCGAATAGCTCTTCCAGCGAGCCGATCGTCGGTCGATCGGCTCCAACCATTCTTTCGAGAAAGTTTGCTGATGCAAGCCAAGCGCAGACGTCCCTTTGCTGCGACCCTTGCCCTGCTGCCGACCTGGATTGCCGCGATCTTCGTCTATATCGGCACCATGGTCTGGTCGGTGCGGCTGTCGTTTACGGATTCGACCATCTTTCCGTCGTCCAACTATGTTGGTTTCGCGCAATACGCCAAGCTGTTTAAAAACGCGCGGTGGCTGGCATCGCTGGAAAACGTGCTGATCTTCGGTGTGCTCTATGTGGGAGGATGCCTCACTCTCGGCTTCGTGCTCGCCGCAGCCCTTGATCGCAAGGTCCGCTTTGAGAGCATGTTCCGCACCATCTTCCTCTATCCCTATGCCATGTCCTTCGTGGTGACCGGTCTCATCTGGCAATGGATGCTGAATCCGACCTTCGGCATCCAGGCGACGGTCAGGGCGCTCGGCTGGCAGAGCTTCGTCTTCGACTGGATCGTCAATCGCGATATGGCGATCTACACCGTGGTCTTTGCCGGTGTCTGGCAGGGCGCCGGCCTCGTCATGGTCATCGCACTGTCAGGCATGCGCGGAATCGGCGAAGAGCAGTGGAAGGCGGCGCAGATTGACGGCATTCCGGTCTGGCGCATCTATGTCTCGATCATCCTGCCGCAGCTCGGCCCGGCACTTGCCGCATCCGGCATGCTGCTCTCGATGGGCGTGATCAAGACCTATGACCTGATTGTCGCGCAGACCGGTGGTGGACCCGGCTATTCGACCGAAGTGCCGGCGAAATTCATCATGGACAATCTGTTCGAGCGCCAGAACCTTGGCCTTGCGAGCGCCGGCGCCACCGTGCTCGTGCTCTCGGTCGTCATGGCCGTCGCGCCGTTCCGCTATGCGCTCCACATGCGCGCCAGAAGAAGGGGAGCACACTGATGGCGGCTCTTCACCCTCGCGGCCCTAAGCCGTCACGGCTGACGGCCGGTCAGATCGGGCTCTACGCCTTCCTCATCCTGTCGGCGCTCTTCTTCCTGCTGCCGCTCTATACGATGCTTGTCACCTCGCTGAAGACGATGGAGGAAATCCGCCAGGGCCGTATCTTCGCCTTGCCCGATACCATCGATTTCGACGCGTGGAAGACCGCCTGGTCGGGAGCCTGTATGGGCACGCAATGCCTGGGCGTGCGTGTCGGCTTCTGGAACTCGGTCAGGATCACCGTGCCGGCGGTGGCGATTTCCGTCTTCATCGGCGCTATCAACGGCTATGCCCTCTCCTTCTGGCGGCCGAGAGGCTCGAACCTGCTGTTCGGGCTTCTGATGGCCGGCGGCCTCATCCCCTACCAGATCTTCCTCTATCCGCTGGTGCGGTTGCTCGCCAATCTCAGTCTCTACAATTCGGTAGCCGGCGTCGTTCTGGTCCATGTCATTTTCGGCCTGCCGCTGGTGACGCTGCTGTTCCGCAACTATTTCCTCGCCATTCCCGAAGAACTTTGCAAGGCCGCTCGCGTCGATGGCGCCGGCTTCTGGCGGATCTTCCTTGAAATCATGCTGCCCATGTCGGTGCCCATGATCGTCGTCGCCTCGATCTTCCAGTTTACCGGCATCTGGAACGACTTCCTGATCGGCCTGGTCTTTGCCGGGCGGGACAATCTGCCGATGACAGTGCAGCTCAACAACATCGTCAACACCACCATGGGCGAGCGCGCCTACAATGTGAACATGGCCGCCACCATCCTGACCGCCGTCGTTCCGCTCGCCATCTATTTCTTTTCCGGCCGCTGGTTCCTGCGTGGTGTCGCCGCCGGCGCCGTCAAGGGGTAACGCCATGCAGCCTGCCGTCTCCGTCAAGGACCTCAAGATCGCCTATGGCGACCACACCGTCATCGAGAAGCTGTCGATCGACATTGCCCCGCGCGAATTCCTGGTGCTGCTCGGACCCTCCGGCTGCGGAAAATCGACCCTGCTCAACTCCATTGCCGGCCTGCAGGACATCAGAGATGGTGAGATCTGGATATCGGACAAGAACGTCACCTGGGCCGAGCCGAAGGATCGCGGTATCGGCATGGTTTTCCAGTCCTATGCGCTCTATCCCCGCATGTCGGTGCGCAAGAACCTGTCCTTCGGCCTGCGCGTGGCCGGTCTTCCCAAGACCGAGATCGAGGCGCGCATCGCCCGCACGGCCTCGCTCCTGCATCTCGACAAACTGCTCGACCGCCGCCCTTCGGAACTGTCGGGCGGCCAGCGCCAGCGCGTCGCCATCGGCCGTGCCCTGGTGCGCGAGGTTAACGTCTTTCTGTTCGACGAACCGCTCTCCAATCTCGATGCCAAGCTGCGCAACGAATTGCGCGTCGAGATCAAGAAGCTGCATCAGAGCCTCGGCAACACGATGATCTATGTCACGCATGATCAGGTCGAGGCGCTCACCCTTGCCGACCGCATCGCCATCATGAAGGACGGCGTGATCCAGCAGCTTGCCAGCCCGTCCGAAATCTACCATCGCCCGGCCAATCTCTTCGTAGCCGGCTTCATCGGCGCGCCGGCGATGAATTTTATCGAGGGCGAGATCGCCTTGAAGGCAGGCACGCCGGTCTTCGAAAGCAACGGGCTTGCCATCGATCTCGCCGGCTATCCCTTTCTCAACTCCGCGAAGGCTGGTCCCGCGACGCTCGGCATCCGGCCGGAACATATCGCGCCTGATGGCGCAGACATCGGCTGGCCTACCATCCCCGGCGTCGTCTCAGTTGTCGAGCCGATGGGCGCCGACACCGTTTTGTGGTTCGACTGGGCGGGTCAAAGCCTCTCCTATCGCATCATGGGAGATGATGCCGTCCTGAAGCCGGGCGCGGCGATCGCACCCGGCCTTGATATCGCCAAGGCCTCCCTCTTCGGTGCCGATGGCGCTCGCCTCTAGGACCACCTTCAAAGCATACGGAAATTATCCATGTCTCAGACTGTCTACGACGCGCTGGTGATTGGCTCCGGCGCCGCCGGCTCCTTCGCCGCCAAAGAATTGACCGCCCAAGGACTCACGGTCTTGCTGCTCGAAGCCGGCCCTGCCGTGACGCAGAAGGATTTCGACCCGAACCGCAAGAAGGCGCCCGCCAGCAGCATCAATATCTGGGAGCGCGCCCGCGCCACGCTCAAGGGGCAGCCCATCCAGGCGCGCGCCGCTTTCTTTACCGAGCGCTTCAGCCATTTCTTCGTCAACGATCGCAAGAATCCCTATACGACGCCGAAGGATGCGCCGTTCCTGTGGATACGCGGACGTCAGGGCGGCGGCCGCCTGCACAGCTTCGGTCGTGTGCTGCTGCGCTGGACGGACGATGATTTCAAGATCCGCTCGAAGACCGGCAAGGGTGTCGACTGGCCGGTTTCCTACGATGAACTCGCTCCCTATTATGCCGAGGTCGAGGCAAGCCTTGGCCTTTATGGCAATGAGGATGGCGTGGAGACACTGCCCGACGGCGTCTACGCACATCCCGCCAAGCTGACACCGGCCGAAACGACCTTCAAGACGGAAGTGGAAGGACGCTGGCCGAAGCGGCACGTCGTTTCCTGGCGATATATCGCGCCTGACGCGAAGCGCACGCCGAAACCCTTGCGCGAGGCATTGGCAACCGGGCGGCTGACCATCCGCCACGATGCCATCGTGCGGCGCATCACCACCGATGTTTCAGACAGCAGGGCGACTGGAGCAGAATTCATCGACCGCGTGACCGGTAGGGTCGAGACCGTTCGCGCGGCCCTCGTCGTGCTCTCAGCATCGCCGATCGAAAGCGTGCGGCTGCTTCTCAACTCGGCCAGTGCCCGCCATCCCGAGGGGCTCGGCAATAGCTCGGGCACGCTTGGGCGCTATTTCATGGACCAGCTGCCTTGCCTGGCCTTCGGCTCGTTTCCCAAGGCAAACGGCTGGGCGGCCGACGATTCCGCGCCGACAGATCCCTTCTACAATCCCTCCGGCGGCATCTTCGTGCCGCGGTTCGGAGAAGGCGATGCAGGCCGCGATGATTTCGACTATCAGGGCAGTATCGGTCGGGCACCGACGCCCGATAACGAACCTTCACGACTAGCCTTCTTCGGCTTTGGCCGCATGTTGCCTTATGCCGACAATCGCATCACGCTCGATGTGAAGCGCAAGGATGCGTGGGGCATTCCAGTGCCGCACATACGCTGCGTCATGGGTGATGAGGAACATGGCCTGTTGCGCCGGCAGGAAGAGGTGCTGATCGACATGGTGCGTGAGGTCGGCGGCGAGCTGGAGTTCATCGGCTCGCCCACCGGCCTCAGGGAGATGGGCCGAGGCGCGTTTCCCGATGCCGATCCATTCAGCCGCTTCATGTTCCGCACATGGTTCCGCAAGACCATGTGCATGGGAGCAGCGATCCACGAGACTGGCGGCGCGCGCATGGGGACGTCGAGCAGGGAATCCGTCCTCAACGCCTATAACCAGAGCTGGGACGTCCCCAACCTGATCGTGACGGATGCATCCGCCTTCCCGGGCAGTGGGATTGCCGGCACGACGCTGACGGTGATGGCTCTGACCATCCGCGCCTGCAGGACCATCGCCGACCGATATCGTGCCGGACAGCTATGATCTAGGGCTGCGTCCGGATTCAACGAGGTCGAATCTCCGGCCCGTCCATCGTCGTTGAGGCCGAGGTCCCACCGGCGATGGCCCGCCGGCGAGCGTCGGCCGATTCCAATGTCAGATATTGTCAGATATGGAGTGCCCGTCCGAATCCCTTCATGGCAGCCTCCTGCACAGTCTCCCCCAAGGTCGGATGCGCGTGGATCGTGGCGGCAACATCCTGCAGCGTCGCCCCCATTTCGATGGCGAGACCGAATTGGCCCGCAAGCTCCGAAACGCCTGCGCCGACCGCCTGGATTCCAAGTACGAGATCGTTGCGCGGTTCCGATACGAACCGGACGAACCCATCGCTCCTCTCCAGGCTCATCGCACGACCATTGCCGACAAAAGGAAAGGACGAGACTTTCAGATCGCTCCTGTCGGTGGGTAAAAGTCCGACGCTGACGATCTCCGGATCGGTGAAGCAGACTGCGGGGATCGCGCGCTTGTCCCATGAGGCATGATCGCCGGCGATGACATTGGCGACCAGGTCGCCCTGAGCCATCGCGCGGTGCGCGAGCATCGGTTCGCCCGTAATATCACCGATGGCATATACGCCATGCATCGACGTCGCACATTTGGCGTCGATGCGAATGTAGCGTCCCTGCATCTCCAGTCCGAGCTGCTCCAGCCCAAAGCCGTCTAGAACAGGCTCGCGGCCGATGGTGACGAGTATCTTGGACGCCGCAACCGTCTGCTCGCCATCCTCGGTCGAGAAGAGCAAGCTTTTCCCATCTACGCTCAGGCCCTTCGCCTGCGCGCCGGTATGGACCGTCACGCCCAACTGCGCCAGGCGGGAGGCAACCGGCCTTGTCAGGTCGGCATCATATTGCGGCAGGATGCGATCCGCTGCCTCGACGACCGTGACCTTCGATCCGAGTTTCGCCATCGCGGTTCCGATCTCAAGGCCGATATACCCACCACCGACGATCGCCAATGTTTCTGGAATTGCCGGCAGCTGCAGCGCCTCAGTGGAGGAAATGACATGATCGCCAAAGGGAAGGTTTCGAAGCCCGAAGGGCCGCGATCCGGTCGCAAGGATAAGATGCTCCGCCCGCACGACGATCGGCTCCGGCCCGCCGGTGACCTCGACGGTCTTGCCATCGAGGATACGAGCTTTCCCCTGCAGGACGGTCGTCTTTGCCTTCTTCAGCAGTGCACCAACGCCGCCGGTCAGCTTTTGGACGATCCCATCCTTCCAGGCCATCGTCCGTTGAAAATCGATGCCGCTCAAATGCGCCGATAGCCCGAGCGGCCCCGCCGACAGCGTCGTGACCCTATGGGCTTCCTCCGCGGCATGTATCAGCGCCTTCGACGGAATGCACCCGACATTGAGACAGGTCCCGCCAAGCGCGTTCGCCTCCACAAGCACGGTGTCCAGACCAAGCTGACCGCATCGGATGCCACAAACGTAGCCGCCTGGGCCGCCGCCGATAATAAGGACTTTGGTTTTGATCTGTTTCATGTTCAGCGTCCGATAAAGATCATCGCGGGCGTCTCCAGCAGCGTCTTGAGGCGCTGGATGAATTTTGCCGCATCCCAGCCGTCGATCACCCTATGGTCGAAGCTCGCGGAAATATTCATCATCGTTCGCGGGACGAACTGCTGACCGTCCCACATGGGGCGCACGGCCATCTTGTTGACGCCAAGGATCGCCACTTCCGGATGATTGATGATTGGCGTCGTGGCCAATGCGCCGAGCGGACCGAGCGAGCTGATGGTGAAGGTCGACCCGCTCAGTTCCTCGCGCGTCGCCTTTCCGGTGCGCGCCGCTTCGGCGAGACGCGCGATTTCCCGCGCGGCCGCAAAGGGCTCCAATGCCTCGGCATGCCGCAGCACCGGCACGACAAGCCCAGACTCGGTCATCGTGGCAATACCTAGGTGCAGGCCAGCAAAGCGGGTAATCACGCCTGCCTCGTCGTCGAAGTGAGCATTCATTTCCGGATGATCCGGCATCGCCTTGGCAAGAGCGGCGATGATGAAGGGCAACACGGTCAGCTTCGGTTTCTCGCCCCGGTCGGCATTCAGCTTTCCGCGCAGATCCTCCAGAGAGGTGACGTCGACCTCCTCGATCACCGTGATATGCGCGATCCGCGCGTTGGCGAGCGACATCCGTTCGGCAATTTTCCGGCGAAGGCCGATCACCTTGATCTGCTGCTCGCCGCTGCGGCGGCTTTCGGCACGAGGCGCCTCAGCCACCTTCGATCGCGAGCCGCTCTGTTGGAAGACGGCGTCGAGGTCCTCGTGCGAAATCCGGCCCGCAGGGCCTGTTCCCTTGACCTGCCGAAGATCGACGCCGGCGTTTCGCGCACGCCAGCGAACTGACGGCGCGGCAAGCGGCTCCTCGCCTTCCGGACGGGGAGCCGTGGCCGGGCCACGGGGCGTGGAAGGAGCCACGTCGGAAGGCGTAATGGTAGCTGAGGACGCAGCCGGTATTTCCGATCTCTCGCTTTCCTCGGATGACTTGTCCGAAAGCTGTACGCGATCCGCCTCCTCGTGACCCCTTTCCGGCGCTACAGGTTCGTCGCTGTAAACGGCGTTCGCGACGTCGGCTGTCTGCGTGCCCTCCGCAACCTCGATGCGGACCAGCTCGGAGCCGACCGCGAGCGTATCCCCGACCTGGCATCCCAAGGCGACGATCGTCCCGTGATACAGCGACGGAATTTCCACCGTCGCCTTGTCGGTCATGACGGCCGCGATCACGTCATCCTCGCGAATATCCGACCCAACCGCGACCTGCCATTCGAGCAGCTCGACCTGCGTGATGCCTTCCCCGATATCGGGCAGCTTAATCGACAGAATTGGCATCTATGCCTCCATCGTCTTCTTGATCGCGCGGGCGACACGCTCGACGCTCGGAAAATAATCCCACTCCTGCGCAAGGGGATATGGGGCATCCCAGCCCGTTACCCGCAGGATCGGCGCCTTCAGGTGCCAGAAGCACGCCTCCTGAACCTCGGCGATCAACTCGGCTCCGAAACCGCTCGTGCGGGTCGCTTCGTGGAGGACCAGGCAACGCCCCGTCTTCTTGACGGAGGCCTCGATGGTCTCGTGGTCGAGCGGGAGGAGCGTTCTCAGGTCGACGATCTCTGCGTCGACACCGCTTGCCTTGGCTGCGGCCTCGGCAACATAGACCATCGTGCCATAGGCAAGGATCGTCAGCTGCGTTCCCGGGCGGCGGATGGATGCCTTTCCGAGCTCTATCCGGAAATAACCCGGCGAAACCTCGCCGTCGGGATGGGAAGACCAACTGAGCGACGAGCCCGAATGATTGCCGTAGAACGGCCCGTTATAGAGCCGCTTCGGCTCCAGAAAGATGACCGGGTCGGGATCTTCAATTGCGGCGATGAGCAGGCCTTTGGCGTCCCGCGGCGTCGATGGCACAACCACCTTCAACCCGGCAACGTGCGTAAAGAGCGCCTCAGGGCTCTGGCTATGGGTCTGCCCGCCGAAGATGCCTCCCCCCGTTGGCATGCGAACGACGAGGGGGCAGGTAAATTGCTCGTTCGAACGATATCTGAGGCGGGCAGCTTCCTGGGTAATCTGATCATAGGCGGGATACATGTAGTCGGCGAACTGGATTTCCACACAGGGCTTCATTCCCTGAGCGGCCATACCGACAGCCAATCCGACGATTGCGCTCTCGTTGATCGGCGTGTCGAATACACGCTCTTCACCGAACTTCGCCTGCAGGCCGGAGGTGCATCGGAACACCCCGCCGAAATAACCGACATCCTCTCCGAATATGATGACGGCCGGATCGCGTGCCAGCATGACGTCCATCGCATCGCGCAACGCTTCAATCATCGACATTGCCGGCATATCAGTATCCCATTTCCTGGCGTTGACGACGCAGATGTTCCGGCATCTCGGCGTAAACGCCTCTGAATATCTCCGCCGGCGACAAGGGCTGCGGGTTCACGAAGGTGCCGTGGCTTTCGACCAGTTTCTGCGCCTGCATGACCTCATCCACGATTTCAGCTTCGGCCTGAATGTGGCGCTCCTCGCTCCATTGACCTTCGACGATCAGATGCTCTTTCAGCCTTTCGATCGGATCGCCGAGCGGCCATGCAAGCGCCTCGTCCTTCGGCCGATAGGCCGAGGGATCGTCGGAGGTCGAATGCGCCCCGACGCGGTACGTAAACCACTCGATCAACACAGGTCCGAGACCGGAGCGGACCCGCTGCAGCGCCCATCTCGAGGCAGCCACAACCGCCAGATAGTCGTTGCCGTCCACCCTTAAGGCGGGAACCCCGTAGCCAAGGGCGCGCGACGCATACGTCCGGCCGGCCCCGGAGGCGACGCCGGTATAGGTCGAAATTGCCCACTGATTGTTGACGACATTCAGAACAATCGGCGGCTGGTAGACGGAGGCGCAGAGAAGGCCGCTGTGAAAATCATTGGATGCCGTCGCGCCATCTCCTATCCAGCCCGCGGCGATGCTGTCGCTGTTTTGCAGCGCGCATGCCATGGCCCAGCCAACGGCTTGCACGAACTGGGTTCCAAGGTTGCCCGAGATCGAGAAATATCCGTAGTCGCGGGCCGAATGCATGGTGGGGAGTTGCCGACCCCCGATGGGATCAAGCCGATTGCCATAGATCTGCCCCATAAGGCTTTCGATCGGATACTCGGCGGCCACCAGCAAGGACTGCTGCCGATATGTCGGGAAATTCATGTCTCCCGGCCGCAGCTGCCGCTGGAAGGCGCATCCGATCGCTTCCTCGCCGGCGCATTGCAGATAGAAGGAAGTCTTGCCTTGCCGCTGTGCGTTGAGAAGCCGCTTGTCGATCGCGCGCATGCGCAGCATATCCCGGAGGCCGCGCCGAAGCTCGTCTGCCGACAGATCCTCCAGCAGAGCCACCCACGGCCCGACCGCGCGACCGTCTGCATCGAGAATGCGGACCATCCCCTCGGCGTATGGCCGTGAATTCTCGGCCGTCAGATCCACAGGCGGCACATCAAGTGTCCCGGCAGGCGGTATCCTTATCCTGGAGAAATCGGGGGTCTCGCTCGGCCGGGCCGGCGGATGCGGATGGTTCAGTCTTTTCGCCAAGGTCATTTCGAACCCATCCTCACCGCTGCATCGAGACGAATGATTTCTCCATTGATCATCGGATTTTCGACGATGTGCCGGACCAGCGATGCAAATTCCTCGGGCCGGCCGAGACGGCGCGGAAACTCGGCCGTCTGGACAAGGGCTTCCTGCACCTCCGCGGAAAATCCGCTGACCATCTGCGTTGCGAAGATACCGGGCGCTATCGCGGCAACCCGAATGCCCGACTTTGCCAGATCACGCGCCATCGGCAGCGTCATTCCGACGATGCCGGCCTTTGACGCAGCATAGGCGATCTGACCGATCTGCCCCTCGAAAGCGGCGATCGACGCAGTATTGATGATGACGCCTCTTTCCCCATCGTCACCGATCGGCTCGCCGCCGCTCATTCCCGCGGCGGACTGGGAGGCGACATTGAACGAGCCGACAAGATTGACCGAGACGACCTTTGCAAACAGGCCGGGATCATGGGGTAGCCCCTTCGAGACCGTGCGCGCCGCCGGCGCAATTCCGGCACAGTTGATGCAGATCCTCTCCTGTCCGTGGAGGGACCGAACCTGCTCCAGTGCGGCCGTGACCGAGAGAGAATCGGCGACGTCGCATCTGGCGAATGATGCGCCGATCTCCTTGGCAAAGGCGGCGCCGGCTTCGGCATTCAGATCGAGTATGCCAACGGGAATACCGGCTGACGCCAGCATGCGCGCGACTGCAGCGCCGAGTCCGGACGAGCCGCCGGTGACGATGGCCGGAGTGTTGGTTCCGAGATTCATGATTTCAACCTCTTGAGAAGTTCCCTCGAAATATTGATCTTCTGGACATCCGACGTACCCTCGTAGATCTGGCAGACCCGCACGTCCCGATAGATCCTCTCGAGCGGATAGTCCTGCAAATAGCCGTAGCCGCCCAGTATCTGGATCGCATCGGACGTCACGCGCTCGGCGATCTCGCTCGCAAACAGCTTTGCGATCGACGCCTCCCGCAGGCATGGGAGACCGGCGTCCTTGAGACGTGCGGCATTCAGGGTGAGCTGCGTCGCAGCCTCCAGCTGCATATCCATGTCGGCCAATCGGAACGCAACGGCCTGATGCTCGACCAGCGCCTTTCCGAACGTCTTGCGATCCAGCGCATAGCGCGCCGCATAGTCGAACGCCGCCCGCGCCATGCCGACCGATTGGGACGCTATGCCGATCCTGCCTGATTCCAGCGACGACAGCGCTATCGCCAGGCCCTGCCCCTCTTCGCCCAACAACGCATCCCGGCCGACATGGACATCGTCGAATGTCAGCGGGCAGGTATCGGAAGCTTTTTGCCCCATCTTATGTTCGGGAGGGCCGACGGTCAGGCCGGGTGTGTCCTGAGGTACGTAGAATGCGGAAAGCCCCTTCTTTCCGGCTGCCGCGTCGGTCACTGCAAAGACGATCGTCGCTCCGCCGATCCGGGCCGACGTTATGAACTGCTTTGTGCCGTTGATCACATAGCCGTCGCCGGATCTCCGAGCGGTTGCCTTGATGGCGGCGGCATCGCTGCCCGTGTCAGGCTCTGTAAGCGCAAAGCAACCGATGAAGGCGCCGCGAGCGGCAGGCTCCAACCAGCGCTCCTTCTGTTCGGGCGAGCCGAAACGTTGAAGGATCGCCAGGAAGGGAGCGTTGTGAACCGACATCATCGTGGAAACAGCGCCATCGCCGCCCGCAATCTCCATCAGCGCAAGTGCGTAGGATACATAGTCCGCCCCTGCCCCGCCGGATTCTATCGGGACGGTCATTCCGAGAAATCCGAGCTCGCCCAATTCATTGATGATATCCGCCTCGATCCGCCCCGCCTTTTCGCGCTCGGCGGCCTTGGGAGCCAAACGCGCCTGTGCGAACTTGCGCGCGATGTCCTGGATCATCCCTTGTTCATCGTTCAGAATCGCACTCATCAGGCTCTCCTCTCGATTGCGATTGCCAGTGCCTCGCCGCCGCCGATGCAGATTGCCGCAATACCTCGCTTCAGCGAGCGCTCTTCCAGCGCATGCAGCAATGTGACGATGATCCTTGCGCCGGATGCTCCGATGGGATGGCCGAGCGCGCATGCCCCGCCATTCACGTTCAGCCGCTCCCGGGGGATGCCCATTTCCGTCATGAATGCCAATGCGACGACTGCAAAGGCCTCGTTTACCTCCCACAGGTCGACATCGCTCGACGCCCAGTTGAGCTTGGCCAGCAGCTTGCGGGCGGCAAAAACGGGAGCTGTCGTGAACCATCCCGGCTCCTGCGCATGGGAGGCAGCACCCGCAATCCATGCACGCGGGGCGAGGCCGTTGGCCTCAATGGCATCGCCGCTCGCCAAAACCAGAGCGGCAGCTCCGTCGGAAATCGATGAGGCGCTTGCCGCGGTAATCGTACCACCAGCGACAAAAGCAGGCTTCAGCGTGGGGATCTTCTCCGGCTTGGCGGCTCGCGGCTGTTCGTCGGAGCCCACGACGACCTCGGCCTGCCTCCCCTTCACTTTTACGGCGACGATCTCTCTGTTGAATGCACCGCGCTGTTCCGCCGCCAGGGATAAGGACAGGGATTCAAGCGCGTACTGATCCTGCTGCTTGCGGGCGAACTGATACTGGCTTGCACAGTCCTCCGCGAATTTCCCCATGGAGGCGCCGGTCTCGTAGGCGTCCTGCAGGCCGTCGAAGGCCATATGATCGATCAGCGCGACGTCCCCCAATCTGTGCCCCTTGCGGGATGACCGCAGAAGATGCGGAGCATTCGACATGCTTTCCATGCCGCCGGCCACGACGACATCCGCGGCGCCGGCCGAAAGGTCTCGAAATCCGTCAATGACCGCCTTCATTCCCGAACCGCAAACTTTGCTGATCGCTGTCGCCGGGACGGAGAAAGGCAATCCGCCGGCGACGCCTGCCTGCCTCGCGGGGGCCTGGCCGACGCCCGCAGGCAGCACGATCCCCATCAGGGTCTGATCTATGCGATTGGGATCGAGGGAAATGTCACTGAGCGCACCGGCGATGGCCGCCCCGCCCAGCTCGACGGCCGAAAGTGCGGAAAGCTCTCCCAGAAAAGCGCCCATGGGCGTGCGCTTCGCCGCGATGATTGCGACATTCGTCATTGTTGCTCCTCCTCAACACCAACACGGCCATTATAGACCCATCCTTGCGCATATTCCTATCGACCTTTATTGGGATTACGATGAAGTGAGCATAATCCATGCTCAAATCCAGAAAAATGGAACATGTTTCATGCGCACGCTCGATGAAACCGATCTAAAGATTCTTCGTACCTTGCAGAAGGACGGAAGCCTCACCGTTTCCGAGATTGCCGAGCGAGTGGGAATATCGCAGTCCCCCTGCTCGCGCAGGATCATCCAAATGCAAGAGGATGGTGTTATCCTCGGCAGAACGGTGGCTCTCGACGCTCGAAAACTGGGATTCAATACGACGGTTGTCGCACGCGTGAAGCTGCGTACCCACGAGCGTTCTGCCCTGGAGGATTTCAAGCTTGCAGTGCAGAAAATCCCCGAAGTGCAGATGGCAGTATTGATGCTCGGAGACTTCGACTACCACTTGCACGTGGTCGTCCGCGATATCGACCATTATCAATCCCTGCTCCAGGACAAGCTCCTCTCGCTGCCCGGAGTTCGGGAAATGCAAAGCTCCGTCATTCTGGAGACGGTCAAGAATACGACCGCATTGCCGCTTTAGCCGGGCGCTCCGAGATTTCCGTCGTAGGCGGCCACCTCGGAGCGCCGCCGAGGTCTACGATCTTCTCTTCAGAGCAAAGGCTGCCGCACTTTTCGCATAAAAAAACCGCCGCAGGTTTCTGCGGCGGTCTTTGACTTCAGCGATACGCCCACCTAAGCGGGCGGTATCGTCAGTTTACTTTCTTGGCCGAAACCTTGACGACCTTGGCCTTGGCCGGAGCCGCAGCGATGGTCGCCTTGCTCGCCGGCACATAGCCGGCGCCAATCGCGACGTTGAGCGAGATATAGTCGATCGCGCTCAGCTGAATGGCCTGAACCAGGCTCTGCTGGGCGGCCGTCACGTTGCGCTGCGCATCTAGAACGTCGAGCAGCGAGGACGCGCCGTCCTTGTAGCTTGCAGTCGAGAGCTGCAGGGCCAACTGATAGGACTTGACCTGAGCCCGCTGTGCGGCAACCGTCTGTGCGTCGCGGCTGACAGCCGACAGCCCGTTCTCGACCTGTTCGACCGCAGAGGCCACCGTCTGCTTCCAGACGATATACTGCTCCCGGCTAGCCGATTCCGCGCTCTTGACGCCGGCGCGCAGGGCGCCGCCATCGAAGATCGGCAGGTTCAGCGACGGACCGAACGACCAGCTCGTCAGGCCACCGTTTGCTGCGTGGGTGCTGACATAGGACGGCGAAATCGAGCCGCTGAGCGTGATTGACGGGTACAGCTTGGCTTCCGCCACGCCGATCTGAGCCGTCGAGGCAGCGAGAGTGCGTTCTGCAACGCGAATGTCCGGACGGTTGCGGATCAGGTCGGCGGGAACGCCGGTCGTGACGTTGCCACGGAACACCGGCTGGCTGCCACCGCCCTGCATCTGCGCGATGATCGTTGCCGAAGGCACGTTCAGCAGCGTTGCGATATGATGCACCTGCTGGCGGTAGCTGATTTCATAGCCCGGGACCAGGGCCAGCGTCTGGTTGACGAGGCCTTCGGCCTGAACCACGTCGAGGCGGGATGCGGCACCAGCCTCTAACTGGAACTTCGTCAGCGAAAGCGTGTCGCGGCGTGACTTCAGGTTTTCCTGAGCGATCGAAATCAGCGCCTGGTAATAGCGGGCGTTGACGTAGCTGTTGGCAAGATCCTGCAGATAGGTCAGGCGCGCAACGTCGACGCTGGAGTAGGCCGCGTCAAGCGAAGCGTTTGCACCTTCCCGCGCCCGGCGGTACTGGCCCCACAGGTCAAGCAGCCAAGACACCGAGGCGCTGCCGCTGGTGGCGTTCTTCGTTTCGGTCTGCGTCCGCAACGACCCCTTTTGGCCGCTCGTCGTATGGTCGCCAGAAAGAGTGAGGCTTGGGAGGCCACCTGCACCTGCGGTTACGACGGCGGCTTCCGCCTGGTTGATGCGCTCCAGCGACTGCTGGATGTTAAGGTTCTGGGCAAGTCCCTGTGCGGCGAAGGCATTCAGCTTGGAATCACTGAAGGCGGTCCACCATTGCGAGCCGGCGACATCGCCGTTCGCCTTCAGGCCACCCTCCGAGAATTTGGCCGGAAGCGGCATTTCCGGTGGCTTGTGGTCTGGGCCGCTCACGCAACCTGCCAAAACTAGCAGCAGGGCGGGGGCGGCAGTACGAATGGAAACCATCACTTTCTCCCACAACTCAATTCGCTTATTAATAAATTTCGGAATCGAAATAATCCCGGCCTTAAGTTTCGATTTCTTACACAATGTTAACGGTAAGACGCTAGTACCCCGAAGGAAGAAAGAGAATTCCGCGCCTAGCTGTGTCCCCACGCACACGCTGGCGATTGGCCGAAATGCTATCAGTATGGTCGCCACGAAGACCCTCGATAGGGTTCGCAAGCGTCGACGCCTGCCAGCATCTATTTCCATATGCAATTGAAAAATATCGGATATTCCCACTTATTGGGATAAGGTGCCAGCGCGATATCGGGTTCTGGAGCACTCATCGGGATACCGATGCGCCAGACTGTCGCCTGGATCGGGCGTCGCAGCCCGCCGAAACGGGAAAGTGGAAAACCGAGCCAGAACGCCGTGCCCATGTGCCGGGCGGCAGGCCCCACAGATAAAGACAGCTTCATTGATTCTCGCCGGGGTTGGCGAGCTGTGCTCGATCTCCACACCTACGAGCAGCATCGCGAGGTAACTACGCCATCTGTGTGGCAATGCCGGCTTCGAATTGAGCTCCACGCCATATGACCGATGCTTCGGGATCTGCGAATAGCAGCCGCAAATGAGCTATGAGCTGGCCGGCGCGCGGATCGGCCAGACGATAGACGACAGCCTTCGCGACCCGTCTTCCGATAATGATGCCGGCATCTCGCAATTCGCCGATCTGCTGTGAAAGCGTCGGCTGATGAACATCGAGAATCTCTTCCAGTTCGCCCACGGTCCTCGCACCTTCCATGAGCACGCACAGAATCGCCAGCCGAACCGGGTTCGCCATGGCTTTCATGAAATCCGAGGCCGTACCAATGGCGCGACATTTGACCTTGGGTTCGTGCGGTCTGCGCTGTCGCCCCTGATCGTCTTCAGTTTTGGTCATCCGTTTCGGCCCTCGCATTCGATCGGAATAGTTTTCTCTTTCTTGGGGAATTTTCAGCGTCGAATTTCTCGCCAGCAATTCTCTACTTATTATATAAATTTATATAACAACTGGCAACGAGGTAAATATCTTGGCTTTCAGGATTGGCCACCATCCAAACAATCTCCACCTGCACCTGGCGTCCCTGTGGCCGGGGGCCTTTGCCGCGATGAACCCGGAATTCATCGCTTACGACGAAGGTCGCGATACGGCGGAAAAACTGGTTCGCGGAGAATTCGATATTGGCGGAACCGGGTCCACACCGCCGATCCTTGCCGCCGCATCCGGGCTTTCGGTCTCCTATGTCGCGGCATCGGCACCCCGCCCGGCCAATGGGGCAATCCTGGTGACGAAAACCTCGACAATTGAAAGTATTACCGATCTCAAAGGCGCAGCAATCGCCCTGGTGGACGGCTCCTTCCTGACATACCTGCTTGCCAGACGGCTGGAAGAAGCCAGCCTGACGCTCGCCGATATCCAGCGCCGGGACATGCCGCCAGTTCCCTCACGGGATGCGCTGAAAGACGGCACCGTTGCCGCCTGGGTCGCGATGGCTCCGCATCTCGAACAATCGCTGCTCGGCGGCGAGTTTCGCGTGCTTGCCCATTGCGGCGACCTCATTCCGAACCGTTCCCTGTTCTGGACCATCGACGAACGCGGCCTTTCCGGGGATGCGGCGGTCGATTTTGCCGGCGAACTGAAGCGCCTCGGCCAGGAGATTGCAGCCGACCCAGAAAAGGCGGCATCCCTCCTCTCCAAATCGGGAGATGAGACGGAACAACGGGCCTGGACGCGCGTCGTTTCCGGCCGGAACTGGCAGGTGAGCGCCATCAACGCCGCACTACTTCGCGAGCAGCAGGCAGAAGCCGACACACTTTTCAAGCATGGCGATCTGCCGGCCAGACTGACAATAGAGACGACAAGCGACAAAGAGATTTGAAATGAACGTACTCTGGTACATGTGCGCGCCGGACGGTGCTTATCCGTGGAAGGCCGAGGGGTCGCGCACCATCGACTATGGTTACTACAAGCAACTCGCCCAGGCCTATGATCATCTGGGCTTCACCGGTGCATTGTTTGCAACCGGCGCTCACGACGTCTGGCCGCTTGCCGGCGCGCTCCTCCCCTATACCGAGCGGATGAAATTTCTCATCGCCTTCCATCCGGGGCTCATCGCACCGACGCTGCTCGCCAAGATGGCGGCAACCTTCCAGGAGTTCTCGAACGGACGGCTGATGCTGAACGTCGTCTCCGGCGATGCCAAGATGCTCGGCGCCTACGGCATGATGCTGCCGCACGACGAACGTTATCTGATGGCGGACGAATATCTGACCATCTGGCACCGACTGATGGCCGGCGAAAGCGTGACCCATGAGGGCAAGTATTTCCAAACGGACGGCGCAAAGCTTGCGCTGCCGGCCGGCTCGGCCATCAAGCCGCCGCCGCTCTGGTTCGGGGGCTCCTCCGACAGCGCGATCGAAGTCGCCGCCAAGCATGTCGAAACCTATCTCTCCTGGGGAGAAACCCCGGAGCAGATGGGCGACAAGGTTGCCAAGGTGAAACTGCGCGCCGAGGCGCACGGCCGCACCCTCGACTACGGCATTCGGCTCTATGTCATCGTCCGCCAGACCGACGAAAAGGCCTGGGAGGCAGCCGAGGATCTCTACGAACAAATGGATGCTGCAGCGATTGCAGCCAACCAACGGTTTGTTTCCAACACGGATTCCGTCGGCCAGCAGCGGATGAGCGCGATGCATGGCGGCATCAAGCCGGACAACCTGCGTGACCTCGAAATCTCCCCCAATCTGTGGGCCGGAATAGGTCTGGTGCGCCCCGGACCGGGGACTGCAATCGTCGGCTCGCCGGATACGGTGATCCGCACGCTGGAAGCCTATCAGAAGGTTGGCGTCGACACCTTCATCCTCTCCGGCATGCCGCTTCTGGAGGAAGCCTATCGCTTCGGCGAACTCGTTCTGCCGCGACTTCCGGTCGAGCGCGCCGCGCCGGAGCGCAAGCACTTCACCTGGTCGACGCTGTTTGATCGCGATCTTGGTGGAAAGCCCGCGCAGCATGGCTGAAATTTCGACCCTGGATCGAGACGTCTCCCGCCATGACGGCAGTGCCCCGCCGCGTGGACTCGCCGGCAAGAGATTGGCGCGCTTTGCAGCGCGTCTCGTCTCGCCGGTCGCAATCATCATTGTCTGGCAGATTGCCAGCATGACCGGACTTCTGCCGCCGCGCATCCTTGCTTCGCCCGGAGAAATCCTCGGCGCGGCAAATCGATTGATCATGTCGGGAGAACTGATAACAGGCCTTGCCGTCTCGTTCCTGCGTGTTCTGCTCGGCTTTACCATTGCCTTCATCGTCGGTGTCGCGCTGGCGCTTGTTGCAGGTCTCTCCAGGTTTGGAGAGAGCGCGATCGACCCGCCGCTTCAGATGCTGAAGGCCATGCCCTTTCTCGGCCTCCTGCCGCTCTTCATCCTCTGGTTCGGGATCGGTGAAGCGCCGAAGATCGGCCTTGTCGCATTCGGCTCGGTCTTTCCGATCTATCTGACCCTGCACGGCGGCATTCGCGGAATTGACCGCAAACTCGTCGAAGCCGGGCGCACGCTCGGTCTCGATACGTTCGGCATCATTCGCCACATCGTCATTCCCGGCGCGCTGCCCTCGCTTCTGATCGGCGTTCGATATGGCCTGAGCGTTGCCTGGCTGAGCCTCGTGGTCGGTGAACAGATCAATGCGTCGAGCGGTATCGGCTATATCATCACCTACGCCCGAGATTTCCTGCAGACGGATGTCATCGTGGTCTGCCTCATGGTCTATGCCATCATGGGACTGCTGACGGATGGTCTGGTGCGCTTGATCGAGGCCTATGCGCTGCGCTGGCGCCCACAGGTGATCGCATGACAGCTCTGGTCGATATTCGCGGTCTCACACGCTCTTTCGGCGGCCCAGCCATCCTCGACGGTATAGATCTTACGATCGAAAAGGGAGAATTCGTCGCCCTGCTTGGTCGTAGCGGCTCCGGCAAATCCACCTTGCTGCGCGTGCTTGCCGGCCTCGATGCCGCGCCGGCCCGGCAGTTGCAACTCCCGCAACGCCGCTCCGTCGTGTTTCAGGAGCCGAGGCTGATGCCGTGGAAGAGCGTGATCGACAACGTCACACTCGGCGTCAGACATCAGGATGCCCGCTCGGTTGCGATGCAGGCGCTCGACGATGTCGGCCTGTCGCATCGGCAAAACGCCTGGCCGCTTACCCTCTCCGGGGGCGAGGCGCAACGCGCGGCTCTTGCCCGTGCGCTCGTGCGTGAGCCCGAACTTCTGCTATTGGACGAGCCTTTCGCCGCTCTCGACGCGCTGACCCGCCTGCGCATGCATGGGCTGGTGTTCGATCTCTGGCGAAAGCACAGACCCGCCGTGCTGTTGGTCACCCATGACATCGGCGAGGCCATTACACTCGCCGACCGCATCCTCGTGCTCGATAACGGCCGCTTCGTCCGGGAGATACCCGTCACCCTCGACCATCCCCGTCGCCGCAGCGACCCGGAAGCAAGTCGCATTGAAGCCGAGCTTCTGACAGAGCTCGGCGTCGAACCGTCCCATGCCTGATATTTATCGCTCCAAGCCACGCCATTTCGGCAGATCGGAACCAAGAAAATGATCACCAAGCGCAAATTCCTCATCGCCATGGCGGTGACGGCCGCTGTCGCGAACCTGACCTCTGTCGCTCGGGCTGCCGATCAGGTCGTGCGTATCGGCTGGCTCAGAGGGCCAAACGATATCACTCTCGCCAAATCGCGCGGCACGCTTGAAAAGGCGCTTGCCGAAAAAGGCATCAAGGTGGAATGGGCAGGTCCCTTCCCCGCGGCAGCTCCCGCCTTCGAAGCGCTCAATGCCGGCAGTATCGACATAACAGCCGGCAGTTCGACATCCGCGATCGCAGCACTTGCCGCCAAGATCCCGCTGGTCGTCTTCGCCTATCAGAAAATGGCGCCGGGTTCGGAAGGGATTGTCGTCAAGAAGGATTCCAGCATCAGTTCGATCAAGGATCTCGCCGGCAAGAAGGTTGCGGTCAACCGCGGCGGCACGGGCGAATATCTGCTCATGCAGGGTCTTGCGACCAACGGCATCGATCCGAAGAGCGTCGAGCGCGTCTATCTCAGTCCAAGCGACAGCGGCCCGAGCTTCGTCCAGGGCCATGTCGACGCCTGGGCGACCTGGGACCCCTTTCTGACCATTGCGGAAAGGGCCTATGATGGAAAGATCGTTGCCGATGGCGCAACCATCCGCTCCGACAATGCCGTCGTTCTGGTCGCAAGCAAGGAATTCGCCCAATCCAAGCTCGATCAGCTTCAGCTCGTCTTCGACGTCATCAAATCGGAAAATGCCTGGGCCATTGCCAACAAGCCGGAAGCCGGCGCCATCTGGGCCAAGGAAATGAATGTGCCGGCCGATCTCGCCCAGAAGATCGGCGAGAACAATGCCGTCCCGACGACAGCTGTCTCGAAGGCCGATGCGGAGCAGATCGGCAAAGTGGCGGAATGGTATGCCAAGAACGGCATCATCCCGGCCGCTCCGGATGTCGCCTCCGGCGTTGTCACGCTGAAATGAGCAGGCGCGAACCGGCCATGCCGCCTCGAACAGCTATCGGGACAGCATGGCCGGCTTGCAACAATTCATGGAATTAACGATTCGGAAGAGTACGTGGCGGCCTCCCATCCCGAATGCGTGAAGGCAAAAGCCTCGGGGGAGCGCGCAACGACATAGGCTACACCGCTCGACACATCAATTGGCGACGGCCGCGACAACGGTCGGCTTCTGAATGATATCGACCCAAAGCCCGGTATCATCGGTCGCCTGTCGCTTGAGGTAGTGATAGGGCGTTTGCGTCCAGTTCTTCACCTGGTCGGTCAGATTATCGAGAATGAAATCACCGCGATCAGTACGAACTGTGACAACCGCATGCCCCTCTCCATCCGGAAGACGGACAACGGTGATGAGCAGATCGGCAAGCGATATGCCCTTTTCCATCAATTCCCGACGCTTCTCGAGCGCATAGTGCTCGCAATTGCCCATGCCGTCGTCGGGATAGTTCCAATATTGCACCACGCCATAATGATCGAGGTCGCTGACCGGCTTGACCCATTCATTCACGGAGGTGTTGACCGCGACGATCTCATCCCAGAGCTTCTTGTTAATTGCAAGCGGGCGCAGGTCACTGGGGTGGATCGAGCATTCGTCGGGCCGCCGCTTGCAGAATTCATAGTGCCCGATCGGCTGCGATGTTACCGATCCCGTCGGCATGAACGGGCTTGATGCCGCTGAGGCACCCGAGTCGTATCCCAACAATGCAGCAGTAAAAGACAGAGCCAGGAGGATGCTCTTGCCTGCAGAGAGAAGGTTGGCTGGCCGGACGACGCAAAACATACAAACGCCTTTGCCTGAGGGAACAAGTTAACAAAGGGTTAAATTCTGCCGTTCGAGAAGTCAATTTCGCGCCTCGGTCCGCGGCGTAAATCTTAATTATTGGTTAACACGCCAAGGCGCTCGACCTGCACGGGCGAGCGGGCAGCAGCACCACCCATGGTCGACTTGATGCGCAACCAGCGCATCGCGAACCGTGGACAAGACGACACGCGCGTCTCCGGACAGCATTCACTGCCACACTTTTTCGGCGGCTCTTCAAATGGCGCTAGACGGCAACCTCATGGCCAAGGTCGAGAAGCTCGCCGGCTGGGATGCGGAAGAACTCCGTCATGTGGGCACTATTGCGCATCAGCGCGGCAAACGAGGCCTGTTGCCAGTAGGGCAAACCGTGACCGTCCTCCCGTCGAACGATCTTTTGCGTACCGATGAAGTAATTGACGCTCTCAAGGTCGACGGGGCAGTCGAGCGCTGCGATTTGTCGAACGAGGGCGGGAATATCGGGGCGCTCCATGAAGCCATAACGCGTGACGGCGCGCCAGAAGCCGGGCGCTTCTTCGGAAAAGACGACGCGGTCGGCCTCAGCCACCCATGGCACGGATTCCGTCCGCAAGGTGATCGTCAGCACCTTATGATGCAGCGAATTCGAATGCTTCACATACCACTGGATCAACAAGGGCGTGTTGGCCGTCGAGCGTGTCAGGAAGACAGCCGTGCCGGGCACGCGCGCGATCTGCCGCTGTGGCAAGCTGGCGATGAAATCGCCGACCGAGATAGGATTCTCCTCCATGCTTGCCGTCATCGCGAGCACGCCGCGATGCCAGATGTACATGACCGCATAGACGATGGCGGCAAGGATGAGGGGAACGTAACCGCCATCCAGCAGCTTCGACAGGTTCGATATGAAGAAAGCCATGTCCACGACGAGAAACAGGCCGGCAACGACGACGCTGACGAGCAGACTCCAGCGCCATATCTCCCGCATCGCCATGAACAGCAAAGCCGTCGTCATCAGCATGGTGGCGGACACGGCAATACCATAGGCCGCGGCCAAATTGTCCGACTTCTTGAAAGTCAAAGCGAGGCCGATCGTGACGATCATCAGCAGCCAGTTGACCGCCCCGACATAGATCTGGCCATAACCCTCGGCGGAGGTCTGCATCACCTTCAACCGCGGCATCCATCCAAGTGCTATGGCTTGCCGCGTCATGGAGAATGCGCCGGTGACGATCGATTGACTAGCGATGATCGTTGCCACGGTCGACAACAGGATCAGCGGCAAGGTCAGGCCTGACGGACAAAGGCGATAGAAGATATTGCCATCAGTCGGCGCGCCGGCAAGGACGATCGCGGACTGCCCCGCATAATTCAGAACAAGACTTGGAAAGACGATAAAGGACCAGGATAGCTTGATCGGCCCTGCGCCAAAATGCCCCATATCCGCATAGAGCGCCTCGGCGCCCGTAACGCAGAGAAAGACGCCGCCAAGCACGAGAAAACCGATGCTGCCATGATGGAGCAGATAGGAAAGGCCGTTCAAGGGGCTCAATGCCCACAACACAGCCGGATGCTGCGCAATGCCCCATATCCCCATCAATGCCATCGCCAGGAACCACAGGCTCATGATCGGGCCGAACGCGCGCCCTATTCGCGCCGTGCCGAACGGCTGGATGAGAAACAGCCCGAGTAGGATCGCGACCGTCAGCGGCAGGACATAGGCATGCAGCGATGGGGCAACGATATTGAGGCCCTCCAGCGCCGAAAGCACCGAGATCGCCGGCGTGATCGCGCCATCGCCATAGATCAGCGCAGCGCCGAACAGCCCAACGGCAACGATAAGCGGCCGGGCCTGGCGCTTGATGCCGAGCAGAGCCATGAGCGCGAGTATTCCACCCTCGCCATCGTTGTTGATCCGCATGGCAAAACCGGCATATTTGACCGAAGTCACGATGATGAGCGTCCATACGATCAATGACAGTACGCCCGTTATCGCGGAAGGATCACCGGTGCCGGTCATGTCGAGCACAGTCTTGAGCGTATAGAGCGGACTGGTGCCTATATCGCCGAACACGACACCAAGCGCACCAATGCTTGCCATGACCAACGGCGGCGACGGTTTGGCCGAACGATCGCTTCCCGACATCCGATGCTCCCGAATCTCTTGGGTTAAGGGCGGAGAGGCAGATTAAGCACCTTCATATGAACTCAAGATGATAGACGCCCTTCGTCTCCCCTATCTATGAGGCTCTTTATACCAAGGTATCGGTTGTAGGTTGCCGTCAGAGGAGTATACCGGATGATGTTCGGGATCATCGTGTTCCGGACAAGTTCGGCATGACCGGACGTGTAACGCCACAGAGGACCATATGAACCCGCGATCTAGCAGTCAGCACACGGAAGGCGACAGTCGACGCTTGTCGAACGTCGAGACCGCTGTGCCGACAAAATGCCCGGGCAGAACATGTGACCGCAAGGGCCAACGCCGTCGGCGTTGATCCGCGGCTCCGGTCTCCCGGGTTCGAGCAACTATCGAACCAGGAGGAGGTCGGTATCATGACCACCATCTTCGAACACGCCGTTATGAACGGCATTCATGCCGAACCAATCTCTCGCTATTGTGACGAAGGGCTCGCAGACCTGTTCCCCCGGTCGGCTTGCGCGGCTTCGCCTTACTACCCTCGGCCGATTTACCATCGGGAACGAGGCGTGATCTCGTCCCCCCAATCGGGCTGAATGCCCAACGGGTTCTCTTTATCGAACATGCTTGTCTAGGCCACCACACCGGCGGCTCCTCAATAACAGGTCAAAACGTTGCGGCTCGCCCCGCACGGGAGCAAGACTATGGATAATTTGCAATCAACCGGAGCAAACTCGGCTGTCCTCGACACAGCCCATGTCGGTGATATTCGCGGCGCACTGGGAACCATCAATCACGGCGATGTCGCCGCCCGCTCTACATGGCGCGCCCGACTACTCACCCTGCTGGCGATCCTCGGCCCCGGCCTGATCGTCATGGTCGGAGATAATGACGCCGGTGCTTTCGCCACCTATACTCAAGCTGGACAGAACTACGGCACATCGCTGCTCTGGACATTGCTGCTTCTGGTGCCGGTCCTCTATGTGAACCAGGAAATGGTGCTCCGCCTTGGCGCAGTGACGGGCGTTGGCCATGCTCGACTCATTCTGGAACGGTTCGGCAAATTCTGGGGTGCTTTCAGTGTCATCGATCTGTTCATCCTCAATGGCCTGACGATCGTTACTGAATTTATCGGCATCAGCCTGGCGCTCGACTATCTCGGCGTCTCTAAGATCACAGGTGTTGCAATTGCTGCACTGTTGACCATGGCTGCGGCAAGCACGGGCAGTTTTCGCCGTTTCGAGCGCTTCGCGCTGTTCTTGTGCCTCGGTAGCCTGCTGCTGGTTCCGATCGTGCTTGCGGCGCATGTATCTGGCCACCAGATCATACGCGATCTGACGGTTCCCAATCTGCCGGACGGCAAGCTGTCCGATATTCTTCTTCTTATCATCGGGATTGTCGGCACGACGGTCGCTCCGTGGCAACTGTTCTTTCAGCAGAGCTATGTCATCGACAAACGCATCACGCCACGCTTCATCGGTTACGAGAAAGCCGACCTCTGGCTGGGTATCGTTCTCGTCATGATCGGTGCCATTGCAATGATGGTGTTCTGCGCAGCGATCTTTCAGGGACAGCCGGAGTTCGGCAACTTCACGGATGCCGGTGGCATTGCTGCCGGACTTGGCAAATATGTAAGCCCGACCATGGGCGTATTGTTCGCCATTGCACTTATCGACGCCGCCATCATCGGCGCTGCCGCCGTATCGTTGGCGACTGCTTATGCAATCGGTGATGTCCTCTCCCTCAATCATTCTCTCCATCGCAAGGTTGGTGAAGCGAAAGGCTTCTATCTCGTCTATTGCGGCCTGATCGCTGCCGCCGCGGCCCTCGTGCTCATCCCCGGCTCGCCGCTCGGCCTGATTACGCTTGCCGTGCAGACCCTCGCCGGCGTCTTGCTGCCAAGTGCCACGGTCTTCCTGCTGCTGCTTTGCAACGATAAGGCCGTTCTCGGGCCGTGGGTAAACGGCAAGTTGATGAACTTGTTCACCGGTGCAGTCATTGCCGTGCTCGTGATGCTGTCGATCATTCTGACGGCTTCGGTTCTCTATCCGGATATCACCGGCGAGCAGATCCTCTGGGTACTTGCAGGGGGAACGCTTCTCGGATTTGCTGGCTTCGTCGTAACCGCGACGCTGCAGCGCCGTGCAAAACGCGCACCCGGCCAGAGCGGCTATCCCAGGCTGCTGGAAGACGACCGCTCCAAACGGCTCACCTGGCGCATGCCGCCGCTCTCCGACCTGGAACCCATCCATCTGTCACTGTCGCGGCGCGTATGGATGATCGTATTGCGCGGTTATCTTGTCGTCGCGGTCGGCATGGTACTCGTGCGCGTCGTCCAGCTTGCATTGGGCGAGGGTTGAACCCGGACAAGGCAGGCAGCTATTTCATGCAAATAACGATGCCGGCGGTCTTCATCGCCGGCACTCGCATACCGACAAGGCGCCAGTAGACACTATCAAAAGTATAATTCAGCAGCGGTGACCCTGTATCCGTTCGGGAACAGCTGCCATATTTTAAGATCATTCAGCACCGTTTGATCTGATCAGGCGGCCTGAATTTCAGCAGCGCATGCATATCTGCTAATGCGGTCAGCAGTTGCAGTTTGCTTGCTCGATCGCATGATTACGGCAATCAAAAACTGAAATCGGATGCGACGCCACCATCTGTGTGAGGTACATTGCAAGCACTGACACGTCATTTCAATCAAAAGACTACCGTTGATTTGCAGAGAATTTTTTGATTATACAATTTGTAGTCAATGCTCAACCTATTGAATTATTTAATTAAAATTATGTAATATTCGTCACCATTAATCATTTTCTCAGACATATCTGGCTTGCTTTCTATTGCAGCGCCCAATGCGACGAGCAGAATGCTCCACGCCTGCAATGTTCCCGGTCTTCAGAGCAGGCAACCCCCGACCTATCTCGATCTTCGTCGTGTAGGCAGTCGCCGGCTCGCTAAAAGTCAACGAGCCGCCATGTCATTTCTTCAGAACGCCAAGATCCGCACGAAGGTGCTTTCCATCATCATTCCGATCTGCCTGATCGGGATTGCCAGTGTCCTTGTCGTATCGAGCCAATACAAGGATACGGTTGCGACCTATTCGAATTTCATTGCGAAGGATGAGACGGCAGCGGTGGAAATGGCCAGGGCCAGCCAGCGCGTGACCGCATTGAGCTACAATGCCTACCAGATCCTGATCTACAGTACGAAAGATCCGGAAATGGCGACGTTCTCCAAGCAATATGAGGAGAACAAGACAGTCCTTCTCCAGCGCTTCGCGACAGTTCGGCAATTGATCCCCTCGGAAGCGGACGCAATCGACAAGCTGGCGGCAAAAGCCAATGACATCCTTGCCCTCACGGACCAGGCCGTGAAGGCCGGACTGGTCGACGACAACGATACCGCCGCCAAGTTCCTGAAGCAGGCGGACCCGCTTATCAACAACGAAGTCGTCGCGGTTCGCGAGTGGATCGATACATTCAACAAGAACATCAATGACAAGAGCGACAGGCTGGACGAGCACGCGAGCAGCACGATCATGAATGCCCTGATCGCGCTCGGCGTTCTCTTTGCCGCAGCAATCGTTGTTGCCGTTCTTGTTTCCGCGCGCGGCATTGCCGCTCCCATCGAACGCCTGCGGGCTCGCATGGTGTCGCTGGCCGACGGAAATACGGACGAGGCGATTTCTGGGATCGAACGCAAGGACGAAGTCGGTCAGATGGCGGCCGCCGTCTCCATCTTCCGTGACAACGCCATCGAACGCATCAGGCTGGAGCAGCAGGCCGACGCCAACCGCAGCCTCTCCGAAAAGGAGCGGCTTGAACGCGAGGCCCAGAAGGCCAAGGACGCAGCGGATACGCAATTTGCGGTCGACGGTCTGGCAAACGGTCTTGCCGAGCTTTCGAACGGCAATCTGGTCTACCGCATCGAGCAGCCCTTCGTTACTCATCTCGACCGCCTGCGGGCGGATTTCAACGCCTCGATGACGAAACTGGAGGAAACATTGCGTTCCGTCGGCCAAGGGGGCCAGGCCATCGCCGCCGGCGCCAGCCAGATCCGCTCCGCGGCCGATGATCTCTCCAAGCGCACAGAGCAGCAGGCAGCCTCCGTCGAGGAGACCGCCGCCGCACTGGAGGAGATCACCACCACCGTCAAGGATTCCACCCGCCGCGCAGAGGAGGCAAGCTCGCTCGTCGGCCGCGCGCGGATCGGCGCGGAAAAATCCGGCGAGGTCATGCAGGAAGCGATTGCAGCAATGGCGGCAATCTCGAAATCCTCAGGCGAGATCAGCAACATTATCGGCGTTATCGACGACATAGCCTTCCAGACAAACCTGCTTGCGCTCAATGCGGGGGTTGAGGCTGCCCGGGCGGGCGACGCCGGCAAGGGCTTTGCCGTCGTCGCGCAGGAAGTGCGCGAACTGGCGCAACGATCCGCCACGGCCGCCAAGGAGATCAAGGCATTGATTTCGACGTCCGGCCAGCAGGTCGACAGCGGCGTCAATCTCGTCACGAGAACCGGACAGTCGCTGCAGCAAATCGTCAAGGAAGTCGAGGAAATCGACCGCAATGTGCGAGCGATCGTCGAATCTGCCCGCGAGCAGGCGACCGGCCTGCAGGAGATCAACACGGCCGTCAACAGCATCGACCAGGGGACGCAACAGAACGCCGCCATGGTCGAGGAATCCACTGCCGCAAGCTATAGCCTCGCCAAGGAGGTTACGGCGCTGAACGACCTTCTGGGAGAATTCAACCTGCAGAACGGCCGAAACCATGCACGACCCGTCGTCGCAACGGAACGCTCCAGCCCGGCCGCATCGCCGGCGCGTTCGCTCCGCTCCAAGATCGCCGGCGCGTTCGCCGGCTCCGGCGCGGCGGCTGCGGCTTCCTGGGAAGAGTTTTAATCTATGGATCTCGGCCAGTCCTTGCGGGTCAGTTCGCAGGATTGTCTGATCTCGCAATCAGGGATCGCGCTCACGCTGGCGCGGTCCTTACGGCGACCCGGAATATAGCCAAGGCCAAAGTCTTTCACTGACCCGCGCTATTGCTTCCTGGCTCTGCATATGACGGTCCCGTTACCCGTCCGGGCCTTCTTGTCCGGATCGATACAGGTCAAGGCACTGGGTGCGCAATCCTCCCGGAACTCGTAGGGGCCGTCGGGACCTTGAGCGATCTGGTTGGGGCTCTGAGACGGGCAGTCCACAGCCTCCGTACCGCGTTGCTCGCATGCGGAAAGGGCAAGGCAGGTCAAAATGAGACCGAGAAACTTGTTCATCATCTGCCTTCAGTTACGGGATCACATGGTGGACGTACATCCATTGGCACCACGGACCATCTTGAAACTCGATGAACGAGCGGTTGCGTCGCCAAGTTCAAAGCGATTCCCTTCCCATATAACACCGGGCCTCGCCGCAAAAGCCGCAAATTGCACCCTCCACGAAATTGGAACTATCTGACCCTCAACTGCGCGCCACGGAATGCCGGCTGCAATCTCTGCCGAATCAATTGCGGGCCCGTCCCGACACGGCAGGGCTTTCAATGAATTGCAGCCAGTCGTCTAGCCGACGCCGTTAAACACCACCATCTTGTCATCGGCCATCTCTTCCATCGTCCAGGGAATACCCCCGACACCATATCCCGACTGCCTGCGCCCGGCAAAAGGCATCCAGTCGGTTCGAAAGGCGGTATGGTCGTTCACGAGTACAGCCGCGGCATCGAGATGCCGTGCCGCCTTAAGAGCGATCGCTATATCCGAGGAAAAGACGCTTGCCTGGAACGCGTATGGCAGCGAGTTGGCAATTCGGATTGCCTCGTCAACGTCGCTATACCCGTAGACGCAAGTGAGCGGACCGAAGACTTCCAGCCGCGACACCTTGGCATCGGCAGGCGGATCGAGCAGGACAGAGGGCAGAAGCGTGGTCTCGGACAAACGCCCTCCGCCGAACTGCTTTGCCCCTGCGTCGATCGCCTCCTTGATCCAGCTTGCCACACGTTCGGTCTCGCGCGGCAGGATCAGTGGCCCGACCTCGGTCTCCTTCAGCCTGGGATCGCCGACATGCAGGCCGGCTACCTTGGTGGCAAGCGCCTCGGTAAAATTGGCTAGAATATCATTTTGGACGAGGATGCGCTGCACCGACACGCAGACCTGCCCCGCATGATAGTAGCCGCCCTTGACGATCGTCCCGACGATCGCATCGACGCGCGCACTGCGGTCGACGATGACGGGGGCGGCTCCGCCGTGTTCCAGCGCGCATCGCGTGCCTGGCGGCAGCTTGCTCTTCAGATACCAGCCGACCTTTGCGGAACCGATGAAGCTCATGAACGCAACGCGCTGATCCGTGGCGAGACGCTCGGCAAGCGCATTGTCTTCCGTGATGAATGTCTGGCACCAGCGCTCGTCCAGCCCCGCCTCCCAGAACAATTTGACGATCTCGATGCAGGAAATCGGCGTGGTCGCCGCCGGCTTGACGATGACCGGGCAGCCAACGGCCACGGCCGGGGCAATCTGGTGGATGATGAGATTGAGGGGATGGTTGAACGCCGATATCGCCGCCACGACGCCGATCGGCTCCTTGGTGGTGAAAGCCCATCGGTTCGCGCTGGCGGCAGTCAGGCCCATCGGGATTTCCTTGCCACCAAAATTACGAAGCTCGTCGGCCGCATTGACGAGGCCATCGATGCCACGCGTCACCTCGATGATCGCGTCCGTCAGGGGTTTGCCGCCTTCGCGGGCGATCACCATGGCAAAGCGGTCGCGGTTCTCGAAGAGAAGCTCGGACACCCTTCTCAAGATCGCCATCCTGCGATGCGCCGGCAGCCAGCCATCACGGTCGGCGAAAGTCCTCGCGGCGATGTCGAGCTTGCGCTCAAGAGCGCCCGCATCGTCCGCCGGGATTTCTGCGATGAGCTCGCGGTCAAATGCCTGATAGACCTGCAGGTTAGGCGTCATTTGCGTCCTCCAGAATGGCGGGAAGCCGCTCGCGCAATTCCTTCACCAGCACGCGCTCGTTTTCAGAGTAATCGACGGGGACGTTCACCAGATGGACGCCACCTCCGGAAAAGGCATTTTCAAGAGCCGGCTTGAACTGGCTGATATCGTCGACCCTCGTTCCCTTGGCGCCATAGGACTCCGCATATTTCACGAAATCGGGATTGCCGAAGGTCATCCCGAAATCCGGGAATTCGTCCACCGCCTGCTTCCACCGGATCATGCCATAGGCGTCGTCCTCGATGACGAGAATGACGAGGTTCAGCTTTAGCCGCACAGCAGTCTCGATTTCCTGCGAGTTCATCATGAAACCGCCGTCGCCGCAGACCGCCATGACGCGTCGTCCGGGATAGAGCATCGAGGCGACCATCGCAGACGGGAGCCCGGCGCCCATGGTCGCAAGCGCGTTGTCGAGCAGCAGCGTGTTCGCCATACGCGTGCGATAGTTCCGCGCGAACCAGATCTTGTACATTCCGTTGTCGAGCGCGAGGATGCCGTCATGCGGCATGACCTCACGGATGTCATGGACCAGCCGCTGCGGCGTGAAGCGATCTTCCGTTGCTCGATCCGCGATGCGATCGAGGATGCGCTCTCGCAGATGCAGCAGGGCCTGCGCGTTCGGCAACTTGCCTTCGAGGCGGTCCGCCAGCGCCTTCAGCGATGGGCCGATGTCGCCGATGACTTCCGATTGCGGAAAGTAGACCTGCTCGACCGTCGCAGGCTGATAGCCGACATGGACGACGTTCGGCCCGCCCTTGCCCATGATGAAGGGCGGCTTCTCGATCGTATCATGGCCTATCGTGATGATGAGATCGGCCTGCTCGATTGCCTCGTGGACATAGTCTTTTTCCGAGAGAGCGGCGGTACCCATGTAGAGCTCCGTTCCGCCGGGAACCGTTCCCTTCCCCATCTGCGTCGTAAAGAACGGGATGCGGGTACGGATGACGAATTGCGCGATGTCAGACGTCGAACGCGGGCGTGAAGCGGCGGCGCCGAGCATGAGGAGCGGGCATTTCGCCGCGATGATGAGTGCTGCCGCGCGGTCGAGGGCCGCGTCGCTTGCGATCGGCAGTTCCAACTGATGCGGCGCGACCAGCGCGACCGGCTGGCACTCCTCGGCGGCGATATCCTCCGGAAGCTCGAGATGGACCGGCCCGGGTCTTTCCTCCTGCGCGATCCGGAACGCCTCCCGGACCATTGTCGGGATCATCTGCGGCGAGACGATCTGCCTGGTAAGCTTGGTGAGCGGCTTCATCGAGGCGACCACATCGACCACCTGGAACCGGGCCTGCCTGGACGAAAGTATCCCTTTCTGTCCGGTGATCATCACCATCGGCATGGCGCCGAGGAGCGCGTATGCCGCACCCGTCGAAAGATTCAAGGCGCCCGGCCCGAGCGTCGTCAGGCAGACGCCCGGTTTGCCTGTCAGACGGCCATAGGTCGCGGCCATGAATGCGGCCGCCTGCTCATGCCGTGTCAACACGAGCTGAATGGACGATTTGCGGATGGACTCGACAACATCGAGATTTTCTTCGCCTGGGATACCGAAGATCCGGTCGACACCCTCGTTTTCGAGTGCGGCCACCAGGAGATCTGAGCCTTTGGTCATGGATGGAACTCATGCTTGTTGGCGGATCGAATGATTGATGCCTCCCAAACCGGAAGGCATATCCCGAGAATAGATCCTTTTGCCGGCTAGTCCATCACAGTTTGCATCAGATTCCAGTTACCGCGGCTGACAGAAACTGTGCATTTCCCCTGCAAGGAAGGATCGATGAAGCCAACTCCCGCATCGGGAGCATCTTGCCCATAACTGGGCACCTTTCCCGTATTTACCGCGGTGACATTGGGGCTTCAGACACTGTCCGAGCGCAGAAAGCACATTTTGATCGCAACACCTGTCAAGTTCCGCTATTAGATCAGCTTGATCTGGCGGCAGTTGCCCGCTAGGTTGCCGCCGCGATCAACTGCAAATACATGGGGATATCATGCCAACTGGCACGGTTAAGTTTTTCAACACCGATAAGGGCTTTGGCTTCATTACGCCGGAAAGCGGAGGACCTGACGTTTTCGTTCACGTCTCCGCCCTGCAATACGGCAATGTGCTCAGAGAGGGACAATCCGTTTCCTACGATCTGGGTCAGGACCGGAAGACCGGCAAGTCAAAGGCGGAAAACGTCAGACCGCTCTAATCACTACGGACAAGTCACTACCCGAGATCTCGGGTAGTGCACTCGGGCGCGATGTCCGTCTCCACTTGATGGCCGGGTAGGCCTCAAGCGGCTTGGAGTTATTGCACGCGCGAAAATCGCGAAGCTCCAACCTTCAGTCGCGACTGTACGACCTCCACGACACCGCTTGCCCTTTCGGGTCACGCTCCCACTTCGCCCAGCGCCCTATCGAGAATGTCCATATCGTATGCGCCGGGATTTTTGCTGTAATGCTCGATGAAACTGCGGAGATCGGCGGCTGTGATGTCACCCGAGAGCAAGGTGCGTGACTGATCGCGGGACGAGAAGGTGCCATGAGCCCGCATCTCGTACATGGCGCAGACCAGATCCATATTGGCCTGACTCGCATTCACATTGCCATCCTTGTCGTAAAGAACACCATCCTTGATGGTTCCGCCCGTGGTCTTCTCATAGAGCTTGATGTCGGACGCGATGAGATAGTCTGCCGGGTTGATGGTCTGTCCGCTCGTCTGCTGGGTTGCGGCGTCCGCCCTATCCAGGGCCATTGCCGAAAGCGACGCCTGGAATGCAGAGGCAGGGTTCTTACGATCGGGAACAGGGGCCGCAGATGATCCAGAGGCGGATCTTGCCGCCTCGCTTTGGGCATCGATCATGGCGACATCGCCCAGGGCGGAACGAGCCTTGATCGGGATCTGCATGCCGTATCTGTCTGTCGAAATCTGCATCCCAGCGCAAGCCTCCGAGCATGGGGGGAACGTAATGCAAGGTTGCATTCTTGACTTGCTTGAAGCTTGAGTTGATCTCGCATAAGCTGCAGCCGCGTACGGAATTCTCGCTAAAGGCGATGCAAATCAGAAGAGCGCCCTGCTCCGCAAGGGGCACGGGCGGTAGCCTTTGGCCCGCTTCTGTCGCGTCAGCGCGAGGAACAGTCTGACGGCATCCCTTTCGTCCTCGAAATGATGCGCCATCGTCTGGCCGCCGAAGCCTATGCGGCCCCAGCGTCGGGTGAGACAGGTGTCCCCGAACAATGTCGTCGATATCTCCAAAGAGTAGTAGCGAGCCATGTTCTTCGCGACATTGGTGCGCTCGATGTAGAGATGATAGGGCTGAGCAAGCATGGAAGCAGACTCGTCGATCACGCCGCTGCGGTCCAACGAGTGTTTTGAATCGGTCGGTCAGGTCCGATTCATTTCCGTTATGTATTCGGCCATCTGCGGCGCCGCCTTCACCAAAGCGGCTGCCCGCATCTCTCCTCTGCAGAAAAATCACCAGGGGACGGTTCGGCCCAGATAGTCCAGATACTCCAGCCCCGGCTTTCCGCGCTGATCGAGAAGCACGTTCACCAGGTTCGGAATGCTCTCTTCGATCGTCAGCCTCCCGTCGGGACCGCCCAAGTCGGTCTTGACCCAGCCGGGCGCCATCAGCACCAATGCGCGCGCCTCGTCTGCATGCCGGGCGGCATAACTACGCATCAATGTGTTCAAAGCCGCCTTGCTGCCGCGATAGACCTCTCTCATGCCCGTCGTATTGTTGCTGACGCTCCCCTGCCCCGACGACATGACACCGATCAATCCAGTGGGCGAGACGAGATCCTGCAGGCCTTCCACGGTGCGCATCGGGCTCAGCGCGTTCGTCACCATGACGCGCACGAACTCTTCGGTCGTCACCTCCGCGATGGTTTCGGTCGGCACATTTATCGTTCCGGCATTGACGAACAGCATGTCGAAGACCCGGCCGTCGAGGCGCTGGCGCAGTGACGCAAGCTGTGCCGGTTCGTTGATGTCGAGCCTCTCGATGGTGACGCGGTCGTCGGAGCCGTCCGCCAGATCGTGCAGTTTCGTCCTTGACGGCGAGGCACGCACCGTGCCGACGACGGACCAGCCCTTCTTGAAGAATTCTTCGGCCATGGCATGACCGAGCCCGCGCGATGCACCGATGATCAAGATGCTGCCTGTGGAGTTGGAAGATGATGACGGCATGGGGCATGCCTCCTCTGTTTGCTTATCCTGGGCTCAATATGAAAACTCGTCCTGGATTTCGCCAGGCGCACAAATTGCAAAGAATAGTTGCGTCAAACGCTAGGCATGTCGAGCGATCTGAGCTACCCAATTGTCATGGAAGACATAGACCTCAATCTTCTCGTCGCCCTTGATGTTCTGCTTGCCGAAGGAAGCGTGACGGAAGCGGCAAAGCGCCTCGGCCTCAGCCCTTCCGCCATGAGCCGCACCTTGTCGCGACTGCGTGAGGTGATGGGGGACCCCTTGCTTGTGAGAGCCGGCAGGTCGCTCGTGCCGACGCGATTTGCCGAAACCCTTCAGGATCGTGTGCGCGCCGTCACGCAGGATGCGCGCGCGATCCTGCGACCAGCCGCAGGCGAACTCGATATCACAACGCTTGAAGCCACCTTCTCGATCCGCGTCAGCGAAGCCTTTCTCGAATTACTGGCCGCACCCCTCGTGGCGGCCATGACCCAGGCCGCTCCCCATGTCCGTATCCGCTTCGCACTCAAGCCGGACAAGGAGCCGCATATGCTGCGCGAAGGGCTGATCGATCTGGAAATCGGCGTGCTGGGCGTGCCGGCACCCGAGTTGCGCACGCGGCTCCTGATTCGCGATCGGCTGGTCGGCGTCGTACGTGAAGGCCATCCGCTCCTGGCGGACAGTGCCGTGACAACAGATCGCTTTGCAGCCTGCGACCATGTCGCCGCCTCGCGAAGGGGAGATTTTGCCGATGCGATCGACGGGGCCTTGGAAAGCCGGGGCCTGAAGCGGGCAATTCGCGTCGTGGTGCCCGGATTTCCGGATGCAATGAGAATTGCGGCCTCGACCGATTTCGTCGCCGCCGTCCCCATCTCCTGCCTCGGCAAGAACAAAGTGAACGAACTCGTGACGGAGTTCGGCATTCGCAGCTTTGAACTGCCGTTTGAAACGCCGGAGATACTGATCGCGGCCATTTGGCATCCGCGCGTAGACGCCGACCCCGCGCAACGGTGGCTGCGCAACATCGTCGCTCGCGTGTGCCGCACCGCCTACCCATGATTTAGTCCGGGACTTGATCCGGCAGACGGTTGCGTCGCAAAATGAGGAGCATTGACCCGGATGGCAGTCGACGAGAATTTCTTTCACCCTCGCAGACCGGTTTCGATCGTCGCGCTAGGCGACAGTGGTGAGGCTTTGCTTCTGAGAGCCATTCTGGAAAGTCTCGGGGCCGTGGTGACGCTGCATTTGCCGGCAACGCCGAGCGATTTTCTCAAATGTGTGGATCAGGGAACATCCGCTCCCAGATACATGATCCTGTCCGGCCATGGCGAGGAGGGCGGCCTGGTCTTCGGAGAGTTCGACGAAGGCATCGATACCTCGATGCTTGTCGCCGGATGCCTACCTGCCGAACAGCTCGACCGGAAGATCAATCTGCCTGGCTGCGTCGTTCTCAGCACCGCATGCCTGAGCGGCACCGAAGCATTCGCAAGCGCCTTCCTCGCGGGAGGGGTTAGCGCCTATATCGCTTCAATCGATTATCCGGACGGAGCCGCGATACCGCTCTTCGTGCATGGCTTCTTCTATCATCTGTTCCAGCAGCAGCCGTTGCGAAAGGCGTTTGACTCCGCGAGGACGTTCGACCCTGCCGACGACCTGTCACTTGCGATATTCGAAAAGGACTGAAACGACATCTTGGCCGCCGATCTGCGGAGGTTCTGGCCGGCAACTCCCGGCCACGGGGACTTTTCTCGAGGCGCAGTGTCGGAATCGCGTTCAGCCACCCGTCTTCAGGAAAGACGAGCGATGGAGAGCATCAATGACGATAACGATTACCGCCTTTGAAAGATCACCGGACCGCGGCAGAGGTCTGGCCCGTGACATGCGCGTTCGCTGGGCGCTCGAAGAGGTCGGCCAGCCTTACGAGGTGCGCCTTCTGTCCTTCGAGGCGATGAAGGAGCCCGCACATCTCGCCCATCATCCCTTCGGGCAGATCCCGACCTATGAGGAGGACGACCTTGCCCTGTTCGAGTCGGGGTCGATCGTATTCCATGTCGCGGAGCGTCATACCGGCCTGTTGCCGGACGATGCCAATGCGCGGGCACGGGCGATCACATGGATGTTTGCGGCTCTCTCCACAGTCGAGCCGCCAATCATCGATCGCGCGATCGTAAGGTTCCAGGAGCGCGATCAGGTTTGGTATGAACAGCGCCTAGCCATGGTCGACGATCGCATCAAACAGCGACTGAGCGAACTTTCCGATCGTCTCGGCGATGCCGAATGGCTCGACGGAACCTTCAGTGCCGGCGATCTGATGATGATATCGGTCCTGCTCAGAATAAAAGGCACAGGCATATTGGAGGACTATCGGCATCTCTCCGCCTATGTCGCCCGCGGCGAAGCCCGGCCGGCATACAAGCGGGCTTTCGCCGCCCAGCTGGCGGTCTTTACCGCCGCATCAGGCGATTGACAGAAATCATGCGGCAACCGCAGCTGTGGAATAGCGCCGATGCCCAACCCATGCCGATCAGTCCCTCTTGATGCGCAAGCCTTCGAGGAAGGTGCGAAAAGCGCGGACCACTCGTTTCGATGTCGCCTCCGGATCGTCCGAATGGGCAATCCACTGGGCGGCGCAGCTGCTTGCCGCATTGATGAGGCGAGCGCCAGCTTCCGGATCGATATCAACGATGATGCCCTCTTCGCGAAGGGAGCGAAGGCTTTCCCTGACCGCGGCGATGCAGCCGTTGGCGTTCGGCCATTCCGAGGGATCGCCAAGCACGGCCGGGCCGTCACGAAACATGATGCGCTGGATTTCCGGCTCCAGCGCCATCTCGACATATCCGACATTCTCATCGAGGAATGCCTGCCAACGCGACGGCGCCTTCGACGAGATCTGACAGAGCCTTGCTGTCATTTCGCCATCGATCTCGCTGACCACGGCCTGCAGCAATCCCTTCTTGTCGCCGAAATGGTGATAGAGGGCTCCGCGCGTCAGTCCGGCCGCGGCTGTAAAATCATCCATCGATGCCTCGGCATAACCGACGCTGCCGAATGCCTTGCGGCCAGCAGCCAGCAGCTTGGCTCGCGTCTCGGCAATCATTTCACTGCGAGGTTTGCGCATTGTGTCTCCGTCAATCACTCACATTAGTTCACATACACCGCGTATATTAGTTGACATACGCAGCGTATGCAATTATTTCATTCACATACGCCGCGTATGTTCACGGCCGTTTCGTCCAATCGAAGGAATGATCCGATGTCCAATCCATATAGCGAGATTTTCCGAGCACCGGGCGCCAAGGGCTTTTCTGCAGCAGCCTTTTTCGCCCGCCTTCCCGTCGCCATGGCTCCGATCGGCATCGTGGCCATGTTGTCGCAGACACACGGCGAATACTGGCTCGCAGGCGCCGTCTCGGCGACCTTCGCGCTGACCAACGCTTTTGTTGCGCCGCAGATATCGCGGCTCGTCGACCGGCTCGGCCAGAGCGCGATCGTCGCGCCGGCTACCGTCATTTCGGTCGTTTCCTTCGCCCTTCTCGTCATCGCCTCGAATCAGAACTGGCCGGCATGGTCATTGTTTGCCACGGCCTTCTTCGCCGCCGCCATGCCCTCCATTCCAGCCATGGTGCGAGCCCGCTGGACTGAAATCTTTCGCGATCGCCCCCAGTTGAACACCGCTTTCGCGTTCGAATCCGCAGCCGACGAGCTGGTCTACATCGCCGGTGCGTCCGTTTCGGTCGGGCTTGCGGTCTCGCTGTTTCCCGAAGCCGGAATGATCGTCAATACGATCTTCCTGGCGCTTGGAACAACAGCCTTCCTGATGCAGCGATCGACGGAACCCAAGGTACGGCCGCATGACTCCGAGATCTCGCAACGCTCGGCAATCTGGCTCCGGCCGGTCCAGTTCATCACGCTCGCCCTGGTCTTCGTGGGTGCGACCTTCGCCACGGCCGAGGTGAGCACGGTGGCCATCACCAAGCAGCTCGGCCAGCCAGGCGCGGCAAGCCTCGTGATCGGCGTCTACGCGCTCGGCTCGTTCGTCGTCGGCCTCATCATCGGCGCACTGAACCCTAAAATGCCGCTCCAGCGCCAGCTCCTGGTCGCGCTCAGCGTCCTTGTGGTCACCGCCCTGCCGCTACTTGTCGCCAGCACATCGGTTGCGCTGCTTGCCTTCGCCGTCTTCCTCAGCGGCGTTGCCATCTCCCCGACCTTCATCACCGCCTTCGGGCTGATTGAGCGCCGCGTCCCCGAAGCGATGCTGACGGAAGGCGTGACCTGGGTCATGACCGGCATAGGCATCGGCATGGCGCTCGGCGCTTTCGTGTCCGGCTGGGTGGTAGACAATTTCGGGCCAGCAAACGGCTTCTGGGTCTCTGTCGCAGCCAGCATCCTCGCCCTTCTAACCGTCACCATCGGTCAGGCGAGCCTGTCCGGCAAACGGGAGGCGAACACCGGCTCTCTCGCGCAGCCGGCGGAATGAGCGGAGCGGCCCGGCTGGAGCGAGGCGCGCGTCGCATCGGGGCCGAACCTTCACCCCTCCGAAAAGCGACGATGGGTTGCTGCACTCCTTGCCACATGCTCGTAAATACCGGTCATCAGATCGAGCGTGCTCGCCGCCTCCTCCAGGCGGCGGCCCATATTCGGGACGCCCTGCACGGCTTTAACGAGAAGAGCCGCACGCACGGTCGCATATTGGTCCGTGACGTCCCTACCCTTTTCCGTCACTGAATAGGTGACGCCCGAACGGCCGCTCCCCTTCCGTTCCACCAACCCAGCACCGAGCAACTTTCTCAGGCTGTATTGCATGTTGGGGATGTCTTCCCGATTGGCAAGGCGGGCCAGATCCTTGATGGATTTCGGACGGTCATGCATGCGGATGATGTGCAGCATGGCATTTTCCGGGCCACTCGCCGCAAGACCCGTTACCGATGCCAGGCATTCGGTCTGCCAGCGCCCGAAGGCTTCGAATGCGCGCATAAGGGCGAACTCCAGCTCGGTCAGCTCCACTTGCAACGGCGATTTCGCCAGATGCCAGTTGCGATCGAGGCCCTGCGGTTGGGCTCTCTGGTCATCGGATTCGATGCTCATATGCTTCCTTTTCCAGATGTTTGAAATGATGCCGCAGCGGCGAGCGTTGACAAACTTGAAGTTTCAAATAGAATTTCTATCGTAAATTATACCAAAAAATAAAGGGAACGAAAATGTCGGAGAACTCCATGTTCGCCGCAGGACAATTTTTGCTTGGCACCTTCGCCAGCAATTGCTCCAGCGGCATGAGCGTCACCAAGGTGGGGGAACGCTGGGTTAATTCCTGGGACAACAATCTGAAGCTCGCGCGTCAGCTGGATGAGGCGGGCATCGATTTCATGCTGCCGATCGCCCGATGGATCGGTTATGGCGGTGAGACGAATTTTCACGGCAACGTGCTGGAAACGATGACGTGGGCGGCGGGTCTGCTCGCCAGCACGAACAAAATCAACGTCTTTGCCACCATCCACACTGCCGCCAATCATCCGGTCGTCGTCGCCAAGCAGATGGCCACGATCGATCAGATCAGCCGCGGCCGCATCGGCCTCAATATCGTCGCTGGGTGGAACCAGCCGGAATACGAAGCATTGGGGCTTAATCTGCCGGCCGATCACGAGAGCCGCTATGCCTATGCCGAGGAATGGTTCGATGTGGTCAAGCGCCTGTGGGAAGAGGATCAGACGTTCGACTATGACGGAAATTTCTTTCATCTGAAGAACATACTCGGCGATCCCCGCCCCGAGCATCGCGCGCCTATTCTTAATGCGGCAGGCTCCGGCCAGGGCCGCGCATTCGCCGTGCGCAATGCCGATTTTCTGTTCACGCCGGCGATCGACCTCGGCCGGTCGACGGCTGAAATCGCAGAGTTGAAGGAGCAGGGCAAGGCTGCAGGCCGTAACCTGGGTGTCCTCACCTTCGCTCATGTCGTCTGCCGTCCGTCGGAAAAGGAGGCGCGAGACTATCTGCAGCATTTCGGCAAGGACAATGCCGATTGGGAGGCCGTCGACAATCTGGTGCGCCTGCAATTCGCGCATGCCCAATCCTTCCCGCATGACCTGTTGGCCCTGATCCGCGACCGGATGGCGGCGGGACATGGCGGCTTTCCGCTCGTCGGCACGCCCGAACAGGTCGCCGAAGGTCTGCTTGCCTTGCATCGGGCTGGGTTCGGCGGAACGACCCTATCCTTTGTCGACTACAATGCCGAGTTCCCCTATTTCCGCGATCAGGTGCTGCCGCTGCTCGAACAGGCTGGTATTCGCAAGCCGGCTCAACATTGAGCTTCGGGATGCAAGAGCGCCTCAGATCGTGGCGCTCACATGCCGCTCGCGACCGTAGATGGAGACGAGAACGACGATGATGAAACCGAGAGCCGCCTGTACCGCCGAAGGCTGAAAGCCAAGGCCTATCAACAGCGTGTTGATCTCAGTCAGAACCAAGACGCCGGCGATCGTGCCGAGATAGCTGCCACGTCCACCGACCAATGCCGCACCGCCGACGACGACAGCGGCGATCGTCTGGAAGAGATAGGGCTGGCCGACATCGCCATAGGCCGAGCCGGTGAAACCGAGTAAAAGCACGCCGGCGACGGCGGCGAAGAAAGCCGAAATCGCGAAGGTTACCGCCCACATCCGCACCGGATCGATCAGGGCCAGGGGTGCGGCACCCGGATTGCTGCCGAGCGCATAAAGCCGCCGGCCGTAGGGCGAACGTGCCATCAGCGCCATGATGGCCACTGCCAATACGGCGAGACAGGGTACGACCCAGGGGAACGGCAGCGGACCGACCGATCCGCCGATCGACACGAAATCAGAAACAGCCTGCGGCGCAGAACCGGAGGGAAAGCCTGCCGTCCATAGCAGCACGGCGCCCTGCACGACCATGCCCGTCCCGAGGGTAACGATCAGCGGATGGATATCGAGCTTGCGCGAGACGTAGCCGTTGAAAGCGCCGATGAGGATGGCGATGACGCCGACGAGCACGCAGACGAGGCCGAAATTCCATTGCTCGCCATAGAGTTGTGCGGCCACAACATTGGCAAAACCGATAACGAAGGGGATCGACAGATCGATGCCGCCGAGGACGACGACGAGCGTCTGGCCGACGCAGGCGACCGCCAGCAGTGAGGCAATCACCAGCATGGCCCGGATCGAGAAGGAGGAGGAATAACCGTCGATCAGCACAGTGCCTAAGAGGTGCAGGGCCAGTGCGATGAGGAATGCAACGATGACGCGGCCGCTGGTGCTCGCCAGGAAGCTTTTCAGGCGGATCATGCGGCCCTCCCCTTGACCGCGCGCTCCTGGACGGCCGTCAAGATGACGGCCACGACCAGGATCGCGCCATAGGCGATCTGCAAGACATAGGTGGAGACGTTAAACGAGGTCAGCACGCTCTGCAGCAGGAAGATATCGATCGCGCCGATTGCCGCACCCGTCAGCCCACCGCGTCCGCCCGCCAGGCTGACACCGCCGAGCGCCACCGCGGCGACCGCGATCAAAGTATAGGTCTGGCCGATGTTCGGATCGGCGGAACCGATCAGCGCCGTCAGCATCAACCCGGCGATGCCGGCGAAGACACCCGTTATCACATAGGCGACGAAGCGGACGCGGGTGACGTCGACGCCGGCCGTATAGGCGGCGCGGTCATCGCTGCCGATCGCCATCAGCAGATCGTAATAGGGCAGCCGGCGGATCGCCCACCAGGCGACGGCGATGGCAAGCAGCGGCACGATGGAATAGGTGCCCGACAGCGTCTTCAGCCAATCCGGCGCGGGCCCGACCGGAGCCGGCAGGATAACGAGAGTGACGCCGGTCAGGATGAGATAGGTGCCAAGCGTCGCGACGATCGGCTGGATGCGGATGACCGTCGCCATGAAGCCGTTGATCGCGCCGATGGCTGCACCAATGGCAAGGGCGGCCGGGATCAGGATGAAGGGCGAACCTATGCCGCTCGACAGGAACAGAGCCTGGATGACGATGGCGTTGACGAAGCCCATCAGCGGCCCGACGGAAATATCGATGCCGCCGCGCCCGGCGAGAATGACGGGCGCCGAGGCGAGTGCAGCTCCGATCAGGGGCGCGGCAAGTCCGATCAAGGTGCCCCAGGCGGCCGGCGCAAAGCGCGCGGGATTGAGGAACAGGTTAAAGACAAGGAGCACGACCAGCAGCACTAATGCAAAGCCGCCGCTGCGTAACGCGTTTGCGATTTTGGAGGAGAATGTCATGGTCTTGCCTCCCGACCGAACATGGCCGCAATGACGTTGTCGGTCGTCATGACGTCTCCAGTCATCTCGGCCGCCACCTCGTTTTCGCGGAACACCAGGACGCGATGGCACAAAAGCAGGATCTCCTCGATCTCGCTGGAGAGGATGACCAGCGTCATGCCATCGCGTGCCAGTTCGCGGAAGACGTCGTAGAGAACGTGGCGCGTCGCCACATCTACGCCGCGAGTGGGGTCGTTGAGCAGAAGCACGCCGGGCTCAAGCGCCAGTGCTCTGGCAAGCAGCACCTTCTGCTGATTGCCACCCGAAAGCGTAGTGATTGCCGCTTCCGGCTTCGGCGCCAGAATGGAGAGACGTTCGCGATAGGCTTCGTAACGACGACGGCGCTTCTTGAAGCTGAGCAACCCAAAGAATGCGTCCCGGCCGACCGTGGAGATCGCGAAGTTGTCGAGCACGGATTGCGTCGGAAAGATCCCTGTTGCCCGCCGGTCGCGCGGCAAGTAGGCGATCCCATGGGCAACCGCCTTGCGGAAGCCGGAAACACGGGTTCGTCCGCCGGCCCGTTCGAGATAGACCTCGCCATCGACAGGCGCTTTCAGCCCCGCCAGCGTTTCGAGGAAGCGTTCCTGGCCGTGACCGTCGAGGCCGGCAAGCCCGACGATCTCGCCGGGGCGGATGAGCTGCGAAATCGGCCTGGCGTCCCTCTTGATGACGAGTGCCCTGGCTTCGAGCGTCAGAGCCTCAGGCATGGGTAAGCTCCGCTGCGGTCTGCGGCGCCATCGCCTTCAAGAGTTCGGCGGGCGTCGAGGCGCCGCAATCCTCGGTCTTCACGACCTTGCCCCCGCGCAAAATGGAAATGCGGTCCGAGAGCGACATGACCTCGTCCATGCGATGGGTGATGAACAGCAACAGCGAGCCTTCCCTGGCAAGTTCGCGCATCATACGGAAGACGGATTCTCGGTCGGCATAGTCGAGCGCGGCGGTGACTTCGTCGAGGATCAGGACGCGCGGGCGGCGCACGACGGCGCGGGCAAGCACGACCAGCTGTTGAGCTGCAAGCGGCAGCGAGCCGGCCGGCGCGTCGAGCGACACTTCGGTAATGGCGAAGCGTCTCAGCGCGGCCTCGGCCGTCGCCCGGCGCTCGGCGCGAGGAATGCGGCGTGTCCATAGGCCATCGAGCCCAAGCAAGATATTGTCGGTGACGGTGCGATCGGGCGCGATCAGCACCTCCTGAAAGACCGTTGCAAAGCCCGCCGTCTGGAAAGCCGCCGGCGTATGGCCGCAGAACGGCCGGCCGTCGAGGCGGATCACTCCGCCATCCGGCTGGACAATGCCGGACAAGAGTTTCACCATCGTGCTCTTGCCCGAACCGTTCTCGCCGAGGATGGTGTGTACCGTGCCAGCCTTGAAGGCGATGGAAGCTCCCGACAGCGCGACAGTCTCGCCGTAGCGCTTGGAGACGTTTTCGATTTCAAGCATATCGTACTCTTGAACTGGTGGGGATCGCGGCCCTTTGACCGCAATCCTGCAGACATCATATCACTTGATGCAAGGGTCCGGCGTCTTGGAGTAGTCCCAGCCGATCGTCGGCTTTGCGCCCGTGAAATAGGCGTCCATCAACTCTTCCGGCATCGGATCGGTCGGCGGGACCGGGAAGATCGAGACGGCGTCCGGCGTCATGCAGCTCTTGTACCACTTGCCGAGATCGGCCTCGTGTACGGCCGGGATCGGGATCATCAGTGTGTTGAGCTTCGGCTTCTGGCCGTCGAGCATGCGGGCTGCGACACGGTAGAGCGTCTGCGCGGTCCAGTGCGGCAGCAGCGCATGGCCCTCGAAGCGGTATTTGTCCGGGTTGGCTTTCCAGTAGCCGAGCGCGTCGCCGGTCAGCGAGCCGGTGATCAGCGGTGCCGGGCGATGTGCCTGGGCGAAAGCCTCGGCGATGACGCGACTTTCGCTACCCGTCGACCAGACCGCATCGATCTTCGCCGGATTGGTGGCAATCGCCTGAAGAACCACTGTCTTGGTGACGTTCGCCGTCCAGTTGCCGTTGACGCTGCGGGCGACCTTCAGCTTCTTGTCTTCCGCCAGCGCCTTGTCGGCGCCCTGCCGCTCCTGTGCAACGATCGGATGGCCGGCAATGCCTTCGACCATCAGCACGTTGCCGCCGTTCGGTAGCGCCTTGTTGATCGCCGACATCATGTCGTAGCCCCAGCGGGCATAGTTGGAATCGACGTTGATGGCGTTCGGACTGGTGACGGAACCCGCAGCCGTGATGAACGGAATCCCGGCCTTGGCGGCGGCATCGATCGCATCGTTCAGCGCGGTTGCCGAGCCGGGAATCGAGGTGATGATGGTGCATTTCGCATCGATGAAAGCGCGGATCTGGTTGATCTGCTGGCTGACGTCGTTGTTGCTATCGGAGACTTCGAAGCTCGACACCGTGCCGTCAGCGATCAGCCCGTCGGCGAGACGCTTCAGCTCCTTGGTGACCGTCACGCGCCAAGGATTGCCCTGATACGATTCCGAATGGCACCATTTCCAGGGCTTCGGCGGCGGGGTCCAATTGTCCCAGGCCGACGGCAGGATTTTCTGCGGTGCGCCGTCATACTGCGCCTTCAAACCATCTGGCAGACCCTTGACGACGCTCGCGACATCCTCGGCATGCGCATGTGCCGTCATCGACAATGCCGCCGTCGCGGCCAAAAGGCCGCCCATCCATGTCTTCATCAATCTCTCCTCCTCCTTGGCCGGCCCTCAGCGGCGGCGTGCTCAACCCAAATCGCAGCCTTGCCAAATGCTTTGCAGTATCGCCGCAGATACGCGTCGATGGCGATCCCAGCCAGCAATCCGGCAGACCCGAAGTCTCCAGAAGTTCTTCTTATGTGAATAGATTTTTCACATATGGATCACTTTTGCAAGCACCGCCATCATCTGTTAGGAAGCGTTCATAGGCCGCGCTCCGCGAGAAAAGGTCGAATCGAGGATCGTCACGCCTTGCGCGAAGCGACGACGTGAGGATGATCTATCGCCGCTGCAAAACATAAGGGAGGAATCACAATGGGTTCGAAATATCTGGCTTTCGTCGGCACGCTGAACCGGCCCGCACCCTATTTCCGTAACGCAAGAGGCTGCGGATTATTGGTCTACAGCTTCGACGAAGACACGTTGGAGGTCGAAAAGCTCGCCGAGGCGAACGATATCGACAATCCGACATTCCTCTCGGTCAGCGCCGATGGCAGCCATGTCTATGCGAATTCGGAAATCGCGGGTTGGAAAGAGGGCCTGGTGACAGCATTCCGCTTCGACCGGGAGGCGCGGGCGCTGCATCATATCAACATGCAACCCGCGCTTGGCAGTGTCACCGCCTACAACGCCGTCAGCCGCGACGAGCGCCGACTGTTCGTCACCAACTACAGCATCGGAAGCGGCGGCCCGGACCAGTCGCTCGTCGTCTACGAGCGGCGTGACGACGGCGGCCTGACGCCACCTCGTGCCAGCGCCGCATTGACCGGAACGGGACCGGACAAGGACCGCCAGGAGCGCAGCCATGCCCATAGCGTCACCGAACTTCCCGGCAACGTCCTGATCGTCGCCGATCTCGGCAGCGACAGCCTCGTCTCCTATCGCCTCGGCAATGGCGGCCAACTGGAGCTGCTTTCGGTGACGAAGACGGTGCCGGGCGCCGGGCCGCGACACGTCGCCCTGCATCCAAACGGCCGCTTCCTCTACGCGATCAACGAGCTGAACTCGACCATCGCAAGCTATACGGTCGAGGGTGATAGTGGCCGGTTGACGGCCATCGATGCCAAGTCCGCCATACCGGACAATCTCACTGCGGAGAACCATTGCTCCGACATCCAGATCTCTCCCGATGGTCGCTTCCTTTATGGTGGCAATCGTGGCGATGACAGCATCGTCGTTTTCGAAACCGATCCCGAACGCGGCACGCTCTCGCAGGCCCGCTTCTTCCCCTGCGGTGGCGCCACGCCGCGCAACCTCGCGATCACGCCTTCCGGCCGGCATATCTTCAGCGCCAACCAGGACGCCGACCGCATCTCGATCTTCGAGCGCGATCCCGATAACGGTGCGCTTAAGGACACCGGCAAGGCGATCGAGATCGGCACGCCGATGTGTGTGCGATTTGCGCGATAGGCCTGCTAACGAATTGACTTCGGCGGAGAATTGCCGCCGAGGTCAACATTATCGCGCGTGAGGCTCATGACTTTGCCAACGCGCTAGGCCCTTTGTCGACAAGGCAAGGCATCAGCCTGAAATTCTTACAACCCTCGGCATGTCATTCGGCTGTCAAACATCTCCTCTATTCATCGCGCAGATGGATTGCACGGCTGTGCAAAAGGGGTGATGAATGGAATCCGGTGCGTTTCTGCAGCTTGAGGGGATAGCGAGCAAATACGGCTCGACGCCGGTTCTGTCCGACATCGATCTCAAAATCGAGCGTGGCGAGTTCGTGGCGCTTCTTGGTTCGTCGGGATGCGGAAAGACGACGCTGCTTCGCGTGCTGGCGGGCTTCGTCACCCCGTCGGACGGCAAGGTGATCGTTCGTCATCGCGAGGTGACGCGGCTTCCGCCGGACAAGCGAGGCATGGCTCTGGTCTTTCAGTCCTATGCGCTATGGCCGCACATGACCGTCGACCAGAACATCGGTTATGGCCTGAAACTCAAGGGTGTCTCGAAGCCGGAGATCAAGGACAAGATCGCTGCGATCCAGGCCCTGCTCGGGCTGAGCGGCCTCGGCGCCAGGAAGCCGGCAGCCCTTTCCGGCGGGCAACGCCAGCGAGTAGCACTCGGCCGCGCGCTTGCGGTTGATCCCGAGATCCTGTTGCTCGATGAGCCGCTGTCCAATCTCGATGCGCGGATTCGGCTTACTGTCCGACATGAGCTTAGAGCCCTGCAGCAACGCCTCGGCATCACCGCCATCCACGTTACCCACGATCGCGAGGAAGCGATGGTGATGGCCGACAGGATCGTGATCCTCGATGCCGGTCGCATCGCCCAGCACGGCACGCCGGAGGAGGTCTACAATCGGCCGGCATCCGCTTTCGTCGCCGCATTCATGGGCGCCGAAAATTATCTTCGGCTCACAGGCATGGCCCACGACGATCGCTTCATGATTGCGGCGAGCGCCATAAACGAGGCCACCGCGATGCCGATGCCTCGCCATCCCCTGGCCGACGGCCCGGTGCAGGCGCGCTTCCGACCGGAGGCGGCGCGCATTTTCTCGAAAACAGACGAGATCCCGGAGGAAGGGGTCTGCTTCAAGGGGATCGTGACGACGATGACTTATCCGGGCGGTCACTGGCGTCATTCCATCCATGTCGGCGATCGCGAAATCCTGGCGGATTGCCATCGTGCCCACACGCCCGGAGAGGAGGTCCTCGTGCACGTTCCGCCGGAAGCCCTCTTCCTCTTTGCTGCCGCCTGACGGGCGTTCTGCCGGACCCCGGCAATGAGAATTCAAGATTTCAATACCTCAACCTGAACCATGGAGAAGCGTTCATGAGAAGACTGACCTATGCCGTGTTCGCATTTGCACTGGCGGCCATCCCCGTCAAAGCCGAAGAACTGACGGTGGCGACCGCCGGCGACCAGAACATGGTCGACTACATCAATCAGTATCTCGGCCCACTGTTCGAAAAGACCTATCCCGGCAACACCGTCCGGGCCGTGGGCACAGGCCCGGGAGACGCCGGTTCGCAGAAGATCCTTGAGCGTTTCGACGCCCAGGAAGCCGCGAAAAGCCCCGTGTGGGATATCGACGTCGCTGTCGTCCACGAGAAATTCGCCGGACCGATGGTCACAAAGGGCTATCTCGAAAAATACCGCGGAAACATCGACACCGGGACGCTCGTCACCCGCGACAACGCCAAGAATGCGCTTGGCGCCGATGTCGACGGCTATGTCATGCCGATGTTCAACAGCCAGACGGCGATTGCCTACAATCCATCACTGGTCGCAAACCCGCCGAAAACCTATGCGGAACTCGCCGAATGGGTGAAGGCACATCCCAAGCAGTTCGGCTATAACGGGATCAAGGGCGGCGCATCCGGCGTGAGCTTCGTGATGGGCTGGATCTACGCCTTCGGCGATGGCGACGCCCAGAACCTGATGACCGGCCCTTACAAGGAAGAAGAAACGAAGAAATGGGGCGGCGCCTTCAAGAGCCTTGCGGACTTCACCAAGAACGCGACGCTGACGCCGGGCAATGCCGGAACGCTCGATCTTTTGAGCCGCGGCGAAATCGCCATGGGTCCGGTATGGGTCGACATGTTCTACAGCTGGCAGGCCAATGGTCAGCTGCCGCCCGAGCTGAAGCTCGTCCTGCCCGCTCCCGGCATGCCCGGCCAGCCGATGCATTATGTCATTCCGGCAAAGACCGGCCACAAGGAACTGGCTGAAAAATTCGTGGCTCTGGCAACAAGCCCGAAGGTCCAGGCCGAAGGCATCGTCAAGCGCTTCAACTGGTATCCCGGCATCGACGCAGCGCAGGTGAAGGCCCAGCTCGACGACGCCACCTGGAGCAAGCTGTTCGTGGACATCACCCCGGAAGATCTTGCGACCAAGGGCAAGCCCTTCCCGATCGCGAAATACAACAACGCCATTCTCGAGGCCTACGAGAATTCCGTGAAGTAAGCGATGACACAACGTCCCCTGCCCAGGCGGCAGGGGACGCCCCCAACGCGCCGATGGATTGCCGATGCCCAGACAGCTCATAGGATTGCTCCTCGTCCTGCCCGCCCTTGCGGTGATAGCCCTTCTCTTCATCCTGCCGATGGTGATGTCCGGTGTCGGAGCATTTCAGCTCGAAAATGGCGCATACGGCTTCGGCAATTTCCAGAAATCCTTCGACCTCTACTGGAAAGACATTCTGTTTACGGTCGTGATCGTCAGCCTCTCTTCCGCCCTGGTCGGACTATTCTCCGTTGCGATCGGCGGCTACCTCACGCTCGGCGGAAACCCTGCAGCCATCGCAATCCTGCGCTGGCTTTACCGCTGGCCGCTGTTCATCCCATTCATCGTCGTCGGCCAGATCCTCAGGACCTTTCTGTCGAAAAGCGGATTGATGAACAGCACCGCGATCAGCCTCGGCCTGATCACGCCGATTGACGCGACAAGCCTTCTGGACTGGCGCGGCATCGTCTTTGCCTTTGTCTGGAAGCAGACGCCCTTCGTCGCCATGTTGGTCGCCGGCGCCATGGCTTCGGTCAACCGCGACAATATCGAGGCGGCCCGCAACCTCGGCGCAGGCTCGCTGCGCATCCTTGTCGGCATTCTTCTTCCCCAGGTCGCCATCACCTTGACCGTCGGGCTCGTCCTTTCCTTCGTAACGATGATGTCCGTGCTTTCCGTGCCGATGATGATCAACGCCCAGTCGCCGACGATGCTGACGGCCGACATTGCCTTTCGCGTCAATGCCTACGGCGATTATGGCGTTGCCAATGCGCTCGGCATCATCTCGCTGGTGCTCGCCTGCTCGGTCGCCTGGATCTATCTGCGCCAGAATTTGAGGACACGCGCATGACCTTGATGAATGCGGATATACGATCCCGGCTCAGCTTGCTCTGGTGGCTGCCGCGCGGCCTCATCTTCGGGCTGATTGCGTTCTTCATCTTCGGGCCGCTCGCAAACCTTGTGCTGTGGACCGTGGCGGAAAAGTGGTATTTCCCGCATGCGCTGCCCCTGCAATACGGGCTCAGCTCATGGTTCCGGGTCTTTGCGCCGCGTGGCGGCGCCACGGAGTCGCTGGCGAATTCACTCGTGGTCGCCGTCCTCACCGTCATCGTGTCGCTGCTGCTTGCGATCCCTGCAGGTTATGCTCTCGCCCGCTTGAAGCTACCCGCGCGAGGGCTGATCCTGCTTGCCTTTCTCATTCCGCAGGCGTTTCCCAATCTGACCGTCTACGTCAACGTAGCCCGCATTTTCTATGAGCTGCGCCTGAACGGAACCATTGCGGGCGTCGTGCTCGTCCATGTCTCGCATGGACTGGTCTACGCGGTGTGGATCGCTACGGCCGCGTTTTCGGCAATCGAAATCGAGCTGGAGCAGGCGGCCCGGTCGGCCGGAGCAAGTGCGCTGCGGGCATTTAGGGACATCACGCTGCCGCTTGCCGCACCCGGCCTCATGGCCAGCGCCATTTTCGTGTTTCTGGAAAGCCTCGACGAGTTTACCGGCAGCTATTTCGTCGGCGCGCCCGACGTCAACATGCTGCCCCTGCTTCTCTACACCGCGGCAGCTGGCGGGAACTACCAGATCGCATCGATCACCGCCTTGTTGCTGCTGGTTCCTTCCCTGGCCTTCATGCTCATGGTAGAGCGTTTCCTCAAGGCGGACGTTCTTTCACGAGTGGGTCATTGACAGTGCGCGGCGGCGAACGCGAAGAATCACAACGAGAACGGCGCTTCGTAAGCGCCGAAGATGTCGCACGGCTGGCGGGTGTCTCAAGATCGGCCGTCTCGAGAACCTTCACGCCGGGCGCAAGCGTTGCGCCCCTCACGCGCGAAAAAGTCCTGCGAGCGGCGGAAGAGCTCGGCTATCAGGTCAACGACCTCGCAAGGGCCGTACTGAACAACCACAGCCGCCTCGTCGGCATCGTCGCGACCAACCCGGAAATCGGCTTCCGCGCCCATCTTGCATCCGCGCTGACAAAGGCTCTCATCCAGCGCGGCAACATTCCCATCCTGATCAACACCGGTCAGACGGAGGAAGAGCTGGCCGCCGCCCAAAGGACGCTGATCGGCCATCGCGCGGAAGCGACGATTATCCTCTCGGGCTCGACGCCGGAAAATTTCGTCGATCTTGCCCATCGCAACGGCCAGTCGGTGATTGTCATCGGACGCTCTGAGCCAGGTGCGGATCAGGTCAGGGTCGCCAACGTCGCCGCGGCGGCGAGAGCCGCCCAGGCCTTTGCCGAACGCGGATATCGCCGGCTTGGCCTGGCGGGATCGCAGTCCGGGACACCGAGCATCACCGAGCGCGAAGCGGGCTTTGTTGAGGCGTCCACAACACTTGGAGCGACCGTCATCGTCGCCAGGGGCCGGGATTCCGATTATGCTGGCGGTCTGCAGGCCGCTCGGGAGCTGCTCGACAGAGAGAACAGGCCGGAGGCGATCTTCTGCGTCAACGACCAGGTCGCATTCGGATTGATGGATTATGCGACACGCAAGCTGCATCTGCAGATCCCTGAACAGCTCGCGGTGATCGGCTTCGACGATGTCCCGGAAGCTGGTTGGCTCAGCTACAATCTGACGACTTTTCGCCAGGACCCCACCTTCCTGGCGCGCCGCGCCGTGGGATTGATAGATCGAAGGCTGTCCGATCCGGATGCGCCGCCATTGACGGAAAGCATCGAGCCCGAACTGATCAGACGACAAAGCGCTCCTTAGAGACAGGTTAGGCTTGCCCCTTACCGCCATCGGAGGCGGCATGGCTCCCGATCAGAACATCGGCAAAGGCGCCGATCAGGGAGGACGCGGCACTTCGCCTGCCGATAAGCCCGATCTCGCGATCGAAGCGCGGATCGTTGACCGGCCTGATCGCAATCTTGCGGCCCTGAGGGGAGGTAATACCCCAATCGGGCAGCAGGGATACGCCAAGCCCCTCGGAGACGAGCGCCACGATCGTCTCGGGCGCGTCGAGCTCGAACAATTCGCGGACCGGGATGCGGCGGCTTGCGAGGTAACGATTGACGATCATGCCGGTCCAGGCATTGCGATCCATGCGAATGAAGGGCGTGGAGCGGATGGCGGCGGCGATCGATTGTCTTGACAGAACATCGGGTGCGACAAGCACCAGCGGCTCAGCGCGAACCGGCTGCCAGCTCAGGCTTTTCGGCAATGGGAAGGGCGGCTTCACGCTCACCGCGCAATCGACTTCCTCGGCCTCGAGCATGGCAAGCAGTCCCATGGACGTGCCGGGCACGACTTTGAGCTCGATCTCGGGGTGAAGCAGCGCAAGCCTGCGCAACGTGCCGGGGATGAGGGAGGTCAGCACCGTCGAGATCGAACCGACCCGCAACCGCCCGCGAAGCGCGCCTGCTTGCGCGATCAGCGGCAGATCCTCAGCCCGCGCCACGATATTGCGCATGGTATCGAGAACTGCCTGGCCCGCATCGGTAAGCGCAACGGTTTGACCACGCCGCAGCGTAAGCGTCGTTCCGAGCTCCTGTTCCAAGGCCCGGATCTGCTCCGCCACGGAGGCGTTCGCAAGCCCGAGCGCCCGAGCGGCGGCCGCCATCGACCCTTTCTCCGCCACGGTACAGAAGGTGCGCATAAAGCGGATGTTCATGATTGTCGATCACCCAAATTAACGGAAAATCCGTTTTCTGATGACGGTATTATCATGGTTTATCCTGATATTGCCATCGGCTATTCAACATCCATCGTCTGAACGGAGGCCATCCATGTTGCTGCAGCACACCGCAAAAGGGGTTTACCCGATCGCGCCGACCCCCTTTGAACAGAATGGTGAGATCGATTTCGCCTCCATCGACCGGTTGACGGATTTCTATATGGAGTGCGGCGCGACCGGCCTGACCGTGCTCGGCGTGATGGGTGAGGCCCCCAAGCTCGAGGGCGCGGAAGCGCTCGCGGTTGCCACGCGCTTCATCAAGCGCGCGCCATCCCTTCCCGTGATCGTCGGCGTTTCGGCGCCCGGCTTTGCCGCCATGCGCAGCCTGGCTCGGGCCGCGATGGAGCGCGGGGCAGCCGGCGTCATGATCGCGCCGCCCAATACACTTCGGACCGACGATCAGATCGTCACCTATTATCGTCAGGCGGTCGAGGCGATCGGCACCGACATCCCCTTCGTCATCCAGGACTATCCGCTTAATTTTACCGTCGTAATGACGCCCGGCGTCCTCAAGCGGATCATTACCGACAACCCGTCCTGCGTCATGGTCAAACACGAAGACTGGCCGGGCCTGGAGAAGATATCGACACTTCGGCGGTGGGAAGCCGAGGGTTCGCTGCGGCGTGTTTCCATCCTTTGCGGCAACGGCGGCTTGTTCCTCGACTTCGAGACCGAACGCGGCGCTGACGGCGCTATGACTGGATATGCGTTTCCGGACATGCTCGTCGATACGGTGCGCCTCGCCCAGGCCGGCGAACGCGACAAGGCACATGATCTCTTCGACGCGCATCTGCCGCTCCTGCGCTACGAACAACAACAGGGCGTGGGGCTTGCCGTGCGCAAATATGTGATGGCGCGACGCGGCTTGATCGGTTCGGATGCTCAACGCTCTCCGGCGGGCGGCTTGACGGCAACGGCGAAGGCCGAAATCGAATATCTGCTTTCGCGGCTTGCGCGCGTTGATCGCCGCGCGGCCATTGCCTGAACAGGGAGGTTTATGATGGATCTGGGCTTAAAGGGACGGCCGGCGCTGGTACTCGGCGGCGGTGGCGGATTGGGCAAGGCGGCCGCGCTCGCATTGGCGCGCGAAGGTGCGTCTATCGTCATCGCCGACATTGACCCGGCAGCGGTCGCGGCGTCCGTAAGGGCAATAGCCGATGCCGGCGGAAAGGCACACGGGATCGTATGGGACCTTGCCGATATCGCCTCCATTGACGCGCGTGTTGCCGAGGCGGAAACGCGCTTTGGACCGCCGCTCGTTCTCGTCAGCTTTACCGGTGGCCCTCCTCCTACTCCGGTCTCGGGCCAAAGTCCGGAAGCCTGGCGACGCTTCTTCGACATGATGATCGTCTCGATCATCGCAACGGCCGATCGGCTCCTGCCGGGCATGCGGGCCGCCAGATGGGGACGCCTGGTCACCAGCACCTCCTCGGGTGTCGTGGCTCCCATCCCCAATCTCGGCCTCTCGAACGCTCTTCGGCTATCCCTCGTCGGCTGGTCGAAGACGCTGGCGCGCGAAGTTGCCGCGGACGGTATCACCAGCAACATCATCGTGCCCGGCCGTATCGCCACGGATCGCATCCGCTTCCTTGACGAACAAAAGGCCAAGCGCGAGGGGCGGACGGTGGAAGCAGTGGCCGCGGAAAGCGTCGCCTCGATCCCGGTCGGCCGATACGGCCGCCCCGAGGAATATGCCGATACGATCGCATTTCTTGCCAGCGACCGCGCCTCCTACATCACCGGCACCACGATCAGGGTCGACGGCGGACTGGTGCCGAGCCTGTAGCAACTGAAACAGGAGACTGCCGCGACCCTCGCAGCGGGGTTGTGGCAAGTTTGTCACACGGTGCCTTGGCATTGCGCGGACTACGCGCGTCGAAAGGCCCGTTGCTTGAGGCTGATCCAGTCAAGCAGAATCAGAACTCCCCCCAGCAGCACGAGGGTTGACGCCAGCAACCCCATATTGAGCAGGACGGCTTCAAGACCGAGATCGCGGACATCCAGGAATGGATAGGGGTAGAAGCGGGAGAGAGATCCGTGCACGAGGGTGTAGGCGGAATAGACGGCGGGAAAGACCAGCCACCAGAGCGCATCGTGCCACGAAAGCTTTCCGCGCTCGCTCAAGAAAATCCAATCCACGGCGTAAAGTAGCGGGACGCAATAATGGAGTATCTGGTCTCCCAGCAGTTGCCAGGCACGAGGATGCCATACACCCCTCAGCATCAAGACATAGACGATGCCAGCAATTCCCACGTAGATAAGGAGCGCACCTCGTGTCGACGGCTTGTTCGCCCACCGGCCGAGCGCCGAGCGCGGTGCGATTTCTGCGCAAAGCAGGGCCACGGCCAACAGAAGATTCGACTGAATCGTGAAATAGCTGAAGAAGTTCGCCGTCATCGTCAGCCGCGACACATGCGCACCCGGTATGATGGCGACGTATGAAACGACGATCCCCGATAAAGCAAACAGGGCAAGCAGACAGCGGTAGATACAGGTCAATCGCGCCATGAAACTCCTGCTATCGATTTCACAGGCGGATTGCCTGCCGTTCTCGCCTTCGAGCCTGCTCAATTTCAACACTTTGCGATGCTCTTGTCACTCACGGTGTCGAATATGTGCCGATTACGGCAGCATTAGAGATCACTGCGCCGCAAGCCTTGCCAGACGCTGCATTCGACACGCCATCTTATCCGATTGCCAGTCCCGGGGCGGCATTTTGCGCGGTATTTGGTCTATCGACATCCGAACGCGTCTGCCGCATCGGCTTGAACCGGGATGGATCACCCCTCGGCGATACTGCGGCGAACCCAGTTGATGAAGCTCCTGATACTCGGCTCACTGCGGCGAGCATGCTTGACGTTCAGGTAATAGGCCCGCCCGGTCGGCAGACGGGTGTCGTGCCAGATGCGAAGCCCGCCGTCCAACAGGCGCTGCTCCGCCAGAAAATACGGCACAAGCGCGATACCAACGCCTTCAAGAGCCATCTCGGCCGCGAACGAATAGTGGCTGGCGCCCATCACGGCCGCCTTGTCGAGAAGAGACGTTTTCTGGATGAGGCCAAGATAATCCTTCCAGTCCTCCATGAAGTTGCGGGCTTCGACATCCGTCGTGATGAACGTGTAGCCGCGTTTGCCATCCGGAAAGAGCTGCTCGTCCGTGCCGACCGGCACCAGATCCTCAGACAGAAGTTTCACGCTCCAGAAGCCGTCCTTGATCGGCGTAGTCGTAAAGAAGACGTCAGCCGCCGAATCGCTAAGCTCGGGCTGGTAGGCATGCAGCTTGATCTGCAGCCTGCATTCCGCCGCGTGCGGATAGAGCCTCATTCGCGGAATGAGCCATCCCGACCCGAACGCTGTGCATACCGCGACGCGGAGCGCACCGGCTCTGCTCTTGATACTGTCCTGAACCGAGTTCTCGATCTGGGCGAAGGCAAAGGACAGGGATTGAGCCAGCCGGGCGCCACGATCGGTGAATATCAGGCTACGCCCCGTGCTTTCGACGAGATCTTCGCCGATTTGCGTCCGCAGATAGCGGAGCTGATGGCTGATAGCGCTGCGGGTTATCATGAGTTCTTCGGCCGCTTTCGCGATGGAGCGATGACGAAACACGCATTCGAATATCTGAAGCGCTCTGATATTGCATTGCATCAAGGCTTTCCCCGTCGACTGGCACTTTCGATTGCAGCATGGGCAAGACAGGCAGCGGTTGCGCAGCCGGTTTCGCATTCTGAATTTCGATTGGATGAAGTGGGATGGATTGCTGAGCGCGTGGACGGTTAGCCCTGGATTGAGCCCGAGACAATCTGCGCGCTGAGCAAAGAGCGGAACGCAAAGTCCTGTGTCTTAAGCGGGGCACCCGGAGCAGACTAAGAGCCATAGTCCGGTTATCTCATAAAATTAAGACGAACTCCACCTATATTTGTATATATCTTTGTAATATTCCAAATCTCTATTTAAAGACGCGATAGATCATCAAATATATAAAATATATTTATCATACTATACCTATTAAGATTCCAATTTTTACTACTTAATATTATTATTTCAAGCTAATGTTAAAATATATGCGTTCAGGATTGCCCTATGACCGAATGGCTGAGCCGCCTTCCTGCGCGAACAAGCTGAAATTCAGGCCTCGTCACGATGCGGCGGGACATGCACTGCGACATAAGGTGAGTGCTCGGCAGACGCTGCCCCGCAGCTGAATAGACAGGTTCGTCCGCGGCCGGCTGCCTTGGCGCAATACAATGCCTTGTCGGCTCGATCGATGAGCTGATCGATCGTGAAATCTGGACTTTCATCGCCTGCAACGCCGGCACTGAAATTGACAATCATTGCGGCGTCGCCATGGGGTCGAATAGACATCACCTGTTGACGGAACCGCTCCAGATAGCGGACACTGTGCTCGGGAGAATGGCGGTCAAGGACGACCAGAAATTCCTCACCTCCCCAGCGACCCATCGATATGTTCACCGGGAGCTGCGCGACTGCGGCAGAAGCAACACGCTTCAGCACCTCGTCGCCCACCAGATGGCCGTAATTGTCGTTGATGAGCTTGAAGTGATCCAGGTCCAAAAGAGCAACGCAGAAATCGTGGCCATCTTGCCGTGCTGCGGCAAGGAGTGCCGTTGCACGCTCGTGCATGTGTCTGCGGTTAGGCAAGCCCGTCAGCGGGTCGGTATTGGCCGCCTCGACCAGATGCCGGCGATGGCGCAGATCGACGTAATGCATACGACAGAGAATCAGCAGCCCGAACGCCAATGCGCTGATGGAAACCAGCAGGTTTCGCGTATTGGCCCGCGTCGCCTCGCGCTCGGCGGCGAGCGTCCTTTGCAAGGTCTCGACCTTCACCGACTGGAGATCGGCTGCAGACTGGGCGGACGAGACGATCATATGGCGCGACGTTGCGGCATTCTTCCAATGCCGATAGCCCTCGATATAGGTACCGAAGTCCAGCCGTGCAGCCGGGAGATCACCCGCGCGACGATTGACTTCGGCCCTGAGGCGAAACGGTTCGAACTGACTGACGCTTGCCGGACCGCCATCGTCGCTGGCAACCTCATCGAGGTGAAGGTGCGCGTCGGCGATCTCCAGTTTTCCCAACGCGTCCCGGAAGCGATCGAGATTGTTGAGATAGATTCCACGAAAGCCATGCACTGTGGCGAGCAGGAAGCGATTGCCCTCGACCGTTTCGTCATCGATGACGATCTGATCGAGTTCCGGTGCGGCAGCATCGTTTCCAACTTCGCCCCACAGGCGCGACAGCAGCCCATGACCTTCGGCCCGCAATGCAAGGAGCCACTCGCGCATCTCGGCGGAGAATGAAGTGCCCTCCGTTGCGGCCTGTTCGACTGCGTACAGGGAGGCCGCCGTGGCTCGGCCGACCAGTTGGCTGGTGGGCGAAAGCAACAGGCCCGTCGCTGGCAGGCAAGATGCAAGGGCATTCGAAACGCACAGGACGAATATCACCAAGACGAAAATCGGTCTTGTCATTCATGTGCCTCGAATGGAGACCCAAAGCTTGGGGTAAGAAGCAGCGTTTGCCTGAACATGCGAGAGTGTCGCGACTATCGAGCAACCCTGCTTTCCGCCTGGCTCCGTGATACGCCATTGAGCTCCTCGAGTGCCGAAAGGATCTGATGGACGTCGCGAGACACGCAGGAATAATAGACGGTTTGCCGATCCCTTCGCGTCACAACCAATCGCTCCGCGCGAAGCTTGCCAAGATGCTGCGACAGGGCCGACTGGCTGAGCTCGACCTTGATGGCCAATTCGCCGACACTCCACTCTGTTTGTGTAAGCAGCAACAGGACCTCCAGCCGCTTGGGGTTTCCCATGGAGTTCAATATAGCCGCATAACGTTCCAGAACATCGGGAACAAGATCAAGCACCTGTGCGCCTCCTGCAAAAAATGCCAATTCAAACATCGGCAGGCCGCCGATGTATCTTACCAGGCGCTACAGTCTCAAAGGAGATCGAAGTCCTTGTATATCAAATAGAGCGGATTTTAGTAAATTGAAGCAGCAGCTTATGGTGAGAAATATTCATCAGTGTGAGCAGGACTTTACGCTATACACGAAACATAGCTACATCCGATCGCCAGAGCATAAAGACATCTTGCAATGCTACAAGGATTTATATTTAAGACATTTCTATATTATACTCTTCACCGCGCCCGCTTCCCCGATCGCTGAATCATGTCATAGTGCGGGGAGCCGGATCGCCAGCTCCCCGCATGCTCGACATTCGCGGCGAAGCCGATCTCCGCCAAAATCAAGCGTCGTGACGCGAGAAGGCGAGAACAGCATTTAATCCGCCGAAGGCAAAGGAGTTGCTCAATGCCGCGCGGATCGGCTGTGAACGCGCCGTATTGGGCACGATGTCGAGGTCGCATTCCGGGTCCCGCACGGTGAAATTGGCAGTCGGCGGTATCGTTTCATTCTTTATGGCGAGCGCCGTGGCGATAGCCTCCAGCGCTCCGGCCGCGCCAAGCGTGTGGCCATGCACCCCCTTCGTCGAGCTGACTGCGATCCGATCCGCCCCTCTGTCGAAAACCGCACGGATAGCGCGGCATTCCATCGCATCGTTCGTCGGCGTGCCCGTACCATGCGCGTTTATATAGTCGACTACGGCCGGTTCGAGCCCGGCATCCTTGAGAGCCGACTGCATGGCCCTCACCGGCCCATCCAGATGCGGCTGGGTGAGATGATGGGCGTCGGCGGTCATGCCGAAACCGACTATCTCCGCATAGATTTTCGCGCCGCGCGCAATCGCCGCGTCAAGGGGCTCAAGCACCAGCATTGCTCCGCCCTCACCAAGGTTCAGTCCCTGCCTGTCCTCCGAGAAAGGCCGGCAAGGCTCGGGATCGACCACCTGCAGCGCGTCCCATGCCTTCAGATAGCCGAAGCTGAAAGGCGCCTCGCTGCCCCCGGCGATGGCGAGATCAAGGGTGCCCTGACGCACCATCCAGAACGCCTGACCGATTGCATGCGCGGAAGAAGCGCACGCCGTCGAGAGCGTGTAGGACGGGCCGGTCAGGCCGAATTCCATCGAGATCGCAACCGTCGCAGCGCAAGGCATGACTTTCGGAATCGTAACGGGATTGACGAGCCGCCCGGCACTGCCATAGAGCCTCAGGAAAGAATCATCCTGGGTTGCCTGTCCGCCGATCGTCGAGCCGGTCACGACACCGGTATTGCGCTTCAGCGTTTCGGTCCACTCTATTTTCGCATCGCCTATCGCTTCCTGGGCGGCCACAAGCGCTAGCTGCGCGAAGCGATCGAGATAGCCGAGCTTCTTGCGGTTGATCTGCTCGTTCGGCTGAAAGTCGCGCACGATGGCGCCGTGCCTGATGTTGAGACGGGTCTCATCGAAGCCCTCCAGCGGGCTGAAGCAATGCCGCCCACTTTTGACCGCTTGCCAGAATGGATCGAGACCATTGCCCGTTCCGGCGACGACGCCCATGCCGGTAATCGCTACTCTGCGCATTTTACACTCCTCGGGCCTCTACATCGACATTTCAGCCCAGCTTAATCTTGCGATGGAATAAATAACGCCCCGCAACCCAGTTTTGTGGAGAGATAAATGAGTGAGCCACAAACACCTATCGCCGACAAGCTGCGCGATCTGATCGCAGATTTTCTCGGTGTTCCCCCTGCCGAATTAACCCCGGAGCGGAGACTGGAAGAATTCAACATCGACTCGTTCGATTTCATCGAAATTCTGTATCTCATTGAAGATAAAACAGGTCTCGAAATCCCCTCCAGTCCCACGGAACTCCGCGGCAAGATCGACTGTATCGGAGACATCTATCATCTCGCAGAAGAATACGCGAATGCGGCAAATCAAAAGCAAGCGTCCACGGGTTGAAGAAATTCCCCGACCGTAAGCAGCAACGATCGCTGCAACGGATCTTTCGCTAGTCTTCACGACAACGGCCAGATGAACAGCGCCCGCGCTTCGATCGCGGTCGCGTCTCCACCGTCGCCGCAGCGTGCAGGGCCAAAGCCACAAGCGCGCCATCACAAGAAATTGAAATGGGCGTGAGCACTTCGAGACGGCAACGGGTCAGACAGACGCCGCAAGGCGGTCTTGCGGGGCGGGCCGACCGCTCCCGCGAGCGACACAGAGAGGCGAAAAGCGGCGGGGTTTCGATAACCCCACCGCCGAACGGTTCGATCATGATTGCAGCGTGTTATGCGGCGCGGCCTCAGCCGAGCCCGGGGATCGGCATGCCGAATGTCTGGAGAAGCAGGACTACGTTCAGACACAGAATGACGATCGTCCCGACGATCGCGGCGATATCGGTCCACCGGCCGTTCGCGAAATTCCCCATGATGGCGCGGTTGCGCGTGAACATGACGAGCGCGATCATCGGAACCGGCAATGCGAAGGACAGAACGACCTGGCTATAGAGCAATGCGTCGGTCGTGTTTGCGCCGAGCAGCACGACCACGAAGGCCGGCAGCATCGTCACCAGACGCCGCACCCAGATCGGAATATGGAATCCGACGAAGCCCTGCATGATCATCTGGCCAGCCATCGTGCCGACAGCCGACGACGAAATGCCGGAGGCCATCAGGGACACGAGGAAGACGGCCGCCGCCGCACCGCCGAGCAGTGGTGTCAGCATGTGATAAGCGGTCTCGATCTCGGCGACCTCGGGATGGCCGGCATGAAAGGCGGCGGACGCCATGACCACCATGGCAATATTGACCGCGCCGGCCACCGCCAGCGCAATGATGCATTCCCAATTCGAAAAGCGGACGAGCTTGCGCCGCTCGGAATCATCGCGAGCCGGCGCGCGATGCTGGGTCAAGCCGGAATGCAGATAGACGGCGTGCGGCATGACGGTTGCGCCGATGATGCCGACAGAAATCGTCAGTGCCGTCATATCGGGCATGGAGGGGGTGATCAGCCCCATACCGACCTGTCCCCAGGCAACCGGCGCAATGAACATCTCGATGACGTAGCAAAGGCTGATGATCGCCACCAATGCGCCGATGATGAGCTCCATCGGCCTGAAGCCTCGGCCTTCGAACAACAGAACGCCATAGGTGACGACGGCGGTCACCGCCATACCCGCCAGGAGCGGCATCTGAAAGAGCAGCGATAAGCCGATGGCGCCGCCGAGGAATTCGGCAAGATCGGTCGCCATGGCGGCGATTTCACTGACGATCCACATCGCAATGCGAACCGGCGTCGAAAATTGATCGTGGCACAATTCAGCGAGATTGCGGCCGGTGACGATGCCGAGCTTGGCCGACAGTGCCTGGAAAAGCATGGCGATCAGGTTGGCCATGAGCACCACCCAAAGCAGCGAATAGCCATAGCTGGAGCCGGCCTGAATATTCGTCGCAAAGTTGCCGGGGTCCATATAGGCAATCGAGGCGATCATCGCAGGCCCGGCAAAAAGCAGCATCGAGCGGATGCCTCGCCGCCGTCCGGCAAGCACCTCGCGAATCTGCTCATCCGTCCGCTCCGACAATGTCGGCTGCCTCACTAATTCCGTCATCACATTTCTCCAGCCTGGGGTCTGCTGCCAATTTTTACTTGCAACTCATTCTTAATTGCACGATATGGGAAATCGCGCGGACGTCAACCCTTTTTGCAAATCATTATCAATCGCATGAAGGTCAAGATCGATCGCAGATGCAAATAGGTCTTATTATCAATTAGGAGGTAGGTATGTTCGATGTGGTGAGACGGTCTGTCCTGGCAGCAATGGCAGGCGCATTTGCCGTCACACTGGCAGCGGCCCCAGTCGCGGCTCAGGAAAAATTCAAGGCGATTACGACGTTCACTATTATCGCCGACATGGCGAAGAACGTTGCTGGCGATGCGGCAATTGTCGAATCCATCACCAAGCCAGGCGCGGAGATCCACGAATACCAGCCAACGCCGGGCGACATTCAGCGCGCCCAAGGGGCAAAGCTCATTTTCTCGAACGGCCTCAATCTGGAGCTTTGGTTCCAGAAGTTCTATCGGAATCTCAAGGACGTTCCCGACGTCGTCGTCTCGACCGGTATAGAGCCGATGGGCATCGTCGAGGGCCCCTACGAGGGCAAGCCCAATCCGCATGCCTGGATGTCGCCCGAGAACGCGATCATCTACGTCGACAATATCCGAAACGCCTTCGTCAAATACGACCCGGAGAACGCGGACACCTACAAGGCCAATGCCGAAGCCTACAAGGAAAAGATCAAGGCGACGGTCGCGCCCATCCGCGAGACGCTCGATAAAATCCCGCAAGACAAACGCTGGTTGGTATCGAGCGAAGGGGCCTTCTCTTATTTGGCCCGCGATTTCAGCCTGAAGGAGCTCTATCTCTGGCCGATCAACGCCGACCAGCAGGGCACGCCGCAGCAGGTGCGCAAGGTCGTCGACACCGTCAGGAAGAACCGGATTCCGACCGTCTTCAGCGAAAGCACGGTATCGGACAAGCCAGCCCGGCAGGTGGCCCGCGAAACGGGCGCCCATTATGGCGGAGTGCTTTATGTCGATTCGCTGAGCGAAGCCGATGGTCCGGTGCCGACCTATCTCGACCTTTTGCGCGTAACCTCCGGCACCCTCGTCAAGGGCCTGAGCGAAGGGCTGCCGCAATGAGTTCTTCCGTCAGTGTCTTCCACTCGCCCGCATCCGAGGATGCGGGCTCCGGTATCGCTGTCCGCGATGCCGCCGTTACCTATCGCAATGGCCATACAGCTCTTCGAAGCGCCAGCTTTCGCATTCCGAAGGGGACCATCGCCGCGCTGGTTGGGGTAAACGGTTCCGGCAAGTCCACCCTGTTCAAAGCCATCATGGGCTTTGTCCGCCTTGCCAAGGGCGAGATCCGCGTGCTCGGCATGCCGATCGAGGACGCGCTGCGCAGCAACCTCGTCGCCTATGTGCCACAGACTGAGGAAGTCGACTGGAATTTTCCGGTTCTGGTCGAAGATGTCGTGATGATGGGCCGCTACGGCCATATGGGCATGATGCGCATTGCCAGGAAAGCCGATCATGAGGCCGTCGCGGCCGCGCTTGCCCGTGTCAATATGAGCGAGTTCCGCAAGCGCCAGATCGGTGAGCTTTCCGGCGGGCAGAAGAAGCGGGTCTTCCTCGCCCGCGCGCTGGCGCAGGACGGCCGCGTAATCCTTCTGGATGAGCCCTTCACGGGTGTCGACGTCAAGACCGAAGAACAGATCATCAAACTCCTCCGAGAATTGCGGGACGAAGGTCGCGTGATGCTGGTATCGACCCACAACCTCGGCTCCGTGCCGGAGTTCTGCGACCGGACCATCCTCATCAAGGGCACCGTGCTCGCCTACGGGCCGACGTCCGAGACGTTCACGCAGGAAAACCTAGAGAAGACGTTTGGCGGCGTGCTGCGCCATTTCGTGCTGAATGATGTTCGGGACGGCGGGAAAGCTGCGGTTCGCGTGCTGAGCGACGACGAGCGCCCGCTGATCCTTAAAGGTGGGAGAACGAGCAGCCGACAGGTCGAGATCAATGGGGGCGATTAGAAACGATGACCGGCATCCTCGAACCCTTTGCCTATGAGTACATGCTGAATGCCATGTGGGTTTCGGCCCTTGTCGGCGGCGTTTGCGCGTTCCTCTCTTGCTATCTCATGCTCAAGGGCTGGTCGCTGATCGGAGACGCGCTTTCGCACTCGATCGTGCCCGGTGTCGCCGGGGCTTACATGCTCGGGCTCCCCTTCTCTCTCGGCGCCTTCTTCTCCGGCGGCCTTGCAGCTGCCGCGATGCTCTTTCTCAACCAGCGAACCAAGTTGCGGGAAGACGCCATCATCGGCCTGACCTTCTCCTCATTCTTCGCGCTCGGCCTGTTCATGGTCTCCTTGAAGCCGATGGCGGTGAATATTCAAACGATCGTTCTCGGAAATGTTCTTGCCATCACGCCTGGCGACACGTTGCAGCTCGCAATCATCGGCTTCGTCTCGCTCGCCGTCCTGCTGGTGAAGTGGAAAGATTTGATGGTCACCTTCTTTGACGAAAGCCATGCGCGCTCCATCGGGCTCAACCCGACGGCGCTCAAGCTGATGTTCTTCACGCTACTTTCGGCCTCGACGGTCGCAGCGCTTCAGACAGTCGGCGCATTTCTCGTCATCTGCATGGTCGTCACACCGGGCGCGACGGCCTACTTGCTGACCGACCGTTTCCCGAAGCTGCTTGTCATCGCCGTCGTCATCGGTTCGGTGACGAGTTTCGTCGGCGCCTATTCGAGTTATTTTCTCGACGGAGCGACGGGCGGCATCATCGTCGTGCTGCAAACGGCGATCTTCCTGATCGCCTTCTTCTTCGCACCCAAACACGGCATGCTGGCCGCCCGCAGACGGGCAGCGCAGGCACTGGAGAGTGGGCAATGAGCTTGATCGAAACCCTTCTTTCCCCCTGGCAGTTCGACTTCATGATCAATGCGCTGGTGATCTCGACGCTCGTTGCCGTGCCGATGGCGCTTCTCTCGTGCTTCCTGGTGCTGAAGGGCTGGTCGCTGATGGGCGATGCGATCAGTCACGCGGTCTTCCCCGGCGTCGTCATAGCCTATATCGGCGGCTTCCCCTTTGCCGTCGGCGCTTTCGCCGCCGGCATGTTCTGCGCCATCGCCACCGGCTTCCTGAAAGACAACAGCCGTATCAAGCAGGATACCGTCATGGGCGTCGTCTTTTCCGGCATGTTCGGCCTCGGCCTCGTTCTCTATGTCAAGGTTCGGTCCGAAGTGCACCTCGATCACATCCTGTTCGGCGACATGCTCGGCGTTTCCTGGCACGATATCGGAATGGCGGCCGTCATCGCGGCGGTCACGGCGGCGATCATCGGCATCAAGTGGAGGGACTTCCTCCTGCACGCGTTCGATCCGGCGCAGGCGCGCGCCGTCGGTCTGCGGGTGAAGCTGCTGCATTATGGCCTGCTGGGACTGATCTCGCTGACCATCGTCGGAGCCTTGCAGGCGGTCGGCCTCATCCTCGCGGTCGCCATGCTGATTGCGCCGGGCGCTATCGCCTTTCTGCTTGCCCGCAAGTTCAGCACGATGCTCATCCTGGCAACGGCGATCGCGATGATCGGCTCCTTTGCGGGCGTCTATCTGTCATTCTTCATCGACAGTGCGCCGGCGCCGACCATCGTGCTTCTGCTAGCCGCGGCCTTCATCCTCGCCTTTGTGAGAGCAACCCGCAGGGCAGCAACGATGGAGGCAGGCGAGATTCGCTGAACCCGCGACAAGAGGCGGCTGAGATGCCGCCTCGGGGCACATCCGGCTTTGAACCGGCGCCGGTGACGGAGCCAACTAGCCCGCATTCTTTCGGCCGCGCGCTCTCTTCAGGGGCCTGACATAAATTTCGAGCTTGTGCCCGACAATCTCGAAGCCATGCTTTCGAGCTATCTCCTCCTGGAGGCGCTCGATTTCATCGGAGCGAAACTCCGTGATCGTGCCTGTCTCCAGATTGATCAGATGGTCGTGATGTTCCTGATCGGCGGTTTCGAAACGCGCGGGACCATTTCCGAAGGAATGACGCTCGAGAATACCGTTTTCCTCAAGGATGCTGAGCGTCCGGTAAACGGTAGCAATGGCGATACCGGGATCGATCGCCGTGACTCGGCGATGAATTTCCAATGCGTCCGGATGATCCGACGCCTCAGACAACACCCTGGCTATCGCCTGTCTCGGAGCCGTCAGCCGCAGCCCCTTCTCCTTGCAAAGCCCGGCAATGTCTTTCTTTTCATCCATGAATCAGAACCCAAATTCCTCTGGCGCGCCGCAAGGATCATGATCCCGCGGCGATATCCTGCGCCAAGTTCAGGCGCGACACCATTTGCTTTACAGCCATCGGCACGGCGTCGCAACGATCCGGCGAAGAAGTCTCAACAATCGCCTCGCGCGCAATCATTACATGCTACGGCCGAAAGGCCAGCGGATGACAAGAGAGCCGATTGGAACCGGGTCGTTACGAATTGCCGAGAAGCCGCTGCCGAAGGCGGCTGACGGTTTCGGCCGGAAGACCGGCCCAGCCGAGATAATCCGCCACCGTGCGGTATTCCTGCTCGATGAATGCGATCGTTGCGGCCATGGTCGCAGGATCGCAGGCAAGCAGCGGCCGGAACTTCTCGATGTCGGCGCCCTGCGCGACGGCATTGGCGAGGATGTCGTCGACCATCGGCGCAATCAGGCTGCCCGTCAGCGAATAGTCCTCAAGAATGGTCGTCGTATCGACGCCAGCGGTCAAAAGCAGCAGAGCGGCGATAATGCCTGTTCGATCCTTGCCGGCCGTGCAATGGAAGAGAACCACGCCATCATCAGCATCGGCGATCAGGGACAAGACCGCGCAGATCGCCTCGCGGCGTTCCCGCAAGGCTCTGACATAAAGATCGAGCAATGTGTCCGCATCGGGCCGGTAAGTCGGGGCCAGCGTATCGAACAGCGAGATGTTGTGATAGCGCACCGCCTCGTTGCGGCTGAACGGATTGGGCTGATGCGTCAACTCGGTACCGTTGCGCAGGTCGATGACGACACGCACGCCCTCGCCGGTCAGCACCGCCATTCCCTCATCATCCAGGCGATGCAGTCCATCAGCACGCAGCACCCGGCGCCAGAGCGTGGTCGCCTCGCCCGCAGAATAACCGCCGAGATCGCGGACATTGTAGGTGCCCTTAACGGGCAGGTGGCGCATGGCATTGGAGTTCATCAACGTATTCCCGATTTCATGAAGGAGGAAACGACCTGCCTCTGCAGGACAATATAGAGGATGAAGATCGGCAGGCTAGCCATCGTTGCCGCCGCCATCAACGGTCCCCAAAGCGTGCCTTCCGACGTCATGAACATCTGGATGCCGATCTGGATCACGCTGTTTTCCGGCGTGCGGGAGAGAAGCAGCGGCCAGAAATACTCGTTCCAGGTCGAGATGAAGATCAGGATGGCGAGCGAGGCGATGGTGCCGCGCAGGTTGGGCGCGATTACCTCCCAGAGGATGCGCCAGCTGCCGGCACCATCCATGCGGGCGGCCTCAAGCACCTCGTTCGGAAAGCTGCGCATGGTCTGCAGCAGCAGCAATATCGCAAGAGCGGATGCAAAATGCGGCAGAATCAGAGCGGTGACGCTGTCGAGCAGGCCGAGATTGGCGACGATCAGATAATTCGGGATCATCACGACCTGCAGCGGCACCAGCCAGGTGAGCGCGATGAGGATATGGACGATGCGGTCGCCGGGGAAGCGCCAGCGCGCAAAAGCATAAGCCGCGAGCAATCCGGTGAGAAGCTGAATGATTGTCACAACTGCCGACACGACCAGCGTGTTGACCAGCATCCGCCCGATCGGGATGGCGTTCAGCGCGTAGACGTAATTGTCGAGCGACGCCGCAGTCGGCCAGATGCTCTTTTCGAAGACCCGATTGGCCGGCCGCAGCGATGTTACGATCATCCAGTAAACCGGGAACAGGCAGAAGAACGACAGGGCGATCATGATCGCATGACCGGCGATCTTCTCGACCCCGAGCATGGTGGTGCCGCGCCGGCGCGGCCGCGTGAGGACATCAATTGTCATAGAAGGAAAACCTGTCGATCAGCCAGAACAGAACATAGGCCAGCATGCCGAAACCGATGAAGAGGACAACGGCAGCGGCCGAACTCCAGCCGACCGAAAGGCTGGAAAAGCCGAAATCCCAGAGCAGATAGTAGATGTTGGTCGTCGCCCCGAGCGGGCCGCCGCCCGTCAGCACGTTGATATAGGAAAAGCTCCACTGCGCCCCGAGCAGGATGGTCATCATAACGAGAAACAGAATGGTCGAGCTGAGGAGCGGCAGGCGGATATCCCGAATGATCGCCCAGCGGCTGGCGCCGTCCATGCGGGCGGCCTCGATCAGCGACGGGTTGATATTGGCATTGGCGGCTGAAAGGATCAGCGTCGAAAAGCCGATCAGCTTCCAGCCGGTGAGCACGATGATCGTCCAGATGGCGATCTTCGGGTCTTGCAGAAAACGTGGCGCCATGATGCCCATCGCCTTCAAGGTTACGAAGACCATGCCGTGACCGGGGTCAAGCAACCAGCGCCACAGGACCGCGGCGACGACGGGAGCGACGATCATCGGCACGAAGATCATCGCCCGGTAAATGTTGCGCGAGCGCGCCGGCAGGTCGGCCGTGAAGATGGCGATCGCCAGCGGCAGGAGGACAGCGAGCGGCAAGAGGCCGACGACGTAAATCCCGGTATTGCGGAGCGCCTGCCAGAATTTCGGCAGCGAGAATATATTGAGGTAGTTTGTCCAGCCGACGAAGGTCATCGGCGAGGTCGCCAGCATGTTCCATTCGTAGAAGCTCAGCCGGAAGGCATCGATCAGCGGCCAGTAGATCCAGAGGAGAAAGGTGGCGATGGCGGGCGACAGATAGAGCCACGGCAGATAGCCGCGCCTGCGGGCCTGACGCGGCCGGCTCGTTGCGGCCGGCGCTGTGGTGGAGGCGGTTATCGTGGTCATAGTGCGCTTGCCTGCCCCGTCTCTCATGACGCGCCGTTGCGAGTTCAAGGATATTGTTCGGTCTTGCGAGATCTCCTCCCGCGATCGAGCGGGAGGAGATTGTCATCGGCTCAGTTGGTGCTCGCCGGCATCAGCGCCTGGGCGGTATCCTGAGCAGCCTTCATCGCCTCGGCGGGATCACCGCCGCCGAACACAGCCTGCTCGGCGCCGTCCATCATCGCCTTGGCAACCTGGCGATAGTTGGGGCCGGGGAAGGATTCCCAAGGCTCCAGCGCTTCCAGCTGTTTGAGGTTCGGCTGGACGAGCGGATGCTCCTTCACCCAGTTGCCGAGATATTGCGGATCGTTGACGATATCGGTGCGCAGCGGCAGATAGCCGATCTCCGACGTGATGACCGTATAGGCGTGCTTTGATGTCATAAACTTCATCAGTTCCCAGGCAGCACGCTGCTTGAGCGGATCGGCGCTCATGATGACGAGCGCGCTACCGGAATTGTTCGGCCGTACCGGCTTGTCGCCGAAGCGCGGCATGGTCGTGGCGCGCAGGTCGAAATTGCCGGTGGCGCCCTTGACGAGATAGGCCTGGATGGCCGATGTCTGCAAGTACATGCCGACCGTTCCGGCAGCCATGCCGTCCATCGCGGCATTGAGGTCGAGATTGGAATAGACGCCTGATGTGTAGAGGTCGTGCAGCATCGACACCGCTTCGACCGCTGCCGGATCGGCAAAGGTCAGCTTCTTACGGTCGGTCGAAAGCACGTCGCCATTGTTGGAGCGAATGAGGCCCTGAAACAGCCAGTCGCCCGCGGACGGTCCGAAAATACCGGTGGCGAGGCCATCCTGTCCAGTCTTGTCAACGATCGCCTTGGCGGCAACCTTGACCTCGGCCCAGGTTTGCGGGGGATGATCGGGATCAAGACCTGCCTTGCGGAACAGATCGGCATTGTAAAACAGAACCGGCGTCGAGAAAGTATAGGCAAGCCCGTAGGTCTTACCGTTATAGACGCCGAGTTTCAGGCCCTTCGGAGACATGCCTTCGAAATGAGCGCGGAGTTCTTCGGCCGGAACCACATCCTCAAGCGCCACGGCGCCGAGATTGTTGACGAAGAAATCCAGATCGGAAAACACCATCTGGGCGATGTCGGGCCCGTGGCCGGCGGCGACGTCGGCCTGGATACGGGTGCTGATATCGGACGACGGAACCCCGACGCCGTTGACCTTGACGTTGGGATTTGCGGCTTCAAACTCGGCGATCAGCCGCTTGGTGGCGGCAGCGCCGTTTCCGGTCGAGGCGAGATTGTAGTTGTAATAGTTGATGGTAACGGGCGTGTCGACCTTGGCCGGGATCTCGCTGGCAAGGGATACTGACGCGAGCGTCGCAAAGGCGATGCCGGCGCCGAGGAACAGTCTGCGTTTCATCCTGGAAATCTCCCGATCATTCGGCAGCGGCGAGTGCCGCCTGCTCTTCGTATTTCTTGATGATGTCGGCCATGTCGGTGAAGGAGAAGCTATGCAGCTCGCGGCGTTCGGCAGGCTGCGGCACGAAGGAAACCGTAAGGCCGGATGGGCGCACTGCGCCGATCGCGAAGGATGCGCCCGACAGCATGCGCAGGCCTTCATGCAGATAAAGGACATCGGTCGCCGCATGCTGGCCGATGCCAACGATGACAGGAATGCCGTACCAGTTGCTGACGCGGTCGAAATGGATATGGCCCGAAAGAATGCCGATGATGTTGCGGCCCTCAAGCAGGCGACGCAGCTTTTCCGTGTCGGCGATGGCAAGTGATTCCCATTCGAGATCGGCATTGGCGTCGAGCGCGGGGGCGTGGTGCATGACCATCAGCTTCGGCAGATCGGGATGGTTGGCAAGTTCGGCTTCAAGCCAGGCAAATTGCGAGGCTTCGAAGCTGCCACCGATCTTGAAGGGATGGCTGGAATCCATGACGATGATGTGGATGCCATCGATGACGGCGGCATGGTCGTAAGGGGCGCCAAGGTCCTCGGTACGGTCGGTCATGGCCTTGTAGAAGCCGTCGCGCTTGTCATGATTGCCAAGCGCGTAGAGCACGGGGACATCGAGTTCGGCTTGCGCCATAATGCGCTTCAGTTCCTCATAGGAGCCGACGTCGCCGCGATTGGTGAGATCGCCGCTCGCGATCACGAAGCGCGGTGGCGGCGTCAGCCGTTTGACGTCGGCGAGAATCGCGACCAGCGTCTTCGACGTCTCGGAGTAAAGGTGATCGTCCTTTACCGTGGGGTCAGAGATATGCAGATCGGTGAGGTGAACGAAGGTCGTATGGGCCGTCATGACGTCGGTTTCCTTCTGCGTCGTGCGCTTTCCGGTGGATGCATTGCAAAGGCGCTTGCCTGTTTGACGGCACACCGATACACAGGGGACATGACAGGTGAATGAAGGTTCATTCAGAATGGAATTAGACCCCGCCCGGCGCGAACGCATTCTCGATGCCGCCGCCAAATTGATCGTCGAAAACGGTCTGCAATGTTCGATGGCCGCCATTGCGGATTCAGCCGGCGTAGCAACCGGATCGATCTATAACTACTTCAAATCGAAGGACGATCTCATTCGCGGTGTCTATACGCGGCTGGCCGCGACCATCACGGCAAACCTTGTCCCGTCCCCTGCCGATCCGGGTGGCCCTCGCGAACGGATCATGCGCTATATCTACGATTATATTGATTTCATATGGCGGGATCGGCAGCGGGCGCTGCTGTTTGAATATCTCTCCAATGTGCCGCTGGTATCGGGCGCGGAATTGAGCGCAACCTTCGACGAAGTGACGCAATACTCGATTGGGTTGATGCGTGAAGCACAGGCGGCAGGCCTGCTACTCGATCTGCCGGCGGCAACGATGTCGGGCTATATCGGCGGCGGCATTCGCAATACGCTAAAATGGCGCCGCTTCAATCCCGCACCCCTGTCGGATCACGAACGAGACGAGATCGCCCTCATGTCCTGGAACGCGATTGCGGCTCTATCCGCAAGAGGGCGCTGAATTTCACAAAGCAGGATTGAATAGCGACCAAGGCCACGGATACCGCCTTGCCGACCCTTGAGGGCGATTTGCTTCTTCAGACCTCATAAGAGATCGTCAGATGCGCATCCGTGGCACATCGTTGGGATCGAGGCGCAGCTCGATCAGCACTGGGCGGTTGCGATTTCTGATGGCATGCAGAGCGCCTTCAAGCTCGCCGGCGGAGCTGACCGCAACGCCGTGCCCACCCAGCGCGGTCGCAACCTCGGCGAATGAAGGCCAGTCGAACTGCGTGAGGCCAGGGTCCATCTTCCGGTCGCGAAACTGTATGTGTTCGGCGCCATAGGCAGAATCGTTGCAGACGATGACGATCAGGTCCTGACCGAGACGGACGGCGGTGTTGAACTCGTTGACGCCGCTCATCATGAAACCGCCATCTCCGGTGAAGAGAGCAACCGGCCGATCCGGAGCGGCAACGCTTGCGCCGATCGCTTCCTGCAATCCAAGACCGATCGAGCCGAAATTCGCCGTCACGACGAAACTGCGGGGATCGCTGACCGAGATCCGGCACCAGACTTCCGTCATGAAGCGCCCGCCGTCCGTCACAAGCACCCTGTCTTTCGGCAAGGCCTTTTCCAACTCCTCGAGCGCCGCGATATAGTTCACATATCCCGCATTCGTCTTGTCGCGCTGGTCGCGGGGATGAGTGGTGAGCGAGGGTATATCCAGCTCGCGCGTAAAACCGCTCGGCGGAATTTCCGCCTCGTCCAGCCAATGGACGAAATTGTCTGCCGTCAGGCCCGCATCGGCGACCAGAGCCGCATCCGGATGGATATTCTTGCCAATGGCGCGTGCGTCCATATCGATCTGGACGACGCGCTTGCCCTTCAGGAGCTTCCCCCTGTCGGTGGTAAAATCATGCAGCCCGGCTCCAAAGCAGATCAGGCAATCGCTCTTGGCGATGAGATCATAGGCAGCCGGCGTGCTGAGCGTGCCGAAAATATCCATATTGTAGGGATGACCGCCGAACAGTCCCTTTGCTTTCAAGGTTGTCGCAAGCGGTGCTTCCAGCCGATCGGCCAGACGGATAAGTTGATCGCGCGCGTCGCAAGCGCCACCCCCTGCAAGGATGAGCGGGCGTTTTGACGAGGCGATCATGCCGATCGCCTTGTCCAGTGCGTCCCCCTCGGGCACATATCCTGGAGCATCGAAGACTTCGAAAACAGCCATTTCGTGAACCTGCTCACACCACATGAAATCGGCCGGCATGTTCAAGACGATCGGGCGCCGCTCGACCCGGGCGCGATAGAATGCGCGCGCGACGTCCCAGGTGGCGGTCTCCGGCGAGCGCATCTGCTCGAAGCCGGCGCCTGTTGCCTTGACGACCTCGCGCTGATCGATGCTTTGCAGGTGATGCGGATTGGCGACTGGAGTGTCGCCCGCGAGAAGCACCATGGGGATAGAGCCGCGAGCGCCTTCCGTGAGGGCGGTGACGCAATTGGTCAATGCCGGACCGTGGGTCACACTCGCCACGCCGATCTTGCCCGACACATGTGCATAGGCGAGCGCCATCAAAACCGAGCTTCCCTCATGCGCCGCCGGCACGAACCGGCCGCCGCACCCGCGCACATAGTGGTCGATCATGAACAGGTTCGCATCGCCCATCAGACCGAACATCGTACCGACATCATGATCGCACACAGCGCGCGCAATCGACTGATAAACATAGATCGCAGTCTCGGGCATCTTGACTATTTCCCCTCCCACGGCGCAGCAGCCGGGCCAAATCATAGATGCTCAGAATATCAGTAGAGACGCGCAAGAGGTGCGCAATTTTCAAACAGATTGACCCGTTAGACGCATGATTATTGGCACAATACCCCAAATTTCACACGAATCATGCCGCCCCGACTTAGAATCTTTCGACGGTATGCAACTGACATTGCAAGCGCACGCCAAACCCCTATCGAGAACGCGAATGGGCTGTCTCAAGCCGGGAGAGAACAAGGGGGAGGAAGGCGGGGCGCCCGTGCCTCGGTAGGCGCCCATAACGGATATCGACGCTCCTATCGCGGGCGATATTGGCTCTCGTCGGCAAGTTTCAGCTTTGCGTCATCAAGCTTGTTGTAGGCGGCCTGTATGATATCGATATCGGCCGCATGGCCGATGCCGGCCAATTTGTAGAGCACGTCGCCGACGGCGATATCCACCCGTGGCTTGTTCTTCGAATATACCCTCTCGATCATCGGCTGGATCGCATCTTCGATCCCGCCGGCGGCGAAATAAAGCGCCAGGGCTCGATATAAAAACGCTTCTCGGCGATCACTCAGGTCCATCAGGGACTCGGTACCGACGCTCGATGCCAGCAGCTTCACCGCCTTGTTTTGATATTCGCTCATGCCCCCACCCAAATCTTCTAAACGATACTCGAATCGGAAAATATACTATATGTTCCTGCACATATATTCTTTCGCGAGACTGAAGTCGTTGCAACAACTGCGTTGCCGGTTATGCTGTCATGCGTTGTCCGTCGCAGATCGACCAGAGCGGGTTTTGGCAGTCGCCGACCTTCGTCCAATGCGAGATTGTGACCCTTATCAAGGCCGTGGGGCGGGTGGCGCCTTACCGTAAGGTGTTTCGCATTTTTTTATAAAGTCATCTGACGACACAGATCGTAACGTGCGACGCTCGTTTGGAGGAAACGAGAAACGCAAAGGTATGGAGGAGATTACCTTGGCAGCAGCCGCAGAGGAAAATACCGCAGGCCTATCCCCGGAAGATGAAAAGCTCAGCCTTGGCGCCAATCTGGCCTACGGCCTGCAACATGTGCTGACCATGTATGGCGGTATCGTCGCCGTCCCGCTGATCATCGGCCAGGCGTCGGGCCTGACGCCGGCAGATGTCGGCCTGCTCGTGACGGCGTCCCTGTTTGCCGGCGGTCTGGCGACCATCCTGCAAACGATGGGGATACCATTTTTCGGCAGCCGTCTGCCTCTCGTGCAAGGCGTATCGTTTTCCGGCGTCGCGACGATGATTGCGATTACCGGACATGGAGGCATCCAGGCCATTCTTGGTGCAGTCATGGCGGCGTCGTTCATCGGGCTCCTCATAACGCCCGTCTTTTCGCGCATCACGCGATTCTTTCCACCGATCGTCACGGGCATCGTCATTGCGACGATCGGGCTCACCCTCATGCCGGTTGCGGCCGGCTGGGCTATGGGCGGCAACAGGAGCGCGCCGGATTTCGGCAGCCAGGCCAACATCCTGCTCGCGGCCGCGACGCTGGTCATTGTCCTGCTGCTCAGCAAGCTCGGCAGCGCCGCCATATCCAGGCTCTCGATCCTGCTCGCCATCATCATCGGCACGAGTATAGCCTACGCGGTGGGTATCGCCGATTTCTCGCGGGTAATGAACGGACCCTTCGTCGCCTTGCCGCAGATCTTCCATTTCGGCTATCCGGTGTTCGACACCGCGGCGATCATCTCCATGTGCATCGTCATCATGGTGACGCTGGTCGAAACATCCGCTGATATCCTTGCCGTCGGCGAAATCGTTGGAACCAAAGTCGATGCGCGCCGGTTGGGCAATGGCCTGCGTGCCGACATGCTCTCCAGCATCCTGGCTCCCGTCTTCGGCTCGTTCACGCAGAGCGCCTTTGCCCAGAATGTGGGCCTCGTGGCCGTGACCGGCATCAAGAGCCGGTTTGTCGTGGCGACCGGCGGCCTTTTCCTCGTCGCGCTGGGACTGCTGCCGATCGTCGGCCGCATCGTCGCAGCCGTGCCGAGCTCGGTCCTTGGAGGTGCAGGCCTCGTGCTGTTCGGGACGGTCGCTGCGAGCGGTATCCGCACGCTCGCTAAGGTCGATTACGAGAACAACATGAACCTCATCATCGTGGCGACGTCGATCGGCTTCGGTATGATCCCGATCGCCTCGCCAGGCTTCTACGAGCATTTTCCCGCATGGGTCATCACCATCTTCCACTCCGGCATCAGTTCGGCAGCGTTGATGGCGATCGCCCTGAACCTGCTGTTCAACCACCTGAAAACGGGCAACTCCGATCAGCAATCGGTCTTCGTCGCAGGAACGGAGCGACTGATCCGATATCAAGACATCGCCAGTCTCCACGACGGCGATTATTTTCTGGACGGCAAGCTCTATGACGCCAACGGCGCCGAGGTTCCACTGGTCCCTGCTGAAGCTCACTGATTGCCGTCGCCTCTAACATCGCGTCCTGATGTCGTCGCACTGACGGCATCAGGACGCTTTTTTGCATCCGCCGCCTCGAAATGCTCGGTTTCCCCATTTTTCCCAGACAAGCCGGCTGGGCTCGTTGATATCGCAGTGAATGGAAATCGCATGCCCGTCTGCACGCATGAAGTGACATTGAACAACTTGTACAAATGGCTTGAGCAATATGCCATATTTCCTGTAAAAATTTCTACAGTTCTCAAATTTCAACTGACGCTATGCCTTCCTACGCTGCCTCATCGAACTTCCTGGGGGAGCTGAAAACGTGATTGAATATGCAGGCGGCGACAGCGTCGTTGGGTGGGTCGGGAATATCGGCATTGAGGCACTCTTGCCCGGTCAGGCAGATCGCTTCGGCTGCGGAGCGCAGTTCGAGCGATGAGCAAGCTTTCCGTACAGGCGCCGAAGTCCGTCGTGATGATCCGGCCACATCACTTCACGCCGAATCCGATGACCGCCAACGACAATGCCTTCCAGTCGAATGACGAGAAGCGCGCAGCAGCCGCAATCGCTACTGCCGCCTTCGATGAGGTGACGCAGATGGCCGAAGGTCTGGCTGCGGCCGGTGTGACCGTGCACGTCTTCGAAGACAAGAGCGCTGCAACACCCGACTCCGTCTTTCCGAACAACTGGTTCTCGACCCATTCCGGCGGCCATGTCGCCATCTATCCGATGTATTCCGCAAGCCGCCAGTCCGAGCGGCGCAGCGATGTGATCGAAATGCTGAAGAGCGACTATCGCGTTCAGGACGTCATCGACTATTCCGGCCTCGAAAAGGATCACGTCTATCTCGAGGGCACCGGCGCCATGGTGCTCGATCATATCGGCCGCGTCGCCTATGCCGTCCGTTCCAACCGCACCAACGAAGTGGCATTGGAACGTTTCTGCACCCACTTCAACTTCGAGCCGATGGTGTTCGATGCAGTCGATCGCAATGGCAAGGCGATCTACCACACGAATGTCCTGATGTGCATCGGAACCGATTTCGCGCTTCTCGGATCACAGATGATACCTGACGAGGCACGCAGGCGGGAAATCATCGCGCGCCTCGAAGAGACCGGCCGCAAGGTGATCGATCTTTCGATCGAGCAGATCGAGAACTTCGCCGGCAATGCGATCGAGCTTGATGGCCGCGACGGCAGGCTCGTCGTGCTGTCCGCCAGGGCTCATGCCGCACTCGATGCGGAGCAGATCGAAACGATCGAACAGTCCGCAAAACTGCTTCCCTTCGATGTCTCGACCATAGAGCTTGCCGGCGGATCGGTTCGCTGCATGCTCGCCGGCGTCCATCTTTCGCGCCGCGAGCCGGCATCCACACAATTGCTTTACGCCGCCGGTTGAGCCGGATAGAGAAGCCCGTACAAAAATAAAGGTACTTGAAATGTCGCAAGCAAGATCAGTCTATCACTTCAATTCGGTCATCGTGCGCGAGCCTTCGCGTTCGGTCGTCAACGGGCTTCGCGCCGACGATCGGGGCAACCCGACCTATGACGGCGTAAAGGCCGAGCATGACGCCTATATCGCTGCCATGCGCGATGCCGGCGTGGATGTGACGATCCTTCCGGCACTCGAAGCCTTCCCTGACTCGATCTTCGTCGAGGACCCGGCGCTCGTCTTCACCGAAGGCGCGATCCTGCTTCGCCCCGGCGCGGTCAGCCGTGTCGGCGAAACTGCCGAAATCACCCCGACGCTGCGCGACATGTTCGAAACGGTGCTTGATCTTCCGACCCCCGGCTTTGCCGACGGTGGTGACGTGCTGACGACGCCGAAGAGCGTCATGATCGGGCTTTCCGCCCGCACCGACAAGGTTGGCGCCGAGGCTCTTGTCGCCTGCATCGCCAAGCTCGGCCGCAAGGCAGAGATCGTGGCTACCCCTGAAGGCGTTCTGCATTTCAAGACCGATTGCTCGTTGCTCGACGACGAAAGCGTACTGTCGACTGCCCGCCTCGCCCGCTCGGGCGTCTTCAAGGATTTCAAGCAGATCATCATTCCGGAAGGCGAAGAGCCGGCCGCCAACGCGCTGCGTGTCAACGATGTCGTCATGGTCGGCTCGGACTTCCCGCGCACCATCGAGATGCTCGACAAGCTCGGCTACAAGGTCGTGCCGATGAAGACGACCGAGATCGGCAAGATCGATGCGGGCCTGTCCTGCATGTCGCTGCGCTGGTATCGCAACGGTCACTAAGCAACCTCAAAAACAATCTGGGAGAACAGCATGCATAGCTTCAAATCGAAAATCATTGCCGGCGCGGCACTTCTGTTGACCGCCGGCCTCGCTCATGCCGAAGACACCATCCGCCTCGGCATGACTCCCGAACCCTATATGCCGTTTACCGAGGTCAATGCATCGGGCGAATGGGAAGGCCTCGAAGCAGACCTCTCCCGCGCCGTCTGCGCAAAACTGCCGGTCAAATGCGAGATCAAGCAGATGGCCTGGGATGGCCTCATCCCTTCGCTGAACGAGAAGAAAGTCGATTTCATCATCGGCGCCTTCTCGATCACCGATGACCGCCGCAAGGTCGTGGATTTCAGCACTCCCTACTACACCGAAGGCACGTCGTTCGTCGGTGCCAAGTCCGATAGCACCAAGATCACCACGGTCGACGCGCCCGATGGTTCGGGCAAGATCGTCGATCCGTCGATCGTCTCGGGCAAGATCATCGGCGTACAGACCTCCAGCGTCCAGGCAGCCTATGTCGCGAAATACCTGAAGGGCGCCGAAGCCAAGAGCTACGACACCGCCGACAACTCCGTCGCCGATCTCGTTGCCGGCCGCGTCGATTATGTCCTGATCCCGGACCTCTACATCCAAACGTTCCTGAAGACGGCTGCCGGCGCCGACTACGAGGTCAAGCTGACCGTGCCGAAGAACACCACGCTCGGCGAAGGTGTTGCCTATGCCATCCGCAAGGGTGATGCCGACACGCTGACCAAGATCAACACGGCCCTTGCCGAGCTCGACAAGGACGGCACGACGCAGAAGCTCGTCGACAAGTGGATCTTCGACAAGAAGTAATTGCGTGACGTCGGGCGTGGCTTCGGCCGCGCCCGGGCGCTGCGCCAGCCTGCCCAGCTGATTCCGTCGAAAAATCGCTTCCACGGCTTCATCGCAGCTTTATAGGCCAGACGGCGCCTGATCTCGCATTTCGGCAACACCAAGGGCCGTCCGGCTGGCTGCGATTAGCAACGCCGGATCGAGCAGGTAGAACGCATGGACACATATTGGCAATTGCTCGGCTGGGGGCCGCAAGGCTGGGGCGCAAATTTTGCCTGGGGCCTGCTGATGACCCTCCAGGTCTCGCTCATCTCCTACATCGTGGCCGTGATTTTCGGCTTTCTGGGAGCCGCCGGCAAGCTTTCGCACCATCGATCGCTTCGCTTTATCGCCGGACTTTATACAACCGTCGTCCGTTCGCTTCCGGAACTGCTGGTCATTCTCCTGCTCTATTTTTCCGTTGCAAGCGGGGCCGAGCGCTTCCTGAAATATGCCGGCCTCGTCGACGCCAGCTTCCAGTTCAGCCCCTTCTGGGCCGCGATCATCGCGCTCGCATTCGTCTCCGGGGCCTTCATGACAGAGGTTCTAAGGTCGGCCTATCTTGCAGTGCCACCCGGCCAGATCGAGGCGGCGGTATCGATCGGCATGCGGCGGCGCAAGATCCTGACCCGCGTCGTCCTTCCGCAAATGATGCGCCACGCCGTTCCCGGAATGGGCAATCTCTGGCTGTCCATCACCAAGGAAAGCGCCATCATCTCGGTGCTAGGCTCCTTCAGCGAACTGCTCTATACGGGCTACCGCGCCGCAGCCAGCACCAAGCAGTACATTCTCTTCTATGGTCTGACCGCCCTGCTCTTCCTGCTGATCACTCTGGTTTCCGTCTTCATCATCAGCCGCATCGAAAACCACCTGAACCGGGGGCATCGCTGATGGAAACGATCACCAACGTCATTTCCTTCCTGCCCGCCCTTATCAAGGCAACGCCGCTGACGCTGCTGTTGACCGCAACGGCAGGGATCTTCGGGCTCGTCATCGGCACGCTGACGGCGCTTGCCCGCCTGTCGAAATACAGGCTGCTCGCCTGGCCGGCCTTTGCCTTTACCTTCGCCTTTCGCGGCACGCCGCTGCTAGTGCAGATCTATCTGATCTACTACGGCTTCGGTCAGATCCTGCCCGGGACCTGGGTCCGGCACAGCTTCCTCTGGCCCTATCTGCGTGACGGGCTGTGGTACGCGATCGCCGCACTCAGCCTGAACCAGGCGTCCTACAATGCCGAAGTCATTCGCGGCGCGATCCAGGCGATCCCGCGCGGCCAGATCGAGGCGGCGCTTTCGGTCGGCATGCGGCCCTGGACGATCCTCCGCCGCGTGACACTGCCGCAGGCGTTCCGCCATTGCATGCCGGTTCTGACAAGCGACCTCATCATCCTCTTGAAGACGACATCGCTCGCCTCGACGATCACCATTCTCGAAGTGATGGGAACGGCCCGAATGTTGCAACGCCAGTCGCTGCTGATCTTCGAGCCGCTGATCGCTGCAGGCATCATCTATTTCGCCGTGGTCTTCATCCTGACCCGGATCATGAACGTCGTCGAGTTCCGCATGACGCGCTATCGCGCCGCTCGGGCGTGAGCTTGAAAGCCTCGGGAGGAATTGAAATGGTCGAGACTGCACTCTCGGTAAAGGACATCCACAAGAGCTTCGGCAGCGTCGAAGTGTTGAAGGGTATCTCCTTCGAAGCCCGCAAGGGCGACGTGATCTCGCTGATCGGCAGCAGCGGCTCCGGCAAGAGCACCCTGCTTCGCTGCATCAACTATCTCGAAACACCGGACCAGGGCGAAATCTCGGTCGCCGGCGAGGCCATTCGCACGGCGCCGGGTCGAGGCGGCAAGATGCATGCCGCCGACGCGAGGCAACTGGAACACATTCGCACACGGCTCGGCATGGTCTTCCAGAGCTTCAATCTCTGGTCTCACCGCACGATCCTCGAAAACATCATCGAGGGGCCAATCCATGTCCTCGGCACCTCGTGCAGTCAAGCGATCGCCGAAGCCGAAGTCCTCATGGAAAAGGTCGGCATTACGCCGAAGCGCGACCAGTATCCGGCGCAACTGTCCGGCGGTCAGCAGCAACGCGCGGCGATTGCCCGTGCGCTCGCCATGAAGCCGGAAGTCATGCTGTTCGACGAGCCGACGTCGGCACTCGACCCGGAACTCGTCAACGAAGTGTTGCAGGTCATCAAGAAGCTCGCCGAAGAGGGTCGCACCATGGTGATGGTGACCCACGAAATGGCGCTGGCGCGCGACATTTCGAGCGAAGTGATCTTCCTGCACAAGGGCCTGGTCGAGGAGCGAGGTGCTCCCGACGACGTCATGCGGAATCCGCAATCCGAGCGGCTTCGCCAATTTCTGCGGATGGGATGAGGACCACCATGAGCGACATCGACTTCCAGAGCTTCCTGCCAGACCTTATCGAGATCCGGCATCAGTTGCACCAAATTCCCGAAATCGGCCTTTCCGAGCTCAAAACGTCCAATTTCATTGCCGCACAACTCGAAAAATGGGGTTTCGAGATTACGCGCGGCCTCGGCAAGACCGGTATCGTCGCAACCCTTCGCGCCGGCAACGGCAATCGCGCTATCGGCTTTCGCGCTGATTTCGACGCACTGCCGATGCAGGAGGAAACCAATCTTCCCTATGCCAGCCAGCATCCGGGCGCCATGCATGCCTGCGGCCATGACGGCCACACCAGCATGCTTCTCGGTGCGGCCTGGGCGCTGTCCAAGGACAAGAGCTTTTCCGGCACCGTGCATTTCATCTTCCAGCCGGCCGAGGAAAATTTCGGCGGCGGCAAGCTGATGATGGAAGACGGGTTGTTCGAGCGCTTTCCTTGCGACGAGATTTTCGCGCTGCATAACTGGCCCGGCATCTCGGCGGGCACCTTCACGACCCGCGCCGGACCGATCGCAGCCTCGATCGACGTGGTGACCGTGACCGTCAAGGGAAAGGGCGGCCATGGTGCACAGCCGGAATTGACCGTCGATCCGGTGGTCGTCGGCTCCAGCATCGTCATGGCGCTTCAGACATTGACATCGAGAAACATCTCCCCTCATCAACCCGCGGTCGTCACCGTCGGTGCCTTCCTCTCCGGCTCCGCATCCAACATCATTCCTGACACCGCCGTGCTGGAGATCAGCATGCGGGCGATGAACCCGAATGTGCGCGAGGAGATACGCGAGCGCGTGGAGCAAGTCGCAACGCTTCAGGCCAAGAGCTATGGCGCCGATATCTCATTCGACTGGCAGGTCGGCTATCCCGCAACCATCAACGACAAGGATGCGGTCGAAGCCGCAAAGTCCACTATCATTCAGCACTTCGGTCAGGGCGCCTTTGTCGGCCTCGATCTCCCTTTGATGGGAAGCGAGGATTTCTCGTTCCTGCTCGAAAAGGTTCCAGGCGCCTACGTCCTTATCGGCAACGGCGACAGCGCCGGCCTGCATACCACGACCTACGACTTTAACGACGACATCCTTCAGCGCGGCGCCATGTACTTCTACCATCTGGCCAAGGGTCGCCTGTCCTAGAGTAAGCATCTTAGGGATTCCGGGAAAGGATGCGGCGCTTCATATGGTGCGGAGTGACGCGTCCGACGACCGGCGGTTCGTTCTCATGGGCTCTCGCCTGACAGTTCAAGCCTTTTTGGTGGGATTCAGACAGCCTCACCACCGCATCCCGTGACGTTACTATTTTGATTCCTCGATAAATTTGGACCCGTACGGCGCAGAAAATCACCGCCCGTCAAACTTGCTTCACGCAAATGTTTGGAAAAACTTTCGCAAAGGAAAGCATCTGTCTGGTTGCCAAAAAACCATAATTGTTCCACCTAGATTATAGATTGAACATTTAACGTTGAGAATCGGGCCAAGACTTGATGCGTATGAAATATGGTTTCCTCTGCCTGTTCCTGGCATTTGCTTCGTCGGCATATGCTCTGGAAGCCGGTTCACCGCCAGTTCTGACGCCGCTGCCGCAGCAGGCGCAAGCCGCGCATTTGACAGCGCAGTTTCTGCAGCGCTTCCACTACAAGCCTGTTCCCTTGGACGACGTTCTGTCGGCCAGGATCATGAACCGCTTCATCAAATCCCTCGATCCGGATCGGGTCCTTTTCCTGCAGACGGATATCGACAAGTTCATGGCCGGCAGCACCAAGATCGACGATGCCATCAATCAGGAAGACCTGAATATCCCGTTTTCCATTTTCAACGTCTACGAGCAGCGGGTCGTCAATCGCATGACCTACGCGCGCAGCCTGCTCAATCAGAAGTTTGATTTCAATACCAAGGAAGTCTACCCGCTCGTCCGCGACAACGAGCCCTGGCCGCAGTCGGAAGCGGAAAGCAACGATCTCTGGCGCAAGCGCGTCAAGAACGACTGGCTGCGCCTGAAGCTTGCCGGGAAGGACGATGCCTCCATTCGCGATACGCTGGACAAGCGCTATCAAAATTCGCTCGAGCGTGCCTACAAGTACAAGGGCGACGATGTTTTCCAGATGTTCATGGATGCCTACACGACGTCCGTCGACCCGCATACCGATTACTTCGGCGCGACTGCCTCAGCCGAATTCGATATTTCGATGAAGCTCTCGCTGGTCGGCATCGGCGCCGTCCTGCAGGAAAGAGACGATTATACGACGATCCGCGAACTCGTGGCCGGCGGCCCGGCGCAACTATCCGGCAAGCTTGCGGTCGGTGACCGCATCACCGGCGTCGGTCAGGGCGAGAACGGCCCGATCAAGGAAGTCGTCGGCACGCGTCTCGACGAAATCGTGCAGATGATCCGCGGCGCCAAGGGCTCCGTCGTGCGGCTCGACATCCTGCCGGCCGACGCTGGCCCGGATAGCAAGCATCACATCATCAGCCTGGTGCGCGACAAGATCAGCCTCGACAAGCAGGCCGCCAAGCAAACGATCCTGTCGGTGAAGGATGGCGATGCCACCCGCAAGATCGGCGTCATCACCCTGCCAGCCTTCTATGAGGATTTCGAAGCTCGGCGAAAGGGCGACAAGGATTACCGCAGCGCCAGCCGTGACGTCGCCAAACTCCTCACCGAACTGAAGCAGGATAAGGTTGACGGCGTGCTAATCGACCTGCGCAACAATGGCGGCGGCTCGTTGTCAGAGGCGATCGACCTGACGGGTCTGTTCGTCGGCAAGGGCCCCGTGGTGCAGCAACGGGATGCGGGCGGCGAAGTCGAAGTTTCGAGCGACGATCTTGCCACTCCGGCCTGGACCGGCCCGCTCGGCGTGCTGATCAATCGCGGTTCCGCATCCGCTTCCGAAATCTTTGCGGCCGCGATCCAGGATTACGGCCGCGGCGTGATCATCGGCGAGCCGAGCTTCGGCAAGGGCACGGTGCAAACCGTGGTCAATCTCGATCAGGTCGCCCATAACGCAAAGCCGAAATTCGGTGAGCTGAAGCTGACGGTTGCTCAATTCTTCCGCGTCAACGGGGGTACGACACAGTTGCGCGGCGTGACGCCCGACATCAGCCTGCCGGGACTTTCGGATCTCAAGACCTTCGGCGAGTCGAGCTACGACAATGCTCTGCCGTGGACGCAGGTAAAGCCGGCGAATTACAAGCCCTGGGGTGACATCCAGGCGGTGCTGCCGCAATTGCAAAGCCGCCACGATGCCCGCGTGAAGAATGATTCGGAATACCAGCGCTTCGTGGAAGACATCGCCACGCTGAAGGAGCAGCGCGATAAGAAGGTGATTTCCCTCAACGAAACCGAACGTCGCGACGAACTGACCGCCCAGGCAAATCGTCTCAAGGCGCGCGGTCAGGTCAATGATGGCCTCGACACCAGCGAAGATGATGGCCTGCAGGCAAACGAACGCAGCTTGAGCGCCGATATCGCCATCGAAAAAGCGCGCAAAAACGCAAAGGACATCCTGCAGACCGAAGCCGCCTCCATCGTTGCCGACGAGGCGGATTTGCAAGTCGGCGTGTCGAAGGCCGCGGCGAAGTAATCGGCAAGCTCGCCCCGGCCCTGCTTACCGCGACCGATGTCGAATGCTCATCGGTCGCGCAAAATCGGGGCATCATCACTGCAGTTGCGACGCCAGTATCACGGTTTCATCTGCGATCTGCCAACATCAAAGCGAACGGCTGGCACCTTTGCAAAGCTCGATCGCCGGCATCGTGCCGTTCGGCCTCCTCCTGCGACGCCAGCCGATCAGGAGCACCACTTCTGCACCGCGAGCGCAATCGCCTTGGTACAATCGATAAGATCGCGCACAGACACGCGCTCGTTCGGCTGATGAGCCTGTGCCGGGTCTCCCGGCCCGAAATTAATGGTCGGCGTGTTGCCGAGCGACGTCGGGAGACCGATGTCACTATGGGCGCCGAATCCGGATAGAGCCGAAGACAGATCGGCGGCTTCCACTGCCTCCTGCAACAACTGAACGAAGGGATTATCGGCTGGAACTTCCGCGCAATCCGCATCGAGTATCCATTCTACTCTCGCCGGATGTTGGCGCAGATAGGGATCAGCCTGGCAGACATTCTTCACATGCTCCTCGATCTCGCGCTTCACATGGCCACCGAGACCGAATTCGTCCTTTTCGCTCGGCAGATATTGCGCATCGATGATGATCTCGGCCTTGCCCGCCATCGATGATGGGTGCTCGCCGGCCTTGACCTGAGTGACGATGATCTGGTTCGGCAGATCCATCAGCGGATGGTTCTTCTTCGGGTCGAACATCCAGCGCCGGTTGAGGATATCGATGCCGTCGAGCATCTGGCGGCAAAGCTGGACGGCATCCACCGGGCCGCTCGTATACCAGGCGTTCGGCGTCAACTCGGCGTGTCCACCAATGCCATCGATGATGATCTTGCCCCATAAAATGCCGTGGCAAAGAGGAGCGATGCGATTTGCGGTCGGCTCGGTCATGATGCCGGCGTCTGCCCGGAAGCCGCGATCGACCATGGCAAGCGATCCCATGCCGCCAATCTCCTCGTCGACGACGGTCGTAAAGACGATATCGCCCTTCAGCGGAATATTCATCTCCTTCAGGATTTCGACGGCCATCAGCATACAGGCGACGCCGCCCTTCATGTCGACGGTGCCGCGGCCGTGCAGGAAGCCGTTCTTCAGCACCGGCACGAAGGGGTCGGTTGTCCAATGTTCAGGCGCGCCGGGCGGTACGACATCGATATGGCCGGTCAACATAATGGATCGGCCGCCGCCCGTGCCCTTCAGCACGCCGCCGAGGTTCGGCCGACCTTCGAATGTCCGGCCCTTGTTCGCGCCGGGACGCCCTTCATACTTGGCATAGAGCGCTGGCCCGTCCGGATCCCAAAGATCGGTCGAAAAGCCGAGATGTTCGAGCCGCTTCTGGAGGTAGAGCTGGCAGTCACGCTCGCCGGGGCCTGCCTCCTTCGGGTCGGATTTGACGATCGACGGAAAGGCGACGAGATCACTGAGGGTCGAAACGATACGCTCATGCGCTGCCTCGACCTGTTCGGCAATCAAAGTTTCGATGGATGGCATTCTTATCTCCAATGTTTCGAGATGCGGTCTATCAAGAGGACGGCAATCAGCAGGGCGCCGACGATACCGACCTGCCAGACGGTGTTGACATTCAGCTGCAGCAAGCCGGTCTTGAGCGTGATCAGCAGGACCACGGCGGCGAGGATGCCGCCCACCCCGCCGACGCCGCCGGTAATGGCAATGCCGCCGAGCATCACCGCCGTCAGCGATTCAAGCTCGAGGTTCTGTCCGATGTTCGGTCGGGCACTGCCGAGCCATGCGATGGAAATCAGCCCGGCAAGACCGGCAAGTGCGCCGCTCAGCGCGTATATCAACAGTCGAACGCGATCGACCGGAATGCCCACGAGCCGGGCGGAACGCTCGTTGTAGCCCATCGCGAAGATCCAGGCGCCCCAGGCTGTCCGCAATAGCGTGACGGCTCCGAAGACGAAGACCGGTATGACGGTGGTGAGGAATGGCACGGGCACGCCGAAAAACACCCCACGTCCCCAAGCCAGCAGCCAGGCTGGCACGCCGGATTGGGCGGCCCCACCGGTCAAGGCGACCGCTAAGCCCGAGTAGACGAAGAGCGTCCCGAGTGTCGCGATCAAGGGCAGGATCGAGAGACGTGTGACGAGCAATCCGTTCAATGCGCCGAGTGCGGCGCCGATGACGAGGCAGAACACTGGAATGGCGAAGACCGGCATGCCGAACTTGACGGCGAGCATGCAAAGCGTCGCAGACAGCGACACCGTCCCGCCGACCGAAAGGTCGATGCCGGCGCCACCGGCCAGAACAATCAAGCCTTGCCCCAGTGCGACCAATGCCAGGATGGTCGAAAACTGCAGGATGGTCGTCACGGTTGCCCCGTTGAACATCGCGGGCTTGAACATCGCAAACAGAAGAACGACGGCAAGCCAAAGGATGCCCAGCAGCATGAGGATGCGCGACGAGCCGATAACGGCTGGAATTCTCATCGTCATCCCCGCATCCACTTCATTTTCAGTTCTCCAAGGCGTTTTGCTGGCATCTCAAGTGCCAGTACGCCGATCAGGAGTGCTCCGGTTACCACCGGCTGCCAAAGCGAGGGCACACCTATGAGCAGCAGGCCGTTCTGCAGGATGCGCAGGAGCACGACACCGAGGACAGTACCAATGAGGCTACAACGGCCGCCCATGATGCTGGTCCCGCCAAGCACCACGGCTGCGATCGCGTCAAGCGCCAAGGTCGAGCCGATCGCCATTTCGACATTACGATAATTGGCCACGTAGAAACTCGCGGCCAGTCCGGTCAGTGCGCCGCTGATCACGAAGGTCGCAAGCCGCACCTTGATTACAGGCACGCCCGACAGGCGTGCCTTTTCCTCGGAATTGCCGATGGACAGGAGATGCGGACCATAGGGGGTCCGCCTGAGCGCGGTCCAGACGGCAAGATAGGCAGCGGCAATGGCGATCCCCGCCATGGGCACACCAAACACGGTTGCGCCCAAAAGCCCGGTGAGGTTCGTCGGCAAGCCCGACAGCCACTGGCCGCCGAGCAGGGCGAAAACGCCCGTCCGATAGACGCCGAAAAGACCGAGCGTGCCGACGATCGCGGGAATGCGCCCGATAACGACGACGCTGCCGGTCAAAAGACCGAGGACGGCACCCATCGCCGGGCCCAGTAGTGCGGCCGGCAGTGCACCCCAACCCGCAAGCAGCGTATTGGCGACACCGATCGCCGCAAGGCCCATGACGATGCCGATCGAGACATCGATGCCGCCCATGGCAAGCAGCAGGGTCATGCCGAGGCCGACCAGCATCAGTTCGATGCTGTTACGTACGATCGTGTCGATGTTGCCCATAGTCGCAAAGAAGGGCGATGCGGCAGTGAAGAGGAGTGCGGCGAGAATGGTGGCACAAAGGAGTGCCCATTCCCGTCCGCCCATGGCGAAGAAGACTGGTTTCGACGGTCGCATCGCGTCAGTCATCCAGGTTCAGAAATTGAACTTGTCGACGTTGTCGGCGGTGAAGACAGCCGGCGGCCCGAGCAGCAGTATCCCCTTCGAAGCGTCGTAGGTGACGGGCGCCGCAAAGCCCGGAACGGTATTCTCAACCGCAAAAGGCTTGCCATCGATCAGCTGCTTGCCGGCCCAGACCGTCAGGTAGCCAAGCTGAGCCGGGTCCCACAGAACCGTGAAGCCGAATGCGCCGCTCTTGAGGTAAGCGCGGGCCGTGTTCGGGCTGCAATAGCCGGTGCCGATGACCGAGCCGATCTTGCCGGCCGTCTCGATCGCCTGCGCGACGCCCGGGCATGTGGAGGATGCGACCGCGACGATCGCCTTCAGATCGGGATTGGCGGTCATGAGGTCGCCTGCGATCTGTGCGGCGCGTTGTGCCGTGCCGCCGGCATATTGCGGTTCCAGGAGCTGCAGCTTCGGATATTTTTCGGCCGCTCTTTTCTTCATGAAGCCGATCCAGGCATTCAGGTTCGAGGCTGTCGCCTCGCCGGAGACGATGCCAATCTTCGCATTGTCGCCGACGCGCTTCACGAGCTCGTCGATGACAGCGCCGCCGAGACCTTCGTCGGTCGCCTGGGCGACATAGACGGCTCGCCCACTGTCGGGCGCATCGCTATCGCTGGTGAACAGCTTGATACCCTTCGCCTTTGCCGCTTCGACGACGGGGGCGATGGAGGAAGCGTCAAGCACGCTAACGGACACGGCGTTGACACCCTGGTCGATCAGGTTCTGCACAATCTGCAACTGGTCGACCGGGTTGGTATCGACCGGGCCGGTATAGATGAAATCGACGCCCAGTTCGCTTGCGGCACGTTTGCCGCCTTCTTCCATGGCGTTGAAATAGGGAATGCCGATCAGCTGCGGCACAAAGGCGACTTTCGGCTTGTCCTGCGCAAGGGCGGCCGATGCGATGACCAGTGTGAGAGATGATGCAATGAATGCTTTCTTGAGATGGTGGAACATAAGAGCCTCTCTGGAGATTGGACGCGCTTCTTATTGTTTGTTTTCAAGCGCTCGCACGTCGGGGTGAGCGCCTGTTATGAGGGATACGATCTCTTCCGGCGTCGTGTCCTGCCGCCGTCTTTCTGCGACCTTACGGCCACGGCGGAAGACGACCATGCGATCTGCGACTTCGAAGACATCGGCGATATTGTGGCTGATCAGCACGACGGCGCAGCCGCGCTCGGCAAGGCGACGCGTCAGCGACAGGACCTTGCGCGTCTCGGCAACGGCAAGGGCTGCGGTCGGCTCGTCCATGATGACAAGCCTGGCGTTCAGATTGAGCGCGCGGCAGATCGCGACCGCCTGGCGTTGACCGCCCGACAAACTGCCGACCGGCGCCTCCGGGTCCGAGATATGCGCGTCGAGTTCGTGCAGCAACGCATCGACCCGGTCGCGCATTTCGGTGCGCCGCAGGAACGGGATGCCAAGAACGGAATGCTTCAGTTCCCGACCGAGAAAGACATTCTCGGCGATGGAGAGGTTCTCCGATAGCGCCAGTTCCTGAAAGATCGTGGCGATGCCCGAGCCTGCGGCATCCTTTGGCGACGAGAAGGTCACCGGCTTTCCTTCGACCAGCAATTCGCCGTCACTCTGGGCATGGGCGCCCGCCAGGATTTTCACGAAGGTGGATTTGCCGGCTCCGTTGTCGCCGAGCAGGGCAAGGACTTCGCCGCTGTTGATGTCGAGGTCGACGCCGGTCAATGCGGCAAGCGCGCCGAAGCGCTTGCTGATGCCGTTCGCCCGTAAGAAAGGATATGTCATTTTTTTGTTCCCCTGCGTCACGCTTCCTATGCGGCACGATTGACCCATCGCAGAATGTTCTTCCAAAGCGTGGCATAGCCGGGCCAGGCGACGAACTCGTTCGGCAGCCAATGCGGCCCGATATCGGAGGTCCATGCGACGGTTCGGCCATTCCCGTATTTGCCCGTCACCAGCAGCGGATGGCCGCCTTCGCTGTCAGGCAGCGTCGCGATCACCTCCACATCAGGCTGATCTTTCGCCACCACTTCGTTGGCACCCAGCAGCAGTGGCCAGTCGCCGCCGACCCCTGCGAGAATTTCATGATCCCTTCTGACGACGGCGCGGAAACCTTCCGGAATTTCCAGCCGGTCGTCATAGGGAAGGCAGGCGACCGGCAGCGCCTCCTCGACGGGCGTACGACGCCAGCGTGCCTTGCCGTCGATCCCCTGAAAGCTGAAATAGCCGCCGGCCATCACCAGGCCGCCACCGGCAGCCGTCCAGTCCCGGATAATCTTCAAGCGGTTTACGACAGGCTTTCCGTGCAGCCATACCGCTGGCGGCAGGAGAAGCGAATTGGCGCCGATATCAGAGAGAATGATGACCTGATAGGCCGACAGCTCTTCCAGCGAAAACGGGAATTTCTCGACGCTGTCATGCGCAGTCATGTAGGTGATGTCGAATTCGTCGCCCTGAAGGGCGGCGACCAGCGGTTCGGCACCCAGATGGAAGGTGACGCTGCCGAACTGGTCGAAACCTTTGTAATGGGTGGCCGAACTGACCCAACTTTCCCCCACCAACAGAACCTTGATCGTCATTTCTATCTCCTTGCGCGATGTCGTTTCGATGATGCGGCCGAGCTAGACCGCGGTTTTCACTTCGACCGACGGCAGCAGTGCCTCGATCTCCCGGGCGCTGGCGAGCCGCCCCTGCGCGCCTTCCACCGTCGTCGTCAAGCTGGCGCCGATCGCGGCGTGCCGGGCGGCAACGGCGAGCGACTTTTCATGCAGCCAGAGGCTGAGAAATATCCCGGCAAAAGCATCCCCCGCCCCCGTTGCATCGACCCGCGTCACCGGCAGTGCCGGCACCTCGATCGGCGCGCCTCCGCTTTTCCTGAAGACGACAGCCCCGAACTCGCCCAATGTCAGGACGACATCGCCTCGGATCTTGATATGCTTCAGGATGCGGTCAGCCTCGTCGATCATCGAGGCAAGCGGCGTGCGAATGTCGAAGATCTCCCGGAATATCTCATCGTTGATGAAGGTCAGATCAACCTGGCCGACGAGCGTTGCAAAGGCTGCGGGCGTGCGTGAAGCGTCGGGCAGACCGGCCGTATGCAGGCTCACCTTCCAGCCGGCCGCGTGAAACCGGGCGATCGAGGGGATCATCCGCTCGTAGTGAAATCCTTCAATGTGGACGCAGGAGCGAACATCGGCCGGTTCGATATCCATGTTCTCGGTCAGATCGATCTCGCTCAATTCGAACGTCTCGTGGATGATCGTGCGGCTGCCATTGGCCTCGATGATGACGATCGCCCGCGGCAGGCGGTTCTTTGCCGGGCGGCGGATCGGAAGGACGTTGACGTTGCGCGCAAGCAGCTCCGCCAGGGCCCATTCGCTGTCGCCATCGTCCCCGATCGCGGTCGCAAGATCGATCTGGAGCTCGTATGGCGCACCCATGCCGGCTGCGGCGACGGCCAAGTTAGCGGCCGGCCCCCCGAGCGCCTTGTTGATATGTTCAGCCGCGACGCGGTCGTCGCGATGCGGAAGAACCGGCACGCGGCAGAGATAGTCGAGGCAGATGTGGCCAACGACGAGCAGGCGGGGATTGCCCTCCTTCGCCTGCACCGTCTTTGCCGACAGCATGGGGAGCGAACGGGCAAATACGCTTGGCCGATAGGCCAGCTTCTGGATCGCCTCCTGGATACGCTCGGCTGTATGGGACTTGACTGGAACCGTGCCGTTCAGGAAATTCGAGACCGTGCCAACCGAAACCCCGGCGGCCTGCGCAACATCGGCGATCGTCGGGCGTCCCTTCTTCATAGCATCCCCATTTATTGAAACGCTTCAAATGCTAAGAAGCGAATGGAGATGCGTCAAAGAAATTGGAATCTAATTTGACAGTGCGCAGCCGCTTCGCGGAGGTAATTGCCGATCAAATGAAGGAATATTTGACCATGCCGACCCGAAATTGAATTTTCTTCAATTGCGCTTCCATACGAAACGTTGGCACCAGTCAAGTCCAAGTCCGATGCCGGTTTAAAGCTCTTCGGGCGAACCCGCCGCTGACATTGACTGACCGTGGCTAGGGGTGGATGGATCATGGAAATACCCTGCCACCACTGGACTTGCGGCATACGGCAAGACCAATCGGCCTGACGTTGCGCGCAAATTGGCTGCCCATGGCGGCGCAAAGCCTGTTCCTGGAGTTCGTCGCGACAGCAGACATCGAGCGTAGGCTGTCGCGCTGGTGCCGCTTCTTAGCTGTCCCTCAGCTACGTTTCAGCCAGCCGTTGTAATCTTGCCTCGTGCGAATACTGACGCCCCCAACAAAGTTTCGCACGAGGCGCCCATAAGGCTCTCTGCTCTGCCTCATCCCCATGAGGCAGAGCTCCCCGACAGGCCATAGACCCTTGTTAGCCTTGAGGTTGGACGCTCTCGGCTTCGCCTGCGGAAGCAATGTACCGGCAGCGGCGGCTTACATGCCTGCCCTCAAGGACAATCCCGTCTCCGCGTCGAAGAGATGAATGCGCGCTTCGTCAAAGCCGAAGGTCACGCGATCACCCGTCTTCGGACATGAGGACGTCTTGACCAGCGCCCCTATTTCCTTGCCGGCAAACCGGAACGTCACGAGTGCGTCATTCCCGTGGAATTCGATGAGATCGGCAACGCCGTTAAGCGAACCATGCCCGGCATCCACCGGCAGCAGATCGGGCGGACGGATCCCGAGTACGGCCGTCTGGCCTGGTTTCAGGTCGAACCCCTTGCCGGAAATCGGGATGTCCATGTCTTCGGCCCTCAATATCCACCCACCCTCGCGTTCGACGACCAACACGTCGATGAAGTTGATGTTGGGTGTTCCGATAAAGCCTGCGACGAATAGTGATTTCGGCCGCTCATAGATTTCAGCGGGAGAACCCACCTGCTCGATCGCGCCACCCTTCATCAGGACAATTCTATCTGCAAGCGTCATCGCCTCGAGCTGGTCGTGAGTGACATAGATGGTGGTGGTCTGCAGCTTCTGATGAAGCCTTGCGATCTCCACCCGCATATGGTGCCTGAGTTTCGCATCGAGATTGGAGAGCGGTTCGTCGAAGAGAAAGACTTTCGGCGTCTTGATCATGGCGCGTGCGATCGCCACACGCTGCTGCTGCCCGCCGGACAGTTCGGTCGGCTTACGGGAAAGATAGGGCTCCAACCCGAGCGTTGCCGAGACTGCCTTGATGCGTTCGTCGATCTGATCCTTCGGCACCTTCATGCGCTTGAGGCCGAAGGCGATATTGTCGTAGATCGTCATATGGGGGTAAAGCGCATAATTCTGGAAGACCATCGCCACACCCCTGTCCCTCGGCTCGAGATCGTTGACCGGCCTGCCGCCGATCGACACGGTGCCGCCCGAGATATCTTCAAGCCCGGCAATCATGCGAAGCAGCGTGGATTTGCCGCATCCCGACGGCCCGAGGAAGACGATGAATTCGCGATCCGAAACGTCAAGATTAAAGCCCTTGATGACATTGATGGCGCCATAGCTCTTGTCGACATTGGCGCAGACGATGTTCGACATCTCAGTTCCCCCCGCCTTCCATTGCAATTTGCAGCTTGACGTCGGTCGGTCTTCCCGATGCCGCACGCTCGAACGCCTTAATGCTGTCGCCGAACTTGAAGGTCTCGGTGATGAGCGGGTTGAGGTCGACCTTGCCCGAGGCGATGAGTTGCAGGGCGCGATCGAAGATGTTCGCGTAGCGGAAAACCGTCTCTATGCGGACTTCCTTTGCAATTGCTCCCGGAACATCGAAATTGACGGGTTCGACAGGCAAGCCCACCATGACGATAGCGCCGCCGGGTCGGACGAGGTCGAAAATGCCATTATAGGCCTTGGGACTGCCGCTCGCCTCGAAAACGACATCCACACCCCAGCCTTCGGTCTCGGATTGAATGACCTCGTGCAGCGATCTTTCGTTGAGATTGACCGGAACGATGCCGTGATAGCCACCGGCAATCGCGAGCTTTTCACGGCTGAAGTCGGAGACATAGACCCGGCTGCAGCCGCCGGCGAGCGCTGCGAGTGCGACCATGATGCCAATCGGGCCGCAACCGATCACGGCTGCGACATCGCCGGGCACGATCCGTGCCCGAGCCGCGGCCTGCATGCCGATCGCGAAAGGCTCGACCATGGCGCCTTCGGCAAAACTGACATTGTCGGGCAGCTTGTAGGTAAAGGCGGCCGGATGAACCACGAAGGGCGTCAGCACGCCGTGAATGGGCGGCGTCGCCCAAAACCGCACGCTGGGATCGACATTGTAGATGCCGAGCTTCGACGCGCGCGAGGAAAGGTCCGGGATGCCGGGTTCCATGCAGACGCGGTCTCCCGGCCGGAGATTGTCGACCTTGCCGCCGACTTCAACAACGGTACCCGCAGCCTCATGGCCGAGAACCATGGGTTCGCGCAGGACGAAGGACCCGATGGCGCCATGCGTGTAGTAGTGCACATCGCTGCCACACACGCCGACCGTGTGGATCCTAATCTTGACGTCGTTCGGGCCAAGTTCGAGCGGCAGGTCGATGTCCCGCAACGAGAGCACGCCTTTTTGCTCGAGAACGAGAGCTTCCATTTCGATGATCCTTTTATGATGACTTGCGTTTGAACGCATTGTTTAGCAGCCCGCTCAGAACGCCGATGAAGAGCAGCGGGGGAATGGAAAGAAGCACCACCGAGGCATTGAGAATGCCCCAGGGAACGTCGCGGCCGAGCTGGGTCAATTCGGACGCGACGATCGGAAGCGTCTTGGCATCGGACGTGGTCAGCATGAGTGCAATCAGGAACTCGTTCCACACCAGCACGAATGCGAAGGCCACGGCACCGATCAATGACCGCGACGCAATCGGCAGCGCAATGAGAAAGAAGATTGCGAAAGGCCCGTAACCGTCGACACGCGCCGCCTCTTCGACATCCTTGGGCACTCGGGCGAAGGCCGGAATGCTGAGCCAGACGATAGTTGCCAGCGTCAGGAGCGTGTAGGTCACGATCATCGACAGGCGGGTGTCGTAAAGACCGAAGTTCAGCCAAATCACCATGAGCGGAATGGCGACGGCAACCGGCGGTAGGAAGCGGAGCGACAGGACAAAGAACTGAATGTCCTTCGACCAGCGATTTGGATAGCGGGCAATCGCATAAGCTGCGGGCAGCCCAAGGAATGTCCCGATAAACACAGCGATACCCGAAATCAGCACGGAGTTGACGAGACCGGCAAACACGCTGTCGCGGCCGAGGACATAGGCGAAATTATCCAATGTCGGGGTAAAGAAAAAGAGCGGCGTCGGCGTGACGATGTCGACTCGGTTCTTGAAGGCGTTGAGCGTTGTCCAGAAGACCGGGAAAACAGCTGAGAATGCGGCTATTGCAAGAATGACCCTGCCGACCAAACGGCCTGCGCGACGACTGCTCATATCCTGGCCCTCTTCCAGATGAAGGTAAACGCCACGGATGTTGCAATCATCATCAGCACGGCCATGCTCGACGCATAGGAAATGCGACCGGACTCGATGAAGCCTTGCGAGAAGGCATACATGTCGAGCGTTTCCGTCGAAATCCCCGGCCCGCCACGTGTCATCACATAGATCAGGTCGAATGCGCGCAACGACTCGATCATCTTGACGAAGGCAAGCGAGATCAGCGGCGCCTTCAGCATCGGCAACGCGACATAGGCATAGACTTCCCATGTCCGGGCATGATCGAGCCTGGCCGCCTCAAAGGGCTGAGGCGGGAGCGTTTCCAGCAGCTTCAAGACGATGACGGAGAAGAACAAGCCCCATTGCCAGACATCGACCAGGGCGACCGTGCCGAGTGCAGTCACCGGATTGGAAAGCAGATCGAGCGGTTGGCCGGTAATCGCCTTATAGGGATAGGTGATGATGCCATAAAGCGGATGGAAGGCGAACTTCCACACGAAGGCTGCCGACACGCGTGGAAGAATGACCGGCATCAGGAAAAGCAGCGACAGCAGGTTGCGTGCCTTCGCAGTAGCGCACTCAAACAGGAGAATGCCAAGGCCGATTGCGATGATGAGGGTCAACGCGACGGTCAGCACCTCCCATGTGAGCGACACCCGGATAGCATTGAGAAAGCGGCGATCCGAAAACAGCGATAGATAATTGGCAAAGCCGACGAACCGTCCATCGGGCCGGCTGAGCTCACGATCCTCGAACGAGATCACGATCGCGTAGACCGTCGGCACAAGTGCCAAAACGGCCAGAACGATCATGGCTGGCGTCAGGAAGACCGCCGGTAGCAGAATGCGTTTGTTTGTCATGACTTACCTTCCGGCAACCTGTTCGCCGATGAACGAAGAACCCGGCGGCCGCAATGACCGCCGGGCCTTGGGAGGATGCTCCGTGCCTACTGGCTGCGAGCGACCAGGTCCTTGGCGAAATCGTTGAGTTCGTCGAGGCCACCCTTGATATCCGTGCGCGTGCCGGTGATCAGCTCTTCGAGGATAATACCCCAGCGATCGCCAAGGTCAGGCCATTGCGGGCTCTGCCAGAAGTTGACGGCAGTCACCTTGCCTGTGTCAGCAAGGGCCTGCCCGAGCGCCGGTCCGTAAGTGTCGGCGAACTTCTTGCTCGTCATGATGCTCGTGCGGTTGAGCTCGCTGAACTGGCCGGCATCGAGACGGCGTTCCTCGTTCTCCTTCGACGTCGCCCAGGCGATAAAGAGGCCTGCACACTGCTTCGAAGCCTCGTCCTTGTTGGCCTTCGTGCCGATGGCAAGGCCATGGCCATAGCCACCGCCCGTCAGCGGCGTCGGCGGCGGCAGATACCCGATCTTGTCGGCGACCTGAGAGGACTTCTTGTCGAGCGCCATGCCGACCAGCGGCGTCGACTCGATCAGGATCGCGACTTGTCCGGAGGTAAAGGCGCCCACGGCCTCATCCCAACTTCCTGTCTGGCTGCCAGGCGCCGAATACTTGAAAAGCTCCAGATAGGTCTGTGTCGCCTTCACAGCAGCATCGCTATCGAAGGTCGGCGTCTTGCCGTCAAACCATTGACCGCCGAAGCCCTTGAAGAAGGGCATCCAACGCCAGACATTGGCACCCGAACCGCGTTGACCGCGCAATGCGGTGCCGTAGATGCCCTTGTCCGGCTGATTGAGCTTTTTTACCGCGGCAATGTATTCGTCAAGCGTCTTCGGCGGCTGGATGCCTGCCGCGTCGAGCAGATCCTTGCGGTAGATCATCAAGTCGCCACCACCGGTCACCGGCGCGAACCAGACCTTGCCGTCATAGGTCGCAATCTTCTGACGACCAGGGTCGAAATCGGCGTAGTCATATTCCTTGGGGTAGTAGTCCAGCAGCGGCACGACCCAGCCCGACGAGGCGAAGAGCGCAACGTTGGCTTCGTCAATATAGTACACATTGTACTTGCCAATCGTGGAGGCGTCGGCCTTGGTTTTCGCCCGCCTGTCATTCTCGTTGAGATAGTCGATTTGGAAGCTTGCGCCTCCGCTCAGCTTGCTGAATTCACCCTTGTATTGCTCCAGCAAGGTCAAACCGTCACGCGGCTGCGCCAGCACGCGGATGGTGCCGGAGCATTGTGCTGCAGATGCAAAAGATGGTGCAGTGCCAAAAAAAGCGCATGCGATAGCGATGCTCGAAACGAGCGTCTTTACGGCTCTCATGTAATTCCTCCCCTGTAAATAGACGGTGCAGACAGGCGAATGTGCCTGCGCCTGCCCTCCCAAGCGACGTTGATCGCAGTTGCAAATAGTACGGGTATCGATGCGCGGTGCTAGCGCGCGCCATGCAGAGAATCTATACTTTAATGCGCAAAATCGATCAGCTCTCGACCGCCCGAACGGGCCGCCTTTGACCCGTCAGCCTGCGATATGCCGATGGCGTCATCCTGTGCTGACGAAGGAAGGTTCGGTTGAAGTTGGATATGTTGAGATATCCGACTTCGAAGCAAATGTCGGTAATCGGCATATCTGTCTCGGCAAGCAGCTTGCATGCCTGCCAGACCCGCAGCTTGTTGACATGATCCGTGAAGCTGTTGCCAGTGTTCTTCTTGAAGAAACGCGAAAAGGCGCTTTCGCTCATACCGGCCAGTTCGGCCACCTCGCGCAGGTGAATATCAGTCGCCAACTGCTCGAATATATAGGTAAGCGAGCGCTGAAGAACATCGAGCGTCTCCGCATCGAGCTTGGGAGAAAATTCGGTCGACGATAGGATTTCGAACTCCTGCGAGGAGGAAAGTATGTCGAGAAGCTGGATGAACAGCGATAGCCGCGAGAAACCCTTGGCTGTTTCCATTGCATCGATGACCTCCGTCGCCATCCGCTTGCTCTTGCCGTGAAAGACGAGCCCTCGTTCCGAGCGGGCAAAGAAGCTGGTCAGCTGCGCGACTTCCGGCAGCATCGCGCTGATCGACAGCACCCGTTCCGGGTCAAATTGGATAATGACATCACGCCCGCGAATTATTTCTCCGGGCTCGGTCGGCGTTACCCAATCGTGTGGCAGGTTCGACCCGACAATCGTCAGATAGCCTGGATGGAATTCGCCAATATGATCGCCGACGAATGCCATGCCGCTTGCCTTGCGAAGCAGATGTATCTCGATCTCGGGGTGGTAGTTCCATACGTTGCGTTCCCACGGATAATCGTCCAATCGCCACAAGAAAGTCTCGTCCGCTTTGGTAATGATATGCTCATAGGTCGGAGGGCTGCCGATCAGCGATCCCGTCTTGGCACCTAAAGCATGCTTTCCAGCAGCAGATTTCTTGCTCCGTGACATATTTCGACCCGAACATCACAAGTCATTGCTTTTCTCAGGAAAGACAATCTCATGCAATTGCCTACACTACATTGTTTCGAAGCCCCCTCAGGCAATGAGGACACCTTCGCCTTTCCCTGTCGCGCGCAAGAAGACGAATTGCCGGATAAATGAGCTTTCGAGCGTGCCCTCAACTCATCGTTCATGAGTGACTGGAGCCTCTTCGCATGCCCGACAAAATTGGCTATTAAGCCCCATGTTTGAGCTCGTATCGATCGTCACCGCCAGTCAGGAAATCAAGAAAAGCCGGTTCGTTGCGACGGCCGCTCCGGTCACTGATATTGAGGCCGCAAAGGCGTTTGTCGCAAAGCACTCGGTCATGGATGCCAATCACAATTGTTGGGCCTGGCGTATTGGGCAGAACTATCGCTTCAGCGACGATGGCGAGCCGAGCGGTACGGCCGGCAAGCCGATCCTGCAGGCTGTCGACGGCTTCGAATTGGACATGGTCGCCGTCGTCGTCACGCGCTGGTTCGGCGGTACTCTCCTGGGTGCCGGCGGATTGATCCGTGCCTATGGGGGCACCGCCGCAACATGTCTTCAAGGCGCGGAGAAAAGAGAAATCCTACCGACCGTCGCTGCAACGATCGATGTGCAGTTTTCCCATCTCGCTCTGGTGAAAGCGAAGCTTCTCGCCGAGGCAGGCGTTCAGATTCTGGAAGAGCGCTTCACCGAGTGCGGCGCAACGCTCGGCGTGAGCATAAACGCGTCGATGGTCGAGCAGGTCGTTGACAACGTCCTGGATCTCACGAGCGGCCGGGCAACCGTGAAATTGGATTGATCGAGGCGCCGCAAGAAAAGCCGACTGAAGGGACATCTCGTCTGACATGGGAAACAAGCAAAGCCATCAATCGCCGGAAGCTACGATACCCTGAGGCGGACTGGATACTGAAGCGGCTGCCCGCAGCAAGCCGTGGAACCCGATCCAAAGCGCGACCGATCCGAACGCGAAGCTGCCGAGGATGGTGAACATCGTGCCGTAGCCGATCTCCTGTGCCAGCCAGCCGCCGATCGCCGGGCTCAGGGATGCGCCGATCCCTTGCATGGTCATCACGACGCCCTGGCCGACGTTGATGCGGCCGGTTCCGTTCAGGATGCGGGCAACGAGCGCCGGAACGGCCACGCTTTGCAGGCCCGCGCCGATACCATCGAGAACCTGCACCGGATAGACGCCCCAGGACGTAATGAGATGCGCCGCCACAAAACCGCGGATCGGCAGGGAGACGAACGAGATCAGCAGCACGAGCCATTGCCCTCTCCTTTCCGCCATGTGCATCGCGATCAACGAGGTGATGATCATCGTGCCTTGCGCCACCACCACTGTCAGGGCGACGAAGCTCGCGGGATCGGCATGACCGGCGGAGACGACCGCCAGCCCGAACAGCGGTAGCATCGCGCCGTTGCCGAGATGAAACAATGCAAGCGCACCCGCCAGGACGAGCAGCGGCTTCGATTCTGCAAGCACCTTGAAGCCGCTTGGCTTCCGGTGCATTGCGGGCTCCACCCCTCCTTGCGGACCGACGGCGGCAAGGGTCGCGCCACGCGCTTCGTCATCGTCGATCGCGTCGGCCGGGATCATCAGCACGGAGATAATGGTAAGCACGCCAAAGACGGCCGACAGCCAGAATACGGCAGTAAGCCCGAACATCCAGCCGAGCCATCCCGACAGTCCGGCACCGACCAGGTTGCCGGCGTGATTGAACGCCTGATTGTAGCCATTCTGCCGATTGAACCCCGCCTGCCGGACAATGCCGAGAGTGATACCATTAAGAGCCGGCCCGATTGCAGCGCCGGCAATAGAGGTCGCAACCTGCGACAGAGCCACGACCCAGAAGAGCTGCGACAGCAATATGATCATGGATGCCAGAACGGTGCAGATACCCAACACGATCACGCATATGCGCTTGTGCGTCGTCTCATCGATGAAAGCTCCGGCCGGTGCCATCATCACCATTCCCGCGATCCCGCCGATCGTCATGACGGAGCCGATTGATCCGCTTTGCCAGCCATGGGCAACGAGAAAAACACCGAGGAACGGTCCGATGCCAGCCTGAACATCGGCCATGAAGAAATTCAAAAATCCAAGTGGAACGAGAGCTCGAGCTTGCTGTTGGTCCATGGGAGAAGCGCGCGACAAGTGACAACCACATTGTTTCTGAAATCGTCAAATGGAAAGCGCTGGGCGGCAAAAGGTTCCCACGCGTTTGGAGTAGCGGGGCCTAGGCCCGCGCCGCCATCGTCTCCGTCGTGAACGCAATTTCCTGGCCGAAGGACAATTCGAGCGTATTGCCGTCGGGATCGGCGATATAGGTCCAGCAACCCACCGGAGGCCCGTCGTCGCGCGGCTTGGACCTCAATATGCCCCGCCGTTCGGCTTCATCCGCCTGGCGCAGCACTTCATCGCGCGTTGAGCAGGCAATGCCGATATGGCCGAAGGGGCCAAGCGGCGTATCCTTTAGGCTGCGCGAAGCGACAAGAACAAGTGCAAAAGGACGCAGACCGTCCGCCATCCATGCGACAGCGTCCAGCGGCTCCTTTGCCTCTCTTCGGTGGATAACGTGAAGACCGGCAAATTCCTCATAAAAGGCAATGCTCGTGTCGAGATCGCGCACCAGAAGCGCGACATGCGATAATCCCAGATCTTTGTTTGCCGATTGGCTCATGATCAATTCTCCTTTCCCTTTCACTGTGGATCATCGATAATAAGAATGGAAATCGGATAACGGTATCTCTCTCATGCACAAAATGAATAATATTGCCGCCTCGGACCTCAATCTTCTGCTTGTTCTGGAGGCATTGTTGGAGGAACGCCATGTCTCACGCGCCGCCCTGCGGCTCAACCGCTCGCAACCGGCCGTCAGCCACGCTCTGGCGAGGCTGAGAGATATCTTCAACGATCCGTTGTTGGTCAGAGGCAATGATGGGATGCAGCCGACCGCCCGCGCACTTCAGCTTGCCCAGCCGCTGTCGGAAGCCCTTGCGCTCGTGCGCTCCATGGTGGAGCAGCCGCTATTCGATGTCAGGCAGACCGAGCGCCTTTTCCGCTTGTCGCTCTCCGATTACGGCGCCGCCATCCTCTTGCCGGCCCTCGTCTCCCGGTTGAGGCAAAACGCCCCTCTCGTCGACATCATCGTCGTCTCCTATGGCAGGGACAGGGCTCTTGCCGCCCTGTCGGATGGCGAGATCGACCTTGCCGTCGGCGTCTATCCGACATTGAAGCAGCCAAGCCATCGCGATCTCAACAGCACGCTGCTGTTCGAAGAGAGCTTCGCCTGTCTCATCGATGACAAGTCCGCACATGGACCTCTGGATCTTGCCGCCTATCTGTCTCGGCCGCATGTTCAGGTTTCCGTCGCGCTGCAGGACAACAGCGAGATCGACACGGCGCTCTTGCGGCTAGGCCACAAGCGCCGGATTGCCGTTCAGATTCCGCATTGGTCGACCGCGCCCGACCTCGTGCGTGGCACAGACCTCATATTGACCGCGGCACGACGCAGCATAGACCAGTTGTCGGGCCGGGATCTTCTATGTCTTGAGGTACCTTTCGCTTTGCCTGGCTTTCCCTTCGTCCAGACCTGGCATCGCCGTCGCGACCGGGACGCAGCGCATCGCTGGCTGCGCGGGCAGATCGAGGAATTGATGCGACAGCCGGCATGATCGCAAGCACTTACCTTGGAATGATCGGCTTGCCGTCCTTTATCGCAGCGCGCAGGTCCAGCGCCTTGTAGAATCTTGGGTTGATCAGCAGCGCTTGGTCCAGGTCTGCAAGCGCGTCATCGGTTCGACCTGCTTTCTGGAAAGCGACCGCACGGCCGTAATACGTCTCCTCGTCAGCGAGGTTCATTTCAATGGCTTGGTCGAAGTCGGAGATAGCCTCACCATATTTCCTCATCAGCAGGAGGACCAAGCCGCGATTATGTCGGGCCGACCTTTGCCTGGGATTCAGTTTCAAGGCACGATCAAAGTCTGCCACGGCCCTATCCAGTTGGCCGTCCCGGCGGTAGAGCTCGCCACGATTGTTATAGTTGTCGGCATTGTTCGGGTTGAGCTCAAGAGCCGCGTTCAGGTCTTCAAACGCTCCATTGAAATCTCCAAGCCGATAGCGCGTGAAGCCACGTCCGCCGAGGGCCACGTCGTCACGCGGATTGAGCGCAAGTGCCTTGTCGAAACTGGCGATCGCCACCTCGACCTTGCCGCTCTCCGATTGAGCAACACCAAGGTTGCGATAAGACTCGGCGCCGTTCGGATTAAGTTCGATAGCTCGGTTGAAGTCGGCTATCGCCCTCTCAAAATCACGTTTCAAACCATAAGCGCCGCCTCTCATGTAGGCACCGCCTCTCAGGTTGAACGACTGGGCGTTCTTACCGTCCAGCCTGATCGCCTCATTGATATCGGCAATCCCTTGCTCGATATCGCCATTGTTTACACGTGCCGAACCACGGTTCCGATAAACTCCGGCATTCTCCGGCTCAAGGCGCAAGGCAGCATCGTAGTCGGCGATGGCACGCTCGAACTTGCCTTGCATCGCATAGGCCGAGCCTCGTGAATTGTATGAAATCGCCGTGGGACCGCGTGCAATTGCTTCGGTGAAATCGGCAATCCCCTTTTCAAAATCGCCGGTTTCCACATAGGCTACGCCGCGCCCTTGATAGACCTGCATACTGGAGGCGCCCCGCTTCAGCGCCTCGTTGAGGTCGGCCAGGCCGCGTGCGAAATCGCCCGATTTGACATAGGTCAGACCGCGATTTTGATAGGCCGTCGCGCTGTGGGGCAGCAATCTGATGACAGTCGTAAAATCGTCGATCGCTTCTTTGAATTTGCCGTCCAATTGATAAATATTGCCGCGCTCATTGTAAGCGATGGCATTGTGGGGGTCGAGGCGGATGGCCCTGCTGAAATCCTCGATCGTGCGCTGCGGCCCTCCGGCACGCTGGCTGTCTTCGGCGTTAGCGGAGCCGGACAGGAGAGCCAGGATGATAATTGTGGCGACTACAGCTTTCATGGCCACCAGCCTCGTCTGTTGGCAAAGATATCATATCGTTTGACGGGCCCAATGACTACGGCCCCTGTCATCGAGCCTGCGACAGACGCAGCAAACAGCTTACTTCTTCGATGAAAGCGCGATCGTTCTGTCCAATGCGGCGGCAAAGCCTTTCAGGGATACCGAAAACGCCACTTCATTCTCGCTATCGCTCGCAAAAGCAACGAGCTTTAACATTTTGCCGCCGCGCAACGACTTGACCGTCGGTTCCGTGAAAGACAGTTGGACAATGCAGCCCGCAGGCAGGCAGGTGCGAAAACGCGAGGGCTTGGCACCTTTGGCATCATCGACGCCAAAGCTGATGCCCTTGTCCAGATAGAGGCCGAAGGGCAAGGCGACATTGCCCTGCACGCCGCCTGCCTCCGACGGCCGCAATTCGACAGTCAAGATATTCTGCCCGCTCTTATGGAACTGCCGTTGCGATAACATGCAGCGTCTTTCATTCCCGATGCCGGCACAGGCGACACTCCAATCTTCGTAGGTTTCCGAAAGCGACGATGGTGCGGTAGTCGCACCATTGTCAGCATCTTGTGCGTGAAGCGATCCGATGGCGAGAAGGCTCGCCATCGGTACCCAGCAAATGAAGCCAACCCTACGCATCAGAACCGGACATTGAGCTTGGCATCAATGCCGTTCTGCCGGGAACCGGAACCGAACTGTCCCGTATAGGTAAAGCCGAGATTGGCGTTCCTGCTGAGGGCAAAGTCGAGGCCGGCTTCGACGACAGCCGCATTCTCGGCAATCGGCGTGCCTGCAACAGAAAATGCGTTGCCGGTCGAAAAGCCAAGCGTGGAATTAGGCGTGGCATCGCCGTAGGCATGCTGCCAGCCGACCATGCCGCGCATCTTCGTATCGACCCCGCCAAGGGTCAGTGCCGTCGAGGCACGCAGACCGAGTGTGGTAAACGTCGTGTCGCTCGTATCGCTGCGGCCCGACAGCGCCGCCGCGGCCCCGTGTTCGACGAAGCTGTCGGTATGAAGGCTCACATAGGCAAGGTTTGCGAACGGCTCGATGGCAACGGGCGCCATATCGATGCGGTAACCGAGCTCGCCGAATGCCTGGAAGGTGCCGGCATCGTAATCGGCCTTCAACCGGTCTCGGAAACCGGGAAATGCCACCGTTCTGCTCGTGTCGATGGAATGCCATGTATAGGCAACGCCCGAGCGCACTGCGAGGTCACCCCAGCGGCCGCCACCGTAAATTCCGAGATGGTAATTGTCACTGCTTCCATGTGACAAGCGACTATCCACATCGAAACTGGACCGGCTGTAGCCGGCCAGGATGCCGACGCGCACACTCTCTGCGACGGCGGCATCGAAACCGGTGACAAAGCCGCCGGCGGATTGATCGAGGCGACCGGAATTGCGGTTGCCATCGATGCTGCTCCACGAGCCGAATGCCTGCCCCCAGGCAACGACCGGCTGCGGTTCGATGGTGGCCGCGGCAATTGCACCGACTGCCGCCGTCGCCGGCTTGTCCTCCGGCCCATAGGCGAGAACTGGAACCTTTGGCGCACCGACATCATCGAAAGCGGCACGGATACGGTCGTTGACGGCGTTGCGCAGCAAGCCGCTGTCATTGACGAGTGCGGTCTGCGCAGCCGAATGGATCTCACCGGACAGCAGGTTGAAGGCGCCGCGTGCCTCGTCGGCATCCAACGGCAGAAGAGCATTGTAAAGCCCGAGCGCTGGGCCGTTCTGGCTAAGCGTGTTGAGCGCCAGGGCAACATCGCGCTGATTGCCCGTCACGGCCACGCCATTGAAGACCTGAGGTGCCGGTTTGCCTGCATTGGGGTTCTCGCCCGTGCCCGGATTGGGCTCGTTCGGTTCCGGTTCGTTCGGCTTGGGCTCGTTCGGCCTGGGTTCGTTGGGATTAGGGCCCGTGCTCTTCACCGCAATCTTGAGGTCGACCTGCTTTTCCTTCTGGTCGAGCGCCACATCAAGGAAGGCGGATTTCGAGACCGCTTGGGCGAACTGCCCTTCGATGCCGCGCTCGGCGGTCAGGATCGTGTAGGTTTGCCCGTTCTGGTAGCTGGTGGCGGCGTCGAGCGCGGTCACGTGGACATCGACGCCGCTGCGGATCGTTGCCGTGCCGCTGCGCGCCACGCCGCCATCGACAATCTTGACATCGATCCTGTCGGCGCTGCCATTGCCGGCGATATCGGCTTCGTAGATGGAGCCGCCTGCCATCTCCAGTTCACCTGCGATCGTGAGGACGCCCGTCGAATTGTTGCCGGGGGCAATAACGGCCTTCGTGTCGATAAACGTATCGCCAACCGTGCCGGAACCACCGAGCCTGCCAAAGGCTGCCGACGTCTGATTGCCCATGCGGTTCAGGTTTTCGCCCCAGACGATGACGGAGTTGGTGTAGGTCTTGCCGCCAAACGCGTTTGTCTGAATGCGCCCCGCCTCACCGTCGACGATCAGCGTACCATCCTTCACGTCGAACTTGGTGGTGCTGTAGCGCAGCGCGTCGTTTACGTTGCCGTCATTGTCGGTCGTGTCGAGATTGCCCTTCAGGACGAGCTTACCGCCGTCGACGTTGACGTTGCCGTTGAATTTCGTCAGGTCGCCGCTGAGGATCGTTTCACCGGCCAGACTGTTGATGGTCCCCTTACCGCCGATCGTGTTGGCAAAGTCATAGCCGGCATTGGTATGATTGAAATTGAGGTGGCCGTCGCCCGCACCGAACGTGATGGCGGCCGATGGATCGACGATCCCTGCCATCTGGGCCTCCAGCGCGGTCACGCCGCCGACACGCGAATGTTCGACCTTGCCGCCGATCGTCAGGCTTCCCATACCTTCTTGGATGAAATTGCCGGAACCGGAGATGACGATGCTGCCGGCAGACAGCCTGGCGCCGTTGGCGACGGAAAGATTGACACTTCCCTCCTCGCCGATCGTCAGTCTGTCGTTGATCTTGAACTCGCTGCCGGCACCATCGACATACATGGTGATGAGATCGACGCTCTCCTGCTCCTGCAGGGTCGCGGTGCCGGTGGAGACCACAGCACCCTTCTCGATCGTGAAACTGTCGCCGATCATGAATTCGCCCGTGTTGATCCAACGCGAGTTCTGGCCACTCAGCAATACCTTGCCATTCTCAAAATCGGCTCTGTTCGAACTGATCAAGCCGCCATCTTCGATAACGACCTCACCGTTGTTGTTCGTAAGAGCTCCGACGGCGACCCCGAGATAGTCGGCTGTCAGCGTAGACCCGGCGCCACGCACGAAAAGCTTGCCATCGCCCTCCATCAGAGCGCCGACATAGACATCTTTGCCCGAGACCCTACCGCCATTCTCGATCGTCAGGGTCGCCTTGCCCCCGTAGATACCATTGCCGAAACCGCCGATGAACAGCTCGCGCGCGCCCCTCGGATCGGGGTTGACGATATCCCAGCTTGAGCCGGGACCGGAGACAATGACGGCACCGACCGAATTTCGGCTGTCGGCGATATAGCCCGAGGTGCTCTTAACGGCAGCCCCGTCCTTGATTGTCAAGGTCGCGCCCCCGGCCCCGCCGCGCACGACAAGCAGGTCGTTGATCGTATGATCCTGATCCCAGGTGGTGTCGGAATTGACCAGCAATCCCGCCGCCTGCGCCGCCTGTGGAACGGTGGCCGCACCGGCGAGGATCAGGGAGAGGACGCCGACGCGGGCGAGCATGGTCGAGCTCAGGAGGTTGATCCGCAAACCGTTCGCGTGGTTGGAAATACTCAATGTCTGCCCCTTTTTCATTTGCAATCATCAGCACACGGTCCCGGCGACTGCCGACCGGGAACACGCAGGTCATGGGGCGCTATAGCAAGCCTGATAACGGGGAGAATTCGGCTTTCTACCAACGGCAGATTGCAGCTGCGAAGGGCTGCGACTTTCTGCGAACTGCTTGATTTAGCCGACCAACGGCAATCGACAACTGCTGCCAGGTGAAGGATAAAAGCAGCATGAAACCCAAGGACGCAACGGAATCATTGGATGAGGATGCCTATTTCGCCGGCGTGCGGCGCGCCACGCTCTGGCTCGTCTTCCTCTATTGGTTCGTGGAGTTCGTCGTCAGCAGCATAATGTGGGGGATCTTGGGGACCGACCCCATCATGTCCGCACCGGGAAAATTGCTGCTAATGTCCTCAAGCATCGTTCTTTCCTGTGGCATTTCAGCGGCGTTGTTTCGGGTCCGGCACTGGCATATCGCAGCCAAGATTATCGTCGGCTTCTCCACCGCCCTTCTCGCCGCCGCTGCCAATGCAGCGATCGATTTCCTGATTTATCTTTATTTCGTCCGCCCCGATCCGATTACCGTCGACTGGACGAATGTCGGCTACACGCTGATCTACGGCATGGCCGCCTTTCTCGGCTGGTCGTTCTTTTTCGTGGCGTTGATTTACAGTTTCGAGCTGCGCGAGCGCGAGCGGCGCCTGGCCATCAGCCGCGAGGAAGCCCTTTCGGCGCAGATGCGTGCCCTGCGATATCAAGTCAATCCGCATTTCCTGTTCAACACGCTGAACTCCATTGCGGGCCTCATCGAGGAGGGATCGAGTGTCGCGGCTGGGCGCATGGTGATGTCTCTTTCCAATTTCTTGCGTACCACGCTGGAGCTCGACCCACTGCAGGATGTCAGACTTGCCGACGAACTCGCGCTCCAGGTCGGATATCTGCGCATCGAGGGTGAACGCTATTCCGACCGCATGACGTTGCGGATTGAGATCGCAAATGGCCTCGAAGAGGCTTTGGTGCCGAGCCTGATCCTGCAGCCGCTGATCGAGAATGCGGTGAAGCACGGCGTCGGCCGTTCTCCACACAAGGTCGAGATCGTCATCAGCGCGTCAAAGATCGGCCACGCACTCGAGATTTCAGTCGAGAACGACACTGCGGCTGAGACAGAGGGCTCCCGCCACCCCTCCCCCGGCACGGGTGTCGGCTTGCGAAACGTCGCAGACCGCGTCGCTGCGCGCTTTCCGGGCGTCGGCGCTCTGGTTGCCGGCCTGGTTTCACCCTACCGCTTCAGGGCGGCAATCACGATGCCGCTGAGGCTGGCATGAGCCACGGACAAATGAAGCCCCTAACGATCCTTGTTGTCGATGACGAACCCCTGGCTAGGCGCCGGTTGCTTCGTCTCCTCGCAGCAATGGCCGATGCCAAAGTGATCGGCGAGGCGGGCAATGTTCAGCAAGCTAGAAGCCTGATTACCGATCTCGCCCCGGATGTGGTGCTGCTCGATATCCAGATGCCGGGCGGTACCGGCTTCGACATTATTGAACGTGTTGACGGCAATACCTCAGCATTCATCTTCGTGACCGCTTTCGATCACTACGCCCTTCGCGCCTTCAAAGCTGCCGCCATCGACTATCTGACCAAGCCAATCGAACCAAGCCGCCTGCAGGCGGCAATCGATAAAGCCCGCACGACAATCGCCGCGCGGACAAGCGCCGAGCGCATCGCGGAACTGAACGAAACCGTGCGATCATTGCGGCAGGCACTGCGAAGACATGAAGCGCAGTCCGCCGATCTCTGGATCAAGTCGAGGGGAGAATTCATCCGGATAAGCCTCGACCGAGTCGTGCGCTTCCAGGCGGAACGCGACTATGTCCGCATCCATACGGAAGGCAGGACATACCTACATCATGAAAGCCTCGCTTCGCTCGAACAGCGCCTCGATGCCAAGGAATTTCTTCGGCTGCACCGCAGTTCGATCGTCCGGCGGGAATGTATTGTCGGCTTTCGGCAAGCTCCTTTTGCCGCTCTTGTCGCGCTGCTTTCCGATGGTAGCGAAATCCGTGTCGGCCGAACCTACTCCCGGCAAATCAAGTCAATAGCCGGCGACCGATCTCTCTCGGTATAGAGACGACGCGCACACGACTGCCCCTGTGGAACTCTGCCGACCACACTTCACTATTGTTGAGAGCTCGCAACGCCGATGAAAAGAGAAGGATTCGGAGGGAATGCCGAATCCTTCTCGTCTTGATCGGAGGTCAACCGATCGGGGGTGGGCAGCCTCATCGGATTGGAAACGACGGGCTGCTGTACCGACACGATTTGGTGCCGGATATCAGCGGATTCGGGACCGGAGAACGCCCCTCATCCGAATTCTTACCTATGCTTGACCTCTATATACATACATTCGGTATGTTTGACAACAAGCTTGATGCGGATTAAGTCGTCGACGGGAAAAATTGTTGTTGGCAATTGGCGAGGCATTCATATTCCCGCAGCCTTAAGCAATTATCTCAGCGAGGAGATCTGGCGAGTGCGGCACGGGGATGCTAAACGCCACGATCGAGAAGCATGTTTCGACAACCCGGCTGCCGAAGGCTGTGAGGTCCGGCACATCAGGCTTGCCTCAAGATGCCGGCCCCTGAAATTGAGTTGAAAGCGATTGTGGGCCCTCGACATCTGTGACATGTCGCGGACGACGATATCGGCAATCGCGCGGAGAATGGGATGAACCCTGTGGAAAAGGCCAGTTTTGCGGATGCGACCCACCAGCTGGCGCCAGCCGACAGCAGTCGATCTTTCTCCGACTATTGGTGGGTGCCTGCGATCCTGGCCATATATTTTGCGGCGCAGACCGCCATCCGCATCGCCATCTCCAATTCGCTGCGGATTGACGAAGCACAGCAATTTCTGGTGAGCCAATGGCTTGCTTGGGGATATGACGCCCAGCCGCCGCTGTACAATTGGATTCAGTACGGCATCTTCGAAGTGTTCGGCACGAGCGTGGCATCGCTCGTCATATTCAAGAACATTCTGCTCTTTCTCGTCTATTTCGCCTATTACAGGCTCCTGAGATTGCTTCTGGTCGACAAGAGGCTGGCGGCGGTCGGGGCACTATCGCTCCTGACGATGCCACAGATGTTCTGGCAGGCGCAGAGAGACCTGACACATACCGTCGCCACCCTGCTTGCGGTGATCATGGTTATCCACTTCGTTGTGGTCACGATCCGGCGACCGACGGTCGCCTCCTATGCGATGATCGGTCTGTGGGCCGGGCTTGGAATGCTCACCAAGTACAATTTCGCTCTCGTTGTCATCAGCGTGCTGGTTGCCACGTTCTTTCATCCGGAGGGGCGAAAAAGGCTCCTGGACAAGCGGCTCCTGCTGACGCTTTCCATCGCCGTCTTGATGTTCCTGCCGCATGCGGTGTGGATGGTGTCCAACATGGACCGCGTCCTGACAACGACCGTCCACACGATGTCGGCCCAAGACGCTGGCAACAAGCTTTCCGATATCGGCGTCGGGCTTGTCGAACTGCTCAAGACGGGCGTCGCGATCGTGATCCCGACGACGGTGATCTTTCTATTGATCTTTCGCCAGTCATTCCTGCGGTCGCTGCGCGCCAAAAGCGAGTGGAGCGATTTCGTAGGACGGATACTTGTCAGCACTCTCGTTATCCTGTTGGGGTTGATACTGGCGATAACCCTCACCGAGTTTCGTGACCGCTGGCTGCTTCCGTTCCTGTTTCTGCTGCCGCTTTATTTTTGTCTGAAGCTCGATGCCGCCGGAAAACAAAGCCAAGCCGACATAAAGAAGTTCCTTTATGTGCCTGCCGCCATGATCGTGGCGCTACCCCTGATAATAGCGGGCGGCGTCCTTTTTGCGCGATTTTTTCATTCCTATGAGCATTTGAACACGCCTTATGGAACCTTCGTGGACAAGGTCATTGAAGCTGAAGGAAAGCAACCGACGGCAGTCGTGACCACGACCTGGCTCAAGGCGGGCAATATCCGCGTCAACATGCCGTATACGCGTGTGATCTCCACCGAGTATCCTCAATCGGATCTAAGCCGGGAGTTCATAGGAGACGGCCCGGTCCTCCTGGTCTGGAACGAGCGGGACGGACGTCAGTCAGGCATGCCGGATGCCTTGAAGCGATGGTTCACGTCGAAATTCGGCGAGACGGCACAGCTGCCATCGCAACAGGATATCGCTCTTCCCTATTACTATGGGAAAGATCCCGATCGCTACCATTTCGGATATGCGTGGTATGATCCGAAGCCGCAATAGCCCGCGAAAGCGCGGTTGTTTGCGCATGCCAGGGGGAGAAACCGTCGAGCAGTTCCAGCGCTAGCTGCTGCAAGCTCAAGCAAGCAAGTTGAGACCTGCGGCGACAAATCCCAGCCAAAGGGCTTCGCTCCAGTGATTGAAGCTCTCCGCATAAAAGCGCTGGCGGGTAAGGGCGGCAACCACAATCATAAGAAATGCATATAGCACGAGACATCTCGAAGCCGACAGCAGATGGCTGGATTTTGAAAACAGGGAAATCGCGAATGCGATATTGCATTTCCATATGAATCTGCTGATCGTCGCCTTCGATATCTGATCCAATTCAACGGGCTTCAATTCTTGGATACTCACTGTATCGCTTGGACGTATGAGGCATTCAATGCACGGCTAGGAGCACGCATGTCAGCGCTGCGAAGACAATCGCCAATACGATAATGAGCCGGGCAAACATCCACAGATCGCCCGTGTCGTCTAAGTTGGATGTCGCAGCAACAGGGATCGCCGACGAAGGATGTGCCGGGCGTGCACGCTCCACAATATAATATGCCCACCAACGACCATACATCGCCAATCCCTCCGAAAGAGCCACCATTCGACGCGAGCGGTCGAGAGTTCGACCGCGCCATTTAACGGTATCGACTACGGCATAGGTTTTCGATTGGACTGGCTGTGGCGCGATATAAGTATTTCACAATGCCGACCAAGGAGATGTCGACGCCCCGCAGCAGCCGGCCATGCGGCCGGTCAGCGCTCCAGCGCACCCTTTCCGGCGAGAATATGATTGCGGAACTTCACAATCCGCGCGCTTCGCGTTTCAGACTTCTTCACCGAGTTGAGATTGATCACATAGCTCTTCTTTCGTCCCGGCGTCAGATCATGGAAAGCCTCCGCAAGCTCTGGATCGGAATCCAGGGCCTCGATCAACTCGTCCGGCAATTCGACTTCCACCACTTCCTTCTTTGGCTTAATGCCGGCCTCAGCATAGACCATTGCCTCCTTCAGATAGGATCGAATGATGGGCTCCATCTGCGCGACGGCGGCATTGCTCACAAAGCGGATCATATCGGCGTGCTGGGTATTCTGCCCTTGCTTTTCGAGCACGCCCTCAGGGTCCTTCATCAATGCCGCATTAAAAAAGCTGGCGCGAAAATCGCCGCGAAAGGCACCGATGATGACGATGTTTCGCCCCGCATGCATGTAGCACGGATGAGCCCATTTCAGCGTCTCGACGAGACCCACTTCCAGACAGATCCGGCGCAATTCGTTCAAGCCATCAATCCACAGTCTTGTCGAACAGTCGGCCGTCGCAAAGCGTTCGCAGCGTCCGCATCCCTTGGTAAAGAAGTCCTCGATATCGGTGATCATGTCCTTGCCCACTTCATAATTCTGCTGGTTGACGTGCCCGCACGGAACCGAAAAACTGATGCAAGCAAGCGACCGCAATATGCTCGCATGATTGCATCCGGGACTTTATCCGCGCTGGTCCCACTTACTCCCGCAGGACCTCGTCCAGTCTTTCAAGAAACTGCCGCCATCCGGCTCTGGCGCCTCCATAGGCCTGCTTCTGACCCGGCCGGAAGCCGACCTGCTCCATGCGCAGATGCGTTCCCCTTTCCGTCTGCACGAGCGTAAACGTCACGACGCTCTTCAGATCGAAAGAAGGATCATCGTGCGCGAAATTCCATCGGTAAGACAGCTTGCTGTTCGGCTCGACGACGAGCACTTCGCAATCCAAGACACCTCCCCAGTCGCTACGAAAGGTAAAGCGGTGGCCAAGGATAGGAGCAAAGTCGTTCTTCATCAGCCACTCGGTGATCAGATGCGGCTGGGTCAGCGCGCGCCAGACCTTTTCCGGCGGATGCGCAATGTCGCGCTCGACCGTGACAGTGCGCACTGCATCTGGCGCCTCAGTCATTGATCCATCCTATCGAGCAAGTCTTCCAGATCGTCGAACTTGCCCTCCCAGAAGCCGACCATCTCGCTCGTCCAGTCGAGCAATGGGGCAAGCGCATTGCGCTTAACGCTATAGTGCGTCTGGCGTCCCTCGTGCCGGTCACACACCAGCCCCGCCTGTTTCAAAACGGCCAGATGCTTCGAGACACCCGGCTGGGAGACCCTGGCATAGGTCGTGAGCGCGACGACGGTCTGATCGCCGGCACGGCACAAACGCTCGAAGATCGCCCGCCGCGTCGGATCGGCGAGCGCTCGGAAGATAGGATCATGGGCATTGGTCATGACAATTCATAACTCTTTGGCTATTGATTAGACCAATAGCTGGTGAGCTATGAATGAGTCAAGTGCCGACCGGTCGCTGAGATTTTCAGGCGCTCACGCCCAGCGTCCGCAGGAAATCCACATCGTCGCCGATTAGCGCGTCGACCAGCCGGTCCTGGACACAGCTTCGAATCATAGGAAGCGGGTCGCGGCCGCCCTGCCAGAAGATGGCAAGCTTTTCCGGCAGCGGCAGGCTCAGACGCACGGCAATGCCGGCCTCCTGCAGCGCCTCGGCGTCAGCCCGGTGAAAGCGGTTCAGTTCCAGCGAGACGCCGTCAATGCTACCTGCGCGCATCGAGGCAACAATGTCCACGGGACGATGGTGAATGATCGCTTCCGTTTGTAGACGTGGCTCGATCTCCTTTACGCGCAACAGGTCGATATGGTCGAAGGAGGATATGGCAACATGGTCGAAAGCGTCGAGCTCCTTCAACGTGCCGATCATGAGATCGATAAGACGATCGGCGCGTTCAGGCTCCTTCATTTCGATTGCAAGGCGCGTATCAGTCTGCTTGGCCCATAACAGCGTATCGGCAAGTGTCGGCACGCGGGTCCCGGTAAAGCGCGGGTCGAATTTCGCGCCGGCATCGAGCGAAAGAATGTGCTCGAGATCCTGATCGGCGACAAAGCCGAAGCCATTGGTCGTGCGATCCAGCGTTCTGTCGTGGATCACAACGATCTGGTCGTCACGCGTCAGCATGAGGTCGATTTCGCACTCGTTGGCGCCTGCATCCACGGCCTTTTGGAAGGCGAAAACGGTGTTTTCCGGGAACCGTCGGCTGAAACCGCGATGAGCGGCGATGCGCAGCGAACCATGGCGGGCGGCGTGAAGGGGCAAGGGCAATGCAACTCTCCTTGGAAATCAGTTCTTTAAGGGCAATCTAGCGAAGGGTCGGATCGAGAACGTCGCGCAGATAGTCGCCTATCAGGCTGATCGACAGCGACAGGAAGAAGATCACCATGCCCGGCAGGATCGCGATCCACCATTCGGTCATCACATAGTCGCGACCCGCGCCGACCATGCTGCCGAGGCTGACGAGCGGCGGCTGGATGCCGAGGCCGAGAAAGCTCAGCGCCGATTCCTGCAAAAGGATCTCAGGCAAGACGATCGTCAGGTTGACGAGGACGACGGAGAGGATGTTGGGCAGCACATGCAGGAAGGCGATACGCCCTGTCCCGGCGCCATTGCGCCTCAAGGCGGCGACATAGCCACGCTCCAGTTCCAGCCCGGCCATCGTGCGCACCAGCCGCGCATAACGCTCCCAGCCGTAAAGGCCGAGCAACGCCATGAAAAGCCATAGGTTATCGCCGAAGAAGGCGAGAACGGCGAGCGCGATGATCAAGAATGGCATCGATGCCTGAAAATCCACCGCAATGCGGATCAGCATGTCGGCAAATCCGCGACCAAAGGCGGCAAGCAGTCCGAGCACCGTGCCGAGAGTCAGGCTGATTGCCGATGCGCCGAGCGCGATCAACAGGCTGGTGCGTAAACCATAGAAGATGCGGCTCAGAATATCGCGACCAAGCTCGTCGGTGCCGAGAATATGCTTGAACGAGCCGCCGAATAAGATCGGCGGCGCCTTGCGGGCGTGGAGGTCAATCTGCGCGAAGCCATGAGGCGCAAGCACATTGGCGAAGATCGCAACCATGATGAAGGTCACGAGGATGATGGCGCAAATGGCCGTCATCAGATCGAAGCGCCGGCCGAGCCGGAAGGCTCTCTTTGACCCGGTCTTCGGGGAAACGTCGGCGCCGGTCGCTGCATTGGCCATGGCTGTTACCTTTCGAGACGGCCGATCAAGCCGTTGTGCGATGCCGCAGGCGCGGATCGGCGAGAATGTAGAGGCAGTCGATCATGAGATTGGCGGCCACCATTGTTGCCGTGATCAGCAAGACGATGGTCTGCACCACGTTCAGATCGCGCTGCGCGACGGAGGAGACGAGAAAACGGCCGACACCTGGCCAGGCATAGACGCTTTCGACCACGGCCGCGCCGCCAATCATACCGCCGACCAGAAAGCCGAGCATGGTCAGGAGCGGCAGGGCCGCATTCGGCATGATATGCCGCCAGAGAAGGGCGCTCTCGCCGATGCGCTTGGCGCGCGCTGCCAGGATATAACGCTGACCCAGCACCTCCAACACGCTGGACCGGACGAAACGGGCGATGATGCCGGCATTATAGAGGCCGATCACCAGAACGGGCATGACGAGATGTGCCATCGTCGCTCCCCCGCCGCTTGGCAAGATCCGCAAGGTGACGGCGAAAAGCTGGATAAGAAGGATGGCGATCAGGAAATTCGGGAGCGAATGCATCAATACCGCCAGTGCCATGACGAAGCGGTCGATCAGGCCGCCGCGGTTACGCGCCGCCAGAATGCCGAGCGGCACGCCGGCGCCAAAGGCCAATATCAGGGCAGCGCCCATCAGCTCCAGCGTTGCGGGAACTTTCGATAGAACCAGTGCCAGCGCGTCCTGACCATTGAGGAGCGACGTACCGAAATCGCCACGCAGAAGATGGCCGAGATAAGCGAAATACTGGATATAGAGCGGCTGATCGAGACCCCATTGCTGTCGCATCAGCGCCACCACTTCCGGCGGCGTCTCAATGGGCAGCAAGGAATGCAGCGGGTCACCGCTGACCCGTAGGATGACGAAGGTGAAGGTCATCGCCAGGAACAGCGTCACGAGTGCTCTTAGAAACGCGCGCAGGATGGATTGAAGCATTGCCGTTCCCTCAAAGCGTTTCGAGCATGGCGGCTACCTGTCGCACCCTGCCACGCCGCCCGCGGGGAACGGCGGACAAAAGCTTGGCGGTATAGGGGTGGGCCGGATTTGCGAAGACATCCTCCGTCGGACCGGTTTCGACAATCGAGCCCGCCTCCATGATCGCCACGCGATGCGACACGTGACGGACCACCCGCACGTCATGGCTGATGAAAAGCAGCGACAGGCCGCGTGCGCGCTGCAATTCAAGCAGGAGATTGAGCACCTGCGCCTGCACCGAGACGTCGAGCGCCGAGACCGGCTCGTCGCAAAGCAAAATTTGCGGCTCGACCACGAGAGCACGGGCGATCGCGACGCGCTGACGCTGACCACCTGAGAGCTGATGCGGAAACTTCCGCAGGGCGGAGACCGGCAGGCTCACAGCCTTGAATGTCTCCGCCGCGCGATCGAGCCTGCTTGCCGGATAGCCGATGCCGTGAATTGCCAACGTCTCCACGATCTGGTGGCCGACGCTCCGCCGCGGATCGAGCGCGCCCATCGTATCTTGTGAGATGACCTGCAGATGCTTCGCCAAGCCGCGCCGGTTCGGCTTCATCAGACTGTTGAAGGGCTGTCCGAAGAGGGTGATTTCGCCTGATGTCGGCGTGCGATCGCCGCAGAGCAACGAGGCAAGGGTGGATTTGCCGCAACCGGACTCGCCGACAAGACCCAAGGTTTCGCCGGGCTTCAGTTCTAGGCTTACATCCTTGATCGCGTGAAATCCCCTCGCCCGTCCCGGCCAGAGCGAAAAGCCTGGCGCATAGGAAAATTGCAGATCACGGGCAGCAAGGGCTGCCTCCGCCTTCTGCATCTCGGCTGGCGTTTGCTTCTCAGGCGTCATGAGAACTCCATGGATTGAAGCAGGCAAGGGCTGCCGCGCCGGCAATCAGCGGCGGAACCATCGTTGCGCAAGCCGGCTCCGCGCGCGGGCAGCGGGGCGCAAAAGCGCAGGCCCGCGGCAGATCGTGGTGGAATTTCAGTTCGCCGGGAATATCCGCAAGCCTCTGAAGCGGCCTGCCCCTCCCAGGCATCGCCTCCAGCAGCAGCCTTGTATAGGGATGGCGCGGGTTGTCGTAGAGGTCGTCCGTGCGATTGATCTCGACCAGCGACCCCGCATACATCACCGCGATACGGTCGCAGACTTCCGAGACGAGATCGAGATCGTGGCTGATGAAGATCATCGGAATGCCGCGCTCACGTACCGCCTTGACCAGGAGAGCGACGACCTGTGCCTGCACCGTCACGTCAAGCGCCGTCGTGGGTTCGTCGGCGATGATCAATCGCGGCTGCATGGCAAGCGCTGTCGCGATCATCACGCGCTGGCACATGCCGCCGGAAAATTGCGCGGGATAGGCATTGTAGCGTGTCTCTGGTTGCGAAATGGCGACTTCCGTCAGGAGCCGAAGCGCTTCTGTCCTGGCTTCCTTTGCCGACATGCCGGCGCTGACCGCCGCCTCTGCGATCTGGGAGCCGATCGTGCGCACCGGGTCGAGACAGGAGACCGGCTCCTGAAAGATCAACCCGATCGGTGGCATCTTTATCCGCGACCGCGGACCGAGCTCGGCCGCGTCATACATGGCGTCCTGGAAGGAAATATAGCCCGTCGCGCTGGCGGTCGACCCCAGAAGACCCGCAAGCGCCAAGCAGGTTAGGCTCTTGCCTGATCCGCTCTCACCGACGATGCCGAGGATTTCACCCTCGGCAAGATCGAAGGAGACGTTATTGACCGGGTGAAACCGGCTGGCGCCCGTTCCGAACGAGACACTCAGATTGTCGACCGAAAGAACGGGCGTCGCCATGACCGACCGCTTAGCTCTTCTGCTCTTCGAAGGCGAGGCTGCCGGCACCGAGATCCATCTGGAAAGCCGGCAGAGGCTGCCACTTGATGCCTTTGCGAATACCGAAGAAGACGGCGTTCTGATGCAGGACCGTCTCGCCCGGATCTTCCCATTCGATCAGATGCAGCATGTCGCGGAAAATCTTGGCGCGATCGGCCGGATCGACGGCCTTCTCCATCTTGGCGCCGAGCGCATCGAAATCGGCATTCTGCCAGATCTTGAACGAGGTGAGCGAGCCGGCCGCACTGAACTGCGTGAAGAAGGAAATGTAAGGATCAGGGATCTGCCCGGTGCTCGACCAGTTTCCGGTCGCGCGGGTTGGCGAGTTGTCGAACAGCTTGCCAGCTTCGACGAACTTCATCTTGGCGTTGACGCCGATCGCCTGCCACATGGCTACGACGGCCTGCGTGACCGGGTTTTCCGCCGTGTAATAATTGTTCTGCGAGCGGACTTCGATCTCCTCGCCATTATAGCCGGCATCCTTCAGGAGTTGCGTCGCCCGATCGGGATCATATTGATAAGCCGGGTAATCCTTGAGATAAATGGGGCCGTAGAGCTCGAACTGCAGCCCGTTCGGCACTCTCGTGCGACCGTTCCAGATCGTATCGACGATCGCCTGGCGATCGATGGCGAGGATCAGCGCCTGGCGGACGCGCGGGTCCTTGAGCGCCGGATTGTTCTTGTCGAAGAACAGAATGCGGTTGTTCGGGACCGGCCCGCCGACAATCGCATGATCCGTGCTGGCACTGACGACGGAAAGCTGATCCGGCGGCAGGTCCGTTGCAATATCGTAGTCGCCGGCCAAGAGGCCTGCAATCCGCGAGGAAACCTCGGGTACGATGCGCAGGGTTACCCGTTTGGCGGCCGGCTTGCCGCGATAGGCCTGATCGTGGGCGGCCAGAACCACGCTCTCGTTGGCCGTATAGCTTTCAACCTTATAAGGACCGGCGCCGACCGGCTTCTGACGCCAGGTCGTCCAGTTGCCGCCGTTCTTCTGCCAGGCATCCTTGCTGATGACGACGGCCGCGTAGGATGCGAGGCGCTGCAGGAAGATCGGATCCTGAAACTTGGTGACGAACCGGACCGTCATCGGATCGACTACTTCGACGTGGTCGAGGCTGGTGAAGTTGGTGCGATAGGTAGGGTAGCCCGGCGCATCCTTGTTCAGGAGCCGCTCCGGCCCGAAGGAGAAAGCGACGTCCTCGGCCGTCATCTCGCGGCCGTCGTGGAAGATCACGCCAGGGCGCAGCTTCATTTCGAGCACGGTCGGCGAAATCCATGTCCACGAGGTGGCGAGATTGGGCTTCACCGAGAAGTCGCCGCGCATGTCGAGCGCAAGCACCGTCTCGTGGATGGAATAGTTGTTGCGGAAGGCGACGTTGCTGGCGGCGTCGACAGGTTCCTGCGAGACCGGATTCTGCTGCACCGCGATGCGAAGCTCCGGCCTCTTGTCGCCATTGTCATCGGCGGCTGCGGACAACGCCGGGACAAAGGCGGAGAGGCCGGCTGCCGCTCCCATGAGAAGGGTCGTGCGGCGGGTAACTGGGCTGTTGAAGCCGCTGAGCAGATATTCGGACATCGGCAAACTTTCCTGTTAGAGCTTTTGCACAAACGTTTGCGCAAGCAAAATATGACCACTTGCGCTCAGAACTATCATTTCTTACGCAAGGGAGAGTGGCCGCAAGCTAGGCGAGCTCGATGACGCACGTATGACAAGTTCGGGGTGGACGAAACGCACCGGACGCATTGCAACGCGAGCGTCCATAGGGAGATTCGAAAGTTCAACCAGGAGGTCGAGCGAAGCCTCGCAAAGCGCATCCGTTGGCTGGGCAATGGTCGTCAACGGCGGTGCCCAATAGGCAGTGTCCGGCACATTGTCATAGCCGACGACGGAAATGTCGCCGGGGATCTGCAGGCCGAGATCGCGCAGGAATGCAACGACCTCGATCGCAAGCCCATCGCTGCCGCAGATGAGCGCCGTTGGGCGCCCGGGCGACGCTAGCAGATTTTTAAAGAGCTCGCGGTCATGCCCGTCCTTCTCGAAAGAGATGACGCCGCCGGCGATGGAGCCACCGCTCCTTCCAACCACCTCTTCAAAGATCGACAGCCGATCGCGAAGCGCACTGCGGCTGATGCGATAGACGAAGGAGATGCGGCGATGCCCGAGCCCCTTCAGGTGCTCAAAGAGAAGATCCATGCCACGGCGATCATCCGTCAGCACCGCCGGAAGCGGTCCCATCAACCCGGCGCCGAGCGTCACATGCGCCTTGCCCATGCGGTCAAGGTGATCGCAGAGCGCCTGCTGACCCGGGAGATCGCTGACCATAATCACGCCGTCGAAGAAATCCTGCTGGAACAGCTGCAGTTGCCCTGCGATTTCGCCGGCCTCCGACTTGGCCTGCGCCACCAGCAACTCAACGTCCCGGCGCTGTGCTGCGGCCTGGAGGCGGCTTGTCAAATGCGGCTGATAGTGGCCGGACAGGCTGTTGACGATCGCTCCGAAAACACCGGTCCTGTGCGTCCTCAGCGATGTTGCCAGACGGTTGACGACATAGCCGACGCTGCTTGCCGTTGCCCTGACGCGCTCCTGTGTCTCCAGGCTGATGCGGCTGTCGGCCTGGCCGTTCAGGACGCGCGAAACCGTGGTCGCGGACACGCCAGCCAGTCGGGCGACTTCCAGAATGCCGATTCTCTTTGGTGCTTTCATACGGTCTGCCGAAACTTGTCGCGCCATGCCCGCGCCGAGGGTTCCAAACTCTTGCCTTACTTGCTTCAAGACGCAAGTTCACATCCCTGTTTCGGGGATATTTTCAGAGACAACCGTGAACATGAAGGCAAAGTGGCACGCAAGCATCTGTCTGCAACTTGGCGAAATTCGGTCTCAAAAATGGACGCAGACAACAACAAGCGAAATGTCGCAGGATCAACCGGCAATGGAAACTAAAGCTCAGGCGCTTGCCGAGCTTTCCCCGCGATATTTAAACCACAGTTCCATATGCGACGGCATTTTGTTTTGTACATACCCATGACGAAGCCGCGAAATTTAGCCTTCAAAAAGCTGCAGCAACGATCGACAACGAAGCGTCCAGGCTTGTTTAAGCTCATCGAAATCCAACTTTTTTGAGGACCTTCCCATGACGCCACGTAAGATCATGATTATTCGTCACGCCGAACGTCCGATGGACGGCGGCAAGGATCAAGGCGTCCGGCCGGATGGTTCGCCAAGCGCTAACTCTCTGACCGTCAGGGGATGGCAGCGGGCCGGAGCCCTGGTTCGGCTATTCTGCCCGCTTGCGGGCGCCGGCAAACAAAGTCCCATCGAACAGCCAACGTCCCTCTTTGCAGCCCATCCCGACGACAAGCATCACAGCCATCGTACCCGATCGACCCTTCAGCCGCTGGCCGACCTTGCCGGCCTCACCGTCAATATCGATCATGCGCGCGGCGAAGAGGCGGCGCTCGCCGAAGCAGTCCTGCATCAGGACGGCGTCGTGCTCATCGCCTGGGAGCACAATGCAATTCATGAGATCGTCACGGCCATGACGCAAAGTGCGATCGAGGTGCCCGGCTGGCCTGACGATCGGTTCGACATGATTTTCATACTCACCGCAGATCGCGCCTGGCGTCTTGTTCAAGTGCCGCAGCAGCTGCTGGCAGGTGACCAGGCCAGCATTTTCTAGCCCCCAATCAAAGGTTCCTTCTCATGACACGTGAACGTCGCAAGCCCAAAGACGCCAAGCGCACCTACGGAGTCCTCGTCGGTAAGGTCGCCGATGGAACCATGAAACCGTCAGGCTCCTCGCCGCATTATGAGATCTGGGTCAAGGCAGGCGATGCGGACTTCCGGATTGCCGTCAACGTCCAGTCCGTCGATGGCAGCGAAGTGCTCGTACACTACGACCCCGACTTCAAGGACAATAGCGGCCACGATATTGCCAGCCTTGCGCAAGGTCCGTCGGGCTTCAAGGCGCTGCAGACGGGACCGGATGGCGAGGGTCTCGACTATATTCGCGATACGCTCTTCCCGATTGCCGACATGGAGGCCATTCCCGCAGACGGGACACAATTGTCGCTCGCCAACATGCTGGATGGGCAGATCGAGCGTGCGAAGGCCGATGCAAGCGCCGCCATCGTCGCCTTCGGTGAATATTTTCAGGATCAGGGAAGCGACGAAACCTTCCAGTTCAGCCCAGAACGCGGCGTCCACGACACTCACTTCATGCAGGGCAATTCCGGCAGTTTTGCCGACGACAACCGCGTCCATGGCGATGGCGGGCTGTTCATCCGATTTGCCGGCGGGGAGACCATAGCCTTGTTCGTGCGCTTCAGCGTTCAGGCGCTGAAGACCGACGATCAGACCGGTGCTCCACTGAACTGACGCGCACCAAGGGCCGAAGCCCGCGGCGCTTCGGAGTACAGCCACAGCGCCTACATTCGACAGCAATTATGGGAAGAGAAGCAATCATCCAGGGAGAGGTCCAATGAACATAAGCCTGATCGTGCATCCCGGTGTCGATAGTGCCCTTATTGCCTGGCGCAGCGACTTCATCGACCAATGCCGCGGTTTTGCCTTGCGGCGAAAGATCAAGCGCGCAGCTGGAAGCCCGCAAAGCCCGAACACGGTCTCCGATGTCGATGCCGATGGCTTTCATGAGGAGATCGTCGCCAGCTGGGTCGGCTTCGCCGATGGGCCGGCCGTCGAGGAAGGCACGCGCAAGCCGACGACGGAATGGCCGATCCAGAAATATCTCTGGTCCGATTTCGCCGTCAATCCGGGTGATGTCGTCGCCTACCGGGTCTCCGCCATGGTCGGGCCTGAGACGGCACTGCAGGAATCGGCCGACCACGCCTCGGACTGGAGCGATGCCATGCAGATCGGGGCAGAGACCAGCGGCCATGTCAGCTGCTATTTCAACCGAGGCATCGTCGCCAGCCAATGGCTTGCGCGCGCACTGCCTGAAGAAGCTCCCACCACCAAGCTCAAGAAAGCGATCGCCAACCCGGAAGACCCGATCCGCCGATTTCTTGCGGGACCGATCCGCGACAAGCTGGTATCGCTCCTGGGCGCCGCACAGTCGAATGGCGGCCATATCTATGCCGCCCTGTTCGAGCTGGATGACCCGGAACTGATCCCTCTGCTGCAGGGCTTCAAGAAACGTGCCCATGTCGTGCTCGGCAATGGCAGCGTGAAGAAAAAGGGCGAGGACGAAAACGAGGAAGCGCGATCCGAGCTTTCAGGCTGCGATGTCAAGGATCGCATGAGCGCGCCGCGGGCACTGGCGCACAATAAATTCCTGGTCATCTGCGACGCGGACAAATCACCCCAGGCGGTGTGGACCGGCAGCACGAATTGGACGATGACCGGTCTTTGCACCCAGGCCAATAATGCGCTTCTGATCGACAATCCGGCGGTGGCCGAATTCTACCTCGACCAGTGGAAGACGCTGGCCTCCGATGGCAATGATTCTCCACCCGCTCTCTACCAAAGCAATGCCGAACCCAGAACGACGCCCAAGGCTCCGAATACGACGGTCTGGTTCACGCCCATGCATGAGGGGCTCGATCTCGAACAGGCGGGTGAGCTGATCCGCAGCGCCCAGCAGGGCATTCTGTTTGCCATGTTCAATCCCGGCCCGCGCGGCACGCTTCTCAACGACATCATCGAGCTTGCGTCTCCGTCTAGCCCGTCGTTCAAACCCGATCTCTACATCCAGGGCGTCGTCAACCAGAACCCCGGCACAACAAAGAATCCGGTCGTGCTGTTCAACAGAGGCGAGCGTATCGACGCCAACGCCGATGTCGTCCTGCCAGCCGCAATCCCCGGCCGTTTTGCCTATTGGCAGAAGGAAGTTCTGAAGCTGCCGACCGCCCACGCCATGGTTCACAGCAAGGTGGTCATCGTCGATCCGTTCGGCCCCAATCCCGTCGTCATGACCGGCTCCCACAATATGGGGCCGAAGGCGAGCGGCGTGAACGACGAGAACCTGGTGATCATCACCGGCAATGGCGATCTTGCCAGCCAATATGCCGGCAAAATCATGGAAATCTATGCCCAGTATCGCTGGCGACAATCAGTTCAAAAGCAGGGTGGCGCGCCGAAGTGGACGGGGCTTGCCAACGACGACAGCTGGCAGATCAAATCGCCGGACCAGCCCTATGACAAGCGCCGCATACGCGAGCTTGACTTCTGGTTTGGCAAAAATGACAACACCTGACATCTGTCAGGCATCGATCCGGGATCGCAGCCGATATCTTCGAATGATCAGGCAGCGATTCCCCTTGCCGGCATAGTTCGACCTGGTCGAGCATTTGTAATGCCGACGCAATCTTCGACTTCTAGTGGCTTTGCAACAATCTGGATTCCCAAATGTTGCTCCGCTACTCTGTTCCCGTGCTTGTTTTTATCGGCGCCTTGGCGCTTACGGGGTGGGCTTTCATCATCGTCGAAAACCATAAAGCCCGCCCGAATGAGATGGGCGCGTCAAATCACGGGCCGCTTTCCGGCATGCTTCACCTCATGTCCGAACGGCAGGCGGCCACGTGGCACAGGGTTGCCAGCAATGCCGTATCGGCCGCTTCCGGCAGCGAGGTTCGTAGAGCTCCATCCGATGATGATGGCGACGCGCGCCCGACGCCGGGCTATTTCGAACGCGCCCGGATGCTTTTATTCCTTCTGCGTTCGCGCCATTGGCGAAAATTGGCTCATCACGAGACTCCGCAAGCCGAGCACGGAACATGAGCGATCCCGCCGCTCTTACTGGTGTGGCGAGAACCGAGGAGTAGAGAAGTATATGCGCATTCTTTTGGTCGAGGACGAACTGGAAATGGCATCGGTGCTCAAGACCGCATTGAGACGTCAGGATGTCGTGGTCGACCATGCCGCTAATCTCGCCGATGCAGAAGCCATGGTGCGGTTCGGCGCCTATGACGCCATCGTCCTCGACAGACGTCTTCCCGATGGCGAGGGACTGACGCTGATTCCGCGGTTGCGGGCGCTCAACGTCGAGGCCCCGGTGATTGCCCTGACCGCCATGAGCGACCTGCGCGAACGCATTGCCGGGCTCGACGCCGGCGCCGACGACTATATGGGCAAACCGTTCGCCACCGAGGAGTTGGTCGCCCGGCTGAAGGCCCTCCACAGACGTCCCTACATCATGCGGGCCGACCAGACCGTGGTCGGTCGCCTCACTTATGACTTTCGCCACCGCGAGGCGCTGATCGACAGTCAAGCCCTGGACCTGCCGCGTCGCGAACGTCTGGTGCTCGAGACCCTGATCCGCAGGCCTGGGCGCACCGTGATGCGAGGGATGCTGGAGGAAGCCGTCTATGCTCTCGACGACGAGATCGGCTCCAATGCCCTCGACGCTCATATTTCACGCCTGCGCCGCAAGTTGGACGATCTTTCAGCCGGCGTCGAGATCCGTGCCGTGCGCAATCTCGGCTATCTGCTGCGGGCGATTCCATGACGCTGGCGCGCGCCCGCTCCCTGCAATGGATTCTCGTGCGGCGGCTGGTTCTGCTCCAGGCGGCCATGCTCGTCTTCTTCATCATCCTGTCGATTGTGGTGTTGTCCGTGATCCAGCCGACGCTCACAGTCGACAACGAAGCCGCCGCGGCCGCAATCGCAGGTGCGATCGATCGCGACAAGGACGGCAGGCTGATCATCGACGATAGCAGCGAGCTTGCGCGGTTTCGCGCGGAGCATCCCAAGGTTTGGTACATCATTCACGACATGACGGGTCAGAGCCTGCGCGTCGGCGTCGTTCCGCCCGATTACGACCGCGATCTCGGAAACCTCCTTACAGCGGTCGATCATGCAAGCATCGGCTTTGCCGGCAAGCGTGATGGGCAGGAAATGCGCCCTGAGGCCCTCGTTCAGCGGGTCGACACCAAGGCGGGGCCTGTCCAGGTCGTTACCTCGACGTTCTATTCGCGAGCCGACGCGGAAAGCTTCGGCATCAGCATCTCGGCCACCGTCGATATGGCCCGCACACCCGATGGCAGCGCCGACTGGCCACGGGTGCTGCCGGGTTTGCTCTTCTCGGTTGCGATCGTTCTTCTGCCGATCATTCTCGCCATGGGCATGGCGACGCTTGTGACGACGCCGTTCGTGGTTCGTCGCGCCTTGTCGGGCCTGATCGGTACCGCCGATCAGGCCGCGCGCATCGACTTCGGAACGCGCGCCATGCAATTGCCAGTGAAGAATGTCCCGCGGGAGGTCGTTCCCCTGGTCAATGCCTTCAACCAGGCCCTCGCACGCCTCACCCAAGGCTTTGATCGCCACAATCGTTTCCTCACGGATGCGGCACACGAGTTGCGCACTCCGATTGCCATCCTGCGCACGCGAGCTGAACTGTTGAAGGAGGAACCGGAAAGTCTGCGGTTGCGGCAGGATATCGACCGCCTCTCCCATCTGGCCCAGCAATTGCTGGACCGCCAGTTGCTGGATCGCCCTGCGGATCAACGCGAGTTCGTCGACCTGGTCGAGCTCGCCGGTCGCGTCGGGGCCGACTTCGCGCCGCTTGCGATCGAGGCCGGCTATGATCTCGCCTTCGCCCCCCCAAACGGCAAGGTTGAGGTCGAGGTGAATGCGCTACAGATCGAACAGGCACTTGCCAACATTATTCGAAATGCCATCGAACATGGCGGCCGCCGGGGAACCATCACGGTCGCGGTCGACCGGGCTGGGGGCCTGGAAGTGCGCGATGAAGGTCCGGGTATTCCCCCCGAGGAACGCGATAACGTATTCGAGCCGTTCTACCGGCTGCATCCGCATTCCCGCGGTGCCGGCCTTGGTCTCAACCTTGCTCGGCAGATCGCGCACCTGCACGGAGGCAGCATCGCGATCGCCAGCGGTCCTTCGGCTGGCGCTCACGTCCGCATTCAACTCCCGATTTACAACCTTAGAGCGCAATCTTCATGACATTGCTCGACCAGATCGCGCGTCCGCGTTCCTCATACCCCCTTGGGACAGGAGATCTCGCCACCCTCGTGTAGCGTGTGGGGCTGCAAGCCATCCATTCGGGCAGGTTAAATAAACCTCTGGTAGATGCTATGACTTCCACTACCGGTTCGGATGCCACCCCCGAGCCGGCAATTGCAGCGTCCGGCGAGACTGCATGCCCTCGCAGTGTCGTCGGACACCCTCGCCAAAAGAGCGCCATTCCGACGGCTTCATGCCGCCCGCCCCGCCTTGCGTCCGGAAAAAATACATCCTCCCAGAAACGTACCCTCCAACGCATTGTAGCCGTGGTATCCGCCACCGCCGAAACCGGCCGCCTCGCCGCAGGCGTACAATCCCGGTATGAGCGCGCCGCTGCGTGCAAGCGCCTGGCTGTTCAGATCTGTTTCCAGTCCGCCTAGCGACTTGCGGGTGAGGATATTAAGGCGCACGGCGATCAACGGGCCGGCTCTTGCGTCCAATATGCGATGCGGCGGGGCCGTGCGCATGAACCGGTCGCCGAGATACCCGCGAGCCTGCCTCAGAGCGACAATCTGCGCATCCTTGGCGAAGGGATTGTCCAACTCGCGGTCGCGGGCCTCGATCTGGACGCGCAGATGGGCGGGATCGATCGGGCGGTCGCCAATGCGGTTCATGCCGGCAACCAGCTCTTCCAGCGTTTCGGCAACGACGAAATCCCTTCCCTTCGACTTGAAGGCTTCCACCGGCGGGGGAGCCGATCGGCCAAGCCTACTACGCAGGAGCAGCGCGATATCGCGCCCCGTAAGATCTGGGTTCTGTTCCGAGCCCGAAAGGGCAAATTCCTTCTTGACGATTTTCTGCGTCGTCACGAACCAGCTGTAGCTATGGCCAAGCTTGCAGATATGCTGCAGCGTCGCAAGACTATCGAAACCCGGCAGGCAGGGTGCCGGCATGCGATTACCATCGGCGTCGAACCAGAGTGACGACGGTCCCGGCAGGATGCGAATGCCATGATTCGGCCAGATCGGGTCCCAATTGGCAATGCCTTCGGTATAGTGCCACATCCTGTCGCCATTGATCGGCCGTGCCCCGACGGCCTCGGCATGACCGATCATCAGCCCGTCCACATGATGGGGCACGCCGCTCAGCATCCGTTCAGGAGGTGAACCGAGACGCTCGACCGGCCAGGCGCGCCGAACCAGCTCCGGATTGCCACCAATGCCGCCGCTTGCGACGATCACCGCACCCTCGATGCGGAAATCACCGACGACATCACGGTTCGACTGCTGGCCGCGACGGATATTGTCCTCCGCCAGGATCTCTCCTTCTAAGCCGAAAACGCCTTTGTCATCGCCGATCAGCCGGGTTACCCGCCGACGAAACAAGAGCTCGACCTTCCCTTCCTTCTCCGCCGCCAGAATCTGTTTTACAAATGGATCGAGAACGCCACGGCCCGTACCCCAGGTAAGATGAAAGCGCGGCACGGAATTGCCGTGCCCGGTGGCAAGGCCTCCGCCGCGTTCCGCCCAACCGACAACGGGAAACCAGCGCATGCCGAGCCCATGCAGCCAGCTGCGCATTTCTCCGGCGGCAAAATCAAGATAAGCGTCCGCCCAGGCACGGGGCCAGAAGTCCTCGGCCCGGTCGAAACCTGCAGCACCCAGCCAATCCTGACGGGCGAGATCGAGGCTATCGCGAATTCGCATCCGCCGCTGTTCCGGCGTATCGACCATGAACAGTCCGCCGAGAGACCAGAAAGCCTGGCCGCCAAGGCTTGCTCGCGGCTCCTGATCGACAAGGATCACTCGCCTGCCGCGCTCGATCAGCTCGCAGGCAGCAACAAGGCCCGACAGTCCCGTTCCGACGATGACGACATCCGCATGACTACCCATTCGATCCCTCCAGCGAATTCGCCAGAAGTCTAATGAAGCTTACGTAAAAGTAAATGCTTGCCCTATCCATGCTGACACCGCGAAAGCATCAGCCTCCTCCCACCGACGTCCAGGAAACTACGTCTCGCGCCTGCAATCACGGCGACTGGAAGGACGCAATCCAATGGAATCGCCGATCTATCGAAACTGTCCTTGCGGCAGATCAATAGATCGGGGGACACCGACATCCACCATGCCTGCATCCGATCTCCACGAAACCTGCACCATTTTCATATTGCTTTCCGGCATTGGCGGCCATCTGTCGCCGCGGAAAAGGGCTTCAGCATTCATGGATTTTCGAGGAGGCCGGCGTATCACCAACGACACTGCCGGATCTGGCAGAGGAAATGTCATGTGCAAACAGAAGACGCCCACGCTCGCCGATTGGCTTTCGATGCTCGCACGCCTCATGCCGATCATCACTGTCTATCTGTGGCCGATAGTCTTTCGTTTCATTCTCGGCACGGCATTTTTCATCGCCTTCGCCGCACTCTTGTACCAACTGCTTGATGTGGAACTGAGCCTGTCCGTCCAAGGCTCACCATTGTAAAGCGCCCAGCGCTCATCGATCGTGGTTTTGTCGCTACGGTCCGTTTTCCTTCCCGCTGCGCGATTGACTGCGGGAAAGAAATCGCGACAAGGTGCGTCTCCACGACCTTCTCCATCGCATCGGCTTGCCTGACACCGGAAAAGGCACCATCCGATTGCTTAACAAGAGAGGAGCAGCAGCCATGGGCAAGCTTCCCGACATGACGAAACATCGCGGCTTTCCTTCCGGCATGCCGGGAACCGGCGTCCAGTTCACCATTCGCCGTGCAAATCCGAAAGGCGTAACGCCGATCAAGAAGCTGCCGCGGCGCGCACGGCCGGGAACGCAGGAACACCGGATCGACGCGGCATTCCTGCATGCGCTCTGGCACTATTTCGGTGCAGAACCCTTCGAACGCGGCAATCTGGACGCCGCGCGCCTAAACCTCCTCTTTGAGCGCGAAGTCCTGCCAGCCGACAAGGATTTCGATCCCCTTTCCTATGAAGCCATGCTCATCATCAACGAGAAAGTGGCCCGAGAAAGCTTCCCCGAAGCATTCGAAGACGTGATGGAAGTCTGATCGCGGCGGGCTGGTTGAGGGTAATCAGCACCAAGGCGGCACAGCCGCGCCAAGGCTTTCGACAAGAATCGGCGCGCATTTCATCGGCTTGTACAAGAATGACAGCTCCGCCTGGCGGTAAAGCGCCGCATGCGACCGGCTCAGCGGTTGCCTCGGCAATGGAATGCACTAACTTGCGGTAGTCGACACCCTTCACTCGAGGCTGACATGACCGACGATGTCTTGCTGACGTTCAATGCCGGCTCCTCGACCCTGAAGATCGGGATATTCGAGCTGACGGCGAAACAGCCGAGAAATGTCGGCCGCGGCAAGATCGATTTCGATCGGAATCCGTTGATGCTCCACTATTCCATCGGCGCGGATAGATACGAGAAGCCAATCAACGGCGACAATGGTGCGCAATTCACATCCGTCATATCCGAAACGCTGGATCATATGCTCGCCCATCTCCCCGGCCGGCTGCGGGCAGTTGCTCATCGCATCGTCCATGGCGGCATGACGTTTAAGGGGGCGACCCTGCTTGATGACAACGCCATCGAGGGGATCGAAAAGCTTATTCCCCTTGCGCCCCTGCATCAGCCGCAGGCCCTGCGTGCCATCCGTTCGATAGAAACGTTGCGGCCGGACGTTTTGCAAGTCGCCTCCTTCGACACGGCCTTTCATTCGTCACAGGTCGATGTCGTGCGGCGGCTGGCAATCCCGCGCGGCATGCATGACGATGGCGTACGTCGCTATGGCTTTCATGGACTTTCCTACAAATATATCGCCTCGCAGCTTCGAAAGATCGATCCGGAAGCCGCCAAGGGCAAGGCTATCGCCTGCCATCTCGGCAGCGGTGCCAGCCTGTGTGCTATGGAAAACGGCGTCAGTCGTGACACCAGCATGGGGTTTTCGGCGCTGGATGGAATTCCGATGGCGACGCGCCCTGGCTGGCTCGATCCCGGTGCCCTGCTCTACCTTATGAGAACCGGAATGCGGCAACCGGAACGGATCGAGGACTTCCTCTACCATGAATGCGGCCTGCTCGGGGTTTCCGGCATCAGCGGCGACACACGGGTTCTGCTTGACGACGACAGCCCGGAGGCGGCGGAAGCCGTGGATCTGTTCTGCCTGCGCATATCAGGCGAAATCGGACGCTTATGCGCGACGATCGGCGGCGTTGATACCATCGTCTTTACGGCCGGCATCGGCGAAAACCAGCCGCAGATCCGGGCACGCGTTGCACAGAGGTTGCAATGGTTGGGTATTGAGATCGATGAAGACGCGAACAAGCGCAACGCAATCGCCATCAATGCGGCGTCCAGCCGCGTGACGTTATTCGTGATCCCGACCGATGAGGAACAGGTGATCGCCGACGAGGCCCTTGCACTCATCGCATGACGAAAACGAGGAGACGCACATGAATGCCGTTACCACACCGCTTTCGCCTGAAGACCTCTCTTTGATCGACCGTTACTGGAAAGCTGCAAATTACCTGTCGGTCGGCCAGATCTATCTGATGGACAATCCGCTGCTGCGCGAACCGCTAAAGCCGGAGCATATCAAGCCGAGACTGCTCGGCCATTGGGGTACGACGCCGGGGCTGAACTTCATCTACGCTCACCTGAACCGCGTCATCAAGGCGCGTGATCTCGACGTCATCTATATGTGCGGCCCCGGCCATGGCGGTCCCGGTATGGTCGCCAACACCTATCTCGAGGGCATCTACAGCGAAATCTATCCGGATATCTCCGAGACGATGGAAGGGATGCAGAAGCTCTTCAAGCAGTTTTCCTTTCCGGGCGGCATTCCAAGCCATGCAGCCCCCGAAACCCCGGGCTCCATCCACGAAGGCGGTGAACTCGGCTATGCCCTCGTTCACGCCTATGGTGCTGCCTTCGACAATCCGGACCTCATCGTTGCCTGTGTGGTCGGCGATGGCGAGGCCGAAACCGGGCCACTCGCCGCAAGCTGGCATTCCAACAAGTTTCTCAATCCGGCGCGCGATGGCGCCGTGCTGCCCATCCTCCACCTGAACGGCTACAAGATTGCCAATCCCACGATCCTCGGCCGGGAAAGCGACGACGATCTTCGCAAGCTGTTTTCTGGTTACGGCTATGAACCCTTCTTTGTCGAAGGGCACGAGCCGCACGCCATGCATCAGGCGATGGCCGGCACGTTCGACCAGGTATTCGACCGAATCCGAGACATACAGAAGAACGCGCGCGCAAATGAAGCCTCCAGGGGGATGCCGCGCTGGCCGATGATCGTGCTGCGAAGCCCAAAAGGCTGGACGGGTCCAAAGGAAGTCGATGGCAAGAAGGTCGAGGGCTTCTGGCGGGCGCATCAGGTACCGGTCGCCAATTGCCGCGGCGACGAGGGCCATCGCAAAATCTTGGAAGATTGGATGCGCAGCTATGATCCCGACGACCTCTTCGATCATGAAGGGCGGCTCAAGGCCGAATTACAGGCGCTCGCGCCGCGAGGCGAAAGGCGCATGGGCGCCAATCCTCACGCCAATGGCGGCCTGCTTCGCAGGGAGCTTATCGTCCCCTCGATCGCGGACTACGCCGTCGAAATCGGCGAGCGCGGCAGCCAACAGATGCAATCCACCGAGATCCTTGGCCATTATCTTCGCGACACGCTGAAGCTCAATACTCCCGAGCAGAATTTCCGTATCTTCGGCCCAGACGAGACGGAATCCAACCGGCTCGGCAGCGTCTTCGAAGTCACGGACCGGGTCTGGATGGAGGCGATCGAAGATTATGACGTCCATCTGGCCCCGGACGGGCGGGTGATGGAGGTCCTGAGCGAGCATCTGTGCCAGGGCTGGCTGGAGGGCTATCTACTCACCGGCAGGCACGGGCTCTTCTCGTGCTACGAGGCCTTCATCCACATCGTCGATTCCATGTTCAACCAGCATGCCAAATGGCTGAAGGTGTCGCGCGAATTGCCGTGGCGCAAGCCGATCTCGTCGCTGAACTATCTGCTGACGTCGCATGTCTGGCGGCAGGATCACAACGGCTTTTCCCACCAGGACCCTGGTTTCGTCGATCTCGTCGCCAACAAGAAGGCCGATATCGTCCGCATCTATCTGCCTCCGGACGCCAATACGCTGCTATGGGTCGGCGATCATTGCCTGAGGACCTATGATCGGATCAATGTCATCGTCGCCGGCAAGCAGCCGGAATCGCAATGGCTCAGCATCGATGAAGCGACCGCCCACTGCAAGGCCGGCGTCGGCATATGGGACTGGGCAAGCTACGAGCACGATACCATCGCCCCCGACGTCGTGATGGCTTGCGCGGGCGATGTCCCGACCATGGAGACGCTCGCAGCCGTCATGTTGCTGCATGAAGCAATTCCCGATCTGAAGATCCGCACGGTCAATGTGGTCGATCTTCTGGCCCTGCAGGACCCGAAGCAGCATCCGCACGGCCTCGAGCATCAGGCCTTCGACCAGATCTTCACCACGGACAAGCCTGTCATCTTCGCCTATCACGGCTATCCCTACCTGATCCACCGGCTGACCTACCGGCGGACTAATCACGACAACATTCACGTTCGCGGCTTTATCGAAGAAGGCACGACGACCACGCCATTCGACATGACCGTTCTGAATGAGCTGGATCGCTATCATCTCGCGCTTGAGGCGATCGACCGCGTGCCGGGCCTGGCGGAAAAAGTGCCCGAGGTCATCGATGCCCTGAAGGCAAAGCTCATCAGGCATCACGATTATGTCCGGTATTACGGAGAGGATATGCCTGAGGTCAGCAACTGGCGGTGGAAGCGATAAGGGTAGTCCGCACCTTGCCTTAATCCCATGAATGGTCGCCGCACGGGCGGCGACCGATTGCAATCTTATCCTCGCAACTGCGATCAACTCTTCCGAGCACCGCTCGCCTATTCTGCAAACCGCACCAGCAAGATCACGAGAACGGCGACGGCAAGCCCGCCGATCGTGTCTGCTTGCAGATCGTGATTTACGACTGATAGATGCCGGTAAGGCTTGCTTCTGCAAGCATGTGTTTCCTCACCTTCCTCCACATGACCTCCGCCCCTGCAGCTTCAGGAAGCGTCATCCTCGGCACGTCGAGGGCTGCGAGCCGGAAAACATATCGATGAGGAGGATCGCCGCTAGGCGGCTTCGGGCCGTCATAACGGGCATTGCCGAAATCGTTCTTGTAGAAACGCAGAGCCTGCTCCTGCATCGCATCCACGTTTTCCGCAAGACCGCCCCACTGCGCCGGAATATTGGCAATGCCGCAATGACGGAATGTTCCGCCAGGCGCATCCGGGTCTTCGACGATCAGCGCGAAGCTTTGAGTTCTCTTAGGAGCGCCGCCCCAGGCCAGCGGCGGGAATATGTTTTCCCCGTCGAGCGCGTGTTTGCCCGGTATCGGCGCGTCTTCAGCAAAGGCCTTGCTGATCAAAGTCAAAGCCATCAGATCCTCCTGTTTCTGTTTTGGATTCACGAGCCTGTGAAGTTCTGAACCTAAGGTGGAACACATCAGAGTCATTATTGTTCCCCATAGGGAACATTCGCATTCATTTGCAGTTGTTCGCAGCGCCAACCAAGGAGGAAAAGATGACGGATGAGAGGTTCGAATGGATCAGCAAACGCGCCTACGCAATCTGGGAAGCTGCCGGTCGCCCCTGGGGACGCAGCCAGCATCACTGGGAGCAGGCCGCCAGGGAACGCGAGATCATGGAGAGAACGCGCGCATCCGCCGACGGCGAAGAAGTATTGGCAAGATTTCGAAAAACCAATGCGACACACTCTTCCGAAGATGACGCAAGCGAAGCCGAGGCACAAACACACGCCAAGGACCGCCGCCTCGGATAATTTTCATTTATGGGCGGCAACGTCTGCCAGAAGAATTCGCAAGCCTGCTCCATTCCCATGCGCAGTCCTGTTCACAAGGAGCGGAACTTCGAAATCACGATATCGATCATGTCATTCGAAGGCCAACCACCTAATTCCGCGTTCCATCACGGCTTGGGTGGGTCGGCATCGTCTTCATCCCCTGCCCGATAAGGGGCTGACACCCCCATTGCTCGGGAATGTTCCGCTTTGAGCGGCCGTATCAGGCCCCAATCGCCGCCATTTCGAATGACACGACTTCGTGATGCGCCTGAAGGAAAGAAACCGCTCGCCAAACACATCACAGAAGTAGCATGATGCCCTCTCCTGCCCTTGTCAGCTCAAAGGAAATTGCTTAGCCAGAAGACCGTCGTGTGCCGCTGCGCCGCGAATCGCTTCCTGCAACGGGAAGTGACTGTATCGATTCGAAATATCCTGCGAGGCCATATGATTTCCGGAACCAGCGAGAAGGGACCCATTGCCGGGATTGCACTCGCCTGCGCCGGATACGCCTGTTTTTCCCTTCAGGATGCGATGGTGAAGTGGCTGGTCGCCAGCTATGAAGTCCCGGAAATCCTGTTCATGCGCAGCCTCGTCATCGTGCTGGTCGCAGGCGCACTCGTCCGCTATCGACGCCATCCGTCGATCTTCAAAAGCCCCTATCGCGGCACGGTCATCCTGCGTGCCGCGCTGATGCTGATTGCCTGGCTGCTGTTCTACAACGCGGCTCGCCATCTCGGGCTCGCCGAATTGACGACGCTGTATTTCTCGGCGCCGATCATCGTCATGGTTCTGTCGATCCTCGTTCTCAAGGAGAAGATCCATGCCGGCCGCTGGATTGCCTGCATAGGCGGCTTCATCGGCGTAACGATCGCGGCAAATCCCAGCCAGTCGCCCAATCTCTTGCCCGCCGCCATGTGCATCGTTGCAGGATTCTGCTGGGCATGGAGCACGATCCTCGTCCGGCTGGTCAGCCGAAGCGAAACCACGCTCACGCAGATGTATGCCACGAGCCTGATATTCGGCCTTGCCTGCGCCCTGTCCTTTCCATGGACATGGAAGACCCCCGATGCAAGCGGCTGGGCGTTGATGCTGACGCTCGGAGTGATCTCGACCATCGGACAGTTTCTGCTCTATGAAGGTTTCCGATACGCCCCCGCGTCAACGCTGGCTCCCATCGAATACAGCGGTCTCGTTTGGGCTTTCGTGTATGGCTATGTGATCTGGGCCGAGATCCCCGCGACAAATGTCTTCGTCGGCGCCCTCCTCATCATCGCCTCGAGTTTCCTGCTGGTCCTATGGGAACGTCGCATCGAGGGCGCCCGCAGGAAGAACGCACCTTCCTCATAAAATCCATTTCCTTCACCGGTTCTATGCGCAATCTCCACACGATCTGCACAGAAGCGGACTATGTCGTCGACAGCCATTGCGCATCGGCCCTCGCAGGGGATCGGTCGTCGATTTGGTCGAGAAGGATGTCGTCGAAACATGAAGTTCCGCACCAAGATCCAGTTGACGCTGCTTGCCGGCGCCCTGGCGACCGCGGGCCCGATCGTCGGTCAGGCAGCAGCAACGGAATATGCGAAGACCGACGTGGTGTTGCGATCGGGACCAAGTGCCCTGTTTCCGGCCGTCGGCACGGTGCTGGCGGGCTCCCGCGTCCATATGTACGGATGCACCAAGCAAATTAGATGGTGCGATGTCAGGGTCTGCGGGCGAAGGGGATGGATACCTTCGGGCGACGTCGACATAGAATATCATCGCCAAAGAATGCCAATTTCAACCTATGTTCACGTTGCAGAAAAGCCTGCTATCGCCGTCGTTTCGTTCGATATCGACACCTATTGGTCGCAGAACTACTCGCAATTGTACTTCTATGACGAGATAGGGAACTGGCGAACCATCAACTGACATCATGACCGATACTCAGTCGTATCAAAGCAGACATCAGACATGCTCGGCAAGCAAATACCTATGAGCCAGCGTGGATTGTGAAATGGATTTCTCAGTGACAAAGCGATGATCGATCGGTCTTACAGTATTGCGTTGCGGTTGCGCAGCCTATGTCGAACGAGCAATTGTGATATATCGAAGAGTAAACCCGGGTGGCGTCATATCGTCCTCTCGATGACAACTACAGTTTTTCTGCTATCGGCCTGCCAGTCGATGGACTTGTCACCACCCGTTTCTGCCCCCCAGCTGCCCGTTGCCTATGCGGGACTATCACAAAGAAGCCCCGAGGCTACATTCAACGGAACCACGTGGTGGGAGGGTTTCCATGACAAGACGCTGTCATCACTCGTCTCTCGCGCCGGTAGCAGCAACCTGACTATTGCGCAAGCCGAGCAGAATCTCCTCGCCGCCCGCGCCTTGGGACATTCGGCAATTGCCGGCTATCGCCCCGAGGTGGGAACAGTTGCGCTTGCGAATGCATCGACCGGCTCCCGCGTGAACAACGACTTTACGCGGCGCCCGCTTCAATTGAATCTTGAAGTCGGTTGGGAAGCCGCGCTCTTCGGACAGGACAAGCAAACCCAAAGATCCGCCGATCTGACCACGGAGATGGCGAGCGAGGATCTGGCGGCGGCCAGATTGGCCGTGGCGGCGGAAATCGCCGCCAGCTACGTTCATCTTCGCGCGCTTCAGCAACGTCATGCCGACACGGTCGAGACGATCGCACTGCTCCAGAAAAACTCTGAACTCGCTGACGTCAGGGAACGGGTCGGCCTTTCCACCGCAATTGAAACGGAACCGCAGAAATCAGGCATCGAGACTGCCAAATCGAGGCTCGCTGACCTGGAAAACGAGATAAACACCTCGGCGCAGCAAATCGCGACCCTCCAAGGCTCAGCCACCCCCGCCGCAAGCCTTCTCAAACCCCAACCGCAACCGATTGCGCCGGCACGCCTCATGAGTGGCCGCCCCGCCGATCTCTTGCGCTCACGCCCCGATGTCCGCCGTGCGGAGCTCGCGGTCGCGCAAGCCGGTGCACAAGTGGGTCTTGCCAGAAGCGAGCTCTATCCGAAATTGCGGCTTTCGGGAACGATCGGGATCGGAGCTCCTATCGACAGTTCGCTGTTCGGCGCCTCCGGCGGCCCGTCGCTGCAAATACCGATATTTGATCTCGGCAAGCGCAAGGACGTCGTCACCGCAAGTGAGGCGAAATTTCGCGAGGCTGGCTTTGCATACAGGCAGACGGTCCTCGTCGCCTATGAGGAGGCTTCAAGGGCGCTGCGCGAGTTCAACGCTGCACAACGGAAAACCGCGCAGCTGAAATCAAAACTGAAACGAGTGACCACGGTGCGCAATGGCGCTGACATTCTCGTCCGGGAAGGCCTTGAGGACAGATCGAAATCCATAAGGGGGGCGCTCGATGTGCTGGAATTGCGCGCGTCGCTCACCGACAGCATCGAAGATGAGGCCCGGGCCTTCATCGCCTTCTACAAGGCAACGGGCGCTGCGGAGCAGGCCGCTCGGCCTCGCGCATCGGAAAGGCTGAAGTAGCCGTGGCAGTTCCGATCGCCCGAAAGACGCTTCTCTACGAATGGCGGCGCTTTCTGCCGGCTGTTGCTGCCGTTGCCTTCTCCGGCCTATTAATGACCGCCCAGGGAGCGCTTCTCCTTGGCATTGTCAGCGCCAATTCGCTTTACGTATCCCAATCGAATGCCGAATACTGGGTTGGTTATCCCGGCACTCAAAGTGTCGAACTCGGACGGACCGTCAAAGCAAGCGTATTGACGAGCCTCTATTCAGAGCCGCTCGTCTCCGACATCGAACCACTGCTCCTTGGGTCCGGCGACTGGCGCGCGACGGGTGGCAACGGAGGTGTCAGCATCACAGTTGTGGGCATCGATACGCAAACCGATAGCCTCGGACTGGCACGGGTCGTGCCAGCCAGCCTGCGCAATCAGCTGCGCGAGCCCGGCGCTGTCGTCGTCGATGCGTCGGACAGCGACAAGCTTTCCGCCAAACCCGGCGATCTTGCCGAGATAAACGGCCGTGCCGTGCGCGTGGTCGGCCTCATTGACGGGCTTCGCGGTCTCGGCGGGGTGAATGTGGTAAGTTCGTTGGATACTGCACGCATGCTCGACCAGACGCTGCCGGCCGATGGAGCTGCGACCTATTTCCTGTTCAATATCAAGGCCGGCGACAATCCTTCGGACGTGATCAAGCACCTTGATCGGCGCGCTTCCGTCGAACGCTTCGAGATCTGGCCCGCCGGTCAGCTGGCGAGCATGTCGACCAGTTATATGCTCTTCGATTCCGGTGCCGGCATCGCATTCATCTTCGCGACGCTGATTGCCGCCAGTATCGGAGCACTCATAACCAGCCAAACCCTGATGGCGGCGGTCGCAGGAGCGCTACCGCAATACGCCACGCTCCGCGCCCTCGGCGTGCCCTTCGGCAGTTTGAGAACCATCGTTGTCGAACAGGCCACCTGGGTCGGCGTTTCGGGTCTTGTCATAAACGTCGCTCTGAGCCTTTTCATCGCGCTTATTGCACGGGCTTACAAGGTCCCTTTCGTGCTTGACGGTATTGTCGTCTCTCTTGCCTCGCTTGTCGTTCTGGTCGTGGCCGTGCTTGCCTGTCTTCTGTCAATCCACCGGTTGCGCCAGGCCGATCCTGCGTCCCTTTTGAGGTGATGTCGTGCGATCCGCTATCTCGGCCTTCAACCTCCATAAATCCTTCACTGTTCAGGGCGCGCGTACGAACGCGCTCGTCGATATCTCCGTCGAAATCCATGGCGGCGAATTCACCGTACTCAGCGGCCCTTCCGGCTGCGGCAAGAGCACGCTTCTGGCAACACTCGGCGGCATGACCAGACCGGACAGCGGGCGCCTGCGTGCCGGTGCGACCGATCTGTCGTCATCGACGGATGCTGAGCGAGACGCATTTCGCTTGAAAAACTGCGGCTTCATCTTTCAGGGCTTCAATCTGTTTCCCGCGCTTTCAGCGCTCGAACAAGTTCAAATCCCGCTCGACTATCTGGGAATTCCGGAGGCCGAAGCGCGCGCCAGGGCCCTTGAAGCATTGGAGCGCGTTGGCCTGCTGCGCCGCCAGCACCTGCGGCCTTCGCATCTGTCGGGCGGAGAAAAGCAACGCGTCGCCATCGCGCGAGCGATCGTCAAGCAACCGGCGATCCTGTTTGCCGACGAACCGACGAGCGCGCTCGACAGCAGCAATGGGCAGCGGATCGTCGAGATCCTGCGCGACACGGCACGGCAATTAGGAACGGCTGTTCTATGCGTCTCGCACGATACGCGCCTGTTTTCGAAAGCTGACCGCCTCCTGCGCATGGAGGATGGGCGCCTGCTAACCGACGAGCAGACCATCTCCGGACGAAACATCGACACACGAGAGTACTGGCATGGATCAATTTAAGCGCTCCCGCCGTCTTTGGGCGACCGGCCTGCTGGGCTCGTCACTCATATTGGGTCCTCTATGGATGGCCGTCGGCACCCCGAGGGCGGATGAAAACTCGAACTCCACCGAACGCGCCGCTCCGGCCATCGCAGCTGCCGCGCGCGGGACCGTGGATGTAGAGGGAGGGCTCTATCGCATAACCGCCGTGCGCGACGGCATCGTCGCCGAAGTACGAGCGATCGAAGGGGCCTATGTCCGCAAGGGAGATCTTCTTGCCGTTCTCGACAGACGGCAGGAGGAATCCACGGTTCGCATTGCCGAACAGGAGCTTTCCCAGGCCGAGGACCGGCATAAACTCCTGGAACTCAAGGGAAGGAACCTTTCCAAGACCTACGAAAGAATGCGGCGAGCAGCCGCCGGCAAGGCCGTGTCGGATCAGGCGCTCGAAGATGCGCGCGACGCCTATGAGACACAGGCCATCGAAACCAATTCCGCAGCTACGACCGTAACGATAGCGCAGGAACGTCTCGAAATGGCAAAGCGCGAGATCAGCCTGCGCGAGATCAGGGCGCCGGCCGACGGCGTCGTAGTGCGCCAGGCGGTCAAGGCGGGTGAGGCTGTCTCCACTCAGATGATGAGCGAGATGTTTGTCCTGCTGCCCGATGGAGCGAAGATCGTGCGTGCGGACATTCCGGAAGAGTATCTCGACCTTGTCGGCCCCGGTATGAGCGTCGAGATCGTTCCCGAGGGTCGCGCGGCGCAAACGGTTTCAGGACGCATCAGCCGAGTTTCCAAAGTGTTGACGCACGTCAAATCGACGGAAAACTCCGGAGAACGCAGCGATATGCGGACAGCAAACTGCATCATTACTGTCGCGCGCGACGCGCCACTGGCGATCGGACAGCGCGTTGTCGTGCGCGTTCTCAAATAAGGAACCTGAAGCACGACGTGATCCATGCGGTTCGCGTCGCGCATCTTCAATCTCCGATTTCGCAGATACCGCTATTGCGAAACTCCATTACCTCGCTTTGCCACCGGCCAGGCGAGCTGCTCGGCGCATGCGGCTTGCTTTCAACGCCTGCTGAAAATCCGGGTCTGTTTGCGCGTGGTGACGAAGGTCATCGAGAAACCGGGAGACGTCATCGAGCGTATCGACAACGACATATCGCAGACCATCGCCGGCATCGATGCGGTCATGGCTGACGCTCACGCCAAAGCCATCGGGCACCTTGCGAAACCATGCCGAGCGCCAACGTTTGAAGCCATCGGGGTCGGATTGAAATTCCGCGAGCAGGACCTTCTGCTGCTCGAGCCGTGCAAGGAATGTCGCGACCTCACCCTGCGAACCGACCTTCGGCCTTTCCGCCTTCCTTGAAATCCACTTTTCGAAGAACTGAGATTCGGGCTGTACAGCCGTCGCCTCACCGTGATCCGCAACCGTTGGGGAGCTACCACCCGGTTGCTCTGCGCAATCGGGCTGCACCGGCGAAGCGGCGGGCGCTTCCTCTTCCATTGCCAGCGTCTGCTTGAGGTTGACGGCAAGGTCACCCCAGATCGATCTTGCTGTTTCAGCTGGCTTTGATTTCATTCGGCGGGTGGTTTTGACTTCGATGATAAAAGGCTTTGTCTGTTTAACCATGATGTTTCGATAGGTACTCAGCGACGGAGCGCAGTGGTTGGATAAATTAGCACTGATGAGAAGTTGGTATTTCCCGAGAGCGACGACAGCAGTGAAAAGATCGTCCACGATCATTCTGAATTAACGCCCTACACCAAACTAGCCGATGAAGCAATCTCGCAGCTCCCGTTCAAAATAACTATCAATGCATCAAACCAGATCTACAGCATGAACACGACAGGCATGTAGCAGCGGTTGAGGAGATCGATGGCTTGAGACAGCAGCCACTTTCCAAACTTCCGGTAGAGAATGAGAGCCCTTGCATTGCACATCCCGCGTTCCGTCGCTATGTTTTGTGGAGGCACACGAACAGCAAAGGAGGTTGCCTATGTCATCGCGGGACGCCTGATCCAGCAATACCAGGACTTCTGCCTCTTCAGAGGCATCAAATTTACACGCATAGACTCCGTACGGCCGCACGATCATACCACGCTCTTTTGCAGCGCCGGAATGCAGCAGTACAAACCTCTCTTCCTCGATCTCTCCCACATTGGAACCGTCGCCAATAGCCAGGCTTGCCTGCGCATGGGCGATCTCGACGAAATCGGAGACGGAACGCATTTCCTCCAATTCACGATGCTCGGGCTTTTCTCCTTCCGGGAGATGACTGTCGGCGACGCCATCGACTTCTGGCTTGAGTTTCTTGCAACCCTCGGCCTCTTGCCAGATCATGTCACCATCCATCCGGATCGCCTGGAGGAATGGGCACCGCTCTATCGCGGCCACATCCCCATCGTCACAGATGATGAATGTACCTGGAGCGACGGCAATATCACCGGATATTGCACAGAGTTCTACAAGGACGGCATCGAGATCGGCAACATCGTCAATCCGCTCGGGACCTGTATCGACGTCGGCTTCGGGGCCGAACGGCTTGATATGATCGTGAACGGAACGCCACCTGCCGACGCCCTTAGTACGCTGTGCGACACGGTCATGACCATCGTGGAATGCGGCTATAAGCCGGGAAACAAGGAGCAGAGTTATGTCCTGCGCAAGCTTCTTCGTCGAATCCATGTGATGGGCGGAACGCTGGATCATCCTTATTTCGAGCAGGAAGTCGAGCGTCAGGAACGGCTGCGTTCTAAGTATCTTCGCCTGCGCGAGAAGTATCCCGACATGACGGCGCAATGGTGGTTTGATACGCACGGCATCGATGTTACCGATATGCTCGCGCTCAACGGAAGATAGCCTCCACTGACAGGAAGATCGGCGAAGGAGATCGCGCAAGCGACTTCCTTCGCCACCCCTGAAGACACCGGCCCCACCAACACCGCAGCAAGTCAGGAGCAATCCTGCATATGTAGCAAGGTCCCAGCCTTCATCATCGGCGATATCGCAAGATGACCCTCTATCGCCTCGAATACGGCCAATTCAGACCAGGTAATGCCGCTTCAATTCTCATCCGCCGTTTGCTTGCATTGCCTGGAAGGCAGAGTTGAATCCGCTCAGAGAGATCGGAAGTTCCGCCACATTTCCCTGCATCATCCGGATCGACACTTTCCCGGATTTTTCCTTGGCCAAGACCGAGAGCATGTCCGGCGGGCACTGGCCCTCCACCAGACATCCTTGCGTCGTACAGCGCGACACTTTCGCCATCGTCGAATATTTTGCGCCGAACGCGATCTTCACGCCGCCCTGGACGGCGAAACCGAGCGGAAGCGCCATCTGCATGCCAACCTTGTTGTCAGCCGACCGCGCCATGCTGATAACGAGAAATACCTGCTTTTGATCGGGCGAGGTCAGGCGATAGACGATCTGGCACGGCGGCTTCATCGCTTTGTCCGTCGTGCATTGCAGCGTCCACGCGTCGAACTTCTGTTCCGTCACCTGCGAGGCGGCGGGCGCGGGCCGGCTTGAGGATGCGGCAGCGGATGGTGCGCTCTTGCCGGCATCTGGCGCCGCGTCTTGGGGCCTCGGCTGCGGTGTTGCCGGATCATTATCGGCAGCCAGCACCGAGAACGCGCCGGCCTCCCAAAGCAAGAAGGCCACACAAATCACGAACATTCTATAATATAGATTCACGCGCTCCTCCCAGATTTAAGTTGCAACTACAGAATAATTTTGTAATAATGCGTAACACGCAAATACGATATCAAGCTTTGAACATATTTAAATATGTTAATATTTATGATACATTGTTTTATATGAAATACTGAAATTTTAATATTTTATAACGCGCAAGGGAACCAATGCAGATGACATCAAAGTTAATTGCCGGATACTCCCTGATCGCTATGCTTACGCTAACCGGCGGCGCCGTATCTGGGGAAAGCTATCTACAACAGGCTCCCTCCGCAGAGACAAATCCTGCCTTTGTCGAGCAACTGCCGGAGACAGTCGTCATGCCCGCATCTCGGCCGCCGGCTATTCGCCGAACTGCATCACATAGGCCGAAGCAGGTATCGCGAACGCGGACGCAAATCCAATTGGCAAACAGCGTCTTTCCGAGCGTAGGCAGTGGTGTTACCGAGCGGGCAGCACCCGCGCCGACGGATAATCGCCTGCCCACGGTTGGGCCCGGCGCTGTAGGCCACTGAAGACGCTCCAGTTGCCGGCAACGGCGAAAGCGCCGGCAAATTTGGAACTGAAAGGCCTCTGGCCGATTGAAACGTCGAAGACAGCATGTTTGGAGCCGATAACCCGATATCGGTTCGAGATTACGATTGAGGAGCAGTATCGACATGATGCATCCCAATACAATCACCGCGGTTACGGCTATCACGCTTTTTGCCGGCACGTTCGGCTCTGCAGATGCTCTTGCCGATAGCCAGCCCATCATCCAGCGTTCCGGATTTTCAGAAACGCAGATTCCTCAGGTGAAAGGCCGTGTTCCAGTCCGGAAGAATGGCAATCTGGAGAAGGGGCCCGGCAGCAAGACGGCAGCCAAACCCAATCCAAACGCAAATGCCCAGAACGGTGCAGCCACCTGCGGACCCGACAATGCGCAATCGGAATTCTGCCGGAAAAAATGACGCCTCGTCAGTGACGGTCATGAGGTCTTCGGCTTGTTCTGGATGAGGATAGGCTTGGACGCCGTTTCCACGGCAGGCGGCGGCGCGATGACAGCAGGAACGGTTACCGCCGGGCCGAGCGGCCGGCCGTTGGCATCGAGCTTATACGTCATCGCCCGTTGATGCTCGTCCAGATATCGCATGAACGCCGCGCCGGCCGCGGCATCCCTGAACTGCCACAGTCCATTCTTCACGCCTTCGAAGATCAGCGAATAGACGGCTAGCTGGATACCTTCCTGGACTCCCAAGGTCGTGGGGGCATTTCGCGTGATGCCACCCTCGATCTGGAGCAGCTGATCGACGCCGACGAAGCGGAATGCCGATCCCTGCAGTTGCACGGAATAGATTGTCTTGGTCGTGCTGACCGAAGCCAATACGCGCCCGGTGCTGACGCTGACGGCTCGCAAGGATACAGTCACGATATCCTTGCGATATTGCGTATTTCCGCCTATCCCGAGATAGTTGGCGCCGATACCGCCCGTCGTTTCATTGGAGTCATAGCCGATGATGCCGCCATCGAGCAGCACGCCGGCAAACCGAAGTGGCGGGATACCGCCGGCCTTTGCGCCGTAGACTGCCGACCGGGTGTTCTGAATGATCTGCCGCTCCTGCAACAGCGATTGCAGGTCGGTGCGTTCGACGACATTGAACCAGTTGCCGTTACCCGCCCTGGTCAGCACGTCAGTCAATAGCTGTGCGCCACCTTGCGTCAGGGCGCGGGAATATTCGGCAAAATTTTCATTGGGCTTGTTCTGCCCCGTCAGATCTGGGAAGGAGTAAACCGCCACATCGAGCTTTTGTATGGGCGGCGGCAGGCTCTCCAAAGCCACACCCGATTTCGTGGGGGGCATAAGCGTTGCCGGAGTACTCATCGGGTCGAGGCTGCTGCCGGCTGCAACGCAGCCACTGAGACCCAATCCGCATAAAATGGCTGCAACGGAAAAACCAACACGTGCCATGGCCGCTCGAATAAATCGCCCCCAACAGAATTGACTAGCTACACAATCATTACGCCTTAAGGGTTCGCCGGCACTTGGCCGCTTTGGATCACGATGACCGGCGACGACCCGCTCGAACTCGTGCCCTGATTTATGTTTCCAAGATTGCTCAACGCATTGTTGAGGCCAGACAAGTCCGGCGTCTGTTGCTGACCGGATTTTACACCGTCACCCTGCGTCTGCGCCGTCGACAACAGAAATGAACCATTCAACGGATTTCCACCAAATGTCGGATTGGTTGGCTGATAGACCAATTGTCCCGCCAAAGCCGGTACAGTCATTGCCGCAGTCAAGCTGACTGCCGCTATTGTTCTCGGTATTATCATTGATATTCCCCTCCATTGTTACGTGATACTAACGCATCTACTCAACGCTTTATAAGCAACCCGCCGCCCGGCAGCCGCGCGATCAAAACATTGACCGGCGCGGAGCCGGAAGGCTGCAAGACACTGACATTCAGACCGGTACCGTTCAGCAATACAACGTTCGACCTCAGGTTATTTCCCGCCTGCAATACATTTATATTGCCGTAATTCCCTATAATTCCGGCTGTCGATATATTTCCAGATCCGGATTGAAGTTGATATACGCTGTTGCGCGTGCCTATCTGTAATGCCTGCGCCAGATTATTACTCTTCGGCGCGATACTTGCTTCTGGTACGTTTATTGAACCTGTCGTAAAATAATTTTGTGTAGCATGATGTCGCTCCAGCGGTAGTTGCGTTTCGCCATCACCAAACGTAAATGTTGTCGTCACATTGGTCGGAATCTGTGCGACATAGGCGGTTTCTGCCTTGCATTCCGCTGACAGGAAGAAAATCGATGCCACAAGTGCTAAGGCTGCACTCGATGTGTGCCTTGATCTCTCCGTGCGTCTCACTCGGGTAATTCGCATTGTGATATGCCTCGCTCCGTCTCGATCAACAACTTTGCGATCAGTTCAGATTCGTCTCCGGCATCGACCATCGTCGTAGCGAGAATACTGTCTGAACCAGGCTGCAAGTCAAAGCTGCCTTGCTGCAGACTATGACTGGTACCAGCCGTATCATGCTTGATGAGAACCAGCCTGTATGTCCCGGATATTGGTACATCTGACCTTGCGATCGCCCGCAAGACAAAGAATGGTTCCCTCTTGTCCACCGTGACCTGGCATTCAACTCCACTCTGAGAGAAGGCAGGCGCTGTGTAAGAAAACGTCAACATCGAAAAGAAGAAAGATTGCAGAAAGATACAAAACGCTGATCGCCTGCGATCGACGCCGACGCCGATGATTGGCACAGCCACATTAGGGGAGGAGGCGGACATCTGCTTTCGCCTCCTCCGTTCGCTCGCTCAGTGCTGGACGGTAACAGCTACGTTCCGATAACCGAACTGCGCCGTGACCGACGTGTTCGTCAGCGCGCTGGCACTGGTCTGGGATGTAACGGCATAGTTTCCAGTGCCGATCTGAATGGTTCCCTGGAGGTTGGAGCCGCCGACGGGGAATACGGTCTGTACCCCGGTCTGGGATGCGATCGCCGTGTTGCGATAGCCGGCCTGGACGATCATCGAATTGTTGGAACCCAGCGGATTGGCGATCTGGGACGTCAGCGCTGCATTGCCGACACCGAATTGTGCGGTGGTCGCCTTGTTCGTGCCGAAGAATGACGACTGGCCCGTCAAAGCGAAGTTACGCCCGCCGGCCTGGAGTGTATCTTGCGAATTGTTACCACCCGCCTGATCGGCAAAAGATATGTTGCCCCAGCCAAACTGCGTCGTCGTCGAGGAATTCCCGTTGAAGCCGATGACGCCAAATTGAGAGGTGACGGCGAAATTGCCGGCGCCGACTTGCAGCGTCGTCTGGTCGTTGCCGCCACCGTCCTGGCCGATAATGGCGCCGTTACCCCAGCCAAACTGCATGGTGTTCGAATTGTTGCCGCCATGCTTGCCATCGGTCTGGTCCGTCGAGGCGAAGTTCAGACCGCCGACCTGCAGTGTATCCTGGGAATTGTCTCCCTTGGACTGATCGGCGAAGGCAGCGTTGCCGAAGCCGAACTGGGCGATCGTCGAATTGTTGTCCGCACCGTCCCGTTGCAGGGTCGAGGCAAAATTCATAACGCCGGCTTGAATGGTGCTCTGATCGTTGGTCTTGCCTTTCTGGTCGGCAAAGGCAACGTTGCCATCACCGAACTGCAAGATCGCCGACGTGTTGGACTTGGCCTTGTCCTGAGTGGTGGCGGCGAAATTGCCAACGCCATTCTGGAATGTCAGGGCGTCGTTATTGCCCGTGTTCTGGCTGACGAAAGCACCGTTGAAGGCACCCACCTGGCCGATGAATGATTCATTTTCGACTGGCTGCGGCGGTCCGGCAAGCGTCAAAGACGTGCTTGCCAGCAAAATGGCGAGAGCTCCAATCGTCCTCATGTGATTCTCCCTGTTCTCCATGACGGGGCAAGCGACCATTCACTGCCCTCGATCTTTTTAATAGGCCGTGGATAGAGAGCCGAACAAGAGAACCGTTCGTACTAGGGCGGCAACATGGGGCTAAATGAAATATAGCCCGCCTACCTCAAAATGATTAGCAGATTAGATGTGTATCGATATCACCTATGGTCTATACTCTTCTTTGATTAGGCATTCTAACCCATATGAAAGCTAGATAAATACAATCCAAGTGTGCAGCAATTCATGCTACCCATAGATAGCTTCAATGAAAGGCCTGCCACATGATAATGGATTAGTTGACAGCTATGACTACGTTTGACAGTCTCGTGGCGTCCGAAGCAATCGTTAAAGTTGAGATACAGCTTGGTCGAAAGCAGTCACCTAAGCGGCTGCTTTTCGCGACCCCAAGCTTTGTGGATTGGTTGAGTGAACGCGTAAGCAGAGACGAACCGTCGTCACTCGGCGCGGTTCTCAGCCCCGTCGAGCAGCTGGATTTTCTGTTTTATACCTTCGTTTCGGGCAAGCCGCTCATTCACAGCAGGCAGTTCCGGGCAATCCGGGTCGAGCGAAATGCGGTTTGGGAATTGAAGACCGTCGATTTCCGCATATTCGGCTGGTTTGCCACGCGTGATTGCTTTGTCGCTGTTTTCGGGGACTGGGCTGACCATGTGAAGGATCACGATCTTTATCGCGGCTATCGGCTGGAAGTGCGCCGATTGCGTCGTGCGCTTGGTGTCGGTGATGCGTTATGCGTAGAGGGGGTAGATCCACAAGATGTCATTTCGCTTTGAGATCGGCGCACGTGCGCGTGCGGCCAGCCGCTTTATCGCCAACGTTCGCAGCGATCTCGCGGCCGCCATTCTCGAAAGACGGTCACAGAAAGGGTTTACGCAGCAACGACTTGCGGAAGCAATCGGCGTCAGCCGAAGGGATCTCAACCGTTATCTCTGCGGACAGACGGAGCTTCCGCTTCGCTCCATCGCGGATCTCGCCTGGGCGCTCGACAAGGAAATTCACGTCGAGCTGTGCGACCCCAAAGGATCAGCGGCGGACGGCAATTGTTTCGCCGAACCGGAGACGCGGGCAGCGATCCTACCCACTCGGTCCGGCGGAGCGGTATCCTGGAGCTCTTCGCGCGCGATCCGCACCATAATTGCACGCGCCAATAACGATCGGGACGAGTAAAGCCATGCGCTATGGATATTGCATCTTTTGCGACGACGTTCGCACCGAAATCGGCGAAAAACTCTCCTTCATCGGCGTCTATAGCGGCGTGCTGATGCTGCCGGAATTTCCCTTTTCACTCCCAAAGTTCTGCGTGCATGTGAATCTGATCACGCAGGCAGAGGAACCGTATCGTTCGATCATCCTACGCTGCGTCGCGCCCGGCGACCGTCAACCGCTTCTTGAAGAGCGGCTGGATGCAGCCCAGCTCAGCGAACAGAAGGATGTTGTGGAGGGTACGGAAACGAATGATATCCCGATCAACGTCGTCGTCGGCGCCAGCCTTGTGTTCTCGCCGTTGCGATTGCGCCAACCCGGCTTGTTGACCGTCAGCGCCATCATTGACGACAAGCCCGCAGAGATCGCTTCGCTGCGGGTCGCTCAACGCTGATCTCGCCCATTTCCCGGCATTGCTTTGGTGTCGAATGTGCCCGTTATCGGTTGCTTTGCCGCTGAGGTTTCGGCCGACTCCCCAACGCCCGCATGCAGGCCCGCGCTATCGTGCTTCGGACAAGCGGGGTGTGCAGCCCGGCTACGTGGGCCTGGCAAAAGCTCAAGCCGGCTGGATCTCCGGCATCTGCGCATTATCGCCTGATATCGTGGCGACCCGCCAGCCGCCGGCACTTCCATCCATAGACTGCGACTTGGCAACCCAGCGCCCCGTTGCTGGCCTCCCAAGTCGCTCGCCCGCCCCGGTTCCGGGGATCGGCGATGGCCACCCAAAAATGTTACCGAACGAGTTCCCGGATCTTGTAGGCGACCTCAGTTCGGTTCGTCGCGTTCAGCTTCTTCATGATATTGCGGATATGCACTTTGACCGTGCTCTCGCAAAGATCCATCTCATAGGCGATGATCTTGTTTGCCTTTCCCCGCCGCAACGCCTCAGCGACGACGACTTCGCGCGGTGTGAACAGGCTGTCCAGGCAGCAATTGCGACTGGCCACGGGAGCGATCGCCTCCTTGGCGGCCAGCAGGCTGCTTGCCGGCACGAAGACGCCGCCCGCCCGTGCCAAAGCGACCGCTTCCGCGGCGACTTTGATGCCGACACTGGTCGTAATATAACCGCGAGCACCGCATTCCAGCGCGTGCAGCAGCTGTGCAAGCTCGTCGCCATCAGCCCCCACAATCACCGGACTTGTCTGAAACCTCTCCACAAGAGCGCAGATCTTGGCGCTGACATCGGCATCGGAGACCTTGCGGCCGCCGATCATGAAAAGAACTGCTGACGGCAACACCTGCATGTTGCGCGTCTGCCATTCGTCGAGCGAACCGACGGTGACGATATGCATAGCGCTATCGCATTCGGTCAGGCTTTTCGACAGGCACTCACGATCGAGAGCGCGAGAATCTATGAGAAGAATATAGTCTTCCCATTCATCGATGCCTGGTGCGCCGGATGCGATGAATGGTCTCAAAGTATCGGATGTCCGAACTGAAATGATGCGTGCGCCGGTATCTGACGCGAATTTTTCACCTGTTATCGATTGTCCAATCATGGCCGTTACCCCCAACATTTAAAATGGCCGTTGTATTTCTTGCAACTACTAGAGTATTTACTCGATTTAAAGAGCATAACCTCTGCATTAGCCGAGGTTTTTCTTGAGTTCCCATATCGCTCCCCTCTTTTTAGGTTTATCTTATCGTAGTAATTGCTTATTTTGTTTTTCTGCGCATTAACATATGTTAACAATGAACTTAAATATTGGATAAAATAAATCTTTCTTGCTCCATTAATAATGGAGACAAAGTATTGTTCAAACCATAGTTGTGTCGAAACAGGACTCGTCGAAGTCGACAAGATCGGCAAGACGCGGCCGATCGAGAAAGGCAACGATGCCGTTGCGGAAGGACAGCAGCCCTGCCTCGCGCATGTCCCTGAGGACCCGGTTTATATGCACGGTGGACAGGCCGACAGCGTCGCCGATATCCGCCTGCGTCAAGGGACAATCGAAATATTCTGCATTGGCATAGTCTCGTGAGGTGCCTATGCGCGCGCCAAGCTCAAGCAGCAGGTAACCGGTTCTCTCCAGCGCATCGCGTCGTCCTATATTGGCAAGTCGCTCGGACATGCGCGCCTGATGACGCACCAATTCGGCAATGACGATGCGATAGAAAAAGGTCGGCGCTTCGATCTTCGGAAGGGAGGTGAAATCCGGGAAGACCATCACCGTCACATTGGTGATAGCCCGTACGGTCTCGCGTGACAGCGCTGTCAGCGATGTCGAGATCATATCGCCGCGCAATACGAATTCGGTCATGAAGCGCGTACCGTTCGGCAACACCTTGCTGCATGAGGCCCACCCATCCAGGACGAATAGGAGGCGTGGCGCGTCATCGTCATAGTCGCAGATCGCGCTGCCCGCAACAAAGGTTCGCGCTACACCGCCAAGGCTTCGAATATGCTCAATCGAAAGCTGCGCTGCCATGCCGTCATCCCCTCAGACGAAAAGCATATTTCGAACGCTCCACGTGCCATTCGAAAATATAATTTCGTGAGTTCCAAGTATTCAATACCATAGAAATTCAACGATGTCTTTAACGCAAATCGATAGCCATTGTTCCGCGAATTTCTACCGAATCTATGCGGCCGTCCCTGCAATTATCGTGAGTAATCCGGAATATTTCCGTCAGTATCACAAATTATATACTTTACGCGCCTTGTATCTCCGTCCGTGGACGGCCTATATTTTCGCGATGGCAGATAGGTCGGGTTCGATCAGACGTCGCCGCATGTTTGAGATTCCGGCACGGGCTTCGGAAATTATGTCGCGATGCCGCCGCATCTCAATCCCTTCCTGCTGCGCCGCCTTCAGCAGCAGGGCGACATGTTTCGGTGGCGGCGCCCCCTTTATGAAATAGGTTTCTCGCGCCACAGAGTTGAAAAAACCCTCGACCTTCCTGTCCCAATCCAAACCGACATGCGGAATTGCGAGGGCATAGGCGGCGATGCACGCATGCAACCTGTGCGCCAGAATCACATCCATAGACTGGATGATTCGGATAAGTTCGCCGGGATACTCCGGGCGCAGGGAGATATCCAGAGTACCGGACGTATCGACACGACGGCTGGCAACCGAGGCGCGGATACGCTCTGCAAAGGCCTGGTCCTCTCTGGCGCCATTGCAGAACAGGACCACATGTTGGCCATCATCGAGAAGAAGTTCGATCAATTCCCTATACGCGTTAATATTGGCAAAAGGGATCCTATCGGTTTGACCGGCGCCATGGCGCTGCAGGATGATGGGATCGGTGATGCATAGGCCTATGGTCAATCGGCCTCCAGGTGGAGTGCACAAGCTTCCATTCGTCTGCGGGACATCGAGCAGTAGTCCGGGATCGCGCACGATCTTGGCGGCCGGCCCCTCGGGAAAGTGGTCACGCCAGCTATCCTGCGCAAAACCGTCACGCACGGAAAGATGAACAAGCCGCGTCTGCTTCAGCCGCCCAAAGAGATCATACGCCGGTTCCGACCAATGGCCGCCAACGCCGACCGCATACACCGCCAAGGGCCGATCGTGTCGTAGCACACAGTCAAGCACCGCGCCGATCTTCAGCGGAAAATTTAGGTCGTCATCCTGGAACAGGTTCCCGCCGCCGATCACGACGGCGTCGGCGGCCTCAACCTTCTCTTCCCATTGTCGGCGAAGCACGCGCAGCCTGCGTTCCAGTACCGCGCGAACAAGTCGCTGGCGAACGCCCGTGGGCAGCCGATGGAGCAACCCCAGCACAAGCCTCCTGCGCCCGCCATGGCCCGTCGCAAAGGCCTGACGCCCGGCCAGGTCGACAGTCTCCACCTCGATCTCGTCTCTGCCGGCAGACAAGGCGGATTCGACGCATTCCGCGAGCAGCCCGTCACCAAGGTTCTCGCTGAATTTGACGTTGAAAACGACAATCTTCATCGCAGCTCTCCAACGGCGCGCAACGGTGGGCTGTAACTTGCCCGGACCGGCTGCGTACCTGCGCTGAGCGCGGAAATGCTGCCGGCGAGGATGTAGAACATCAATCCAAGGTCATAAACCGTGCCGGACGTAGCCGCGGAAATGAGGACGGTGATCACGCCTGCCTTGGCGGCGCGCAAGACCGCAGAGGTCTCTCGCGATGGAGAATGCTGGGAGCGTATATCGGCTATAAGGAGACGGCCGACAAATATGGCGAAAAGCAAGGTGCCGAAGATGCCGATATTGGACAGCAGCACTAGACCAAAGCTCGATGCACGGGCGCTGCCAAGGCCTGCGCCGAAGCCGCTGGTATCCCGGAAAGCCTGGTAAGCCATGGCATTCCACATGAAGCGCTCCCGCCCGGACTGGCTGTCAGCCTTCGAAAAGAGCATTTCGTCCAGAAAATCGTGCAGATTATGCGCAAGATCCGGCATGACAATAAGAACGAAAAATATTGCGAGCGGCATACTCGTCAGAATGGCCACGATCAGCACGGGCCGCCCGGCACCGGGCTCACGGCGGGAGGCAAGAAACGACTGAAGGCTGAGGATCGGCAAGATGGCGGCGAGCCCGACAAGCGCAGTTGCCGATGTCGACAGGATCAAAGCCAAAAGAAGCAGGCCTGCGAAGGTACCGGTGACCTTCGGCCGGATACCACTGAGCCAGAGGCTGGTCACTATGGCGAAGAGCACAAGGGTGAAATCGGCGAATGCGGAAGCCTCCGGAAAGGTTCCCGAAATGCGCTTCAACCCTCCCTTTTCGGCATTGGTCAGCAGCGCGTAATTGGCTGTCCGCACGAAGCTCAGCAGAAAATCCGTATGCGTGAAGTGTGTGACGATATCGGCAAGCGCAAAGCCGAGATTGACGCCGGCGACGATCAGGGTGCCGTTGATGAAAATAGCGGGAATGCCTTGGCGCCGGAAAAAGGCAAAGGTTGTGATGAAGCAGATAAGGCCGCCGGCGGCATAGACCGATTGGGTGATATTGTTCGAGGAGAAACGCAGTGGCACCAGCGCAATCAGACTGTGCGCGCCGATCGATCGTTCGACCGTCATGGTCTGCGTCACACCTTGAAACATCCGCGGGAAGAAAATTGCCGTGAAGATGCCGAACGCCGTCAGGAGCAACAGGAAGAAGCCCGGACGCCAGGGAGCCAGGGAGGCAAGAAACGGTCCCTCCCCGTAGGCAGCAAACAGCCGTGCCGTAAAAAATAGCAGAAACAGGCTTGGCACGAGCACCGATGCGCCACCGAGGCCAGGTACGCTGAAGGCAGCGGCAGCACCGAAAACCGTCGACAGAATCATGATAAAGAACGACCACCGAACAGGCGCGGTCAGCGCAACGATTCCGACGATCAATGTTACAAGCCCCATGGCATTCATGTCTGGCGATCCAACGGTTCTGCCCCAATATGGTTGCAAGCTAACACGGCACCGTGTAGCTGTATTTCCGCCATCCCTAAGCCTTTTGGTGGACGTGTTGACCGAAATACGTTCTATGCCGCGGTAATTGCACCGTTCATGCTGACAGGCATGGATCAGCTCTCGCCGACATCTACCGCTCGATACATGGCCAACCGCCGCGTGTTTCTTCGCGCGTCAATTGCGGCTGCATTGGTTTCGATTCTGGATGTGCGAGTTGCGGATGCCGGTGACACCGGCGATACACTTGATGTCAGCAGCATGACGCTGACCTTCGAGGATCATTTCAACGATCTCAGTGTCTCCGCCTGGGGGCCTGGTACCCGCTGGATTTCCCATACTCCTTGGAACGGCGACTTTGGCGGTGCTCGCTTCTCGGACCCGACCGGCGATTTTCCATTTGCGATACAGGATGGGATGCTGCGCATTACTGCGGCTCGCGACAGCAAGGGCCTATGGCGCTCCGGCCTGATCGCTTCAGTGGATGCACATGGAAACGGCTTTTCTCAACAATACGGCTACTTCGAGATGCGCGCTCGATTGCCCGATGGTCCTGGCGTCTGGCCGGCCTTCTGGCTCATCGGCAAGGATCGCTCAACAGCTACCTCCGAGATAGATGTCATCGAATATTACGGAGACAAGCCGGGCGCCTACTCGTCGACTGTGCATGTCTGGCATCGGGATGGACGGCACGATGCTACCTTTTCGCGCATCAATGTGTTCGCTACGGCAAGCCCTGCCGATATCCACACCTATGGCGTGAAAATCGATTCCGATTTCATACGCATGTATTTCGATGGCAATCTTGTCTGGAAAACCAAGATACCGCCGGAACATCGCCAGCCCATGTACATGCTCATCGATCTCGGCATTGTCGACGGCATCACCAAGATGGCTGCAGCCGACCCTTCCTTCATGTTTGTCGATTATGTCCGGGCCTATCAATTCAAATAGGCGCACCATTCTCCATCGCTCCGGCAATTCTTTCCGGCGATAGGCTACCGCACGACGATCTATCGGTCGGCGTGATCGGTACTGCACATAATGCTTTCGGCCGGGTTGCCTCGGCCATATCGCGCCTCTCAGGCAAAATGGCTACGCGCTCTTGCGACTTACGACTTTCGGTGGTGAGGGCGATCATCCCAATGACCATCTGGTGCTTTTGACCCAGCATGAAATTCTGCGCTGGACGATGAAGCCATTCGCATCAAGCGTCGTCAGTCGCAGGATAACTCGGAGAGCGATCATGATTGAGCGCGAGGCGCAAGCAGAAGCAATCGGCACAGCATGTATCCATTACGATCGCAACCTCTGCCTTCATCAGATGCTGCGTGTTCAGGCTAGAGCAGCGCCGGAGGCAACAGCGCTCGTCTCCGGCGATATCCATATGAGCTATCGCGAACTTGACCGCATATCCGATGCGCTGGCACAGCATCTGATGCGGATCGGTGTGCGCAAGGCCGATATTGTCGGCCTCTTTCTGCCGCGCAGCGTCAATGCCGTCATTTGCACCCTGGCCATCGTGAAAGCCGGCGGTGTCTATCTCCCGCTCGATCCAGCCTTTCCCGTGGAACATCTCGATTTCGTCATCGCGGAATGCTCCCCGAAGGTCATTTTCGTCGACTCCGCCCATGGCGACAAGCTTGCCAGCGTACCGAGCATGAATGGCAAGGTCATCGAAGCGGATGCCGTTATCACCGAAATGACGCACCGGACGGGTGCTGCCGCGCCCGCAATCGACGCGACGGGCAGCGATCTCGCCTACATCATGTACACGTCCGGCTCGACCGGGCGGCCCAAGGGAACGATGATCTGCCACCGCAGTATCTCAAGGGTCGTTCTGGATCAGAGCTACGTCGAATTTCACCGCAACGACGTCGTCTTGCACGCGGCCACGATCTCCTTCGACGCATCGACACTCGAAATCTGGGGCGCGCTTCTGAACGGTGGCACCTTGGCAATCATGCCCGATGGCGATTTCTCCATTTCCGGTCTGTGCGATTTCATGCGGGAGACAGGCGTCACTATCGCCTTTCTGACGACCGGACTATTCAACCTCTTTGCCGATCGCGCCCGCGCGTCCCTGCCGAACGTTCGTCATATCCTGTTTGGAGGCGACGTCGGCTCTGCCGTTCACGCTCGGCGCTTTCTGGAGCGTTACCCTGGCTGCAGGCTCACCAACGCCTATGGGCCGACGGAAACGACGGTCTTTGCCACCGCCTTCCAGATCTTGCCGAGCTTTTCGGATGCAGAACTGCCGATCGGCGAGGCGATCGCCCATACGGGGATCGCGATATTGGACGAGGAGTTGCGCGTGCTCCCTGCCGGCGTTGAGGGCCAATTGGCGATATCGGGCGACGGTCTCGCCATTGGCTATTTCAAGCGTCCGGAATTGACGGAACAGAAATTCGTCACCATCGCGACCAAGGACGGCAGCACACGCTTCTATCTGACGGGCGACATCGCCTGTCTGAAGCCGGACGGCACCGTCGCCTTCAAGGGGCGCCGGGACCGGCAGGTCAAAATCAACGGCAAGCGCATCGAACTCGACGAGATCGAGGCAGCCCTCCGGCGCGATCCCCGCCTTGCCGATGGCATCGTGCTTTGCCACACCCAGGGAGAGAACCTGAAGCGCATCGTTGCCTATCTCTGCCCCAAGGAAAGCCATGCAGGTGCAGGCGCGGATCTGGCGCAAGCCGTCCTGGCGACATTGCGCGCAGCTCTTCCGGCCTACATGATCCCGAATGCGACTGTCATCGTTGATACCCTGCCGCTGACGGCAGCCGGCAAGGTTGACCGTTCGAAACTGCCGCCTCCTCCAGTGGAAGCGCAGACAAAGCCGACCGATAATAGGAGCCGGACAGAAGAGCTGCTGATGGCGTTGTGGCGGGAAGCCCTGGCTCTAGAAAGCGTCGACCTCGACAGAAACTTCTTCGATGTCGGCGGCACCTCCCTACAGCTGATGGAAATTCATGCCGGCCTTGAAGAAGCGCTTGGCCGGTCGATCGACGTGGTCGCGCTGCTGCGCCATCCAACAATTCGTGAACTGGCACTTTATCTCGATGGCCGGACGCCGGGTCCGACGCGCATCTCCGCTGCCGCCCAGCGGGCGGCTATGCAGAAGAAGGCAATCTCTCATATCCGCAGGAGTTCTGTATGAAACAGAATCACCAGGAAAGCGGCGAGCAGCGTGATTTCGAAGACGGTGAAGACCTGAACGGGCAGATCTCCGACCATATCGCCATTATCGGAATGTCCGGCCGCTTTCCTAGCGCCTCGTCGGTGCGCGAACTGTGGCAGCTTGTGCTCGAGGGAAAGAACGCCTTTTCGCTCTTTTCGCCGGATGAAATCGAAGACGCCTTCACCGATGAGGAACGGGCGCAGCCGAGCTATGTCGCCGCAAGACCTCATCTTGAGGGTGCCGACATGTTCGACGCGGAGTTCTTCGGCATGTTCCCGCGCGAGGCTGCGGTGACCGATCCGCAGCACCGGATCTTCATGGAGATTTGCTGGGAAGCGCTTGAAGACGGCGGCTACGATCCGCAGCGCCATCCCGGTTTGATCGGGGTCTTCGCCGGCTCCTCAATGCCGACCTACCTGATCAACAATGTTCTCCACGATCGCGCCAAGGCAGAAGAATTCACCTCAAATTACCAGATCGGCTGCTTCCACGAACTCGTCGGCGCGCTCAACGACACGCTGGCCACCCGTGTCGCTTACAAGTTCAACCTACGCGGTCCGGCCTTCACATTGCAATCGGCGTGCTCCAGCTCGCTCCTTGCGGTTTCGCAGGCCTGTCAGAATCTGCTGACCTATAGCTGCGACATGGCTCTTGCCGGCGGTATATCCGTCACCATCCCGCAGAAGAGGGGGTACATCTATCAGGAAGGCGGCATGGCCTCCCCCGACGGGACCTGCCGCCCCTTCGATACCGACGCTGCCGGAACGGTTTTTGCCAGCGGCGCGGGTGTCGTTCTTCTGAAGCGATATGAGGACGCGCTGGCTGATGGCGATCACATCTATGCTGTCATCCGTGGCTACGGTATCAACAATGACGGCAGCGACAAGGTCGGCTTCACGGCGCCGAGCGTGGAAGGGCAGGCCGAGGCGATTGCGACGGCTCTCGCCAATGCAGCCGTCGATCCCTCGACCATCGGCTACATCGAATGCCACGGCACGGCGACGCCGCTCGGCGATCCCATCGAATTCAACGGTCTGACACGCGCTTTTGCGCAGGATGCACCAGGTTTGGCCAGTTGCGCGCTTGGGTCGATCAAAGGCACCATCGGGCACACGGATGCGGCAGCGGGTGTCACAGGCCTCATCAAGACGGCACTGGCACTGCGCAGCGGCAAGATCCCGCCGATGCCCAATTACCAACAGCCCAACCCGCGCATCAACCTCGAAGGAAGCCCCTTCTACATCCCGAAGACGGCGGTCGACTGGCCGAAAGGAGGACCGCGAAGGGCAGGCGTCAGCGCTTTCGGCGTAGGGGGAACAAATGTTCACGTCGTTTTGGAGGAACCACCCTACCCGCCTTCTACCTCGAAAGAGGTAGAAGGGCATTACATTCTCCCCCTTTCGGCGCGCAACAAGCCCGCGCTTGCCCAGATGCGCATCAATCTGAGCAATCATCTTGCCGAAAATCCGAAGCTATCGCTCGGACAGCTCGCACATACCCTGCAGACGGGGCGCCGCGAATTCAGTCACCGGCTGGCATTGACGGCAGAAACCGTCGAGGAAGCGATCCTCAAGCTGACGACGGAGAGCTATCAACCTCTCGTCGCCACCGATCAGCCGCAGGTCGCCTTCATGTTCCCTGGCCAGGGCTCGCAATATGTCGGCATGGGTGCCGGGCTCTACCGTTCGGAGCCGGAGTTCGCCCGCTGGATCGATCGCGGCGCCGAGCTTCTGAAAATGACGCTGGGGCTCGATCTGCGCGATTACATATGCCACACCGGCCCCGCAACCCAAGCCATCACCGACGAACAGCGCGAAACGCGAATTGCCCAGCCCTGCCTCTATCTCATCGAATATGCGCTTGCCCGCCTCTGGCTGAGCCGCGGCGTCAAACCTTTCGCCATGATCGGTCACAGTGTTGGCGAATTCGTTGCCGCCACGCTTGCCAACGTCATTTCCTTCGAAGACGGCTTGCGACTGGTCGCCAATCGCGGCCGGCTGATGCAGCATCAGCCGCAGGGTGCAATGGTATCTGTCCGTGCCGATGCGGGGACGACCGCCTCCCACCTGCAGGGCGACGTGGAGATTGCCGCGATCAACGCCCCGAAACTATGCGTCATCTCCGGCCCCTTTGGCGATATCGAAAAGGTATGCGCAGCACTTTCGCAAGCCGAGATCGCCTTCAGCCGGCTGCATACGTCGCACGCCTTCCATTCCGCCATGATGACCGATGCGGCCATGGCGCTGCGTCAGGAAACCGAGAAAGTCACCTACGGTACGGCGACCATTCCCTTCATCTCCGGCGTCACGGGTGATTGGCAGACCAGCGAACTGGCCACCTCTCCCGATTACTGGGCCATGCATTGTCGGGACGCCGTCCGCTTTGCCGATGGCCTGACTACGCTTTGCCGCGATCGCAAGCCGGTCCTCCTCGAGGTCGGGCCGGGGCGCACGTTATCGGTCTTTGCCGCTCAGACGATCGCGAGAGATGGCCTTGCCGCGATCGTCCAAACCCTGCCCGAACACGATCGGGCAACGGCCGCGGTGGCAACGCTTGCCGAGGCCCATGGCAAACTGTGGATGACAGGTTGCCGCCTCAACTGGCCGGTTCTTCCGTCGGCAGCACGCCGGCGACTGCCTCTGCCGACCTATCCGTTCCAGCGGCAGCACCACTGGATCGATGCCCCACCATCCGCACGTCGCGCCTCAACCAGGCACGCCAAAGCCGAAACAGACAATCGACCGCAAGCCGAACCTCTCGTCTCTGATGTCAACCTCAACGGGGAGAATCGAGCAATGAATGTTGCCACACCCATTTCCGCCAGCCGCTTGCCGCAATTGGAAACGGCCCTCCTGACCTTGCTCAGCGACATGTCGGGCGAAATCCTCGGTCCGGACGAGCGGACGGCGACATTCCTGGAACTTGGTTTCGACTCTCTCTTCGTTGGCCAGTTTGCGCAGCGCATCGAGAAGGATTTCAAGGTCAAGATCTCCTTCCGGGAACTGTTGAGCGATATTCCCTCCGTCGCCGACCTGGCAGCCCATCTCGACCGGCAAATGCCGCCGGATGCGGTAAAGGTCGCAGAACAATTGCCCCTGGCCCCCGTTGCTGCCGCGCCGATGCCGGCCATGCCACTTTCGTTGCCGATACCGATCATGGCGCCCGCGCCGCAAGCTGCATCGATGCCGACTGGGACTTCCGATCTTGCTACAGTGCTGCAATCCCAGATCCAGATGGCGCAGACGCTGTTTTCCCAACAGCTGTTAATGCTGCAGGCCATGCAAGGTGGTGTTCCGGCTGCCGCGGCGCCGAACGCGGTGCCAGCAGCGCCCGAATTGCCGGCGCCGCAGGCTGCCGCCAACTCGCTCCCGGCCCCTGCGGCCACCACTTCGGCGGAAAGCGATTTCGGCACCGAGCGCATCAAGCTCTATCGTCCGAATGCCAAGAGCGTGACGTCGGAGATTTCCGCCCCCAAGCAGAACTTCATTGCCAACCTTACCAAGGCCTATGAAACCAAGAACGCCAAATCCAAGTCGTTCACGCAGGACCATCGCGAACATCTGGCCGATCCCCGCTCCGCCTCGGGCTTCCGTGTGGATTGGAAGGAGATGGTGTTCCCGATCGTCTGCGACCATTCCAAGGGCGCCTATATCTGGGATATCGACGGCAACCAGTATGTCGATCTCGTCAACGGCTTCGGGCAGACGGCGTTCGGCCATGCGCCAGATTTCGTGATCGACGCCGTCAAGGATCAGGCAGATCGCGGATTTGCAATCGGTCCGCAGACCCCACTTGCCGGCGAGGTCGCCAAGACGATTGCCGAGATGACCGGCCACGAGCGGGTGACCTTCTGCAATACCGGTTCCGAAGCAGTGATGGCTGCGATGCGGCTTGCGCGCGCCGTCACCGGCCGCGACCGGGTGGTGGTCTTCGCCAATGACTATCATGGCCAGTTCGATGAAGTTCTGGTCAAGGGCCGCAACCGCGCCGACAAGCCGATTGCCCTGCCCGTCGCCTCGGGCATTCCGATGGCCTCGGTCTCGAACATGACCGTGCTGCACTACGGCGCACCGGAAAGCATTGATTTCATCCGTGCGAACGCAAGCGATATCGCGGCCGTCATCATCGAGCCGATCCAGAGCCGTCATCCCGAATTGCAGCCGCGCCAATTCGTCCAGGAATTGCGAGATATCGCCACCCAATCCGAATTCGCGCTCGTCTTCGATGAAGTCGTCACCGGTTTCCGCGTCGATCCTGGTGGCATGCAAGCGATCTGGGGCATCAAGGGCGATATGGCAACCTATGGCAAGGTTGTCGCCGGCGGCATGCCGATCGGCGTCCTTGTCGGCAGCCCGCGCTTTATGGATGCGCTCGATGGCGGTCTTTGGACCTATGGAGACAACTCCGTCCCGATGACCGCACCGACCTTCTTTGCCGGCACCTTCGTGCGTCACCCGCTGACGCTTGCCGCGGCCAATGCCGTGCTGCACCACATCAAGGGGGAAGGTTCCGCCCTGTACGACCGGGTCGCCGAACGCACGGAAGCATTGGTGGCTGAAATCAGGGCCGATCTTGCCAGACGTGGTATCGCCGATGTCGTCCATGGCTACAAGAGCTGGTTTGCCACCGACTTCTCCAGCCAGGACCCGCTCGGCGCATTGTTCTATGCACAGATGCGCCTGAACGGCGTCCATATCCAGGACGGCTATCCCTGCTTCCTGACGACAGCCCATACCGAGGACGATTTCCGCTCCATCGCCAAGGCCTTCCGCGACAGTCTCGATGCCATGCAGGCAGCCGGGATCTTTTCGACACAGGAAGAGCCCTCTTCGCCAACCAAGCATGCGCCAGCGGCCGGCGCTAAGCCGCCATCGGCGCCGCTGACGGAAGCGCAGACGGAAATATGGCTCGCAGCCCAGGCGGGCGACGAAGCTTCCTGCTCGTTCAACGAATCCTTCTCGCTGACGCTGGAGGGAGCTCTGGATGAACCCGCAATCCGCAAGGCTTTCGATACGGTCATTGCCCGTCACGACGCGTTTCATATCCGCTTCGATCGCAGCGGCGACCAGTTCCGGTTCATTCCGGACTTCAAGCTCGACCTGCCGATGCTTGACGGCGTCGATCAACAAGGCCTCACCGACCTCATCGACGATGAAGCCCGGACACCCTTCGATCTGATCGACGGACCGCTCGTTCGCGCGAGCATCGTCAAGCTCGCGCCCGAAAAGCATGTGCTGGTCTTTACGGCGCATCACATCGTTTGCGATGGCTGGTCGATCAATAATTTGATCGAAGAGCTGGCGACGGCCTATGAGGCCTTTAAGGCAGGGAGCGTACCGGAATTCCGGCCCGCACTCTCCTTCGCCACCTATTCCACGGATCTGTCTCCAAGACCGGAGAAATCGGAGGCAACCGAGCAGTTCTGGCTCGATCAATTCAAAACAGTGCCTGATCTTCCCGACCTGCCGCTCGACCGACCACGTCCGGAATATCGCAGTTTTGCCGGCGGAAGCTGCACCGGCCATATCGACGGCGAAACCTATAAGTCGCTGAAGAAAAGGGGCGCGAAATCGGGGGCGACACTGTTCTCGACGCTGCTGGCGACCCTGCAAGTCATGATATCCCGCTTGTCCGGCCAGAATGATATCGTAATCGCCATTCCGTCGGCCGGCCAAAGCCTGCTCGATGGCCAGATCCTTGTCGGCCACTGTGTCAACCTGCTGCCGCTACGTCAGACCGTATCGCTGACCGAGCCGTTTGCGACGCATCTGAAGGCGACGCAGCAACTCGTTTTCCAGGCCTTCGAACATCAGGACTACACCTATGGCACCCTGGTGCGGAAACTGGAGATCAAGCGCGATCCGCGTCGGCTGCCCCTGACGGAAATCCAATTCAACCTCGAGCGCATGGCCGGCGGCTCGTCCTTTGGCGACCTCAAATCGACCGTCGAGCCGAACGCAAAGGCCTTTTCCAACTTCGATCTGTTCTTCAACATGATCGAGGCGAACGACCACATCCGGATCGATGTCGACTACAATGCCGACGTCTTCGATCGGGCGACGGTAGAACGCTGGATCGGTCATTTCTCGAGCCTCGCCACCGCCCTTGCCAAGGACATGGACCACAAGATCGGCGTGTTGCCGCTGCTTTCAGCGGAAGAGAAATCCTGGCTGGTCAACGATCTCAATCGGACGGCAATGCCTTATGATCACGATCAATTCGTCTTCTCGCTCTTCTCCAAACGGGCAATGAAGCATCCGAACGCCGTCGCCGCCCAGCATGATGGCCAGACGATCACATATGGCGAACTGGAAGCGCGCTCGAACCAACTGGCCCTCTACCTCCAGATGGCGCTTCCCGATCCCGGCCAGCGCGTCGCCATCCTGGTCGAGCGCTCGCTGAACATGATCGTCGCTCTTCTTGCGGTCATGAAGGCAGGCCATACCTACGTGCCGATGGACCCAGCCCATCCGGAACCGCGCCTGCAGCAGACACTCGATATCGCCCGCATCGGCGGAATGATCTGCGACAGCGACGACATGGTCCGGCTTGCCGCTGCGGATACCCCGGTCATTCGGCTCGACCAGGATGCCAAGGCGATCGGCTCGATGACAGGCCTTGCCTTGAAGACCCTGCCCGTCGATACGACCGCATCCGCCTACATCATCTTCACCTCCGGTTCGACCGGCATGCCGAAGGGCGTCGAGGTCTCACATCGAGCCCTGACGAACTTCCTTCTCTCCATGGCGAATGAACCGGGCTTCAGCGCGGGCGACACGCTCGTCGCGGTGACGACGATCTCCTTCGATATCGCCGGACTGGAACTCTTCCTGCCGCTGATATCGGGCGGCAAGGTCGTCATCGCCAGCCGCAGCCAGGTTCAGGATGGCTTCGCCCTCGTGAAACTCGTCTGCGAGCACGAGGCCACCGTGCTGCAGGCAACGCCGACGCTCTGGCAGATGCTGGTCGAGGCAGGCCTCACGGAGCGGCCGAAACTAAAGATGCTTTGCGGCGGCGAACCGTTGCCCAAGGAACTTGCGCGCTCCCTGCTCGGTATCGGCAACGAACTCTGGAACATGTATGGCCCGACGGAAACAACGATCTGGTCCTCGTTGCAACGTATCACGGATGCGGATCAGCCGATCACGATCGGCCATCCGATCGCCAACACCCAGCTCTTCATCCTGGATCAGGGCGAGAACATCGCGCCGATCGGCGTCATCGGCGAGTTGCACATTGGCGGCGACGGGCTTGCGGAGGGATATTTCGACCGCCTCGACCTCACCGAAAAGGCCTTCGTGCCGCACTGCTTTGCGATCGGCAGACCGATGCGGCTTTACAAGACCGGCGACGTCGGACGACGGCTGGCGGACGGCTCCCTGCAATTGCTCGGCCGCAGCGACCAGCAGATCAAGCTGCGGGGCTTTCGCATTGAACTTGGCGATATCGAAGCCGTCGTCTGCAGAAAGGACGGCATCGTCCAGTGCGCCGTCGTGATCGCGGAAAACGCCAAGGGCGATCGCTCGCTGGTCTGCTATGTCGTGCCGTCAGCAAACAGCGGCGATATCTCCACGATGGAAATCGCGGCCCATGCCAAGGCCAATCTGCCGGCGCATATGGTGCCGAGCTTCTGGGTGATGGAAAGCGAGCTGCCGCAGACCGCCAACGGTAAGCTCGACCGCAAGACGTTGCAGCAGCGCGGCCTGCCGCAGCGCGACTCAGCACCGATCAAGACCCAGCCCAAAACCGAAATGGAACAACGGCTGCTCGCGATCTGGCAGGATGTCCTGAACCTCGGCGATATCGGCATCGACGACAATCTCTACGCGCTCGGTGCGGACTCGCTTGCCATATTCCGGATCGCCGCCCGCATGCGCGACAATGGCCTGCCGCTCGAGGCCAAGCACCTGCTGCGCCATCCGTCGATTGCCGCATTGGCGACCTTTGCCGAGAGCCAGGATGGGGACCTTTCCGATCCCGTGCGGCTCCACACTCCATCACTGCGAGATTTTCGTAACGGCGCACGCCGTGGCCTGGGGGCATCTCTATGAGTACAGTTGATAACAGTCCAAGCGGTCCTCTCGTCGAGCCGCAGATCATCGGCGAATTTCCCTGTACGCAGACGCAGTTGCGCTGCTGGATTCTCGATCAGCTCAATCCCGGCAATCCCGCGCTCAACGTCGCGGTCCGGTGGGAGATCCGGGGCATATTCAAGGTCTCAACCCTTGAGGCAGCCTTTCGAAGGGTCATTCAGCGCCACGAGATACTCCGAACCCGGTTTGTCGAGAAGAATGGCAGACCTTTCCAACAGGCCGTCAGCGACGTCAATTTCAAGATGTCGGTGATCGATCTGCGCGGCATGGCGCCGGAACAGCGCCAGGCGAGAATCCTGTCGATCGGAGAGGAAACCGCGCAGGCGCCCTTCGATCTCGGCACGCCGGGCCTATTTCGCGTCACACTGCTGATGGCTGAAAACGAACGTGGCTACCTGTTGATAACAGCCCATCAGAGCTGCTTCGACGGCTGGTCTATCCGCGTCCTCGGACGGGAGGTCGGCGAAATTGCCGCCGCGATCGACGCGGGACGCGCAACGGTTCTGCCCGAACTATCCTTGCAATATGGGGACTACGCGCTCTGGCAACAGGAGTATCTGCAAAGCTACGGTTTCGAGACAGAAAAGACCTTCTGGCGCGAGAAGCTGTTGGACGCTCCCTATTTCGAAGTCACGTCCGATCGCCCGCGTGGCCAGGTCAAGACCAACCGTGGCGATATTCTTTCCATAGCCCAGCCGCCCGGTTTCACCGATCGCATGGATGCGGCCGCACGCGCGCACTGCGTCTCGCAATATAGTTTCGGCGCCGCGGTCCTCAGTGCGGCCCTCCATCGCTTGACCGAGGCTCCGACGGTGCTCTTCGGCTCGCAAATTGCCGGGCGCGAACACAGCGATCTCGAAGACATGATCGGCGTCTTCATCAACAACCTCGTTCTGCGTTTCGATTTCGCCTCCGACATCAGCTTTGCCGAACACATCCGTTCCGTCAGCTCGACGATCGAAGGCGCGCTGAACCACCAACGCATGCCGTTCAACAAGCTTGTGGAACTGGTCAATCCGGTTCGAGATCCCGCCCGCAATCCGCTGATCTCGATCAACTTCAATCTGCAGAGGGCCTTTCTCGAAGATCGCCGCTATGGCGGCTTCGAGCTGATCAGTTCGCCCTCGCAATCTCCTGGTGTCATCTACGACCTCAGCTTCATCATGATCGGACGGCCGACCGGCTGGCGCATGTCGGTCGAATACAATGCCGACCTGTTCGAAGCCAGCACCGTCGAAAGCCTCCTGCAGCTATGGAGGGACGCTTATGAAATTGCTCTCGATCACCCTGAGGCGCCGCTTTCTTCGCTCGCTGCGCCGAAACGGCACCTGGCAGCTTCCACCAAGGCTGCGCCGATGGATGGCGCCGTCCCAGTCAAATCGTCGCCGGATACGCGAATGGAAGCGCTTGCTGACATCTGGAAAGAAGTCCTACAGGTTTCGCAAATACGCCCGAATGATGATTTTTTCGCGCTCGGTGGGCACTCGCTTCTCGCGCTCCGCTTACTCTCGGAAATACGCGCAAGATTCGACGCAACCCCGACATTGCAGCTTCTATTCAAGCAGCCGACGTTTGCGGGCTTTGCAGCAGCGATCTTCGATGGCGAGGAGGTCGAGAAACCACGGGAAAAAGCCGTGAATCCATGGGAACTGATCACCTGCAAGCAGGGCTCGGAGATGGGTGCGGTCTATACCCTCAATCACCCGTTCCTATACTACCGTCTTGCCAATGAGTTGGCCGATGGCGTCTCCGTATACAATGTCAACATGTTCCATGCCGATTTGGAAAGCGGTCTTGATCGTCTCGGCATCGAGGATATCGCCGGCCACGCGATCGATGCCATGCAGATCGACAAGGCTGAGGGACGCATTGCCATCGTCGGGCTCTGCGTCAACGGCGTGCTTGCGATGGAGATCAGCCGGCAGCTCCGCGAAAGAGGCAAGGCTGTCGCCGTTACCGCCATCATCGATGCGTGGGCCCCGGGTTATTTCGTCTCCCTGCCCAAGCGAGAGCAGGCGCGATGGAAGCGGGAGCGCCGCCGCAAGCGTCTTGCTTATTTCACTCGAAAACTGCTGTCCGGGCGTATCCGCTTGATCGACTATCTCAAGGAGTTCGAGATCTCTCTGTCGCTTCTGAGGGTCTTCGGCGTCAAGGCCGGACAGTACTCTCCCGAAGAAGACGCCAACGAGGCCGTGACCAAGCTGCTGGTGACGGCGGCACGTCGCTACGAGCCGCCGCGATCGAAGGATGACAGTGTCGTTCTGTTTCGGAGCAGCGCAACCCATCCCCGGGCGCGCGGAATGCGATTTGGATGGGGTGATGCAGTTGCGCAGAACTGCGGGATGGTTGACCTCGATGGCTGGCATGAGGATTCGTTGACCAGCAACGGTATCCGTGACCTGGCAAAAACGCTCTCGGAAAAGCTCGCTGACGACCAGGCTGGGGTCAATGCCCCGCCCAGTGCTCAATCTTAAGAGGAAGTCGTCATGAACGAGGCCAAGCCATTGCGGATCGGCGTTCTCGTCGCGCGCGGATACGCGCTCGAAAATTGGGAACTGATGATCCTGGACCGGATTCTGGCGGCGCCAGGTCTGGAGCTCGCTGCCGTGCTGACACATCCCCATCCATTCGGCAACAACAGGGCCTCGAAGTTATTGTCCTGGAGTGCGCGACTGGAGGTCCGAGCCTTTGCGCGCCAAGCCGCCTATTCGCCAAAGCATTTCAATAGCCGGCGTCACTTTATTGACTGCTACGATTCCGATGGCGACGAGACAGGCGCCGCCGACAGCATCACGGCGGCATCACTGCGCCGCCTGAAACTGGATCTTGTTATCCGCATGGTTCCTAAGAGCATGTCCAGCGACGCGATCGCTGCCCTCCCGTTCGGAGAATGGGCTCTCAATCTCTCGGACCGGCGATCGGCCGATGTGGATTGGTTCGGCTACGCCGCGGTTCTCGCCCGTGCGTCCACTGCCGATTTGGTCCTCTATGCGAAATGCGGCGACAAGCTCGACAGGCTCGAGATCGCGCGAGCGTCATTCAACATCAAACCCAGCGCGGCACGATTGAGCGCCTTCATACGCGAGCGGAGCGTCACCCTCCTGCTGCGGGAACTGGCGAGGCTTTCCGACATCAGGCGCTTCGATCCATCCGTCGTGGTTGGCGGCCATGCCGATCAGCCACCATCGCTCGGCGACCTCCTTCGTTACGGCTGCATCGTCGCAGGATCGGTCTCGGCAAAGGCATTCAGATCGATCAGGACGAGGCTTCGTGCCGAATCGGCCATGTGGACGCTCTATACGGGGCGCGGGCACATCGATGATTTCGATCCGAGCAAGGCGATGGAAATCCCGCCGTCCGACGACAGCATCAAGGCTGATCCGTTCCTGTTTCAGGACGATGGAAAATGCTACCTGTTCTACGAGGCTTATTCCCATGGCGACCGCAAGGCGCATATCGCAGTCAGCCGCTTCGACGGCGATGCGCTGACACGGATAGGGGTCGCCCTGGAACGTCCATACCATCTCTCCTATCCGTTCATATTTCGCGATGGCGACCAGATCTTCATGATACCGGAAACCCATCAGGCACGGCGGCTGGAGGTCTGGCGCTGCCGCGAGTTTCCGCTGAAATGGGAACTTCATGCGACCGCTTTCGAGGGCCAGTCGCCGGCTGATAGCGTCCTGATCCGCCATGAAGGCAAATGGTGGCTCTTCACCAACCTGTCGGATTTTCATGCCTATGAAGACCATTGCAGCGAGCTCTACCTGTTCGAGGTCGACGGCCCGGCGTTGACGGTCATAAGGCCTCATAAGCGAAATCCGGTGGTCATCGGCAGTACTGAAGCGCGCGGCGCAGGGCGTATCTTCGAGCGTGGCGGCAGGCTCCTGCGGCCCTCGCAACACAATGCGCACGGCATCTACGGTTATGCCCTCAACATCATGGAGATCGAGAAACTCACGCCGGACGACTATCGCGAACGCCGCATCCGCACCATTACACCAGCCTTCAAGGCCGGGCTCCATGGTTGTCATCATTTCGATGCTGCCGAAGGGCGTTACATTCTCGATGCGCGGCTGACCATCTGACCGATATCTCCGTGGCGATAGCGCAGGCATACCTGGCGCCCGCCGGTCGAAGCGACGACGGCACCGGCAAAGTTGATCGGCGTCGCAAGCTCCAGGATGACCCAGTTTCGTGGTGCGTCTTCGTCCCCTTCCAGCCGCTCCAATCGCGATTGCGTCGATCTATCGAACGCGACATCGAAACTGTCCAGCGGCAGCGACAACCCGGCGCCATGCGCCTTGATGAAGGCTTCCTTGCGCGTCCAGCAGCGATAGAAGCCATCCAGATAGCCGTCGGCCGGCAGAGACCGAAGCGTCTGGTACTCCCTCTGGGAAAAGAACCATTTCGCGATATCTTCCTTCAGGAAACGAATTTCCTCGATATCGACGCCGAGCTCATAGCAATCGGAAACGACGAGCACGGCCAGGTCGGCACTGTGACTGAGATTGAAGCGGATAGGACAGGCACCGCCGATCATAACGGAAGGCTTGCCATTGTCGCCGTAGTCGAAATCTATCGACTGCGGCAAAATGCCGAGATAGCGCCCGAGGATCGCCCGCATTCCGGTCCTAGCGGCGACGAAGCGATGCCTATCACGATCGTGAGCGAAGCGAATTGTGCGAACGCATTCGTCGAGTGACAGCAAGCCAATAGACATGCCCGGATCAGACAGCGGCATGTCCAGGTGCCAGTGCCAGACATCGATCGTGTCAGGCCCGATATTCTCCATGTCAGATCGTTGCGTAGAAGAGATTGGCATTCTTCGATTTGGCTTGACGCAACATCCGTCTGGCCATGTAGGCAACCAGCGCCACGGGATAGTTCTCTCCCAGGCTGATACGGCAGCTGCGTTTCAGGATATCAAGCGTCTGCGCGCAAAGTTCCGGAGTGTATTCGATCTTCCGGTCCGTCCAGTGAAACGGGTTCATCGCCGGGTGGCCGGTGCGTTGCTGCAGAACCGGTTGCCAGTTCGTGTAGACATGGCGACTGGAATCAAAGAGCCGATAAACGCCGCGCTTGTTTTCCTCTGCAAATCGCTTGGCCTCGTCCGACGTCTCGAAGACGACGTGAAGTCCTGCGGCATTGCCTACATCGTTATGAGGTCCCACCATGAGCTGTCTGCTCTTGGAGAAGATCTCGCTCATCACATCGTAGCGCTCGCGCATACGGGCAATCATCGGGTCGAGCTTTTTCAATTGCACGTTCAGCATGGCGCCTTGAATTTGGCTCGCCTTGAAATTCACCCCCAGCATTGGCGGTTCGTTGGCATTGTCGAGATGGCCGCGAAACATGGAACCGATGTCGTGATACATCCGCGCCCGGGCAAATAGCCGCGCATCGTTGGTGGCGACAGCCCCTCCCTCCCCACAGTTGATGTTCTTGAACTGATTGAAGCTGAAGGCACCAAAGTCGCCGATCGTGCCGACACGCTTGGTTTTATAGCGCAAACCGACAGCCTGGCAGGCATCCTCGATCACCACGAGATTGTTCTCGCGGGCAATGCGCATGATGTTGTCCATGTCGCACACCATGTTCGCCATGTGGACCGGAATGATCGCTCGCGTCTGCGGAGTGATTTTGCGCAGGATATCCTGCGGGTCCATAGTGAGCGTGTGGTCGATGTCGACCAGGACGGGCACGGCGCCAGCGGCGAGCGGAGCAGCCGCGGTTGCGATCCAGGTATAGGCCGGCACCAGAACCTCGTCCCCGGGGCCGACACCTGCGGCGACCAGCGCCGAAATTAGGGCGCCGGTGCCGCTGCTTGTGGTCAATGTGTGGCGCACGCCGAACTTGGTGGAGAAATCCGCCTCGAAGCGTCCTAGCGGGCCGCCGGTTTCGTCGCTGTAGCGCGCCAGCTTGCCGGAGGCAAACACCGGTGCAAGCGCCAACCACTCCCTTAACCCCACCTTGGCCATGATTTCTGCTCCCCAGAACACTCGGCATTTGCTGGAGAGCCTAGCCTGTGATTGCTGCTTTTTCAGCATGGACTTCCGACTGAAACGAATGTCGGAACCGAGCAAATCACCTATCCAAAATCGGTAGACATCGCCCCCGCCTATGCCAATCGAACAATTATCCGAACTCTCGCAATGCTGGTAAGAACAGGAAAAAGAGCGGGAAAATGATCATGATGAGCCGCGACTTGAGATCTATGCCGGAAGGGATTGAAATCCATACCGATATTGCGATCATCGGTGCCGGACCGGCGGGAATTGCGATCGCTCGTGAGCTCGCGGATACGCGCATGCGTGTCCTCGTCATCGAAAGCGGCGGTCGCGATTACGAGGCTGAAATTCAGGCGTTAAATACAGTCGAAAGCATTGGCGAGCCTTTCGTTTCGGCGAATGCCGTGCCCGAGGGGCGCGGCTACACCGGCAAACTGGCATGGCTCAACGATATTGCGGCATTCGAGCTGCGCAATCGCGGACTGGGCGGCAGCAGTCACACCTGGATCGGCAAATGTGCCGCCTTTGATGACATCGACTTCCGCCGCCGGCCCTGGCTGCCGCTTTCCGGCTGGCCGATTAATCGCGATCAACTGCTGCCTGCACTCGATCGCGCCGGCAAGCTGCTCAATCTTGGGCCTAATCTCTACGATGAAAGCTTGTTCGCGCTGCTGCATTCGCGCCCAGACGATCTTGGTTTGGACAAGCAGCTCCTCAAACCTTTCTTCTGGCAATTTAGCCACATGCGCCATCCGCGCGCCGAACCCACGCGCTTCGCCCGCCTTGCAGCAGAAATCACGGCTGAAAACGTAAGTTTTCTGACACATGCCACGGTGACGGAGATCAACACCGACAGCCAGGGCCGCAAAGTAGCCTCCCTGGACCTCAGGAGCTCGATCGGCCGGAGCGCAACGGTTCATGCAAGTACGGTGGTTCTTTGTGGCGGCGGCGTGGAGAACGCGCGTCTCTTGCTCGCATCCAGTTCCACGTTACCGGCCGGCATCGGCAACGGGCATGATGTCGTAGGCCGCTATCTTTGCGATCACCCCCGCGCTTCACTCTGCCGCTTTAAAGGGTGTGACATCGATGCCATTGCCCGGCATTTCAATTTCTATGGCCTCAGCCATGACGGGCGCACGCATTTCTATCTCAGAGGCCTGTCTTTGAGCCCGGACGTCCAGGCTCGCGAAGGTCTTACCAATTGCGCCGCCTATCCGGTGCAGATCCACGCCGAGGACGATCCCTGGGCAGCGTTGAAGCGCCTGGCGAAGGGCGCCAGCAAGACGGTCACGGGAGATCTGGCAACGCTCGCAAGATCGGCGGACATGATCACCTCCGGGCTCTACGAGCGCCTGGTTCGCAAGCGCGGCCTGCCGCATCGCTCGACCGAATTGCGTTTCGACGTCATGGTCGAACAACAGCTCGATCCGGAAAGCCGTATCACGCTCACGCAACAGCGCGATCAGTTTGGCCAGCCGCTGCCGTGCATCAACTGGAAGATTGGCGCACGCGAAATAGGCAGTGTCAGGCGGCTTGCCGGGCTCATCTCGGACGAATTTGTTCGTGTTTACTTACCGAAACCGGAACTGCCGAACTGGATCGAGGCAAGGCAGGACGCCCTGCCCGCTTTCATGGATATGGCACATCCTTCCTGTACCACACGCATGGGAACCGATCCACGGACGAGTGTCGTTGATACCGATGCCATGGTTCACGGCATTGACGGCTTGTTCATTGCCGGCAGTTCGGTGTTTCCGACGCCAGGTCACGCCAATCCGACCTTGATGCTGCTGGCTCTGTCGATCCGTCTCGCCGACCACCTCAAGCAACGACATGCGGTCGCGCAATCGCGTAACGCCCGCAACCCAGGTCAGCCCAACCTGTCACTCCATCACAGCTAGACGATTTCCGTTCGAACCGGCGCTGCCGGAATACCTTATCTCCTTGTTTTCACGTAGTTCCAGATACAAAACCGCCTAGCGCATTTGCGGGAGTTGCTCTAGCCGAGCCGGAAATAGAAGCCGGCGCTTTCGCTGCGGCCGAATTCCGGATGAGTGTCGATGGCGTGTGACAAGGAGGGAATGGACCAGCGATCGACCTGCTTGTAACCAAGCCTTGCGATATCGTCGAGGAACTCCGCCTCGTTGCGCATGTGATAGGGAACGTATGACCTGCCGATGCGTTCGAGCGTGACAACGGTGTTGCCCTTGCGAAGCGCAACCTTGTTGAGGATCAGATGCTGAGGCCGCGATGGCATTTGCGACAGTAGGCCAGACAGCGGCATATCGAGATATTGCATCAGCCCCGATCCGAGCAGCAATGGCATCTCGCCGGCGTCTCCGATACGGTCGACAAAGGACAGGTTTGCCAGGCCCTCCTTTTCGGCAAGGCTTTGCCCGGCGCGGACAATGGCAGGCAGATCGTAGACGACCCAGCGAAATGTTCTGTCGAGCGGCAGCAAGGGGTGAAAGGCACGATATTTCGTCCCCATATGGCCGCCCGCATCGACGAGACCGTTAATTTCGTGCAGCAGGTTGCAGAGCCAGAACAGCACCGGATAGTCCCAGGGCGCCACTTCGCACATCTTGGCAAATGCGACGGGCGCGATCTCGTCATGATCGTAGCCGGCCATGGTCTGCCGGCGAGCGGCGGCCATGGCGGCCTCATAAGAGGCATAAGCACCGGTAAAGCGTCGCGGAATGGGCAGGAGGTAGTTCAGCCGCCCTCTCGCCGCACTCAGTGGCGAGAACCCATAGGCAGCCGTCTGTGCGGCCCCTTTGAAAGCACGGCGCGTCCGCGCCGACCATGACGAACTGGACCATGGTGAAGTTGTCATCTTGCATCCCCCATCCGCATCTATCCGATCACGGCCTGCCCGATAGAATCGAAGCCGCGCTTGCGCTCACCTTCTCCAGAGCCAGAAGCGTGCAGACATAGATTGCGCCGCCCGAAACCACTTGCAGCACCAGGATCAGCACACGCTGGATGCTGAGCGAGCCGGCGAAATAGCCCAGGCCGTAGACCGCTGACGCCATCAATGCGATGGCAATCGCGAGATAGCCGCTCTTGCGCAGCACACGCTCCCATCGAAGGCCTCCGTAATTCCTTTGCAGATGCATGGAGGTCACGAAGGAGATCAGCGCCGCCAGACATTGCCCGCAGGCCGCGGCAACAACGCCGAAAGGTGCGAGAAGCAAGATCAGCGAGACGGAGACCACTGCATTCAACAGCAAGGTGGGCGGCATACGCCTGATATTACCTGACAACGACAAAAGGGCTTCCGTGACATAACCCGGCATCAACAGGACCTGCTTCATCGACAAGATAGTGACGAGAACCGCTGCAGGCGCCCATTTTTCGCCGAGCACGATGCCGATCAAGTCCGACGATATCAGCGACAGGCCGAGATAGATCGGCGTGGAGATCGCCATGAGAACCGTCATGAAGACGGTTGCCGGAGGGCCGGCATCGCGAACCTGCCTGCCGTCCGAGCCGATCACCTGCGCCGCCCGGCGAAACAGCGTCCAGGCAAGCATTCGCGCGGGTTCGCCGATAAGCTCGGAAAATGCCGCGACGATGCGCTCCGCGACGCGATAATAGCCCGCCTCCGCAAGACCGAGAAAGCTGCCGATCGCGAGTGTTCCGGAGTAGGAACGCAGAAACAGGATCAGCCTGTTCGACAGGATGTGGCTAGAGAATTCCAGGATCTCTCGCGCGAAGGGCCAGGTCAAATATGGTCTCGGATGCCAGGCGAGCACGGCGGCCGACCCGACCAGACAAACCAGCTGCGACACAAGCCGGCCGGCGGCGAGCGAAAACACGTTCCAGCCCAGCCACAGCCCCAGCACGGTAACACAAAGCCCGGCAACTTCGCTTGCCATCCGAATAACCGCCTGCTTACGCAGGAGGCCACGGGCGACCAGCAACCCATCATAAACGGCATAAAGAGACGATGGCAGAAACCAGCAGCTGAAAAGAAGCAAAAGAAGCGCTTCGTGCGGCCGGCTGAACGGGCGCCAGGCAATGGCGGCTGCAAGCAAACCGACGATCGTCACCAGCACGCCGGCGATGAACGCAATCGTACCGATCTGGTCGAGCTCTCGATCCGTGCATTCAGCCTTCATCACGAACTCGCCCCATCCGCCTTCCGCGATGACGACAAGCATGACCACGATCGCCGAGCTGAACGCATAGAGACCGAATTCCGTTGATTCCAGCATACGGGCGGCAACGAGGAATATAACGAGCTGCACGACTTGCGATACGATCTTTGAAACGAGCGTCGAGGCCCCGTCGCCGACGATCGAAGGCATGCGAGAGCGCAGCCAATGACGCAGGCCGCTCGTCGGGACGACATGTTTGTGGTGAACCGGGACGCTGTCCATCAGCGCACCACACGAGCAAGTAAAAATGGATGAAATTCGACCTTCACATCGTCAAGTTGAGGAATTCCACCGAAAGGCAGCATCGATCTGCGCAATGGCTTCCAGCTCTGCACCAGATAAAATCTATAGCATTCCCATTGAGGACATGTTTTCGTGCAATGAAACCTTGCCTGTAAGCAGGGCTTGTCGGAATTATTCGAATTCAGCGCACCACAATTACTACTCTGGGCGCCAGAGACCGACCGAAGTTCTCGGCAATAAAACAGGGATGCGCCGGCAATTATCATGGAACACCAAGCAGAGCCGCTTATGAAAGACGATGACCGTGACCGTATCCAGTCGGAACCACCAGGCGGCCTGAGCCGCAAATATCTGCTTCGCTGGATTCTCGTGATCTTCTGCCTTGCCGTATGGATTACCATGGCCGCGCTTCTCATTTGGTGAGACGTTCTTTTTCGTTACGCGCCAGCAGCACGACACCGACGGTTTTTGCGAGAATTGCAAAGTCGGCCCGCAGCGAACGACTGTGAAAATAGTCCAGATCGAATTGGACGCGCTCCTCATAGGTCGTGTCGGCATTGCGATTGACCTGCCAGAGACCGGTGATCCCCGGCCGTAGCCCGAGATAGCAATAGAGATCTGGCCCGTAGCGATCGAGCTCCGCTGCGACCACGGGCCGAGGTCCGACCAGACTCATGTCGCCGCGCTGAACGTTCAGCAGTTGCGGCAATTCGTCGGCGCTGCTCATGCGTAGATACTTTCCGAGCCAATGCACGCGCGGATCGTTCGCCAGTTTCTGAGTTGAGAGCCATTCCTCCTTTCGCACCGCGTCGCGAGCCAGCAATTCCGCCAGCTGTCGGTCGGCATCCTTGCGCATCGTGCGAAATTTCAGGCAGTCGAACGGACGCCCGTCGCGGCCGATACGCGTGTGGCGGTAGATGACGGGCCGGCCGTCGACCAGCAGCAATGCGACGGCAATGACAAGCAGCGCCGGCGCCAGAAACAGCAATCCGAGCCCGGAAAGAACAAGGTCGACGATACGCTTGGCGCGCCCGAGCCGCTCAGTCCGCTTCGCCTCACTGCGAGATCGCTCACGATGGGCTACGCTGTCAAAAGTCGATAACATATTTAGGACCCCTCACCGCTATCACGCTCGCTCCAAAGGCTGCCAGCTGCCCCAATCCTTGACAATTGACCCTGCGGACATCGGCCTAGTCCCATTGGCGTAGGGTGCCGGTCACAGGTCTACCCACAAGCCTCAGCCTGCCTCATCGATCAGCCGATGGCCGGCTGAAATGCCGCCACGCGCGGTCAATTGCGAGCTTGTCCTGGCGGCGTTTGCGCGTTCAAGAACGCGATCGTAGAGGGCAAGCAATGCCTGGCGCCATGACGCCGGCGTGTGCGCCATCTCGCTCGACCGGCGCAGGCAATTCACGCTCATCAGACGAAGCAGCATGTCATCACCGGCGAGCCGGCGTAATCCGCCGGCAAGCGCTTCAACCTTGCCGCTCTGAAAGACCGATCCGCAGCCGAGCATGGCGAGCTCATCACCAAGTAGCGCCATATCCGGCAAGATCACCGGTATGCCGCTTGTCACCGCCTCGAGTGCCGCCAATCCAAAGGGCTCCGGCACCCTCGAAGAAACGACCAGCGCGCGCGCATCGCCAAGAATTTCCCGCATTTCGCCCTTGGATTTCCAGCCGTGAATGACGACTTCTGGAAAATCCCGCTCCAGGCGGGCGCGGCCGGCGCCATCGCCGATGATCTGGAGTTTCACGCCGGCAAGCCGCGCTGCAAGCGCGGCATCCTCAAATCCCTTTTCCGGCTCCAACCGGCCGACAAAGAAAAAGTCACGCTTCTTCCAGGGCTCAATCGGATAATCGAGGAAAGGTTCAACCGGATTGCGGATCGTCTCGATGTTGCTCATGTCGATTTGCCCGCGGGCAAAATAGTCACGCATGCGTTGATGCACCACGACGATATTGGCGGCAAATTGCTGGATTGGATAGTAGTGCTCCCGCACCATATGGCGGGCCGATCTCCAGATCTTCTCATGGTAGCCGCGCTTGTCGCAGTTCGTCGCGAGGCAGTCGAGCGACATCGGAGTCAAAGAACAGACCTGCCCTCTGCGATAATTCGCAAATCCCCCATTCGGGCAGGAGAGGAAATAATCGTGGGCGTGCAAGACGACACGACCACGAACCGGCCACAGCGCGCGAAAGATCGAAGGCGACAGGATCTTCGACCATCCATGGACATGATAGATCGTACCCTTGCTATCGACACGCGCCATCAAGGCCTTCAACCCGTCATAGGCGTGGCTGCTGTAAAGACCGCTTGCAAGCGCACTGAGACGCGGCTGCTGCATCAGCGGTCGTGCTGCCAGATTGACGGTGTCGGATGCCGGCCGCTCGGAGCCGACGGTATCGCCGGCGAAATAGGTCACGGCGACTCCTGCCTCCTGCAGCAAGCTTGCGGAGAGAATTGCCAGATTCGACGCTCCGCCGATCCTGGCAGAGCGATCATTGATGATAACGACGCGATCGAGATCCGATGAAGGCGTCATGGGACTAATCCAGCGCTTCGATGTTTTGTGGCGCCAGCCTGCCCTTGAGCAGATCGCGAAGCGCGATGGCATTACCTTTGAGACGACCCTTGCGATCGACCCAGGGCTCGGGCCGCCAGACCTTGACGAGGTTAGCCAGAAGATTGCGGCCTATCTGAAGCACTGCCTGTGGTGCGCCCATCGTGTGCTTACGCATGAGATAAAGCGGGTTTGCTATCTGCGAATAGCCGAGACGGACGCCTCCCGATCGACCGCCCTTCGTGCCAAGATGGACGCCTTCGAGCTGTTTGGCGCTGACGACCTGGCCATAATGGGCGACGAGCCTGCTGAAATCGACATCTTCGAGCCAGCCATAGAAGGGCAGATTCTCGTCGAAGCGCAGGACGGCGGCTTTGATGATCGCCATGCGGATCGCCATGTTGCAGCCATAGGCGTTGTAAACGGGTCGAATTTGCATTGAGGGCTCCGAGCGGCGTCGGCGCTTGCTGTCGACCAGGCGTAAGCCATCGCGAACAGATATACCTGGCCCGGTAACGCCGTCGGCCAGGACCGTCCCGGTGCACATCGCGACATCCGGTTGCAGTTGAAACAGCCGCTCCGTCTCCTCGATATAGGTAGGCGTCATCAGAAAGTCGTCATCGAGGAAAAGGACGACATCCGCGTCCTGGATGTTGTCGAGAATGCGATTGCGCTGACGGCAAAGACCACGCTCGCTAATCAGCACCCGGACGGGGATATCAAGATTGCGCAGGCAGCTCGGATCGATGTCCTCCGGCGAGGACAGGCAGACGACGATCTCATCCGGCTTGCGGGTCTGGCCGGCAATATTCGGGAGGATGGACGACAGGATGTCGCGGCGACCAGAGCTTGCAATGCCAAGCGTGATCTTCAAGGGGCGACCCGTTACGTGGCCCGTAAGGCGCCTTGCGGATGCACGCACCTGACGCGCGTCAAGCCTGCGCCGCCAGACACGTTTGTCCCGATGATGACGCTTCTCGTGGCTGCGGTTGGCGATGATGCCGAGGATATTGATCGTGGTCGTGCCAAAGCTTGCCAGCGCGTCCGACAACCGCTCGACCGTCATCTTGTTCGTTTGCCCGACGACGACGACGATGCCTTCGAGATAGGTGCAGATGACACGCGTGTCAGCCGAATCCTCGAAGGCCGACATATCGACGATGACGACCTTGTATCGCCGCCGCAACAGGTCGATCTCGGCCTTCAATGCGGGCAGATGCCCGTAGCGCTGAAAGGCGGTGACCGATTTCTCGGTCTCATCGACGGTGACGACCGGCACTCCGCCATGGGCCTGGACGATCTCGGCTCCAGGCTCGTGCTCTGCCTTTGCAACAAGCAGTCCGCCTTCATGAGCAACGGCATAGCGGCGCGGCACATCGTTGATGCTAAGGGCTTCCATGCCGAATTCCGTGCCGGCTTCTGTCACCACGCAGCTCAGTCTTGCATTGAGGAAGTCGGCGTCGATCAGCACGACGGATGCACCTTCGTGCTGATAGAGCTGGGCGAGATTGGTCGCGATCGTGGTCTTGCCTTCGCCTGTGCCGACCGAGGTGATACCGATCACCATGGGCGCATTCGTCGGGAAGGCGGAATCGATCGAGTGCTTGACGCCACGCAGAGCTTCGGAAAATTGCGAATAGGGCGTATCGAGCACGGATCTTAGTGGCAGCATCGTTCGTCGCCAGCCGGCTGTGGCGACTGCCATGCTTCCTGGCAGGAAGGACGGGCTCATATAGACGGGGACGTTGCCGAGGGAGCTGATCCCCAATTCTCGCCGCAGCTTTTCGCTGGAGCTGACACGACGATCCAGGCCATCCCGCAGGAGCGCGGCCATGACGCCAGCCGCCAGGCCGAGCATGGCCGTGAAGGGCAGGACGAAAGAGGATTTCGGCCAGGTCTTTGCGAGGGGCACCGCGGCCGGCGTCACGACGCGCACATTACCGAGCGGAAACGATTCTTTTTGCAGCGCGCCGATCAACTGCTGCAGGATGCTTTCATACATCCGGCGATAAGTGGTGGCACGGCTTTCCATCTCCGACAGTTCCACCCTCGCCAGATTCTTGTCTGTCCCCGCATCCTTCAGCGATGCCAACTCGTCGCTGAGGAGCTTTTCACGCGTCTTGGCGACTTCCAGATTCGCCTTGTAGACTGCCTGGATGCGCTCGAATTCCTTGCGCATGTCCCCCTTTATTCGATCGATTTCCTGCTGCGCGGCAACGATGGCTGGATTGTCGGCATCATACCTGCTTGTAAGGTTGTTCAACTTGATCGTCGCGGCTCCCAGATCTTCCTGTAGCTTCTGTATGCGCGGATTGTTCATCGTTTCATCGACATCTCCCTCAACTTTTCCACCCGACATCAACTGATTGAGAGTTGCAAGTTTTGCAGATTCCGCTGCCGTTTGCGCCTTGGCCGCGACTGCCTGGCTACTGATCTCCGACAATTGTTGCTGATCGAGCGAAGACGACGTGCTGATCTCCATGATACCGTTCTTGGCGCGAAACTCCTCGACGTTCATCGCCGCTTCGCGAGCCTGCCGGCCGACTTCGATCAAACGCGTCTCCAGCCATTGAGCGCCGCTCTGGGCTGCAGACGCGCGTTGCGAGAGACCGGTTTTGATATAGGCCTCGGCAATCGCATTGGCCGCTTGCGCAGCCTTTTGCGGGTCGACGGAGCTGTAGCCGATCTCCAGAATATAGGACTGGCCAACGCGATTGACCTCGACCCTGGACAGAAAGGACGCCATGGTGCGGCGCATAAGGTCGTCCTCAGTGGTCTCAGCCTTGGTGGGAACATCATCATCATGTTTGAACGGCCTAAAGATGGCACGCAGCTTGTCGTGCAGGGCGGCCTGCCAGGACATGCCGCCTATGATTTCCGGATCTTCCGTGAGGTTGAGCTTCTGCACGACAGCGCGCGCGGTGGCCTCGGATTTGACGATCTCGACCTGGCTTGCAATTTCCGCCGCCTCGATGATGACTGTGCCGGTGAAGGCATCCTGCGAAACAATGCGCCCCTGGTCCGGGTCCATGACAAGCCGCGTGGTCGCGAGATAGACCGGCTGGGTCGTTGCCATGTAAATACCGCCGATACCGAGGCCGGCCCCCGTAAACACGGCAAAGATCATCCAGTGGCGCTGCAGGAACCGCCAGACATCGCGAAACGAGATATATTCGGCACCCCCAACGCCTTTGGCATCCGAAGGAATACTGCGCAAGCCTTTACTGATCTCGTGAACTGCCATGATTATCGTCCCACATTGCTCGCTTATCGCTATTGAGATTGACCGACGTCCGCAGACGAAAGCGTGGCGCCATCCAGGCTTCCGGAAATGTTGTAGCGTACGTCCAGAACGTCCCCCGGCTGCAAACCGGTCGCTTCGGATGCCTTGATCGCATTGGCTTCGTCGCCGTTGCGGGTGATCCAGTATTCCATCGGCTGAAGATCGAGCGCCTTCATGCTCTGACTTCTGGACAGAGACGCTCCTGAAATCTGCAGCAGTTGCAGCGTCGTGTTTCGCTTTAGCTTCGTATCCTCGATTTCCGTCTCGGTGGCCTGCAGTTGTTGGCCTGCATCGGTCTTGCGCTGCCCTTCGAGATTGAGCGCATCGCGCTGTGTCTCGCTCAGCTTCTGCTTTGCCTGCATCGAGGCGACGACAAGGTCCAGCTTGCCTGCCTGCATCTCGGCAACAGTCCGCTCCAGCGCGGTCTTTCGCGAGGTAACAAGGATTTTGGTATCGACCAGCTTGGAAATGTCGCTCAACTCGTCCTGCGCGATCTTCACCTGCTCGTCCTGCGACGACATTTTCTCATCAAGGATGTTGATTTCATTGCGCAGCAGAACTTCCAGATCTCCCGCCGAGGCGAGTTGCTGACGCAGGGCATCCGCTCTGGCGTTGAACAGGTCGACTTCGCTGGTCATGATCTGCCAGACGGCCGACCCTTCGGGCGCAGCCTTGATCTCCGGCGGAAATGAGATTGCGGGCTGGTCGTTGAGTTCGGCCATCAAACGGGCCCGCCGGGCACCGAGCTGCTTCAGTTGCAGCTCCATGCGGCTGATCTCGCCGGCATAGCTGATCTGCTGCGCCTCCGAATAGTCGCCGGTCTGAGTGGACCGACGTTCGCGTCCGCCTGCCATGGCAATGGCCTGCTTCACGGTCAGGCCGGGTCTGAACTCCAGCTCGCTCGGCTTTTCGACGGCGCCGGACACGTAGATCATCGGATATTTGACGACTTCGACGGAGGCCGTGGGCGCAACTGCCAAGCCGGTGATCTGCTTCAATTTATCACCGATATCGGCACTGATGTCTTCGACAGTCTTGTTGCCGACTTGCATTTCTCCAATCATCGGAATGGAGATCGAGCCCGATTGCGACACGACATATTCGCCGTTCAACGCGGTCCATTCCTTATACTCGCCGGTCGCCGCGATCCATTCGACAATGGCGACCTTGATCCGTGCCTGGGGGCCGACATGATAGATGTCATTGGTCGCAGCGCTCGCCGCGCCATGAACCGCCGCACCGGAGAGCATCAACGCCAGAAACCAGGACCTTATAAGCCGAGGCGACCCTGGGACGGAATGGTAAGTAAAGGCGCACACTTTAGACATGAGCCGAAATCTCGCTTTCTTGCCGCTTGCGCCATCATGCGAGGAAGGCGCCATACCGCGAGATCAGCAGCTGAACGCATAGCGTGTAAATCCCCTACCGAAGCAACAGGACCTATCATTTCTGACAGGGAGGTAGGCAACGCCGCAATCTCTTGGTCGGAAAGGCATATCCTTGTGTGCAGGCTCCGATCGCGGGTTAAACCTTTCGGCTACTCCCTTCGGCCATTTGTATGCCGTGGTGAACCGATATGGGCCCTGTCGCAAAAGTTGTCGGCTGCCCAATGTTGTCCCGACCCACGGAGGGAAAAGCAATGCGGGTAGCAATCGTGCATTACTGGCTCGTATCGATGCGGGGCGGAGAAAAGGTGATCGAGGCGCTCTGCGACATGTATCCGGACGCCGATATCTTCACGCTCGTCTGCGACGAGAGCCGCCTTTCGGAGAAGATCCGCAAGCACCGGATCTTCACGTCCTTTCTGCAGCGCATTCCAGGTGCCGTCAGAGCCTACCAGTCGCTCTTGCCGCTCATGCCCTTTGCATTGGAGAGTTTCGATCTTACCGGCTACGATCTGATCATTTCCAGCGAGTCAGGTCCGGCCAAGGGTATCATTCCGCCGCCGCGGGCAACGCATGTCTGCTACTGCCATTCGCCCATGCGCTATCTCTGGGATCACTATCATTTCTATCGGTCCCATGCCGGTCTCGCCTCCCGACTGATGTTGCCGATGCTGGCGCCGCTGCTGCGCTCCTGGGACGTCAATACCAGCATGCGGGTCGATCGCTTCGTCGCCAATTCGCATCACGTCAGTGATCGCATCGGCAAATATTACAGGCGTCCCGCGACCGTGGTGTATCCGCCTGTCAATGTCGACGATTTCGCGCCGGCGGCATCGACCGAGGACTTCTATCTCTGCGCCGGCCAGCTGGTGCCCTACAAACGGGTCGATCTGGCAGTGCAGGCATTCACCCGGATGAACCGGCAGCTTGTTGTCATCGGCGAGGGCACCGAGCTGGAAAGGCTGAAGCGCATTGCCGGCCCGTCCGTTACCTTTCTCGGCCGCACGCCATTTTCGGTGCTGAAGGAAAAGCTGGCGCGGTGCCGCGCCCTTGTCTTTCCCGGCGAGGAGGACTTCGGCATGGTTCCAGTGGAAGCGATGGCAAGCGGGCGGCCCGTTATCGCTTATGGAAGCGGAGGAGCGCTGGAGACCGTTATGCCGGGCGTGACCGGCGTCCTCTTCGACGAGCAGTCCGCCGACGCTCTAGTCGAGGCTGTGCTTGACTTCGAGGCGACACAACAGCAGTTTCGCCCGGAAACGCTGCAAGCGCATGCGCAGCAGTTCAGCCTGCGGAAATTCACCACGGAGATGCAAGCCATCATCAATGAGGAGTTGCTGGCCCGCACGGTCGATAGACTTCGCAGCCATGCTCCTGTTCAACGGACACGCGAAGCACCATTGCCGGTGCTTGCGATGGAGCCGCACAATACGACGCTGCAATAGGCCTGATATGTCGGGGACGATACGAACCACGAGGATCATGCCACGGAAGGGATGGACACTCCGATTTCCTCAACGACCGGTAAGGGGTGTCCTCGACGCCAAACGAACTACAAGAGAGAAGGGTCGAGGATGTACATGCCTCGCGAATCGACTGTACACGATCAAAGCCGGCTAACGGGCTGCTACAACCACCGCGTCATCTTCGACCTTGCGTGCAATCTTCTGCGCTCAGCAATGAAACAGAACAACAGCGTAACAATCCATTTGATTAGCATATGTCCCGGCAATGATTGCTAAATATGAATATCTCGTAATATATTCGCTTAAAGCGGCTGCCACGTTCTGGTAAGTTATCGCCTGCGCCCGCACGCTCGACGAGATTGCGATTGTCAATGCGCAAGCTCCGATGCAAGCGGACCGGTGCAAACCGGACAACGGCCAGATTTTGCGTGGCTGGCTTGGGAGGACAAGGCCATATGCCGGAAAACCGAGAGGATCGGTCGCAGCAAATTCCATATCGGTCCGAATCCGACGGCGATTTAGAGGCGGTGGTCTCGCTTTGGGATCTCGACCTCAAACTGCTCGATTCCTCCAAGAAGTTTAAGGAACATGTCGGTCTTGCGTTTCGGGGCGAGGTGACGCTGTGGGAAGCCTACCCGGCCCTCGCCAAGCCGGCCTTTGCCGCACTCATCCGTCTGGTCATTGATACCAGAGAGCCGCACACGATCCGGCTCGACGATCCGCGACGGGGAAAACGCAACATCCTCGCCTCCTATATCCAGGCGGGTCTCCTGATTATGGAAACCAATGCGGTGGCCTTGAACGGGAGCCTGACATCGGAACACAATGAAAGAGCTCGGCTCATTCATCAGGCAACACACGATGCCCTGACCGGATTACCCAATCGCCGCCAATTCAGCGCGGCGCTCGCCCAACTGCTTCCCGCGAACGGCAAGATGGGGCCTGCGCTGATGCAGCTCGATCTCGACGACTTCAAACCCGTCAACGATACACTTGGGCATGGCGCCGGCGACATCGTGCTAAAACTTGCCGCCGAAAGAATAAAGGAAGCGCTTGGTCGGGGCGGAACGGTCTACCGCCTCGCGGGTGACGAGTTCGCAATCATACAAGCCGGGCCGCAGCGGGCCTTTGAAGCGGAGCAACTGGCGGACACGCTGGTGGCCGAATTCAAGAAGCCGTTCACGGTCAACGGCATCGCCCTCTTCGTCGGAGTTAGTGTTGGCATTGCAATAGCGCCGCGCGACGGTAATGAAGGCGAGCAGTTGATGAAGGCTGCCGATGTCGCACTCTATGCCGCCAAGAAGGAAGGTCGCCGCCGGGCGCGAACCTTCGATCCTGCCATGTTGATCGTCGTCGAACAAAGGGAACTGTTGCGACGCAGCCTGCGCGTGGCGCTCCAGCGCGACGAGTTCTTCATCGAATATCAGCCGCTAGTGGAGCCTTCCTCGACGGTGGTGGGCTTCGAGGCGCTGCTGCGGTGGCGGCATCCAACCCTTGGCATCATTCCGCCGGCGGCTTTCATCCCCATGGCGGAGGCCGATGGCCTCATGCGCGAGATCGGTCAGTGGATGCTGGAAGAAGCCTGCCGTGAAGCCCTGGCATGGCCTGAACACTACACGCTGGCGGTCAACCTTTCTCCGGCAGAATTCCTGACATCGGGCCTGACCGATCGCATCTCGCAAACACTCGATATCGTCGGTTTCCCGGCCGAGCGCCTCGAGCTGGAAATTACTGAAGGCGTGCTTCTCGAACGGACCACCAACAATCTGGATACGCTCAATACGCTGAACGTGCTCGGCATCCAGATTTCCCTCGATGATTTCGGTACGGAATACTCATCGCTCAGCTATCTTAAGAATTTTCCCTTCGATACGATCAAGATCGACCGTTATTTCATCCGGGACCTTTTGCAGGACACGAAAAGCCAGACCATCGTGCGTTCCGTGATCGGCCTTGCTCACGGCCTGGATATGCGGGTGACGGCAGAGGGCGTAGAGACGCCACAACAGGCAGCTTGGCTCCGCGATGAGGGGTGCGACCGATTGCAGGGCTACTGCATCAGTCCCCCGCTCAGCGCCGACAGGCTTGGTGAATTCATAAGGCAGGGTGCACGTACTCAATCGGCGGCGACATTCGACGAATTTCGCGCTGGACAATAAGCTCTCGCAACGCATTTCATCCAGGAATTTCTCAAGGGGATGCCATGGAAATGCAAGTGGACGCAGCCTTCGAGCCATTGCTTGAACTGGAGATGGAGATGGGAGCCCTGGTGGCCGATTGGCCGCATTGCGACCAATGCGCCGCCTATGTGGCTTGCATGGTCAGTCACGATCGCCATGATCCCATCCGCCATGCCAACCTCCTCTCCGCGGCCCTCAACGAACTCTTCGAAATGTCGTTCCACACTAGGGAATATAACGGTGTTTTGACCTGCCGCTTCTATCGAAGCGGCCCGATCGAACGGATCGAATTGACCTTCCCCTGCTCGGTCGAGCAACGCCATTCCTATGAGGCGATCGTCGCACGCATCGAAAACGGGCAGGCGCTAGCAAACTATCTTGACGTCATCACCGATGACGCCGCGCGTGCCGAGCATGCGATCCTCCTCGGCCTTGCTGTCAATTACGACGCCCGGATCGAACTGTCCGATCAGGAAGCTGGAATGACGACCTTCGTGGTGGATCTCGCGCTCGAAAGGCTGCTCAATTGAGTAATCCGTCTTCGCGCCGCTTCACGGCACAATTCGATAGCAATAATCAAGAATTTTCCCTGTCGGGCGTCCTCAGACCGCATTCGATTGCCGAGCTTGCGGATGATCTCGCCCTGCTGCGCAACGGCATCGAGACGGTAAACGGCATCTGCTACATCAATCTGAAACGCGTCACCCACATGAACAACACCGCGTTCCGCGCCCTGACGCACGTGCTGCTCGATGCGACGCGATCGAGGCCCGATCTCACGTTGACAGTCATCGCGTCGAGCGTGGTTGCCTGGGCATCGCGGCTGTTTCGTCATTTGAGCGATCTGTCGCCGAACATCGTTGTCGAGATTTACGATTCCGCCTTCTATCCCGGCCAGACATTCGTCGAGAATCAGAGCTTCATTCCGATCCTCAGGACCCAGACGAAAATGACGTGGCGGCATGAGCGCGAGATATTGCCACGCCATGGCCTTCGCGAGGGTCTGCATATCGCCGACATCTGCTGCGGCATCGGCGATTTTGCCATGTTGGTGCGAAAGGATTTCAAGCCGGCGCGGATGGTTGCACTAGACCATTCGGTGCCCAGCCTGGAATATGCCCGCAAGGTCGCTGACGACTTCGACGTTCGCGATATCGAATACACTTATGGCGATGCATCCCAAATGTTGTTCGACAGCGACCAGTTCGATTTCGTCACCTGCCGCCACTCCCTGCAGATCTTCGACCGCCCGGATGTGCTGCTTCGCGAACTCTATCGCATCTGCAAGCCGGGCGGCCGCGTCTACATCACCAACGAGAAAAACTCCCATTGCCTTGGCGAACCCAGAGCCGACAGCATCCAGTGGACATATAACGAGGTCGCAAAACTGTTCGCCCACTTCGATATGGATGTCGAAATGGGCCCGAAGGGTCGCCGCATGCTGCTGGACGCCGGCTTCAAGGATGTGCGGATGGAGAGCTTCATGGTCACCAATCTCGATGGCGACCCCCAGGATTTCGCCGACGTCATCACGGCCTGGCAGAATGTCTATGCCGATGAAATGGCGGTCAGAAGAGGAGACTCCGCCGCGTTCATCGAGCGGTTCAAGCAAGCCTTCGCCGATCACATCTTTGCGGCACTTCACCCAAGAGGTTATGCCGGCTGGCCGATCTGGGCATCTTCGGGACAGAAACCGCTATGACAGACACGTCAATCGCCAAGCAACGGCTGGGCTTGCGCTCGTTTCGCGCCAAATTTCTGCTCGTCGTCGGAGGAGCGGTTCTCTTCGACCTGCTCGTCAGCGGCGGCCTTGCGCTATGGAATGTCCAACGTCTTTCGCGCAACGCGACGACGGAAGTCGGGCAAGGTCTCGAGAAGGCGAGCCAGGACTACATTCGGTCCTACGCGGACTCCACCGCCGCCGAGGTCGGCTTGCTGATCGACCAGGTCCATTCCGACGTAAAAGCGCTGGCGGGCGTGCTTCAAGGACAGATCGACAACCCGACGAGAAGTGGCGATGTCGGCGCCGCGATGACCAAGGCCTCTCCTGGTGCAGTCACGGTGACCTACGACGCCGCCGGCAAATGGGCGCAGAATCTTCCAGGAACGCCCTCGGTCGTTAGTGTCTGGGGTTACCTGCTGGACAAGGATCACCATCCACTGCCTCAGGTACAGGCCGACATAGAGTGGAGCGCGGTGCTTGATCTGGTCGCCCCTTCGCTCTTGCACAACGGCGCGTCGAAGCTGCAGATGTATTATATCGGTCCGAGGGAGCGCCCGATTTTCCGCACCGCGCCCTATACAACGCAGGCCCAGACCTTCGACCGGCTCTATCCCGGCCATAACAGCGCGGACTTCTGGACATTCTTCTTCCCGGGCCTCTACGAATCCTGGCAGCAATGGGCCTCAAACCCGGCATCGCGTCCGGTTGCCGACTACATCACTCAGACTGCGCCCTATACCGACGCGATCACCGGAAAGCTGATCGTCAGCTTCTTTCATCCGCTCTGGACACCGGACCGGCATGGTGTGGCCGGTGCGGCTGGTGCCGATATCACGCTCACGCAACTTGCCGAAATCGTTGAGCACGTGAAGGTCGCTCAAACCGGCTTCGGTTTCCTCGCCATGTCGAACGGAAATGTCGTCGCAATCAATCCAGTCGGCGAAAAGGTCATCGGCCTGCGCGCCGCCAACGACGCTGCCGCCAAAGGTGTCACCGGTGTCGATCGATCCTTGCGCAACAGCATGCAAAAGGCCATCACCGCACTGCCGCTCGACGCCGATGGTGTGATCCAGCACATTTCGCTTAGCGAACAGGGAGAGGACGTTCCCTATCTCGTGGTCGTCAAACAATTGCACCCGACCAATCTGTGGGTGGATGGGCCTGTGCAGCGCGAGGTCTTGTCACTGGGGATCGTGGTTCCGGAGCGCGAGATCTATGCCTCTCTCATCGCCGCCAAGGATGAGATATCGCGGGCGACCAACCGCATCCTGCTCTATCAGATCATGGCGGTTCTGGTGTCGTTGATGATCGTAACGGCGGCGGTCTTTGCCGCCTCGAAGCGAGTGACCAGCGGCATCAGCGCGCTGGCAAGCGCCGCCAAGCGCATACAGGCGAAGGATTATTCCGTCAGGGTCGATATCTCGACGAGAGACGAGGTGGCGGAAGCCGGCATCGCATTCAACCGGATGGCGGAGGATATCAGCTTCCATACCGAAAACCTCGAGAGGCTCGTTTTCGATCGAACCAGGGAAATCGAGGCAGCCAAGGAAGAGATTTCAACGCTCAACAGCCAATTGAAGAACGAGAACCTGCGGCTAGGCGCCGAGCTCAATGTCGCCAGGCAGATCCAGCTCATGGTCCTGCCGCGAGCAAAGGAGCTGACGGCGATCAAGCATCTCGAAATCGCCGCCTATATGCGCCCGGCCGACGAGGTCGGCGGTGACTATTACGACGTTCTGCAGAACGGCAACAACCTGAAGATCGGCATCGGCGACGTAACCGGCCACGGCTTGGAAAGCGGCGTGCTGATGCTGATGGTGCAATCGATCGCGCGTGCGCTGCAGGAGGCGGGCGAGATGGATCCGGCGAAATTCCTGACTGATCTCAACCGGGCAATCTTCAAGAACATCGAACGCACCAGAACCGACAAACACCTAACCTTGTCGTTCCTCGATTACGACGGCAAGCGATTGACGATATCCGGCCAACACGAAGACATGATCATTATTCGCCAGGACGGCAAGGTGGAGCGGATAGACACGGGCGATCTCGGTCTCCCAGTCGGCCTCGAACCCGATATAGCGCCCTTTATCGATACGCGCGAGATAGCCTTTGAGAAAGGCGACATGGTTGTCCTGCATACGGACGGCGTCACCGAAGCGGAGAATTCAAAGGGCGAACTGTTCGGCTTCGACAGGCTTTTGGAGGATGCCCGCCGCTTGCATGGCGGAACAGCGGAGGAAGTCGTCGAGGGTATACTCGACGATTTGATGGCCTATATCGGCACCCAGAAGATCCATGACGATATTACTCTTGTGGTGATGCGGCACAGGTGAGGAGATGACGACAGCAACCTTCGGCAAGGAACATCTGGTTTCGTTCGACGCTGCCAATGCCCTTCGCATTCGCCTGTTCGACGGACCGCTTCATCTTGCATGGCGTCATTCAGCCATGACATCCGACTTCATCGCCGAGACGATGGCGCTCAGCTTTCGCGCGTCCGAGCGACAATACAAGACGATGCGACACGACATCGGTTATCTGACCAATGAGCTCATCGAAAATGCCATCAAGTTCCGTGCCGCCGGCGAAGTTCATATCGAAGCACTTATCGATGCCCATCACTTCCGGATGCGGATCGCGAACTTCATCGACAGCGAGGCGACTGCCCGTTTCCAGCAGCTGCTGCTGAAGGTAACAGCCGGCGATCCCGGCGATCTCCTCATAGAGCAGATCGAGGCAAGCGTTCTTGCCGACGACAATGCATCCGGGTTAGGACTGTTGACATTGATGAGCGACTACCAGGTTCAACTGGCCTGGCACTTCGATGAGAATGGTCCGCACCAGCGGATCAGACTGCAAACCTATGCCGCCATGGCAATTTCATCGGCTTGAACCCGCGAGAGGCCCTTTATGGAAATCAAAGAAGAAGCATTCCGCGTCTGGTCCGAAGGCAGTACCCTATATTTTGACGGAACCATGCGTCTGGCCGGCCCCGATGCCTACGCGCCGGTTTACGATCTTGCCAGAACCGTCCTTCACGGGGGCGGAGGTAAAGCGACGTTCGATCTGACCGGCCTGCAATTCTTGAATTCTTCGGGCATCAATCTGCTTGCCAAGCTGACGATAGAGGCGCGCAAGCATCCGGACATCCACCTTACCGTCTGCGGCTCGTCGCAAATTCCCTGGCAGATGAGATCACTGCCAAATCTAAAGAAGCTCCATCCCCGTCTTGATTTGCGTTTGACGTAACCATCACCCCTCATTACGCGGGATGTCGCAACGGCTCCTCCCGGCCTGATTTTGTGTTAGCCTTCTCTTACGCCAGTCCTCGCCGACTGGCGCATGGATATTCAGATTATTCTTTTGGGCCTCCTTCGACACAGATATATATTAAAACTTATACACTGATAATTCTTATATAACTTGGAAATTTCATGTATATATCTGCAATTCAATTGCCGACGCCGTCGATCTCAAAAATGGACAGAATGTAAAACTTCCGCATTCCCTGATAATGACAGCATAGTTAAATATTAGTAAGCTATAGCCAGAAATTGCATCAATAATTCCAAGTTGTAACAGCCTCGAACATGGGCAAAATCCTTGCTTTGCCCTGATTACTCGGCTGCGCGTCTAATTACCGGGAGGGTTTGATGGGCATAGCGTTCAAATCTGCAAGATTATCTCAGAAAAATGCGAACAGGCGTACGGTTCTTGTTGCGGGGGGCGCGGGGTTTCTAGGCTCACACCTTTGCGAGCGACTTCTGCAGGAGGGTCACGAAGTTGTCTGCATCGATAACTTTTCGACCGGCCGGATGGATAATCTATGGCATCTGCTGCGCTATGACACATTCAGCTTTATCCGCCACGATATCATCGCGGCACTCGACCTGCCCGTCAACGAGATCTACAATTTGGCCTGCCCGGCGTCGCCGCCGCATTATCAGGCCGATCCGATCCACACGATGAAAACATGCGTCTTTGGATCGCTCAATCTGCTGGAACTTGCCGCGCTTCATAAGGCCCGCATCTTCCAGGCATCGACCTCGGAGATCTATGGAGATCCCCAAGTCCACCCGCAGCCGGAGCACTATTGGGGCAACGTTAATTCGTTCGGTCCCCGCTCATGTTACGATGAAGGCAAGCGTTCGGCCGAAACGCTCTTCCGTGACTTTCACACCCAGCATGGCGTCGACATCAGGATTGCGCGTATCTTCAATACCTATGGACCGCGCATGCGCCCGGATGACGGCCGTGTCGTTTCCAATTTCATCGTACAGGCGCTCAAAGGCCAGGACATCACAGTCTATGGTGATGGGTCCCAGACGCGCTCGTTCTGCTATGTCGCCGATTTGATCGACGGCTTCCTTCGCCTTATGGCTGATCAGACGGCCATAAGGGCGCCCGTCAATCTCGGCAATCCGGCTGAATTTACCGTGCGCGATCTGGCCGAACAGATCATCGCGATCACCGGCTCCGGATCGAAGATCGTCCATAGGCCACTGCCGGTCGACGATCCCCGCCAACGGCGACCCGATATCACCGTCGCAAAGCGGGAACTGGCATGGGAACCATCGGTCGCCCTCACGGACGGATTGAAATCCACCATCGCTTACTTCGAGCGTCAACTGGTTCGTCCCAGCAGCGAGCTTTTCGAGGTTGTGTGATGTTCAGGCAAAAGATATTCGTCGTGGGTGGCGCCGGCTTCATCGGCAGCCACACCGCGAAACTCCTCCATAGCCAAGGTTTCGAACCGGTCGTCTATGACAACCTCTCCACGGGCCACCGGACCTCGGTGCGCTGGGGACCCTTTGTGGAAGGCGATATTCTCGACACCCCGCGACTTGCAAAGGCGATCGAGGATTGCAGGCCCGAGGCTATCATACATTTCGCCGCCTCGGCCTATGTCGGAGAATCCGTCGAGAACCCTGCGAAATACTATGCCAACAATGTCAGCGGTACATTGTCGGTTCTGGAGGCATGCCGCCGCTCCGAGGCCAAGAGACTGATCTTCTCGTCAAGCTGCGCCATCTATGGAATTCCAGCCCATCTGCCGATCCGCGAATGCGAAGCGCCCCAGCCGATCAATCCCTATGGCAGAACGAAGCTAATCGCCGAGCATATGCTTGCAGACTACTCGGCCGCCTATGGGCTAACCTATGTGGCACTACGCTACTTTAACGCCTCGGGGGCGGATCCAGAACGGGAGCTCGGCGAATGGCACGATCCGGAAACGCATCTCATCCCACGCGCACTGCTGGCGACCGGCGGCAGGATTGAGACCTTGGACGTCTATGGCGACGACTACGATACGCCGGACGGGACATGCGTGCGCGATTACATCCATGTGACCGACCTTGCCAGAGCGCACGTACTGGCGGTGGAGTATCTTCTGGCTGGCGGTGGCAATCTCGCTGTCAATCTGGGGACCGGACGAGGCACCTCGATCAAGGAGATTGTGAGCGCCATCGAGCGCGTTTGCGGGCGCGAAGTCCCGATCACTATGCGCATGCGCCGCCCTGGCGATCCGCCCGCTCTTTATGCCGCTTCGGATCTTGCTGCCGAAAAACTCGGCTTTCAGGCCATGTATTCGGACATCGAAACGATCATCCGGACCGCAGCCCCCTTCTTCGGGTTGGAGGTGCGGCAATGACATCGATCCGGACGCGGGCGCAGGTTGCAAGGGACGAGGCGCTGATGGTGCCCATCCTGGAAGGTGGCCGGCGCGTGGAATATGCCGCTTGCGCCACGCTGTGGCTTGCGGCCCTCATCTATTTCTGGAGCTGGTGGCTTTCACCCGCGCATCACGTCGATCTCGCAGGATCGATCCTGCTGACCCTTGTGCTTGCATGGGTGACGATCATTCCGGCTTACTTCATCATCGTCTTCTTTCACGCCCAAAAGCCGCACGGGCGGTTGCGGCTGCCCGCCGGCAGCCGCATTGCCATGGTCGTCACGAAAGCGCCGTCCGAGCCTTTTGCGGTGGTGGCCCGGACACTGTCCGCCATGCTTGCACAGGACGTGCCACACGACACCTGGCTCGCCGATGAAGATCCATCGCCCTCGACAATGGATTGGTGCCGCACGAACGCCGTTCAGGTTTCCACCCGCAGGGGGCGCGAGGATTATCACCGCCAGACCTGGCCCCGGCGCACCCGCTGCAAGGAAGGCAACCTTGCCTTCTTTTACGATCACTATGGTTATGAAAACTACGATTTCGTCGTGCAGCTCGATGCCGATCACGTGCCCAACCAAGACTATCTCTTCGAGATGCTTCGTCCCTTCGCCGATCCGACAGTCGGTTATGTCTCCGCGCCGAGCATCTGCGACCAGAATGTCCATGAAAGCTGGTCGGCACGCGGCCGCCTCTATGCGGAAGCCAGCATGCACGGATCGCTTCAGGCCGGGTTCAACTACGGTCTGTCGCCCCTGTGCATCGGCTCCCATTACGCCGTTCGTACCAAGGCTCTCAAGAGCATTGGCGGCCTGGGTCCCGAGCTGGCGGAGGACCATTCCACCACGCTGATGATGAATGCGCATGGTTGGCGTGGCGTTCACGCGCTCGATGCTATCGCGCATGGCGATGGCCCGCGCACCTTTGCCGATCTCATCACCCAGGAATTTCAATGGTCGCGCAGTCTGATGATGATCTTGCTGCAATATTCGCCCGACCTGATCAAACGCCTGCCGCTGCGCCTCAAGATTCAATTCCTGTTCTCTCAGCTCTGGTATTCTCTCTTCTCGCTCTTCATGGCGCTGATGTTCCTGTTGCCGATCGTTGCGCTTATCAGAGGAAAGACCTTTGTCGATGTTGCCTATCCGGACTTTCTGCTGCATTTCGTGCCACAATCCGTTCTGCTAATTCTGTTTGCCTATCGCTGGCGCAGTACCGGCACGTTCAGACCGTTCGACGCAAAGATCCTAAGTTGGGAGATGATGCTCTTTCTGTTTGCCCGCTGGCCGTGGGCACTCGCGGGAGCTCTGGCTGCCATTCGCGATTGGTCGATAGGCTCATTCGTTGATTTCCGCGTCACGCCAAAGGGTAGATCGGATGTCGATCCCTTGCCGCTACGAATTCTTGCGCCTTATGCCGTGCTTTCTCTAGCCTCGATCATACCGGTGCTTTCCGTCACCGCCGCAGGAGAAAGCAGTGGTTTCTACATCTTCGCGACAATGAATGCGACCATCTATACCTCATTGCTGGTTGTTATCACCATCCAACATGCGCGCGAAAACACGGTCAACATGAACAGGCGCTTCTATCGGCCAGCGCTCGCCAGCGGTCTGCTTGTCCTGACCGCGATGCCTTTCGTCGGCATCATGGAGCATGGCCGCACCGGCGCGCAATCGTTGATCTGGGACACGGATGGTTACGTATTGTTCGAAGATCGCTTTTCGGTAGCTGGCGCGGGAATTGGCGGGCGTGGACTGCACAGAATGGTGCTCAGTCCGCACTGGCAGGCAAGTAGCACAGACAACTGAGGTTCATGAGTAAGTTCGCTATTGGCGGGAACGCACATGAAGATAGCTGTTATTGGAACCGAATATGTAGGCCTGGTCATCGGCACATGTTTTGCCGAATGGGGCAATCGGGTCGTTTGCGTGGACAAGAATGCCGATAAGGTCGCCGATCTTCGTCACGGCAGGATGCCCATCTACGAGCCGGATCTCGATGAGTTGGTGGAACGCAACTATGCCGCGGGACGACTTGATTTCTCCTGCGATTTGGCAATGTCAGTCGAAGGCGCTGCCATCGTCTTCATAGCAGTCGGCACGATGCCCCACCTGGGACAAGAAGGTGCCGACGCTTCCTTGCTCTACGTTGCCGCACGCGAACTCGCGCCACTCATTTCAGTCAACACCGTCGTGGTGATCAAATCGACGGTGCCGATTGGAACAGGTGACGCCGTGCAGCGGATCATCGGGACGGTCCGCGCGGCAAGCACTTTTGCGGTCGTCTCCAATCCGGAGTTTCTGCGTGAAGGCATTGCCGTGCGCGATTTCCTCGCTCCGGACCGCATCGTGCTCGGCGTGGAAGATGAATGGGCCTACAAGCGGCTCATCGAGCTTTATGACGTTGCGATCGAGCGCCGGAATACGCCCGTCATCATCACGATGCGACGCACGGCCGAGTTGATCAAGCATGCCGCCAATGCCTTCCTCGCCACGAAGGTCACCTTCATCAACGAACTCGCCGATCTTTGCGAGGAGATGGGCAGCGATGTCGGAGAGCTGGCTCTCGGCATGGGCCTCGACAAGCGCATAGGGGCAAGCCTCCTCGCCGCTGGACCCGGCTATGGCGGCTCATGCTTCCCAAAAGGTGCGCTGGCGTTGTTGCAGACGGCGCAGGAGCACGGCGTGGCGCTTCGCATCGTGGAAGAAACCCTTGCCGCCAACGAAGCGCGCAAGCGGCGCATGGCCCGCAAGGTCACCGAAGCACTCGGCGGCAATATCGATGGTCTGATCATAGCCGTTCTTGGTCTGACCTTCAGGCCCGATACCGACGACATGCGCGACGCGCCTTCCATACCGCTCATCGAGACCTTGCAGCGTCTCGGGGCTCGCATCCAAGCATACGACCCCCTCGGCAACGAAAATGCAGCAAAAGTCCTCAACAGCGTCGACTTCTACGAGGATCTCTACGAATGCGCGAGAAACGCGGATGCCGTCGTCGTCGTGACGGAATGGGACGCCATTCGGAAAATCGACCTGGCTCAACTCAAGCAGAAGGTCCGCCAGCCCGTTCTCATAGATCTGCGAAATGCGCTCGACATGGAGGCCGCCAGACAGATCGGCTTTCGTGTTTGCACCATAGGCAGGTCGGCAAGCGAGCAAAAGGGGCTGCAGGACATTGCCAAGCGGCGTACTCGACAACGATCCACGCGGCCAACAACGGCAAGGCCCGTCCCAATCACAATACGGGAGAAGTAATATGAAGAAATCAAGAAAGAAGACCTCCCTGGCTCTTGCGACATCGCTGGCATTTGCGATCGCTCTTGGGTTCGCAACAGGGAGCAATGCGACCGCAGCCGCAACGACCATCAAGGTACCCGATGGCGCAAGGCCCATGACGGCAAACGAACTCTATATGCTCTATCACGACAAGAGTTGGCGATGGCCCGACGGCGCCGGCCGAATGCAAAATGCTGACCGACGGTTTTCCGCCTGGGTCGACGGCACCGGCGGACAATCCTGGGCGGAGGGCCGCTGGGCCGTGACGGATACCGGCCTTCTGTGTCTCAACGCAACGTGGCACGCCGCGAACGGCCAGTTTCCGGCAAAGACCTGCTTCATCCACCGTATTCTCGATGGAACGATCTATCAGAAGCGGGAGACGGGCGGAGCATGGTTCGTGTTTCGCCATCCCATAACCCAAAAGGCTGATGAGGCAACAAACCTGATCACCGACGACCTGGTCTCACAGCGGCTGGAGGTCCTGAAGACTTCCTTGGCCATCCGCAAGACCGAATAGAGGAAGGAGGCAATCCGATGAAAACCCTATCGAAACTGACAACGGCTTTGCTTGCCGCCGGTGCCCTGTGCGGCGGCGTTTACGCCGCCAGCAACGGCCTGGATGCGAAGGCCGAGACCCGGCCTCTCTTCAATGACAAGAGGCCGATCATCACGCCGCAGTCGCTGCCAGGGGGCGCTTATGATCCTAACGGGGATTTTTCCAATGACCCCAATCCAAAGATCGAGCACCTCTTCCTGCCCTGGGAAGATGTCGATCTCTCAACTCTGAGCACGGCAGACGACTATGCCCGCAAACGTGGGCGCTCACTACTGATTACAATCGAGCCCTGGTCATGGGCCAGTAATTGGCGCGTCACGCCAACCGATCTTCTCGACGGAATTTTGGCGGGCCGTTACGATTCGAACATGACGGCGATCTGCTCGGCCGCGGCCAAACTCAACGCACCCGTCACCATCCGTTGGGCCCAGGAAATGGATGAGAAGAACGGACAGTTCACATGGGCCTACTGGAAAGCCGAGGATTACGTGAAAGCCTATAGGCACGCCGTTACCGTCTGCCGCAAGAGCCTTCCCACGGCAAAGTACATGTGGTCGCCGATGGGCAAGGACGGGCTTGAGGCCTACTATCCAGGCGACTCATTTGTCGACGTCGTTGGCCTGTCGGTCTTCGGCTATCAGCCGTTCGACCAGCACAAGCTGGGGCGTGACTCGACTTTCGTCGAAGCGACCAAACCGGGCTACGATCGTGTGAAGCGCTTCAAGAAACCAATCGTGATCGCGGAGTTGGGTTATCAGGGCGATGAAGCCTATGTTCACGCATGGGCCGAAGATGCCAACAAGCCGCATTCCGAATTCCCTGATTTGAAAGCAGTAGTCTACTTCAACGACCGGGAAGTCTATCCCTGGCCGGATGGCTTAGGCCGGCCGGACTGGCGCGTTGCCACGCCGCCACTCTTGAATTGACCAGGATGATGGACGTTTGAGGAGAAACACATGTCTTTATTCCGCTTCATCATCCTCAATGCGATGTTCACGACGCTGCTGCTCAGCACTGCGAGCGCAGCAACACAACATCAGATCGAGAAGATAACGGCACATGCAGCCCATCAAGCCACGCCAATGAGCGCCAAGGAGCTTAGAAAACTCTACTCAGGACGCTCATGGATATGGAAAGACGGCGCCGGCTTCTTCTCCAGTCATCATCGACGGTTCACGGCCTGGTCGCACACAGGCGCTCAAAGATCCTACGCAAGGGGCGTCTGGTATGCGACAGACCGCGGCAAGCTCTGCATGAATGCCGTATGGTACACGAAGAAAAGTGCAGCACCCAATCTATCCTGCTTCCTGCATCGCGAGAAAGCGGGGGTCATCTATCAGAAGCGAGCATCAGGCGGAAAATGGTATGTATTCCGTCATAATCCAATCAAGCATGATGACGAAGTTCTGAAACTGCGACCGGGCGATTATGTCCGCAAACACCTACCCGGTTGAAGTCGAATACTCACATAGGGGCCTTTACCCGGATAGCGGGCGGCTTGCGTCTTACCTGTTCCGCCGAACCGCCATCCGAGAAATGCCCCTATTTTTTCTCGATGGGACTGCGCGCCGTTGCCGGCTTCATTTCAAAATGCACTCCGATTGTAGCAATGGGATGTTCTGCCAAATCCGCTCGGCGTGCAGATATAAGGAGAACCTTTGAAGTAATCTTCGGCGGAAACGGAAGTTGTCCTGGCGAGAGAGTTCCCGCTATATAAGACAACATTGTCCTTCTCATACTTCTTCATATACAACTTAACAGTTTTATTGTTCGCACGCGCGCTCTCGCTAGCATTCACATTTCCAGATGTGATTAGAGAAGACGCAATCACAAGTATAGATGTCAAAAAAACGCCAATATAACGATTATTATTGGATAGACTGCAAGAGTTTTTCCAAAAGCTCATAAGCTTACTCTCCTTCACAGGTTCGTTTCGTTCATTTCAGCGGAAAATATTTAAGCTTTTTCTATAAATATCTTGAAAATATTAATGAAATCTGCTTAATTTCCCCTCTCAGTCTTCGGGCGGGGATCTGCGACAATGCTGCCTGCAGCGGTGACAATCTGGCGCGACATTCCATGGATGCACAGAGCCTTTGCTCGGACATCCACAGACTTCTTCGATTTGCCGGCCAATCCATATTGCAAGCAGGGATTCACGTCTCATACACCGATGCGGTCGCTTCCTTTTTGGCTATCCGCCGACCTTGGGGCGGTCGGATGGATGCAAATTCGGGCCGTTTTGCGACGATTGATCAAGTCCGACGATATGCGAAACCAGTGCTATACGCGCATTAGTCATATCTGGAGCACTTTGCTCAACCTCGTGGACGTCGCCCATCCTGCTTTCCTGCAGCAAGGATGCGGATGGCTCTGTCAGCCAATCCGTCATGTTTTCCCAAAAGGTCACCACGATGATGTGGGATAAAACCGAGACCAATTCGGGGCAACCAGGCTTCGTTGAACGGCGTCGCTGGCCCCGTGTTTCCGAAACTCCGCTCTGCGGTAACGCCACAGACCTGCCGGAGCTGGTGTCACTGCCATTTTCAACGTCGAGCGAGGCTCCGGCCCGGCAGTTTCCGGCCTGGAAGGAGCGCGTGGCGCCATTGATAGACGCCTGTCTTCCCGAAAACTCACAGGCTGACGGTTGTTTTGCAGCAAACCACACCGTCTGGAATCTCGAAGGTGCGCTTCTCATCCAGCAGGAAACGCCAGCCTACAGCTATGAACGCTCAGCCGACAAAATACGCTTCAGCTCGATAGATCATTGGCAGATCACGCTCCTGCGCGCAGGCAAGACATGGACGAGCGTCAACGGACATGTCGTCGAAAACGAGCCCGGCATGATGGAAATCCGCGCGCTTGGCTGCCCGTTTTATGGCCGCACCCTGAGCGCGCAATCCGTTAGCCTCATTCTACCTTGCGATCTGTTTGCCGATTATGGTGGCCTGCCTGGCGCAAGCAATAACGTCGTCCTGGCAGGTGCGCGCGTCAGGTTGCTGGCCGACTATATTGCTTTTCTCGAAGCAAACCTCAGTCGTTTGACAAGAGAAGATCTGCATGGCGTGCGCAACCAGCTTCAGGAGATGATATTCCACAGCGTGGCATCGCTTGTGGATGCCCAAAAGAGCAGCGATCGCAGTGCGGAGATCGGGCTGATGTCAAAGGCTCGCCGCTTCATCCAGACCAATCTCGGATCGGCGGATCTAACCCCTGAAACATTGAGCCACGAGCTGGCCATCTCCCGAACCAGGCTTTATGAACTGTTTCAAGCATCTGGCGGCGTCTTGAACTACATCCGAAGAAGACGCCTTCTAGCCGCGCGTGCAGCACTTGCCGATACCGGCAACGGTCGACGAATTGCGGATATCGCCAGCGATTTCAGCTTTGAATCTGCGGCCAATTTCAGCCGGGCATTCACACACGAATTCGGCTATAGCCCAAGCGAAGTCCGCCGACATACCGGAGAATGCAAGATAGAACATCCGCCACGGATGACGGAGACATCCACCTTCAGCGACTGGCTTAATACTCTCGGCATTTAATGGTACGGAACACAATACGGCGGCCGAGAAATTCTAATGCAGTTGAACAATTGCGGCAGAGGCATTTACGATACATCTGGGCATGTGCAGCAGATCAAGAGCCAGCCGTAACGTCGACTGCAACCGCAATATTGCCACCCGTCAGTCCGGTTGAGGCGAAGAGGTTGTTTCGCCTTCAGAAATCTCGCAGGCCAACAAGAGAGGCTTGTCGAGATCGGGGGCATCCTGCTTGCCCAGCAGGATGGTGACGGCCGTCGCTGCTATTTCCCTGATCGGCTGTTTCACGGTCGTCAGGCGCGGCGTTGTCATGCTTGCAAGCGGAATGCCGTCGAAACCGACAATGGAAAGGGCAGCCGGTATCGGGATCCCCAGGTCATGGGCGGCGCGCATGCAGCCGATCGCCTGCTGGTCGGAACTTGCGAATATGGCGGTCGGCCGCTCGTGGCGTGCTCGCGCGAGAAGATAGTTTCCCGCGGACCGGCCGCTTTCATAGTCGAAGGCCGCTTCTGCGATCAACGGCAACGCATTCTGCTCGCCACGACTGGCAAACTTCATCGCATCGAGATAGCCCTTAAGGCGATCACTGGCGGGGACCGAATCCTTCGGGCCTGAAATGAAGCCGATACGGCGATGGCCAAGCTTCAGAAGATGCTCGACGCCGATACGCACGCCATTGCGATGATCGGAGGCGATGCCGGAATATCCCGGCAGAAGGCGATCGACGATGACGATTGGCAGGCCCTTTGGCAGCTTGAGCGTATGGAAATCATTGCTCGGAACGAGGATGATGCCATCCACTTTCCGGCTTGTCAGCTGGCCGATCCGGTCTGCCTCCTTGGCCGCATGGTCGAACGAGGTCATGACGATGATGTTGTAGCCATGACCTGCGGCCGCCTGTTCGGCGGATTGGACGAGCTCCGAGAAAAAGGGGTTGGTGAGGTCCGGAATAACGATGCCGATGAGGCGGCTGACCTTGCTACGCATGCTTCTGGCAGATGGATCGGGCATGTAGCCGAGTTCTTCGATGACGCCTCTAACCCGCGCCCTCAACTCGTCCGTTACAGACGGATGGTCGTTCAAAACTCTTGAAACGGTCCCGGTGGAAACTCCCGCCAGCTTGGCAACGTCTCGAATTCCGACCTTTGGCATAACGGAAACCAATATCCCTTCATCTCACCTTCGAGGACACCCAAGAGCGCCTGATCCGGGCTCTCAGCTAATGGTCTCTCCCGCCTTAGTCAAAGGACTTCATCTTGAACCGACCCTCCAAGGCATAAGGACAGCGCAAACCCATTTGGAAACGGTTCATCATACCTATCTTGTCTCATCGGTAAAGTTGTAAATTTATGTGATATCCGGCACCAATCCGGCGCCTTGACAATTCTTAATGGCATGCTACCCAATATACGTGGAAACGGTTCATTGTCGCAGACAACTCAGGTGGAGCTGAGCCCAGGACCGTTCGGGAGGAGAGAAATGACCAATTCTACCAAGCATGAATCCGTCTTGATCAATGCGAAACGGCGTGCCGCACTGAAGCTCGGGCTGGCCGGCACTCTGGCGCTTGCGCTGTCCTGCGGCGTGTCGCCCGCCTTTGCGGCCAGCAAGCCCAAGGTCGGCCTGATCATGAAATCCCTGTCCAATGAGTTCTTCAAGCAGATGAAGGCCGGCGCCGACAAATATGCGGCCGAAAACAAGGACAAGTTCGATTTCAAGGCCGTCGGCATGAAGGACGAACGCGACTTCGCCTCGCAGGTCGATGCCGTCGAGAACTTCGTGACGCAGAAATACGACATCATCGTCATCGCACCTGCCGATTCCAAGGCCATGGCCACGCCGCTTGCAAAGGCCGTGAAGGCCGGCGTCAAGGTCATCAACATCGACGTCCCCCTCGATGCCGATGCCAAGAAGGCGGCCGGCATCGATCTTGCCTTCTTCGGACCTGACAACACGGCCGGCGCTAAGCTTTCTGGCGATGCGCTTGCCAAGGATCTGGGACCTGGCGCAAAGGTCGTGATCCTGGAGGGCAATCCTGAGGCCGACAACGCCAAGGAGCGTAAGGAAGGTTTCATGGATTCCATCAAGGCCGGCAAGCTTCAGCTTCTCGACAGCAAGACCGCGCATTGGGAGACCGAAGAAGCCAACACCGTCATGACGAACTTCCTGACGAAATATAAGGACATACAGGGCGTCATGGCTGCAAACGACTCCATGGCGCTCGGTGTCGTCAAGGCTCTCGACGCGTCCGGCCAAGCAGGCAAGATCAAGGTTGTCGGCTTCGATAACATTCCGTCCGTCAAGCCATTGATCAAGGATGGCAAGATGCTTGCTACCGTCGAACAGTACGGCGCGGAAATGGCAGCCATGGGCATCAAGTATGGCCTTCGCGAATATGCCGGCGAAAAATTCACCGGCTGGGTCAAGACGGATGTCACACTGATCACCGCCAAGGATCTCAAGTAGCCGATACTATAGGTCTTGCGGGCAAGGATGCGTCGGCAAATGCCGGTGCATCCGTTTCGCGATCAATCTTCTTGGCAGCCCCTCAGGATGAACGGCAGCGCGAGAAAGGTCGCCATCTCCAATTCGAAGCAGAACGCGCATGAGGTGGACGTGCCAGAGACAGTCGATAACTCTATCTTGAAGCTGGAAGGAATAGGCAAGCGCTTTCCGGGTGTCGTCGCCCTGAAAGACGTCTCCATCAAGATCGGCCGCGGCAAGAGTCACATACTTCTCGGCGAAAACGGCGCCGGCAAATCGACCTTGATCAATCTGCTTGGCGGCGTCTTCAAACCGGATGACGGCCGCATCCTGTTTGACGGCCATGCCTATAGCCCGTCCTCTCCGCTGGAGGCGTTCAAGGCCGGCATCCGTGTCATCCACCAGGAACTGCACCCGCTTTCCAATCTCACCGTCGCCGAAAACCTGCTTTTCGAGCATCTGCCACGCCGATATGGCCTGGTGAATTACAAGCAAATGAATGTAAGGGCGGCGGAATTGCTCGCCGAAGTCGGGCTCAACGTAGCGCCGACGACGCTTGCGAGCAGCTTGAGCGTCGCCCAGCTTCAGCTTCTCGAGATCGCCAAGGCGCTCTCCAACGAAAGTAAGCTTCTGGTTCTCGATGAGCCGACGGCGACCCTGACCTCCAAGGAAGTGGATCGCCTCTTCGAAATTCTGAAGCGGCTCAAGGCGCGGGGCGTCACCACGCTTTACATTTCGCACAGGCTCGAGGAAATCTTCGAGGTGGGCGATGAGGTGACCATCCTGCGTGATGGACAGCACGTGATTACGCGGCCGCTTGAAGGACTTGGAATTCCGAAAATCGTTGAACTCATGGTCGGGCGCGAACTTGCGCAGCACGACGCCTTCCGCGGCGACAGCGCCATATCCGGCGAGGCGCTTGGCGTCTCCGGCCTGAAGGTTACGCGCAACAGCCCGGAGCTGTCGTTTTCCGTCGCCAAGGGAGAAATCGTCGGCATTGCCGGGCTTGTTGGCAGCGGCCGCACCGAGGCTGTTCGCGCCATATTCGGCGCCGACGCCAAGGCTGCAGGTGAAATCCGCGTGGACGGCGAGGTGATCGATATTACGTCACCGAAGGATGCGGTGGCTGCGGGACTGTGCCTGGCAACGGAAGACCGCAAGATTCAAGGGTTGATGCTCGACCTTAGCTGCGCCGAGAACACCACCATAACCGACCTTGGCAAGGTCTCTCGCAACGGCTTGATCATCCGCAAGCTGGAAGACGGCTATTCACAACGCCTGGTGCGCGAACTCAGGATCAAGACACCATCCATCCATCAGGCCGTCAGGACGTTCTCGGGTGGCAACCAGCAAAAGGTGGTCATCGCCAAATGGCTGTTTCGCGGCCCCAAAGTACTGATCTTCGATGAACCGACGCGCGGCATCGACGTTGGCGCCAAGGCGGAAATCTATGAGCTTCTTTGGAAGTTCGCCGCCGAAGAAAAGGGCGTCCTGGTGGTGTCTTCGGACCTGCCGGAGCTGATCGGCATTTGCCACCGCATCATCGTTTTCTCGGACGGCAAGATAGCCGGAGAAATACCTCGAGAACAATTTGACGAGAGCAGGATCCTCTCACTCGCTTACAAGGAGTACAGTCGTGTCCGGCAACATTGAGAAGACGACCGAAGCGAAAGAGGCCAGCGTCTGGGACAAGCTCATCCGGATCTCGATGAAGGAGGCCGGCGTCACCATCGCACTCGTCCTTATCCTGATCTTCTTCTCGCTGACGGCGCCCTATTTCGCGACGCCGGAGAATTTCCTGAAGATCTTCGTGCAGATCGCGATTAACACGGTGCTTGCCGCCGGCATGACCTTCGTCATCCTCACCGGCGGCATCGATCTTTCCGTCGGGTCGCTGCTTGCACTCTGCACGGTCATCGGCGCAACGATCATGATCGACCCGAGGTTCTCGCCGTGGCAGGCGATCGTTCTCGCATCGCTCGCCTCGATGGGTGCCGGCGCGATCCTCGGCGCCGTCAACGGATGGATTTGCGAGAAATGGAAGCTTCCCTCCTTTATCGTCACGCTCGGCATGCTCAACGTCGCAAGTGGCCTCGCCCGCGTCGTCAGCGATAATTCTACGATCACCGGCCTGCCGCAGCCCTTCGTCGACTTCGGCAATCTGATCTTCTGGGGCGTCTTTCCGTCGATCTTCCTGATCGCGATCCTTGTCGTCCTCGTCGGCTGGTTCGTGCTTCGCTACACGGTGTTTGGACGCTTCGTCTTCGCGATCGGGACGAATGAAGAGGCAGTCCGCCTGTCGGGCCATGAGCCGAAGCGATACAAAATCGCGGTCTTCACCATTTCCGGGCTGACCGCCGGCATTGCCGCCATGGTTTACCTGCTCCGCCTCAATGTCGGCAGCCCGGTCGCGGGCGTCGGTTATGAACTGAACGCCATCGCGGCCGTCATCATCGGTGGCACCAGTCTTTCGGGCGGCAAGGGATCGATCATCGGAACGCTGGTTGGCGCGTGCATTCTGCAAGTGCTGTCCACCGGGCTGCAACTGCTTGGCGCCGACGATAACATCAAGCCGATCGTCATCGGCGCCGTCATCGTGCTTGCCGTCATTCTCGACAGCTATCGCGGCCGGTTGATGCGGATATTGGAGAGCCGCTGACGCGGCAGCCACAACGACAGAGCCGCACCAACGGCGAGCAGCAGGACGTTGCAACCGAGAGCGACGGCAAAGGCATCGGAATAGGACCGCAACTCCTGCCCGGCGCCGAGCACGCTGAAGAAGATGCCGCCGATGATCGCAACGCCGAGGGCGGCACCGATCTGGAAGGTCGATATGACGATGCCGGACGCCAGTCCGGCATGGTGCTCGTCAATGCCACCGATCACCGCCTTGATGACCGATGGCATTACGATGCCGAAACCAATGCCCGCAATTGCGAGCCCCATCCCGATCGGAGCAGCAAGCGGGCCTTGGACAGCCAGGATGACGCATCCAAAGCCGATCACCTGTATGATGAAGCCCAGTGTCAGGGCACGAGGTCCGATCCGGCGCATTATGGCGGCCGCCGCAAACGACGCGGCGAAATAGCCAAGACCAAAGGGCAGTGTTCGCAATCCCGCCTGAAGCGGCGTCAGGTTCAAACCGCCCTGCAGATAGATGGAAAAAGTCAGGTAGAAGGCCGAGAGCATGTAATAAACCAGAGCCATGGCAATGCCAATCGCAAAGCCGCTTTCCCGGAATAGCGAGAGATCGACGAGTGGGGCGCCGCCACGTTTCATCAGCCGCCATTCGAAGACGACGAAGGCGACGAGCATCAAGGGAAACGCAAGGAGCATGCCAAGGATCGCCGGCGGCCAGCCGCTATCGCGTCCCTCGACGAGCGGATAGACGAGAAGGCCAAGCGTTGCGGAGAGCAATACGACACCGCCGAGATCGAGCCTTTGCGCGTGTTCGGCACGCGAGTCACCCAAGAACAACAGGCCGCCGACGAAGGCTATGACCCCGATCGGAATATTGATCAGGAAGATCGCCTGCCAGGTGAAACCCAGAGGATGGGACGAGACCAGCACGCCGCCAAGGATCTGGCCAACGATATTGGCAAGCCCGAAGGTGGCGCCGTAAAGGCCCAGGGCCTTTCCTTGCTCGGAGGGTGGAAACAGCACCCGAATGGAGGCGAGCACCTGCGGCGCCATCGCGGTCGCGGTCAGCCCCTGGAGGATCCGTCCGGCAATGAGCGCGCCGGCCGACCAGGCAAAGCCGCAGAGGATCGACGCAAGCGTGAAGCCCGCGACACCGATCATGAACATGCGCTTGCGCCCAAGCCAGTCGCCCAGCCTGCCACCGGTTATAAGAAAGATGGCATAGGTTGCGGCATAGGCCGAAATGACGAACTGCAATTCGCTCGGCGTTGCCCCAAGGCCCTGACGAATAGCGGGCAGTGCCAGATTGACGACGTTGAAATCCAGGATCGGCAGGAAGGCGCCCGTCAGGAGGACAGGCAGAGCAAGCCAGCGGCGCGGATCGCCACCCGTTTCCATATTGTTTTGGCTCATGTGAATGCGTCTATCGATATTCATGAACAGCTCCCGCCACCACCGGTCAAACGGCGACGGCTTCATATGGATCTGGTGAGAATGGACGGTGCTCCCTCAAAGTGAGGGATGTCGTCGATGCCAGTCCGTCACCTGCTGATAGGCATCGCCGGCCCGCACCAGCAAAGCCTCGTCCAGATGCCGGCCGACCAGCTGGAAGGAGAGAGGCAAGCCTTTTGCGGTAAACCCACCCGGAAGGGTGATGGTCGGACTGCCCGACATGTTGAACGGGGATACGAAACGCAGGAAGGCCGTCAGCTCGTTCGGCATGGTGAACAGTTCCGCCTCCTGCGCCACCGTGAAATCGGCAAGCGGCTGTGTCGGAATCAGCAGAAGATCGACATCGGCAAACAGGGTCGCCAAGGCGCCAGAGAAAGCCAGGCGCGCATGATGGGCCATCATCAACTGAGCGCTGGTGATGGTGCGGCCATATTCGATCAGGCCCGCAATCGTGCCGCTTGCAGCCGGTCCGTAATCCGCGGATCGAGCGGGATATGTCGCAGCATGCGCAAGCGCCGCCTCGACACCGCAATAAGACCCCCAGGCTTCGTTTACGGCGCGGTGATCGGGCAACCTGACGGGCACGATCGTTGCGCCTAGCTCTTCAAACACCTCCGCCGCCTGCTGTAATGCCCTGACAATTTCATTGTCCACATTCGTTTCGTTATAGGCATGATCGATGCCAATGCGCAGGCCGCGCACTCCCCTTTCAAGACTTGCAAGATAGTCTGGAACCGGCGCGGCCAGCGAGGTCGGATCGTCCGGATCGAGACCGGCAATCGCACCAAGCACGACGCCTGCGTCAGCGGCCGAGCGCGTCATCGGACCGACGTGATCGAGACTGTCGGCTAGCGGGAAGACACCATGTCGGCTGACCCGACCCCAGCTTGGCTTCAATCCGGTCACGCCATTGGCAGAGGACGGAAAGCGGATCGAGCCGCCCGTATCGCTGCCGAGCGTTGCAAAACAAAGGCCGGCCGCCGTTGCGACCCCCGATCCGCTAGAGGAGGCGCCGGCGTAGTAATCGCCATTCCATGGATTTCGCGGCGGGATAATCGTCGGATGATGCTTGGCAAAGACGCCTTCGGTCAGTTGTAGCTTTCCAAGGAGAACAGCGCCTGCCTCGGCCAGACGCTTGACCACAGTCGCGTCGGTCTCTGGCTTGCGGCCCGCATGAATTGGCATACCGGCGGCTGTCACGATACCTTCCGTGTCATAAATATCCTTCAAGGCGATCGGAATGCCGTGAAGCGGGCCACGATGTCTCCCGCGCGCAATCTCGGCCTCAGCCCGGCGCGCTTGCGCGAGAGCAAGTTCCGGTGTCACCGTCGCATAGGCATGCAGCGCTGGATCGAGCGTGGCAATCCGATCCAGCAGGGCGTTAGTGAGTTCCAGCGGCGAGACGACGCGCCGCCTGATTGCGTCGGCGGTCTCTGTCAGGGTTGCGTAGTGCCAGTTTGTCATAGTTTGAAATCCGTTACGGCTCAGGAACTGTGTTACGAGCACCCTCAACGTAAACGTGACTTTGAGATAACGAAATCCAATGTATGGATATATCAGTGATAACAAATGAGTATGTGCACCATGAAAGTACTCGATGTGGACGTCGTTCAGGCATTCGTGCTGGTCGCGGATTTTCAAAGCTTCACGCGCGCGGCTGAGGCCCTCGATACGTCCCAGGCCGCAATCAGCATGAAACTGAAGCGCCTGGAGGAGCGGCTTGGCGAAAAGCTGATCGAGAGGACGCCGCGGCTGGTGCGGCTTTCCGCGCGCGGCGCTGCCTTTCTTGAAGTGGCGCGCGAATTCCTGGCGGCACATGAACGCGCGATCGCCGGGCTCATTACGCCATCTCGTCGATTCACCCTCGGCGTTGCCGACCAGGTGGCCGGTCCGGAATTGCCCGTGCTGCTGGCCCGGCTGCACGCCCATGATCCGGCTCTGCTGATCGAAGTGCAGATCGAGGCGTCGAGAAGTCTGCTCGATGCTTTCGATCGCGGCGCGCTGGATGCGGCAATCGTTCGACGGGAGGATGATCGCCGCGATGGGGAAGTGCTGTCGAAGGAGCGTTTCGGCTGGTTTGCCGCGCCGGGCTTCGAGCATAGGCAAGGCGAGCCCTTGCGGCTCGCCTCCCTTGCCGCCTCATGCGGTGTGCGCAACAATGCCACCCGCGCCCTGGACGCGGCCGGCATTGGCTGGGTGGAGGTCTTCCTCGGCGGCGGCACCACAGCGGTCGCCGCTGCGGTCATGGCCGGCCTTGCGGTCGGAGCGCTGGCGCACCGCGTTGCCCCCGTTGGGCTGACGGAAGTTGGCGAGAAGCTTGGCCTGCCGCCTCTGCCGGCATCCGAGGTCGTCCTTCACACCTCCCTGTCCGATGGCCGCTCGCGCGGTGCCTTGCGGACGCTTGCCGCCGCCTTCCGCGAACATCGGACGTCGGCTTCCTAAACCGGGTCATATGGTCGGCCTTGATCCATACTCCCGCCCAACGCTTTCATGCCCGAGCGGTCAGTGCCGCTGCGGCCTTCTCCGCGATCATGATGACCGGTGAGTTCGTATTACCGGAAACGATGGTCGGCATGATCGAAGCATCGACCACGCGCAATCCACCGATGCCGTGCACGCGCAGTTTCGAATCGACGACAGAGGATGGATCGCCCCCCATCTTGCAGGTGCCAACCGGGTGGAAGATCGTCGTTGCAATGTCGCCGGCGCGACGGATGAGTTCCTCGTCGCTTTCAAACTCGCGCCCCGGCAGGATTTCCCGAGGGGTGTACTTGCGGATCGTATCGGTGTCCATGAGGCGGCGGGCATGACGAATGGATCTCGTCGCCAGCAACTGGTCCGCGATGGTGGAAAGATAGTTGGGGCGGATTTCCGGCGGCAAGGAAGCGATGCGCGACTGGATATGCACGCTACCCCTACTTTCCGGTCGGAGATTGCAGACCGAGACTGTCACCGCGGGAAAGCGATGCAGTGGCTCCCCAAGCCGATCGGTGCTGAGCGGCTGGATGTGATATTCCAGATCGGCAGTGGCAATGGATGGATCGCTTTTCGCAAAAATGCCCAATTGGCTTGGCGCCATCGAAAGCGGGCCGGATCGAAAGAGTGCATATTGCATGGCCATGCCGGCGCGACTGGAAAGGCTGTGGTAAAGCTGATTGAGCGTGCGAGCACCATCGATCCTGAAGACCGTTCGGATCTGCAGATGATCCTGCAGATTCTCGCCGACGCCGGCCAGGGCATGGCGAACGGGAATATCCAGTCCGGTCAGCACATCCGGGCGGCCGATACCCGACAGTTCGAGGATTTTCGGTGAATTGATCGCGCCGGACGACAGGATGACTTCGCGCACCGCCCGCGCGGCGAAAACCTGCCCGGCGCGACGAAACCGCACGCCGGTGGCGACCTTGCCGTCGAATGCCACCGACTCGACTTCGGCGCCCGACACGATCCGCAAGTTGCCACGCTTCATCGCCGGGCGCAGGAACGCCTTGGCCGTGTTCCAGCGGACGCCGCCGCGCTGGTTCACCTCGAAGTAACCGGAGCCCTCGTTGTCCCCGTCATTGAAATCATCCCGTTTCGGAATGCCGAGTTCTTCGGCGGCCTCGCGAAATGCGTCAAGGATCGGCCAGGAGAGGCGCTGGCGCTCCACCCGCCATTCTCCCCCAGCCCCGTGCATGGCGGATTTGCCCCGGTAATTGTCCTCCGACTTCAGGAAATAGGGAAGCACATCGTCCCATCCCCAGCCATCGTTGCCGGCCTGGCGCCAGGCGTCGTAGTCGGCCGCCTGGCCGCGCATATAGATCATGCCATTGATGGAAGAGCAGCCACCCAGCACCTTCCCGCGCGGATAGGGCAGCGAGCGGCCGTTCAACCCCCTTTCCGCGGCCGTCTTCATCATCCAGTCGGTGCGCGGATTGCCCATGCAATAGAGATAGCCGATCGGAATATGGATCCAATGATACCGGTCCGTGCCGCCAGCCTCGAGCAAGAGAACACGGGTCTTCGGATCAGCCGAAAGCCGATTTGCCAGAACGCAGCCCGCGGAGCCCGCACCGACAATGATGAAATCATAGGCGCCGTCATCTATCGGAGTCTCGTCAGAGGTCTTGTTCACGTCACAACTCCGCTTGCCGCCTCGGCCGAAGCGCTTAGACGCCGCCAAAGCGGTGTCATGGCCTCTGTCATGTCCCTATAGAGCGCGTAACGTCTGTCGTAATGCACCGCTAACGCTTCATTAGGTTCGTAGTGACGATCGATGCGCACCATCGCATCGGCGCCCTCAGTAAAATCAGCAAAGAGGCCGACACCTGTTCCCGCCGCAATCGCCGCGCCCAATGCGCCCGTTTCCTGCGAAACAGCCACCGAGACGGGTACGCCGAGAACATCCGCAAAGATCTGCGGCCAGAGCCGGCTGCGCGAACCGCCACCCGACAGAACAGCTTTGTCAAAGATTGCACCCGCCTTGCGGATCGTTTCGACATGCTGGCGATGACCGAAGGCGACACCTTCAAGCAGGGCGCGGATCAGATGCCCCTTCGTATGCCAGCCGGCAATGCCATAAAAGCCGGCACGAGCATGGCCATCCTGCTGCGCGCCATAGAGGTAGGGATGATAGAGCGGGTCGTCCGCCGCAGGGTCGATTGCCGCCGCCAGAGCGCAGCATGCGTCGAAGGGAGACCCGTCCGCCGTACGGCCGCCCTCGAAAAATTCCCGCACAAGCCATTCGAGATTGGCCGCGGACGTGGCGCTGTTCTCCATCGCCATGTATCGCTTGCGGTCGAAGGTCGAGGACATGAAAACCGGTCCATCGAGATCGGGGCCGTCGACGATCACCTGGTTGATGCTCCATGTGCCGGCGATGATCGAAGCGCTTCCGGTGCGCGTCACGCCGGAGCCAAGTGCGGAAGCAACCACGTCGAAGAGACCTCCGACCACCGGAGTGCCGGCCGCAAGCCCGGTTTCCTGCGCAACCTCCTCCGTCACCGCGCCGGCAATGTCGGCACTCTCGATGAGCGGCGGCAAGAGATCCATGCAATCACTCAACCCGTAGGCCTCCATCAGAGCTCTGTCGTAACGGCGATTGGCAAGATCGAGCAGACCGGCGCCGGACATGTCGGAAACGTCGCTGACGCGCCTGTCCGTCAGGCGATTGACGATAAAATCCTTGGAGAAAAATATCGTGCCGATCCGGTTGAAAATGTCAGGCTGATGGCGTTTCAGCCATGCAAGCAAAGTAGGCGTCTGGGAGGGCCAGGGACGCTGGCGGGCAATTGGATAGGTTCTCTCGCCCACCTCTTCGGTCGACCATTGCTCGACCATGGCCGTTGCTCTCGTATCCAGGGATTGAATCCCAAGCAGCGGCTCACCGTTCCGGTCAAGCGCGTAGAGGCCGTTGCCGTGACCGGCGCAGCCGATCGCGGCAATATCGTCCGCGGCAACACCCGCCTCATCGAGGCAGGCACGGATGACGCGCCGGGCATTGGCCCAGAGTTCGCCAAGGTCGCGCTCGACATGGCCCGGATACGGCATGCGACTATGCCCCTCTTCTCCGGCCCGCGCCAGTTCCCGCCCCGTCTTGTCGAAGATCACCGCCTTGATGACGGTGTTACCGGCATCGAGCCCCAACAAATACTCTCCCATTCAGAACCCCTCCCAAGGTCCATGTCTTGCCATCCTGCAAGCGCCGCCCAGGGGCGGCTACCGGCGCTATCCCCGACGATAGAGCTCGAAGGCTTCTTCGCCGCCGGCATCCTCATGTACTATCGCCATCAGGCCGTGCACAACGGAGCTGGGATTTGAATGCTGGTAGATGTTGCGCCCATAGACCATGCCCATTGCACCCTGGCGCATCAAGGCGGCCGATTTGTCGAATACGGCGCGAAGGTCCTCCTTGCCGCCGCCGCGCACCAGAACCGGGCAGCGCGCCGCCTCGACCACACGATGAAAATCCTCCGGGTTGGTCGTGGGATCGGCCTTGACGATATCGGCACCCATTTCACGGGCCAACCGCGTCAACGTAACGATCTTGCCGGCATCGCCATCGACCATGTAGCCGCCGCGCTCTGTTACCGGCTGCATCACGAGCGGCTCGATCATCAGCGGCATGCCGTATTTCTCGCAATCGGCGCGCACGCGGGCGATGTTCTGCACACACTGGCGGAACAGATCAGGCTCATCCGGCAGCATGAAGAGGTTGACGACCACGCAGGCCGCATCCATTTGCAAGGCGCCGATCAGCGGCTCAGCATCATTCTGCAGCACGGCCCACATGTCGCGGTGGCGGATGCGATTATAGGGATTGCCCATGTCGATACGCATGACAAGGGCCGGCTTATCCTTGCCCGGAACCTCCTGCAACAGGTCGGCCTGACCATAGTTCATCTGGATGGCATCGGGCCTGGCATCGATCAGTGCCTTCACGACGCCTGGCATGTCCTCCAAACCATCGAGGAAGGACGGCTCGTTGCAGACGCCGTGATCGATCGCCACATCCAGGCAACGGCCGTTGCCGAACAGCCGGTTCATCCGGACTTTGCGGTTGTCTCGCATGGTTTACTCCTTTGTTCGTTTCTTGCAGCAAGGGTTTGTTCCGTAACGCCGTGGCGCTCCCGCATAAGAGCGAGAAAGCGGGTGCGTTCTTCGAGCCTGTCTCGCGTCGTCCAGGCCTTTTCGGCGGCAAGCAGGTCGAGGACAGCCTCGGTCATGACGAGCGACAGCTCGCCAGTCACGGCCAATGTCGTGCGTCGCAGCAACAGATCGTCGAGATGCTCGACCGCCTCCGTACGGACAAGATGGAGGAGCTCGCGCGCGCTGTAGCCGTCATGGGGCAGGCGATGATCCGGCTCCGCCGCGACGAAGCGGGCAATCTCTTCGGCATCCGTGCCATAACGTTCGAAAAGGATCGCCACACGCCCGAGCGGGACGCCTGTCACTGCCGAGACCTCCCGAATCCAGCCGTTGCGGTCCTTCGGAAAGGCCCGTCCGCCGCCGAACGTACGATCGGCCGTATCCACAAGGCGCGGTCGACCCAGCCGACCAAGCGCCATATCGGCAGCAAGCTCGCCAAAGGAGCGGAAGGTGGTCCACTTGCCGCCGATCATGCAGAGAACCGGCGGCCCGCCATCTTCTCCGTCGAGCACTGTGCAGAAATGATCGCGCGGAATACGGCCGGTGAAGCTGTCCTTGCTGGCCGGCAGCGGGCGCACGCCGGCAAACTGGAAGACGATATCCTCCAGACGGAGGCGAACACCCGGCAGCACGAAGGCAAGGGACTGCAGAATGTAGTCTCGCTCATCCGCCTCGCAACGCACCATGTCAGGATCGTCGACGCGGATATCCGTCGATCCCACAAGCACCTTGCCGAGATAGGGAAAGAGGATGCAGATGCGCCCGTCTTCGTTCTCGTAGTAGATCATATGCCCGTCGAGCATGTCGTGCAGCGCCGGACTGTCGACGATCAGATGCGAGCCTTTGGTGCCCCCCATCAGCCGTGCCGGTCGCGCATCTTCTGAGAAGAGTTTGCCGTTGGTGATATCGATCCAGCCGCCGGTCGCATTGATGACTAGCTTCGGCCTGATGGCGAAGCTCTCGCCGGAAATCTCGTCCTTGCATGCAAAGCAGCCAGGCGCCGTCTGCTCGATCGTCGCATAGTTCAATGCTTTCGCATGCGGGCCGGCGGAAAGTCCGTCACGCAGCAGCTCGATGCCGATGCGTTCGGGATGACTTACCCAGGCATCATAGTAGGTCGCGGAATTGCGGATCAACGGATTGAGTGCCGGCCATTTCCGCAGCGTCTCCTTGCGGCTGCGGAATTGATGGCCTGGCATCTGCATCCGCTTGCGCGTCAGGAAATCGTAAATGCCGAGACCGGCCTTGATGGCGATGGCGCCGCGCCGGCTCGGACGGCGGGTGAGGCCGAGAAACCGGATGACGCCATTGGCAAGGCCTGAGAAAATGTCGAAGATCGGCACCATCGTCGGCAATGGTGCAACGTAGTGGGGCGCGTTGCGCAACAGCCTGTCGCGCTCCACCAGCGATTCACGCACAAGGCTGAACTCGCCATTTTCGAGATAGCGCAATCCACCATGAACCATGCGCGAAGGAGCCGCGCTCGCGCCGGAACAAAAGTCGCTCTTCTCGACAAGCAGGACATCGACGCCCTGCAACGCCAGCTCGCGGAAGACGCTAAGGCCGTTGATGCCGCCACCGACGACGCACACCTCCACCATCGGGCTTCGGCGAAGCCCGTCCAATATATCTTTGCGGTTCATGATGGTTGTCCGTTACCCGTCCATGTTGACCAGTTTCGCCGCTATGGCGGCGTCTATGGCCGCAAGCTCTTCCGCCCCGAGCCGGAGCGTGCCTGCCCGCGCATTGTCGAGTGCCTGCGCCGGGTTGCGCGCGCCGCAGAGCGCGAAGGTCACGCCCGGCTGCGCCAAAGTCCAGGCAATGACCGTTTGCGCCACGCTCGCTGAATGTTGTTCGGCGAGCGGCCGGAGCGCTTCCGCAAAAGCCAGCACTTTGCGGCGGTTATCGACGGAGAAGCGCGGATTGCCCTTGCGCTGATCGTCACCCGAAAACACACGCGCCGGACCGACCGTACCCGACAACAGGCCAAGCGCCAGGGAGGAATAGCTGAGCGTCGACACACCGTTTTCAATTGTGAGGGGCAACAAGGCATCCTCGATTTCGCGATCGATCATGCTGAACCGTTCCTGGATCGCATCGAGCGCGCCGGCGCGAACATACTGATCGAGGTCGGACCGGCTGACATTGCTTGCACCGATCGCACGGATTTTCCCTGCCCGTTTGAGATCCTCAAGGGCTCTTATCGTCTCCTCGATCGGTGTCGTCGCGTCCTGCCAATGGGTGATATAGAGATCGATGTAATCGGTGCCGAGCCGCCTGAGGCTTTCCTCGACCTCATGGATGATCGAATCCCGGCCGAGATAGCGATGGACGGGTTTGCCGTCCTGATCGAAGAAATGGCTCCCCTTGCGGGTATGCCAGACAAGGCCGCATTTCGTGGCGATCACGGTCTGGTCGCGCCGACCCTTGATGGCCTTGCCGACGATCTCTTCCGATCGGCCGAGACCATAGGCGGGCGCAGTGTCGATGAGCGTGACGCCGGCATCGAGCGAGGCCTGGATGGCGGCGATGGATTCCGCCTCGTCCGTTCCACCCCACATCCAGCCGCCGACCGCCCATGTTCCCAGCCCGACGGCCGAAGCCTTGACACCGGAACGTCCGATGTCACGGACCAACTGTTCGCCGCTCATGCGGAAACTCCTTCCTCGGATGCCATTTCAAGGATGCGCGCACCGGTCGCCTCGTCGGTGACGAGCGTATCGATATGATTGCCGCGCATGACGCTCAGGATCGGGCCTGCCTTGTTTGGCCCGCTCGCCACGCCGATCTTCATCGGGATCGAGGCAAACTCCGGCAGCGTCAACGATACCAGCGAACGATTGAGGCTGTAATCGCAGATCCGGCCCCGGTCATCGAGCAGGTGGGCCAGCAATTCGCAGCTCGCGCCGGACCGCTCGATCGCCAAACGGTCTGTGCTGGAGGACGGGTGCAGGTCGTAATAGCTTGAATCGTCCGTCAGGATGGAACCGATGCCGACGACCGCCACCTTGGCTTCACGCGCCCGTTTGAAGACATCGGCGACGGAGCGCATGTTGATCAGCATCGCCCTTTGCTCGGCATCGTCGGCAAAGAGCGGCGCGTGGATCTGATAGGAATGTCCGCCAAGCCGGTCGGCCATCAGCGTCGAAACATGATTGACATCGGTGTAGTGCTTGCCTTGGACGCAGCCCGTCGCCGGAATGACTTCGACGTCGAAACGACGCGGCGCCTGCAGCCCTGCAACGACGGCGCTGACACCCTTGCCGCCCGTGATGCAGATCGTGTCGCCATCGGCGATCTCTTCCAGCAGCAAGCGCGCGGCCGCTTCGCCGACGGCAAGCAGCGCGGTCTGCGGATTGTCCGAGACGGTCGGCACCACGACTGCGCGGCTGATGCCGCCGAGAGCCAGGAGCCGTTCTTCCATATCGACGAGCGGTTCGACCGGGGACTTGATCTTGATTTCGACGAGACCAAGCTGGCGGCCCCGCTTGATGAGACGGTTGACGGTGGCGTGCGATATGCCGAGCTGATCGGCGATCTGCGCCTGGGTGAGCCCTTCCAGGAAGTGCAAGACCAGTGCCTGGTGCATTTGGCGCGCTATGACGATTTCTTCGCGCGGCGCGGTGGTTGTCTTGGGCTTCAATTTGGCGATCGGCATGTCAGGCGGCCTTCCGTTTGTGCAGAAGATGGTCGATGGAAACGGCGGTGAGCAGAATGCACCCCTTGATCATGTCCTGCCAATAGACCGAGACGTTCAGCAGGATCAGCGAACTTGTGACCACCGAGAGAAGCGCAATTCCGAGAATGGCGCCGAGGATCGTCCCCGAGCCGCCGCTGAGCGATGCCCCGCCGATGACGGCCGCCGCGATGATATTGAGCTCCATGCCGACGCCGAAGGTCGGTGTCGCGGCACCGAAGCGCGACATGTAGATGACCCCTGCCGTACCGGCGAGCGTGGAGCAGAGCACGGTCACCCAGAACTTGACGTGGCTGGTCTTGATCCCGGAGTAAAGCGCAGCTTTCTCGTTGCTTCCCGTATAAAAGACTTTGCGAAAGGCGGTCGCCCGACGCAGCAGGAAGTCGAATATGACGACGACCGCAACGAAGATCAGGATGACATAGGGAACCCCGTAAAAAGTCCCCTGCCCCACCGCCTTGAAGCTCGGCGGCAAGGTAAAGAGCGACAAGGGTGTTCCCTTGGTGATGATGAGGCAGATGCCGCGCACGATCACCATGGCAGCAAGCGATGTAATGAAGTGGCTAAGGCCGACCACCGTCACGAAAAATCCCATGATCCCACCGATCGCGCTGCTTGCCAGGATGCCGATCAGCGACGCGGTCCATGGATCGAGCCCCGCCAGAAAGAGCGAGCCGGACAGTACCATCGCGAAGCAGACCACGGACCCGACCGCAAGATCGATGCCTCCCACGATCAGCAGGATCGTCATGCCGACGACCACGATTCCTTCGACCGAAAAGCTCATGAGCATCGCGCGGAAATTACCGAACGTCAGGAAATGCGGCGAAGCGAAGCTCATGATCACGCTGAGCGCGAGAATGATCGCGATCAGCCCGGCCTCGCGCATCGTGCCGATGCGTTTGAAGGACGATGTTTTCGGCGCATTTGTCGCTATCGTGTCGGTTGCCATATCCCTCTCTCCCACTTTTTCCTCACGCGGCATGGTTCGTGGCCCTTGCGGCGCCTATTCCCGAAGCCAGGCGGATCACAGCCTCCTCCGTCATCTCGTCGGCATCGAGCTCACCCGCGATGCGCCCCTCGCGGACAACGAGCACGCGATCGGAAAGCCCGAGCAATTCCGGCATTTCAGAGGATATGACGACGATACCGATACCGGAGCGCGCAAGCTCGCGCAGAAGCCTGTGAATTTCCGCCTTCGCACCGACATCGATCCCGCGTGTCGGCTCATCCATCACGATGACCCTGGGCGTGACCGCCAGCTGCTTGGCGATCGCCACCTTCTGCTGGTTACCGCCGGAAAGCGATTTGACCGGAGCGTCGACACCGCTCATGCGCACCGACAGCCGCCTTGCGAGATCTTCCGCGCGCGCCGCCTCGACGCGACCCTTGAGCAGTCCGGCGGAATTGGACAGCGATTTCAAATCCAGAACGGAGATATTCTGCGCGATCGACATGTCGAGAAACACGCCCGAGCCCTTGCGATCCTCCGAAAGATAGACAATGCCCGCCTTCACCGCATCGGAATAGGATTTGATCTTCTCCATCCTGCCGTGCAGTCGGATCGTACCCGCGATACGGGGCCGCAGTCCGCAAATGCCCTCGGCGATTTCCGTGCGGCCGGAGCCGATCAGACCGCCTATGCCGAGGATTTCGCCCTGGCGCAGCGAGAAGCTGACATCATGGAAGCGTTCGCCGTCGCCCATATCCCGAACATCAAGGATCGTCTCGCCGGATGCCTCGCCTGGCTGCAGCTTTTCGGGATAGAGCTGGGTAATCTCGCGCCCCACCATCCGCCGCACCACGTCGTCGGGCGTGATATCGGCAACGCGTTCGGTGCACACATAACGACCGTCGCGCAAGACAGTCACACGGTCGCAAAGGCTGAATATCTCCGCCATGCGATGGCTGATATAGATGATCGAGATACCATTCGCCTTCAGGTCGCGAATGATCGAAAAGAGTTGCTGCGCTTCGGTTTCCGTCAGCGCCGCCGTCGGCTCGTCGAGGATCAACACGCGGCAGTCAAGCGTCAGCGCCTTGGCAATTTCCACAAGCTGCTGGCTGGAGATCGACAGATCCGCCACCTTGCGGCGCACATCGATTGCGGCAAGCCGGTTCATCACGGCCTGCGCGTCGCGCTCCAGTGCCCGGTAATTCATGAAGGGCGCACGGCGGCGATTGGTGGCGGCCATGAACATGTTTTCCGCCACCGTCGCATCCGGACAAAGCGCGATTTCCTGATGCACCAGCCCGATGCCGAGCATCTGGGCCACGGCAGGAGACGTGATGCGCACGGGGCTGCCGTCAACGCGGATCTCACCTTCGGTCGGCTGCACCACGCCGGCAATGACATTCATCAGCGTCGACTTGCCGGCGCCGTTCTCGCCGCAAATCGCATGAACCTCGCCCCGCTCGAGCGTGAAGCTGACGTCCGACAACGCCAGTACCGTCCCGAAATGCTTGGTCACGCCCTGTATGGTGAGTATCGGCTGCGCCACGTCATTCCTCCCTACCCCAAAGGTCATCCGCGCCTGGACGGCGCGGATGACGCCTATGTGGAGCCTATTCCTCGATGCCCTTTGTGCCGCGACGCTTCAGGTACTTGTCCCAATAGAAGTCTTCGGCATTGTCCGCCGTGACGATGGAAAGCCCATTGTCGACCACAGGAATGCTCATCGGGTTGAAGCCGGAACGCTTGGCGTCATTCATCGGATCGATCAGTTCCGGATGCTTGGCAAGCCAGAGCAGGACGAAGCCCATGTAGCCCTGCATGCCCTGGTTTGGGTTGATCGAGCCAAAGACTTCGCCGGCCTTGATCATGTCGAGAATATTGGCGTTGACGTCGGCGCACATGACGAGAACCTTGCCGCCGCTCTCCTTGCTGGCCTGGGCCGCACCGATGGCGGAATTCGCTTCCGGCATGAAGACGGCGCCGAGATTGGGATGAGCCTGGATGAGGCTGAGCAGGCCCTGATAGGCCTTGGTCGGATCCTGGTTCGATGCGGCGCGACCGACAAGCTTCATGTCGGGCCATTTCTCCGTCATACGCCCGATGAAGGCGGCGATGCGCTTGTCGTGATTGTCCTGACCGGGATTTTCCAGAACCGCATATTCGCCCTTGCCGCCCATCTTCTTGGCGATCGCATCGGCCGCGTAGATGCCTTCGCGGGTGTTGTCCGAGGTGATGAAGGAAACCCGCTTCGAGAGTGGGGAATCGGCGGCGAATGTGACGACGGCCGTACCCTGATCGATCGCGCGGTTGATCGGTTCGATGAACGGATCCGAGTTCATCGGATGGACCAGAATACCGGCGGGATTCTGCGCAAGCGCCTGGTCGAAGGTGGCTATCTGCTTGTTCACGTCATATTCCGGCGTACCGGTGTATTCGGTTTCGCAGCCGAACTGCTGCCCGGCCTGCTTGAACATTTCATAGACGGGAAACCAGTATTCGACGCCGGAGACCATGACGTTCATGACATATTTTTCGCCAGGCTTGCAGCGAAACGGATTATTCGTTTCCGCGGCCGCCGTGCCGGCAAAAAGCGTTGCTGCAAGGACCGCAATCGCGGTCGTGCCAAGAAAATTGCGCAAGCGTCCTCCTCGAGGCCGAAGCCCCTCCCAAAAGTGCGAAGCGTCCCAAGACGCTGTTTATTCTTGTGAAATCAGGCCTCCTCCTCGAAACCTGATGAGAACAGCTAACCACAATGAAATGTGGTGTCAATATAATTCATTCAATGAAATATATTTCATTGTTTCCACGAGCCGTCTTGGATCGCCCTCGATCTGATGCCGTATTGAGGCAATACTACCGTCCATGACGCGATCTTGCGAAGGCGTCCGACGGCAGTCTCCCCAAATTGGTCTTTGCGGTCAGGTCTGTTGCAGCTTCCACGTCCGGATTTCGAACGGCATGATGTCGGCGCCCCCGGCGCGCTCCATCGGCTCTTCGAGGATGTTCAGCGGGCCGGATGCCCGCCATCCCGACGACAGGGTCAACGACAAGCGGCCACGCCGACCGGCTGGTTCGTAGAGCCGCAGGACAAGACCCTCGCCTTGCTCGGCTACCTTCAAGCCGGAGAGCGCGACCGATATGCCTTCGACACCGAGCGGAGAGAATGTGCCTGCCGCGAGGCCGCTTGCCTCCGTGCTGACCAGCGGCTGGTTGAGATCGATCGCCTCCGACAGAACACCACCTTCGTGCCAGGCGCCCTCATGCGGCATCAGCGCATAGGCGAAGCTCTGCTGGCCTTCGTCGGCCAGCGGATCGGGATAGATCGGCGAACGTACCAGGCTCATGCCGATGACATTGCCTCGGGCGCTGTGTCCGTATTTGGCGTTGTTGAGCAAGGCAACGCCGAAGCCAGGTTCGCTTAGATCGACGAAGCGGTGCGCCGCCGCCTCAAACATTGCTTGTTCCCAGGAGGTGTTGGTGTGTGTCTGCCGCTCGACGACGCCGAAGGCGCATTCGAAGGTCGCGGTGCGCGACCGCACGGCAACCGGGTTCAGCGTCCTGAGCAGGGTGCGCCGGTCGTGCCAATCGAGCGTCGTCTCGATATCGAGCCTGCGGGCGTTGGCGTTCAGAACATAAGTCTGCGTGACGGTCGAGTTGCGATATCGATTGACAACACGGATCGCGGCGCGGTGGGGACCGTCCTCAACCAGGGTGATACTCTCCGGCTGATCGAGGCAAATGCCTTTCTCGGCATAATCGGCATCGACATCCCAGGCATCCCAATTTCGCGGCTTATCAGCGGGATAGACCCAGAGCTGATTGGCAGCTCCCTCGATCGCCTCGCGCCCGGTCGCCTTGTGAACAAGGCTCGACACGGCGCCATCCTTGCCGATAACGACAGACAGATGCTCATTTTCGAGGTGATGGCTGTCGGCTTTCAGCGCGCCGGTCGGTCTGATCGTCTTGCGGTCGAAGACCGCGACGGAAAGCGGTGCGACGGAATCGGCGGATGCCAGGACGGTTCCATCGGCAAGTGTTACGGTGAGTGGCCGTGGCGACAGCGACGGGTTGACGACAACAAGCGCATTCGTGACGTCGCCCGCTGGAATATGGGCCAGCAATGCCTCGAGCGCCTTTGCTTGCTCGGCCCTGGCATTGCCGATGACACCATCAAGCTCCCGCTCGGCATCGACATAGACCTCGCGAATGCTCGATCCCGGCAGGATATCGTGAAACTCGTTCTTCAGGACGACGCGCCAATCCGCCTCGAGGCTTTCAGGTTTGGCAGCACCCAGCATATGGGCAAGCGAAGCCAGCGTCTCAGTCGTTATCAGCGCCCGTTCGGCCTGACGGTGCTTGCGCTTGACGCCGCTTTGCGTCGTCAGCGTGGCGCGGTGCAATTCGAGGTAAATCTCGCCATCCCAGACCGGCAACTCCCTTTCCGCGGCAGTGCGATGCGCCTTTTCATAATAGCCCTTCACAGTGCCCCAGCGCGCCCTCGGGATTGCCGGGAAGTCCCGCAGTTGCACTTCACGCTCGACCATTTCCGGCGTGACGCCGCCGCCGCCGTCGCCGTAACCGACGGCCAGCAGCGAGGTATCGTGCCGCGCCTTGCCGCGGAAATTCTTCCATGTCGGTACGAAGCAATCCGGCTGCACGAAACCATTATAGCCGTGCATGGGATTATCGAAGGTATGGGTCAGCACCTTGCTGCCATCGAGACCCTTCCACCAGAATAGGTCGGACGGGATATGATTGGTCTCGCTCCAGTTTACCTTGATCGTGAAGAAGCTGTCGATACCGCCGAGTTTGAGAATCTGCGGAAGCGCGCCAGAAAAGCCGAAACAATCCGGCAGCCAGCAGACGCTATGGCGCAGGCCGAAATGCTTTTCGAAATAGCGCTGACCATAAAGCACCTGACGGGCGAGGCTCTCTCCCGTGGGCATGTTGGTATCAGGCTCGACCCACATGCCGCCGACGGTCTCCCACTTGCCCTCCGCAACCTTCGTCTTGATCCTTTCGAGAAGCTCGGGATCGTCCTCTTCCATCTGTGCGTAATAATGGGCGGTCGATTGATTGAAGCGGAAGTCGTCAGAGCGCTCCATCAGCGAAAGCGCGGTGTTGAACGTGCGGCGCATCTTGCGGCGCGTCTCGCCATAGGGCCAGAGCCATGCAAGATCGATGTGCGCGTGACCGGTCAGCAGCAGCTCCCCATTTTGCGGAAAGCGCAGCTGGAGCTCCTTCAGCTGCGCAAGCAGCCGATCGTAAGCAGCGGCAGCCGAGGCGCTCTGCGCGTCGCTAAGGCCGACAGGGTTTTCCTCAAGCTCGGGCAATTCCCAGATCTTCTGCTGCATTACCGCGCCGGACGTGCGCGAGATATAGGCCGCGGTGTCCGAAGGCCAATCGAGGCTGCGTAGCGCCCCTTCGGCTGCCTCGATCAGATGTGGCACGACCTCATGGTCATCCAGGACGCCGGCCGCTTCGCAGATCTGACGCAACAGGAGATGCAACCGGTGCACCGCTTCGTCCAGCAAGATCAGCCGGGCCCTGTTCAATCGCGGTGCCCGGTTCGGTTCGCCGAAGGGAAAACGGGCAACACTTTCCGTCGAAATCGAAAACTCCCTGCTCTTGAGCGGAAATTCCTGGTGATAGGGGTCGAGCCCGAATGTCTCGCTGTTGTCGTCGGGATAGCGTAGCGTCAGCAGGCTCTCGCCGCCGAGATCGAGCTGCAGGCGGATCTGGTCGAGCGGCCAGTCATGCGGTGCGGTTGTGGATGCCGAAAAGTGGACTGTCCCCCTGCGATGCGGCCAGTCCTGGTGAAGGGCAATCGGCTCGCCGTCGAAGGTCCAGCCATCGATGATGCGGCTCTGCCGGTCGCGCCAATGGACAAGCTCGGCTGTACGGACCTTCAGACCATCGAGGCGTTGGGAAATGGTGAGAGACATGGCAGGTGTCCTATCCGGGAAATCGACAAAAGACGTGCTGAGAAGACAAAAATCGCGCGATTTCATTGCAAGCTCCGCTCCCCGTCTCCTCTCACGGATCGCGTGACGAATCTTAGATTAAGTAACTTTGTTTTTGCGTCAAGCAGGCAAAATAGGTTGCTAGATTTTAGACGCGTACGGATGTACCGGTCTATCCGAGAGCCCAATGTCCTTATCGTGCCGGCAGGTGTGAACTCCACCCACGTGATTTTGCCGTCGTCAAAGAGGACGACAGCGAGTGCATAAAAGCCGTTCAGATCACGGATTGCGAAGAGCTGCTGCCACTTGTTGCGCCGATGAATCCGGCGACCCTTGATCTGATATCTCATCTCAGCGGCGTCGATTGGGTCGTAGCCACGGATCTAAGTATTTTTCTATCTTACAACTTTTCTGTCAGTGGCTGTCGAAAGACGCCATGACCGTTCGTCTATGGACTGAGAAAAACAGGAGGCCATCTCAAATGAAGTTATATTTCAGCCGGAATCCCAACCCGCGCCTTGCAGTCGCCGTTGCTCGGCTTTTGAACGCCAATATCGAATTTGAGTTTGCGGCACCTCGCGATCCCGGCCAAGCCGACCGCTATAGGCATCTCAATCCCAACCTTCTTGTACCGATCCTTGAATATTCGGGTCGGACATTGTGGGAAAGCGATGCCATCGCCTGCTGGCTTTCTCGGAAAGCCGGGTCGACCCTTTGGCGAACGGATGACGATGAACCAGAAATGATAAGATGGATCAGTTGGGGCAAGGAAAACTTCGTTAAAGCATGTGACATCGTGCACTGGGAGCGAGGGACTAAGCTGCGATACGGTATCGGCGCCTGTGACGATCGGATGGTGGAGGAGGGCCTGAAGCAATTCCATGAAGCCGCGCTGATCCTGGATCAGCAACTCACCAATCGACAATGGCTTATAGGCGACACAATTTCCTTCGCCGATCTTCGCATGGCGACATTTTTGCCATTCAACGACGCCGCCCGCTTGCCGATCGAAGACTACGCATCGATCGCCCGCTGGTCCAATCAGCTCGATCGGATCGAAGCCTGGCGTGATCCATTCATTGGCTTGAATGCGCCGCTCCCACCGCCAATCGTAAGTAATTTCTAGCCAACCGCGCCTGCATTTGCGGCATTTTTCGGGCATAACTTGTCGAGAAATCTCGCGTCGGGAATTCGACTGCTCCGCATAGGAAAGCGCGAGATGACTTGATAGCTGCACGCGGCCGCACCATAGTTGGTTGTCCTGCTTCCGTGCGAACACCGATCCGCTAAGGTTCTGTCCGGAATATTCCGACACGTATCTTTCCCGAGCGAAACCATCTCGCCAGGTGAAATAAATATGCTTATGAAACGATCGATAAGCAGGCAAAAACCCTAGGATTTCCCATGACGCACAGAAAATGGAGCAAGGCGGTCACGATCGCCCTTGAGAACCCAGATGAATGGGTGGTCATCGATACAACGCAGGCGGCCAGTTGGGCACTCATTGAGGATTGGCCGCTTGAGGAGGCGACTGCATTGGACCGGGCATTGTCGGTCTGCGCCGATGTAATCAGCGGCAAGCGAACCCCAGAAGACGCTCGCCTGGCGTTCATCGATGCTGTCAAGGAAGCTGGGATACCTATGAAGGAGGCGTGATGTCACATTGCGCCATGACCCGATATTGACGAACGGATGGCAAGGGACCTTCCGGTGTTGGCCGTGCCGAAAATATTTCGCCAGCGGCGGCGCGCTACACGCCTTGAGCCGATTGGAACTTCTCAGCCTCTCACCTTGCGGAATTAAGAGGCGATCGTTCACGGACAACCCCGTTAAGGAATATTGGAAGGCTCACCGAAGGCGCGACATTGTCGGGCCTCTTTTGTGGCTTGCGTTTGGCTGCCGTCAGATGCATGCATAAAACAGCAGGGACATGCTGAAGATCACTTAAGATGGTACGATAGCAGGCATAACGAAATCAATGGCTTGCAAGGTCCGATTGGAAAATGGTTAGGGGCATCGACATGCGCCCTTGATAGGCAGGCATCGAGATGTTCATGGAAGTCGGTTATGCGGTATCTTCGATCTGGGCCTAGACGGCACCAGCCTGAGGAAACGGACGCCGTCCGGGGTAAGACACTCGGTCTGCGATCAGGAGAAATCGCCGACAGGAATATCCGCGTCATCCTGGAGGCGATCCGCCGTCACGGGCCGTTGACGCGCATGGAGCTCGGAAAGCATTCCGGATTGACGGGCCCTGGGATCACCAACATTTTGCGACGCCTTGGCGACGAAGGGCTGGTGACCTCGCATCGGCGCAATGGCGCCGGCAGTGGCGCGACATCGGCGGAATTCGCGCTGCGGCCCGAGGGAGCTTTTTCGATCGGTGTCCGCGCCCGTCAAAGCCGCGGCGAAGCCGTTCTCGTCGATCTCAGCGGCCAGGTTCACGACCGCGTCTATTTTTCCCTCACCCGTGCAACGAGGGTCGCAACGATCCTGTCGGCCATCGAGACCTTGATCGGTCGTCATGCCGGCCTGCCAATCATGGGACTGGGGATAGGCTCGAACGACTGGACTGCGGAAGAGAGCGAACAGTTGAACGCGGCATCGAAGCTTCCACGCAGCTATGTGGAGACGGAGTGCACCGCAAGCCTGCTGGCAGAGCGCACGATCGGCGCGCCGGCTCCGCAAGGCGGATTGGCCATGATCATCATCGACGAGGATGTCCAGGCCGGCTTTCTGGTTCGCGGCATTCCCTATTCCGGCGTTCATGGCCGAGCGGGTAATATCGGCGATATGCGCACCGGCCCCGACAATGTCCAGCTGAGCACGGTCGTCGGTTTCGGTGCGCTACGCAGATTGGTCAGCGATGACGAATTCAGCCGCCTTGTAGAAGGCGAGGAACTCTCTTCTCCACTGTTGGCGGAATGGATACACGAGGCGGCAAGCCACCTGCTCGACCCGATCATTGCGATTGCTGGCTTCATCGCGCCGAGCGTTATCATGATCGGCGGCGACCTGCCGCGCGGTGTCATTGAGGCACTGATCCATCAGCTCTCCGTCGAGCGCCGCGACACCTCGAAGCGACCCTTCCTGACGCCATGGATTTCGCCGATGAAGCCCGCAAGCTTCAGTGGCGGCGGCGTCGCATTGGGAGCGGCACTCCTGCCTTTCCTCAACACCCTGCTGCCGCCGATCGCCGGCTGAGCCTCGATATCGGCTCAGGCAAGCGCCTCATCCTTATGGCTGATGTCAGACGCAAGCGCCTTGTCCAGGACTTTCTGGATGTTTGCCGCCCGGCGGAAGGAAGGTTCCTGCGTCTTGCCGGCCCTGACGGCCTGAACGAAACGCTGGTAGTTCGTCTCGACCGCATCGAAGTCGATATCGCGCCACGTCGCCGTGTGAACGTCTTCGCCGAGGCAGGCGCGAAGCGTCGACCTGCCCGTATCGTAGACCATCTCGATCGAACCCGTCTCGCCGTAGACCCTCAGACGCAGCTGGTCCATTTGACCGGCAGCGGTGCGCGTCGCCTGGATGGTGCCGATCGCTCCCGTCGTGAAATCGACATTCATGGTGAAGCTGTCATTCGCATCGAGGTCATAGTCGCCGATCCTGTCACCCGGCGCTTTGTCGAATGTCTTTAGCCGGGCAAAGACATGCGCGATATCGAGGCCGGAACCGTAGGAGGTGAAATCGACGATATGGATGCCGATGTCGCCGAGCGCTCCATTGGAACCGTGCTTCTTGCTGAGACGCCACAGCCATTTGCTCTCCGACTTCCAATCCCCCCAATGCCTTCCGACAAGCCAACTCTGCAGATGGGAGGCTTCGACATGCCGTACCTTGCCGATCTCGCCGGCCAACACCATCTGCCGCCCCTTCTGCAAGGCGGGCGAATTGCGATAGGTGAAATTCACCATGCCAACCTTGCCCGCCTTTTCGATGGCTTCGGTCATTTCCATCGCCTTCGTCGCATCAGTCGCGAGCGGCTTTTCGCAAAAGACATGTTTGCCGGCCGCAATCGCCTGCAGTGTCGTCGGGTGATGGACGGCGTCGGGCGTCACATTCGCGACGGCATCGAACTCGCCCCAGGCAAGCGCTTCTTCGAGCGAGGCGAAACGATTGGGGATGCCGTGCTCAGAGCAAAAAGCGGCCAGCCGCTCAGGCACGACGTCAACGCCGCCCACGACGCTGACGCCCTCGATCTCCTTGAAACTTGCCGCATGCTTATTGGCCATTCCGCCGGTGCCGAGAATGAGTAGGCGCATCTGATCCTCCATGAATGTCAGGTTTGGCTATCTCCATAGCCGGGGCAAAACCTCACCGCCCATCGCGGCTGCCCGCAATGGCTCGACTGTTTCGTGATCGGGAAATGCGGATCGGGGCCGCTAGCTGCTGTTGAATGTCGCCAGCATCTCAATCCTCCCAAGCTGCGGCTTGACATCAAACCAAAGTAACTTAATCTAATTAATGCAGCATGGAAATGAGGAGAGGTCAACTGGCCGCCAGGCTGTATCCGTTCAAAATGGGGAGGAGACCCATCATGAAGAGAGCGTTCGTCAGCGCGCTAGCGCTGAACACAATGTTGTTTTCAGTGCCTGCCGCATTTGCCCAAGAATTGGCGACAAAGGACAGGATCGGCCTTGCCGACGCGCCGAAAACACTCTCTGTCCGCCTTACGAACGACAGCCCCAACAATGCCGACCCGTTGATTGCCCAGGGCTACCAAAAGCTCTTCGTCGACTTCATCAAGAAACATCCCGACTGGAAGCTGCAGATGCAGTTCATGTCTGCGGATATCGGCACCGAACAGGCGAAAATGCTCGAACAGGCCAAGGCCGGCAATGCTCCGGATTGCGCCGCCGTCGACTCCTTCGTGCTCTCGCAGTTCATGGTCAACCATGTGCTTGCCGACTTCACCCCCTACTTCTCCAAGGATGAGGTCGCCGATCTCTTTCCCTTCATCCGCAACGGCATTACCGACAAGGACCAGACCATCCGCGCCTGGTGGTGGGACACCGACCTTCGCGTGCTCTACCGCAACAAGTCTATCATTGCCGATGCTCCACAGACCTGGGATGACCTGAAAAAGGCCGGCCTTGCTTCCGTCAAGGAAGGCATGGAGGGCATCCTCTTCAATGCCGGCCGTTACGAGGGCTCGACCTTCGACTGGCTTGCGAACTACTGGGCGCTTGGCGGTAAGCTGGTCGACGATACCGGCAAGCCGGTCTTCGGCGAGGGCGAAAACAAGGAGAAATTCCTCAAGGCGCTCACCTACTACAAGGATCTTGTCGATTCTGGCGCCGCGCCCAAGCGTGTGACGACGATCGCCAATTATGACGACCTGAACGCGGCGGCCGCTGCCGGAACCACGGCCCTCTTCATCGGTGGCAACTGGCAGCTAGCCCAATTGAAGGCAACGCTGGACGAGGATGAATTCGCCAACTGGACCTTCTAGCCGATCCCCGGCCCGACGGCCGATCAGCGTTCCACCGGCACCGGCGGCTGGACAATCGCCTCGTTCGCCAAGGATAAGGACAAGGTCGAGATGTGCGCCAACCTTGCCCGCGACGTCTACATGGGACCGGGCAACGCGCTGCAGCAGCAATTGCCGACGCGCAAGTCGCTGTTCGACAAATATGCGGTCTTTGCGACGGAAGCCAACAAGACCTTCGCCGAGGCGCTCGCCAACGGCCAGGCACGTCCCGGCGCTCCGATCTATCCGGAAATATCCAACCAGATCCAGATCATGATGGGTGACGTCCTCTCCGGGACCAAGCAGCCGGAAGAGGCGCTGAACGCGGCATTCAAGGCAACGATGGAGGCCTACAAGCGTCTCTAACGATTGCGATCACGGCAGCGCCCCTTGCGGGCGCCGCCGGCAGTATCAACCCGGACAGAGAAGCCCAATGACCCCTATCGCCATCGAGGCTGCCAGCCGGCCGCACAGTAGATCGTTCATGCGCCGTTTCGCCGGCGCACCGCTGCCCTGGATCATGCCCGTGATCATCGTCATCGGCATCTTCTATCTCTATCCGATGATCGACGTGTTCCGTCTGTCCTTCACCAATGCGACGCTGATCGGCGACAATCAGGATTATACGCTCGGCTCGATTGCCAACATGCTGAGTTCGCCGCAGCTTCCCGACATCCTGTGGGCGACCGTCGTCTTCGTCGGCGGCAGCGTCATCGGCCAGCAACTTCTCGGCCTTGCCGTCGCCGTCGTCGTCGTTCGCGGCGAAAAGCGCGGCCTCTTCGGCACGACGATCCTGAGAACCACGGCGCTCATCGCCTGGGTCGTGCCTGGGATTGCCGGCGGCATCATCTGGCAGATGCTGTTTTCGGAAGCGCCCTATGGCGCGCTGAACAGCATCCTGCGGCTCATGCACCTACCGACAGTCGCCTGGCTTTCCGATCCCGCGATCGCTCCCTGGTCTGCACTGATCTCGAACATCTGGCGCGGCACGGCCTTTTCGATGGTCGTCATGTATGCCGCGCTCAAGTCCATCGACCCTTCGCTTTACGAAGCGGCTGAGGTCGATGGCGCAACGGGCCCACAACAATTCTTCTTCATCACCATTCCGCAGCTGCGCGCAGCCATGCTCGTCAACATGATCCTCATTACCATCATGACGCTCAATACGTTCGACGCGATCATCACCTTGACGGGCGGCGGGCCCGGGCGTGCGACGGAGGTCATATCGCTCTATGTCTTCAACATCGTCTTCCGCAATTACGACCTGTCCGGCGGAAGCGTGCTTTCCGTTCTGATGCTGATCATCAGTCTGGGCCTTGCCTGCGTCTACGCGGCCTTCCTGCCGAAGGAGGACGAACAATGAGCAGACGCACCGGCTCTCGCTTCGGCGATTTCCTGAGCTATCTCTTCATGCTGGCGATGTTCGTCTTTTTCGCCGGCCCGCTCACCTACCTCCTGTCGATGGCGCTGCGCGACAAGCGGGAGATCTATCGCGGCGCGGCGCGCTATATCCCGCACAATCCGACCATCGACAATTTCATCACCGTGCTCAACAACAGCTATTTCCCGCTCTATCTCTGGAACGGCCTGAAGCTTGCGGCCTTGAGCGGCTTCGGCGTCCTGATCGTCGCCCTGCCCGCGGCCTATGCCTTCTCGCGCTTCCAGTTCCGGGGCAAGGGCCTGTCGATGATGGGACTTCTGCTGTTCCAGATGATCTCGCCGCTGGTCATCATGGTGCCGCTCTACCGCTACATGAACCGCCTCGGCCTGCTCGACACGCATTTCGCCGTGACGATGGTTTATATCGCTCTTGGCGTTCCGCTTGCGACATGGCTCTTGAAGAACACGGTCGACGGCATTCCGCGCAGCCTCGACGAGGCAGCGATGATCGACGGCTGCAATCGCTTTTCAGTTTTCTGGCGCATTGTTCTGCCGCTATCGGCACCGGGCATCGCCTCCGTCTTCATCATCACCGTAATTGCCGGCTGGTCACAATTCCTCGTGCCTTTTTTGCTGCTCACGCAAAACAATTTGATGCCGATCGGCGTCGGGATCTTTAACTTCCGCGGGATGCAAACCGACTCGTCCATCCAGCTGCTTGCGGCCGCCTGCCTCATCTCCGTCGTCCCGGCGATCGTGGCGTTCCTGTCGCTGCAGCGACTGATCCTTGGTTCCATGACCAGCGGCTCGGTAAAGGGATGAGGCCGAACTTGCACGTCCGTGGCTGATTAAGGGATTTCGACGATGAACCAAACAACCGGCGTCAAGCTGTCGCCCGACCTGACGGGAGCCAATGTCGAGGATGCGGGCGAGCACAACCGAGCCGTGGTTCTGCGCTGCATCCATCGGCAGGCGCCGATTTCGCGTGCCGAAATCGCCCGGCAGACGGGTTTCACCAAGCCGGCAATCGCGCGCATCGTCGACCGCCTGCTCGACGAGGGCCTCATTATCGAGGCCCGCCGGCGCCACGGCCTGAGGGGGCAGCCGGCGATAGAGCTCGAGATCAACCCCGACGCCTTCTTTGCAGTCGGCATCAATATCGATCGCGATCATTTAACGATCCTCGCCGTCGATGCGGTCGGCAACGTGCGTGCCCGCGTCCACCACGAGAAGCGCTACATCCTGCCGAGCGAATTCATGCAGTTGACCGCCGACGCAATATCGCACTTCCAGCGAAACCGGTTGATCGATGACGCCCATCTTGCCGGCATCGGTCTCGCCATGCCGGATTGGCTTGGCGAGATCGCCTTCATGGGCAAGCCCGACGATTATGGTGAATGGATGGACTTCGACGTACGGGCCGCATTGGAGGCCCTGACGCAGCACCCGGTCTTCATCGAAAACGAAACCAACGCGGCGGCGCTGGCAGAGCTCGACTACGGGCTTGGCGCCGAAAGCCGCAGCTTCTTCTATATTTCGATCAATGCCTGCCCCGGCGGCGGGCTGGTTCTCGACGGCAACGGCCATCGCGGCGCCATGGGCCTCAGCGGCGAGATCGGCTGGCTGCCGATCGCCGATCCCCGGGACAAGGGAGGCCAGAAAGTCGAGCTGCTCGGTGAAATATTCTCGCTCTTCTTCCTCTACAGGTTTCTGGGCGAACACGGCATCGAGGCAAGCGTACCATCCGACCTCCTTACGCTGGATGCCCGCGGCAAGAAGCTGGTCTCGCAATGGCTGAAGGGGATGAGCGCGCATCTCGCCGTCGCGGTCAAGCATATCGGCATGATCGTCGATCCCGACGCCATCATCCTCGGCGGCCGCATGCCCATCCGCATGATCGATGAGCTGCTGCGATACGTTCATGAACATCTCGACATGGAGGATACCGCGCTGCCATCCATCCATCGTGCTTCGCTCGGCGAGGACGCCTGCGCGATCGGTGCCGCCGCCATGCCGATGGCGGCGGCCCTCATGCTCGCCTCGGCCGACGAGGTCCAACGCACGCGCTCGCCACTCAAATTCATGGATCGCCTGAACAACTGAACATGAACAACTGAATTGGCGGCCACAGCCGCGGGGAGGATTTCGATGAGGATCGGTTTTTATACGTCGACGTTCAACGACAGGCCGTTCGAGGAGGTGGTGGACTTTGCTGCTGCCACTGGCTTCGATGCGATCGAAATCGACGTCCGCGGTCATATCAAGACACCGGACAAAGTACGGGCGGCCGTAGCCCTTGCCCGCGATCACGGCCTCTTCGTCTCCTCGATTGCCTTTTTCGGCAATCAGCTCGATGCCGATCGTGGCAAGCGTAGTGAACTTCGAGCCGTCACCGAGGAGTTCGCTGAAGCAATCGGCGAAACCGGCGTACCGATCTTCGTGATCTTTCCCGGCCGCGACGACAGCGCGGATGAAGGGGCCAACCATGATGATTTCGCCGAGTTCGCCAACAGGCTGATCGCCAGGACGGCGGCGAGCGGGCTGATCTTCGCGATCGAGAATTGGCCGGGGCCTAAGGACAATTTTATCGGCACCACACCGAAAAGCTGGCAGGAGCTCTTCAAACGGATACCCGACTGGCGCTTCGGCCTCGAATTCGACCCTTCCCATCTCATCCGCATCGGCATCGATCCCTATGCCGCCATGGACGCGGTGAAGGACCGCATCGCCATCCTTCACGCCAAGGACACGGCAATCGATACGGCCGTGCAGCAGGCCATCGGTTATCACGGCAAGGGATGGTGGCAATACAAGCTGCCGGGCCACGGCCTTCTCGATTGGCCGCGCTTCCTGCGCCAGGCGCGCGCCACTGGCTTTGACGGCACGCTGTCGATCGAGCATGAGGATGCCGCCTACGGCTGGCCGGGCAAGGATCTTACCCAACGGAAGGAAGGCGAGCGGATCGGTCTCGATTATCTTAGAAGCGTCTTGAGCGCACTTTAACGGCAACCGGGAGGACGGAAATGGCCCATGTTAGAGTGCATGACGCACGCAAGGATTATGGCGCGTTCAAAGCCATCAAAGGTGTGTCGGTCGATATTCGCGATGGCGAGTTCGTCGTGCTTGTCGGCCCGTCGGGCTGCGGGAAATCTACCCTGCTCAGAATGATTGCCGGGCTGGAGGGAATCACCTCGGGCGAGATCCAGATCGGCAAGCATATCGTCAACGATCTCGCGCCGAAGGATCGCGACATCGCGATGGTTTTCCAGAACTACGCTCTCTACCCGCATATGACGGTCGCGAAAAACATGGGCTTCTCGTTGCGGCTGAAGCGGATGCCGAAGGCAGAGATCGATCAGCGGGTTGGCAATGCTGCCAAGATCCTCGGTCTTGAGAACCTTCTCGAGCGATATCCGAAGCAATTGTCGGGTGGCCAGAGGCAGCGCGTGGCAATGGGCCGCGCGATCGTGCGCGATCCTGCCGTCTTCCTCTTCGACGAGCCGCTGTCGAACCTCGATGCGAAGCTCCGCGTCCAGATGCGATCCGAAATCAAGGAAATGCACCAGCGGCTGAAGACCACCACCATCTATGTCACGCACGACCAGATCGAGGCGATGACGATGGCCGACAAGATCGTCGTCATGAAGGATGGCCTGATCGAACAGGCGGGCTCACCGCTCGATCTCTATGACCGCCCCGCCAATCTGTTCGTCGCCGGCTTCATCGGCTCTCCCGCCATGAATTTCATCGGGGGCACCATGGCGAACGAAGGCTTCCGTACGATCGACGGAATCGTGCTGCCGAGCGGCCGCCATCCTCCTGCGGCGGTCACCTATGGCATCCGACCCGAGGACATCAGGCTGGTCGCCGATGGCATCGAGGTGGAAACCATCGTCGTCGAGCCGACGGGATCGGAAACGATGGTCCTTGCACGGCTGGGCACGCAAACGATCACCTGCGTCTTCCGCGAACGGATCAGGGCGGCACCCGGCGATGTCCTGCGCATCGCGCCGGTCAACGACGCGGTCCATCTGTTCGACGAAAGCGGACAGCGCATTGGTGATGGAAACGCTCGATAGCCGCATTGGCGGACGGCTTTTCACAACGATGACAAGGCATCAAACGTATGGCCGGCGACGGTTGTCACGGACGAGTGGCGCACTACTTACGCGAACATATGTCGAGGTGACCAATATTTTTGAGACGGTCGGGGTGATTTTTTGAGATACTCGTTCCCAACACTTCTCGTCGCGATCTGGTTTGGCTTTTCATCGACGCCGGGCTCTGCAAGCATGGCCCCTTCAAATCAGGCTGAAGCGGCGGCCTCATATCAAGCACTTGATGCGCTTGCGCGCCAAACCCGTGCGCAGGGTGATTTGCCGCGCTGGTCGATATCAGATCACGCCAAGGTCCTCGGACGTTTTTGGGACACGAAGGCGACACTGGGTAGCCCACCCTATACATCGTCCGACATCCCAGCACTTCTGGCGATCGCCGATCGCGCCGGCGCGCTTTTGAAAACCTATCTGCTGTTTGCACCCCAGCCCGGAACCCTGCCCGATACCGCCGCCAATACGTCTAAATATCAGGACGAAGTCTCGCGGGCGGCCGCCTATCTGCTGAAGGCTCACGCAGCCGAGCTCGAGGCGATGTCCGACTTTGTAAGGACGCTTCCCGTTGCAGAAATGACCGCGCCGCGCCGGGCCGGATTGCAGCAGGCACGCCTTGGTATCAATGAGATGATGACGAGCGTGACCTTGATGGTCCGCTCGCCGGGTCTAAATCCCGCTAACCGCGACATTCTGCTGAGCGCGCTTGCGGACAACGCCGCAGTCATGGCTGCCGCAACCCCTCGCGCCGATAGGGCGGCTCTGATCGCTCAAACCGAGGCAATTTTGCCGGCGCTAACCGGATCAGAACGCGAGAAGGCGCTCGCGTTCAAATCGACCTTCGAGCATGGCGAGTGCGGCGTGCTTTGTGCCCTCGAAGCAAATTAGCCGGCGAAATCGACTGAGCCGAGGGCCATGCCGGCCCTCCCCATTCCGGAGAAGAGCCGCTCCCATGACGTGTTCGTCGTGCTGCTCAGGCCCAGCTTTGTCGCTGGGCCTCTGTGCATGCAACCCTCATGGTGTATCGGGTGTTGCGGCGGCAGCCTCCGGCTCCGCTATCGCCGCATCGACTGCTCTCTTGCCCTTGAAGACGCGGCGGACGGAGACGAAGAGCAGCGGGATGAAGAAGATGCCGAGCACGGTTGCCGATATCATGCCGCCCATGACGCCGATGCCGATCGAGTTCTGGCTGCCGGAACCGGCCCCGTTGGCGATCGCCAGCGGCAGAACGCCGAGGATGAAGGCGAACGAGGTCATCAGGATCGGTCGCAGGCGTTGCCTTGCCGCCTCCAGGGTAGCGTCGATCAGGTTCTTACCATGGTTCTGCTGCTCGATGGCGAATTCGACGATCAGGATGGCGTTCTTGGCCGCCAGGCCGATGGTCGTCAACAGACCGACCTTGAAGTAAACGTCGTTCGACTGGCCGAACAGGGTTGCGGCAAGCAAGGCGCCAAAGATGCCGATCGGCACCGACAGCATGACGGCGAGCGGGATCGACCAGCTTTCATAGAGCGCTGCGAGCGCCAGGAACACAACCAGGATGGAGATGGCGTAGAGCTGGCTTGCCTGGTTGCCGGAGAGCTTTTCCTGCGCCGACAAGCTGGTCCACTCATGGCTGAAACCTGGCGGCAGGCTCGTCATGATTTTGTCGATCTCGTTCATGGCGTCGCCGGACGAGACTCCCGGAGCAGCGGCACCCTGAATTTCGACGGCGGACGAGCCGTTATAGCGTTCCAGGCGCGGCGAGCCATAGGTCCAGATACCCGTGGCGAATGCCGAGAAAGGCACCATGTCGCCGCTGGAGTTGCGCACGTACCAGCGGTCGAAGTCCTCGGGCTGCATTCGGAACTTGCTATCGGCTTGCACATAGACTCTCTTGACGCGGCCACGGTCGATGAAGTCGTTGACATAGGTGCCGCCCCAGGCGGTCGATAGCGTCGCGTTGATATCAGCCAGATCAACGTTCAAGGCGCGGGCCTTTTCCTGATCGATATGGATCGAATATTGCGGCGTATCGTCCAATCCGTTCGGGCGTGTTCCGCTCAGCTTCGTGCTTCCCGATGCCGCACCCAGCAGTTGGTTACGGGCGGCGATCAACGCCGCATGGCCGGAGCCGTTGATATCCTTGATGAAGAGATCGAAGCCGCTATTGTTGCCGAAGCCCGGGATTGCCGGCGGCGCCAGCGCAAAGACGTTGCCGTCCTTGATCTTCGAGAAGGCCGCCATCGCCCGCCGGGCGATCGCCTGGGCGGAGGCTTGCGGCGTCTTGCGCTGATCGAAATCCTTCAGATCGACGAAGGCGACAGCCACATTCTGGCCCTGACCACTGAAATTGAAACCGACGCTTCCGAATACGCCTTCCACATAGTCTTTCTCGTTGGTCATATAGTAGTCCATGACCTGATTGAGCACTTTGCGGGTGCGCTCGGCCGTCGCGCCCGGCGGGAGCTGAATGCTCGTCAGCAGTCGTCCCTGGTCCTCGTCCGGAAGGAAGGAGCTGGGCAGACGATTGAAGAGATAGCCGACACCGACACCGATCAGGACGAAGATCACCAGGAAGACGGCGCCGCGGCGGATCATACCATGGATGGTTCGCTGATAACCCCGCGTTCCCCGCTCGAAATTGCGGTTGAACCAGCCAAACAGACCACGTTCTCTCGCGCCATGAACCGGCCGCTTCAAAATAGTTGCGCAAAGGGCAGGCGTCAGAATGAGAGCGACGATGACGGACAGCACCATCGCCGAGACGATCGTCACCGAGAACTGCCGGTAGATGACACCGACCGAACCGGAGAAGAAGGCCATCGGGATGAACACGGCCGACAGCACGGTGGCGATGCCGATCAGGGCGCCGGTGATTTCCTGCATCGACTTGATTGTCGCCTCGCGCGGCGACAATCCCTCCTCCTCCATCACGCGCTCGACGTTTTCGACGACGACGATGGCGTCGTCGACCAGAAGACCGATCGCCAGCACCATGCCGAACATGGTCAAGGTGTTGATGGAATAGCCGAACATCGCCAGCACGCCGAAGGTGCCGAGCAGCACGACCGGGACCGCAAGCGTCGGGATCAGCGTGGCTCGGATGTTCTGCAGGAAGACGAACATGACGATGAAGACGAGCACGATGGCTTCGAATAGCGTCTTGACCACGTCCTCGATCGACAGCTTCACGAACGGCGTCGTGTCATAGGGATAGACGATCTCGACGTTCGGCGGCAGGGTGCTGCGCAGGCCGTCGATCGTCGACTGAACTCTGGCCGCCGTGTCGATGGCATTTGCATCGGTCGCGAGGCTGATGCCAAGACCGGCCGCCGGCATGCCGTTGTACACGCCTGATGTGATGTAGCTGTCGGCACCCAATTGCACGGTGGCGACGTCATTGACGCGCACCAGGGAGCCATCAGGCTGGCTCTTGAGGATGATGTTTTCGAACTCCTCCGGCGTCTGGAAGCGACTGCCGGCCGTGACAGTCGCATTGAGCTGCTGGCCGCCAAGCTGCGGCAGTCCACCCAATTGGCCGGATGAGACCTGCACGTTTTGCGCCTCGATCGCGGAAACGACGTCCGAGGTCATCAGCTGATATTTGACGAGCTTATCCGGATCGACCCAGATGCGCATGGCATAGCGCGCACCGAAAAGCGTAGTATCGCCGACACCCGGAACTCGCTTCAGCGTATCGTTGAGCGTGCTGTCGATATAGTCGGCAAGATCGGTTGGCGACAGCTTGCGATCCGTCGAAACGAAAGCAGCAACCAGGAAGAAGCTGCTTGTCGATTTCGAGACGGTGATACCGGTGTTCTGCACGACCTGCGGCAACTGGGCGGTGACGAGCTGCAGCTTGTTCTGCACCTGCATCTGCGCGACGTCAGGATCGGCCTTGTTGGTGAAAGTGAGCGAGATCGAGGCTTGCCCAGTCGCCGTCGAGGTCGACGCCATATAGTCGAGATTGTCGATGCCGGTCATGCCCTGCTCGATGACCTTGGTCACCGAGTTTTCAACGGTTGCGGCGTCGGCCCCTGAATAGGTGGCGGTGATGCGCACCGTCGTCGGCGCGATCTGCGGATATTGCGCAACCGACAAGGTCAGGATGGATAGGCCGCCGGCCAGCATGATGACGATGGCGATCACCCAGGCAAAGACGGGTCGGTCAATAAAGAAGCGAGACATTTCTTACCCTCAATTCGTCGAGCCGGTGACCGCGGCCTCGTCTGTGCCGTCAGCCTTGCTCCTTTGCCCGGATTGAGGTGCGTCGGCCGCAGACGCCTGCTCAAGATTGCCGCTGGCATCATCAACGGTCACCAGCGCTACGTTCACGTCTTGGCCGTCACGGACGCGCTGGACGCCTTCGACGATCACACGATCGCCGTCGGTGACGCCCTGATTGACGAGCCAACTGTTGCCGATGCTGCGTTCGACCTTCAAGACCCGCTGCTGCACCTTGCCGTCGGCGGTCACGAACATGGCGATCGGTTCGCCCTTGGTGTTGCGCGTCACGGCACGTTGCGGCACCAGGAAGCTGTTTTCGGCAATACCCTCCTGAAGCGTAGCGCGTACATACATGCCCGGCAGCAGAGTGCGATCCGGATTGGGGAAGACGGCGCGGACATTGAGCGTTCCCACCGTCTTGGCGACCGCAGCCTCGGCAAATGCCAAGCTGCCGGTTTCCTTGTACTGGCTCCCATCCTCAAGCATCAGACGGACGGCAACATTGTCGCCACTTGTCTTCAGCCGCCCCTCCTCCGCCGCCCGGCGGAATTTCAGGAGGTTGGTGCTCGATTGGGTCACGTCGACATTGATCGGATCAAGCTGGCGGATGGTAGTGAGTGCCGTCGTCTGCTCGGCCGTGACCAGTGCGCCGACCGTGACAGTCGATGCATCGACGCGACCGGAGATCGGGGCGCGGATCTTCGTGTAATCGAGATTGATCCGCGCCGTCTCCAGAGCCGCCTTGGCGGAAGCCACGTCAGCCCTCGCCTGAACGAGCGTCGACTGCGCATCATCGGCATTCTGCTGGCTGACTGCGTTCTGCGCGCTGAGACCCTTGTAGCGATCCAGCCGGGCCTGAGCATTGGGCACAGCACCTTCGGCCTTCTGCAGGGCGGCCGCCGCGCTATCATAGGATGCCTGGTAGGGGGCCGGATCGATTTCGTAGAGCACGTCGCCCTCTCGGACCTCACTGCCTTCCTTGAAATTGCGGCTGCGGATAATGCCGCCAACCTGCGGTCGCACTTCGGCAACAAGGTTGGCGCTGACACGCCCCGGCAGGTCGGCGGTGATGGCTACCGATTGCGGATGCAGGGACATCGCGCTGATCTCGGGTTTTACAGTTCCACCCCTGTTCTGCGCCGCCTGCTGCTCGTTGCACCCGGCCAGTAGTGTGACTGCAAATCCCGAAGCCACGGCTCGCATTAAGTATCGTTTCATATATTCCTCATTGTGTAAGGATCTAAATCCAAGACGGAGCAGGACTGCCTCCTCAACGGCGCAGTTGTGCGCGAACTCTCCGCAACGCCGTCAGCTCCGGAAATCATCGTCAGGTCTGTTCGGATCGACCATGCGGCGGCACATCGAGCACGATCGCATGGCCGACCATCCGAGCTCCGCCGAGGCTGTGGATGCCATCAGCGGCCTCGGCCCCAGAACTCCGCGCGCTCAATCCATTGGCAGTTGCGACGCAAGCCGCCGATCGGTTGTGATTCACGATTTCACCGCTCCCGTTGTGCAAATGCGTTTCCACGAAGGGCGGAGCGTTCGGTGCAAGAATCGATGGTTGAATTTGAAAGACGAATAAGCGTCTTAGGGTTTGGATCGTCGCTCCCGACTTCTATTTCCGTATGGGCATCATTTGAAACCGACATATAAAGGACGGATGTCGAGTTACCATCATCACTATCTCGGCATTGTTTCCTGCATATCTTTCGACTTGATACCAAGCTGATATTCACCGTTTTAAACCTTATTCAATGTGCGCCAACACTAAGGTTATTCTGGTTTTGTTGCGCAGTTTTGCCGAAAAGTGGGCAAAGTGTGTCAATTGATCTCAGCATATTTGCTTACGAAGCCGTGTTTGCGATATGGAGTTCTGCATGTCGCTCGACTGCGCAACCCTGATCATACCTTCTATCGCAAGAAGCACATGCTTGCTGATGCGCTAATCCTAAGCAAATGGTCACACCAATCGTTGATTGGTGTATACCCACGATATGTTTATCAATCGACTTGACATGGCGATTGCACAACCGCTGACCGCAGCCTGGATTGATTTTAAGAAGATGGATTGCTATGCGCGTTCAGCCGCGCTCATTGCAGCGATGCACCAGAAGTCGTCTTGCGGATGGTAATTTCGATACCACCCATGGACTTGCCATCGTCGGTCACATCTGGCACGCGAATATAAAGGATCTCGGAATAGTTGCGGAACGTGCCGCCAATTAGCTCATATATAGCAAGCGCTGTATTTTCCGGGAGTTCTTCGACCGACACGCTTTTACGTTGCTGCATAGGGTTCTCTTTCAAAAGTCGGGGCGCCTTCAAGAGATGAAATGACTGCCGACACTTTAGTCGCGATTTGTCGCAAAGATATCCCAGGAATTCGGGAAACTGTCACAAAAGCGTGAGGATCTGCTCATGGAAGCGGCCATCGCCATGCGGAAATATTCCATGCGGCTCCACCGCCAAGTTGTCGGCGAGCAAAGGCGTCCAGCAGGTTCCTCGATGCCCCAAGCCGCCGTCATAGCCGCTCGTATTTCCAGAGCTCAGGCAGCAGGCAATATTGTCTGCTCAAACAGTCAGGTGCCGACGGGCTTCCGGCGTATCGAGTGTCTCCGCCAACCCTTCATGCACGATCTCGCCGCGATCCATGATGTAGACGTAATCGGCGAGCTCACGGCAGAAATCGAGATACTGCTCGACGAGCAGGATCGCCATGCCGGTCGAATCCCGGAGATAGCGGATGGCCCGGCCGATATCCTTGATGATCGACGGTTGGATGCCCTCGGTCGGCTCGTCCAGGACCAGAATCTTCGGCCGCGTCACCATCGCCCGGCCGATCGCCAGCTGCTGTTGCTGTCCGCCGGAGAGATCACCGCCGCGGCGCGACAGCATCGATTTCAGCACCGGAAACAAGCTGTAGATGTCATCGGGAATGCTGCGGTCGCGGCGGGCAAGCGGTGCGTAGCCGGTTTCGAGATTCTCCTTGACAGTGAGCAGCGGAAAGATCTCGCGACCTTGCGGCACATAGCCAATCCCCTGCTTGGCGCGCGCGGACGGCGCCATGCCGTTCAACGTCACACCGTCGAAGGCAACCGTGCCCGACGACAGCGCATGCTGTCCGGTCACGGCGCGCAAGAGCGAGCTCTTGCCGACGCCATTGCGCCCAAGCACGCAGGTGATCTTGCCCATCTCCGCCTTGATCGAGATGCCGCGCAGCGCCTGGGCGGCGCCGTAATGCAGGTTTGCGTTTTCGACTGTCAGCATCTCACCGCCCCAGATAATTCTCGATCACCTTCGGATCGCTGCTGACGAAATCGATGGACCCTTCCGCCAGAACCGATCCTTCGGCAAGACACGTGACCTTGACGCCGAGATCGCGGATGAAGCCCATGTCGTGCTCGACCACCACGACCGAGCGCGTCTTGGCAATTTCCTTCAGCAGTACAGCTGTTTCGGCTGTCTCTGCATCCGTCATGCCTGCCACCGGCTCGTCGACCAAAAGCAGCTTCGGCTCCTGGGCGAGCAGCATGCCGATCTCCAGCCACTGCTTTTGGCCGTGTGAAAGATTGGCCGCCAGTTCGTCACGCCGATGCGATAGCCGCACCGTCTCAAGAATCTCCTCGATGCGACCGCGATCTACAGGCGTCAGACGATAGAAGAGCGTCGCGAAGACGCCACGATTGCGGTTGAGCGCCAATTCAAGATTGTCCCAGACGGTATGGCTTTCGAAGACGGTCGGCTTCTGGAATTTCCTCCCGATGCCGAGCTGGGCGATATCGGCCTCGTCCTTCTTCGTCAGGTCGATCTGGCCGTTGAAGAACACCTCGCCCTCGTCGGGCCGCGTCTTGCCGGTGATGATGTCCATCATCGTCGTCTTGCCCGCGCCGTTCGGGCCGATAATGGCACGAAGCTCACCCGGCTCGATGACGATCGACAGCGAGTTCAAAGCCTTGAAGCCATCGAAGGAGACGGAGACATTGTTGAGATAGAGCATGCTGTTGGGTTTGATGTCCGGGATCATGGTTCTACTCCGCAGCCTGCACGGATTGCTGGGCTTCATCCTTTTCGGCTTTCGGTGGTGGGCTTGCCGGCTTGCTTTTCTTGCCGAGATATTGCGCGACGGTACCGACGATACCCCTCGGCAGGAATAGCGTCACCGCGACGAACAGACCCCCAAGTGCAAACAGCCAGAAATCGGGAAACAGACCGGTAAAGACGGTCTTGCCGCCATTGACGAGGATGGCGCCGACGATCGGGCCGATCAGGGTGGCGCGACCACCAACGGCCGTCCAGATGACGACTTCGATCGAATTGGCCGGCGCGAATTCGCCGGGATTGATGATGCCGATCTGCGGCACATAGAGCGCGCCGGCAACGCCAGCCATCATGGCCGAGACGACGAAGACGAAAAGCTTCATGTGCTCGACGCGATAGCCGAGAAAGCGCGCGCGGCTTTCAGCGTCGCGTACGCCCACAAGCACCTTGCCGAACTTCGAACGCACGATAGCCGAGGACAGCATCAGCGCCAGCGCCAGGACCACCGCCGTTAGCGCAAAGAGCACGGCGCGGGTACCATCGGCCTGGATGTTGAAGCCGAGAATGTCCTTGAAATCAGTCAGGCCGTTATTGCCGCCGAAGCCCATGTCATTGCGGAAGAAAGCCAGCAGCAGCGCATAGGTCATCGCCTGCGTGATGATCGACAGATAGACGCCGTTAACCCGGGAACGAAAGGCAAACCAGCCGAAGACGAAGGCCAGCAGGCCGGGTGCGACGAGGACCATCAGCATCGCGAACCAGAACTGATCGAAGCCGTACCAGAACCAGGGCAGTTCCTTCCAGTTCAGGAAGACCATGAAGTCGGGCAGGATCGGGTTGCCGTAGGTGCCGCGCGAGCCGATTTGCCGCATCAGATACATGCCCATCGCGTAGCCGCCAAGCGCGAAGAAGGCGCCATGGCCGAGCGAGAGAATGCCGCAATAGCCCCAGACGAGATCGAGCGCCAAAGCCAGAAGCGCATAGGTCAGATACTTGCCAAACAGCGACATAAGATAGGTTGGCACATGCAGCGTGCTGGTTTCGGGCAGAGCCAAGTTTGACAGCGGCACGAGCACCGCGACGGCAAGCAGGATCGCAATGGCGATGCTTATGCGGCGGTCGAGCGAGCGCAGAATGAACGCCGTGATCATGCTTCCACCGCCCTTCCCTTCAGCGCGAAGAGGCCGCGCGGGCGTTTCTGGATGAAGAGGATGATGAGGACGAGAACAAGGATCTTGCCGAGTACTGCCCCCGCATAGGGCTCGAGGAACTTGTTGAGGATACCGAGCGAGAAGGCGCCCACAAGCGTTCCCCACAAATTGCCGACGCCGCCGAACACCACGACCATGAAACTGTCGATGATGTAGCCCTGACCGAGGTTCGGCGAAACGTTGTCGATCTGCGAGAGCGCGACACCCGCCATGCCGGCGATGCCAGACCCCAGCGCAAAAGTAAATGCGTCAACCCAGGACGTGCGTATCCCCATCGAGGAGGCCATGCGCCGGTTCTGCGTCACCGCCCGCATCTGCAGGCCGAAAGCCGAGCGCTTCAAAAGAAGCAGGAGCGCCACGAACACGCCGAGCGAAAAGACGATGATCCAGAGCCGGTTCCAGGTGATGGAGAGATAGCCAAGATCGAAGGAACCCGACATCCACGAGGGGTTGCCGACTTCCTGATTGGTCGGCCCGAAGATCGAGCGCACCGCCTGCTGCAGGATCAGCGAAATGCCCCAGGTGGCGAGTAGCGTTTCCAGCGGCCGGCCATAGAGAAAGCGGATGGCGCAGCGTTCGATGACGAGGCCGACAGCGCCGGTGACGATAAAGGCGACCGGCAGGGCGATCGCCAGCGACCAGTCGAACAGCTCCGGGTGGGACGCGCGGATTATGCTCTGAACGACGAAGGTCGAATAGGCGCCGAGCATCACCATCTCGCCATGCGCCATGTTGATGATGCCCATGACGCCGAAAGTGATGGCAAGGCCGATGGCGGCAAGCAGCAGGACGGAGCCGAGCGACAGGCCGTACCAGACGTTCTGCACCGCATCCCAGAACTTCAATTGTTCCTGAATGCCGGCAATGGCGGCTGTAACATCGGGCTTAAGGCTGTCATCGACTGAAACCGAAGATAAAATGCCGATGGCATCGCGCCCGCCTTCATTCTTGATCGTCTCTATCGCCGCTTTCTTGTCTTCTGTGCGTCGGTCAGAACCAAGGATCGCAACGGCCCTTGCTCTTTCGAGAACGCCGCGAACTTCCGCATCCTTCTCACTCTGAAGCGCGGTCTCGACGGCTTCCAGCGAATCGGCGCCCGGCGCCTTCAAAATGGATTGCGCCGCTTCGAGCCGCGTTGCGCGATCCGGGCTCATCAGCGTCAGACCGCCGAGAGCCGCGCGAACCGCACGGCGCAGATTGTTGTTGATCTTGATCTTGCTGAGATTGTCCTTGGCTACCTGGCCAGCGCTTTGCCCAGTGAGTGCGTCGACCAGATCCATGATGTCGCCAGAGGATTTTGCAATGAATACCTGATTGTCGGATTTTCTGACGTAGAGATCACCGTCGGAAAAGGCCTGCAATGCCGGCACGACCTTGGGATCGCCTGTCTTCGCAAGAGCTTGGACGATCTCGCCGGCCTTCTGGAAATTGGCCTGGCCGAGGGAATTGATCAGGCCGTGGGCATCTTCCTGGGCGCGCAGGCTCGTCGCCGTCAGCGTCAAGACGAGGCAGAAGCCGGCGATCATCGCCAAGGCCATACGGTAAACGAATTTGTCGAACATTGTGCTAGTCCCCTCAGGTTGCCGCGGGCAGAAGAGCCTGTCCGCGGCGCCCTTGCATCACGACAGCTGAAATCAGGAGCCCTTGCCGCCGCACTTGCCGGTGGTGACGTTGAAGTTGCCGCAGTTCATCGGCATCCGCCAATCCGAGATCAGGTCCTTGCTATCTGGAAGGTAGTCCGACCATTCCTTGCCGACCACGGCAGGGGTTTGCGAAACGACATCGAACTGGCCGTTTTCCTGCACTTCGCCGATCAGGACCGGCTTGGTGATGTAGTGGTTCGGCATCATGGTGGCATAGCCGCCGGTAAGGTTCGGAACGGTCACGCCGACGAGCGCGTCGATCACCTTGTCCGGATCGGTGGTGCCGGCCTTTTCGACGGCCTTCACCCACATGTTGAAGCCGATATAGGCGGCTTCCATCGGGTCGTTGGTCACGCGCTTGTCGTTCTTGGTGTAGGCGTGCCATTCCTTGATGAAGGCGGCATTGGCCGGCGTGTCGACGGACTGGAAATAGTTCCAGGCGGCGAGATGGCCCACAAGCGGCTTGGTGTCGACGCCGGCGAGTTCCTCTTCGCCAACCGAGAAGGCGACGACCGGAATGTCCTCGGCCTTGACGCCCTGGTTGCCCAGTTCCTTGTAGAAGGGAACATTGGCGTCGCCGTTGATGGTCGAGACGACAGCCGTCTTCTTGCCGGCCGAACCGAAGGTCTTGATCTTGGAGACTTCCGTCTGCCAGTCGGAGAAGCCGAACGGCGTGTAGTTGATGATGATGTCCTCGTCCTTAACGCCCCTGGACTTCAGATAGGCTTCGAGGATCTTATTGGTCGTGCGCGGATACACATAGTCGGTGCCTTCGAGCACCCAGCGCTGCACGCCTTCATTCTTCATCAGATAGTCGACGGCCGGGATCGCCTGCTGGTTCGGAGCAGCACCCGTATAAAAGACGTTGCGCTCGGACTCTTCGCCTTCAAACTGCACCGGATAGAACAGGATCGAATCCAGTTCCTTGAAGACGGGCAGGACGGACTTGCGCGACACCGAGGTCCAGCAGCCGAAGACAGCAGCGACCTTGTCCTTCTGGATCAGCTCACGTGCCTTTTCGGCAAAGAGCGGCCAGTCGGAGGCCGGATCGACGACGACGGGCTCGAGCTTCTTGCCGAGAACGCCGCCCTTCTTGTTCTGCTCGTCGATGAGCATCAGCATGGCATCCTTCAGCGTCGTTTCCGAGATCGCCATGGTGCCGGACAGCGAATGCAGGACGCCGACCTTGATGGTATCGTCGGCTGCGAAGGCGCCGTGAAATGCGGTGGTGGACATGATGGCGCCAAGCAGCGCGCCGGAGACGAGAGATCTGAATTTCATCCGTGGTTCCCCTCTTTTTTGTCTGCCGCAACGGCCGGTAAACAAGTATTAACCGTTGCCTTTTGCGACTATCCGGCCGCCTCTTGGGAAACCACATACGTAAAATGACGTAGGTGCCGGGGCGAAATGTGCAGCTTTGGACACGCTGATGCCCTTAAGCACCGTATCGATCCATGTTACGACATCCTTGGACTGCCAGCGTGACTATAGCTGGACGGACGAAGGGCAAGCATGGCTGCGCGGCAACGCATCATTCCGGTAAGACGCGAGTATAATCGCTGGGTCGCGAACCAGACGCTGGAAGACTACGCCCTGCGCTTCACCGCCAAGAGCGCGCGGCAATTTTCTTCGCAGCGCATCTCGCAAACGGCGATCGGCGCCATATCCTTCCTGGCGCTAGAGGCGATCGGCGGCACGATCACGCTTTCCTACGGCACGACGAACGCCTTCTATGCCATCATCGTCGCCAGCCTCGTCATGCTGACGGTTGGCCTGCCGATCAGCCGCTATGCCATCCGCCACGGCGTCGATATCGATCTCCTGACGCGCGGCGCAAGCTTCGGCTATATCGGATCGACCATCACCTCGCTGATCTATGCCAGCTTCACCTTCATGCTGTTTGCGATCGAGGCGTCTATCATGTCGGGAGCGCTGGAGCTGACGCTCGGCATACCGGTGTGGATCGGCTACATCATCAGCGCCGTCATGGTGATCCCGCTCGTTACGCATGGCGTTCGTCTCATCAGCCGATTCCAGTTGCTGACGCAGCCCTTCTGGATCGTGCTCAACGTCCTCCCTTTCGTCTTCATCGCCTTTGCCGACTGGGGGAAGTTCGATCTCTGGCGGGCCTTTGCCGGCCTGCATCACGCAGCCAGCCCATCGGGCACCGCCGCTCCCTTCGGTCTGATCGAATTCGGCGCGGCTTCCGCCGTCATCCTGGCGCTGATGTCACAGATCGGCGAACAGGCCGATTTCCTGCGCTTCCTGCCGCCTGACGGCCATCGCAAATGGCGTCATCGCCTGGCCGTCTTTCTGGCCGGCCCAGGATGGGTCATCATCGGCGCACCGAAGCTGCTCGCTGGCTCCTTCCTCGTCGTCTTGACGCTGACCTCGGGCGTGCCGGCCGATCGCGCCGCCGATCCCGCCCAGATGTATCTGACTGCCTTCGGCTACATGATCCCTTGGCACAATGCCGCGCTACTCCTCATGGCCGCCTTCGTGATGATCTCGCAGCTGAAGATCAACGTCATGAACGCCTATGCCGGCTCGCTCGCCTGGTCGAACTTCTTTTCGCGGCTGACGCACAGCCATCCCGGGCGCGTGATCTGGCTGGTCTTCAATGTCGCGATTGCGCTGCTTTTGATGGAGCTCGGCATCTACCGGCTGCTCGAAGAAACGCTCGGCATCTTCTCGATCATCGCCATGGCCTGGCTCTGTACCGTCTCCGCCGATCTCTTCATCAACAAGCCGCTGGGGCTCGCTCCACCCGGCATCGAATTCAAGCGCGCGCATCTCTACGATATCAATCCGGTCGGTCTGGGCGCGATGGCACTTTCGGCAACCATTGCCCTCATGGCGCATTTCGGCGCTTTCGGCTCGATCGCGGCATCGCTTGCGCCCTATATTACCCTGATCGTGGCATTCGTCGCCTCGCCGGCCATCGCCTGGACCACCAAGGGCAAGTATTATCTCGCCCGCAAGCCGCGACAGAGCTGGAAGAACCTCAACACCATCACCTGCTCGATCTGCGAGCATCCGTTCGAGCCGGAGGATATGGCCTGGTGCCCGGCCTATGCCGCGCCGATCTGCTCGCTCTGCTGTTCGCTCGACAGCCGCTGCCATGACATGTGCAAGCCGAAGGCACGGCTCAACACACAGGTCGGGACAGTCGCAAAGACCCTGCTGCCGGAAAGCATCGTCGCCAAGCTCGCCACGCGCCTCGGCCGCTACGGTATTGCCGTTGCGGTGGCGCTGACCGCCATGGGCGCGATCCTCGCAATGATCGCGCATCAGGTCGGCGCCGCCTCTCCCGAAACGGCAAGTGTCGTCGATCGAACGATCCTGATCGTCTTCTTCGTCTTTGCCGTGATCGCCGGTGTCGCCTGCTGGTTCTATGTTCTTGCCCATGACAGCCGCGTGGTTGCGGAGGAGGAGTCCTCGCGCCAGAATACGCTGCTCCTCAAGGAGATCGCGGCGCACAAGAAGACGGACGCCGCCCTGCAGGGCGCCAAGGAGGCGGCCGAAGCGGCAAACCGCGCCAAAAGCCGCTATGTCGTGGGCTTGAGCCATGAATTGCGCACGCCGCTCAATGCCGTGCTCGGCTATGCGCAAATCCTCGAGCGCGACGAGACCATTCCGGCACCTAGGCAATCCTCGCTTAAGGTCATCCGCCGCAGTGCCGAGCATCTGTCGGGTCTGATCGACGGGCTGCTCGATATTTCGAAGATCGAGGCCGGCCGCCTGCAAGTCTATTCCAACGAGATCAACATCCAGGATTTTCTCGACCAGATCGTCGACATGTTTCACCCGCAGGCACAGGCCAAAGGCTTGAGTTTCATCCACGAGCGCTCGTCCGCCCTGCCCGACTATGTCCGCACCGACGAGAAGCGGCTGCGGCAGATTCTCGTCAACCTGCTCTCCAACGCCATCAAGTTTACCGATGCCGGAACCGTCTGCTTCGAGGTAGGCTATCGCAATCAGGTCGCCACATTCACGGTTTCGGACACTGGCCGCGGCATCGCCGCAGAGGACCTTACCCGCATTTACGAGCCCTTCCAGCGCGGCGAGGCCGACAGCATCAGGCCGACGCCCGGCCTGGGTCTCGGCCTTACCATCACACAGCTGCTGACCAATACGCTCGGCGGCGAGATTTCCGTCTCAAGCGAGAAGGATGTCGGCTCGACGTTCAAGGTGCGCCTGATGTTATCTGCCGTGATCCGGCCGATGAAGCCGCCGGCGCAGGAACAACGTATCGTCGGCTATGAAGGGCCGCGCCGCACCGTCGTCGTCGTCGACGACAACGAGGATCACCGCGAAATGATGCGCGAAATCCTATCGCCACTCGATTTTATCGTCCTCACCGCCGCCGGCGGGCCGGACTGCCTGACGCTGATTGAAGGCATCAAGCCCGATCTGTTCCTGGTCGACATCTCCATGCCCGGCATGAACGGCTGGCAGCTTGTCTCCCGGCTCAGGGAAAACGGCCAGGCGGCGCCGATCCTGATGCTGTCGGCCAATATCGGCGATGCGGCGGCGGCCACTGACAGCGACGATAGCCATAGCGACGCCATCTCCAAGCCCGTCGACATCCGCCAGCTCCGTGACAAGCTTGCGCTGCATCTCGGATTGAAATGGCTCTATGCCGATTCGGCTGCTCCGCCCGCTACGAAACCGCCGTCACCCCTGAAGAGCCCTGGGATCGAGCATGTGTGCGAGCTGATGCGCCTCGGCGAGATCGGCTATATCAGGGGGATCGAGGCGAAGCTTGCGGATCTCGCCAAGCTTGACGAAAACAGACCCTTTACCGATGCCTTGCGCAGCCATGTCCAAGCCTTCGATCTCGAGGGATTTCTAAACATGTTGCGCAGCTTCGACACTGAGAAGGTAGAATAGATTGGCCGAGCCCACCCATCCCCGCGACATAGTCCTGCTGGTGGACGATTCGCCAGAGGCGCTTGGTTTCCTGACCGACGCGCTCGAGCAATCCGGCTTCTCCGTGCTGATCGCCACATCCGGGTCGGCGGCGCTCAATATCGTCGAGCGCATCACGCCCGATCTCATCCTGCTTGATGCCGTCATGCCTGTCATGGATGGTTTCGAGACCTGCCGTCGGCTCAAGGCCAATGCCGGCATTGCCCAGATCCCGGTCGTCTTCATGACCGGGCTCACCGAGACCGAACATGTGGTGCATGCGCTGGAATCGGGTGGCGTCGACTATCTGACCAAGCCGATCAATATCGACGAACTGCGCGCCCGCATTCGCGTTCATCTACGCAACGCCCGCTCCGCTCAAAGCGCCAGGGTGGCGCTCGACGCCGCGGGCCGTCACCTGCTGGCGGTCAAGGGCAGTGGCGCGATCCATTGGTCTACGCCGCAGGCAACTCGCCTCATCAATGCGGCAACCGGCAGCGACGACGGCCTTGAGATCGCCTCAAGGCATATCGCAACCTTCATGCTGGAACGCGAACGGCTTGGCCCGGCGCGCGACAATCTTCTTCCCATCGGCAATGGCGGCCAGACCGCGCTGCAATTCACCTTCCTCGGCGCCATCGGGGCCGACGAATATCTCTTCCGCCTGACGGCCAGTAACCAGAACGCCGACGATGAGACCCTGCGCCAGAGCTTTTCGTTGACACAACGCGAATCCGAGGTGCTCCTCTGGCTGGCCAAGGGCAAATCGAACCGCGATATTGGGGAAATCCTGGGTCTTTCTGCCCGCACGGTGAACAAGCATCTGGAACAGATCTATGTGAAGCTCGGCGTCGAGAACCGTGCATCCGCTGCGGTCAAGGCCGCTCATGTTTTGCATCGGCCCTGAAGCCAAATCTCATCCAGCAGAACGGACGGAGTTTCCCAGCGACGGAACTGCGATAGAGCCCATTGAGGTTTTCAAGCCAACACACCCTCGCCAGGCAATCGTCGCTGTCATGTTCTGCGTACGCAAAAAGGCAGCGGCACGACCGCAAATTGATGCTTTCCACCGCCAGCATCCTTGCCGTATCCGTTGACAAGCGAGATGCAGACGAGAGGATATGGTAATGGCGAAGCCCTTCTACTGGAATGAACTCAACACCTATGATTTCGCCGAGCTCTCGCCCGACACCACGATTGCGATCCTGCCGATCGCCTCGACGGAACAACACGGTCCGCACCTGCCGATCGCCACCGATGTCGCGATCGCTGAGGGGATGCTGGCGGAACTTAAGGTCCAGCGCCCGGATGATCTCGATTTCCTCGTGCTGCCGCTGCAGGAGATCGGCAAGGCCAATGAACATGTCTACGGCCCGGGCACGCTCTCGCTGGGTGCGGAGCTGCTGATCCCGGTCTGGACCGCCATCGGCGCGAAAGTCGCCGAGGCCGGTATCCGCAAGATGGTGATCGTCAACTCCCATGGCGGCAATCTCGATATCATGGGCATTGTCGCGCGCGAGCTTCGTGTGCGCCATCAGATGGCCGTGGTCGCGACGCAATGGACCCGCTTCGGCACTCCCGACGGCATGATCGACGAGCACGAGCAGCGCTTCGGCATCCATGGCGGTGACGTCGAAACCTCGCTGATGCTGCATTTCCGCCCCGAGCTCGTACGAATGGACAAGGCTCAGAATTTTTCATCCAAGGCCGAGTGGATGAAGGAGCATTCGAAATATCTCCAGCCCTTGCCGCCGCATTCGCTTGCCTGGATCGCGCACGACCTCAATCCTAACGGCGTCGTCGGCAATGCCGCCAACGGCACAGCGGAGAAGGGCGCGCTCATCTGCCGCCACGAGGTCGCAGGCTTCATCGAGATGCTGCGCGATCTGCGCGACTATCCGCTTGCCAACCTCTATTCGAAATAGGCGTCCGCGCGTCGTCGCTCGGAGAACGGGATGATATGCCCCTTCCCCTGCAGTTCCTCGACGATCCCGGCCAATTCCGCGAGCAGGTATTCGACAAAGAGGCTGGTGGCAGCATCGAGCGGTGCGCGCGTGCGGGCAAAGAGCTTCATCGGCTGAGGCCGTGAATGCGGCTCGGCGATCGGCCGGAACACCAGCTCGCCACGCCGACATTCCGTAATGACGTCAAGCGGATTGAGCAGCGTCAGCCCGGCGCCGCATTTGACCATCTGCTTCAGCATTTCCGACGCATTGCTCTCCAGCACAGGCTCGACCTGGACCGAAAGACGTGCCAGCGTCAGATTGATGACGTCCCTAAGGCTGGTGCCGGGCTGCGCCAGCAGCAGCCGCTCCTCGACCACATCCGCAAGGTTGATCGGCCCCGGTCCGATTAGAGGGTGGCCGGGCGGCAGCACGACGCCGATTGGTATATCGAAATTGCCGAGGGAACGGATACCAGGTGTCGCGGGTATGTTGAAACCAAGTCCGATATCGACTTCGCCCGACACCACCGGCGCAATGGTCGTCGAGCCGGCATCGTTGCGCAGCTGGATGAAGACCCTTGGATGTTCGGAGAGAAAGCGCGCGATGATCTCGGGCAAGGGACCGCCAGTAAGCCCGACCGTCGCAACCATCCTGACCTTACCGGCCTGCTGCATCTTGAGGCTGCGAATGCGGCCCTCCAGCCGCTCGTAATTTTTGAGAACTTCGCGAATGTGCTCGATGCAGAGCTCTCCCGCCGCCGTCAGTCGCAACCCGCGCGGCAGGCGCTCGAAGAGCGGCGCACCCATTTCCTCTTCCAGCGCGAGGATCTGTCGGTTGATCGCCGACGAGGCCACATTGAGCCGTGCCGCCGCCTTGCGGATCGAGCCGCAGCGAGCGATTTCATGGATGTAGAGAAGCCGTCTTGAATGCAGCATGCGCGTTCCCATTGCTTATTTTTTGCCCAGGCCGCACAATTTAGGCACAGACCCAGGAACAGATGCCGAAAAGGCATCAATGCGCACGAATTTTGATGCTTTTCAAAGCGCAAGGCAACCGCTCAAATGCAGGAAATGGGCGCCAACAACGACGTCCCATGGCAGATAAAGGGAACAGTCAGCCATGTATAAAGCCTTGAAGACAAAAACATTCTTTGCCGCCATAGGTCTCGCCGCCACGATCATTTCGACCGAGCCTGCAAGTGCGCTCGACAAAGTCACTTACGGCACGAACTGGCTCGCCCAGGCGGAGCACGGCGGCTTCTATCAGGCTATTGCCGACGGCACCTACAAAAAATACGGCCTCGACGTCACAATCGTTCAGGGTGGTCCCAACGCCGCCAACCAGGCATTGCTTATCTCAGGCAAGCTGGATTTCTACATGGGCAGTCCGCAGCAGGAAATCGATGCGGTCAAGCAGGGTATTCCGATCGTCGATGTCGCAGCGATCTTCCAGAAGGACCCGCAGGTGCTGATCGCCCATCCGGACGCCGGCGTCGAGAAATTCGAGGATCTCGCCAAACTGCCGACGCTCTTTCTGAGCAAAGACGGCTACGTCACCTATTTCGAATGGATGAAGGCGAACTTTCCGGGCTTCAAGGACGAACAATTCAAACCTTATAATTTCAGCCCGACTCCCTTCCTTGCCGACAAACAATCCGCACAGCAGGGTTACGTAACCTCGGAACCCTATGAGATCGAGAAGCAGGCCGGCTGGAAACCGAAGGTCTTTCTGATCGCCGATGCCGGTTATTCGCCCTATTCGACGATGATCACAACCCAGAAATCGCTCGTCGACAAGAACCCGGATCTCGTGCAACGCTTCGTCAACGCTTCGATCGAAGGGTGGTACAATTATCTCTACGGCGACAACAAGGCGGCCAACGAACTGATCAAAAAGGACAATCCGGATATGACGGATGGCCAGATCGCCTATTCCATCGCCCAGATAAAGGAACATGGGATCATCGAATCCGGCGACGCCCTCGACAAGGGTATCGGCTGCATCACCGATGCTCATTACAAGAAATTCTTCGATGAGATGGTGCAGATCAAGCTCTTCGATGCCGACACGGACTACAAGAAGGCCTTCGACACGCAGTTCGCCTGCAAGGGCGTAGGCATGTCGCTAAAGAAGTAGGGCTTGGCAACCCTCCCCCTCGGGGAGGATGGAATCGACAAGGAGCCAAACCATGACAGTGTCTGAGGCTACCAAATTCACCCAAACGGAAATGCGCAAGCGGCCGCTTGTCGCCATGGAGCAGGTCTCCAAGGTCTTCTCCAACGGTACGCTGGCGCTATCGGGCATGTCGCTCAATGTGGAGAGCGGCGAGTTCATCAGCCTGCTCGGCCCTTCCGGTTGCGGCAAGTCGACGGCCTTACGCATCATCGCCGGACTTGGTGGCGCTTCCAGCGGCAGGATCGATTGGCCAAGTTCGCGCATCAACGCCAAGGGACTGCCGGAAGGCGATATCAGCTTCGTTTTCCAAGAGCCGACACTGCTGCCCTGGAAGACAGTATTCGGCAACGTGTATCTACCACTGAAACTGCAGGGGATCTCGAAGGCGGTTGCGCACGAGCAGATCATGGAGACATTGGCAACGGTCGGCCTCAAGGATTTCGCCGAAGCCTATCCCCGCGAACTGTCCGGCGGCATGAAAATGCGGGTTTCGATCGCCCGGGCGCTGGTGACGAGGCCGAAGCTGCTTTTGATGGATGAGCCCTTTGCGGCACTAGACGAGATTACCCGTCAGAAGCTCAACGACGATGTTTTGCGTCTCTGGCAAACAACGGGGATCACCGTCATCTTCGTCACGCATTCCGTCTACGAGTCCGCCTATCTCTCCAACCGCATCGTCGTCATGAAGGCGCGCCCCGGCCGCGTCCATACCGATTTTCCATTAGAGACCAGCGGCGAGCGCGATCCCCTCTATCGGTCGTCGGAAGAATACCGAGAGGTCTGCGAAAAGGTATCTCGCTCCCTGATCGAGGCCATGGGCAGGCAGGAGGTCCATTGATGAGCGACAGCACTGGCCTGACCGCCAATCTTTCCATTGAATCCAGCGACACGCCCTCTGCCAAAATGATCGAAAAACGCAATCTGGAACGTCTGCTCGGCGTCTTTGTGCCGGTCCTGACCGTTCTCGTGCTTCTCGTTCTCTGGCAGCTTCTGGTCGTCTGCGCCGACATCCCGCAATATATCCTGCCCAGTCCGACCGCAGTCGCCAAGGCATTGTATTCCGACTGGGGCATCCTCTGGCCGGCCCTATGGGTGACGACGGAGATCACGTTCATATCGCTGATCCTGGCGCTGATCGGCGGTGTGGGCTTTGCGATCTTCCTGGTGCAGTCGCGCTGGATCGAGCTTGCCTTCTATCCTCTGGCCGTCATCCTTCAGGTAACGCCGATCGTCGCGATCGCGCCGCTGATCCTGATCTATGCGCCGACGCGCGAGGCTGCACTGTTGATCTGCGGCTTCCTCGTCGCCTTCTTTCCGATCCTTTCGAACATGGTTCAGGGCTTGAAGAGCGTCGATCACAACCTGCTCAATCTCTTCGATCTGTACGGCGCCTCGCGCTGGCAGGCATTGCTGCATCTAAAGCTGCCGGCCGCCCAACCCTATTTCATGACTGGTTTGAGAATCGGCGGCGGCCTGTCGCTGATCGCCTCGGTTGTTGCCGAATTTGCCGCCGGCTCCGGCGGCCCGAACTCAGGTCTGGCATTCCGCCTGCTCGAAGCGCAATACCGTCAGAACATGCCGCGCCTCTTTGCGGCACTCCTGCTTCTCTCGGCGCTCGGCGTCGCCATCTTCGCCTTTACCTCCTTCATCTCATGGCTGAGCCTGCATCGCTGGCATGAGAGCAGCCTCAAGCGGGAGAACTGATGTCACACGCCTTCATGTCGCCGCCGAACGCCGCCCGCTTCGTGCTTTGCAATGCCACCGTTCCCGCCGTGACGCTCTCCGGCTTCAAGGCGCCTTCGAGCGACGGTCTCGTCAGGGCCGATATCGTCGTCGCCGACGGCCTCATCAGCAACATCCTCGTGCCGGGCACAGCACCGGTCGAATATGCCAAGGTCGACATGCGGGACGGCATGGTCTGGCCGACTTTCGCCGACATGCACACCCATCTCGACAAGGGGCATATTTGGGAACGGCGGTCCAATCCGGATGGCAGCTTCATGGGGGCGCTCGATGCCGTGCGCACTGACCGCGAGGCCAATTGGTCGGCGGAAGATGTGCGCAAGCGCATGGAATTCTCGCTGCGCTCGGCTTATGCCCATGGCACCGGCCTGATCCGTACTCATCTGGATTCGCTGGCGCCGCAGCATCGGATTTCCTTCGAGGTTTTCGCCTCGATTCGCGAGGCCTGGAAGGACAAGATCGCACTGCAGGCCGTCGCTCTCTTCCCGCTCGACAGCATGGTTGACGATGCCTTTTTCGCCGACCTGCTCCGCGTCGTGCGCAGTGCCGGCGGCTTGATGGGCGGCGTCACACAGATGAACCCGGACATTGATGCACAGCTCGACAAACTGATCCGCGCTGCCGCCGACAACGGTCTCGATATCGATCTGCATGTCGACGAAACCGAAGACAAGCAGGTGCTGACGCTGAAGGCACTCGCCGAAGCCGTGCTTCGCAACGGCTTCACCGGCAAGGTGACGGCCGGCCATTGCTGCTCGCTTGCCAGGCAGGACGAAGATGTCGCCCGCGCGACCATCGATCTCGTCGCAAAGGCCGGGATTTCCATCGTCTCGCTGCCGATGTGCAACATGTATCTGCAGGATCGCCATGCGGGCCGCACGCCGCGCTGGCGCGGCGTCACGCTTTTGCACGAACTTACCAAGGCCGGCGTGCCGACCGCCGTTGCTTCTGACAATACGCGCGACCCCTTCTATGCCTATGGCGATCTCGATCCGGTCGAAGTCTTCAGGGAAAGCGTTCGCATCCTGCATCTCGACCATCCGCTAGATACGGCGGCGAGGGTTATCACCACCTCTCCATCAGCCATTCTCGGTCGCCCGGATCTCGGGCGGATCGCCGTCGGCAGCCCCGCCGATCTCGTGCTTTTCAGCGCCCGACGCTGGAGCGAATTCCTGTCCCGTCCGCAGTCCGATCGCGTCGTCCTTCGCAAGGGCAAGGTGATCGACCGCAGCCTGCCCGACTATCGTGAACTCGACAGCGTCATTGGAGCCTGACATGCCGGATTATCAGCGCATCAAGAAAGAACTCGAAGGTATCGCCGTCGAAGACAATCCGGCGCTCGTGCGCCAGAAGAGCCGCGACTTCTATTGGTATTCGCCGATCCTGAAAGCCCAGCTCGACAATGTCACGGCCGATCTCGTGGTAACGCCGAAGACCGAGGAAGAGGTGATCCGCACGCTAAAGGTCGCCTACGCGCATGACGTGCCCGTTACGCCGCGCGGCGCCGGCACCGGCAATTACGGCCAGGCCATGCCGCTCTCCGGCGGCATCGTGCTTAACCTCGCCACCATGAACAGCATCAAGGAAATCCATCCCGGCCGCGTCATCTGCGAGCCCGGCATCGTCATTGCCGAACTCGACCGCCAGACCAAGGCTCATTCGGGCCAGGAGCTGCGGTTCCATCCCTCGACCGCGCAGACCGCAACAATCGGCGGCTTCATCGCCGGCGGCTCGGGCGGTGTCGGCTCGATTACCTGGGGCGGCCTGCGCGATCTCGGCAATATCCTGCGGCTGCGCGTCGTGACGATGGAAGCAGAACCCCGTGTTCTCGATTTGACCGGCTGGGATCTGACCAAGGTCAGCCATGCCTATGGCACCAACGGCATCATCACCGAGATCGAAATGCCGCTGGCGCCTGCCTATGATTGGGTCGATGTGCTGGTCGGATACGACGATTTCATGGATGCCGTGCGCTTTTCCGATGCGCTCGCCAAATGCAACGGCATTCTGGTCAAGGAGATCGCCCCGATCGCCGCGCCCATTCCGTATGAGTATTTTGCACGCCACAAGCCCTATATCCGTCAAGGGCAATCGATCGTCGCACTGATGATCGCACCACATGCGATGGACCCCTTCATCGCCTTTACCCGGCAGCAGAAGGGCGAGATCACCTTCCGCTCCGACAAGGTGGAGAGTATGAAGGGCATCCCCCATGCGTACGAACTCGCCTGGAACCACACGACGCTGCGCGCCCTCAAGGTCGATCCGTCGATCACCTACCTGCAGGTGCAGTATCCAGGGCCGGATCACGTCGCCAAGGTGCAGAAGATGGTAGAAATCTTCGGGGACGAGGTGCCCGGTCATCTCGAGTTCATCCGCTTCGACGGGCAGATCCAGTGCGCTGGCCTGCCGCTGGTACGCTACACATCCGAGGAGCGGCTTGAGGAGATCATTAGGATTCACCAGGACCACGGCTGCCCGATCTTCAATCCGCACCGCTATACGCTCGAAGAAGGCGGCATGAAACAGACGGACGTCGTTCAGCTCGCTTTCAAGAAGGAAACCGATCCGAAGGGCCTGCTCAATCCCGGCAAGATGATCGCCTGGGACGATCCGAATTTCGACTTCAAATCAGGCAAGAACTACCTCTTTCCCGGTCTTGCCGATCTGATGGAGGCCTCATGAAGGTTCTCGTCCTTCATTCCCATCCGGTCGAGGAAAGCTATGGCGGCGCGTTGCACCGGCAAACCATAGAGAGCCTGAAACGCAGGGGACATGAGGTCGACGACTGCAACCTCTATGCGGAGGGCTTTGACCCTGTCCTGTCACGCCATGACCGGTTGATCTACCATGACTATCCCGAAAATACCGAAGCTCTGAAACCTTATGTCGAGCGGCTGGAGCGCACCGAAGCCCTCGTGATCGTCACCCCGGTCTGGAACTTCGGTTTTCCGGCCATCCTCAAGGGCTATTTCGACCGGGTCTGGCTTCCAGGCGTTTCCTTCGAACTCGTCGACGGCAAGGTGCGCTCCAAACTGCAGCATATCCGCAAGCTCGGTGCTGTCTTGACCTATGGCGCCGATCCGTTCCGAGCCTTTATTGCCGGCAACCCGCCGAAGAAGATCGTCAAGCGCGTGCTGCGCGCCCAGATAAAGCCTTTTGCGCCCGTGGTCTTCCTGGCGCATTACGACATGAACCGCTCGACAGAGACTTCGCGCAGCCAGTTTCTGGCGCGGGTCGATCGCGAGATGCAGCGATTTTAGACCAGACCTTGGTGTTGTCACATAAACGCGGCATCAGTGAATTTGGCCTGGAGACGGTGGCATGAAGAGTTCTGCCGTCAGCCACAAGCGCCACCATTACCCGCAACAAATCATCTCGAATGCAGTCTGGCTGTATTTCAGGTCTCCGCTGAGCCTGCATCTCGTCAAGGAAAGCTGCTGGAGCGTGGAATTGTCGTTTCAGCTGAGCAACCACCACTTTCGATGTTTACAACAACCATCACCGAAGCCGAGATTCTCTACGGTTTGCGGCTGCTTCCGGAGGGTCGCCGTCGTCGCGCGCTTGAGACCGCCATTCTTCCGAATTTATCGACGATTTTTCCGGACGCGTGCTGCCGTTAGATCGCGACGCCGCCGACTTCTATGCGACAATCGCCACCGACAGTCGCCGAGCCGAGCGGCCGATCAACCAGTTCGACGCGCAAATCGCTGCAATTACGTTGTCTCGCGGGGCGTCACTGGCGACACGCAATATCCCTGACTTCGAAGCGATCGGCCTGCATCTTGTAAATCCATGGAACCGTGGCTAGCGGCGTGGCTAAAAGTTCGAAATCTGAAACGACGGAGGTTGCACGGCGCGCCGAAGAACTGGATGCACTCGACACCATCCTGCCACTTGACCGCCGCGATCAGCTGGCCACCTTGCTGAAGGACGAGGATGTCGCCACTGATCTGAACCCTTCAAACTGGATCAATTTTTGCGATGTTGCTTTGTAACGTGCTCCCGTTGAAATAGGCTGTTTGGGACTGAAATTTCCACCCTAAGCGGCGGGGTGAGTTCAAACTAATGGCTTTCGGAAGTAAGCGACGCGATTGGCTTCCTTGAAGCCCCAGTTTCCGCAACCACTCCTCAAAGCAGCAGCTGATTCACATGATATCTCTCTTGATAGATATCAATCGACGGACTATATCAGGATAGCTATCCAAAGAATGAGGAGGGTCGCTATGCCGGCAAGAACAGCGAAGATTTTTACCACCGGCCGCAGCCAGGCAATCAGACTTCCTGCCGAATTTCGTTTCGAAGGAAAAGAGGTCTTCGTGCGTCGTGACCCTACAACTGGCGACGTCATTCTATCACGCAAACCGGATTCCTGGGACGGTCTTTTCGCGCTCTATCGTAAAGAACCCGTACCGGACGATTTCATGGACAGGGATGACCGCAAGCAGAATTCGCAGGACCGCGATCCGTTTGAAGGCTGGCCGGAATGACGATGTGGATGCTCGATACCAATATCGCCAGCCATGTCATCAAAGGCGATCGCCCCGAAATCGTCAGTCAGCTTGCAGCACTTCCTATGGCTGACATCGTCATTTCGTCCGTCACGGAAGGAGAGTTGCTATATGGCCTTGCCAAGCGCGGCTATCCAAAGGCGCTATCGGAAAGGATCAGGCAATTCCTTCTTCGCGTCGACGTACTGCAGTGGGATCATGACGTGACGCAGACCTATGGCGACCTGCGCGCGGCTTGCGAAGCCAGAGGCACGCCGCTTGCATCGCTGGATATGATGATTGCGGCGCATGCCGTCGCGGTCGATGCAGTTCTCGTTACACGGGACAAGGCATTCACCCGGATTTCAGCGCCTCTGAAAACGGACGATTGGACCTGATGGTCTGTCATGAGAAAGCCGGCGAGCTTGAGGTCGCCGACGCAACCAAGCCCGGAACTGAGCTAAACGAAAAGAGGATCAGCGTCTTCATCCTTTATGCGCAGTAGTCGAGAGATCTGAAAATTGGCTCGTTGTTCTGGCTCGCGGAGAACGTGAAGCGCCTTGATCCGCTTGCGCATTTGGGGAAACGAGGAATCGCATTCCCCAAAAGCAGTTTAATGACAATTAAAGGCAGAAGAGCTCTAGTTGTTCAAAGCGCCGCCGATAATGGCGCCGAGTGCGAAGGCAGCGGCTGGATACCAAAGGCCATCGCTGTGACGACGATAGCCCGGGCGGCGGTCGTGGTAACCTCTGTAACCGTGATAGTAACCCGAACGGTCCTTACCCCGATATGGTCCCCATCCTGGGCGCCCCGGTCCCCGCGGCGGCATCTTGCGATGAACTTCGTCGGGACGATCGCGATGATGACGGGGCCATTCCTGTGCGTTGGCAAAGGGTGCTGCCAGCGTTACCGCGGCCATGGCGAGAATAAAGATCTTCTTCATTGGGCTTCCTTCCTTTTGATCAGGAAACCTTAGTAATCTTAAGGTGAACAGAGCGTTAACGCGTTGCTACCCTAAATAGCCGATTGCGCGAGATATCGCCGAGATCAATCCGGCCCGTCAGCCCTGAGAGCATCATCAAAGACGAGCCGAATATGCGCATACGTCAACCAAATCGGTGATATGGCAAAGCCTAGACGCCTGCCGACTTGCGCAGCGGCGCGGCAAGTTCCGCATCCCGACGCTTGACTGCCTGAATGTCGCGATAGGCATTGGCCGGGTGGGTTGCCGGCAGGTAAGGCCCATCGCCGAACAGCTTTTCGCGCAGCGTGCCCGGGCGATAGGCGGTCGCATAAGCGTCACGCTTCTGCAGTTCGGGAACGAGCAAATCGACGGCCGCCTCGAAGCTGTCTGGCGTCACGGCATAAGCGAGGTTGAAGCCGTCGACGTCGGTCTCTTCTACCCATTCCTGCAAGATATCGGCGACGGTCGAGGGAGAGCCTACGAAGACCGGCCCGGTTCCACCGATCCCGCCCCATTTAGCGAGCTCCTCGACTGTCCAAACCCGGTCCTTGCCGCCGAAATGCTCGATCATCGAGACGATGGCGTTGGTTTCCACCTTCTTCAACTCGTCGGTCGGCGCATATTGGCCAAAGTCGATGCCGCTCCAGCCGGACATGAAGACGAGCGAGCCATCGTAGGAGGCGTAGCTCTGATATTCCTCGAACAGGCGCTGCGCCTTCGCATCGGTTTCCGCAATAATCAACGTCGTGAGGTTATAGATCAGCACCTTCCTTGGATCGCGGCCAGCAGCCGCGGCCCTCTGCCTGATATCGGCAACATAGGCGCGCAGCAAAGTCTTGGTCGGAGCAGCAACGAAGACGCATTCGGCATGACCGGCTGCGAAGGCCTTGCCGGGTCCAGACGCACCCGCCTGATAAAGTACGGGCGTCCGCTGTGGCGACGGCTCGCAGAGATGATAACCGGGAACGTCGAAGTACTTGCCCTTGTGACCGATTTCATGGACCTTGGCGGGATCGGTGAAGACGCCGCGTTCGGCGTCACGCAGCACTGCACCCTCTTCCCAACTACCTTCGAACAGCTTGTAGAGAACCTCCACATACTCGGAGGCGATCTCGTAGCGGTTGTCATGGGTCTTCAAACCGCCTTGACCGATGTTCTTGGCACCGCTTTCGAGATAGGAGGTCACGATGTTCCAGCCGACGCGCCCCTTCGTGTGGTGATCGGCGGTCGCGAGCCGTCGGGCAAACGTATATGGGTGTTCGAACGAGGTGGAGGCCGTAATTCCTATGCCGAGATGCTCAGTCGCAAGGGCGATTGGCGCCGCAAGCTGGATCGGATCGTTGACCGGTATTTGCGCGGCCTGCTCGATCGCATGATAGTTCGACCCTTTGTAGACATCATAATAACCGATGACGTCAGCGATGAATATGCCGTCGAAAATGCCGCGTTCCAGCGTCCGGGCCAGATCCTGCCAATAGTCCAGATCCTTGTATTTCCACGACTTGTCGCGTGGATGTCTCCAGAGGCCGGGGGATTGATGGGCGACACAGTTCATGTCGAACGCGTTGAATCGAATATGCCTTGTCATGCCGGCTCCGGGCGAATTGCACTGGCGACCAAGCTATTTGTGGCAGTGTTTTCCGGAAAGTAATCAGATAATGTCTATATACTGTATAGGGAAATATTTTTCCCATCGCTTGCCGACAATTCGCTATTCGATGCTTGTGGTTGGCGATCGACGGCAAGGAGCCGAGGATGGGTCTGTATTGCGGCGGACGGCTTGCGGCCCAGACGAATATCCGCATGTGATCGGTAAGGTGCCAATCTGCCGTTGGCTTCCACCGCAATCCGGCGCGGCCCAGACGCCGGCACGGACAACTGCCCGGCTCAGCCTAGAGGGCCGCGTCGTAAGCGGACCATGTCGGCGGCACGATGCGGAAGCCGTTTTTCCCGGACAGTTTCGCCTCGTAAAGCCCGCGATCCGCTTCCGCGAATATGTCCTTGGATGAATGGCCGGGGACGATGATGGCGGCACCAACCGAGGTTGCAATGCGAATCGACTTTGCCGGCGTCGAGACGGTCCAGTTCAGCCCTTTAACGACCCGGTCGGCAATCTTTGCAAGATGCTCAGTCGAGACGCATTCATGAATAACGGCAAATTCGTCGCCACCGATCCGCGCCACCATATTGGCCTTGGGAACCGCGCGCGAAAGCCGATGCCCCGCCGCTTTGAGGCAGTCATCTCCGGCCTGATGGCCAAGAGTGTCATTCACGGCCTTGAAGCCGTCGAGATCGACCAGAAGAAGCGCCCGGCCGGTTCGGCCCTCGGTGGCGCAGATTTCGTTGAAAAATGTCTCAAATCTGGTGCGCGACGTCAGCCCGGTGAGAATGTCATGCTCGGCCAATTGCCTGAGTTGCTCGACCATCGTCTTCTCGGCGGTGACATCCTGCTTCATCCCGAAAATTCGGGTCGCGGTCCCATCCGCGACCTCGACGCAAGCGGTTATCCTTATCCAACGGCGGTTGCCACTCGCGGTAATGATCTCGACGTCCAGGCTAAAGCCCTCGCCGGTACGAATTGCCTTCTCGCGGACCTCGTCGAGGCGCCTGCGGGTTTCCGGAGTATAGAGCCTAAGGATTTGGTTCCGCGTCAGCGGCGTTTGCGGAGCAAGATCAAAAAGCTCATAGACCGTATCTGTCCAGCTAAGCGTCTGATCGGGTAGGCTGCATTCCCACACCCCGATACGGGCAGCCTTGAACGATCGATCGAACAATTCCCGCAAATGCAGGAATTGGCGGGAACCCATTGCCTGTGGATCGAGTATTCCATTTCCATCGCAAGACACTGGAAGCCCTCACCCGCTGATCAAAAGATTATCGCCGGCTTCATTGCCGACAATCTTTTCGGAGTAGAGGATTGCATGGATTGTTTGCATTTTGGTTTCCAAAAGCCCGAACGCCGCGATTCTCACCGATATCAACAGCTCTCTTTTGAAACCAAGCCTCCGAAGTCGGCACGATCTCAAGCGAAGGACGTATTTCTGGATGCTTAGAGCAAGCAAGAGCTGCGGATTAACACCGCGTTATCGACCACCGCCGACTCGACAATCACGAAGATGGGCCCCGGCACCATCGTCCTGAGACATCCGGCGCCGGCCGATTCTCCGCTATACCTGGCCTATGCCGCTCAAGCCAACCAATGCGCCAATGCCGAGGACGACAAGCGGATGGACGCGCGTTGTCGAGAGAACAACTGCGCCGAGCGCGGCTATTACAGCCAGAATCCAGCCCTGCGTCGATGCCTCGGTGATGACGGCCGCGCTTGCCGTGACGAGCCCGGCAGTCATCGGCACCAGCCCGGCCTGCACGATCCTGCGCCACGGCCTGTCCTTGAAACGGTTCCAGAGGTGGAGCACGAAATAGGTCAAAACCGAGGAGGGGCCGAACTTTGCCGCCGACGTCACCAGAACGCCCGCCCATCCGGCGACATGCCAGCCGACCAGGGGCACGACCATCAGGTTCGGGCCGGGAGCGGCCTGCGCCAATGCGAAGAGCGCACCGAATTCCTGTGCCGTCATCCAATGCTGGACGTCGACGATCTGCCGATGCATTTCCGGCAAAATGGAATTGCCGCCGCCAAAGGCCAGCAAGGAAAGCTGCGTGAAGATGAGAGCAAGCGTAAGCAAGGTCGTGGTCATGATTCAAGCTTCCAGGTGGCGATAATGCTGATAGGCGCGAGAAGCAGCATGGTCGAGAGCAACGGTAGCCCGGCGATGGCGATGGCGACAAAGCAAATGGCGGCAACGACCAACGCGACAGGTCTGCGGCGCAGCGGCAGGACGATCTTGACCGCCATCGAGATCAGCAGGCCTGCCGCCGCCGCGGCAAGACCCGCAAACATATGCTGGATGCGCGGATCGCCGTTGAACTGATCGTAGATGACGCCGAGACCGATCACGATCGCCGTCGGCGCAACAATCAAGCCGAGAAGAGCCGAAAATGCTCCCGCAACGCCTTGGAACTTCGAGCCGATCGCAACCGACATGTTGATGATATTGCCGCCGGGCAGGAACTGACAGAGCCCGAGCAACTCGGTGAACTCCTCGCCGGTCAGCCACTTGCGATCCTCGACCACCATGCGGCGCGCAAGTGGCAAGACCCCGCCGAAGCCGATAAGACCGAGTTTGAAAAAGCCGAAGAAGAGTTCGGCGACGGTTGGCCCTTCGCGTTGCGCGACGGCGTGGGGAGAAATGGCGTCCATATCCTGGCCTGCGTGCTTCATGTCAAACAAGACGACAAAATAGGCTTTTACCGGCTGTGCGTCCAATATATGGATTATGCATTATCCATATCTATGAGATATGCCATGATCGAGCTTCGACACCTGCGCTATGCCGTTACCGTTGCCGATGAGGGGCACATGACCCGTGCCGCCGAACGGCTCGGCATCCAGCAGCCGCCGCTCAGCCAGCAGATCGCCAAGCTGGAGGCGATCGTCGGCGCGCCGCTCTTCAGGCGCCTGCCGAGAGGCGTCGAACTGACGGACGCTGGCCGTACTTTCGTGGAGCGGGCGAGGGCCGTCCTGCACGACGTCGATCTGGCGATCGAGGCGACAAGACGCAATGTCCGCGGAGAGGAGGGAAGCCTCGCCATCGGCTTTACCAGTTCGGCGGCATTTCATCCCCTTCTCACCTCGGCCGTCCGCTCGCTCGGTGAAAGGTCACCCGACGTCGTCCTCAAGCTCGAGGAAGCCAGCACGCCAGATCTCATCGCCGCGCTGCATTCCGGCCTCTTAGATGTCGCGCTCGTTCGCTCGCCCGTCGCCCAGTCGAGCGGCCTTTTGATTTCGCGCATACTCGACGAGGAAATGCTGATCGCCCTTCCCGATCGTCATCCGCTTGCGATCGCGAAGGGCGAAAGGCCTGAGCCCCTCCAATTGCAGGAACTCGCAAACGAAGCCTTCATACTATATCGGCGCCCATCAGGCCCCGGATTATACGACGGCATCATAGCGGCCTGCCTTGCCGCAGGTTTTAGCCCGAAAATACGGCATGAGGCCCCGCGATTGCTATCGACGCTCAGCCTTGTCGCCGCCGGGCTCGGGATGTCAATCATCCCGGCGTCGATGGCCCGGCTGGAGACGAACGGGATTGCATATCTAAGGCTCGATCCTCGCGCCAATCTCATCGCGCCGCTTCATCTCGCGCGCCGAGATGAGCAACCAAGCGGCGCATTGCGGCTGTTTGCCGATATTGTCCATCAGGAGAAAGCCTCGTTGAAATACGGGCAGTGAGCCGGCTATCCAATTTGTCGACAAGCACTGATCGAACGGACGTGAAATGAGTTGCGATGAAAATGGAACCAACGCGATATAGCGTATATTGCTCTATCGATTTAAACCATGGGACACGGGAATGAATTGGATGCGGCGCAGCGTTCTCGCATTCCTGGGCGGCCTTATCCTGGGTAGGCCGTCTCTCGGTCGGGCGTCCAGCAAGTCCTCGGCGTATGCCGTGTCCCGGTCCAGCTACAAACCACGTCATGTGCTTTGCTTTCTCGGCAGGGAAGATGGTCTTGCCGCGCTCCTGCAGAGTGCCCGCGCTGCTATCGCCAACTTCGGTGATGATTTCACCGCCGATGAAGATGGTTCGCAGGACGAGCCCGACGACCGGATGGTCCGTTCATTCAATATCTGCTGGGACCGCGTGGACCCTGACGCCTATGAAGAGGCCGACGAAGACGCCGTCGCCACTCACGGGTCTGTTCTTTACGTCCTCGGACCGCCGATGTCGGCCGAGGTCGCTGTCGCGACATCCGCAAGGGCCCTGGTGTTCGTGCAATACATGCTCGATCACGGTGCGATCGCGGTAAAGGGTGAGACTGCGGGGGTAGCCCACGGTATACGGCGATGGAAAGAGCTTTCCGGACAGGCGCGCCGCGCAGCCGATTCTCAAGACCTGCTGACACTTGCCAAGACCTGCCGCCTCGCCTTTGCCCGCCGGCCGATTGGCGACGATACCGAGGGAATGGCCAGCGTCGGCAATCATCTGGTCGGCTTGCCCGATGTGCACGTTACCTTTATCCGAAAAGACGATCAGCAACCGTCGACCAATGCCGAACAGCTTGAAATCGCTGCCCTGATTGACGACATCGGCGACCAGATGGCACGGGACGGCGTTGACGCAACATTGGCGGCTCGTCGCGCGGCCCTATCCGACGACAGCCGCTATGACGAAGATGAATATAAATTCAATCCGTTCGGGGTGGTGACCATTCGAGACAAAAAGCTCTGACGACGCCTATCCCCTCGCCTCATCAGGTAGGATAGCGCGCGTAGGTTAGAAGCTCAGCGTGGTATCCGTCCACAAGCGAAATCCTCCAAGAAACGCATTTTCGTTCTCGCCGACGCGGCAGCCCGGCGGCAATTCCTTGAGCTTTTCGGCATTGCCTCCGCCAATGACAATGTCATGCGGCAGCAACGCGGCCCGCAATCTCTCGACAATCTCTTCAACCGACTCCCGCCATTTCTTCTTGCCGTATTTCTCAAGGCCGCGTTCGCCGATAAAATCTTCGAAGGTGCCGCGCTTCTTGTAGGGCAGGTGGGCAAGTTCCATGGGAAGGCAGACGTGATTGACGATCATCGCCGACCCCAATCCCGTGCCGAGGCCGAGAAACAGCATATTACCGGTCTTGTAGTTGCCGATCGCCTGCATCACGGCATCGTTGACAAGCTTGACCGGCTTGCCGAAAGCGGCGGAAAAATCGAAATCCTGCCAACCGGGGCCGAGATTGTGCGGTTCGACAGCCGGCTTGTTATCTCGAACCGGGCCTGGGTATCCCATGCCGATAACGTCGTATTGCCAATCCTGAGTAAGGTCCTTGACGGCCTTGACCATCTCCTTTGCCGACATTGTCGGGCCGGACACCGCCGCGCGGCGATCGCCGCCGGAGCTTACGCGCATTTTCACATGCGAACCGCCAAGGTCGATTGCCAGCACGACAGGATCCTTCGCCGCCGCCTTAGCACTCTCTTCCTTGGGTTCCACCTTCGCTTTGCGTCCTTCTTTCACCTGGCTCATCTTCATCGGCACCTTCTATTCGTGGGGCATCCTTCGTTCTATGCCGCATCAATGACCGCGACAGAGAAATCCTCTCCTTCCCAATGGTCGGTATCTGGCCAGTAAAACGTGAAACTGATCACAGCCCCCTTGGATAGGTGTTCGCATGAAAGCTCGGCAACATGGATGCCGAAGGCATTTTGACGGGTTTCGGTATCGTTGACGCTCGCCCAACCATCAAGGCTCCAGCGCACGGCAGCCCGCGCCATGACCTCGATCCTCAAGCGCTTGCCGACGGCAAGCTGCGACAACTTATTATTGAAACGCCATAGCACGAAGGGTGCCGTAACCCTGTTTTTCACATACCGTTCGACACCCTGCGGCGGCATGTCGAAAACGGCGTCATCTCTCAGCGAGCGCAAGAGCTTGATATGTTCGGCGTGGGCCCAGACAAGCGGCATGGCGCTACCGGAGGGTCCACCGAAGACAAGGCCCAACTCCGGAATGTCGGGGCGATCCCACACTTGCTCGGGAAACAGACCACCCTGCCCCGCGGACTGTTCGAGCGTTCTCAGCAGCTCGAAGGCAGCTTCGCGTCGACCGGCCGCAAGCTCGTAATGGGCACGCTCGCCGGCAAGCAGCGGCCATGGACGCCCGATGCCCGTGCCGTCGAACGGGCCGCCGTCTTCGTGCTCGCCATAGCCGTCACCTGTATAGCGATACCATACCCGCCCCTGAGGCAGGTCGCATTTCAGTTGCGCGTCGATGACCCTGACAGTGTCGACGATGCGCGGATCATCGGCGGCCCGCAATCCGAACCGTACCAGCGCCAGGGCATCAGGACTGACGACGCGAGCGGTCGGCAGCAGCGATTCGGCGGGTGGCCTGTTCTTGATCGGCACGAAACCATCGGCAGGCGAGCTTCCATCGGCGATGTCAGGCGGCGCGATGCGGACGTAATAGCCCCTGACCCCAAGGCCGGAGCTGTCCGGATCGTTGCTGACATAGGTCCAGCGCTCGATCTGGTCGTTCCAGGCATCCGCGGTCTGCCGCAAGTAATCCGCATTATGCGATTGCCCTGCAATCTCCAGAATATCGGCGGCCGCCAGCAATGCGGCGATCTCAACCGCCAAGGTGAAGGGAGAAAAGCCGCCGTCTTCCTCCCAACGGTCCTCGCCGGTAACGGGACCGTTGACAACCACATAGCGCGCGGCACGTTCGACCATCGGTACGTAGGATAAAAGCTGCTCGCCCGTTAACGCCCCTTCCCGACGCAACGCATCGGCAAGCAGGATCGGGAAGGCGCATTCATCCATCTGTATCCCGGTCCAGTAAGGCTCGCCGTCCAGCCAGCAATTCTGCGGCCAGTGTCCATCTTCTTCCTGGATGACGCGTAGATAGGTCAGAATGCGGAGAGCATCCTGCGAGGCGCCCGCGGCCAGGAAACCGCCGGCGGTCTCGACCAGATCTCGCGGCCATACGAGATGATATCCACCAAGATCCTCGTCACCTTTGGCAAAGCCCCACGGAATGGAGAGGGAGGCAACAGCCGGCCCCTCGAAGGATAAAGGCCGGTGCGTCGCCAGAACGGCTGTCGATATCCGATAGCGATTGAGTTCGGGCGGAGGTGCTTTCGGTTCGTCGAGGGCCAGCAGCCCGTCCTGCCACGCCCGCCAGTCGGAAATATAGCTGCGTTCCGCATGCTCGTAGCCAGCCTGCAGACTGGCAAGGGCATTGTAGCCGGCTTCCTTGGCATGGCTCCCAAAACCAAGCGATATCGTAACCGTGTCATTGCCGGCGGTCAGATCGATCTCGCCGGTCAACGCGACGTTGCCATCGGCGGCATGCATGACTGCCGGGTCAAGTTGCGCCGTTTTTCGCAGTTGCTGCCATCCATCGGAGATGCCGACATAGCCGGCGGATGCCGTGCGCCAACCGCCGCTGACGGCAAGCGCAAGCGAGACACCGCCCGCGCCCGTCGCAAAAAGCATCGGCGTACCCTTATAGTCTCCCACCCAGCCCGTATTTCCGTAGCCGGCATTGACCAGATGCGGAGCCGCAAGCAGGTAGAGACGATAATCGTGGATCGCTCCTTCGAGCGGCTCGAATGATATCTGCTGAATCAGGCTACTGCGCATCGGATCGACAATGATGCGCTTGATGATCCGGTAGCGGCCGTCGATCGCCGTATTAATCAGCCGGTAAGCCGGAACGCCATCCTCGACCGTCGCGACCACGCTCTGCGTATCGCGCTTTTCATCTGAAAAGTAGCCGTTGGGGCCTGTGACGATCAATCCGATATCGCGGGTGCAGGCGCTGTCGACGCGGGGAAAATAGACTTCGTTCAGAATGCCGTGACTGAGTGTGAACCAGATGCGGCAAGCTGGCGAAAGCGCCGTGCCAACTCCGCTCTTTGCGCTGGACGTCCAGCGAGGTTCGATACCATTCACGCTAGAGCCGGAAGCATCGTAAAGCGCCATGCACTGTCTCCTCTATCGTTGCAATCTGCTCCGACAAAGATGTTTCGGCAAGGGCCGGTTTGTTGAAATCGCTGACAATAAAGGACGATCGCCCCGATGAGGCAGCGCCGTGGGCCGCATAATTCGCACGTCGACCGCGCCGCCGTCATCACAGAATCCACCCGATTTCGCTGAACCGACTAGGTGCCGTTCCGCCGCCATTGACAGCCCGCGCACGTCCTGTATTCTGTTATAAAATTGTATATAACATAATAATGGAACAATAAATGGGAGAATATCGATGAAATTAAAAGTCGGATTGCTGATTGCGGCTGCCCTGATTGCAACCCCTTCGCTACTGTTGGCCCAGGAAAAAGGCGGCGTCATCAACGTCGCGACGATCGGCGAACCGCCGACACTGGACCCGATGACCTCGACCGCCGATCTCGTCGGCATCGTGACGCAACACATCTTCGAGACGCTCTACACCTTCGACAAGAGCTGGAACGTCACGCCGCTCCTTGCCGAGAGCCTGCCCGAAATCAGCGCCGACGGCAAAACCTACACCATCAAGCTCCGGACGGGCATCAAGTTCCACGACGGTAGCGTCATGACGTCGAATGACGTCGTGGCTTCGCTCAACCGCTGGATCAAATTGGCATCGCGCGGCAAGCAGGCTGGCGGCTTCATCGAATCGATCGCTGCCCAAGATCCGGCGACGGTTGTCATCAAGCTCAAGCAGCCCTATGCCCCGCTTACCTCGCTGCTCGCTTTCAACAACTCCGCCGCCATCATCATTCCCGCCAGCAAGCAGGCCGACACGATGACCGACTTCATCGGCACCGGTCCGTACATGCTGAAGGAGCGCAAGCCCGACCAGTATATCCAGCTTGTCCGTTTCGACGGCTACAAGCCCCGGGATGGCGAGAGCAACGGTTACGGCGGCGCTCGCCACCAATATCTCGACGAAATCCGCTTCGTTCCGGTTCCGGATGCCAATACCCGCGTCGAAGCGGCCATTTCCGGCCAGTATGATTATATCGACAGCCTGCCAGTCGAATCCTTCGACAAGCTGAAATCCTCCTCTGCGACCCAGCCGCTGCTCCTGAAGCCGTTTGGCTATCCGGTCTTCGTCTTCAACACCGCCGACGGCATCGCCAAGAACGTCGCGATCCGCAAGGCGATCCGTCAGGCGCTCAGCATGGAGGACATGCTGGCGGCGGCCTTCGGCAGCACGAATTTCTACACGCTCGACGGCAACATCTACCCTGCCCCCTATACCTGGAGCACGGATGCCGGCGTCAAGGGCAATTACAACGTCGCCGACCCGGATGGCGCTGCCGCTGCCGCCAAGGCCGCAGGCTACAACGGCGAACCGATCCGCATCCTGACCAGCCGCCAGTACGAGTTCCATTACAAGATGGCGCAGGTCGCGGCCGAATATCTGAAACAGGCGGGCTTCAAGGTCGATCTTCAGGTGGTCGACTGGGCAACGCTCACTCAGCGCCGCACCGACAAGGCATTGTGGGACATCTATATCACGCACAGCCCGTTCCTGCCCGAGCCCGCCCTGATCGGCACGCTTTCACCGAGCTCGCCCGGGTGGTGGAACACGCCGACAAGCAAGGCCGCGATCGACGCGTTCAACACAGAGGTCGACCCGAAGAAACGTGTCGAGCTTTGGGCGAACGTTCAAAAGGCGATGTATGACGAAGCTCCCATGATGAAGATCGGCGATTTCAACGCCGTTGCGGCGATCTCCACCAAGCTTCAGGGCGTCGATCCTGCGCCGTGGCCCTATTTCTGGAACGCATCCATCAAGAAGTAAGCCTCCCAAGGCGTTCGGGTGCCGGCCACAGCCGGCGCCCGTTCCCGATCCTGTCTGCCCCGCGGACACAGGAACCAATCCAATGATACGCTACATCCTTCAACGTCTCGCAGGCATGATCGTCGTGATGTTTCTCGTCGTCACGATCGTCTTCGTGATCGTGCGCGTAACCCCCGGCGATCCGGCCGCCGTCATGCTCGGCCCGGACGCGACCGCGCAGGATATTTCAGAGCTGCGAGTGCGGCTTGGCCTCGACCAGTCCATCTTCGTCCAATACCTGTTCTATGTCGGACAGTTGCTGAAAGGCGATCTCGGCCAATCGATCTTTCTCAACATTCCGGTTTCCTCCGCGCTTCTTGAACGCGCCGAACCGACCTTCTTCCTGACGTTGTTTTCGCTCGTCATCGCCGGCGTCATCGCGCTGCCGATCGGCATCTATGCCGCCTATCGGCGCGGATCGCTGGTCGATCAGGCCTCGATGGCGATAGGCATGCTGGCGGCGAGCATTCCAAGCTTCTGGCTCGGCCTCATCCTGATGCAGTTCTTCGCGGTGCGGCTGGGCATTTTCCCGGTTTCCGGCTATGGCGGACCGGGCGCAAGTTTCCTTGACCGGATGTATCACCTGACGCTGCCGGCCGTTGCGCTCGGCCTCGTTTCGTCGGCGCTGATCCTGCGTTTCACCCGCGCCTCGATGCTCGACGTCCTTGGAGACGATTATATCCGCACCGCCCGCGCAAAGGGGCTTATCGAACGTCGCGTCGTGTTGAAACATGCGCTGAAGAACGCGCTCATTCCAATTCTCACCGTCTTGGGGCTGACGGCCGCCGTCCTGATTTCCGGCGCTGTTGTCACCGAGACCGTCTTCGGTCTGCCGGGCATCGGAAGCCTCGTCGTCTCCGCGGTGCTGCGCCGAGACTATCCGGTGATCCAAGGGGCCTTGCTCGTTATCGCCGGCCTCTACGTCCTGATCAATTTTGCGATCGACATGCTCTATCTGCTGGTTGATCCGAGGGTACGCTACTGATGGCCGATATCGCAACCGATACACCCAAACAGATGCCAAGCGAGCGCAGCAAATTTCTGCGCCGGCTCCTGAAGCGCAAGACCGTCGCCGCCGGCCTGATCGTCCTGACGATTTTCGTGCTACTCGCCGTTCTTGCGCCGTGGATTGCTCCCTATTCCCCCTCGAAGCTCTCGATCGTCAACAGGCTGAAGCCACCGAGCGAAGTTTACTGGTTTGGCACCGACGAATTCGGCCGCGATATCTTCTCCCGCACCATCTATGCCGGACGGCTGTCGCTGCTGGTCGGAGCCGCCGTAGTGGCGCTATCGGCCGCTATCGGCGTTACGCTGGGCCTGCTCGCCGGCTTCTTCCCGAAACTGGACACACCGATCGCGCGCCTGATCGATGCGATGATGGCATTTCCCGATATCCTGCTTGCCATTGCGCTTGTTGCGGCCCTCGGCCCGTCGCTGACAACGGTCATCATCGCATTGTCTATCGTCTATTCGCCGCGGCTGGCCCGCATCGTTCGGGCATCGACGCTTGTTATCCGCGAGCTGCCCTACGTCGAGGCGGCAAAGGCTCTCGGTATCTCGACGTTTCACATCATGACGCGGCATGTGCTGAGAAACCTTCTGTCGCCGATCCTGGTGCAGGGCTCGTTTCTCTTCGCCAGCGCCATGCTGGCCGAAGCGGGGCTCTCGTTTCTCGGCCTCGGCGTCAGCCCCGAAATCCCGACCTGGGGAACCATGATCGCCGCCGGTCGCCAATATATCGGCCAGGCCGACTGGATGACCTACTTCCCTGGCTTTGCCATCATTCTCTCCGTGCTTTCGCTGCAAATGGTCGGCGACGGCCTGCGGGACATGCTCGACCCAAGACTTCGAAAGGACCTGTAAATGACCGGTGAAAAAGCGGGCAAGCCGCTCCTCCTCACCAATGTGAAGCCCATGGCGTTCGGCGGCGATGTGCCCGCCGGCGCGATCGACATCCTCATCGGCGCCGATGGCAAGATCGCCGCTTTCGGGCCGCAGCTCGCCGCTCCGGGTGACGTCGAACGCGTCGACGGCAAGGGCGCATGGATCTCTCCCGGCTGGGTCGACCTCCACGTCCATATCTGGCATGGCGGCACGGATATCTCGATCCGTCCGTCCGAATGCGGCGCCGAGCGCGGCGTCACGACGCTGGTCGATGCCGGCTCGGCCGGCGAAGCCAATTTTCACGGGTTTCGCGAATACATCATCGAACCGTCCAAGGAGCGTATCAAAGCCTTCCTCAATTTGGGTTCGATCGGCCTTGTCGCCTGCAATCGCGTTCCCGAACTTCGCGATATCAAGGATATCGACCTCGACCGCATCCTCGAATGCTATGCTGAGAACAGCGAGCACATCGTCGGCATCAAGGTGCGCGCCAGCCACGTCATCACGGGCTCCTGGGGTGTCACGCCCGTCAAGCTCGGCAAGAAGATCGCAAAGATCCTGAAGGTGCCGATGATGGTGCATGTCGGCGAGCCGCCGGCGCTCTACGACGAAGTGCTCGAAATCCTCGGACCGGGCGATGTCGTCACCCACTGCTTCAACGGCAAGGCCGGTTCCAGCATCATGGAGGACGAGGATCTCTACAATCTCGCCGAACGCTGCGCCGGCGAAGGCATCCGGCTCGATATCGGCCATGGAGGCGCATCCTTCTCCTTCAAGGTCGCGGAAGCAGCGATCGCGCGCGGTCTGCTGCCCTACTCGATCTCGACCGACCTGCACGGGCATTCGATGAACTTCCCGGTCTGGGATCTTGCAACCACCATGTCGAAGCTGCTCTCGGTCGGCATGCCCTTCGACAAGGTCGTGGACGCGGTTACCCACGCGCCCGCTTCGGTCATCAAGCTGTCGATGGAGAACCGGCTATCCGTCGGTGAGCGGGGCGACTTCACCATCTTCGACCTCGTGGATGCAGATCTCGAGGCGACTGATTCCAACGGCGACGTCTCCCGCCTGCAGAAACTCTTCGAGCCGCGTTACGCGGTCATCGGCTCAGAAGCGGTCACCGCCAGCCGCTACATACCGCGCGCCCGCAAGCTCGTACGCCATAGCCACGGTTACTCGTGGCGCTAGTCGGAACCTTAAAATCGCATAGCAGGAGCATACGTGATTACGTCCCCAACACAGGCCGCTTCAGCAGCGCAAACACCTTACCAGCGACTGGCTGCGCTCGGGATCGAGCTTCCGCCGCCGCCGCCGCCGATTGCCAACTTCGTGACCCATGTCCGCGAGGGCAACGTGCTCTATCTGTCGGGCCAGGGCCCGCGGGAGCTAGACGGCCATCTCCACTCAGGCAAGGTCGGCGGTGACGTCGGTGTTGATCGGGCCTATCAGCACGCGCGGCTGACAGGCATCAACCTTCTCGCCGTCATGCACGGAGCGCTTGGCGACCTCTCCCGGGTCAAGCGAGTGGTGAAGCTGCTCGGCATGGTCAATGCCGTGCCGCATTTCGAGGACCATCCGAGCGTCATCAACGGCTGCTCGGACCTCTTCATCGAGGTCTTCGGCGAGGCGGGCCAACATGCCCGTTCGGCCGTCGGCTTCGGCTCGCTGCCCGGCAACATCACGGTCGAGATCGAAGCGATCGTCTCGCTCAACGACTGAGGAGGACGAATTCAGTGGTTGCGCCAGCCCATCAGCTTTTCGATCCGCTCGGCAGCCGCGCGCACCTGCTCGCCATAATGGCTGCCGTCGGAAACGACTTTCTGTTCGGGCAGCACGATCGAAATGGTCGCGACGCATTGGCCGTCACGATCAACGACCGGCGAAGCGATGCAGGCAACCGCGTAGTCGGATTCCGCCACCTGGACCGACAGGCGTTCCTCAAAGGCCTTGCCCGCAGAATCGGAAAGCACGCGGGCGTCAATCTCGGCCCGACCGGTCGGGGAGGTGCGGGCGCAGCGCTTGAAAAGCTCGATCCTCTCGTCCTCCGGCAGATGGCCGACCAGAAGCCGCCCCGACGCCGTCCAGTTGAGGGGTACGCGGGTTCCGACACGGGAAGCCACCTGGAAATGGCTTGGCCCATCCGCCATCGCCAGCACCAGCATAGTATCGCCGTCGCGGCCGCAGACCTGCACCGTCTCACTTGCCTGCCGGCAAAGATCGTGCATCTCGCGGGTGGCGACACTCATGAAATCGAGCGACCGGGCGTAGGCGAGACCGTAGTGATAAAGGCGAGCACCCAGCCAAACCGAACCATCGGCATTGCGACCAAGCATGTTCTTTTCGACCAGATCGTCGATGATGACGTAGACAGTCGAAAGAGGCGCCTTGATCGCCTTGGCAATCGCATAGGCTCCGGCCGGCGCGCCGGTTTCATAGAGATAATCGATCACCTGCAGCGCGCGGTCGATGCCGCTTACGCGCGAGCGGCGAGCGCCTTTGGCTTCGGCTTCCCCGCTGGAGCCGGTGCCTTCAGGGAGTGCTGCGGGTAGGGTCTTCGCGTCCAAATCAACGCTCCTCGTGATATTTCGAGAAGCTATTACATTACTATGGCATAACTGTCGATGACAATCGGCAACGGGCCGTCACTTTGGAGAGATAGAATGTCTGACGATATCCGCAGCAAAATCGGCCTGAGGCCTGTCATCAACGTGTCCGGCACCATGACCAGCCTCGGCGCGTCGATCGTCGTACCCGAAGCCATTGCGGCAATGACGGCAATTCTTCCGCAGTTCGTTGAGATCAATGACCTGCAGCGCAAGGCAAGTGCAGTCATCGCACGACTGACGGGCAGCGAGGCAGGCTTCGTGACGGCATCCTGTTCTTCGGGCATCAGTCTCGCCGTCGCCGGCGCCATAACCGGTAACAATCTGCTCGCCATCGAGAGACTGCCCGACATCAGTCCGGACAAGAACGAAGTCATCGTGCAGATGGGCCATGTAGTCAGCTATGGCGCTCCGGTGGATCAGGCAATCCGCCTTGCCGGCGGCAAGGTCGTCCTGATCGGCCAGGCAACATCGACGCATCGCTTCCACATGGAAAACGCCATCACCGAGAAGACGGCTGCCGCCGTCTATGTCGTATCCCATCATGTGGTCGACTATGGCCTGCTGAATCTGATCGAATTCGTCGAGATCGCCCATGCCAAGGGCGTGCCCGTCATCGTCGACGCCGCTTCGGAATACGATCTCAAGCTTTTCCTCGCGCAGGGCGCCGACATCGTCCTCTATTCCGGTCATAAGTTCCTCGGTGGCCCGACGTCGGGCATCGTCGCCGGCAAGAAGGAACTGGTGCGCAATGCTTTCCTGCAGAATATGGGCATCGGCCGCGGCATGAAGGTCGGCAAGGAAAGCATCTATGGCGTCATGGCGGCGCTGGAGGCCTGGGAAAAGCGCGACCATGCCGGCATCCGCGAACGGGAAACCGGCTATCTCAACCTGTGGAAGCGGACCCTGGATGGCCGACCCGGCGTCACCGCCCTGATCGAGCCGGACCCCACCAACAATCCGCTCGAGCGTTTGCGGGTCATTGTCCAGGCACCGGAGGCGCATATCAGCGCCTGGGATCTTGCCGCAGCGCTTGGCCGCGGCAACCCGCCCGTCATCGTACGGGATCATGAGGTCGAACATCACTATTTCTATCTCGATCCCTGCAACCTGCATCCCGGCCAGGAGACGATCGTCGCTGCCCGGCTGGCCGAGGAGCTCGACAAGGCGCGCGCCTCCAACGAGATCATCGCGACGCCGATCGAGAACCGCAGCAGGCATCGCTTTGACGGCATGCTGAACTGGCCCGATTGAGCCATGACAAGAATCGTAGCGGGGGAGTAAAGATGAGCACATCACAGGTAAGGATCGCCGGGAGCGCGGAACCGGTCATTTCAGTCGAAAATCTGACTACCTCGTTCCTGGTGGACGGCGAATGGAAGCCTGTCGTGCGCAATGTTTCCTTCTCCGTCCAGCCGGCCGAGACGGTGGCGATCGTCGGCGAGAGCGGTTCCGGCAAGAGCGTGACCTCGCTTTCGATCATGCGGCTGCTGCAGAGCGATTCAAGCCGGATCGAAGGCAAGATCATGCTCGGCGGCCGCAACCTGCTTTCGCTTCCCGAACATGAGATGCGCAAAGTGCGCCGCAATGACGTATCGATGATCTTCCAGGAGCCGATGACTTCTCTCAATCCGCTCTTTACTATCGGAGATCAGATTTCAGAAGCCTTACTCTGCCATAAGGACATGTCGGCGGCGGACGCCAAGGCCGAGACGATCCGGCTTTTGGAAAAGGTCCGCATCCCCTCGGCCGCGTCGCGCTTCGACGAATATCCCCACCGCTTTTCCGGCGGCATGCGCCAGCGCGTCATGATCGCAATGGCGCTCGCCTCGAAGCCGAGGCTGCTGATTGCCGACGAGCCGACAACGGCGCTCGATGTCACGATCCAAGGCCAGATCCTCGACCTGATCAAGATGCTGCAGGAGGAGGAAGGAACCTCCGTTCTGTTCATCACGCACGACATGGGCGTGGTCGCAGAGATCGCCGATCGCACCGTCGTCATGTATCGCGGCGAGCAGGTGGAGACGGGGGCGACGGCCGACATCTTCCATCGCGGCCGGCATCCCTATACCCGCGCGCTGCTGTCGGCCGTGCCCGTGCTCGGCTCGATGCAGGCCTACGAGCGCCCGCTTCGCTTTCCCGTCGTCAATACCGCGACCGGAGAATCCGACACGCCGGTCGAGGTGCCGGATACGGTGGCGACCGAAAAGCCGGTACTGCAGGTCAAGAACCTCACCAAGCGTTTCGACATCCACTCCGGCCTTTTCGGAAAGCTCAAAGGTCGGGTGCATGCGGTCGAGGACGTCTCGTTCGATCTCTTCGCCGGCGAAACATTGTCGCTGGTTGGTGAATCCGGTTGCGGTAAGTCCACCACCGGTCGCGCAATCATGCGGCTGATCGAGCCGCAATCCGGCTCCGTCGTGGTCGATGGCCGGGACGTTCTCTCGCTTGGCAAGCGTGACATGCGCGAGATGCGCAAATCCGTGCAGATGATCTTCCAGGACCCGTTCGCGTCGCTCAACCCGCGCATGACGGTCGGCCAGGCAGTCGCGGAACCCTATCTCGAACACGGGATGGGAACGGCAAAGGAGGCGAGAGAGATCGTAGCCGACATGCTGCGCAAGGTGGGGCTGACACCCGACATGGCCAGCCGTTACCCACATGAATTCTCCGGCGGCCAGCGTCAGCGCATCTGCATCGCCCGCGCCCTGGCATTGCAGCCAAAGGTGATCGTCGCCGACGAGAGCGTGTCCGCGCTCGACGTCTCGATCAAGGCGCAGGTCATCAATCTGATGCTCGACCTGCAGCAGAGCCTGAACCTCTCCTTCCTGTTCATTTCCCACGACATGGCCGTGGTCGAGCGCGTCAGCCACCGCGTCGCCGTCATGTATCTCGGTGAAATCGTCGAGATCGGCCCCCGCGCAGCCGTCTTCGGCAATCCGCAGCATGACTATACGAAGAAGCTGATGGCTGCCGTTCCGGTGCCGGACCCCGACCGCCGACGCGAGAAACGCGCGGCAGCCGGCGACGAGCTGAAGAGCCCGATCCGGCCGGTCGATTATCTGGTCACGCCGCGCGAATATCGAACTGTTTCCCCCAATCATCTGGTTGCGGTCTGATACCTCTATCCGATCGGCCAGCGGGCCGATCGTCACCCACAAATCGAGCCGCCAATATAGGTCGATCCGCGCCGCATCGATGAGCGACGAAAGATGCTCTTGCAAAAGTGTGCCATGTTGATTAATCGTTTAATCACAAAAACCAGAGCGCATTCTTGAATGAGCAGTACACGCCCCTCTTCCATCCGCGAAATTGCAACCAGGCTGGGTGTTTCCACGGCAACCGTCTCCAATGCGCTGCGCGGTACGGGGCGGGTATCATCAGCCCTTGCGGCTCAGATTCGTCTGGAGGCGGACAGGCTCGGCTATGTCCCTGACCATACGGCACGGGCGCTGCGCACCGGCCGGAGCAATACGGTTGGCCTATTGGTCCCGAACATCGGGCAACCGCTGTTTCCTGCCTTTGCACAGGCGATCGAACGGGCGGCAAAGCAGCGCGATCTGGCCGTTCTGATCGGCGACAGCCAAGGCGATCCCCGGCAGCAGGACTTCGAAATGAGAACCATGATCGCCCGCGGCGTCGACGCGCTGATCGTGATCCCGACGCGCGGCACAACCGTTGTGCCCGAGGATGTTTCGGTGCCCGTCGCCGTCATAGACAGCGCGGCCACAACGGGCAATATCGCCGCCAGCGATCATCGTGAGGGAGGCCGCCTGATCGCCCGTCATCTGCTCGAACTTGGCCATGACAGGCTTCTGATCCTCGCCGGCCCTGAGAATTCACTGGTGGCGCGCGAGCGCGTCGAAGGAATGTGCGAAATCTTCCGCCAGGCCGGTGTCGAACCGGCATTGCGGTACGGCGATGCCACTTTCGAAGCAGGCAGCGCCCTCGGTCGCGAGCTCGATGTGCGGGATTTTACAGCCTGTGCAGCCGCCTACGACGCCCTGGCCATCGGCTTTGCCATCGCCGTCAGAGACAGGGGCTACAGCATTCCGGCAGACATATCGCTCACCGGCTTTGATGATCTGATGTGGGCTCAAATCGTTTCTCCGCCGCTCACCACCGTCCGGCAGGATCTGGAAGCCGTGGCGAACCACGCACTCGCCTTCGTTGCCGGAGAAACCGAGACCAGCGGGATATTCCCGACGGAACTTGTCTTGCGGCAATCGACCGCGCGCCCGTCCGCTTTCGTCCAAGGAGGCAAAGATGCCGAACGAACCCCATGACCTCCATTCACCGGAGCTGCGCGATCGCGCCGTGCGGGCAGCCCTGGGCCTTGAGCCGTTCGACGTGCTCATTGCCGGCGGCACGCTCGTCGACGTCGCGACCTCGGAAATGAGGCCGGCCGACATCGGCCTTGTCGGTCCCCTGATCGCAAGCGTTCATCCCTCCGGAAGCAGGAAGGACGCGAACGAGATCGTCGACGCGTCGGGACGCTTCATCGCGCCCGGTTTCATCGACACCCATATGCATGTCGAAAGCTCGATGGTGACGCCGAGGCGATACGCCGAAACGGTCGTCCCGCAGGGTACGACGACCATCTGCTGGGACCCGCATGAAATCGGCAACGTCGCCGGTCTTGACGGCATTCGATGGGCACTCGAAGAAACACGGCAATTGCCGCTGCGCTTCCTGACCCTGGCGCCGTCCTGCGTGCCTTCGGCGCCCGGCCTGGAGCTTGCCGGTGCGGAGTTCCGGTCCGGCGAAATGGCGACCATGCTGAGCTGGCCGGAGATTTCCGGCGTTGCCGAAGTCATGAATATGCGTGGGGTCCTTGAGAGAAGCGAGCCGATGCGCGGCATCGTCGAGGCCGGGCTTGCGAGCGGCAAGCGCGTCTGCGGCCATGCTCGTGGCCTCGAAGGCGCGGAATTGCAGGCATTCGTGTCTGCGGGGATTCAATCCGATCACGAGATCACCTCGGGCGAAGACCTGCTGGCAAAATTGCGGACCGGCCTCACCATCGAGTTGCGCGGTTCCCACGACTATGTCCTGCCCGGCGTGATCGAGGCGTTGAAAAGGCTGCCGCATATGCCGCAAACGCTGACGATCTGCACCGATGACGTCTTCCCCGACGACCTCGTGAGCGATGGTGCGATGTCATCTGTTCTCAGGCGCCTCATCGGCTACGGTATGAAGCCGATCGACGCCATCCGCGCCGCCACGCTCAACGCCGCCATGTGGCTGAACCGCTATGATCTGGGGCTGGTGGCGCCCGGTCGTCGCGCCGACATCATCATTCTCTCCGACCTGGAGACGATCGCGGTCGACCACGTCTTCGCATCGGGGCGTGAGGTCGCAAGAGGCGGCAGCCTCACTGGAACCTGTGAGAGCGTATCCGCGAATGCCTATCGCGACACCGTAAAGCTTGGCAGGCTTTCTGCCGCCGACTTCACGATCGCACTGCCGGGCATGACGGCAGCCAGGATCAACACGATTGTCAGCCCGCGTTTCACGAAATGGGGGGAAGCGGCCGTCAAAGTGGAAGACGACAAGCTCGTCCTGCCCGACAACATGCTTCTGATGGCGGTCATCCACCGCCACGGAAGAAAGGACCCGACGCCGGCCATCGGCGTGCTGGAAGACTGGGGCCATTGGCGCGGCGCGCTTGCGACGACGATATCCCATGACAGCCACAACCTCACTGTCTTCGGCCGCGATCCCGCGGATATGGCAGCGGCGGCCAATGCCGTTATCGAGGCCGGCGGCGGCATGGCGACCGCTGCCGATGGCATGGTTACGGCCGTCCTGCCCCTGCCCGTCTGCGGCTTGCTGTCAGATGCGCCTGCGAAGGAAGTGGCGGATGATTTCGCCAGACTGCGCGCGGCGGCCGACAACATTGCCGACTGGATGCCGCCCATTCGCACCTTCAAGGCCGTCGTCGGCGCAAGCCTTGCATGCAACCCAGGCCCGCACGTCACCGACCTCGGTCTGACAGACGGGACAACCCAGGAAATCAGACCGCTTCTGGCTGCAAGCCGAAACTGAGGTCATCAGCCGCACGGCAGCGTTTGCCGACTTAGGAGATAGTCACAATGGCCTCAAATATGAATGTCGGACAGCCGGACGACGCGGTCGAACCGTGGTGGAAGAGCTATTTCCGCATGCGCGAGCGCAAGACCAATATCAAGACGGAAGTCATCGCCGGCATGACGTCCTTCCTGGCGTCGGCCTATCTTCTCGTCGTGATCCCCTCCCTGCTTTCGGCCGGAGGCATCGACCGCGCCGCCGCAACGACAGCAACCATTCTCGTCATCATCGGCGCGACCCTGTTCATGGCGCTCTATGCCAATATGCCCTTCGTGGTGGGGCCAGGCATCGGCGGCTCGGTTCTGGTGGGTCCGACGATGGCAGCCGTGGAGCATATTCCCTGGCAGACCGGGCTTGCCATCTCCTTCTGGTCCAGTGTCATCTTCGTGCTGCTGACGGTGCTCGGCGTACGCCAGGTCATCGCCCGCATGGTTCCAGCCCAGATCAAGCTCGGTCTGGGTGCCGCGATCGGATTGTTCATCGCGCTTCTCGGCTTCAAGAATGCCGGTCTCGTCGACGTCAACGCCAAGAGCCACGCGCTCATGCTCGGCTCATTCAGCTCGGGGCAGGCCATCATTGCCGTCTTCGGCATCTTCCTCGCCGTCTTTCTGCGTGGTCGCAAGGTGCCGGGACCGATCCTGTGGGCCATTCTCGGCAGCACGCTGCTCGGCATTCCGCTCGGCGTCACCAAGGTGCCTGCCGCATTCTTCGGAGCACCACACGGCATCTCCGAGATCGGCCTGCAGCTCGATTTCCTCGGTGCGCTGAAGATCGAATATTTCCCCTATCTCTTTGCCTTCTTCGCATCCGAGTTCTTCTCGACGCTTGGCACGACGCTCGCCGTAGGCGCCAAGGCCGGCCTTGTCGACGAGGAGGGCAATATGGCGGATCTGGGCAAGCCGTTCCTCGTCGATTCGATCGCTGCCACGATCAGCCCGCTGCTCGGCATTCCCTCCGCGACAGCGCTTGTCGAAAGCGCCACGGGCGCGGAAGCGGGCGGCCGCACCGGCTTTGCTTCGCTTGCAACCGCGGCCCTCTTTGCCCTTACCTTGCTCTTCACCCCGATCGCGCTGATGATCCCGGCAGCGGCCACCGCACCCGCCCTGATCCTCGTCGGCATGTCGATGTTCAGCGCGCTAAAGCGGGTCGACCTTGAGAATTTCTCCGACGGTCTTTCCGCCTTGATGATGGTCCTCTTGACCCTCGTCTCCAACAGCTTTGGAACCGGCATCGCCGGTGGGCTGTTGTTCTACGTCATCGTCAAGGTATTGTCGGGAGAAGCAAAGCAGGTCTCCATCGGCATGTATCTTCTTGCCATCCCGCTGGCCTATTATTTCTGGACGATAGCTGCTCATTGAGCGGCCACCGATCCTGCGTTTGCATCAAGAGCATTCGCAATTTTCAGCGAGACTTTTGATGAGGGATTTCATGTGACGCCATTTTCAGGGCAAGATTATCCTTTGGGCGGTCCGCCGGTGCTGCCGCTATGGTGTCAGCTACCGCGATCTTGAAGGGGGCCTACCCCCCGGCTTACACCATGCCGGGATTAATCGAACAAAGCCCTCGCAGCGCCAGAGCACCCTCAGCGCTTGGGATCGTTGCAAACCCGTTCAGTGACTGGTTACAGTTAGCCCCAGCGCCATGAGAAGGCTAGGATCGAGCGTGTCAGGGCCGGATTTACCAAGGGTCGCACCGAGGCCGAAGCCGTCGTTGTAGGCCCACAGTCCCCAGCCCATGCCCTCGGCTTCGCAGGCTTTCCGCACAGCGAGCAAATAGGCCAAGCGGGTAGCCTTCGGCCGATTATCGAGGATTCCGAATTCCTCATTGGCTACCACAACGCCGTTCTGGTGCGCCCAGGCGGCCGCCGCATGAATGTCGGCCGCAACCTTGGCAGCCGTCCAACCGGACTGGCAATACCATTTGACCTGGCCCTCGGTCTTGGCAGTCTTGGCGGTCTGGCTGACACTGGTGCAGCCGGAGGGATCGTTCACCGGAAAGATGAGAGCGGAAAGCACCGGTGCATCCTCCGCTGGTAGATCCTTCACCTGCGTGGAGGTCAGGAAGGTCGGATCGTAGAAATGAAACACGTAAACGATGTTTCTGTCCGGCAGAAGCTTCGTCTTCGGCAGGGTGGTGACGTCGTCCCAATGATTGCCAGTGGCCAGGATGGTCACGTTGGGCAGGTGGCTGCGGATGATGCGCAGCAAGCGGAGTTGCAGGGCATCCCAGTCGCTGCCGTTAGGAAAATTTGGTTCGTTGAGGGTTTCGACGAAGGTGAGGTTCGGGTTGAGCGGCGCCAGCAGAGGTGCAAGCTGATCCCAGAATTTCGCCAGCGACGCGCGGTCGCGTGGATTGTTCGAAAGGTCCCATTTTTGGCGTTCCGGTGATATGGATACGCCAAGTCCTGCATTTTGGATCGCCGCCATCTGCACCACTAACGCCTTGGCCACGTCAACATCCAGCTCGCCGTCCGGCTGCTGCAGGGCGGAGGGTGAGAGCGGCACGCGCACGTAGGTGAACCCGGCCGATTTGATCTGCTTGAGGACTTGGAGGCTGACATAGCTGGCATAAAAGCTTATGGGATGCGCGCCCGGATCTGAAAACCAGCGATTGATATTGGCGCCCCGGCGCAATGTTTCAACGCGATTAGGCGGCGGCTGACCGTTGGCATTCACACTATTCGTAAAAGAGATCTGAAACGCCATCGCTGTAAGGAAGAGGCGAGCAACCGTCTTCATGGTGCGAACTCCCCATCCTTCCAAAGTAGCGCCAGATTGTCATTTCGATGCTACAGTTAGATATAGACCAGAATTCCAAATCAACAGGTCGCTCAACCGGAGTTTCATCGCACCGTCGCCGAATTCGGCTATACCGAGGCGGCTGTCGGCAAACGGCAAGAGGAAGCCGGATGCGTTTCTTCCAGTCCCTGCAAGTGTTCATCTTGGTCGTGTGTTTTGCCACCGCCGCCAATCCTTTCGCGGCCGACGAGGTTTTTGCCTCAACCACCAAGGCATGGATCTCCAGCAACGACCCTACCCACGGCGGAGCACCCGATTTCTGGTCGATGTTTGAGCCTGGTGCGCCCTGGGCAAGGGCAATGGCACATGTCGAGGGCATCTCGATCGCCCAGAACCTTGTCACCAACGGACCGCCGGACAAGCTGCGCTCCTTTTATGCCTTTTTAAAGCAAAACCACCTCAAGCTTGCCGTCAGCATCGGCATGCTCACCTGGTCAAATCGCTGCGGAAAGCATGTGGAAGGCTACGTGCCGCCGGGCGGTTCCGACTATGTGGCTCAAAGAATCAAGGCGCTTGGCGGCGAGCTCGACACGATCGACATCGATGAAGCCTTCTGGTTCGGACGGTTCTATGGCGGTGAGAATGCTTGTCACAGCCCGATCGATGCGCTTGCCGCAGATGTGGCGGCGAATTTCAATGCCTATAGACGCGTATTTCCCAACGTGGAGCTCGGGGACACCGAGCCGCTGGGGCCGCCACCTTCCGGCGATCCGACCGGTCGCTGGGCGAAGGAGACGCAAGCCTGGCTCGACGCCCTGGAGAAGCAAACGGGCTCGCACCTTGCCGTTGTCCACGAAGACATTACCGATTGGGATCGACCGCTCGCGGGCTATCTGCCTGCTGTCGCCGATCTGGTGCGGCGCAATCACATCGCCTTTGCCCCGATCATCATAGCCGCAAGGCCGAACGGGCCGGACGCCGCCTGGATGGCGAGCGCCGAACATAACATCGCCCTGTTGAAGGCGTCCGCTGCCTGGCCGCCGGATCAGATCGTCTTTGCCACGTGGCACGCCTTTCCGACCCGTAACCTGCCGGACAGTTCGCCCGAGGCGTTCACTCATCTGGTTAATTTTTATTTCGACGGTCGGTGAGAGGCTCCGTTTGGAACGCAATTTGGCACGCGATGATGGGAAACCTGCGGATGAAACGTCTAATATCGATGCTCAGCGCAGCCTTCGTTCTCGCGGCGGCGTTCGCAAGCCCCGCGACTGCGGCTCCCACGCCGCCGGTGATCGGCGTCAACCTCGTCAACGAGCCCTATAAGCAGAGCGTTTTGGAGCAGGAGGCGACATTCAAGGCTCTGCAATCGGCCGGCGTCCACGTCATCCGCGCCGGCATCCCCGACAATGATGACGGCCTGGCCTTTGCGCAGCGGGCCTATGCTCACGGGATCAAGATCGAGTGGTTGCTATGGATCTATCCCGATCGCGGAACCGCGTGGCCGAAACTGCCCGACGCCTACAGAGGCAAGAACTTCTGGCGCGGCTACCCGCTCTCGACGACGAATGCCGACCAATTGAAGGCTGCAGTCGGCGCGCAATTGGCAAGGCTGGAAAACAAGGGCGTCGTGCTCGCCGGCTTCGAACTCGGCAACGAGATCAACTGGACCGGCTTCAATGCCGATTTTCCCCTCTCGGCCAACGGGCGAATCCTGGACGAGGAAGACCTCGCCAAGGATCCCGAAGGGCAAAAGATCACAAAGGGCTATTTGCGCTATCTTGACAGTCTCGCCGCACTGAAGACCCTACGCGATGGATCGAGGCTCAACCGGGAGACGCCGATCCTCTCCGCAGGCCTCTCCGATCCGACTGGATCGGAGACGTGGCTTAAGAGCGTCGGGGCCGATGCGGTCGGCGTCGAGGCCACCCTCCACTTTCTCCAGGCCCATGGCCTCGACAGGCTGGTCGACGGCTACGGCCTGCATCTCTACCCTTATGCGACGAGCCCGGGGACGACTGAAGGCGTCGCCGGGCTCCGCACACATCTTGAAGCCAACGGTCTATCTGAATGCCGGCCAGCCGCCGGCATTGTCGGAAAGCCTTGCTGGATCACGGAATGGAACTTCAACGGCCTGAAGGGGCTCGACGCATGCCCGATCGATGACGGCATGCGGGTCGAGGCCGTGCAAGACATGCGCGGCCTGTTCAGCGAGCTTTGGCGACAAAACCGTCTGGGCGGAGCGCTCTACTATACCTGGCAAGGTGCCCTTCATGCAGCGGTGGAAGACCATGACAGCGCATTTCGCTGCGGCGCGGTGACAGAAAGCGGGCGCCTGGCGGTCGCGCCGATCCCGGCTCCTACAGCTGCAAGCGAGACCGGTCCTGACGCCGGCCACGCCGGATCGATCAAGCCAAGGCCCTGTGACCTCTATGCAGCCGACAATACGCCTTGCGTCGCCGCGCACAGCACCGTGCGCGCGCTGTACGCCAAATATGGCGGTCCGCTCTATCAGGTGGAGAGGGCTTCAGACGGCACCAGGCAAAATATCGGCCTGCTTTCCGACGGCTACGCAAACGGCACCTTGCAGGACGAATTCTGCGCCAACACCACCTGCATCATCACCCGGATTTACGATCAGTCGCCAAGGCGCAACGACCTCGCGATTGCCGTCGGCGGACGGTACAAGGGGCCGGCCGCCAATGGCGCCGATCTCGGTGCCGCCGCGGATGCGTTGCCGATTACGGCTGGCGGCCACCAGGTTTACGGCCTCTCGATTTCCCCCGGTATGGGTTACCGCAACAACCAGACTTCGGGCGTTGCGGTCAATGGAGAGCCGGAGGGTATGTATATGGTCGCCTCCGGAACCCATTTCAATTCAGGCTGCTGTTTCGACTATGGCAACGCCGAGACGAGCGGCGCAGATACCGGGGCGGGGCATATGGATGCTCTCAATGTCAGCAGAAATCTGGAGTGGCCCGACTGCCGCAACGGGCCTGCAGAGCCCGGAGTGCAGGCCGACCTCGAAAACGGAATATTCGATTGGGACAAGCCAAGCTGCAATCCCGCTTCGAATATAGGCGATGGGCTGCATCCCTTCATCTCAGCATGGCTGAAGAACAATGGTCAGACGCAATTTGCATTGAAATGGGGCGACGCGCAGTCAGGTGGGCTCCACGCCATCTATTCCGGCGCGCTTCCCGCGGGATACGCGCCAATGCGACAGGAAGGCGCGATCCTCCTCGGCATCGGCGGCGACAACAGCCATGCCTCCGCGGGCTCCTTCTTCGAAGGCGCGCTGACGGCGGGTCTTCCGACCGAGGGGGCGGAGAGTGCCGTCCAGTCCGACATTGTCGCTGCGCGCTACGGCGCATCCACGCGCCTGTCCGGAACGCTGACGCCGGGCGCGGAAATCTCCTTGCGGGCCACCACGCCCTGCTGCACCGGAGACTATATCCGAGACGAGAATTCCGCCGCCGTCATCGTGCCCATCACCGCGGACAGTCCCGAGCCAGACAAGGGCGATGCGACCTGGATCGTTCGCCGTGGCCTTGCCGACAGTGCCTGCATCTCGCTAGAATCGAGCAATCACCCCGGCGACTTCCTGAGACGCCGGAACCTTGCGCTCAGCGTAGCACCATTCGACGGCACAGGCCCCGGCCGGTCTGATACCACCTTCTGTCCCGAGCCTGGAAAGAACGGGCAGGGAAGTTCATTCCGGACGGTGGATGACGCGACAAAATACATTCGCCACTACCTTGGAAAGCTCTATGTCGCCGGCAATGGTGGCGCAAATCCTTGGGATGCCACAGCGCATTGGAGCGACGACACCAGCTTCATCATCGGCCCCCCGCTTTCCGCCCTTACGGCGGGCGGGGGCGGCGCGGCCGCCGCCCCGGATACCCGGCCGTCCCCGGCCACGCCGCTTGAGTTCGGCATCGATCGGTCCAACATGGCGACGCAGTGGACCTTGGCATGGCCGCAGGAGCCCAAGGTCTCACCCTTTTTGTCCGCCGACTACAACAAGCCCGGGAATTTCGAGGCGCGCCGCGTTGCCGTGATGGACGGGATCGCGCGGGTTCACGCCGAATGGTTTCGCGACGGCCTGGGCAATGCCGCTCAGGCGATCGATATTTTGAGGCTCGTACACCAGCGCCACATGAAAATGCTCGCGATCATCAGCGCGGCATCCACCGACTATCCACCGGGCGCCTATATCGACAAGGCTCAGAGCGGCTGCCAATGGGGGACCTATCCTCTGAGCAAGATCAACCTTGCCGCCTATCAGAAGCGTATCGAGGCGGAGCTTTCGGCAATCCGCGACGCTGGCGAGACGGTCGACGCCTTCGAAATTGGCAATGAGCTCGATCTTTATTGCAACGATGCGGATAATCCAACCGGCACGGACTGGGCCAAGCACCAGTGGAAATGGTTCCTGAGCGACGCCCAGGTGCAGGCCTTCGCGCGCGGCTATGCGCCCTTTCTGGCGTCCTCGGTCGCCTCGATCCGCAAGTATTTTCCCAAGGCCGAAATCATCACATATGGCAATTCCATGCCAGCTTCGGCGCCGCTGATCGAAGCTCTGGCCAGCATGCGCGACACGGACGGCAGAACGACCGATTACACCGGGTTGATCGACGGCTACGGCGCGCATCTTTACCCGACCTCGACCACCACCCTGGCGATGGTCGAGGAGCTCACCGACGAACTGCACTACGAGGCCGCTCACTACCCGCATGTGAACCAGAAACCTATTTGGATCACGGAGTGGAACCCGGCGGGGTCGAGCTGGTGGAACGGTCAACCCTGGTATTTTCAATACGACGCCCGCGGCAAGCCCGGAGGTGACTTGAACAAGGCTGATACGAGCGGAACCTATCCGGCGATGGACCGGGCGGGCGCCATCCGCGTCTTCAACAAAGATGTCGTCGAGACGCTGCGATCGTCAGCAAGCTTGCCTGTGAACATCAGCCACGTCCTTTACTACGCCTACGATTCCGCCGGCCAATCGCCAAAATGCGCTGAGGTCAAATACAGCTGGAAGACGAACCTTCCGGCCGGATTTTGCCTGGACGGCATGACGGATCCCTCCACCGGCGACCTGCTGCCTGGTATCGCAGCTGCAGTCGCCGGCACTGCGCACTAGTCGCGATTACCCAGCCGCCACCGCATTCGCATGAACTCGTACTGGGCTACTTTCGGAAAGAAAAAAGGGCCGACAGATAGACTGCGGCCCATAAAGTGTGAAGGTCAAAAACCTCCAGAGGGGAACAGCTGCTGCGACGGAACTGGGAGGAAGCCGTCATATGCATCAGCTACGCTCCTTATGCCCGATTTTGCATCATCGATGCATCCATTTTTTGTGCATTGCAGCTATGCGAACGCGGCTGGGCCGTGTTCATTTGATTTGCATGCAACTGGGATATGGTGCCGCCGACGATGGAGGCACCCGAAGCACGCGCATCGCTCAAATGAGCTGCGGGCCTCGCGCCTTGGCAACGGTCGCTTGGATCGATCTCACTTCTAGGATGGCGATTGCCGCAATAGCACAGTCTTGTGAAGACTTATTGTCCCAGCCCGTCATCGCTGCGCTGTTACGTCGAGTAGCTGCTCGATTGGCACCACAGGAACGATATTTTTCACCAATTCCTCCAGCTCCTTGTCGAGGGTCACGAAGGCATCAGCCTGGAGTTTCGTCAAGGCGATGTATTCTGCATGATAAGTGTCAGGCCAAGCTAGTTGCTCGGCCACCGTCCATGCGTGACGTTGGAGCGTTCTGTCCCCTAGAAATCTAAGCTTCAAGGTCTGAAGGTAGGCGAGCGCTGTATCGGCTGCCTTGCGGTCAAGCACCCCACGAGCAACCTCTCCGTATAGCATGGACAGCAGTTGCGATCGCATGAGCGTAGGAGCCATCATCTTATCCGCTGGAGATATCTTCGCGCTCGTCGTTGCAAGACGCAGCGCCACATCCGGACCAATTACAAATCGCGCCATTCTCTACTCCGGAAAAGACAAGGAGATGGCCATCGACAGCTCGGAATGGCGCGACCTTGCATCTTCTCACCGTACCAGCCTTGCGTTGCAAGAAGCAATAGCTTCGGCTTGAGCGCGGCCGGTCGGCACGAGGAGGGTGAGCAGTTGGACACCGCATCTAAACACGCATCAAAGGGGCGCATATTTAGATCAGTACCCCTAAAGAGTTCGTTTCGCAGATAATCCCAGTTATGAGCTTCTTGGCCGGGTGAGTGGCTCCCAACAAGAAGCAATCGAACTCACCTAGAGTGCCGCGCAAACCGAAGAGCAGATCAACCGCCTGAAGACATTTGAGCGAGCAATGCATGATCGCGCCGGCCCATAACTGACGAGGGCGAAAATGTAGCCGTCGAACCACAAAATTGAGGGAGAGCTCGACTAAGCGCCAAGCGACGCCAACCAACGCAGACGCCTGCTCAACGCCACCAGCATCGCCAATACGCAAGCATAGGTCAGCACACCTGTGACGATCTGAAGGACAAAAATTTCGTGCCAGGACAAAGCCTCTGAAAAGCTCTCTCGAACCAAAAACACCGCGACGACCATGATAAGGCTCGAAGGCACGATCAATAACGCTGCCCCCTTGGTAATTTCCAACCAATCCACGTTGGCGAGTTTCGACTGTAGTACGATGCAGGTCAAAAGCGCAAAAGCAGCCGTGAAGCATTGCGCACTTGCCAGCGCCCGCAATCCGAATTGTGCGACCACGATGACGACTACGAGCGAGATCGCAACATTCAAGAGCGTGACTGGAAACCGGTATCCGATCCGTCCGACAACCGAAAGCGACGCCTCGTTGATGTAGCCCGGGGAGAGCAGCAGTTGTCGCAGACACAGAAAAGGAATTAGTGAGGCTGCGGGCATCCAGGCATCACCAAGCACGAGCCGCACGACCGGCTCGGATACCTGCCCTAGTCCAAGATACATGGGCGCGGCAATGGCAATTAACACCAGAACGAACCGATCACAAGCAAAGCCGGCCCGGCGGGTCGATCCGGCAGGCTCCAGGTGCGCGCGGCGGAAAACAACCCAACTCAGCGACCGAGCCGGCTCACCCAGCAGCTCGGACACGACGGCAACGACACGCTCTGCAGCCCTGTAGAATCCAGCGTCCGCTATTCCGAGAAAGCTTCCGACGACCAGGGTCCCAGAATAGGAGCCAATAAAGACGACCAGGCGATTGCCGACGATCTGGCGAGAAAATGCCAGGACTTCGATGACAACTGGCTTTGTGAGATGCAGGCGCGGCAATCGCGCCGCGGCATGCGCCGATCCAAGCAAGAGAACAAGCTGGCAAACGACTTTCGCCACGGCCAAAGATGACGCATTCCCATGCTGGCCAAGCATCACGATTGCTGTTATCAGGCCAGACAACTCGCCCCCAATCCTGACGATTGCACGTTGGCGCAGCCGCCCCGAGGCAACGAGCCTTCCATCAAACGCTGCAGTCAGCGCCGCCGGCAACATCCAGCCGCTGAATAAGGCCAGAATCGCGCTCTGTGCTTCATCGCCAGTAAACATGTGGAAGACGATCGCAGCCACCAGGCCGACGGCAGTGAGTAAGCCTCCGCTGATGAGCGAGATGGTAGCGACTTGATCAAAGCAATGATCAGCATCTCGCGCTTTCATGATGAATTCCGCCCATCCGCCTTCCGCCACAACCACCAGCAGCATCGCTATGGCGGATGTGAAGGCAAAGAGCCCAAATTCTTCCGGGCTCAACATGCGCGCCGCAACGAAAAAGGTCGCGACTTGAGAAAATTGCGAGACGATCTTGGCGGCAACGATCCAAATTCCGCCGGATACGATCATCGGCAGAAACTGGCCCCTTGCCGCCCCTCGCGATTGTGATTGGCCGGTGTGAGGATCTGTGTCCTTGATCGATAAAACCATCGCCAACGTTCCGATTTGGTAGGGCAACGATCACCATGTACTAGACGAGCAGCACATGGTGATCGCCCTCAAGCTCAGGGGTCAATGATCTCCACTTTGAAAGATGACCGAGTATCGATATGCCCAGTCAGCTTCGCTACGGTCGAACGGCTCTCTGGCCCAACGAAGCCAGGGCCATCCGCCCCTTGAACTCTCCGAAGACCATATTTCCTCCTGGCTCGTCAGCACGGGTCGAAACCTGGATGCCTTCAACACTTGAGTCTTAATGTCGAGGTCGATTCCATCGACCACCAGATACCCGCCCGGAACGACCAGCCCCATCATGTTGACGAGGCACCGTTCGGCCAGCTCGTCTGGCATCGGCCCCATGAAGTTGTTTGCCAGGACGATATCCTGCCGACCGACGAGGTTTGAAAGTCTTTCATCGGTCGCGTCGACCGTCAGCCATACAACATCTTGCCTGAGCCGGTCTTTCACACGCAACGACCCATCCGCAAGAGGCTCTAGAATTTCGACAAGTGATGGAACGTCTTTACTTGCAACTTCCGCCCTGCCTGCGACGTACAAGCCGCCCTCGGCTGCGGGGGTGTCCGGAAAGTAGATGCCCCGTTTTGCCACCTCCACCACGACTTCCGATATATCTGCACCCTGTGCCTTCACATTTAGGTCGCTTCGCACCTTCTTGATCGCATGGAGAAAAGAATAGAGTTCGGCCCCCGTGCTGCAGCCGATCGAGATAATGTTGAGATTGCCATTGGCAGGATAGCCGGACGTCAGCGATGCAACCGCAGAAAGCAGCGGCGGGTTGCGCAGGAAATGCGTGTAGTGAGACTGAAACCTCACGGTGTCTCTCACGAAGTTTCGATAGATGTATCGTCCCACGCGGACCATGGTCGGTGTCCGCCTAACCGAACTCGGTATGGTCTCCCAGATCGCTCGACAAAGACGAAAGGGGGCTTGATGGAAAAGAGTGAAACCAGTCATGGTGATCGACATCGAAAACTCCTTCAAATGCGCCGCCGGCTCCTGAGATGGCCGGGCAGGCAAACAGGGACTCGATTTGAGGCGGGACAAATCAATGAGCAGGGCAGCGGCACTGAGACGTGAATGTGTGGCTCCGCTGTAGCCTGCCGACTAATCGACAGGGTTGGCCTGTCTCCGCAGCTGTACTCATCCCGATAACCGCTCAGTTCGAGCCCGGCATCTGATGCGGAGAATGATTTGTCCTACCGAGCGCAAAGACGCGGATCGACGTGAAACGGCCCCTATGGCGGATGATGAAAACTCCGCAGACCAGCGGGAAACAACGTTGGCCAGTATCGTGTGAAATGTGCGCGCGTCGTCTCGATCATTTGGGAGAAAAGTGGCGGGCAGATGACGTGAGAGACGGAATAAGCGCCGCTGCAGTGCGTGCAGAAGCACAACCGCTGGCGGATTTGCGCGTGCCCCGTGCCTAGATCAGACATGGCACAATGATGTACAGAGATCGACGATATGGTGGAGACGATCTGGAAGGGTTGATGAAGGTGCATGCCTGAACGGATATGCGGCGAGTTCAGGGCGAGCGCGATGGATGCCAGAAGCCCAGCGATCATAACAACATTCTGCGCCAAACTGAGCTGTTGTAGCTTCATATGATAGTTGTAGGACGGACCATCCCTTTACTCAATTTAGCAAAGAGTGCCCAAGCCATCGATCAAAGGGAGTAGTTTCGTCGACATCTAGCAGCGTCGACAACGTAACCACCGATGAGATAGGAAAATACTGGTTCTGCCCGGATGCCGCATCTGGCACACAGATACCGTCGAGGGGCGCCCACCCCATCAGAGCCCCTGAGCGAGCTTGTGCAACGAAGGCGTTTACCGCGGGCGTAAGCCTCACACTATCTGTGCGGAGAATCGGTCGATTAGCCACGCCGCTGCCGGACCGGGCGGCGTCTCCGTTCGGTAGATCGCATGCAGCGGGTAGAAACCGAGGCCCCATTCGGGCAGGTGAATTTGCACGAGGCGCCCGGCTTCAATATCCGCACGAACCATGGGCGCCGGCATGCTGCCCCAACCAATGCCGGCCAGCAGCAAGGCATGCTTGGAACCCAGATCGGACAATCGCCATGTGCGATTTCCAAGGACGCCAAGATCCTTGCCTTCCGTCAATCTGAACCTGTCGGCCAGCACGAGCTGAACGTGATCCCTGGCGGCGCCCGGCGGAATCGAGCCGCCTTTGGCCAGTGGATGTCCGGGGGCTGCGACCGGGATCAAGTCAACACCGCCGATATTGATCTGCTCGAGGCCGGATTGCGATTTATGCTCAAGACCACTGACACCCACCGTGGCAACGCCCGATAGAACGAGTTGCGTCACCGCGCCGAGCGCCTCGACATGCAGTCGCAGAGTGACGGTGGGAAATTCCCGTTCGAACGCCTGTGCCGCATCAACCACCCGGCTTGTCGGAAGCATGACGTCGACGACGAGCGACACCTCGGATTCCAGGCCACCGAGCATGCCTCTGATTTTCGCGCGCAGGCTATCGACGCCGATCGACACCGTGCGAACCTCGGAAAGAACCGATGACCCGATCGCGGTCAAGACCGGTTTGCGTGTGCGGTCGCGATCGAACAGCTGTACCCCGAGCTGCTGTTCGAGGGTGGCGATCGTGTAGCTCACCGCCGATGTCGCCCGTCCGAGCTTTCGGCCCGCGGCGGCGAAGCTGCCTGTCTCGACGACGGTCAGAAAGACCTGCAACTGATCGAGGCTCGGCTGGCCGGGGCCCTGCATTTCAAATTCCTTGAACGTTATGACCAGTATTTTACGGGTATTTTTTATCAAAGTGAATGCTTAGTTTTCCGACCAGACAGCGGGGGTCGCAGATCAACCGATCCCTTCGGCCGATCATGGGCCTTAAGTCTCCTCAAGAACACTAGGGATACATCATGAATACGCAGTCCTCTTATCTACCTGCCTTCGGTCGCCTGCTGATTGCGGTGATCTTCATCTTCAGTGGCCTTGGCAAGATCGCCGAACCGGCGATGACCCAGGGCTACATCAGCTCAGTCGGCCTGCCAGCGCCGCTCTTGGCCTATCTGGCGGCAATCGCCGTCGAAATCGGCGGCGGCATCCTGCTGGTGATCGGATTCCAGACCCGGATCGTCGCCCTCGCCATGGCCGTCTTCACGGTCGTGACCGCCCTGTTCTTTCATCATGATTTCGCCGACCAGAACCAGATGATCCATTTCCTGAAGAATGTCGCCATGGCTGGCGGCCTGCTCCAGGTCGTCGCTTTCGGAGCCGGCGCATTCAGCCTCGACGGCCGGCAATCTGCAAGGGTCGCCGCATGAGTGCGCATTCACGCGAGACCTTGTCCGAGCCCCTGGCCATGGCGCTTGCCCACCAAGGCATCGAAGCGGAAGAGCCGATTGAACCGCCGGCAACGACAGCGTCTTGGGCGGCACTGGTGGCGATCGGCGTTGGCGCCTTCGCTCTGGTCACGACCGAGTTCCTGCCGGTTGGCCTACTTCCGCAGATCGCCAGCGATATGACCGTAACCGAAGGCCAGGCCGGACTGGCGGTGACCATGTCGGGCCTGTTTGCCGCCACCGCCGCACCGATCAGCATCTGGATCGCGGGCAGCCTTGATCGACGCAAGGTGCTGCTGTTTCTCCTCGGAATACTCCTGATCGCCAATCTCATCGTTGCGATGGCACCGAGCTTCCTGATGATCCTGCTCGGCCGTGTTCTTCTCGGCGCAACGATCGGCGCCTTTTGGACCATCGCCGGTCCGCTCGGTCCCCGGCTGAAGCCGGGTCCAAAGGCAGGCCTTGCAACGGCGATCATCCTGTCGGGGGTTTCGCTCGGAACGGTGGCTGGCGTGCCGGTGGGCGCGCTGATCGGTGAGCTCGTCGGCTGGCGGTATACATTCGGTCTATCGGCCATTGTCGCCGTGCTCGTGCTTGTCGCCATCGCGCTGCTCGTTCCGCCGCTCCCGGTCAAGAGCTCCGGTGGGCTCGGCGACCTCTATCGGGTCTTCAAGAACCCCATGGTTCGGTTCGGCCTCGTCGGGATTTTCCTATCGTTCGTCGGTCAGTTTGCCGGCTACACTTATATCGCGCCGTTTCTCTTGAAGATCGTACGCGTCGACCCTCCGACGGTCAGCGCAGTCCTGTTCGGATTTGGACTAGTTGGCGTCGCAGGCAACATTCTCGGCGGCTGGGCGGTTGGAAAGAGCCTGCGATGGGCGACCGCCGGTACCCTGACGCTTCTTGGTACTTCGGTGCTATTGCTGATATTGCTCGGTTCCTACCCCGCTGCGGCAATTCCACTGATCCTCGTTTGGGGGCTCGGCTTCGGGATGCAGCCGATCGTCATACAGAACTGGATGTTCAATGCTGCGCCCGATCAATTGGAAGGCGTACAGGCGATACTGGTTTCAGCAGCCCAGACTTCGATCGGAAGCGGTGCCCTCATCGGTGGCCTCCTCTTCGACCAGTTGGGCCTGAAGGCCGCTTTTGCCGCTGCCGCCGTTACGGCATTTCTGACGGCCGCCATGTTCGCTGCCCTGAAGCCGTCGGCAGCCGGCCGGTAGCTGCCGAAAGCGACCCAACCGCCATCGCCAGCAGACATGCGGCCCGGAACCTTGATCTTCGGGCCGCGCAGCCACCTTATTCAGTGCGCTTGCCATCCCTTCGATGACCAGTCAGCAGCACCAATTGAGGAAGCTCGAAAATTAGCGAGGACAGGCCGTCACCGGCCCTGTTTCGAGGCTCCTCTATTCTGTCACATCCTTGTCATCAAATGCGCCGACACCTCATGCCTAATCAGGAGCGGGTATCGACATGGATTATTTCAGACGTTTCAACTTTCTGTTCGCAACGCCAACCTTCGACAGCGAGGATCTGGAAGGCGCCCGCTACAATCAGATCATCGAGGAAATCGAACGCTCCGGCTTTGAAGTGGTGCGGGCCCGCAATCTCGAAGACGCCGAGATCGCCGTCCAGACGGATGCCGCCATCGGCTGCATGCTGGTCGACTGGGGCAAGAAGGGGCTTGAGGGCAAGACGGCCTCCCTCATCAACCTGATGCGCCGACGCGGCCTCGAGTTTCCGATCATCCTCTTGATCCGGCGCAAGCGCTTCGAGGACGTGCCGGTCGAAGTGCTCGATTTCATCGATGGCTATGTCTTCCTGTCCGAGGAAACGCCGGCCTTCATCGCGAAAAGCCTTATCAGCCGGTTGAAGCAATATGCCGAGACGCTGAAGACGCCGTTCTTCGGCGCGCTGGTCGACTATGCGGAAGAAGGCAATCATCTTTGGACGTGCCCCGGCCACAATGGCGGCATCTTCTACAGCCGAAGCCCCATCGGGCGGGTCTTCATGGAGCATCTCGGCGAAGCGGTGTTCCGCGACGACCTCGACAATTCCGTGCTCGATCTCGGCGATCTGCTGACCCATGAGGGGCCGGCACTCGCCGCACAAAAGGAGGCGGCCAAGATTTTTGGCGCCGAAAAGACCTATTTTGTTCTGAACGGTACCTCCACCTCAAACAAGGTCGCTTTGTCAGCTCTCGTCACCGATGGCGACCTGGTGCTGTTCGACCGTAACAACCACAAGGCCGCCCATCACGGCGCCCTGATGATATCAGGCGGCATTCCGGTCTACCTGCCGACCATACGCAACGTCTATGGCCTGATCGGCCCGATGGATTTCGCGACCATGGACGAGGACACTCTGAGAGAGCACATCCGTACCCATCCGCTGGTGAAAGACCCCGAAGCCTACAAGAAGCCACGCCCGTTCCGCGTCGCCGTCGTGGAGCAGTGCACCTATGACGGCACCATCCACAATGCCGAGATGATCCTCAAGCGCATCGGCCATCTCTGCGACTACATCCTCTTCGACGAGGCATGGGCGGGCTTCATGAAGTTCCACCCGCTCTATGCCGGACGCTTCGCCATGGGGCTTGCCGATCTCGGCCCGGATGCGCCCGGCATCATCGCCACGCAATCCACCCATAAGCAGCTGGCAAGCTTCTCGCAGGCCTCGCAGATCCACATGAAGGACCGGCATATCACCGGTCAGAAACGCCGCGTCGAGCACCGCCGCTTCAACGAAAGCTTCATGCAGCACGCCTCGACCTCGCCCTTTTATCCGCTCTTTGCCTCGCTCGATGTCGGTGCGCAGATGATGAAGGGCCGCTCGGGCGAAGTGCTCTGGGACGACACGATCCGCCTCGGCATCGAGCTGCGCAAGAAGATCCGCGCCGTTCGCCGCGAATTCGAGGAGAAGGAGCATCGCCCGGAACGCCGCTGGTTCTTCGAACCTTTCGTGCCGGATCGCGTCGCGATCCCGGACGTGTCGAGCCCCGGCGCCGTGCATGACGTGCCTTGGGAGAGCGTCGCCACCGACCAGCTCGCCACCAATCCGGCCTTCTGGCATCTGACGCCCGGCGCGACATGGCACGGCTTTTCGGGGATGGAGCCCGGCTTTGCCATGACGGACCCGAACAAGCTCACCCTGCTCACCCCCGGCTTCGACCGGGCGACGGGGCAATACACCGAGCACGGCATTCCCGCGCCCGTGGTCGCGCAATATCTGCGCGAAAACCGCATCGTCGCGGAGAAGAACGACCTCAATTCGCTGCTCTTCCTGCTGACACCGGGCGTCGAGGCGAGCAAGGCCGGCACGCTGATCAGCGGGCTGGTCGCCTTCAAGAAACTCCATGACGACAACGCGCTGCTGGAGGAGGCAATTCCGGAATTCTATCGGCGCCGGCCGGGCCGCTATGCGGGCGTGCGGCTTCGCGACCTCTGCATGGAAATGCACAAGTTCTTTCGCCAGGCCGATGTCAGCGCACTCCAGGCCAAGCAGTTTTCCGCCGATCATCTGCCGCCGATCGCAATGTCGCCCCATGATGCCGCGCGCTGCCTGGTACGCAACGATGTGGATTATCTGCCGATCGACGAGATTGCCGGCCGCATCGCAACGACGCCATTCGTTGTCTACCCGCCAGGGATCGCGACCATCGTGCCCGGCGAGCGGCTGACGGAAAGAGCAAAGCCGATGATCGACTATCTCAAGATGTTTGAAACCTGCTTCAATACCTTCCCCGGTTTCGAGGTGGAGATTCAAGGACTCTATCGCGAAGTCGATGCATCAGGCAGAATCAGGCTCTATACCTACGTCGTCGCGGAATAGAGCAATTCCAGAAAAACTGCGCAGCGGTTTTCCGTCCGGAATTGCTAGATAACAAAGAGGTAGAGCGGTTCAGAGATTCCGTGAAGAGCTGAACCGCTCCAGGCTTGAAAATCAGGTTCGATCATGAAGCAGGATAAAACAATCGTCGTTCGCCCATCCCGGGAGAGCGATGTCGACGCCATGTTGGCAATCTATCGCCGCCACATTCATCGCGGCGTCGAAGCCGGGGTTGACGATAGCGACACGCCGCAACCCGACGATCTACGCGAGCGTCGCAAGAATCTAAAGGATCGGCGCTTTCCGCATGTCGTTGCGATCGAGGGCGAGAAGGTCGTGGGCTATGCCTATGTCGTGCTGTTCCGCAAGCGCCCAGCCTATCGCTACACCGTCAAACACTCGATCTATGTGCATCACGACCATATCGGCCAGGGCGTCGGCAGCCTGCTCATGCGCGGGCTGATCGACGCCTGCGCAGCGGCCGGCTTCCGACAGATGATCGGCTATATCGACGCCGACAATGCGGCTTCGCTTGCCCTGCACGAACGCTTCAGCTTCGTTCGTGTCGGCCTTTTGCCGGCCGTTGCCTATCGCTACGGCCGTTGGGCTGACACGGTGATGGTCCAGCGCTCACTCGGCCCCGGCGCAACCACGCAGCCGCCTCCGCCACCGCTCTCCACCCGCTGAAACCGAGCGAGTTGCTGCAAGCCGCGCGTATGTCGATAACGGCGAACTGGTGCCTTCTGCCGCCACGAAGACCCGTGCTTATCTTGTGCGCGGCATCGCAGCGAGCCTGAAACCCAGCACGAAATCCACGACCTTGGACGAGGACATCTCGCAGGGCTTGAGGGCAATCTTCGTTCCGGAAAGCACATAGAGATTGAAGCTGATGATGTCGGTGCCGCCGAGTTCCTCGCCGTAGAGCCAGACCCGTTTCTCATCGGCGGACCGCTTGACGGTCACACCCCAGGCCTGCTCCAGAAAGCGCCCCTCCGCATAGCCCTCGGGCAGCTCTGCAAGCGCATTTTCGAATTCAGCCAAGCCGCCGGACCGCAACTTTGGCGTGTCGTCCCTCATGGAGCCAGGCATTCGTCGCATATGCCGCAACCGTCCTCATCCATCTTCCTGGCCGATCGCACCTTTCGACAGCACAGACACGCGGTACCGTCTGCTCGCGATTCCTCGTCGCGCTCGGGCGGGAGAATCTCCATAAGCAGGTCGGAAACTGGATTGATTGCGATTTGGCCCATCATGAGGCTCCGTATTGGGGGACGGACAAGAGATAGGAAGCCTCGACCGCATCTCAAGGTGGCGTTTGCAGCAAGACTGGCACGGGATGCCTTCTTGGGCTTTCTCAGGCATGACGACAGAGCCGGTTTGATATCGTCATCAAGGATGATATGTTCTGCATTTGTTTCGGCAGCTACAGATGAAGAGCCGTGCTGAACTTGCAGTTTGATGACCGAGTCCGCCATGAACGACATGAGCCCCAGCCCCATACGAAAGATCATCCATGTGGACATGGATGCGTTCTATGCTTCGGTCGAGCAGCGGGACAATCCCGAACTGCGGGGCAAGCCGCTTGCCGTCGGTGGGTCTGCGGCACGCGGCGTGGTCGCGGCGGCAAGTTATGAAGCCCGCGCCTTCGGCGTTCACTCGGCGATGCCATCGGTCACGGCAAAGCGGAAATGCCCCGACCTGATTTTCGTGCCGCCGCGCTTCGACGTCTACCGGGCTGTATCGCAGCAGATCCGGGAGATCTTCGCCGAATATACTTCGATGATCGAGCCACTATCGCTGGACGAAGCCTATCTCGATGTCACCCAGAATCTGAAGGGCATGGAGATCGCCACCGAGATCGCTTTGGAGATCCGAACCAAGATCAGGCAGGTCACCGGGCTCAATGCTTCGGCTGGCATTTCCTATAACAAGTTCCTCGCCAAGATGGCGAGCGACCTGAACAAGCCGAATGGCCAGGCGGTCATCACGCCGAAGAATGGGCCGGCCTTCGTCGAAACGCTTCCCGTCAAGAAGTTCCATGGCGTCGGGCCCGCGACCGCCGAGCGCATGCACAAATACGGGATCGAAACCGGGCTTGATCTGAAATCTAAGTCCCTCGCCTTCCTGCAGGAGCATTTCGGAAAGGCAGGGCCTTACTTCTACGGCATCGCCCGCGGTATCGACGAGCGCCAGGTAAAACCCGACAGGGTTCGCAAATCCATAGGCGCGGAAGATACATTCACGCAGGACATAGACGACCTCGAACTGGCGACGGCGGAGCTGCGGCCACTCGCGCAGAAAGTCTGGCGCTACTGCGAGACCGGCGGCATCAGCGCCAAGACGGTGACCGTGAAGATCAAATACTCCGACTTTACCCAGGCAACACGCAGCCGGACAAGTGCCCATCCGGTCGCCGACGCAAGCGATGTTCTCGCAATAGCATCCGCGCTTCTAGCAACCGTCCATCCATTTGTGCGGCCTATCCGGCTGCTTGGTATCACGCTCTCGTCTCTGACGAACGAAGATGCCGATAATGGTCAGCCGCAGTCCCAGCTCGACCTGGGTATTTGAGAAGGCCGACCTCCCTCCGATCGATCACGATAACGACCCTGATCTCTCTACCCTGGGCGAACGAGAATGCTAGACCTTTTCCTTAGCCGAAGGTAAAGGCATAAGCCTCGGCGCCTGGATCGAGGAACTTGATCTCGAATGTGTGATCCGACACCGGGCCGCTCGCACGCACGAGCTGATAGAGCCTTTGCCCCGTCACCACCCCACTACCGTCTGCGTCGGTATCGACGCCGTGGCTGTCGCCGGGCGGCTTGCCATCGACGGTGATCTGGAAGCGAACGGGTTTTCCGTCCGCCGATGGCCCAAGCACCAGATGCAGGTCGCGGGCATGGAAGCGATAATAGAGCCGACTATCGGCAGCGTTCGAAGTCGCTTCCTGCGGGCCGACGGTCCAGTTACCGGCAAGACCCCATTCGTTGAGTTTCGGCATTGCCGCGACATAGTCGTGAGCGGCGTCGTTCACGGTGCCGGCATCATCCGCAAAATTCTGCGAGCGCAGATAACCGACATAGGTTTCCGGCGATTGTACATCGGCCTCGTTGGAGGCGGCCTCCGCGCCCGTCGCCTTCACGGCCACGATGTCGCTCGCGACATTGCTCTTACCCGCTTCGGCGAGCAGTTGCTGGATCACCCTTTCGGACTGATCGTAATCGCCTTCGCCGAAATGATGGTGGCGCACCTGCCCCTGCGCATCGATGAAATAATGGGCGGGCCAATATTCATTGTCGAAGGCGCGCCAGATCGCATAGTTGTTGTCAATCGCAACCGGGTAGGTAATGCCGAGATCGGCGATTGCCTTTTTCACATTGTCGACGTTCTTTTCAAAGGCAAATTCGGGTGCATGCACACCGATGACGACAAGGCCCTGATCCCTATATTTCTGCGCCCAAGCTTCGACATAGGGGATGACGCGCAGGCAATTGATGCAGGAATAGGTCCAGAAGTCGACGAGGACGACCTTGCCTTTCAGGCCGGCCGCCGTAAGCGGCGGCGAATTCAGCCATTGCACCGCACCATTGAGCGAGGGAATGGGCCCTTCGACCGGCAATTGCGCGGCGGCAGGCTTTTGCGTCATCACCATCGCCATGGAATCGCCACCGGCGGCTCCTTCCGGCTTTGCGCTCATCATCGCCTGGTTTGTCGCGCTCATCATCGCGCCGCCATCATTCTTCATAACGACCGATGACGGCTTGTTCGGGGCCTGAGCTTTGAAACGGTCGACCAGGTTCTGCTCAAGCGATGCTGTGCTTGCGAGCGACGCCTGCGTCAAAAGACCTGTATCGAGCCCCATCGCAATCGCGACGACTGCGGCAAGCACGGCAACACCGACGCCGCGGCGCAGCCACTCGCCGATCCCAAGCGATTGCTTCATCGCCAGGTAGACGCGGCCGCCGATCAGAAGAGCAAGTGCAAGCGATGTCGCCGCGCCCAGCGCATAGGCGAGCAGCAGCAGCGTCGTGCCGACGCTTGCGCCCTGCAGCGCCGCCCCCGTCAGGATGAGACCAAGCACGGGGCCGGCACAAGGCGCCCAAAGCAGACCGGTCGCCACACCGAGCAGCAACGACGCGGCAATCGCCGAGCCGCCGCTCCGGCTTGCGCGGTCGGCCGACTGCGACAACCGCGCGCCAAGTGACACGAGAGGACGTGTCAGACGATCGGAAAGGGACGGAAAGAGGAGAATGATCCCGAAGAGCGCAAGCAGCGCCATCGCGGCGTAGCGCCCATATTCGTTGGCCGCAACAGCCCAGCCGCCGCCGAAGGCGGCAAGCGTTGCAACGGCGGCAAAGGTCGCCGCCATGCCGATCAGCATCGGCAACGTGCTGCGCAGGAAGGGCTGGCCCGCGCGTGCGAAGACGAATGGCAGGACGGGCAGGATGCAGGGGCTGACGATCGTCAGAACGCCGCCAAGATAGGCAAGAATAAACAGAAGCATCGGTCGGTCTCTGATCGCTTAGGCCGCAGCCCTATGGAATGTCATGGCGACGCCGTTCATGCAGTAGCGAAGGCCGGTCGGCTTCGGCCCATCGTTGAAGACATGCCCGAGATGGCCGCCGCAGCGAGTGCAATGCACTTCGTCGCGCACCATGCCGAAGGACGTATCGCGTGATGTCGCCACGGCGCCGTCGAGCGGCGCCCAGAAGCTCGGCCAGCCGGTGCCACTATCGAATTTCGTGGTCGAGGAAAAGGCGTCCTGATCGCAGCCGGCGCAGGCGAAATTGCCCTTGCCGTGTTCGTTCAGCAGCGGGCTGGTAAAGGGGCGTTCGGTCCCCTCATCTCTCAAGATGGCATATTGATCCGCTGTCAGGATCTTCTGCCATTCCTTATCGGTGTGGGAAACCGGGAAATTCATGGCGGTTTTGGCCGCGGCCGAGCCGTAGCCCAATTTAAGGCCAATGGCGCCAAGAACCGTTGCCAGAAGTATCCGTCGTCTGTTCAGCATCGCACCTTTCTCCTTCGACGGACAAGCCGCCAGCTTACAGGGCAATTATCCGCAATCGGCAGCGCCGCAGCGTGTCCTGTCACCATGGATTACGGAAGAGGGGGCCAGCTTGTTACACACATGCCGGTGAAGACACCGAAACGTGATCGACCCTCACTCCGCCGCCAAAGGCTCGGCAATCACGGCAGCGAAACTCGCAAGGCTTGCAGATCGCAGCGGCAGATATGGCTTGTCGCTCTCGCGGCAGAGCCGCTTCACCATGTCGGCGGCCGAATGGCTGATGCAGTCGACCGGGAAAACCGCCGATGACGCCCGCCCGACCATGGCAGGCAACAAGGAGAGATTATCTTCCACGCCGCCATCGTGAAACAGCAACTCGATGTTCCGGCTTTCAGCGAGCTTCCGCAGGCGATCGAAAAGGTTCGGTCGGCCGCCGACATAGAGCAGCGTCTCTTGCCCATGCTCGCCCGCGGCGGTGCCGGGTTCAGCGGCCATAGCGATGGTCACCTCCAGCAGATCCAGTTCGCGCTTCAGCGCCAGGTTCTCCTCTGTGAGGACGGAGACCAGCGAGAGGGCCTTTGTAAGCTTCGTCTCGGCGAGTGCGAGGCGTTTCTCGTATCCCTCCGCGCGCTCCCCGGCTGCTTGCAGCTTTTCCGACAGCCTCGTCTCTTGCCGCTGATCCACCATCGCCGGCGCCGTTTCGCCGGCGGCGGCCTGCGCACGCCGCAGGTTTTCCTCCAGCTCTTCCATGCGCCTTTGCAAGATGACATTGTCTTGAGCAGCCGCTTGCAGGCGCGCCTCCTGCCGGGCGATCTTGTCGTCCCTCGCCTCGACATCCAGTTGCAGTCTGCGCAGACGCGCGAGATCGAGCCGGCTGGAGCTGCCGACGAGATGCGACAGCATGTGCACTTCGCCGAAAATATCGTTCATCAGCGGACGATCGCTGGCCGGATGGCTCATGACGGCCCAATAGGCGCCCGATATATCGCCGTCATCGACGGCCTTGTCCCACTGGACCTTGATCTCGGCCGGCGTCGAAAGCTTTGAAAAATGCTTGAGAATGCGCTCATGACGGCGGTCGAGCGCCTTGTTCAGCAGCTTGGCCGCGATATCGCGCTGGCCGGCGGCACGAACGCCGCGGCTGTGCAGAACGTGATCCGTCGCCGTCTTCGTATCGATATCGCCGACTTTCGTCAGCACCTGCCGCAGCTCCACCGTCGTCAGGCATGTGCCGACGATGGAGCAATGGAACATCGAAGGCAGTTCCCAGGTTTTCAGGCGCTGAGCCCTGACAGATATTGTGGAGGCAGCCGGATGCTGTTCGACGATCGGAAGCGCAAAGGGCCGTTTGTGATTGAGGAGAACCGACATGTCCGCACTAGCGTTATATTTCACCGAATATTACGCTAGTGCGTCTTTCGCCATCAGGCAAGCCCAGCCATCGCGACCAGGCCTTCACGGCCAGAGCCGCTCCTTCAGCCACCCGGCCTTTTCCCGCCTGTATCGCAGACGATGGTGGCGCCGCTCGGTGTCTCCCTGCCAGAATTCGACCTCATGCGGCATGACGATGAAAAGCGCCCAGCCGGTGGCGACGAGATCGGGCTCTTCCTGCAATCGTCGATGCTGCAGGGCCAACTCATCTTCCAGCTCCTGCGACGAACCAAGGACCTCGCTCTGCCGCCCCGTCAGCGCCACCGCCTTGGCGCCCGACGTCCGCGCACGAAAATCCGCATAGCGCTCATGGGCTTCGGCCTGAAACGCCATGCCCCGCAGGCGCACCTGCCGCCCGAGTTGCGGCCAATAGAAGGTCAGTGCCACGGAGGGATTGGCGGCAATCTGCCGGCCCTTCGGCCCCCGACCCGTCGTTGCGAAATGCCAGCCGCGCTGGTCGAGATTCTTCAGGATGAGAACGCGGGCATCCGGCGTGCCATCTTCGTCGATCGTGGAGAGCACCATGGCATGCGGTTCCTTGATCCCAGCCTCGATGGCATCGCGCAGCCAGGAGGAAAACAGATCTCGCGGCTCATCCGGCGTCAGATCCGCTTCGAATGGCGGAAACGGTCCGGCCAGCGATTTCAATATGCGTAGCTCGTCTCTCACGGCATACTCCTCAAGGTCTGGCGATAATCAGACGCAGCGAACCCTCGAAGAAGGGTTGCGTGCGAAGGGCGCCATAGCGGCGATCCCAGGAACCATCGGCCAGATCACCACCAAGTTTCGCGACAAATCGCTCTCCCACGGAAGAATCGACAAAACTCCATGCGGAATTGGCAAGCCGCGCTCCGGGATCGAGCATTCGTTCGGGTCGGCCGTAATAGGCTTCGCCGAAGCCGTCGACGCAGTTCAGCGGGATCGGCACCGCCTTGATCTCCACATCGCCGCCAAGCGCTTCCGCGATCATATTCATAGCCGGATAACGTCTTGCCTCGACGGCGATCATTTCAGGCGCATAGGCGTGCAGCCATGACCGCTCCAGCAGATCCGGATCGCAGCTGAGCACAAGGACCGGGCCACGCGTGACGCGGCGCATCTCGCCAAGCCCCTGCTTCAAATCCGACCATTGATGTACGGTGAAAGTCGCCATTGCGGCATCGAAGTTCCGGTCTGCGAAGGGCAGGTGTTCGGCGGTGCCGTCGATCGCGACGGGAAGATGCGCGGGCCGCTGGGCACGCATCGAGTCGGAAGGCTCGACAGCCGTCACCTGACGATCGATCGGTTCATAGGAGCCGGCGCCGGCGCCGACGTTCAACACGGTCCTGGCATCGCCGAGCGCGGCGCGGATGAACTCGGCAATGTGCGGGTCCGGCTGACGATAGCTGGTGTAGCCCGATCCGATCACCCCGTAGTTCGCGTCGCCTGCACTGCCGTCCTGATGTCTATTCTGCATGTCCTGTCTCCTTGGTATTTACGGACAAAGCTTCGCCAAGTGCGAAAATGCCATTGCATCGCCGCATCTTTGTTCGTTGCTCGCATTGTCCATTCGTCTCGGCGGCAAAAAACACGCTATTCCCTCGGAAGAAAAACGATATGTTCGAACAGTCAATGTTCGGAAAATGCACATGGCTAGGCGAATACCCTCACTGAACGCATTGCGCGCCTTCGAGGCAGCAGGCAGGCTCGGCCGCATGACGCTTGCCGCCGACGAACTCAATGTGACGCACAGCGCCGTCAGCCGGCAAATCCAGCATCTCGAAGAGGTCCTTGGCGTTCCCCTCTTCGAGGGACCGAAGAACCGGCTGAGGCTCACCGAAGGCGGTTCGACCCTCTTGTCGGGATTGACGGCCGCATTCGACCAGATGGATCTGTCGGTGCGTGCCGTTGCCGACACCGAAGACGGTCAGCTCGACGTCTCCTGTCCCGGCACGTTTACGATGCGCTGGCTCATTCCTCGCCTCTATCGGTTTCAGGCGAAATATCCCGCCATAGAAGTGCGCCTGTCAGCCTCATCAAAGCCGGTCGATTTCAGCCGTGACGGGTTCGATGTGGCGATCCGGGTCGGCACAGCGCCGTGGCCCTCAGGCGCCGATGTGATCCCCCTGTTTCCGGAACAGACCGGCGCGGTGCTCGCGCCGTCGCTTTTTGCCACGTCGACGCCCGAGTTCGACGGCCTGCCGCAGCTTCATACGCGTACAAGGCTGCGAGCCTGGGGTGACTGGCTCGCCCGCTCTCAGCGATCCGTGGCGATCGGCCCGCGCGTCGAATACGAGCATTTCTATTTCATGCTGGAAGCCGCGAGCGCCGGGCTTGGCGTCTGCGTCGCCCCGTGGCCCTATGTCAGCGACGACATCCGCTTCGGCCGGCTGATAGCACCCTATGGCTTCCTGGAAAGCGGCCACGAATATGTGGCGCTGCGCCGCGCCCGCCGGAACAGAAAATCCGTACTCTTCTGCGAATGGCTGCATGAGGAAGCCGAGGCCTATGCTCGCTCCAACGCACCTCCGAGGAGATGATGTCGTCAGCCGATGGCAGAAAAGCCGGCTTCGCTCAGGATTTTCTGCCCGGTCGGCGACAATAAAAAATCGCGCAGCTCTCTGGTTTCGGCATCCGCATCCATGCGAATGACCATGCCGTATTCGATCAGCGGCTGAAATTCGTCGGGGATATCGACAATGTTGAAAGCCGGATCACCCGCCAGAAGGCGTGCATTCGAAGAATAGCTCATCATGAGATCGACCACGCCATCGGTGACCAGGTAGGCAGCGCCCTTGCCCGGCGGCGTCGGCGGCGAATTGCGCCCGCCCACCAATTGCCGAGAGCGGGACCGGATCGCCTCCCCTCTCCCCGGATGCCGGGCTTCGATGAGGTCGAAGGCCTCGAAAGCATAGTCACCGCCCGGATCATCGCCCGGTGTCGACGTGCCGATCCTCACGGCGGGATCTGACAGCACCGCGAGAAAATTCTCCGTCGTCAGGCCAAGCTCGGCACGCGAGAGCACACAGAGCCGATTGCGGGCAAAGCAGACCGCGTCTTGCGCAAGACCCATCGAAACAAGCCGCCGCGGATGCGCCATGTTAGCGGACGCAAAGAGATCGAAGCTGGTGCCCGCCTCGATCGTTTCCCGCAACAGGCCGGCAGGCCCGAGCGTCAGCGAAATGCCAATGCCGAATTCATAACCAAACGCGCCGATAATCGCCGGAAACGCATGGCGTAGGCTGCCGGCGGACAAGACTTGAACTGCATTGCTCACGGGCGATTTCCCTTTCGGTCTCTTTGGCGGAACAGCGGCACGAACGCGGTCTCCACAAGCTTACCGTTGCCAAGCGTCGCCGAGCGAACCGGAAGGCCATAGAGCGCTTCGAGATTCTCTTCGGTCATCACATCATCGGTGGCGCCGAAGACGGTTCTTGCCCATTCGAGCATGAGCAGCACCTTGTCGGCGACAGCAACCGCATGGTTCGGCTGATGCGTGGTAAAGGCAATCGCCAATCCCTGCCGATCGGCAAGTGTCGCCAGCAACGACAACACGACATCCTGATTTTTGAGATCGAGCGCTGAGGCCGGCTCGTCAAGCAGTAGCACGGCGTTCTCGCCGGCCAGCGCCCGCGCGATTAGCACCAGTTGCCGCTCGCCTCCTGAGAGCGCTTCGATGTTGCGTTGCGCATAGCCGACCATACCGGTAAGCTCGAGCGCCTCCATGGCTTTCTCGACATCGACCTTGCGGGGTGTCTGGAAAAGCCCGATGTGACGGGCACGGCCCATCAACACCACGTCGAGCACGGAATAGGGGAAGGAACCGGAAAACTCCTGCGGCACGAAGCCAGTCTGCGGGTTCAGGGCGATACTGCCGGCGCTCGGCTTCAAAAGCCCGGCGAGCACGCGCAGCAAGGTAGACTTGCCGCGGCCGTTCGGCCCGAGAATGGTCGTGATCTCGCCGGCGCGAAGTTCAAGATCAAGCTCGCGAAATTGCCAGCGTTCGCCGTCATAGGATTGGCTCGCCCCTTCCAAACGCAGCTTGACCCGATCAGAAACCACGTGCGCCTCGCTGGGTTTGCCTCAGCACTAGCGCGAAGACCGGTGTGCCCATCAGCGCCGTCAGGATGCCAAGCGGGATTTCGGAGCCGGTCGCCGTCCGGGCAATCGTGTCGATCACAAGCAGGTAGAGTGCGCCGATCAGCAGGGATGCCGGCATCATCACGCGATGATCCGGGCCAACGAGCATGCGCGCCATATGCGGCACGACAAGACCGACCCACCCGATGATGCCGCTGACGGCAACCTGCGCCGCGACGATGCAGGAGACCAGCACAAGGATCAGCCAGCGCAAGGGCTCAACATTGACGCCGAGCGCGCGGGCATCCTCGTCGCCGATCGACAGGAGGTTGATGCGCCAGCGCAGACCGAGCAGCAGCAAGCTGCCGATGACGACGGGTGCTGCAATCAGCCAGAACTTCTCCCAATTGGCCGTCGCAAAGCTGCCGAGCAGCCAGAAGACCATGGCCGGCAGCTTGTCTTCGGTGTCGGCGAGATATTGCACAAGGCTTACCAGCGCTCCGAAGAAGCCGCTGACCACGACACCTGCGAGAACAAGCGCCAGGATATTGCGACGCGCGACAATGCCGTTCAGCCCATAGACGATGATAAGGGCGGACAAACCGAACGCGAAAGCCGAACCGAGCAGACCATAGCGCGAAAAGCTCAACAGGATGGCAAGCGTTCCGCCGAAAGCCGCCCCGGAAGAGACGCCCATCACCTGCGGCCCCACCAGAGGATTGCGAAACACGCCCTGCAGCGTGGCACCCGAGAGAGCCAGACCAGCGCCGGCAAGCAGCGCCAGCAGGATGCGCGGCATACGCACCGTAAAGACGACATTCGCCTCCGTCGCCGTCACGGGCACCGCCGGCGGTGAGATCGGCGACCAGAGGATCTCCACGACCCGCATGAAGGGAATATCGTACCGCCCGACACCGAGCGAGACGACAGCGACCATCGCAAGCAGGATCGCCAGCGTGGCGATCGTCGCTCTAGGCCCGTGTCGGCTGGAAGTCACCGCGCTCATTGCGCGGCGCGGTAATCGGTGCGGTAGAATTCCTTGTAATAGGCGTCCGCTTGCCTCTGCATATCGATATCCTTGAACCGCTCGGGATAAAGCTCCTTCGCCATCCAGAGCTCGCCAAGCGCCATGGCCTCCGGCATCGGATAGCCCCAGGCCTTTGCATATTCCGGCATCAGGTAGATGCGGCCGTTCTTGACCGCATCGATCGTCTGCCAGGAGGGGGTCTTCCTGATCTCGTCCACGACGGCCGGGTAGCGCTCCTGGACGAAGATGACGGCGGGGTTCCATGTCAGCACGTCCTCCATCGTCACCTGCTTGAAGCCGCTGATCGAACTTGCAACGTTGCGCGCACCGGCGCGCTCCATCATCAGGCCGGTATATTTGCCGCGGCCATAGGTCGTCAGATCCGGATTGGCCATATAAACAGGCACGCGCTTGTCTGCCGGAATGTCGGCGAGACGATCGGCAACGAGCTTGCGGGTCTTCTTGGTCGCCGCAATCATCGCTTCGCCCTGGTCCTTGCGGCCGAGTACATCGGCGATGAGGCGTACACCGGTGGCAAAACCAGAATCGATCGCAGCCGGCTCATCCTTGACGGATGGGTTGAGCTTGACCGCCTCCGCCGCCGGCACGTCGAGCAGCGAGATCGCCACGACGGAAAGGCCGGCATCCTCGATCTGCTTCACCATGTCGGCCGGCGCATAATTGGTCACGAAGACCACATCCGGCTTCAGCTTCAAAAGCTCCTCGATATTCACCTTGGTCAGGCCGCCCGGCATCGGCAGGTTCGGCAGTTGCGGCGCAAGCCGCACATAATTGGCGCCGAGCTGCTTCTTCCACTCGTCGAGAACGCCGACCACCTTGTCCATCGCATCGAGCTGAACGGCGATGTTCAGCGTCTGATGCTGCAGGATGACGACGCGATTGACGGCATCCGGAATATGCACCTGCCGGCCGATCTGATCGGTCACGAGACGGTCGGCCCAGGCGGGAGCGGAAAATAGCAAACTGCTGAAAATGATGGAAATTTTAGCAAAAATAAGCAGATGGCGGCGCTGGAACATGGAATTCTCCTGAAAAGATTCCAACCGCTATCATTATATTTCTTGGTATACAACGACCGCAAATCCGAAAACCAAACCGCGCCCGCGCCCTCATCGGCGCGGCACGTCCGCCTCTCAGGCCACCTGGAAAAAATGGCCATCGCTCGCCTGCTCGTATCTGCGCTTTGGTGGTTGGTAGTCGGCTCTGCGGAACGGGCTTCCGATCTCTTCATTAGAGATGCGGCGTACCTGACGACGCGCGGGATCGGCAATCGGAACCGCTGCCATCAGGCGCTTGGTATAGTCGTGTTGCGGGTTGTCGAACACCGCATGGCGCGGCCCGATCTCGACGATCTCGCCAAGGTACATCACCGCAACGCGGTGGCTGATACGCTCCACCACAGCCATGTCGTGGCTGATGAAGAGATAGCCAAGCCCGTATTTCTCCTGCAGGTCCAGCATCAGGTTGATGACCTGCGCCTTGACGGAGACGTCGAGGGCGGAAACCGATTCATCGGCAATGAGAAGCTTCGGCTCAAGCGCCAATGCCCGAGCGATGCAGACGCGCTGGCGTTGCCCACCCGAGAATTCGTGCGGGAACCGATCCGCCATCTCGGCAGAGAGGCCAACCCGTTCGAGAAGGTCGCGCACGCGATCCTTTGCCTGCGAGGCACTTGCCAGTCCATGGGCAATGATCGGTTCGGCGAGCGCCTGGCCGATACGCATGCGCGGATTGAGGCTTTCGAACGGGTCCTGAAAAATCATCTGCGCTTCGCGCCTGATATCGGCAAGATCGCCCTTGCCGGCCTTCAGGACATCCTTGCCGTCGATGCGGATTTCTCCTGACGTCGCCGGGGCAAGACGGATGATCGAACGACCCGTCGTCGACTTGCCGCAACCGGATTCGCCGACAAGCGACAGGGTTTCGCCCTGCCGAAGCTCGAGCGAGACGCCTTCGACGGCGTGGATGCTACCGACGGTCCTGCGCAGGAAGCCGCGCTTGACCGGAAAACGGGTGACGAGGTTATCGACCTTCAGGATCGGCGGCTGGTTCAGCCTTACCGTGTCCTCGGTCGGCTTGACCGGCTGCACTTCGCCGGTCGCCATGTCCACCTGCGGAAAGCGCAAGGGCCGGTCTTTCCCGGTCATCGAGCCGAGTTGCGGCACCGCGGACAAAAGCGCTCGCGTGTAGGGATGCCTGGCACCGGCAAAGAGCGCGGCCGTCGTATCCGTCTCAACCTGCTCGCCGCGATACATGACGACGGTGCGATCGGAAATCTCGGCGACGACGCCCATATCATGGGTGATAAAGAGGACCGACATGCCCTCCTCTTCCTGCAACGTCTTGATCAGGCCCAAGATCTGCGCCTGGATAGTCACATCGAGCGCTGTCGTCGGTTCGTCGGCGATCAGCAGTTTCGGATCGCAGGCTAGCGCGATCGCGATCACCACGCGTTGGCGCATGCCGCCGGAAAAATTCATCGGATATTCGTTGAGGCGCGATTTCGCCGAGGGGATGCGCACCTTGTCGAGCAGGCGCACCGCTTCGGCTACGGCCTGCGACTGCGACATGCCGCGATGCTGCACCAGGACCTCGGTGATCTGCTGGCCGATCTTCAAAACGGGATTGAGCGAGGTCATCGGCTCCTGGAAGATCATGCCGATCCGATTGCCACGGATCGCCTGCATGTCGGCAAGCGGCAGCGACAGGAGATCCCTTCCCTCGAATTCGATCCTGCCTGTGATACGCGAATTGATCGGGGACAGAAGCCGCATGATCGACATGGCCGTGACGCTCTTGCCGGAGCCGGATTCGCCGACGACTGCGACAGTTTCCTTTGGGCCGATATCGAAGCTGATATCGCTGACAACATTGCGCCATTCGCCGCCGACGCGGAAGGCCGTGTTGAGCTTGGAGATGGAAAGGATCGGTCTGGTCATGGCTCAGCCTTCCCGCCTTGGATTGAGGATATCGCGGAGCGCATCGCCGATGAGATTGATGCCGACGATGAGCATGAGGAGCGCCAGGCCCGGGAAGAAGCTGATCCAGTAGTCGCCGGAGAGCAGATATTCGAAGCCGTTGGAGATCAAGAGGCCAAGAGACGGCTGCGTAACCGGCAGGCCGATGCCGAGGAAGGAAAGCGTCGCCTCCAGCATGATCGCATAGGCCACGCGCATCGTGGCAACGACGATCAAGGGCGGCAGGCAGTTCGGCAGGATATGGCGAAAGAGGATGCTGCCATCGGGCAAGGCCATGGAACGGGCCGCGTCCACATAGGCGCGCTTGCGCTCCACCAGCGCCGAGCCGCGGATCGTGCGGGCGTAATAGGCCCATTGCGTGACGATGAGCGCCAGAATGATCTTGTCGACACCCTGGCCGAGGATGGCGAGAAAGATCAGCGCGATGAGAATGGCGGGAAAGCTTAGCTGGATATCGACAATGCGCATCAGGAAGGCATCGAGGCGACCGCCGATATAGGCGCTGATGAGCCCGATCGATGCACCTATGACAAGTGCTACGGCTGCACTCGATATACCCACCAGCAGACTGGTGCGAAGACCATAGAGGATCGCGCTCATCAGATCACGGCCCTGATCGTCCGTGCCGATCAGGTAAAGCATGCCACTCGTGGCGTGCGAGCCGGGCGGCAAGCGGCCGTCAAGAATGTCGAGCTGGGCGAGATCGTAAGGGTTCTGCGGCGCGAGCAATGGCGCGAATATTGCCGCAATCACGAAGATGGCGACGATGATGAGGCCTGCGAGAGCAAGCCTGTCATGCAGAAGCGCCGATATCGTCTGGCGGAAGGGTGAACGCGAGGCGGCCTTTCCTGCACGTCCCTGGCCCGCATGCACCGAGCCGGCGTTTGCGCTGTTGTCGCTCATTACGAATTCCCTTCGAGACGAACGCGAGGGTCGACGATCGAATAGAGAATGTCGACCAGCAGGTTGATGACGCTGAACATCACGACGGTGATCATCAGATAGGCGAGGATGACCGGACGGTCGAGCACGCCGATCGCGTCGATGATGAGCTTGCCCATGCCGGGCCAGGCAAAGATCGTCTCGGTCACGACGGCAAAGGCGATCAGCGATCCGAGTTCGAGGCCGATCACGGTAATCAGCGGGATCAGCGTGTTCTTCAGCACATGCACGGTGACGATCCGGCGTTCCGTGAGACCCTTGGCACGGGCGAACCGGACGAAATCAAGCTGCATCGTCTCCATCACGCCGGCGCGGGTCAGGCGGATGACGAGCGAAATCTTGAAGAGCGCCAGGTTGAAGGCCGGCAGCACCAGATGCGAGAGGCCGTCCAGGGTGAAAAGGCTGAGCGGCACCCCGAAGACGGGCACCGTCTGCCCTCGGCCCGATGCCGGCAGCCAGCCGAAATGCACGCTGAACAGCATGATCATCACGAGGCCGATCCAGAAGGTCGGCAGGCTGAAGCCGAGGATGGAGAAGGTCATGATCGATTTCGAGATCAGGCCCTTCGGTTTCAGGCCGGCATAGACGCCAAGCGGAATGCCGATGACGAGCGCCATGACCAGCGCGACGAAGGCAAGCTCCAACGTCGCGGGCATACGATGCAGGATCAGCGTCAAAGCGGGTTGATTGTACACGAAGGAATTGCCGAGATCGCCCGAAAGCGCACGCGTCAGAAACAGCCAGTATTGCTCCCAGACCGGCTTGTCGAGGCCGAAGGACTGGATGACCTGAAGACGCTCCGCCGGCGTTGCCGTCGGGCTCAACAGCACATCGACAGGATTACCGACCAGATAGAGCCCGGCAAAGACCAGAACCGACATGACGAGCAGCGTCAGAACGGTCTGGACCGACCGGCTCAGCAAATATCCGCCCATGAGTTTCAACCTCCCTGCGCTGCGACGCCGAGGCCGCCTTGTCCGAAGCGGGCAATGCGCTCGATCAGCAGTGCGATAAACCCGTCCTCGTCGACATCGGTGATGACAGTGGCATTCGGCGCGCGATCCATCTTTCCGTAAAAGTCGGCATAGGTGTAGCCCATGGTGAGGCCCGTCACCTGCACGCCGACGAAAGCTTCGCGGCCGCTAAACAACTGCGGGCGAATGAGCCAGGCGATCGTGGTGGCATCATGGATCGGACCGCCCGGCCTGCCGAACCGCCCGACATCGCTGCGATCGAAGGTCGAAAACAGATTGAAGAGCGCATTCCCCGCCTCGCCGCCGGCCCGGAACCGCTCGAAATGCTCCGAGGTAAACAGGGCCTGGAACGTCATGTCGAGCGGCATGATGATGATCGGCACGCCGGAGCGATAGACGATCTCGGCGGCATGCGGATCGGCATAGATATTGAACTCGGCCCAGGGTGTGCGATGCCCCAGCGCCGTGAAAGCGCCGCCCATCGAAACGATCTGCCTGATGCCGGATGCCACGTCCGGATGCTGGACGAGCGCCAGGGCAATATTGGTCATCGGCCCGATGGCGCAGATGGTGATCTTTTCGCCGGCCTTTGCCGCTTCGCGCGCCGAGCGCACGATGAAATGCACGGCATGTTCTTCGGATGCGCCGATATCGCCGGCTCTGACCAAGGCATCGTCAAAGGCACCGATGCGGGCATATTTGCCATAGACCTGGTCGCGTACCAGCGGTCCGGCCGCGCCTGCGTAAACCGACACGTCGCGTCGACCGCTGAGGCCGACGATCTTGCAAGCATTGAGCACCGTATCGCGAAGGGCAACATTGCCGGCGACGATCGACAGGCCGAGCACGTCGACTTCCGGCGATGCGAGCGCCATCAGGATGGCTGCGGCATCGTCCACCCCCGGATCGGCATCGATGATGATCTTCTCGCGCGTCATGCGACAGCCTTTTCGGCGTAGCGTGACAGCCGGTCGAGGAAGAAGGCAATCACACCCTCGGCATCGACCTTGGTGACGATATCCGCATTCGGTTCGAGACCGCTCTTGCCATACCAGTCGGCAATCGTCTGCCCCATACAGAGCTCGCTTTCATGTTCGACGAAGACGCGGGCCTTCTCGGTCTGAAACAGATGCGGGGCAAGGATATAGGCCATCACCAGCGGATCATGCAGCGGGCCGCCGCGCGAGCCGTAGCGGCGGACATCGTTGCGATCCCAGAAGGCCATCAGCTCGGCAAGCGTCTGAGAGATACGGCCGCTGACACGCGAGAACTCGGCCACATGTTCGGGCTTCAGCATCACCTGATGCGTCGCATCGAGCGCGAGAGCGACGAGCGGAATTCCGCTCGAGAACACCACATGCGCCGCATGCGGGTCCGCCAGCATGTTGAATTCGGAGGTCATGGTCCGGTTGCCGGGTTCGCGGTAGGCTCCGCCCATCATGACGATCCGCTCGACGCCTTCGGCGATCTGCGGCTTCATCCTGAGGGCGACGGCAAGATTGGTCATCGGCCCGAGGCAGCAAAGCGTGACGCGCTCGCCCGTCCGCGCCGCTTCGGTCAAGGTCTCGATGAGGAAATCGACAGCCGATTTGCTCTCCGCCACCTTTTCCGGCTCCGGCAAAACGGTGTTGCCAAGGCCGGTCTTGCCGTGGAACTGGCCATGGATCGGCTCGCGCAGCATCGGGCGAAAACAGCCGGCAAAGACCGGAATGTCGGGGCGCCCACCCAATTCACAGACCTGGAGGGCGTTGCGCACGGTGCGTTCCAGCGGCTGGTTGCCGCAGACCGGGGTAATGCCGAGGATGTTGAGCTCTGGCGACACGAATGCGGTCAGAAGGGCGATCGTATCGTCAATTCCAGGGTCACAATCGACAATGATCGAAATCGGCTTCATGGGAGAGTGCCTTCAATAGATGGTGGATGCGATGTCAAAGCGCGCCGAGTTTGCGGAGAACTTCCGCGATTTCGCTGCGCGAGGCCTCGCCAAGCGGGAGCTGCGGCTGCATCGGCGCGCCGACCGCAAAGCCCTGCAGCTCTAGCGCCGTCTTGATGCAGGCGGCGATCGAATATTTCGCGAAGATCTCGTTGACCTGCCAAAGCGGCCGCTGCAGTTCCATCGCCCTTGTCCAATCACCGGCATTGGCCGCCTCATAGAGCGCGATGCTCTGCTTCGGCACGACGCAGGCCGGGCCTGCCATCCAGCCGACACCACCGATCATCATCACGCAGACCGGGATATGGGCCGAGGCGGCGAATACCTCCATCCGGCCTTCCGTGCGCTCAATGATCGAAAGAAGACGCCCCGTATTGGTCGAGGCATCCTTGATGTAACGGATGTTATCGACCCGGCTCAGCCGCTCAATAACAGGCAGGCTCAGATCGGAACGCTGGAACTGCGGATTGGTATAGAGCACCACCGGCCGCCCCTTTGCCCCCTTGGCAATGGCGGTGAAGTAGGCTTCGACGCCTTCGTCACTGACCGGAAAATAGGATTCCAGCACGGCGAGGATGCCGTCGGCTCCCGCCTCGACCATGTACTCGGTCTGGGCGACGGCATCGCTGGTCGATGTCGATGCGACGCCGGCAACGACGGGAACACGTCCACGGCTGGCCGTAATCACCGTGTCGACGACGCTGCGGCGCTGATCCCAGTTCAGATAGGCAAATTCGCCCGTGCTCCCAAGCGGCGTCAAGCCATGGACCCCTGAGGCAATCAGGTGGTCCACGAGGTCGGTCAACACGCCCTTCATCACCTGACCGGACGGATCGATCGGAGAAACGAGATAGGGAAATACGCCGCGCAAAGACATGTTCGATCGTCCCTTCGCCGGCTCAGTTCGGCTTCACGTAATAGGGAAGCGTGTAGCCATCCGACCGGCCGGGATAAGACAAGTCCTTTTTCACCGCCCAGGTATTGGCGAGATAGAAGATCGGGATGACGCCAAGATCGTTCATGGCGATCTCGGTTGCCTTGCGAAGCAGCTCCTCGCGCTTACCGTCATCAAGCGTCGAGCGCGCCTCGTTCAGCGCCTTGTCGAATTCAGGGTTCGAATAGCGTCCGCGGTTGCCCTGCCCGGCCTTGTCTCCGAAGGTTTCGAGGATCGGGCCGAGTACGCCGGATGCCTCGCCCGTCTCGACCGCCGCACCGCCCATGATGAAGCTGAATTCCAGATTGGATGCCCGAGTGAAGTAAACGCTGCCCGGCAGGGTCGCAACTTCGGTCTTGATGCCGATGCGGCTGAAGAACTGACCGATCGCCTGGGCGACCTTGGAATCGTTCGGATAGCGATCGTTCGACGCGTGGAAGGTCAGCGAGAAGCCGTTGGGATAGCCGGCCTTGGCGAGCAACTCCTTCGCTTTGTTCGGATCGTAAGGATCGACCTTGATGGCTGGATCGTAACCGAAATAGCCTTCCGGAACTAGCTGCCCGGCGGGCACGCCCTGCCCGTCCATGATGCGGTCGACGAGCGCTTCGCGATTGATCGAAAGCGAAAGCGCACGGCGCACCTCGGGCTTCAACAGCGGGTTCTTGCCATCGGGCCCCTTGGCGAACGGCGACACGTCGCGCGCCTGATCCATATGCAGATACATGATCCGGTTGCCGGCGACATTGACGACCTTCAACTGATCGGAAGCCTGCAGGCGACGCGTGTCGGCCGTCGGGATGCTTTCGATCATATCGACATCGCCGGCAAGCATTGCGGCAACACGGGCGCTGCTGTTCTTGAAGATCTTGAACGTGACCTTGTCCCAGGCAGCCTTTTCGCCCCAATAGGCGTCGTTGCGTGCCAGCACGACGTTGTCGTCGGGTGTCCATGAGACAAACTTGAACGGACCCGTGCCGACTACCCCCTTGCCGGAATTCATCTCTTCCGTCGTGGTATCTCGCATCTTGGCCGGCAGGATCGCGATACGGCTGAGGTTGTTCAGCAGCAAAGGCGTCGGTCCGTCGGTCTTGATGCGGACCGTCAGCGGATCGACCGCGGTGACCTCGGTGATCGCCTTGACATAGGCGGCAAAAGAACTCGGGCTGTTTTTCGACGCAAGCGGAACCCGCTTGATGCTGGCAACGACGTCATCTGCGGTAAAATCGCTTCCGTCGTGGAACTTCACATTCGGACGGAGCTTGAACTCCCAGGTCGTGTCGTCGATCGTCTTCCAGGACAGCGCCAGCGCCGGCTGAAGCCGCTGCTTCTCGTCCTGATTGACGAGGCCATCGAAAATATTGCGCGCCATCGCGCTGTTCGGACCGACGACGTAAAATTGCGGGTCCATCGACGTCGTCGAGGCGGCAAGGCCAACGGTCAGGTCCCGGGCGTGGCTTATGAGTGGCATGGCAAGGGCGGATACCGCCAAGACGGCCGCGGCCTTTAGAAATTTCATGACGGTGCTCCTCCAGCGCTTTTTTAAAATCCGCGCTCTCCAAACAGATTTGATCTGCCACTAAAGCGTCTGCTCCAAAAAGAAAAATTGCATTTTGTGTTCGATCCATGCCCTAATGTTATGGAGGGGATGCCAGGATGCGATTGAAACCAAGGCAAGTGGAAGCGTTCAGAAGCGTAATGATGACGGGGGGCATCACGGCAGCGGCCGATGCCCTGAACGTCACGCAGCCCGCCGTTAGCCGCCTCATCCGCGACCTCGAGGAAATTCTGGATATTACCCTGTTCGAGCGAGTCGGCGCCCGCCTCGTGCCGACGGTCGAGGCGACACAGCTCTTCCGGGAAGTCGAGCGGCTGTATCTCGGCCTTGACCAGATCGCCCAGGCGGCCGACGACATCCGCCGGCACAAGAACATCGTCTTGCGCATTGCAAGCGTAACATCGCTCGTCAGACCATATCTCCATCAGGCGATCCTTGATGTCGTCGGCAATCGGCGTGATATTCCGCTGGTCATCGATGTCGAAAACAGCCGGCACATCTGGGATATGGTCGACAAGAACCGCTACGATCTCGGCTTCGTGTTCGGCTCGCCCCGCATGGCGGACAAGAATGCCGTTCTCCTGCATAGCTCCCATGCCGTCGCCGCCATGGCGCCGGAACACCGGCTTGCCGCGCGAAAGGTCATCCGACCCGCCGATCTCATGGATGAGCGCGTGCTGATCCCCGGCCGCAATTCGCCGCTCAGACTGGCGCTCGACCGCGCCTTTTCCGGGCAGGATCATCAGCCGATGAGCACGATGGAAACGTCGATGCTTAACTGCTGTCATTTCGCGGCGGCAGGCATGGGCGTCGGCATCGTTGACCACACAAGCCTGCAGTCCGCCGGAATCGATATCGTCGCGATCCCGTTCGAACCGCAGATCGAGGTCGCCTACTTCGCGATTCGTCCTTCCGGCGCTCACCGCATCTCTATCTTGGACGAACTGATCAAACGAATGAGCGAGCTCGTAGGCTCAGGTGCAACATCCCCGATCTAGGCCACGGATGGCCTTGCTCGCGCTTGCCATGCAAGTGAAATCGCAGCCTACGGCGGGGCATCGGATGTTCGGCGAGATGCCCGTCGATTTCGAGCTCGGGAGTAAAGCCTTACCGGTAGTCCTGAAGTCGAAGCTGCTCGGGCTCCCTTATCTCCGTCGGCTTCCTTCCATTCGTTTTCATCACATCCCGATTGAAGTCGTTTATTGCCCAACAGACAGCGATAGTTTGAAGATGCGCGGCGTTTTCTATTCCAATTTTCATCAGGAATGTCAGTCGCCCGGCCAAGGCATTGCGGCATTGCTCGTTGCTGTCGAACCAGGGTTGGCTGACGACGCTGTCCAGCACCTTCTGGAGTGTCGCTGCTTGCTTCGGCGATAGGTTGCCTCCCGTAAGGTGGCGAAAACGTTCCATCATGCCTCCTTCGAGGACCACTGCCGGTGCGACATCACGGATGGCCTCGCCCTTGCAAGTGAAACTACTCTGACACTATTACAGTTCGTTACTTCAGTTTTGCGCGATGGGCGGTCCTTGGCGGCAAGCCGTCGGCCGGATCGACCACGCCTATGTCTGCTGCAAGCACGTTAGGCAGACAGTCGTTTAAAGCCTACGTCCATTTTTGACACCGCCGGAACGCCAAAAACCCCATCGAGGGGCGGTAAAAGTGCCTCAAGTGCGGTTGTGGCAATCGATGCTTCAGGTTCTGCCGGCTTGTCGCTCAGCAAGTCCGCTTGCGCTTCATCATTGCGCAGAGCCTCTCCGCGCCGTCTTCGTCGACGGGTGTATAGACGATCATACGGTCGTCATTGCTGGGGCTTGCCCACCAATTGTTGGATTGCAGCGCCAGGATCGTGCCATCGGCCAAGCGGAATCGCTTTACGACATTCTCGATACCTTTGAGCTGATAGCGGTCCCAGACGATGCGGAACTGATCCGAGACGCTCATATAGCGTTCCAGTTGCCGCTCCCAGGCCGGATCGTCGAGATGCTCCGCCATGGAGGCGCGGAAGAGCGCGGCCATGCTGGCCAGCACCTCGTCGGGGTTTACCTGACTGGCGCGCCAGGCAGGATTGACGAGGGACAGATAGATGCAATTGCGATCTTCAAGTGCGATTGCATCGAGATCGACGCCGACGAGACGGCGGTAGGCCTCGTTGAAGCCGCGTATATTGTAGCGCTTCGTCTGAATCATGGCAGGATAAGGACAGAGCTGATCGAGAATGTGCTGGGTTGCTGCCGTCAGCGGCTCACAAACCCGCGGATTTTCGAACCGGGGCGGGATCGGCAGATTGGCCAATCTGAACAGGTGCTCCGTCTCGACTTCGTTGAATTCCAAAGCGTGCGCAACGGAGAGAAGCACGCGCGGCGACACACGGATCGGCCGGCCCTGCTCGAGCTTCGTATACCAGGTAATGCCGATATCGGCGCGCGAGGCCACTTCTTCCCGCCGCAATCCGGGCGTACGAATGCGCCCCGCACGGCCAAGGCCCAGCCGCTGCGGGTCGAGAGCTTCCCGTCGTCTTCGCAGCATCTCGCCGAGTTCCTGTGCGCGCGAAGGCATCTGATTGGGGACGATATCGAGCGTGCCGTGCATTTCACTCTCCAGCCTAATACTTTTTATACCAGTCTAAACAGGTATCTTGTACTAGTTTAGCACGGGTGTAAAACGCTGTGGACTCAGTTCTGGAAATCCTTTGAGGTCCCCATGTCATCCGCACCAATCCGGCTTGGCCAATTCGGCCTGATGATCCTGCTTGCCGGGCAATTGCTGCTGCAGCTCGATTTTTCCATCATCAATGTCGGTCTTGCCGCCATCTCCGCCTCGCTGCATGCCGGCGAGACCGAACTCGAACTCTTCGTCGCCGCCTATGGCGTCGCCTTTGCCGTTTGCCTGGCCATGGGCGCCCGTCTCGGCGACAATTTCGGCCGTCGCCGCATGTTCGGCCTGGCCGTTTTGATGTTCTGCCTCGCTTCGCTTCTGTGCGGCGTGGCGACTTCAGTCGCCTTTCTTATCGTTGCCCGCGCATTGCAGGGCATTGCGGCAGCGCTCATGGTGCCGCAGGTATTGGCGACCATCCATGTCAGCCTGACCGGACGCGATCACGCCCGGGCCGTTTCTCTCTACAGCGCGATCGGCGGCATCGCCTTCATCGTCGGTCAGGTTCTCGGCGGCTTCCTAATTTCGGCTGATATCGCCGGGTCCGGCTGGCGCAGCATCTTTCTCATCAACCTGCCGATCTGCATCCTGATCCTGCTCAGCATGTGGCGCCACGTTCCCGAGACGCGCGGCAAGGGCAGAGTTCCGGTGGATTGGTCCGGCATGATCACGCTGGCGCTTTTGACGCTCTCGGTTCTGCTGCCAACCGCGCTTGGCCCGTCGCTCCACTGGAATTGGCTTTGCCTGCTCGGCTTCGTCCCGATCCTGCCGCTGGGAGCCCTCCTCTGGCGCATCGAACGCGCCAAGGAGGCACGCGGCGCCTTCCCGATCCTGCCTCCGTCGCTCACCCGCATCTCCAGCATGCGGTTCGGAGGGCTGATCGCCATACTCTTCTTCACCTGCTGGAGCGGCTTCATGTTCGTCTTCGCCCTGACGCTGCAGGCAGGTGCCGGGTTGACACCACTGCAATCGGGCAATGCCTTGATCGCGCTCGGCGGCTCCTACTTCATCTCGGCCGCCTTCGTGACGCGGCGCCTGGCAAACATACGCCGTGAACTCATGCTGGCAATCGGCTGCGTGATCCAGATGACCGGTCTTGCGCTGCTCATCGTGACGCTCAAAACGGTCTGGCCGCAGCCGGGCGTCATCAACCTTATTCCGTCCACCGTGCTGATCGGTTTCGGACAGGCTCTGATCGTCAATAGCTTCTACCGGCTCGGGCTGGCCGACGTGCCGCACGAACATGCCGGCGCCGGCAGCGCCATGCTTGCGACCATGCAGCAGGTGTCATTGGGTCTCGGGCCGGCGATCCTCGGAGCCGTATTTGCTCAGGTGCTGCAGCATTCCGGCGCCTATCTCTCGGCCGGGGTAACAGCCGTCACCGTCGAGTTCGGGCTGATGGCCATCCTGCTGATGGCAACGCTTCTACGCTTGGCGCGGCAGCGCCGTCGGCCCGAAGACGAAGCCGAAATCGACGATACGCTGATCGTCGCGCCCGAATGATCGGGCCGAGAAGGTGAGCAATCTGTCGCTTCAATAGCGAAGTCCGGCCTGTGACCAGGCCGGACCTGCATGTTCGATTATCCCTCCGGCCGGATGCCGCTATGCCGGCAGCTGGAAGGCCCAATTGGCGATCAGCACGATGGCAAGGCCGCCGACGAGCGCCAAGTAGGGCAGAATCCCCGCCTTCCTGACGCCCAAATCCTGACCGACCAGCCCGAGATCGTCCATCGCGCCGGCCGGGAACTTGCCGCCATCGCGCACGTAATGCCTGTAGGCAAAGACCGGCAGGATGAGAGCCGCGAAAGCAAAGCCTATCCAGAGCGCATTGGCATAACCCCAGACCTTGGCGCCGGCGCCAAGGAACAGCGCGTTGACGAAGGCAAGCACGGTATTGAGGCCGATGAGCCAGGACGGAGCTTTCCACGGACGCTCGACATGGCCGGAGTCCATACGATGTATCCAGCCGGAGTTGAGATTGAGGAAGTTGAAGATAATGTATCCGACGTTGGAGACGGCAAGCACGAAGAAATAGCCGCTGGTATCCGACGCGATCGCCAGAAGCGAGAGGTTGAAGGCGAAGTCCGTCCACATCGCTCTCGTCGGCGCACCGTTCTCGTTCACATGATCGAGATATTTCGGCAACCAGCCATCCTTTGACCCCTGATAGAGCGTACGCGACGAACCGGCCATCGCGGTCATGATGGCGAGGAACAAGGCCAGGATCATCAGGATGACAAGCAACTGCGTGACGATCCGACCGGCGCCGATCAGACCGCCGAGCGCTTCGGCAACGCCGGTGCCGTCAACGATGCCCGGCGCCAGCATGCCGGCATGGCCGAGCACGCCCTGAAAAGCAAAGGGCACCAGGAAGAAGAAGATGCAGCAGGCAAGGCCTGAATAGAAGATCGCCTTGAATGTGTCCGTCTTCGGGTTCTTCAGTTCTCGCGTATAGCAGACCGCGGTTTCGAAACCATAGGTCGACCAGGCGGCGATATAGAGGCCACCGAGGAAGAGCGTCCAGCCGCCATTGCTCCAGGTTCCATCCGTACCCGCATAGGCGGCCGTTGGCGGCACCAGCCCGGTAACGTTGGATGACATGATCTGGCCGCTGACGATCGGATAGATGCCGATAATGAGCAATGGCACGAGAACGATGATGGCCAGCCACTTCTGCACGCTCGCCGTCTCGGAAATGCCGCGATGCTGGATCGCGAAAATAATCAGCATCAAGATGCCGCCGATGAAGAAAGTGGCGTTGATATTGGCGGTCGCAAGGAATGGAATGTTGAAGGTCAAAAGCGACCAGTTGCGAATGGCCGGCGTCAGGGCGGCGACGCCGTCAGCACTTAAAAGTGCTTTGACCGCATCCGCCGGCGAGGTGCCGGCATGGGCGGCAATATATTCCGCCACCCGCGGGCTATCGACGGTGATAGAACTGGCGTGCGCGCTGATCCAGCTGATCACGGCCTGCGAATCCGCAGCCGGTATCGGGAAGAAGGCATTGAGGATATAGCCGGCCGCAATGGCGCAGCCGAGGGACAGCACCGGCGACCAGGCAAACCAGTTGCACCAGACCGAAAGCGGCGCGATAAATTTCGAGTATCGCAGCCAGGCCGTCGCGCCATAAACCGAGGCGCCGCCGGACTTGTTGCCGAACATGCCGGCAATTTCGGCATAGGTGAAGGATTGCAGGAACCCCATGACCATCGAGATGATCCAGACGACGAAGGCAAGCTTGCCCGTCGTTCCGGCGATGCCGCCGATGGAGAAAAGAACAAGTGGCGGTACGCCTGCTGCCACCCAGAACGCGCCCTTCCAGTCAAGCGCGCGTATAAGCTTACCTTCGGTGCCGGCAGAAGCGCCGGCGTCCACGATGTCTGTCATTGTTGGTATTCCCCATCTTTGTTCCGGACGTATCTTTGTACGTCTCCCTGAACGTGCCTCCCATGGCATTGCGGGGCCTGCTGGAGGTTTTCATGAGCCGAGTCTGTGCGCGGGTTTCCAGATGCATGCCCTTTATACATAGTGAAGATATTTTCTTTCTAGTCAATATCTCTTTACTTTCAGACGGCATTTTGTCAGCATGATTCCGGTGTCCTGACGGACGTCATTTCCCGAGAGGGCCCAATGCGAGATCTCCACCCGCCAACCGCCGGAATACGGCCAATTTCGGCGAGCGTCGTGCGCTATCCGGGCATTCCTGTGCTGCCGGGCGATACCGAACGCTATCGCTGCAAAGGTGGCGGATCGCTCGTCGTGCGCGTCGAACCCGGTGACCGTATCACGGTCACCGATAGCGAAGGCGGGCAGGTCTGCGAGCTCACTTTCTTGGATGAGAAGGGCCGCTTTCAATCCGCAGGATTGGGGTCGGCCTTCACCGGCGAAGCAACCGGCCTGAAGGCCATCCTTTCGTCCGGCAATGATAGCGCTTCTCGCGTGAAAGCGGCGCTGGAGCGGCGTGGCGCCGATCTAGCCTCTGCGGCGGCGCTACACCTCTTCGGCGCGTCATCGCCAGCGGGCAGCACGGCGGAATTCACCATCGCCATCAAGGGCCTGCTTGTCGCCTGTGCGCCGGGAACGGCCATGTCGCCGGAGGCGCAGGATACGGCGACGCCCATCGAGGTCAGGATACGTCGCACGGCGATCCTGCGCGACTATACGTCCGCGCTGCCTGAACCGCTCGCCGATCCGATCGAAGACATCCGCATCAAGGCGGCGACCGCCTCGGCCTATTTCGTCCGTGCCGGCGAATATATCCAGATCATTGATGTCTATGGCCGGCAATGTACCGACTTCCAGGCCTTTTCCGCCCGCAAGGTCGACAAGGGTCTCGATCTCGCGCTCGATTCCACCGTGACCCGCACCCTGCTCGGCCGCAGCTACCCGATGCCCGGCCTTCCTTCCAAGGCCTTCGACCGTGATTTCGAGCCTCTTATAGAAATCATGCAGGACACGGTCGGCCGACATGACGCTTTCGCCACCGCCTGCAATTCTCGCTATTACGACGACATGGGCTATCCCGGCCATGTCAACTGCACCGACAATTTCAACGCGGCACTCGCGCCCTATGGGATTGCCGGCCGCAAGGGCTGGGAAGCGCTGAATTATTTCTACAACACCAACATCGATCACAATAACCAGCTCTATCTCGACGAGCCTTGGTCGAGACCGGGCGACTACGTCCTGATGCGCGCGCTGACGGATCTCGTCTGCGTTTCCTCTTCCTGTCCCGACGATATCGACGCGGCCAACGGATGGGACCCGACCGACATTCACGTCCGCACCTTCTCCGGCAAAGAAAAATTCACACGAGCGGTGGCCTATCGCATGACCCCTGACGCCGACCCCGAACTGACGCGCGAAACCGCGTTTCACCCGCGCCTCTCCGCCATGACACGCGACTATACCGAATATCGCGGCTTCTGGCTGCCGAACCGCTTCTCCTCGGAGGGGCCCGTCGAGGAATACTGGGCCTGTCGCGAACGCGCCGTCGTCATCGACCTCTCGCCGCTCCGCAAATTCGAGGTCACCGGACCGGATGCGGAAGAGCTTCTGCAATATTGCCTGACCCGCGACGTGCGCAAGCTGTCGCCCGGCCAGGTCGTCTACACCGCTATGTGCTACGAGCATGGCGGCATGATCGACGACGGCACGCTGTTCCGCCTCGGGGACAAGAATTTCCGCTGGATCGGCGGCGACGACTATAGCGGCATCTGGCTGCGTGAGCAGGCCGAGAAAAAGGGCTTCAAGGCCTGGGTGCGCTCTTCCACAGACCAGATGCACAATATTGCCCTGCAAGGTCCGAAGAGCCGCGATATTTTGAAAGAGATCATCTGGACGGCTCCCCGCCAGCCGACGATCAGCGAACTCGAATGGTTCCGCTTCGCGGTAGGCCGTATCGGCCATTTCGAGGGTGCGCCCGTCGTGGTGTCGCGTACCGGCTATACCGGCGAACTCGGTTATGAAATCTTCTGCCATCCGAAGGATGCGACTACCGTCTTCGACGCAGTCTGGAAGGCTGGCGAACCCCATGGGCTGAAACCGATGGGCCTGGAGGCACTGGACATGGTGCGCATCGAGGCCGGCCTCGTCTTTGCCCATCACGAATTCGACGACCAGACCGATCCCTTCGAAGCCGGCATCGGCTTCACCGTGCCATTGAAATCCAAGCAGGACGATTTCATCGGTCGCGATGCATTGATCAGGCGAAAGGAACATCCGCGTCACCTGATGGTTGGCCTCGACATCGAAGCCAACGAAGCCGTCGGACATGGCGATTGCATTCATATCGGCCGGGCGCAGATCGGTGTGATCACCAGTGCTACGCGATCACCGATCCTTGGCAAGACCATTGCGCTTGCCCGCGTCGACGTCACCCATGCTGCCGTCGGCACCAGGGTCGAGATCGGCAAGCTCGACGGTCAGCAGAAGCGGCTTCCGGCCGTTATCGTGCCGCTGTCCCACTACGATCCACAGAAGACGAGGCCGCGCGCTTAAGGACGCAGCAGCTCCGCAGATCACGTTTTACCGAGTCGAGATTCCAGCCAGTCAACGGCAAACGCGGTGATTGACGGAGCGTCGACCAAGACGCTACTGGCCTCCCCGACAACGCCACGTGCCCCTTCGCCTGTTGCTAGAAATTCCTCAACGATTGTCGCGAAATAGCCCTCTTCGAGGCTCGGCACAACCGGGTTGGCGGTATCGTATTCCTCCGTCATCCGCCACTCGGGGCCAGAAGCAGCCACGAAGGGCACTTCATAGCGACGGATGCGCTTCCCGGGAATCCGCGCGATATGCTCAGCATGATGGAGCAAGGTCATCGTATCCAACGGTGCTCCCGTCATTAAAACCTTCCCCTTCAGGGCAATGAGCTTTGCCAATGGAGATTTTTGTCCATAGCCGTAGTCGAGAGGATGGTCAGCGGTGATCCAAACCGCCTGTTCTCCGATAGCAGTTACCGATGCGGCCGGATTGCCACTTCGAACAGCACCCGGCGTGGTGCGGAGAAATTCGGGAAAAACTCCATTCGAACGAATAGCGCGAGAGGTCCGTGGGTCGAAAGGAAGAACGTGAGAACGCCACATGCTGAGAACATAGCCGCTTTCATCCAAAAGCTCGTCGTAGCCTGAATTCCAATCAGTATAAGCAACAATGGTTCCCGTTGGCCCCACCGTATCAACAAGCGCCCTAATGAATGTATCTGGCCCATCAAGCAGGCGTCCAACTTTACTCATTGCCGCGTGAACCATCACGGTGTCGCCCGAACACAATCCAATGCGCTGCAGGTCCTCTTGCAAAGAACAATGAGTTCTAAATGGAGCACTTCTGCTTTCTAACACCGCTCTATTGCTCCCAGGGCTGATCGCCGACTGCGATTCAAATAAATGTCAGGCAATTAGAAACAAGATTACATCGCAACAAAATCTAATCAGCCCTTTTCTGTGCAATTGTAATGGCGCGTGCAGCTTCTTCCGAGGAGTTTGCAAGCGAGCGCATTTCGGCCGCCAGCACAGCAAAGCCCGATCCTGCCGTCCCCGCCCTCGCGGCTTCGATGCCGGCATTGACTGCCAGCAGCTTCAGGTAGCGCAGAGACTGCAGGATCTCGTTGGTCTTGGATGCCGTGACCCGCATACCGGCGGTCTGCTCGTCGAGGCGCTGATACAAGGTTTCGACGTTCAGGATGCTGCCCTCGAGATACAAGAGCTCTCCGGCCTCGTCCCAAACGCCGCCGCCGGTCTCCGTCACCCAGACAAGATGTCCGCCGCGGTGGCGAATGCGATATTCCATCGTCCAGTCGGTGCGCGCTTCCAGCGCCTTGCCGACAAGCTCATCCATGAGCGGAACGTCCTCCTCATACATGATCGACGTGAAAGTTCGTACACGATTGCCGACGATCTCGTCGGCCGGATAACCGAAGACGCGTTCAATGCCGTCGGTCATGTCAAGCATCGTATAGTTTTCATCTGCCCGGCAGCGATAAAGGAAGCCGGCCATGCGACCGAGAACGCTTGTCTGAAAATCCATGAAGGCCATGCCCGAAGAGAGGGTTGCGGATGAACTCGTTTTGTCTCAACGCACAAAAGGGCCGGCAAGGGTGGCTGTTCGCCACCCTTGCCGGTTAGGTGGGGAAATGACCGCGGATCAATTGCGCAGATATTCCTCCATCGAATCGTCAAGCGCGTCGACCCAGGGTGTGTGATGTGTCGGCGACATGGTGCCGGTCATCAACGAGCGATAGGCGTTGTCGCGGAAGCCCATGATATTTTCCGCCTTGTGGTGCTCCCATTCCATGAAGGTCTTATTCGTGCCCTCGATGTCGAAGCTCGGATAGTCGGTCTCGGCGAGCAATTCCTTCACGTAGTCGCCCTGATACCAGATCATCTGCTCGGCATCCTCGAGCGTCTCCTCGCGGGCGCGCCATTTGTCGAAATTCGCCTGCAGCTCGGCTTCCGGCGGCAGCTTGATGCGGCCCATGATGACATCGCGCGCCCACCAGGCCTGCACGTCGAACATGTTGAAGGTGTAGAACTGATCCTGCATGCCGATATAGAAGAGTTGCGGATTCTTGTCGAAGATCACGCCCTTGTAGAGATGATCGGCCCAGAGGCGGTTTGCCGTCCTCAGGCGCAGATCATCCGGCAGGAACGGGAAGTGATGCTGATAGCCGGTGCAGAGGATCAGCGCATCGACCTCCTTCGACGAGCCGTCAAGGAAATGAGCCGTCTTATTCTCAAGCCGCGTCAGCAGCGGCCGTTCCTCGAAATTGGCAGGCCATTTGAAGCCCATCGGCTTGGAGCGATAGCTTGTCGTGACGGATTTCGCCCCGTATTTCCAGCATTGCGAACCGATATCCTCGGCCGAGTAGCTGCGGCCGACAAGCAGGACGTCCTTGCCCTTGAACTCGACTGCATCGCGGAAGTCATGCGCATGCAGCACCCGGCCGTTAAAGGTCTTTACGCCTTCGAAATAAGGTACGTTCGGCGTTGAGAAATGACCCGACGCAACGACGACATAGTCGAACTCCTCGTCATACATCCGATCCTGCGTGCGATCATGCGCCGTCACGGTGAACTTCTTCGTGGCATCGTCGAAACGCACCATGCGCACCGGCGTGCTGAAGCGCACCCATTTGCGGACATCAGCCTTGTCGACGCGGCCCTTGATGTAGTCCCAAAGCACGGCGCGCGGCGGATAGGAGGCGATCGGCTTGCCGAAATGCTCCTCGAAGGAATAATCGGCAAATTCCAGGCATTCCTTCGGACCGTTCGACCAGAGATAGCGGTACATGCTGCCATGAACAGGTTCGCCATATTCGTCAAGGCCCGTGCGCCAGGTATAATTCCAAAGGCCGCCCCAGTCCGCCTGCTTCTCGTAACAGACAACTTCAGGGATATCAGCGCCCTTCTTTGCAGCCGATTGGAAGGCCCGCAGCTGGGCAAGGCCCGAAGGGCCGGCACCGATAACGGCAACTCGTGTCATGTCGCATTCCCCTTCTCGATTGTATCGATATTCTTATTGCATGCGGTCGTTTGGTGCGGCTTGAAGCCTCAGTCCGGGAAGATGCCGGCACTGGTCGGAGCCCCGTCGTCATAGGTCGAAAGCCAGTCGATCGTGGTCTGACGGAACCGTGTCAGGCCCTTATAGTCGATGAGCTCGGGCGGGAGTGTGCGCAGCACGCGCGGGAAGCGGCGCGCCCATTTCGGCACGGTGACGAGCTCGTCCATATTCATCAGATAGCAGCGGATGACGAAGAGAATGGCGTTCGAGCGCGGCAGGCGCCAAAGGCTCTGCAACTCCACGCGCAGGTGCACCTTCTCGCCGACATTTTCCGGCGTGACGCTCGTGCGGTCAGGTCCCCATTTCGGGTAGTTTTCGGGGCTGGTATCGAGGCGGGGATTGATCGTCATCGTCCAGTTGAACCGCCGTGTCGGCTTGCCTTGCTGCAGGTTCAAGAGGAATTTGAGCGCGCGGTCGAAGACGCCGATCTGATGGGCAAGCGGCACCGGCCCGTGCCATTCCATGAAGTTCATGCCAATGTCGAAATCGAGCGACCAGTCCGCCTGGGTCGTCACCATGCCGGCATCCATCCACAGATTGCCGTCGCGCTGGTCGACGATGCAGAAATCGCCCTGTGCCTGCCGGGTGATGTATTCGAAGGGCTCGTAAGGCAGCGTCGACGCATCGCCGAATGTAAAGGTGTCGTCAATGCCGAGGGGACGGTTGATCCAGCGCCACTGATCGCCGTTCTTGGTGAGCGTGAAATGTTCGGGATAGCCGGCTGCCTGCTCCTCCATCAGGAGCTCCAGCGTATCCCATTGCGCCGTCATCATGTGCGGCAGCGCCTGGTAGCGCAGGGGATCTTCCTTCAGCACCAGCGCCCGGTCGCGCATCTCGGCGACATAGTGCTCATCGACATCGATCAGGCTTTCGAAGACCGTGTTCTTCTGACCTTTCACATGCGGTTCCATATTGACGGCGTACATGTACTCGTCGCGGTCGAACGGGAACGGAAAGCGCCGGATGTTCTCCGGACTGTTGCGATAGCTGAAATCGTCGCGAAACGTTTCCTGCTTGAATGCGATAGCCATATCCGCTCTCCTGTTCCGGCCGGACGCCTAGAGGTCGAGATGCAATGCGCTCCCCTCGAAACGGGAGACGCAGATCATCACCTTTCGGCCCGAAGCCTTTTCTTCATCGTTCAGATAGACGTCATTATGCAGAAGCTTGCCGTTACAGACGGCAACGCCGGTCTCGCACTGGCCGCAAGCACCGCCGCGACAGAGAAACGGCGGATCGACACCGGCAGCTTCGATCGCCTCCAGCATGCTTTCATGATGGCCGACATGGACGGTCCTGCCCGATCTAGTCAGCACGATCGAGAAAGGCTTGCCGGGCTGCGACGACAGGAAGCGTTCCGAATGCAGGTTCTGCTCCGGCCAGCCGGCCTCGATACCGGTCCTCAGCACGCCGTCGATCATGCCGGCGGGTCCGCACACATAGAGATGCGTACCGAGCGGCTGGCTTTCGAGCAGGCGCGCGACGGGGATGAAATTGCGATCTGCATCGCAATAGATCTTCACCCGCTGCGAGCCGTATTGTTCGACAAGCTCGCGACAATAAGCGCCGCGATCGAGCGAACGCACCGCATAATGCAGCTCGAAATTGGCACCTTCGCGCGAGAACTGCTGCATCATGGCGATGAAAGGGGTGATGCCGATGCCACCGGCAATCAAGAGATGCTTGCGGCCGCGCCAGTCCGGCTGGAAGAGATTGACGGGATAGCTGACTTTCAGTTCGTCGCCCTCCCTCACCTTTTCATGCATGAAGGCGGAGCCACCGCGCGATTCCTCGACGCGGAGCACGCTGATCTCATAGGCCGAGCAATCATGCGGCGGCGACATCAAAGAATAGGCGTTGCGACGCACGTGCCCTTCGTCGTTCATCGAGACGATGACGTGGGCGCCGCCCGAGAAATACGGCATCGGCTCGCCGTCTAGACGCACAAAGCGGAAGCGCTTGATGCGCTCGGCGACCGGCGTCACCTTCGCGACACGAACAGGAATTTCTGTACCACCGCTCACAGGAACAACTCCTCGGTATCGGGCGCGCTGCCTGGTTCCTCCGCATCGATATTGACGCCTTGGAAAGCGCCGAGGCGGCGCGAGTAATGATCGCGCACCAGAAGCGGAAGCCCGCAATGACTACAGGCAAACGGACTTTGCGTCACATCTTCGGTGATGCCCTTGCAGTGTACGCATTGCACCCGGCGGGCAAGCGAACCGCGATGCTCCGTCACAATCGAGGCGTGATCCATGCCCAGATCCAATGCCACCATCATAGCCTGGCCGATAAAACCCTCGGTGCCGGCAATATAGAGCCGCGTGCCCATGTGAGCCGTCGACAGTGACCCTCTCAGGCGGAAGAGCAGGGTCGAGATCGTTGGCGCCGTAAAAAACATATCGGCACCGAGCTTGCGCAGCATCTCGTCTCTGCCCGTCCCTTGCGAACCGCGGGCAACATAGAGGATTTCGCTGCGTGACAGCGCGACATCATCGAACGTAGATCCTTGGTCGAGGAGGGCATTGGCCCCCTCGCCTTCCAGCGCAAACAGATGCCGCCGGGCGTGCGGCTGAATGGAAAGACCCTTATAGACCGGTCGGCTCTTTATGCCTTCGACAAGCATGAGCGCCTCCTTAGCCGATAGCCGTCCTCTTCTTCTTTTCCGGATCGTCGAACGGCAGCGTATGGGCAATCGCGCTCGCCTTGAGGCTCTTGCCGCGCACTTCAAGTTTCGTGCCCTGAACGGCCTTGTCAACATCGAGACGGGCGATCGCCATCGATTTCTTCGTCAAGGTCGAATAGCAGGGGCAGGTAATCACGCCGACCTTTTTGCCCTCGGCAAAGACCTCATCGCCGAGATCGGCCGGGCTATCGGCATCGATCAGCATGCCGAAGATCTTGAAGCGCTCTTTACCCTTGAGCCGCGCGTGCTCTTCAGCACCGCGAAAACCGGTCTTGCCGGGGCTGACGGTAAAGTCGAGGCCAAGCTCCCAAAGACTGTCGCCGGGCGGCTGATCAGCGAAGGGGTACATCTGCGAGTTATCATAGGGGTAGAAAAGCAGGTAGCTTTCGACGCGCAGCATATCGAGAACGCTGAAGCAGCAGGGAATGATCCCCATCTCTTCGCCTTCGGCGACGATGCGATCCCAGACCATCGGCGCATCCTGGCCACGCACGAAGATCTCGTAGCCGCGCTCGCCGGTATAGCCGGTGCGCGAGATCATCACAGGCGCGCCGAACAGCGTCGTCTGCATGTGATGGAAGTATTTGAGGTCGCGAATGCCGGGCACATATTTGGCGAGATAGTCGACAGCGACCGGACCCTGCAGCGACAGATCGTGCAGATCATCGTCGAAGAGGACGGCGCAGTTGCGGCCGGCAGCCTGTTTGAGCACTTCCTCATGGCCCGAGCCCGAACCATGTACCAGCATGAAGGAATTCGGGCCGGTGCGGTAGACGATGCAATCGTCGGTGAAGTAGCCGCGGTCATTGAGCATTGCGGCATAGACCGAGCGGCCAGGATAGATCTTGGACATGTCGCGGGTGGTGATATAGTCGAGCACGGCAATGGCGTGCGGCCCGACGAGATGCACCTTTTTCAGGCCGGAAACGTCCATGATGCCGGCCCTGGTGCGGATCGCGACATGTTCCTGCGACATGTCCTTGTCGTAGGTCCAGGCGGTTCCCATGCCGCTCCAGTCCTCGAGTTTCGATCCGAGAGCACGGTGCCGGTCCGCCAAGGCGGAGAAACGCCATGATAATGCCATTTCGTTCCCTCATTTTCTTCTACGGAATATTTATTTCCTGACTATAATCGTCTTTCACGCCTTGGCAAGCCAAACCTGAGGGTTTTTTCTCGACCGCCAGACCGCATTTTCCTTTAAAACTTCGGTGGCTTTCTGCCGGCGGCACGATGAGCTGCGATAACGGTATTGGCCATCAGCATGGCGATCGTCATCGGCCCGACACCACCCGGAACCGGCGTGATGGCCGCGGCAACGTCGGAGGCCTCCGCATAGGCGACGTCGCCCACCAGACGGCTCTTGCCCTCGCCCCGCTCCGGCGCATCGATCCGGTTGACACCGACATCGATGACGGTCGCACCCGGCTTCACCCAATCCGCCTTGACCATCTCCGGACGGCCGACGGCCGCCACCAGAATATCGGCGCCCTTGGCGACAGAGGCCAGATCCTTCGTCCGTGAATGCGCCGTCGTGACCGTCGCATTGGCGTTGAGCAGCAATTGCGCCATCGGCTTGCCGAACAGGTTGGAGCGGCCGATGACCACGGCATTCAGGCCCGACAGGTCCTCGCCGTGAATCGAGCGTACCAAAAGCATGGCGCCGGCCGGCGTGCAGGAGATCAGCCCGGTTTCAAGATCGCCGGTGGCAAGCTTGCCGGCATTGACGACATGCAGGCCGTCGACATCCTTCTCCGGCCTGATCGACTGGATGATCGGCTCCGAATTCAGATGCTTCGGCAGCGGCAGCTGCACGAGAATGCCGTGGATCGAGGCGTCCTCATTCAGCGACTGCACGAGCCTTGCCAATTCACCTTGAGATGTCTCGGCCGGCAGCGTGTGCTGGATGGAGTTGAAGCCGCATTCCTTGGCCATGCGGCCCTTGGCACCGACATAGGTGTGGCTGGCCGGATCGTCGCCGACGATGACGACCGCAAGCCCGGTCTTTACGCCGGTCTCGGCCTCAAGCCCTGCCGCCGCAACCTTCACAGCCTCGATCACCGAAGCTGCCGCCTTCTTTCCGTCGATCACTGTTGCAAGCGCCATCTCTCACCCCATGCGCTCGGAGGCGTATGAACCGGGGCTTGCCGGGAAGACGACGGTTCGGTTGCCGTTGAGGAAGGTGCGGAAGTGGATATGGGCATGGATGGCGCGGGCGAGAACCTGGCTCTCCACGTCGCGGCCGATCGAGACATAGTCGTCGGCCGACTGCGCATGTGTGATGCGCGCCGTGTCCTGTTCGATGATCGGACCTTCGTCGAGATCGGCCGTGACGTAATGCGCCGTCGCCCCGATCAGCTTCACGCCGCGCTCATAGGCCTGCTTGTAGGGGTTCGCCCCCTTGAAGGACGGCAGGAAGGAATGGTGGATGTTGATGATCCGTCCCGACATCTTCCGGCACATCGCATCCGACAGCACCTGCATGTAGCGGGCGAGCACGACAAGCTCGGTGCCGGTCTGCTCGACCAGCTCCAGAAGCTGGGCTTCGGCCTGAGGCTTGTTCTCCTTCGTCACCTTGATGTGGTGGAAGGGAATGTCGTGATTGACCACCACTTTCTGATAATCGAAATGGTTGGAGACGACGCCAACGATGTCGATCGGCAGAGCGCCGATCTTCCAGCGATAGAGCAGGTCGTTGAGGCAATGGCCGAAGCGCGACACCATCAAGAGCACCTTCATGCGCTTCCTGCTGTCGTGGAATTCGGCGACCATGGCGAACTTCTCGGCGATCGGCTTGAAGCCTTCCACCAGCGCCGCCTCGCCGACGCCTTCCTCGGAGATGAAGGAGACGCGCATGAAGAACATGCCGGTGTCGAGATCGTCGAACTGGCTGGAATCGACGATGTTGCAGCCCTGTTCGGCCAGATAGCCGGTGATCGCCGCAACGATCCCGCGGGTCGATTTGCAGGATACAGTCAGTACATAGCTTTTCATGCTGATCTTCCTCACCGTCAACGGCCGAAATTCCGCTTTTGCACCGGGGCGGTACGCCCCGGCACATGGGTCAATTCAGACATCTCTTAGCTGCGCACTCAGATATCGAGCGTGCTGTCGCGCTCCCACTGCGTGAAGTGCGAGCAGTAGGCGTTCCATTCCTGATGCTTGAGCTTCAGATAGGCTTCGGAAAACTCCGAACCGATCGCCTGCTTCAGCCCCTCGTCCTCGTCATAAGCCCGCAAAGCATCGAGAAGATTGAGCGGCAGGCGCGGCGCATTCTTCACCAGATGACCCTGCGCATACATGTCGATATCGTGATGAGGCCCCGGATCGGCGCGGCTGCGCAGACCGTCGAGGCCAGCCGCGATGATGACCGCCTGCAGCAGGTAAGGATTGACGGCGCCGTCGGGCAGGCGCAGCTCGAAGCGGCCTGGACCTGGAACGCGCACCATGTGCGTGCGGTTGTTGCCGGTCCATGTCACCGTGTTCGGAGACCAGGTGGCGCCCGAGGTCGTGCGCGGCGCATTGATGCGCTTGTAGGAATTCACCGTTGGGTTGGTGATTGCCGCAAGCGACGAGGCATGTTTCATGATGCCGCCGAGGAAATGCTTTCCCTCGGCCGACAGGCCGAATTCAGCCTCCCTGTCGGCAAAGACATTGGTCCTGCCGTCGTTGCTCCACACGGAAATGTGGCAATGGCAACCGTTGCCCGTCAGACCCTTGAAGGGTTTTGGCATGAAGGTAGCGCGAAGCCCGTGCTTCTCGGCGATCGATTTCACCATGAACTTGAAGAAGGAGTGCTTGTCGGCCGTCTTCAAGGCATCGTCGAATTCCCAGTTCATCTCGAACTGGCCGTTGGCGTCCTCGTGGTCGTTCTGATAGGCCCCCCAGCCGAGTTCCAGCATATAGTCGCAGATCTCGGAAATAACGTCATACCGCCGCATGACGGCCTGCTGGTCATAGCAGGGCTTCTCCGCCGTATCGTATTCGTCTGAAATCTTGGCGCCATCGGCCGTGATCAGGAAGAATTCGGCCTCGACCCCGGTCTTGACGCGCTTGCCTGCTGCTTCCGCCTCCTTCACGAGCTTCTTCAAGACGTTGCGCGGCGCCTGGGCGACCAGTTCGCCCTCCATCATGCAATCCGCGGCGAGCCAGGCAACGTCCTTCTTCCATGGGAGCTGGATAACAGAGGAAGCATCGGGCACGGCAAAAAGGTCGGGATGGGCCGGCGTCATATCGAGCCAGGTGGCGAAACCGGCAAAGCCGGCGCCGTCTTCCTGCATGCCGGCAATCGCCTGGGCCGGCACCAGCTTGGCACGCTGGCCGGAAAAAAGATCGGTATAGCTGATCATGAAATATTTGATGCCCTTGTCTTTGGCAAAGGCAGCAAGATCCAGTGTCATTCTCGTTCCCCTTTGGATTTCTCAGAGACACTTCGATGATGCATGCATCGGCCGGGCCTTTCGGCCCGGCCGAAATATCAAAAGCCTCCCTTGCCCGGATACCAGTTGGTGCCGGCGAGCGGGATCTGGGCCATGGCGGCCGCTTCCATCGTCAGCGCGCACAGGTCCTCCGGTTCCAGGTTGTGCAGATGATTCTTGCCACAAGCGCGCGCGATCGTCTGCGCTTCCAGCGTCATGACCTTCAGATAATTGGCAAGACGTCGGCCGGCCGCAATCGGGTCGAGCCGGCTTGCGAGCTCCGGGTCCTGCGTCGTGATACCGGCGGGGTCCTTGCCTTCGTGCCAGTCGTCATAGGCGCCGGCGGTCGTACCGAGCTTCTGGTATTCCTCTTCCCATTTCGGATCGTTGTCGCCGAGCGCAACGAGCGCCGCCGTGCCGATGGCAACCGCATCGGCACCGAGCGCCAGCGCCTTCGCCACATCGGCGCCGGAGCGGATGCCGCCTGAAATGATGAGCTGCACCTTGCGATGCATGCCGAGATCCTGCAGCGCCTGCACGGCTGGACGAATGCAGGCAAGCGTCGGCATGCCGACATTCTCGATGAAGACGTCCTGCGTTGCAGCGGTGCCGCCCTGCATGCCGTCAAGCACGACGACGTCGGCTCCGGCCTTGACCGCAAGCGCCGTATCGTAATACGGCCGCGCGCCGCCGACCTTGACGTAGATCGGCTTTTCCCAATCCGTGATCTCGCGCAATTCCATGATCTTGATTTCGAGATCGTCCGGACCGGTCCAGTCCGGATGACGGCAGGCCGAGCGCTGGTCGATGCCCTTCGGGAGATTGCGCATGTTGGCGACGCGATCGGAGATCTTCTGGCCGAGGAGCATGCCTCCGCCGCCAGGTTTGGCTCCCTGTCCCACGACCACTTCGATCGCATCGGCGCGACGCAAATCTTTCGGGTTCATGCCGTAACGCGAGGGGAGATATTGATAGACCAGCGTCTGCGAATGGCCGCGTTCTTCATCCGTCATGCCGCCGTCACCCGTCGTGGTCGACGTGCCTGCAAGCGTTGCACCCCGGCCAAGCGCTTCCTTGGCGTTGCCCGAGAGCGCGCCGAAGCTCATGCCGGCAATCGTGATCGGGGTCTTCAGCGTGATCGGCTTCTTGGCATGTCGGCTGCCGAGAACGACAGTCGTATCGCACTTCTCGCGATAGCCTTCGAGCGGATAGCGCGAGATCGACGCGCCGAGGAACAATAGATCATCGAAATGCGGCACCTTGCGCTTCGTGCCGGCGCCGCGAATATCGTAAATGCCGGTTGCCGCAGCGCGACGGATTTCCGCCAGCGTATGATCGTCGAAGGTGGCGGACTTGCGCGGCGGCGTATACGGATTGTGATAGCTCATGAGGTCCCCTTCGCCTTAATACGCGTCGGCATTGTCGATGTTGAAGTTATAGAGCTTGCGCGCGGATCCGTAGCGCTTGAACTCTTCCGGCCTGACGCCGCGCACGCCGGCCTTTTCGAGAAGCTCGGAGAGCTTTGCGAGATGTTCGGGGCGCATCTCCTTCTCGATGCAGTCTGAGCCGAGGCTTTTGACCGTCCCGCGAACGAAAAGCTTGGCCTCATAAAGGCTGTCGCCCAGCGCATCTCCGGCGTCGCCCAAGACGACCAGATGACCCGACTGTCCCATGAAGGCGGACATGTGACCGATATTGCCGTGGACGACGATGTCGATACCCTTCATCGAAATGCCGCAACGCGAGGCGGCGTTGCCCTTGATGACAAGCAGCCCGCCGCGGCCGGTCGCGCCGGCATACTGGCTGGCATCGCCTTCGATGACGACGCTGCCGGACATCATGTTTTCGGCAACTCCCGGACCGGCCGAGCCATGTACCGTAACATTACCGCCATCGTTCATGCCGGCGCAGTAGTAACCGACAGACCCTTTGATATCGACGGTGACGGGCGCGTCGATGCCGGCGGCGACAGCATGATGGCCGCGCGGATTAACGACTTCGAAGGCCAGATCATTGGCGCCCGCGGGAAGGCCATGAAGGGCGCTGTTGAGTTCACGCAGCGGCGTAACGGATAGGTCGAAAACTGGCATGAAAGATCTCTCTCGATTGCGGCGCTTCTGATCAGGCAGCCTTTTCGTGATCCCAGAAATAGACGGTCGCCGGCTCCGGCTCCCAGACGCGAGCATTTTCGATACCCGGGAGATTGACGAGCGCGCGATATTCAGAGCCGAAAGCGACATATTGATCGGTTTCGGCCATGACCGCCGGCTTGCAGGCGATAGGATCGCGAACGACGCCGAAGCCCGACTTGGTACCGACGACAAAGGTGAAGAAGCCATCGAGATCGTCGACCGCACCTTCCAGCGCCGCCCCAAGATCCTTGCCTTTCGCCATCTCCGCCGTGAGATAGGCGGCGGCGACTTCGGTGTCGTTTTCCGTTTCGAAGGTCATGCCCACACGCTTCAGCTCACGGCGCAGGTTGTTGTGGTTCGACAGCGAACCGTTGTGAACCAGGCACTGGTCGGAGCCGGTGGAGAAGGGATGGGCGCCGAGCGTGGTGACGGCCGATTCCGTCGCCATGCGCGTGTGCCCGATGCCGTGCGTGCCGGACATGGAAGTCACGCCAAAGCGCGTGACCACGTCCTTCGGCAGGCCGACTTCCTTGTAGATTTCGACGGTGTCGCCGCTGCTCATCACCCGGATGTTCGGACGAAGTTCCGTCAGAACCACCCTGCCCTCGTCAAGCTTGTCCTTGGCAAGCGTGATGACCGCATGCGTGCTCTTGATCGTCACTGTAACCGGCACGTCGAGGGCGCGTCTCAGCTCATATTCAAGCCCGTCGAAATCCTTTGCCGGATCGGCGGATTGAACGGTTATCTTCGCCGTGGTGCCATTATCATTGCCATAGATCGCAATGCCTGCGCTATCAGGTCCGCGATCGGTCATCGTCACAAGCATGGAGGACAGAAGCGCGCCGAGTTTCGGCTCCAGCGCCTTATCCTTCAAGAAAAGACCGACAATTCCGCACATGCCCAAACCCTCCATTTTCGCATCTGCAAAATGGCTATCAGGTCCACAGCGGCTTTTCAACTCAAAAGAATAAATTTTTCTTTTAAGGCAAGTTAGTCGGTCTTGCCTCGCTGTGGGTAACTGATAATCGACAGGTATTTTGCAGGCAGCTTCACCAGCACTTCGGGACCATGTGGCGCATCCGCATCGAAGAAGAGGCTATCGCCGGGCTGCATGGGATAAAGCTGGTCGCCGTGACGGTACATCACCTCGCCTTCGAGCATGTAGAGAAATTCCATGCCCTCGTGCTGGAATGTCGGAAAGACGTCGGAATCGGCGGTCAGCGTGATGAGATAAGGCTCGACGATGACGCCGCTCGAATTATTGTCGATATGGCCGAGCAGATTATATTGATGGCCGGCACGCGTGCCGCGGCGTTCCAGTTCGACGCCCTGGCCAGCCTTGACGAAGACAGCGTTGCGCGGCTCTTCGTAACGACGGAAGAAGGCCGTCAAGGGTACGCCGAGCGCCCGCGACAGCGATTGCAGCGTGGTCAGCGACGGCGAGATATTGCCGTTTTCGATCTTCGACAGCATGCCGAGCGAGATACCGGTCGCGGCTGCAAGATCTGTCACAGTGATGCCGAGCTTCTTGCGATAGGCGCGGACCTCGTGGCCGATCGCCATCTCAAGATTGTTTTCTTTAGGCTCCCGAACTGCGTGCGGGTTTTGCAAGAAGGCGGTGCGCGCGGCGTGCGCATGCTCGTCATTTTGCGTTTTGTCTGCCTTGGTTTTCATTTATGATCCTTTTTGCCGGCAGGGCTTGCTGCAGCGATCCTATCCTCCCAGTGAAATTTTCTCAACTGCCACGAAAATCATGCACGACGGGTGTCGCCGGGCGCGACCCCGTAGAGAGAACGGTAGGTCCGGGAAAAATGCGCGCCGCTGGAAAAGCCCGTGGCGACGGCGATTTCGGAAATCGAAAGCGGGCTCTGTTCCAGAAGCCTACGGGCATGCTGCAGCCTTATCCGGCGATATTGCTTAAGGAATGTCGAGCCGAGATGCGTGGCGAACAGCCGGTCGAGATGGCGCGGCGTGACGCCGGCAATCCGCGCCATGGCGGCGCGATCGAGCGGCATCTCGATCGTTTCCTCCATCTTTTTCAACACGCTCAGCAAACCGGGATGGTGGACGCCATAGCGCTCGGCGAGCGATCCGCGTTGGGGTGCCGCAGGCTCACCGACTTCGGTCTGCAGATACCAGTCGCTGACACGGCGGGCAAAATCGGCACCCATGCGCTCGGTAATCAGGACATGCATCATGTCGAGCGACGCTATCCCGCCGCCACAGGTAATCCGGTTGCCATCGACGACAAAGCGAGCCTGGCGCGGCGAAAGCGTCGGGAAGGCTTCAAGCAGTGCCGGCGCGTATTCCCAGTGAATGGTAAAATCACGCTCGGCCAAAAGACCGGCGGCGGCAAGAAGATAAGAGCCGCCTGAAATCCCGCCGATACGGACGCCGTCGCGCGCCAGTTGGCGCAGACAGGCAAGAACTGCGGGATAGTGCCAGTCTCGGACCGACCCACCGGCGCAGACGAAGACGGTGCCAAGATCCGAGCCTCGACCTGGAAGCGGCCCGGCTGGCACCGGCACACCACCCGACGAAAGCGACGGCCCGCCATCCGGCGAAAAATTGGTCTGCCGATAAATCTCACGACCAGTCAGAAGGTTGGCAGCGCGCAGCGGCTCACTCGCCGATGCAAACGACATCAGCGCGAATCCCGGGATCAGGATGAACCCGATATTCTGGGAATTTCTTGTGTCGATCGACGTCATGTCCCTTTTCTATCGAAATAAGTCCCAATTGGGCAAGTCGTCATTTTCCACTCTGGCATCATGGGCACAATTCAAGGCGGACCTGACCATGCGCTATTCGGCTTTTTCTGTTTTCCTCAACGGTCTTCGCGGCAATACCGGCTGGGCACCAGCCTGGCGCCAGCCGCAACCGAAGCCGCATTACGACGTGATCATTGTCGGTGGCGGCGGCCATGGGCTGGCAACAGCTTACTATCTTGCCAAGACCTTCGGCATCACTAATGTCGCCGTTCTGGAAAAAGGCTATCTCGGCTCGGGCAATATCGGCCGCAATACCACGATCATCCGCTCCAACTATCTGCTACCTGGCAACAATCCCTTCTACGAGCTGTCGATGAAGCTCTGGGAAGGACTGGAGCAGGACTTCAACTTCAACGCCATGGTCTCGCAGCGCGGCGTGCTCAACCTCTTCCATTCGGATGCGCAGCGCGACGCCTATACCCGCCGCGGCAATGCCATGCGCCTGCACGGCGTCGATGCCGAGCTGCTCGATCGCGAGGCTGTCCGCAATAAGCTGCCCTTCCTCGATTTTGAAAATGCCCGCTTCCCGATCATGGGCGGATTGTTGCAGCAGCGTGGCGGCACGGTCCGCCACGATGCCGTTGCGTGGGGCTATGCCCGCGGTGCCGACAGCCGCGGCGTCGATATCATCACCGGCTGCGAAGTCACAGGCATCCGCACCGACCAGGGCCGCGTCATCGGTGTCGAAACGACCAAGGGCTTCATCGGCTGCGGCAAGCTGGCGCTGGCGGCGGCCGGCAACTCCACCGTGGTCGCTGACATGGCGGGCCTGCGCCTGCCGATCGAAAGCCATGTACTGCAGGCCTTCGTCTCAGAGGGCTTGAAGCCGTTCATCGATTGCGTCGTCACTTTCGGCGCCGGGCATTTCTACGTTTCGCAATCCGACAAGGGCGGCCTCGTCTTCGGCGGCGACATCGACGGTTACAATTCCTATGCCCAGCGCGGTAATCTTGCGACCGTCGAACATGTTGCCGAAGCCGGCGTGGCGATGATCCCGGCACTGACGCGGGTGCGTTACCTGCGCACATGGGGTGGGGTCATGGATATGAGCATGGACGGCTCCCCTATCATCGACCGCACCCATCTCGACAATCTCTATCTGAACGCCGGCTGGTGCTACGGCGGCTTCAAGGCGACGCCAGCATCGGGCTATTGCTACGCGCATCTGATCGCTCGCAACGAGCCACATGAGACGGCAACACAATTGCGCCTCGACCGCTTCAAGCGCGGCTATCAGCTTGATGAAAAGGGTGTTGGCGCCCAACCGAACCTGCATTGAGGACATGACACGATGGCAAGCCTGATTTCCTGCCCTCACTGCGGCGCGCGGCCCAAGGAAGAGTTCACCATCAAAGGTGATGCGAGCATCAGCCGCCCCGCTGCGGATGCGGGCGCCGAAGACTGGTTCGACTACGTCTATCTCCGTGGCAATCCGAAAGGGCTGCACAAGGAGTATTGGCATCACTCCTCCGGCTGCCGGCGCTGGCTAATCGTCGAGCGCGACACGGTCACCCATAAGGTTCACGGCGTCAGCGATGCGGCGCTTGCCAGGCTCGGAGGTGAAGCATGAGCAGCTACCGTCTGTCTTCCGGTGGCCGGATCGACCGCTCGCACACCATCGGCTTCAGCTTCGATGGCAAGGAGCTTGCCGGCCATCCCGGTGACACGCTCGCCTCCGCCCTGCTTGCCAACGGCATCCAGCTTGTCGGCCGCAGCTTCAAATATCATCGGCCGCGCGGCATCCTGACCGCAGGCGCCGCGGAACCCAACGCGCTTGTCACGACAGGCACGGGCGGCCGCACCGAGGCGAACACGCGCGCCACGATGATCGAGCTGCATGAAGGACTGACCGCCCGCAGCCAGAACCGCTGGCCCTCGCTCAATTTCGACGTCGGCGCCGTCAACGGACTGCTCTCGCCATTCTTGAGCGCGGGCTTCTACTACAAGACCTTCATGTGGCCCGCCGCCTTCTGGGAGAAGGTCTACGAGCCATTGATCCGCAACGCCGCCGGCCTTGGCAAGGCTTCCTATGAGACCGATCCCGATTCCTATGAAAAGTGCTGGACACATTGCGATCTCCTCGTCATCGGCGCGGGGCCAACGGGTCTTGCCGCTACACTGACGGCTGGCCGCGCCGGCGCGCGCGTTCTTCTCGCCGACGAAGGCTTCGCGCTCGGCGGCAGTCTGCTTGCGGAGCCCGGCTCGCACCTCAGGGAAATGTTGGACGAGCTTGATGGTTTGCCGAACGTACAATGCCTGCCACGTACGACCGTCATCGGCTGGTACGACGACAATGTCTTCGGCGCTGTCGAACGCGTCCAGAAACATGTCGCGACACCTGAAGCGCACCGCCCGGTCGAGCGCCTGTGGCGCATCATCGCAAAACAGGCAATTCTCGCCACCGGCGCGGAAGAGCGGCCGATCGTCTTTGGCGGCAACGATATCCCAGGCGTCATGATGGCCGGCGCCATGCGCAGCTATCTGAACCGCCAGGCAATCGCTCCCGGCAAACGCACCGTGATCTTCACGACAAACGGCTCGGGCTATCGGACGGCGGCCGATCTTGAGACCGCCGGCATCGAGGTGGCCGCCATCATCGACAGCCGCACCAACAGCGACGAACGATGGAACGGCAAGGCACCAATACTACCCAGTGCCCGCATCGTCGATGCACATGGCGGCAAGCAATTGCGCCGTGTGACGATTGCGACATCCTCCGGTTCCGAAGACATAGATGCCGATGCGCTGGCCATGTCCGGCGGCTGGAGCCCCATCATCCACCTTGCCTGCCATCGCGGTGCCAAGCCGCTCTGGTCGGAAAGATACGCAGCCTTTCTCGCGCCGGAACGGCAGGAAGGATTGTCGATCGCCGGCTCCGCAGCCGGCCTTGGTTCCACCGAGGCCTGCCTTGGTGACGGTGCCCGCAAGGCGATCGAGGCACTGGAAGCAATCGGCTTTGGCAAGGTTGACCCTGCCTTTGCTTCAGCGGACGAGGTGTCACCCGCTGCCGCGTCGCTCTGGCATGTCAAAGGCGGCAAGGGCAAAGCCTTCGTCGACTATCAGAACGACGTGCACCTGAAGGATCTCGGCCTCGCGGTCCATGAAGGCTATGGTGACGTCGAGCTTGCCAAGCGCTACACGACCAACGGCATGGCAACGGACCAGGGCAAGCTTTCCAATATCAACGCCATCGGCATCCTCGCCGAGGCGCGCGGCATTTCGCCGGCGGAAGTCGGCACGACGACGTTCCGACCGTTCTATACCCCTGTTTCCTTCGGTGCGCTGACAGGTGCTTCGCGGGCTAAGCATTTCCAGCCGGCGCGCAAGTCGCCCTTGCACGAATGGGCGAGGAAGAATGGCGCAATCTTCGTCGAGACCGGCCTCTGGTATCGATCGTCCTGGTTCCCGCGCGAGGGCGAAAAGATCTGGCGCGAAAGCGTCGATCGCGAAGTCTTGAACATCCGCAAGAACGCCGGCATCTGCGATGTCTCGACGCTCGGCAAGATCGAGATCTTCGGCAAGGATGCCGCCACCTTCCTCGACCGCATCTATTGCAACGGCTTTGCCAAGCTGCCGGTCGGCAAGGCACGCTACGGCATCATGCTGCGCGAGGACGGCATGATCTACGACGACGGCACCACGAGCCGGTTGAGCGAAGACCATTTCTTCATGACCACGACGACTGCGCTTGCCGCCGGCGTGCTGACGCATCTGGAATTCTGCGCCCAGACGCTATGGCCGGAACTGGACGTCTATTTTGCATCGTCGACCGACCAATGGGCGCAGATGGCGGTGGCAGGTCCGAAATCCCGCGCCATCCTTTCCGAAATCGTCGATGACGACATTTCCGATACCGCGTTCCCGTTCATGAGCGCACGCGAGGTCTCCCTGTTCGGCGGCAAGCTCAAGGGCCGGCTCTTCCGTATCTCCTTTTCCGGCGAGCTCGCCTATGAGCTTGGTGTGCCTGCTGCCTATGGCGAATTTGTCGCCGATGCGATCATGCAGGCGGGTCGCAAGCATGAAATCTGCCCCTATGGCGCCGAAGCGCTCGGCGTGCTCCGCATCGAGAAGGGCCATGTCACCCACGCCGAAATCAACGGTACGGTGACGCCGGGCGATCTCGGCTTTGCCCGCATGGTTTCGGCCACAAAGCCAGATTTCATCGGCAAGGCGATGCTTCAGCGCGAAGGTCTGCAAGCGGCCGACCGCCCTCGCCTCGTCGGCGTCAAACCGGTGGACCCCGCGACCAGCTTCCGCACCGGCGCCCATATCCTGGCGGAAGGCGCAGCCGCGACGCTTGAAAACGACCAAGGCTACGTCACATCGAGTGCCTTTTCACCGAGCCTTGGCCATACGATCGGGCTCGCCCTCATCAAGAACGGGCCGGAGCGCATCGGCGAAAAGGTCACCGTCTGGAACGGCCTTAGAAACGAATACACGGATGCAGTGATCTGCAGCCTCGTCTTCATCGACCCTCAGAACGAGAAACTCCATGCCTGATTTGCCGACATCGAAGCCGGTCCTTGCCGGGAAGGCCGTTTTACAAGGCGAGACGATCCGGCTGGAAGCCCTGCCTGAAGGCCACCTCCTGCATGTGATGGGTGCGACCACGAGCGAGGAACTCGCGGGCCATCTTCTGGCAGCCGGCCTCAAGGAGAGCTCTGTGCGTGCGGCCGGATACCGGCAATGGTTCGTCGCCGGCAATGACCGCCTTACGGATACGCATCTGCAGGCCCTCGCCACTGCCCTTGCTGGCCGTGCCTTCATCTGCGACCAAAGCCACGGTCGCGTCCGTATCCGCGTCTCAGGATCAAGTGCTGCCCGGGTGCTCAACAAGGGTACCGCCGTCGACCTGCATCCATTGAGCTTCCCCGAGGCAAGCAGCGCCATGACGCTCTTCGGGCATATTTCGGTGCAGCTCACGCGCACAGACATGGAGGATTTCGAGCTGACCGTGCTGCGCAGCTTTGCGGAATCGCTTCACGAGGAGTTGGCCGCCCTGGTCCTCTCCGAAACCGCCGAAGGGCGGTGATCGCCAAAACCTCTCGTCATCTCCGAGCGGGCCGGCAACGATCGGTCGCATGTCCTTCGCCGATCACCCTATCTGGTGCCGGAACCTGAGGCGGCTAGCGCGGAGACGCTGTAACAGCCGCAATATAAAGCCATCTCCAGTTATCCAGGGGCATGGGAAACCGGCGACCACCATTTGGGTAGGACGGGATGGGAGGGCTAGAACTGGTCCGCTTGAGTGGCAAACGTGGAAAGCTGCCGTTTTGGTTACGAGGCGCCAAAGCACCGATCAGCACGTCAGCCCCTAGCCATCATACCAGTTCGTGCGTCATGCAGCCGAACGAATGTCTGTCTCGGTGAAATCGTTGCCCTTGAATAGCAACGGCTCATCGAAATCCCTGGCGAGAGCGTATGCAAAGCAGTCACCGAAATTCAATCCCGCTTTATGTCTGCCTGTCCCGAAATCGAGGAATGCCTGTCTGGCCAGATGACCCTGTCCAACCGTCACAGGCTCAATGTCAATCGCTGCACGGCGGAAGAAGGCATCCGCCTGCCTCATGCCTTCCGGCCCGAGCTGCCTTTCGATCACCATGGACAATTCCAAATAGTTTGCCACACTGATCCGGCTTGTTGCGGAATCGTGGATCAGTCGCGTGAAGGCAGCGGCCTCCGGCTCGCCATAGAGGATCGCGACCATTGCGGATGTATCGATAGTCATTTCGGCAGGCCGTCCTCGTCATAAAGGAGTTCGGCGTGATCCGCATAAGGCCGCTTCAGATGGGCTGCGGCCCTGTGGGCTATCGCCAGAAGCTCTTCGACAGAGGCCCTGCCTCTCTGTTTTTCAATTTGCGCATACCGCTCACGCAGAGCATCGGTCACGACACGGCTCATACTCTGCCCGGTCGCATGGGCGATTGCTTGTGCAAGGCGACGCGCTTCGGGGTCCTTCACATTGAGGCTCATGCTGAGGCGCTCCATTCTACCTAAATGTCTATTTTTCTACCATTCTACCCTATTGTTTGACAGTTTCCAGGTGAGCATGTCGTACAGGGCAGATACTTACAGTTCGGAACAGCGCACCGAATGCAGCCATTCGCTGTTCGGCATCTTATGCACTATCGTGACCGTCCCATTCAGCGTGATCGTGTCGCTGTTGCGCAGTTTGATCGAGAAGATCGCGAATAGCGCGGACCCGGGCCGTCCACCACTCCGTTGTGTCGCGCACAGCTTCCCGCATATAGAGTATCCATTCCTCCCATGCATCCTTCATTGTCGCAGCCAGTAGCCGTTTATAGTCGGCCCGCTTGTTGCCAATGATGTCGCGGCTAAGGTAAAGCACCGGGATCGAATTGATCAGGACCGACGGGTTGGGAACAGACTGTCCCGACGTCCGCAAGGGCAGCCTTGGCCCTCAGCAAGAGTAGCAATGCGGGCAGATCGTTGTTGGGATCTGTCGGCAGAAGTGTGATCTCGATGGCTCCTCATGTGATCGACACTTCGAGGGGATATGTCGATTTCCGGCAATGGATGGGGCCGCATCGGCCCGAACACAAAATGCGCGCCGGCGGCTTTTAATGGCCTAGATCTGCAGAAGGCGGCTGTTTTAGAAAGAATCGCCTTCGGCCTGGCATTTAAGCAGGTTCTGGTCCGAAGAAGCCACCGGGAAGCAGCATCGGCCCGACCATTTGGCGACCGTCATTCCCCTCAATCAGGCAGATGATCCAGCAAACTGGAGAAAACGGCTCTGGAGCCCGCGTTTCCAGGCGAATCCGCCGATCCAAGAGGACCGCGGACGCGATTATGGCGGCGTCGAACTGCCCTGCTCGCCAGGCGCGAGAGGTGCCTGCAAATGCAACGTTAGTAAGAAAAGCTTATGATTAGGTCCCTGTTAACCATCTTGAGCTTAGAGATTGTTGATCCAGAGGCACGTCCGCCTTCCTAGTTTTTGCGAATAATCGGTCATGTCGATCATCCACGCCCTCAGCGCAAATAGCGGTCGCCTCATCAGGATCACCTTCGGTCCCGGGTGGCGCGAACGACGGCCGGTACTGGCCGCAGGTCAAGCCAAGCTCGCCAAAGCCCGCATCATGATGCTCGCGGGCGGACTGGTCATCTGCTATGTGGCGATTTTTGCCAGGCTCACCTATTTCGATCTGGAGCCGAGGACCGATACCTCCGCTATCCCGCCCGACCATGTGAGTGCCGCACGCCCGGATATCGTCGACAGAAACGGCGAACTGCTTGCGACCGACATTCGCACCGTCTCGATGTTCGCCGAGCCCAACCGCGTGGTCGATCCGGACGAAGCGGTGGAGAAAATCGCCTCGATCTTTCCCGATATCGATCGCAAATCCCTGTACAAGAAGCTCGCCGACCACCGCTCGCACTTTGCCTGGCTGCGCCGGCAGCTGACGCCGAAGGAACAGAGCGAGATCCTGGCGCTCGGCATTCCCGCAATCGGATTTCGGCCGGAGGTCAAGCGCTTCTACCCAGGCGGGCGCACCGCCGCCCATATTCTCGGCTATGTCGATATCGACAACCATGGCGTCGCCGGCATGGAAAAATATCTCGACATGCAGGGCCTGTCGGACCTCGCGTCCACCGGTCTGACGAGCCGCGACCAGCTGGAGCCGGTACGGCTGTCAATCGACCTGCGCGTCCAGAACGTCGTCCACGACGTGGTGTCGGATGCGATCGGCCGCTACCAGAGCCAGGCGGCCGGCGCCGTCATTCTCGACATCCATACCGGCGAAGTGATGGCCATGGCTTCGGCTCCGGATTTCGATCCGAACGATCCGCAGGCCGACGGCGACAAGGGCTGGCTGAACCGCATGTCGAACGGTACGGACGAGATGGGCTCGGTCTTCAAGACCTTCTCGATCGCTATGGCCATCGACACGGGCACGGTCAAGCTCAGCGATACCTTCGACGCCAGCGCGCCGTTGCATTACGGCGGCTTCACCATCCATGACGACCGCGACGTGCCGCGGCGCGTCCTGTCGATCCCGGAAATCTTCCGCTATTCGTCCAACATCGGCACCGCCAGAATGATGGACAAGGTCGGCATGGCCATCCAGAAGACCTACCTGACCCGCTTCGGCCTGCTCTCGAAGATGCAGACGGAACTGCCCGAAGTGAAGGCGCCGAGCCAGCCGAAAGTCTGGAAGAAGATCAACTCGATCACCATAGCTTTCGGCCACGGCGTCGCCACCACGCCGATGCAGACGGCCGTCGCCGGCGCGGCCCTCATCGACGGCGGCAAGCTGATCGAGCCTTCCTTCCTTCCGCGCACGCAGGAAGAGGCGGAAAAGACCGAAACGATGATCGTCAAGAAAAGCACTAGCGATACGATCCGCTACCTCTTCCGGCTGAACGGCGAACAGGGCACCGGCAGAACCGCCGACGTCCCCGGCTACCATGTCGGCGGCAAGACGGGCACCGCAAACAAGGTCATTCACGGCGTCTATTCCCACAAGCTCAGCTTCAATTCGTTCCTGGCGGCTTTTCCGATGAGTGATCCGAAATATGTCGTGCTGGCCTTCATCGATCAGCCGCTGACGGGCGTGCACAATCTGAACCTCGCCGCCGAAACGGCAGCTCCCATGGTTCACGATATCATCAGCCGCGCCGCGCCGATCCTCGGCGTCGAACCTGACTTCGGATCGAACCTACTCGCCGCATTCTGAGGGTTGGGTAAGCTCCGGCGCCGCCGCAAAAGCGGCGGCAGCAACGCTCAGACCGCGCTATAGCCGCAGCCGCGCAGGAAGAAGGAAGCCGCTTCGCGAGCGTGATCCTCCATTTGCGCCTTGATCGGCGCGAGATCGGCGTGAAACAGCGACGAGATCAGCATCGGCAACAGAACCAGATCGATGAAGTATCTGGTCGTGGCTTCGATATTGGCCGGAGCGAAGGCCGGCAGTGATCTTAGTTCCTCGGCCTCCGCCAGTTCCGCCACAAGTTTCATCGAGGTAGCCGTTCCATGCGCTCGCATGGCGTAGTGGATCGTGGTCGCCAGATCTGGATGGCGCGTCGCTTCACCGATCACGCTGCGGACAAGCCCGATAGTCTCAGCCCGGATGGCGCGTTGGACGATCAGCACACCTGCGGACTGGAAACGCTCGAGGATGCTGCCCGACGTGGCGGAGCCCACCATCTCGCCGGATCTTTGCGCCCAGCGCAGGACGACTTCCCGAAACAGGGTCTCCTTGTTGGTGAAGCGCGCATAGATGCTCGGCTTGCCCGCGCTGGCCACCTCAGCGATCTCATCGATGCTGGCCCCCTCATAGCCGCGGTCAATAAAGACCTGGAGGGCTGCCTGCAGGATTCTGTCTTCGACCTCGCCTGCTCTTTCGCGCGGGGGACGACCACGCCGCGTTGTGCCGGCCTTCGCCGTTGTAATTAAGGGTTTTGCCATTTCTTGCGGCATGACGGACCTCACTGTTTTTTGATTGGCTCGGATGCAACTTCACACCCTCCGCACCTCTTGACTAACACCCCGATCGGATCTAGGTCAATATTTAAATTGAACGTTTCGTTTCAATTATTGGCCTTGTGACAAAAGAGGTAAATGATGAGCACGCCTCAGGATGAGACTCTCGGAAAATTGATTGTGTTGGAACCGCGAACAGCCGGCGCAAAAGCAAATGACGAACAAGGCGGCCCCACGGCCAAGCAGGATCGGGCGGAAGTGCCGCAAACCGGCGAGCAAACCCGAATAAACGAAGAAAAGGTTCCGCCCGCCGATGAGACCCAACCGGAAAGCGCCAAAGGTGGGCCTTCCCGGCGCCGGAAGATGCTCTTGATTGGTGGGACGGCGCTCGCAGTCGCGGTGGTGGTGACATATATCTATTGGGACAACGGCTCCCATTATGAGAGTACCGACGACGCCTTCATCGCCGCGCGGCAATATGCGGTCACATCGCGAGTTGCCGGCTATATTTCGTCTGTTCCAGTCACCGACAATCAGCATGTCGGCGCTGGTGACGTGATCGCTCAGATCGACGACCGCGACTATCGGACGGCTCTGGAACAGGCTCAAGCCCAGGTGACGGCCGCAAACGCCAACATCCAGAATACCGAGGCACAGAAGCGGGTGCAGGATGCCAATGTGGACGAGGCAAAGGCCCAGGTCGCACAGGCGCAAGCCAATCTCGTCTTCGCCCAGCAACAGAACGATCGCTATCAGGCGCTGGTAAAGGGGGGCTCGGGCAGCCTTCAGGACGCCCAGCAATATGCATCGCAGTTGCGCCAGCAACAGGCTACCCTGACCACCGACCAGGCCGCGCTCGTGGCTGCACAGCGTCAGCTTGACGCATATGACTTCCAGATCGCCAATGTTCAGGCCACTCTCAAGCAGGATCAGGCCCAGCTCGACCAGGCGAAACTCAACCTTTCCTACACGACAATGACCGCGGCTGAGCCAGGTCGCGTCGTGCAGCTGTCGGCCGGCAAGGGCGAATATGTGCAGACGGGCACGAATCTCGCAATGTTCGTGCCGGACAAGCTCTGGGTCACCGCCAACTTCAAGGAAACGCAGCTCGATCATATGCGGCCGGGCCAACCGGTGACGCTCACCATCGACGCCTATGGCGGCCGCACGATCTATGGTCACGTGGCAAGCGTGCAGCCGGGGTCGGGCACCGCCTTCTCGCTGCTTCCGGCGGAAAACGCCACCGGCAATTATGTGAAGATCGTCCAGCGCGTGCCTGTCAAGATCGATCTTGACGACGTTCCGGGCAATTTAGCCCTGGGCCCGGGCATGTCCGTCGTCCCGACCGTTCGGACCGATGCCAGCCCCTCCCTGTGGGAAAGCCTGAGGAACGTGTTGTGAGCACGAGCGCCGCTGCCGCCAGACCGGCGGTAAATCCTTGGATCATCGCGATCGTTGTTGCGCTTGCCAGCTTCATGGAAGTGCTCGACACGACGATCGCCAACGTCGCCCTGAACTATATTTCCGGCGGCCTCGGTGTCAGCCAGGACGAGGCATCCTGGGTGGTCACCACCTATCTGGTCTCCAATGCCGTGATCGTGACGGCAACGAGCTATCTCGTGCGCATCTTCGGGCGCAGGACCTTCTTCCTAGGTTGCCTGGCGCTCTTCACCATCAGCTCCGTCATGTGCGGCTTTGCTCCCAATCTGCAATTCCTGCTTCTTGCCCGCATCCTGCAGGGCATTGGCGGCGGCGGCATGGTGCCGGTCGCACAATCCATTCTGGCCGACAGCTTTCCGCCCGAGAAGCGCGGACAGGGCTTTGCCATGTTCGGCGTCGCCGTCGTCGTTGCCCCTGTCGTAGGCCCGACCTTGGGAGGCTGGCTTTCCGATAATTTCTCATGGCACTGGTGTTTCCTGATCAACGGCCCCGTTGGCGTCCTGACGCTTGCAGCCGTCGCCATGCTGATCAGGGAGCCAGCCGGCAGCGCTGAAGAGCGCGCCCGCAAGCGTCACAGGGAACCGGGTTTCGACTGGATCGGTTTCGGGCTCGTTGCCACCTTCCTCGGAATGCTGGAGCTGATGCTCGATCGAGGTTTGGAAGACGACTGGTTCGGCTCCACCTTCATCATCACGGCAGCAGTCGTCTGCGCCCTCGCCTTCATCCTGATGATCCCTTGGGAATTGAAACACAAGAGCCCCGCCGTCGACATCCGGATGCTGGTCAGCCGCCAGTTTGGCACCTGCTTCATCGTGATGCTGGCGACCGGGGCGCTGCTGTTGGCGACAACGCAGTATTTACCCCAGCTGGTACAGCAGAATCTCGGCTACACCGCAACCTGGGCCGGTTTGATGTTGTCCCCTGGCGGGTTGGTGACCATGGTCATGATGTTCGTCGTCGGCTTTCTGTCATCGAAAGTACAGCCGAAGTACCTGATCGCAATCGGCGCCGGCTTCGTCACCCTGTCGATGTATCAGGTGACGAATATCTATAGCGGTGTGGGTTTCTGGTATCTTGCCGAGGCCCGCATGTTGCAGGGCATCGGCCTGCCATTCATCTTCCTGGCGATCACATCCGCCTCCTATGACGGCATCCCCGCCACCAAGACAGACCAGGCCTCGGCCCTGCTCAACGCCGCTCGCAACACCGGCGGCTCCTTGGGCGTGTCGCTGATCTCAAACATCATCACTCATCGCGAGCAGTTCCACCAGAGCCGCCTGATAGAACATGTCATCCCTTCTGGCGTCGCCTATCAGAATACATATGCTCAGGTGACCAACTACTTCATGGCCCAGGGAAGCTCGCTCCTGACCGCACAGCAGCAGGCGCTCGCCTGGATCAATAACCAGGTTCAGAGCCAGGCCTCGTTTCTCTCCTATGTTGACGCGTTCTGGGCACTGACGCTGATCTCACTTGCGGCGATCCCACTCGCCCTGACGCTGCGCAATGTCACCCTCGGCAAGAAGGCCTCTATGGGGCACTGACGGCTCTGCTGCAGGAAATCGGTTGATGCCCGAAAGAGCGCTGAAGATTTTCAGCGAGACTTTTGCTGATCGATTTTAGCTGGCGTCAGTTTTGCGTTGAAAGCATCCTTTGGGCAGTCCGCTGGCATTGGCGTCGGCTACAATCGACCTGAAGGTCGAAGAAAATGCAGGTGTAGAAGCGATTTCCGCACTCGCGGCCATGGGTCATGAAATCTCGGCCATCGATGCCCTCAACCCGCTTGGGGGCAAAGTCGGCGTGATCCGAAATGTCTGCATCGAGGAAAATGTCGATCTCCTCGACGTCGCCAGTCCCCACGTTGAAGTGCGCGTGATTGGCGGCCGGAAAGGGCGGCGCAAGAGCTCCGACAACGACCACCCTGTTCTCCACCAAGCAACCTGGAACACCCCATCATTCCATGGAGGAACCGAAACGCTCTACACCCCGGTGGAAGCGAAGCTGACATCACTGTTGGGCTCGTCGTTGAGGCCGAAAGGTCAATCATGCCGCGCCAGGAAGCCTGAAACCGTCTTCAGGCAAAGATCCTTCTCTTCCACATGCGGCATATGGCTCGAATTTTCGAAGAGCACCCATTCGCATCCCTTGACGCGATCGAGATAGGGCTTGACCACCAGCGGCGTCGCCTCGTCATATTTGCCTGAGATCAGCAAGGTCGGTGCCTCGATGAAGGAAAGCCTGTCTTCGATCGTCCAATCTTTCATGGTGCCGATGACATGAAACTCGGTCGGACCGTTCATGTTGCGGTAAACCGTATTGTCCTCGTCCATGGTGGCGAAGGTGCGCGCCACTTCAGCCGGCCACGGCACGACGCGGCAGACATGGCGATCGTAAAAGACGCGAGAGGCGGCGATATAGTCCGGATCGGTGATCGTTCCGGCCTGTTCGTGCCTCAATAGCGTGTCCTGCACCTGCTGCGGCAATTCCTCGCGAAGACGGTTCGCTTCGGCGACCCAGGTGTGCATGTTGGCCGGCGAATTGGCGATCACCAGCGCTTTCAATCCCTTCGGTCGACGCACCGCATGTTCGGCCCCCAGCATGCCGCCCCAGGACTGGCCAAGAAAGGCATAGCGATCCCGGATGCCGAGATGTTGCAGCAGCGTATCCAGCTCATCGAGGAACAAGGCCGGGGTCCAGAAATCAGGGCCTTTCTCCGGCAGTCGCGTCGACTTGCCGTTGCCGACCTGATCGTAGTGGATGACGGCGCGGCCATCGATCTCGGTAATGCCCTTGAAACTGTCGACGTAGTCATGCGTGCAGCCCGGCCCACCGTGGGCGACGACGAGCGGCAGCCTGCCGGAATCGAGTGAGCCGGTGATGCGGTACCAGGTCCGATATTCACGAAAGGGCAGAAAGGCTTCCTGCGTCGGGATTGCGGCCACGTGTCTCTCCATCTCCAAACTTTGGTGGCGGAGACCATAACGCGGCCGAAACGGATGCGGCAGCTATCACAAGTTATAGGATGGCTGTACATCCAGCAGGCGGTAATGCGCGGCGCGGACGACTGCCTGGGTACGGTTCTTGGCGCCGAGCTTCTTTGCAGCAGCATTGAGATGCATGACGACCGTCGGCACAGAGCGATCGATAATGCGGGAAATCTCCTTGGCGGAATAACCCTCAGCGGAATAGCGCAGGCATTCCCTCTCGCGCTCCGTCAGTCGGATCTTGCCAACACTGAGGGCGGAGGTATCGAACAGCGAATAGGCCGTCTCGTGAAAGACATGCGCAAGCAGGTTGAAATCGGCAATGTAGCGCAAGGCATCGCGCTCAAACTCTTTCTTGCCGCCGAAACGAATTCCGGTGACCGTCGCATAATCGCCGCGAGGCATGTGCACCGGCACCGTAACACCCGTCGACATGTCACGCTCGCTCAGATAGCGCGCGACGGGAGCTGTATCTTCGCTCATGAAACGCTTGATCAGCGTGTCGGCATCGGGATCATAATTCCAGAAGAACGGCGCGGAGGTGCGTAGCGCCACTTGCTGCACGGGATCGATGCGGAAATAGCCGCGATCGAACCAATATTCATACATGTCGTCGGAGATGTTCCTGAGCTTCAGAAGCGAAGGGATCATGATCTTGCCGTCGATGTCGTAAGGCACCGGCGAATAATCATAGATCAAGGCCTCGAAACCGATTGCCTTCATGCCTTCGAAGACATGGTCGATGCGGCCGTCCAGCGTCTGATGCGCCGTGAATTGGCGCCTGATGGTTCCGATTTGATCGAACATGCAGCGGTTCCCGTCTGTGCCTGAGACCTCCCAACCTATCACTTCTTATAGCTGGTGCGGAGCGTGGTTTAAGGTAAAAATTTAGCCATGCTCAAATATTGAGCAAGCAAAATCTTTCGCCGGAGTAGTCAATGTGGCGTGAAATTGAGCCTGAGGCGCGGCACGTCGTCGAGGTCGATGGCTACAAGGTGGTTGCCTATAGCTTTGGTAGCGGACCGGAGACGGTCTTCTGCCTGAATGGTGGTCCAGGCTTGCCATGCGATTATCTGCGCGAAGCGCATTCCTGCCTGATCGACAGGGGTTACAGGGTCATTGCCTTCGATCAGCTCGGCACCGGCGCCTCCGACCGGCCGGTCGACAAGAGCCTCTGGACCATCGGTCGCTATGTCGAGGAAACGGAATCCGTCCGCAAGGCGCTTGGCCTCGGCAAGGTGCATATGCTCGGTCACTCCTGGGGCGGTTGGCTCGCGATCGACTATGCGCTGACCTATCCCGAAAACCTGCAGACGCTGATCCTGGAAGACACGGTCGCCGACATGCCGCATCTGATCTCCGAGCTGGAGCGGCTGCGCGCAGCACTCGGTCCGGAAACGGTCGCCATGATGCAAAAGCACGAGGCGCAGGGCACCTATAATCACCCGGAATATCTCGCCGCCGTCACAATCCTCAACTATCGACATGTCTGTCGTCTGCCGGAATGGCCCGCTCCCGTTCGCCGCTCGCTCGACGATTGGAACATGGGTCCCTACGAGACGATGCAGGGGCCGAACGAGTTCCTCTATATCGGCAATCTCAAGGACTGGAACCGCATCGCGGACCTTCCTCGACTTTCCATGCCGGTGCTGATTACGACCGGCGAGCATGACGAGTTGACACCGGCCTGCGCGCTCAGGATGAAGCTTGCCTTGAAGGATGCCGAGCTCAAGGTCTTCGCCCATGCCAGCCACATGCCCTTCTATGAAAACCCGCAGGACTACTATCCCGCGCTCCACGATTTCCTGTCGCGGCATGGGGCAAGCTGATGCAAGGTAAGGTGATCCAATCCCACCGACGACAAGGGGGCGATCGCCGCCATGCATCGCTATAAATTCGTACTGACGCGACCGCTGCAGTTCCTGCCTGTCATCTTCGGCATCAGCGTCATCACCTTCGTCCTGGTCCGCCTCATTCCCGGCGATCCCGCGCGCAATATCCTGGGCACGCGCGCGACGCCTGCCGCACTTGCCAGCATCCGCGCGCAATATGGCCTCGATCAGCCGATGTGGCTGCAATATTTCTATTTCATCAAGAATCTCGGCAATGGCGAGATGGGCAAATCGATCCTCTACAAGATCGACGTTTTGCCGCTGATTTCGACGCGGATCGAGCCGACCATCGCGCTGGTCGTCACAAGCGTCATCCTATCGATCCTGATTGCCGTGCCGATGTCGGCGATTGCCGCGCGCAATGTCGGCCGCGCACCGGATCACATCGTGCGTGTCGTTTCGACCTTCGGTATCGGCTTTCCGCCCTTCTGGCTGGGGCTGATGCTGATCATCCTCTTCAGTGTCGAACTCGGCGTCCTGCCGGTCTCGGGCTATGGCTCGACGATCGGCGAGAAGATTGCCCATCTCATTTTGCCCGCCCTGACGGTGGCGCTGTCGCTTTCGACGGTGCTGACCCGCAGCCTGCGGGCAGCCATGATCGAATCGTTGAAATCGGATGTGGCAACCGCGGCGCGCGCGCGCGGCATGCCGGAGGGCATCGTCTTCTGGCGCCATGTCGTACCGAACTCGCTGGTGCCGACGATCAATCTGCTTGCGGTCAACATCGGCTGGCTGATCGGCGGCACGGTCGTCGTCGAAAGCGTCTTTGCCCTGCCCGGCATGGGTCAGCTGCTGGTGCGTGCCATCTTCTCGCGCGACTACATGGTCGTCCAGGGTGTTGCGATGGTGTTTGCCTGCGCCACCGTACTGGTCAACTTCCTCGCCGATATCGTCACGGTCGCCGTCGATCCGCGGGTGAAGCTATGAGCATCGAGACGACTGCGGCGATCCCAATCGGCTGGAACAGGTTCTTCGGCAAACACCTGACACTGACGCTCGGCGGCGGCATACTGCTGTTCTTCCTTCTTCTGGCGGTTTCAGCACCAATCGTCGCGCCCTATGACCCGATATTCCAGAATGCCGATATGCGCCTGCAGGCGCCGTCGTTCCTGCATCCGTTCGGTACGGACAATTTCGGACGTGACATTCTTTCGCGCGTCATCTGGGGAGTCCGCATCGATCTGCAGATCGCCGTTATCGGCGTAGTTTTCCCGTTTCTGATCGGCACGACGGTCGGCACCGTCGCCGGCTTTTTCGGCGGCATTGTCGACGCCCTCTTCATGCGCATCGTCGATATCATCCTCGCCTTCCCCTTCCTGGTGCTGATGCTGTCGATCATCGCCATCCTCGGACCAGGGCTCAGCAGCTTCTATATCGCCATGGCTCTGGTCGGATGGGTCTCCTATGCGCGTCTTATCCGCGCGCAGATGCTGGTTTTAAAGGGCAGCGACTATGCTGTTGCCGCCGTCAGCCTTGGCTTCAGCCGGCCCCGGATCATGTTCCGCCATCTGCTGCCGAACGCGATTGCCGGCTCCATCGTCTTTTCCATGTCGGATGCCGTGCTCGTGCTGCTGAGCGGCGCGGCCGTCAGCTATCTCGGCCTCGGCGTGCAGCCGCCGCTTGCCGAATGGGGCGTTATGGTCGCAGAAGGCCAGAGTTTCATCACCACGGCCTGGTGGATCACACTTTTTCCTGGCCTTTCCATCGTCTGCCTCGCCTTCGGCTTCAGCATGCTGGGCGATGCGCTCGGCGAACTGCTCGGGGTGCATGAATGAGCGAACCCGTCCTTGCCGTTCGCGACGTTGTGGTCAAAGCCCGTCTCGACGGCGGTGCACGCACGCTGATCGATGGCGTTTCGCTCGATCTCGCCAGGGGAGAGATTCTGGGCCTCGTCGGCGAGAGCGGCTCCGGCAAGAGCCTGCTCTGCCGCTCGCTCGTGCGGCTGATGCCGTCGTCGCTTCTGAACATCGAAAGCGGCTCCATCCGTCTCGAAGGGCGGGAACTTACAGAAATCAGCGACGCCGAGATGCTCGAGGTGCGCGGCAGCGAGATCGGCATGATCTTTCAAAACCCGACGAGCCACCTCGACCCCGTCATGCGCATCGGCGACCAGATTGCCGAAGGCATCCGCTATCATCAGGGTGTCAAGGCCCGCGAGGCCCGCGCGGCCGCGACCGAGATCCTTGCCCAGGTCGGCTTTCCCGATCCCATAAGGCAGTATGACAGCTATCCGCACGAGTTTTCCGGCGGAATGCGGCAGCGTGCGATGATCGGCGTCGCGCTCTCCTGCAACCCAAAGATCCTGATTGCCGACGAACCGACAACGGCCCTCGACGTCACCATCCAGGCGCAGATCCTGCGGCTCCTGATCGACATTCGCGACAAGCGCGGGCTTTCGATCATCCTGATCACCCATGATCTCGGTATCGTCGCCCAGACCTGCGACCGGGTCGCCGTCATGCGCGGCGGCCGATTGCTCGAACAAGGCCCCAAAAGGACGATCCTCGGACAGCCTGAAAATCCCTATACGATCGAACTGATCAGGAGCCACCCCTCCTTGCCAGACGAAACAGCAGTAACGGAGCCGGTTCGGCCTGACATGGCAGCCGGGCCGCTGCTCGAAATCGATGACCTGCATGTACGCTTCAAGGTGGGCGGCGGCCTTTTCAAAGGCAGCGATGCGAAGACGGTCAGCGCCGTTTCCGGCGTCAGCCTGCAAGTCATGCCGGGTGAAACCATCGGCATCGTCGGCGAATCCGGCAGCGGCAAGAGCACGCTTGCCCGCGCCATTCTCGGCCTTACCCCGATCTCTTCCGGCCATGTCACTTTCGATGGTGTGGATCTCACCCAGCACAAGAGCGCCGGCCTTACCAGGTTGCGACGTGAAACTGCCATGGTTTTCCAAGATCCATTCAACGCCCTCAACCCGCGGCTGACGATCGGCCAGACGCTTGCCGAGGTGTTGAAAGTCCAGGGTAAGGTCGCAAGGGCCGACATCCCCGCACGCATAGGCGAGTTACTCGATCTCGTCGGCCTGGAGCGCGAATTCGCCAGCCGCAAGCCACGCAGCATGAGCGGCGGCCAATGCCAGCGCGCCGGCATTGCAAGGGCGCTGGCGGTCGACCCGAAACTCATCATAGCCGACGAATGCGTGGCCGCTCTCGATGTCACCATCCAGGCGCAGATCGTCGATCTATTTCGCGAGTTAACGCGCAGGATGAACCTGACCCTGATCTTCATCGCCCACGATCTCGCCATCGTGCGCAATCTCTGCGAGCGGACCGTCGTGATGTATCGCGGGGAGATCGTCGAGGAAGGCCGCTCGCAGGAGATCTTTTCTCACCCGAAGCATCCCTATACCGCGGCGCTCATTGCCGCCATCCCCGATATCGATCCGGACAGGCCCCTGCATGGCGAACGCGATGCGGCACCGGCCGGGCAGACCCAATCAGCCAAACGCATGCGATAACAACGAAGGGAACAAATTCATGACCAACAAGTGGAAAACAATCGGGCTTGCCGCCATTCTCGCTGGCTTGACGCTGAGCGCGAGCTATGCGGAAGCTGCCGGCGTATTGACCATCGGCCGCCGCGAGGATTCGACGACGTTCGATCCGATCAAGACGGCGCAGAATATCGACAACTGGGTATTCTCCAACGTCTACGACGTGCTGGTGCGTGTCGACAAGACCGGCACGAAGCTGGAACCGGGTCTTGCGGAAAGCTGGACGGCCTCGGAAGACGGTCTCACCTATGTCTTCAAGATCCGTGACGCGAAGTTCTCGGACGGCTCGCCGCTGACAGCGGAAGACGCGGCCTTCAGCCTGCTGCGTATCCGAGACGACAAGGCATCGCTCTGGAGCGATTCCTATAAGGTGATCGATACGGCGGTTGCGACAGATCCACATACCCTCACAATCAAACTCAAGCACGCCTCAGCGCCTTTCCTTTCGACGCTCGCCTTGCCGAACGCGTCGGTGATCTCGAAGGCTGGGATGGAATCGATGGGGCCGGACGCTTATGGCGAAAAGCCGATCGCCTCTGGAGCCTTCTCAGTCGAGGAATGGCGCCGCGGTGACCGCATCATCCTGAAGAAGAACCCGAATTTCTGGCAGGCTGACCGCGTCAAACTCGACGGCGTCGAGTGGATCTCTGTCCCCGACGACAATACCCGCATGCTGAACGTGCAGGCAGGCCAGCTCGACACAGCGATCTTCGTGCCGTTCTCGCGCGTCGAGGAGCTCAAGAAGGATCCGAACCTCAACGTTGTGATCGATCCTTCCACGCGTGAGGATCACCTCTTGATCAACCACGCCCATGGCGACCTCGGCAAGAAGGAAGTCCGTCAGGCGCTCGACATGGCGATCGACAAGAAGGCGATCGTCGACGCCGTTACCTTCCATCAGGGCACGGTTGCAAATTCCTATATCCCCAAGGGCGCCTTGTATTACTACGCCGACAATCTGCAACGCCCCTACGATCCCGAGAGGGCCAAGCAGATGCTTTCAGCTGCCGGCGTTTCCAATCTCACGCTGAATTATCTCATCCGCGCCGGCGACGAAGTGGATGAGCAGACGGCCGTTCTGGTGCAGCAGCAGCTTGCCAAGGCAGGCATCACAGCCAATCTCCAGAAGGTCGACCCCAGCCAGGAATGGGACATGACAGTTGCCGGCGACTACGACATCTCAGTCAACTACTGGACCAACGATATTCTCGATCCGGACCAGAAGACGACATTCGTTCTCGGTCACGATTCCAACAACAACTATATGACCAACTACAAGAATGATGCGGTAAAAGAGCTCGTCGCCAAGGCACGACAGGAGCTGGATCCGAAGAAGCGTGAGCAGATGTATATCGACCTGCAGAAGATGGCAAAGGACGATGTCAACTGGGTCGACCTCTACTACAGCCCCTATATCAACGTCTCACGCAAGAACATCGAGAACTTCCACCAAAACCCGCTCGGCCGCTTCTTCCTGGAGGACACGGTCAAGAACTGAGGCCTTGTTTTACGTCCCATGCTTCGCCGCCCAACAATGGCGGAGCATGGGACCCGCTCGCGGCTCTGTTGCAAATATTCCGGATAGCTGGCGAGGACCAATTCTTTCCGCTGTCGCGCGGGCTGCCCGCAAGATTTTGACCGAGAATTTCATTTCGCGCTAACCCACTTAAGCAGATGTAATACATTGAAAAGATTGGCGGTTCAACAGATCCTCACCAGAAGGCGCAACTCCCCTTCCCGCTCTGACGCGGGCCGCAATTGGTCACCTCTATTTCGAAAGTATCCATCCGTTCGAAGAGGGAAATGGCAGGATCGGCCGAGCGCTGGCGGAAAAGTCGCTCGCGCAAAGTATCGGGCAACCGAGCCTTACCTCGCTTGCATACACAATCGAAAAGAGCCGCAAGGCGTATTACGGGGAACTCGAAAAAAATCAGCGCACGCTCAACGTAACTGAATGGCTCGTCTATTTCTCCCAGACCATATTGGACGCGCAGCAAACCACCCTTGCCCGCATCGCGTTTTATATTCGCAAGGGAAGATTCTATGACCGTTTGCGAGACGCGCTCAATGAGCGTCAACACAAGGTCGTCTCCCGTATGCTCAAAGAAGGGATCGAAGGCTTCAAAGGTGGATTGAGCGCCGAAAACTATATTTCGATCACAGGAACCTCCCGCGCGACTGCAACACGCGACCTTCAGGATATGGTGGAGAAGGGAGCATTGAGCCGGAGCGGCGAGCGCCGCCACACGCGATACACATTGAATATGCCCGAAGCCAAGAAATAGAAAATGTATTCGCCTGCGTCTGGTAAGCGGACACCAGCTTAATTGCACGACCCCAGACCGCGCAGATTGGCGCTGCGTGGCCTATCTCCCCTCGATGCACCTGACTTTTCGTCGTTTTCGTCATGTGAGGCCATCGGCGCGCGTTTAGCGTTCTCGATGAGCAGTTGCCTATCCTTGGTCCAGAATTGCGCTGTATGGCTCTCAATTTTGATGATAAAACACGCTGACAAAATAACCTTTACTGACGCATTCACTGTTTGTACAAGCCCCCGAAAGAACGAGCTAAGATCTAATGACGCAGGTTCCAACTGTTAGGTCCCCTCCCTTGTCACAACGGTTGATCGGCTACGCCCGGGTGTCGACCGACGATCAGCTGAACGACGCCCAGATCGACGAACTGCGCGCCGCCGGCTGCCAGCGCATTCACCAGGAGCATGCATCCGGTTTATCCCGGGCGAGACCGGTGCTCATGAAGCTGCTGAAGGATCTCACGGCCGGCGACGTGCTGGTCGTCGTTCGTCTCGACCGCCTGGCGCAATCAGTCAGCCATCTACTGCAGGTGATTGAGGACCTCGAAGGGCGCGGGGTGCATTTCCGCTCGCTGTGCGATCCGATCGACACATCCACACCGCAGGGGATGTTCTCCCTGCAGGTGCTTGGCGCCGTCGCCCAGCTCGAGCGCGCTCTGATCGCCGAGCGGACCAAAGCTGGCATCAAGGCTGCAAAAGCCAGAGGCAGACTTCCCGGCAACCCCGGTCTGCGCGAGCGCCGGCCGGAAGCGATCAAGGCGGTGTCGCAAGCACGCGAGAAGCTCTACCTCGACGAACTGATTTCGTCGGCACCGACGTGGCTCCCGACCGTGAGGCAGCTCCGGCCGCAGCATAGTTGGGACAATGTCGTCCGCGTCCTTAACCGCCGCGGTCATGATTGGACCATTGAGCGTCTCCGACGCGCTGTTCACCGGATGGTGCGTGAGAAGCTTGCGGAGCCAGAGCTGCTTGCCCGCTCACCACGCCGCTCCCCCGAAGATCATTTGATGAAACTGGTCGCCGCGATCACCATCGCCGATCCCGGTCTGTCGTTACGCGAAATCGCCGCACAGCTGGACCAGATGGGGGTACGACCGGCGCGCGGTGGCCGGAAATGGCAGCCGTCTTCCATCAGGGCACTTCTGGACGAGGCGCATCGCTTTGGTCTCGTTCGCTACTGAGGGCCTCGCTAGTCCTCCAAGCTACCTTTCAGCATCAGGTCGGTTCCAAATTAGGACATATGGCGACGGGATAGCCTTGCCGAAACTCTCCTGCGTGCTTTGTGAATATTCCACACACAAGCTCCGGCAGCCTCGCAGAGATCCGTAATGAGTTTATGTCCCACCAAAAGCCGAATTGATGAACCTGTGAAGTTATCTCCGGCACGTTCATACAAGCCATGCAAGTGCTGAGCTAAGAGTGCCTCGACTACAGCGCAATAAGATCCACGATTCTCCATCCGTTGAATGCTATGGCCTTCCTTGGGATAGAGAAGATACGTCATCGGGATGCCGCACCTTCGGATCGCTGAGACGATTTGCTCCGATTCTGATGGTTTGACGCGAACATCCTTCCCACGCTGAACGATTAGCAGCGGCCGTCTAATGCGATCGACATAGGTCAGGGCGACCGTTCCTCCAGAAAGCGGCGAGCCGCTTCCTTAGTGAAATCGCCCAACCGAGTCTTGTAGACAGATTTCCATATCTTCCGGTATTCGGGGATCGTGCCAAGAGACGTCAGAAGGTTCGAGATCCCGTTTGGGTGGCGTAAACGAAGCGCATTCTGTGGCGCGACGGGTACTTTCGCATTCTCAGGTTTTAAACGTGTGCAGATTTGCGTCGTTCAATCGTTGTGACCCTGCTTCGCGGTCTAACTCAAAAATCTGGATCACAGGCAATGATTTGGTTTGATGCTTTGCTGGAAAAGCCGACGACGAGCTTCTGCGGCGTTGTGTTGCCGTCGTATTAAACGTCGTTGCTCGCGGCATAGACGTGATCGACGATATAGGTCAAATCTCGGATGTGCCGGTAACATGCCTCGTGAGTCGGAGGCTTTGGATGACCATTCTCAGATCATCAGCATCCACCGTTCCAGCGCTCTTTCTTTATGTGCCATCCATTCTCGAAGCTGTGGGTCGACTGGCGCGTCTGCTCCAGAGATCGCTGTTAGTCGCCAACGACGGGACCGCAAATCCATATTCCTTCATTCCGATGTCTGGCCTCGGACACTCCTCGGTCGTCCTGGTGGATCCTGGCGAATTGGATAAGAACAACCGTTATGTCATCGTCAGTGCTACGCCGGTCGCAAACCCAGAAATTTAAAGGCCCGGTCGGCTCCCTTTGATGGGAATAATATGCGGGTCGCGGCAGGCTGAGACCTACGCGCCGGAGCAAACGAGCGCCACAGTGATCGCGATTTTCCAGCTGCAGTCCTGTCTCGCTTCGTTCTTGGTCCTAAATTTGGCGTCATTCGATCGCTCTCGTTCGACTTCCCGCATCCTGCATTCAAGGAGCAGAAACCACATGCCATTAATGATCACGCGTCGCTTTGTGTTGATGACGCCGATGATTGCCCTATCGGGATTGTCCGGCTTGGGCGCTCAAGCCGAGACTAGCCGCAGGGGTATTGAGTTGCGACTTAAGGAGCTTGAAACGCGTAGCGGCGGACGCCTTGGCGTGGCCGTGTCGAATACCGCAACCGGTCAGATAGTCGGTAACCGCCTCGACGAACGTTTTGCCATGTGCAGCACGTTCAAAGCATTGGCCGTTGCATACACGCTCCACCGCGTGGATCGCGGCGACGAGCACCTTGATAGACGCGTCTTTTTCAACGAGCGCGACCTGGTCACACCTTTCAAGGCCACCAAACCCCATCTCGCGGATGGCATGACGATCGAGCAGCTATGCGAGGCGGCGATAATCGTGAGCGACAGCACTGCCGCAAATTTGCTTCTGGCGAGCTTCGGCGGCCCATTAGCGCTTACCACTTATCTACGATCCCTCGGCGATCGTGTGACGCGTCTCGATAAGATTGAGTTGGACTTGAACGTTGTTAAGCAGGGAGAAACCCACGATACCACCTCACCGCGCGCCATGGTCGGCACCCTGCGCCAAGTCGTTCTTGGGGATGCTTTATCAGCTCCGTCCCGCATGAAGCTGACAAACTGGATGACCGAGTCCAAAGACGCAGCGACACAGCGTCTCCGTGCCGGTTTGCCGAAAGGATGGCAGATTGCGAATAAACCTGGAACTTGGAAGGGAATTTCCACCAACGATATCGGAGTGATCTTTCCTCCTGGTCGTGATCCGCTTGTGGTTGCAGCTTATCTTGGAGGCGCGCCTGGGAAGATCAAGGACCAAGAGACTATCTTGGCTGATGTCGCCCGGATTATTGCTGAGGAGATCTAGGTGAACCGCCTCGATCAGTCTCAATCAATCACGTGCGACAGGCCGGGTCCTCTACGGTCACAATTGAAATCTCACGTTCGGCCGCTTGAGAAGCTTGCCCCGTCAGCACGGAACCGAGCCCTCCACCATCAAAAATGAAATCGCTCGGCCATTGCGGCACGTAGGAGCTCCCTCGTCCAAAACCCTGACAGCTGTCAGGGTTTTTGTAAATGTATGACAGGGAGGGTGACCCCTTCAATTCGGCCCCTCGCCTTTCCCGATCGACGACATTCCATTCCAATCTCTCTCTGACGCCAAATCCTTTTGGCAAAACCCTGACAGCTGTCAGGGTTTCAAGTTGAGCACGAAGGCAGATCCGAACAATCATTTCCATCCTCGCCTCGACAGCCCCACCGGCCAATGTTCAAGATAGGCAGGCGCGCGCACCCAGTTCGAGCCCCGCACAAAGGGATTGACCATCCGCCTCCAGCAGGTTCCGCGCCGCACACAAGAAAATCATCATTTGCGGATACTCCCGTTCACGCTACCTTGAGCCGCAGGGAGATCCGAAATGTCGTTCGAATTGTACGCCGCCTTCATAGCAACAACGGTTGCCCTCATGGCATTGCCAGGCCCGAACGCGGCATTGATTACCGCGAACTCCATTGCCTATGGACGCAGATACGGTTTGATCACGGTAGTTGGCACAAGTGCCGCCATGATCCCGCAACTGCTCCTCACTGCTCTCGGAATGAATGGCGCGCTCACTCTGACGGGAGAGTTTTTTGAATGGATACGCTGGGCAGGCGTTGCCTATCTGGTTTATCTTGGCATCCAGGCTTGGCGGGCGCCGGCCGTAGACCTGACGAAAATCAAGGCAGAGCCCCAGTCAGGACGATCCATTTTCCTGCGCGGCTTCCTTGTCTCCTCGTCCAATCCGAAGACGTTGCTATTCTATGGAGCGTTCTTCCCGCAATTCGTCGTGGCAGACGGGAACGTCATGCGACAACTCCTTCTGCTTTCCTTGAGCTTCCTTGCCGTTGCCGTCGTGCTCGATAGCTGTTGGGCCCTGCTTGCGGATAAGCTCCGGCGTGTGCTGGCTGCGCGTGGTGCATTCCGTAATCGCCTGACAGGTACGATCTACTTCGCTGCCGCGGCCGGCCTTGCCGGCGTCAGACGCGCCTCGTGAATAGTAATGGCATTCGTCGCCTGCTCGTCAAAAATATCCGTGATGGACCTGTCTGACATCCACCCGCTCCACTAGACGACACCTCTCCTTGATCTCCGCACGCCATTAAGATAGCCGACGAATAACAGTGTAGATCGGAAACAGAATGGCGCTTGATTCACAGTCTTTCATTGCCGAGACCAGTGGCTGGACCATAAGCCACCGTGTGAGCTCGGCATTGCCCGGCTATCTGATCCTCGGGGCAAAGAGCTCCGCCACCGATCTCTCCGATCTGCCTGAGGGCGCCTTGCACGAACTCGGGCCTCTGCTGGCGCTGACCCAGACGGCTCTGCGACGAGAGCTTGGCGCCCAGCGCGTATACATCGGTCGATATGGCCACATCCGCGGGCTCGCCTTTCACTTTCATATCATCCCAATATACGACTGGGTCGAAGACCTATTCTGGCAGGATGCCCGGTATCGGGCGCTCAGACAATTTGCCGAAAGGGAGGGGGAAACCGAAACGGATGGCGCAGAACTGACATTTTTCGTCTGGCGCGAATTCTGTGAGCGCCAACACCCTCCCCCGATCAAGGGGCCAACCGTTTCGAGTGTCGTCGAAGTCCTGCGTAGAACAGTGCCTCAACATTTGTCGGCCGCCGGGATATCTCATCTTCAAGATTTGGGATCGTAAGCAAGGCTCCATATTCCTGTCCTGAATTGTCCAACTCTTCCATCAACAGCCCTGAGAGACGACGGTGGACAATTTGCTTGACGAATCAGGCTTCATGACGTGCTATATCCATAGAGGCAGACAAAAAAACCTGCTCTTGATGCCCAAATTCGAGGCTCCCTAAATATCGGATTTTAAACGAAAATTTTCCCATCGTGAAGTTAACCGCTCACTAGTTTCCACTAGCTATACAGCGCCTTTTCCCGCTTCTTGAGCGTGAGAAAAGCCGCAATCATTGGGAGCGCTTTCGCGTCCGAAACCGGGGCAAAACGATCAACATCATCTGATTTGAACGGACATTTCGAGATAAATGTCCCGCCCTGGCATCCCAATCAGGAACACATCCTGGATCGATGAATTCCTCACAGCTTTTCCGTTTTATCGCCGTTCGATGGCGACCGTGCTCCTATAGGCTGGAATACTGGTACGACCTACCGCCGGAGAGGAGGGATCGCATTCGATCACCACAGCCCATTCGGCCGGCACAGGTCTTATCGTTAAGGTCTCATTTGCTCGAATGGACAGTTCTCGCCCGGTCGTTGGTTACAAAATTGTAAGGGTGCTATTCATTTTCGGTTAAGTCGAAATCGGGCATCAAAGTCATGCGTAAACACGCAGCATCAACCCCCAATGCTTATGAGGCTCAACATGAAAAACCTGTTTCTCGCTTCCGCTATCGCCCTTGTATCGGTTGTCGCCGTAAGCGCGCCGTCGCAGGCTGCTCCGTTTCATCGTCATCACCATCACTGCGCTGTAAAGACCGTGAAGCACAAGGTTCATGGCCACTGGGTCGTTCGTAAGGAACGCGTCTGCCGTTAATCCCAATCTGCATTTGTACTGTTGGCAAAGTTCGGCAGACAATGAACGGCCATAGCTGAAATCGGCTGTGGCCGTATCATTCCATGAGAGCAGTGCATTATCGTACCCGCGCGAAAGAAGGTTTTCAAAATCTCGTCGGGACGAGGCGTTTCAGGCAGCCGAATCCAAGGATCACGAAACCTCCAATAATGTATGACCACCTCCACTATTTGCTCGGAGCAATGCCATCAGGGCTGGACCGAGCGAAAACTCGCGGCGTCTCGCTTTGGCCGTGAGGTCCTGTAAATAGGCACCGGCAGATTTGATGTTTCCGGATCGCTCCAGGATGCATGCCATCGTCACCGCCGCATTCTCCGGCCCCATTATTTCGCAAGCATGCTGATAGGTGGAAGGGCTGACGCCGAGCATGGAACGTACGACGATGGCAGCAGACATGAGATCTCGCCAACTACCAATGACGGCAGTCGGTCCATATGAACTTATCTCGGGGCAAGCCTTCAGCACCAGGGCTAAGGGAAAGATACGCATCGGTTCTTCACATACCGGGTCTTGTTTCAGGGATGTCACCTTCAGCGTTGTTCGAGACGGCTGTTCAGATTCATGAAGGGATTCGGGATTTGAATTCTGTATGTGGCGCTCACTATGGGCATCATTGGTGCTAAGATTTTCGACTTTTTCCTGCGTTTCCAGGAGGTTGATGATCTCGCCACGGAGAAGCTCCATGCATTCCAGGATGGAATCGATGTCGGACATGGTCGGCGAACGGGAAATACGCGCGGCGAGGGCGGTATAGTTCTCTTCGAACATCGTCCAATTGCCCGGAACACCTTCCATGATTGCCGCGGCAATCAGTTTGCGAACGTCGCGACGGCATATGGTCAGGCTCTCCTTTGCCCGGCGAAAGGCAATCCGATCTGCGACCACCTGCTGGGCGATGATCGCGAGCTCTTCGGCACGGTGCAGAAGCGGCGAAATGTCGAAGCCGAATGCATTTTCGATCTCGCCATCGCGACCCTTTCTCGCATAGCGCTTGCCATTGGCGCTATCGCGTCGAACGATCAGCCCGGCTTCGATCAGAAGCGCCAAATGCCTGCGCAACGTAGCCCCTGCAATGCCGTGGGCACGCAAGGTCAACTGTGCGTTGGAGGGAAAGACGATCAGTTTGGCGTCCTGGCGAAGCTCGTTGTCGGGATAGAAGCTCAGCAATGCGTCGAGCACGGCCAGGCTACGATCCTGCAATCCGAGCTTTTCTCGTGCTTCGGATGCATCGCGGAAGACCTTCCATTTATCGACGGTCTTTTTTGGTTCGATTGTGGTTACGGCAATTTGCTGCCGGATCAGGGCAAGCGTCATCGGCCGCCGCCCGAAAGGCGTCGTCAGACTTCCATTCTGCATTTTCCTCACCTTCAAGAGGCAAAAGAAATACGATCACCAAAAACGGTGCCAAAGACTCTTGACTGGGATTCGAGGAAATGCGATTCTTCAGTTGCTACATTGAAGAGAAGGCTTCCACGACGGCAACGTTTGGGGGCCTTTTTTCTTTTGCTAGGTTTCCTTTCCAATCACAAAACCCTGACAGCTGTCAGGAGTTGCGGTTATTTCTCGCTCGCGTAAAGCGCTCGACCAGGTCGGGCAGCTCATCTTCGACGAATCTTATAAACTCTGTTCCCAATTCGCCCTCTGCCGAGATTCGAACCTCCCGGGGTGAGGTCATGAATGACCCTAGCCTGGTTCCCGACATATCGGAAATCGCGATCTGGGTGTTACGGGAAGCCGTGGCGGGCTTGATCACTTTCAGAGCCACCTGAAACCTTTGGTCCGAAGTTTCAGTGGCCTCATCGACGTCCGCCAAAGCAGCACGCACCAGCTCAAGGGCATTGGGCGCTGCGGATATCGTCTTTGCCAGATCGAGCCAACGCGGTCGCCCGACTTTCGGAGCCCTGCCGATAGCCTCAATGACATCGGCCGGAATTGTGCGATAGACGCTCCGCATTCTGGCGAGTTCCGCATCCTCGATCGAGAGAGCGGCGTAGATATGCCGCGCCTTGATGCCCGCATCATCCATGCGCGAGGCAAACAAGGCGCGCTCGATCCATGTCAGGTCCTGCCTGCCTGCGTTTTCAATGCCCTGCGCCAGAACGAGATCGAGATCGGAAATCTCAACTTCGATGGCACGCACGGCGCGGCCCAGCTCCAGAGCAGCCCGCCATCTGCGATGACCATAAACGACCTGATAGCGGTCGCTTGAGGAAGGATGCCGCCGAACCTGGATCGGAACCTTCTGGCCTTCCTCCTCGATGGAGCGCTTGAATCTCTCGAAATCGTGAGGCTCGTCGTCAGGCAGGCGGTCCGGATAAGGAGATGCTTCGATCACATTAGGATCAAGATCCTGAATCCAGCCTCCGCCGGATTCGACAATGGCCCGCAACCGATCGCGTTCTGCTCGTATGTCGCCGATTGCCCGATGCGCGGCACCAATCACGCCGGCACCGACGCGGCTCGATTGCACGGGAGTAGGGCTGGCGTCGGGCGGCGTCGGATCTGCCGCGGGTTCAGCGCCTTCCAATTCGGCGGAAAGCAGGCCGAAACTGGCAACGATGGATTTCCTCGGGCTTTTGCTCATCCACGCCCCCAGCTTGTGTTGATAAGATGCACGATCGCTTCGTTGACGGCGTCAACAGCCTCTCGGGCACGCTTATGCGTGTCACGGCCGATCTGCCCCATTTCGAGTTCATAAAGGGAGCGCTTGGCAAGCCCGGCAGCTTCGACCGCAGTGCTTTCGATCGCCGTCGGCAAGAGAACATCGCTACCGAAGAGATGGCGCAGCATCGCAACCACTTGCGACTGCGGCGCATCGTTCGGGTCGTGGCGCGTGACCAGATAGCGGATGAAATCCTGATCGAGCTGCGCGCCGCTTTCGTTGAGCACGCTGATAAGGTCACCCATCATGAGCAGGAACTGGCTCATCGATGCCACGTCAAGCATGGCCGGATGTACGGTGATGATCATGCTTGTCGCGGCATAAATGGCACTGAGGGTCAGAAACCCGAGCGATGGCGGCGTGTCGAGGATGACGATATCGTAATCGTCCTCAACCTCGGCAAGTGCCAGCTTCAGGCGCTCGAAGAAGATGACGCCGGAGCCGGATTTCTGGGCGAGCACGCGAGGCGTCTCGTGTTCGTATTCCATAACTTCCAGGTTACCCGGAATAAGGTCTATGCCGTCAAAATAGGTCTTGCGGATGATCTCGCGGATTGGGCGTCTTTCGGCGGCATCGTATCTGAGGGTGGCATAGATGGTTTCGTTGGCGCCGACATCGATTTCTGGCTGGGCACCGAACATGGCTGAAAGCGATGCCTGCGGATCGAGATCAAGGGCAAGGACGCGATAGCCATGCAGAGCCAGATAATGGGCGAGGTGAACGCAGGTGGTCGTCTTGGCACTCCCACCCTTGAAGTTGGCGATTGCCATCACTTGCATATGTTCGCCCGGTCGGCGTCGAGGCAGAAAACGGAGGGCTTCTGCTGGCTTCTGTTTGGCAAACAGCTCCCGCAATTCGTTGATCTGGGCAAGCGTATAGACGCGGTGATTGTTTTCCAGCCGGCTGGGCGCAGGGCCACGGCCCTCGCTCGACATCAGCTTCAAGGTCGAATCCGGGATCGAGGTCAGCTTGGAGACTTCATTGGTCAGGAACTGGCGCAGCATCTTCTCGGACTTCGGCGGATACATCCGTGTCCTGAGCTGTTGGAGCTGGCCAGACAGCACAGTTGCATGCCGCGCGATTTTGCTCGCTGCATTTTCCTTTGATGGAGCTATTGTCTCCGTGCGGTTCGCTATCGCCATCTGTCCCTCTTGGCGGCCTGTCGCCGGTTTGCCGACCTTTGCCCGCCAGAAGATAGAACACGATTCTGTCAGGCCGTCCAGAGATTAACGGTTAATCACCGGTTAGCGTATGACAGGCAAGACTCCCTCTCCGACCGTTTAATACACTGCTTTTCTTGCGTTTTTTGCGGCAGGTCGCCGAAGGTAGTTGCCGCAATGACTCACACCTTTCGATAGCAAGACGTTGTCATTGACGGTCTCTCGACCTCTATCCGGCTAAGATGATCGCTAATTACGGCTGTGAGAATCACCGCGCAGCGACAAGTGAGTCGGCCTCCGTGTGGGTTATCCGGATCCAGATGAGTGCCCGTACTGCCGCCGAGGGTGCCATACTTCGTTGGCTCAAAAAAATGAGAGGTTTGGGAGTTCGGACCGGCTCGGCGTGATTTTCCGAATTCCATTCGCTTGAGAGTACTTATCTTCGCGCTTGGTCATCTAAACGAAATACCTCCGTTTGGAGAGGAGCATGAGATAGCATACACCTAAGCCCCCGCAATTTCTTATGAGCTGCGTTAGCACCGCATATCTGGGCATTACTAGCTGACGGGGGCCGTGCTCAGAGCCGGATCGTCGGCTGGTGGTAAGGGCGGCAGTGTGAAACAAAGTTCGCCGATCACTTGCATCCCAACGCCGAGTACACGGATTGGAGTTTGGACGAGGACCTGAGAAGGGGTTGTCGCGTTAGCTTGGCCTTCCTCGATTGGTGTGCTGATAGATGTTATGGAGTGGTTCGCGACCCGGCCGAACCAGAATCCATTCTGGAGGAAAATCTCAGTGGCAGGTCACAGCTTGTGAATTGCCTCGCCTCAATTTTCGCCTCCTAGGCAGACGATCCTTGGCGGGTCCGCGTCTCGATCCGCGACGTGCATATATTCAGTCGAGGACGACCGGCGCGTCACTCTCCCGACGGCCACGCAACGGCCTTTCCGGCATGAGATAGAACGCGACAAGAGACAATGCCGTCGCCAGGGCGCAGGCGAAGAAGATGTCGGTGAAGGACGTGCCAAACGCCGTAGCGGTACCCACTGCCTGTTGACCTTCTCCGCCAAGCGGCAGACCGTTACCGAGCGCGATGGTTCCGAGAACTGCCACGCCGAGCGCTCCGCCAAGCGACCGCAGGAAGGTCAAGACGCCTGTAGCAACGCCCAGATGGGCCTGATCGACCGCGTTCTGAACGGAAACGGTGGCGACCGGAAATGTCATGCCGGTACCTATCCCCGCTCCCACGGTTAAAAGCTCGATCACAGCCAACGATTTGTACGAGGCCAAAAGCGCCAGGGCCGCAAGGCAAGTCAAGCCGAACAGAGCACCGACGACTGCGAGCAGTTTGTAGTGGGTAATGCGCGGGATCGTGCGCCCGCTTACCATCGCGCCGGCGACTGTGCCCAGCAGGAAACCCAGCAAGGCGATGCCCGAACTGCTGGCGGAGAGGCCGTGAACCGATTGCATATAAACAGGAAGATAGACCGACAGACCGACATTCGCGGATTGGACCATAAACATAGCGAGCGTCCCGTACCGGACGACAGGATTGGCCAGAATCTCCAGGGAAATCAAAGGCTCCGCGGCAAGCCGCAACCGCAGTCCAAACATGGTCCAGAGCACAGCCGAGCACCCCAGCAGTCCGATGACGACCGAAGATAGCCACGAATATTGACTGCCTCCCCAATTAAGAGCAAGCAGCAAGAGCGCCGTCGCAGCGACAAGCAATGTTGCCCCCGCCGCGTCGATGCGATGTGCACGCGATGTAACGGGCAACTTTTTCAACGGATTGCTGATGATCACCAGAGCCACCAATCCGAGCGGGATGTTGATCCAAAAGATCAGAGACCAATGGAGGTGCTCGGCGAAAGTGCCGCCCAACAGCGGTCCGGCGATGCTGGCGACGGCCCACATGCCGGAAATCCAGGCAGCATAGCGGGCACGCTCACGAGGTGGCACAAGGTCGCCGATGACTGTCTGCGCAAGCGCGAACAGGCCGCCGCCGCCCACGCCTTGGACGGCGCGGCCTATGATGAGCACGAGCATATTGGGTGCAAGCGCACTGATCAGGGACCCCGCGAGGAAAATGATGATGGCAGCGAAAATCGTCGGGCGACGACCGTGAATATCGGAAATCTTGCCGTAAAGCGGCGCCATCGCCGTCGCGGTCAGCAGATAGCCGGTGACGAGCCAGGGTAGGTAGTCGGGATGGCCGATCGCCTTGCCAATCGTCGGCATGGCAGGGGCGACGATCGTCTGGTCCAAAGCGGCTAGAAGCATCGAGAGAAGCACGCCGGCGATGATGATATTCTTTTCTGACTCCGATGGAGGGGAGATCGCTACGGCATTCTTGTTCGGAGGAACTGCCTCATTCATTCGCTTTGCCCCTCTCTCCGCTGGTTCTGCAATGTCACAATTGCAATAACGTCCTATGGGCGTCATGGGCGAGCGTCAATGCACCGACGCGAACTTGGAAACTTTCATTGCGGTATTCGACATTCATGGTCATGCTGCCTCATCCTCTCGGTGCGATCGACAGAGTGAAAGCCTACAAGTTCCCCCTCCAGCGGAAATGCGTGACGGGCCGCCAAGGATAAGGGTCAGGAAGGGAAGTCGCATCCGTGAGTTTCAAAAGCTATTCTAGAAATGATTAACCGGCTAATATTATGGATTCTGCCTTAAAGGCGGCAAGCCAATGGTTTCGGCGTATCAAGAGTGAAGATTTTCGCATGCCTGATCCCATCAACGATTGACGCCCGCCGTTGCGGTCCTGTCGGTCGCCGACGTCACCGGGAGCCGCGGCAATCCTGTTACGATAGAATTTGCAATCTGCAGGGACTACACAGAAAGGTCTTTCCGATGAAGCCGGATTTGCTGGTTGTGCCCGCCGCCGGCAGTCCAGTCGTCAGACCAGGCGCGGAACAAAGCCAAGTCATTATCTGTAATGCGCTTCACGGCTCATTCTTAAGTGGTCAGGGTGGGAACGACTTCACTGCAGCCTATATATGCCGGCTGCCGTTGCCAGATATGTGTATCACGCCAAGGTGTACACTTCGATCGAAGAGGGTGGACGGATCGCTAGCACCCTGCGCACGGCGGTCGCGATGGTCTTCGGCATCAGCCCGCCGGCGGCCTAGCGGAAAGCGAACCCTGCATGTCTCGTTCGAGTATAGACCAGGTCTTCACAAATTCCCCATCGATCTCGAATTGAATCGAGATCTCTTTGCCATGAGGAACAGCGTCGTGCAGGGAGTGTGCAATCGATAGTGACGCAATGTTGTTGCCGCGAATGCCGTTGAAGACAGCTGCTTCGAAGCCGAAAAACGTCCGAACCAGAGGGTATAGCGTCTTGTAGACGGTCTCCTTGGCTGAGAAAATCAGGGTCGCAAGCACGGCGGCATCGAACGCCGTTTGCTCAAAAACCCGCTGGCGCTCCTCAAGGTTCAAAGCCTCCTGCAAAATCGCCTCCAAGGAGGCACCAGTCGACACTTTCTCAATATCGATACCAACCAGCTTTGCTTCGTCAGCGACAACGAGACACGCACATTTTCCGTGCGAGTGGCTGATCGAGCCGGATATTCCCCTTGGCCATACAGGATAGCCCCACTCGCCGATAGCTATCGGAACATAGGCACGATGCAATCTTTCCAGTGCGGCGCGAGCCAGAATGCGACCCGCAAGAAACTCGCTCTGACGCTTTGGAACTGCGTTGGTGAGCTTGGGTGGAAAATCGATATCACACGCATCGAATAGAAATCGATCGTAAGCTTCAACGGCGTAGTACGCCTCGAGCTCAATAAGCTCATCTTTCTCCTCTCGCAATATAGCGATCTTGCTGAGGAATTCACTCGGCTGCTCAGTCAAAAACGAAAGGTCATTGCGCATATGAGATCCAAGACAATGATCAGTATCACTGAACAATCACTGATGCCGAGGCAATAAATGACATATTGCCACCCGTTGCATTTGCCAGGCTATCGCGTCTTGCCTCCACTCAGGCCGTTGATAAGCCAATGCCAGGTCCTGTCAAAATGCGCTTCGATGGTCTGGCGCGAGTCAAATTCATTACTGCCCATCATCGCCGCGGTCGTCGGCAACGCGACCATACAGTGAATGAGATGATGCGCAATCGCGGTAGCGTCTCCGGCACTGATCGCGCCAGCCTCTTGCGCTTCAACTACCGCCTCGGTCAGCTTTGCCATGATCGGATCAGGCTGCGGCGGTATCGGCCCCTTCTTCTCAAACACGACGGTCTCACTGAAGGTGATGCGCTTCAGTGCGATCAACTCAGGCTCCATGTTGACGTGGAGCAGCTCGAGAACGAGGGAGTTTAACCGTTCCAGCGGATTCCCGTGGATCAAGGGTAATTTCTCGAGCTTGGCAATTGCCTGCTTGTGGGCACGGCTCACGACCGCTTCAAACAATGCGACCTTGGAAGGGAAGCGTCGATAAACAGTGTCCTTGCCTGCTCCACAGCGCGAGGCGACCTGTTCCATCGAGGTGCCGGCAAATCCTTTGCTCGCAAAGAGTTCCGTGGCGGCCACGATAATTCTTTCCGCTGCCATATCCTGATCTGCCTTCGAAGGACGGCCGATCCTTCCGACCATATTCTTGCTCTCCGCCGCCATTATTTTCTCCATTTCGTCCCCTCGGCCGGCCTTATATCGCTGTCTGGCTTCACCAACATTAAAAGTTGACGAATTTATTCATATTAACTGTACAGGACGTTCCCGTTTGATTAAATCCCCTAGCAAAACCTGAAAGCTTCGACCATGGGGATCGTTCGTGAAGCACAGCATTTCATTAAGACATATTTTGCTCCTATCCACTTTCCTTGTTCCAGTCACGCAGGCGGCAGCCCAGGAGAATGCCACGCAACTTACGCCGATCGTCGTCCAGGGGGCAGGCAACGATAACGATACATCGAGTAAGATCGTAGCCAAATCGGCTCAATCCGCAACCAAGACTGTCACACCGATCGTCGAGGTGCCGCAATCGATCACGACGGTGACCCGCAAGCAGATCGATGAACAGAACCCTCAGACTGTCAGCGAAGCGCTCCGCTATACTGCCGGCGTCCTTTCCGATCGAGACACGAATTCGCGCTACGATTCGGTGTTCCTTCGCGGCTTCGGCGGCTTCGGGACCTCGACCAATTTCGTCAACTATCTCGATGGGTTGAAGTTGCCGCGCGGCCAGGCCTTCGGCACACCCTCCATCGATCCGTTCTTCCTTGATCACATCGATGTTCTGAAAGGCCCTTCCGCACTCCTCTATGGCCAGATCAGCCCCGGCGGTCTCGTCAACCAGGTCAGCCGCGAACCTTCCGCCATGAAATCGAACGAACTGCGTGTCGAGGGCGGCACGAATGGGCGATTCCAGAGTGGTCTCTTCTCGACAGGTCCGATCACCAGCGATGGCACCTGGCAGTATGGTATCTCCGTCGTCGGTCGTACCTCTGGCACGCGCTATGACCATGTCGACGAAAAGCGTTTCGGCGTTGCACCATCACTGAAATGGGAGCCGGACAAGGATACATCACTCGTCATTTCCGGCTACTATCAGCGCGATCCGGAGGGTGGCTACTTCAACTCCGTCTATCCGGCATTCCTTGCTTCAGGAAATCTTGACCGCTTCCTTGGACCGAAATTCAACATCGGCGATCCGTCCTACGATTCCTTCGAACGCACGCAATATGGCGCCGGCTACAGGTTCGAACACAGCTTCAACGATCAGATCACGGTCCGCTCGAACTTCCGTTATTCCGGGCTTGATGTGGATATGCGTTCGTTACAGATGTCAGGTCCGATGTCGGCGGCGGGTGTCATTCCGCGCTACGCCCTCCACTCGATCGAGAACGCCAGAGGATTGTCCTTCGACAACCAGGCCGAGTTCAAGTTCGACACAGGCATTGCCAAGCATACTCTACTCGCCGGTGTTGACCTGCAACACTCCGACAGTAGCTGGGAGTACCTGATGGGCGGCGCGACCTCGATCGACGTCACCAATCCCGTCTATGGCCAGCCGGTCGGTCCGTTCTCGACCGTGATCAAGAACGATCAATCCCTCCGCCAGACCGGCATCTATCTGCAGGACCAGATCGAGCTCGGTCAGTTGCGCGCCGTTTTGGGCGTGCGCCACGATTGGACGGACCAGGATTCAGACAATCTCCTCGCGCATACGTCCTCTGATCAAGCCAGCAACGCGACGAGTTATCGCGCCGGTCTGCTCTATCTGTTCGACAACGGCATTGCGCCCTATGCAAGCTATTCGACCTCGTTCGAACCGGTCATAGGCACCGATGCGAATGGCAATCCATTCATACCTACGAAGGCACGGCAGTATGAGGTCGGCATCAAGTATCAGCCGGCCAGTTTCGACGCACTGTTCACCCTCTCCGCCTTCGACATTCGTCAGAACAATGTGCTCGCTCCCGGCGCCATACCCGGCTTGTCTGTGCAGCAGGGCCAGATCCATTCTCGAGGCATAGAGTTTGAGGCGCGTGGTAACGTATCCAGCAATCTTGAACTCATTGGCGCAATCTCGTTGCTTGATACGGAAGTTTCCGAATCCACCGATACGTCGATTATTGGCAACCGACCGCAGGCGGTGCCGCGCTATTATGGCTCGCTGTGGGCGAACTACAGCTTCGATTACGCAGCGCTTGAGGGCCTGACCGTTGGTGGCGGTGTGCGTTTCGTCGGCTCCAGCTACGCCGACGATTTGAACAAGGTGAAGGCCGACGGATACGCCCTGCTGGATGCGGCCGTGAAATATGATTTTGGCGTCAAGAACCCGAGATTCAAGGGGCTGGAGGCTACGCTGAATGTGACAAACCTGCTGAACAAGGAATACTACTCCAGCTGCAGCTCGAACTATTATTGCCAGTATGGAAACGGCCGTACCGTGATCGCCGGCCTCAGGTACAAGTGGTAAGGCGGCATCGATGATAACGAGACGCCGGCTCTTTACCTCCGTCGCTGCCACGGCACTTCTTTCATGGGTGACGCCAACACTGGCGGATAGATCGTTCAAGGTGATCGATCTGGCGGGGCGCGAGCTCAAGTTCGCTGCTCCGCCGAAAAGGATCATTCTACTCGAGGCGCGTGATCTTTTGACGATGTCCCTCCTGCATCCCGATCCGGCGTCGCTGGTCGTCGGTTGGGCTGCTGTCGACAGGATCGACAGCGAACAGCTTCAGACACGTCTTCTGAACGGCCATTCTGTCAGCGTCGTTGGCAAGCAGACCCCCGATACCGTGTCCCTCGAAGGACTGATCAGTCTTTCGCCCGATCTCGTGGTGACGACTGCCTTCATGACGCCGGATGGCGACAGCAATCCGATGGTCGAGCGGTTGATGCAACTGGGGATCCAGGTCGCCTACAGCGACGCCGCGAGCAATAGCGCCAACAGTGGGGCGGCGAGCGATCCCGCGGCGGAGCTCGAGGCATCCATGCGCATGTGGGGGGCGCTTCTCAACACTACAGCGAAGGCGGAGAGATTCATCGCCTTCTTCGACGGTGAATTGACAAGGATTGTGTCCCTCGTCAAAGACAAGCCGCCGGTCACGACCTATCTGGAAGTCCAGTCCACCGTGGACGACTGCTGCTGGGCTGCTGGACGAAAGGTCTGGGGAGATCTCCTGGCGCTTGCGGGCGGTCAACCTTTGCCTGGCGTGACGGCGCCATGGTTTCAGCAATTGTCTCTCGAATATGTGCTTGCGACACCGCACGATGTCTATATCGCTTCGGGCGGCGGCTGGGCTTCGGGCAGCCGTCCCGCAATCGGGCCGGGCCTCGATCCGAAGCTCGGTCGCGAGGGCCTGCAGCGACTGGTCGAGGGCCGCACCGGCTTCAGCCAGCTTCCAAGCGTTCGCCACAGGCGCGTATACGGCATATGGACCGGGTTGATTTCTAATCTGCCGTTGAATGTCCTGTTCGTGGCGCTCGCTGCCAAATGGCTCCATCCAGCTGAAACCGCCAGCCTCGATCCGGAAGCCATCCTGGATGCCATTAACAAGGACTTCGCCGCATTCCCGATCGAGGCGCCGTTATGGGCCTCGATCTAATCCATGGAGTCGACTGGAAAATGAATTCAGCCAACGCAAGACGATACCGCGCAAGCGCGGATGTTCGTTTCGTAAGAATCGGCGATTATATCGATCCGATTGTCGAGGCCATCGCGACCCACGATATGATCGTCGAAAGGCGCGGAGGAATCCATCATATCCTATCGCCCTTTGGCAACGCCACATTCGAGGTCTGCCAAGGCGGTTTCAAACTGACTGTCGAGGCAACCGATCCCAGAGGAATCAACCATTTGAAGCATGCTCTCGCTGGACCGATCGGATTCATTGCCGCTCGCGAAAGGTTGGAAATTCAGTGGGAGGGTGACGTTACGGAATCGGCCTTGCCCGACGACCTTCGCATTTTGCGTGTGACGTCGATCGAGGACTTATCCCCTCGGTTCCGTCGAATAGCGTTCAAGGGCGAGAATCTCGAGCGGTATGATCGTGCCGACCAATTGCACTGTCGGCTCATCTTCCAGCCGCGCGGAATTGCTGAGCCGCTTTGGCCAATGCTCGACCACCGGGGTTGCATCGTCTGGCCAGAAAATACCGCCGTACCGACACGAGTCTACACGATCCGGCGCATCGATGTTGCTCGGAAGGAAATCGTCATAGACTTTGCTCTTCATGCAAATGCAGGCCCAGCAACTCGATGGGCAATGGATGCGCGCACAGGGGACGTGGTCGGGATTTTGGGACCCGCCGCAAATGGATCAAAACCGGCAAAATTCCAGGTGCTGGCTGGTGACGAAACGGCTTTGCCAGGCATTGCAAGAATTCTGGAGTCCCTTCCGCGTGACGCTGTCGGTCACGCATTTATCGAATTGGACAGTAAGGCAGATGAACTGCCGTTGACTTGTCCTGCCGGCGTGATGGTCCATTGGCTGCATCGAGATGGTGCCGCTGCGGGCACGACGACGTTGCTGCCGGATGCCGTTCGCTCGATAAGATGGCCGGAAAACCTCGATGATGTGTTCTTCTGGGGCGGATGCGAGCATACGGCGTTCAGCGCCATCTACCGTCACCTTAGAAATGGCGTGGCGCTGCCAAGGGATAGCTTTGTATTGTATTCGCATTGGCATAGATCCCTCAGCGAGGAGCAGATCATTGCGCGCGGCGCAGAGGCCTATCTGCCGCATCAAAGTCAGTGAGGAACGACTATTGCCAAATTTGAATATGGGTAGATCAACATGATCCAATCTCATAACCTCCTGATCTCTATCGCAATTTGACATAGATATCTTCTATCGAAGAAAGGCTTCTGACACAGATCTGTCGACCTGGGCCTCCCGGCTCGCGCCGCTCAATAGCGCCTTCAGTATAAACAGTCCAAGAATTCGTCCGCACCTCCCGCGGCTCAATTCTCCACGGAAACCAACATTTAAACCCACGCAGCCGAGCTAGGCGGCACTTGGTAAGCGGATGATGACCTCGAGCCCACCATGCCTGGAATGTTCAAACGCAATCGTTCCGTTGTTAAGGGAGACAATCTCGGAAGCGATCGCCAGACCGAGACCGGTGCCCGCCACAGTCTCGTCCAAACGCCTGTCACGCCGGCCGATCGAACTGAGATCCGAGATCTGAATGCCGGGACCATCGTCGGATATCCGCCATTCGACGTCAACAGCGTCCTGTTTGGCCGTGATGAAGACCTGCGTGTTCGCCCATTGAGCTGCGTTCTCCAGTATCACGCCGACAAGCTCGATAAGATCATTGACGTCGATGTCGACATTCAGGCCACCGGCAATATCAACTACCCAGTCGAGTTGTTCACCTTTGGGTGTCTTTTTCAACACTGCGATCGCACGTGGGACGACGCTGCTCAACGATGCGCTGAGCGCGTGCATGCGAACGCGTTGACGCAGCCGGACCAGACGCAACTGATAGTCTATCCGATCGCGCATCTCGTTCGTCAGGTCGACGATCGAGGCTGCGCTGCGCGTATTGCCGCCCTCTTCGAGCTCATAGGCGATCGTACCGAGCACGGTGAGCGGAATTTTAAGCCCGTGCGCAAGATCCGACGCACGTGATCGCGCAAAGTCCATCGATTTCTGCTGGACGGTGAGGAGGGCGTTTACTTCGCTGACCACGCCCGCGACTTCCAGCGGATAGGCTGCATCGATTGAAGAAGCAACGCCGTTGCGGATACCTTCGATATCCTTGCGCAATCTCTTGAATGGGGAAAGACCAAACTGCACCTGCAGGATGACGGCGAAAACAAGGACGACGCCGAGAACCAGGAGCGCCAGGGCCAGTTCCCACCCAAAGCGGGTGATCGCCTCATCGAGGATCGATCGGTCTTGAGCGACGATGACCTGAAAACGTCGCTCGTCTTTGCCCTTTGCGAAGCGCGCCGTCAGGGAAAGGGCAAGCAATGATTGCCCCACCGGCCCTTGAACGGTCGAGAGCTGTCCGCCTTCATCCGAGGGATCAAGCTTCAGCACATAGTCCCAAAGCGAGCGAGAGCGGATGCTCTGCTGGGTCCCAAGATCTGTGATCTGCCAATAGAGTCCGCTGATCGGCGTCTCATAGCGCGGATCAGGCAATACTCCGGTTAGGACAGGCAGCGCACCGCGCGCGTCCGAATTGATCAAGGCGACAAGACGCGACGTGGTCGCTGATAGATCTGCAGACGCGCTTCGCTCGACGCTGTTGGTGAAGAGATATCCGATCGCCACACCTGCCAGCACGAGGGCCATGGCGATCCAGACACCAGCTCCCAATATGAGGCGAATTCGTAAGGATTGAATTTTCAAGGATCATTTCCGCCGAGAATGTACCCAAAGCCCCGGCGTGTCGCGATGATATCGGCGCCTAGTCTCTTGCGCAGCCGACCGATCAGGACCTCAACAGCGTTCGAGCCACCCTCGAAGTCCTGTGTGTAGAGATGTTCGGCAATTTCGATCTGTGAGACGACACGGCCGCCCTGATGTGCCATGAAGGCAAGCAGCCGGTATTCTTGCGGCGTCAGTACGATCGGAACGCCAGCGCGCGAGACCTGTCTCATCCGAGTGTCGAGAACAAACTCGCCGATTTCGATCTGCGATGATGCAAATCCACCTGCCCGGCGGACGATCGCTCGGATGCGTGCCACGACCTCCTCCATCCGGAAAGGCTTTACCACGTAATCGTCGGCACCGGATTCGATTCCCTCCACGCGTTCGTCCCATTGTCCGCGCGCGGTTAGAATCAATACGGGGACGTTGCGTCCTGCGCGCCGCCAGCGCTTCAAGATCGTCAAGCCGTCCAGTGTTGGAAGGCCAAGATCAAGGATCACCGCATCGAATGTCTCGGTGTCTCCGCGGAACCAGGCGTCCTCTCCGTCTCTGGCATATTCCGCGACGAAACCGGCGGCCGATAGTGCCGTGCCAAGCGACTCGGCGATCCGGCGGTCGTCTTCTGCGACAAGTATCCGCATCTCTACCTCACTCTTATGAGTTTGCCTGTGCGGGCATTGAAAGAATAGCGGCGGACTTCGTTGTTGGTTTCGAGCACCTTCAACTCATATTGGAGAATACCCTTTACAGGGCGCAGCCGCGTATCAATGATCTGACCATCGGTCAGGTGGCGGGCGATGGCGACAATGTCGCCCAATGGGAGTGCGCGATCGGCTTGTACGGCTTTCAGCGCGCCATTTGGTCCATCAAATTTATCGTCGGATCTGTTGCCGCCATGCGCCTCGGAATTAGACTGCTGATCGCCGTCGGAATCATCCGAACCGGCATCGCTATCACTCGAGTCCGAATTCGATTCGCTCGCGCTGCTTCCGTCGTTGGAAGAGCCATCTGAATCACCGCCATCGGCAATTTGGATGACCCGTACATTGTCGAAGTCGCTTGCCCATTCGTGTGCCTGCACCGTGGCGGGAAGATGTAGCGCAACGGCAACCACCGCAAATCGCGGCAAGGCTCTCAGCGACCGAAAACGCACTCACACTCTCCTAAAGCCATCCAATCTCCCTCAAACGGAGAGATTAGCCGAATGAAGCTGACAATTCGCTGACAACGCCCTCATGCGTTTATCAGGCGCGTTGAATTATATCAGCCAGCATTGAAGCAAAACAAGACCATCGAAAGCGAGACCAGAAACCATGCAACCGGGCAGACTTCTGATAATCACGCCTGACGGTAGATCGCTTCGACGTTCGAGGGAATGCCAGATGAGGCTGCTGTTGCGCTATGTGCCAGTCGTCATTTGCGTGGCCGCGCTATCTGCCATGTTCTTGGCCATGTCGATCATGCGGCCGCCGCATGCGTGCGGGCCATTTCAGATCTTCAGACAGTATCGGGCAAGCCAGTCGCCGTTATGCCAAAACAAGAAAACCGGAAGCGAGTCTTCAGTAGGTTCGCCCGAGGCGACTTCATGAGAGCCAGGAGCACGGGGGACCGACCTCGAAGATGGTACCGATCAAAGTCTCACAAATCAGGTGTCTACAATGGCAGATAGCCCTGAAGGAATTCAATATGCAGATGCTATTTCGTTTTATACCAGCCGCCATCTACATAGCGGCACTATTCGCAATCGCTTTGTCGATGTTGATCGTTCGGTCGCCGCATGTGGGTGGACCGCTCGTCCTGCATTGCCAGTATGAGAAATACTCCGATTGCAGGCTGGTGCGGTAAGGTCGAAGGTATGGCGCAGATGGCCGCATCCGATAAGCAACTGTAATATCAATCATATCCGTACTGGCGAAGCCGAGCCATGTCTGAGCTTTCGGCCGGTCTTTTCAAAATCCGTCTCGCAGACATCTTGAACCTTCCGCGTCGGAACGCGGGAATGAGGTTTGCTAGCGTGTTCTGAGGCAAAATATGGATCCTGCAACATGTCGATGAATTCGATGCTGAAGAAAATGGTATCAAGCAGTTTGATATTGGCGGTCTGCGGCCATGCAGCTGCTTCGATGCCGATCGCGGTCATAGCTTACACCTCTCAGGCAGTCTTCGCATCGTCCGCCGCAGCGGCGTCTGAGACCAGACGAAACGCTCAGGGGCTATTGTCCGACATGCGCGTTTCGTTCGGTCTGATCGCGAGGAGCTATAAGGAGAATGCCGGCGTCCGGCACCGAAGTGCCACTGTCGTTCTCGAAGCCGTAACCCGTGCAGCCAAGGCGACCCAGCAACTTGACGCCGCGCTCGCAGCCCATAAAAGCAAGGCTATCGCCGAGGCCACCGGGAACCTATCGAGGGCGATTGGCGAGTTGCAGACGCGATATGCTCTGACGCTGGCGCAGAACGACCAGGCCGCACGAGGCATGCGCTATCTGAACGCTGCCTGGAAGACCTATTCGTCCCGATACATTCTGTCAAAGCCACCGAATGCAACCAGGACAGTAAGCAAAGCGGAGGTTCGAGCCCTGCGCAAAAAGGTAGCTGCCCTGGAAGGGCGCGTAGCGTCGCTGGAGGGTGAGGTTGCCACAAATGCCTCGCTTCGGCGTGAGGTCGTGCGGCTAAGGCAGGATCTCGCCTATTACGATACACGCGCTGACGACTACTGGACCTACCAAAGCATGTTGCTGACACTCACAGTCGTGTCCGGTTCTTTCGACGCACTCGCCTATACAACGCGGACTTATTATCCAACCTATTATGTGTACTTCGAGCCGGTCGGTCCCGATTTCCATGTCTGGCATTCCTATTGGGACGGATACTATGATGGCTATTATGACGGCCGCAGCTCGGTCTGGTACGACGAACAAACTATTGTCGATAGCCCACTGGTCGAGATTACCCAGATAGAGGTCAATCAGGAGATCACCTACCAGGCGATCTACAATGTGACAGACGAGACCCGTATCGAATACGAGGCCCTGCCTCAGGAAACCTTGACCGAGGTAGATATCCCGGTAGCGCCGGAAGACACAGTCTTTTCGACACAAGCTTTGTCGCAGACGGAACCCGATGATGTAGCGCGCCAGGCAGACGAGACAGCGCCTGCCGCCATCGACCGGACTGATGATACAGTTGAACCTGGCGAAGCGCCCGAATCCGCAGTTCGTACGACGCCAGAAGTGATCGCGCCTTTGGACAAAGAAGACCATCCGGATGGTCCGCAGACGTCCGATCAAGGCAATGAGCGAGACGCCATTTCCGACGGTGACCGGGACGATGCCTCAGAGGCCTCGCGAGAGTTGCCGGAGCAAAGTGCTGTCCCGTCTGAGGAAGAGAGGCGCGACCCAAGCGAGATTTCGGCGCCCGATCAAGACCAACAGCAGGAGACCAGGCCGAAATCAGACGAGGACGGCGACGGTGCAAGGTGCCGGGAAGGCGAGGATAGCTGCTGACCCGGAGAATATCGCCTCTGATCGGTGGACACCCCGTAGCGGCACCGATGTGGCAGAATGGAGACGTCGATCACAATTTTATCCGAGGTGTCCATGGAAGAAATCAGTAGTATCGGTCTGGATTGGCGAGGAATGTATTTCAAGTCATTGGTTGCGAAGAAACCAGTATTGTAACCTTGCCCAAGAAACTTCGCCGTGGCCTGCTATCACTCTCCGGGATTCACCTGGACCGGAACCATCAATCAGGCGTCTATATCATTCAAAGTAGCAGTGTTTTTTGAAGCAGTTCAGTCGCAATAGAGGGCCATGCCGTCCTTTTGGACGATCATCTGTCGTTCGTATCGAAGATGTTAATTAGGCTTATCACGCCAACATGTGGAGCAGCTAATCGAGGTGAAGGTTTGCACGAATCGGGATTATTACGAGCCATCGTACGGCATCGAACAGGCTGCGTTTTCGGTGACATCGGCGATCCCTGAGAACAACCCAAGCGGGAGAGTTTCTCAAAGCATTGCCGATTGCCGCAAGACAGAGAAAAACACGGTAGTTCTACTTATTCATCCGTCGAACAGCGTCATGCTAATATCGCACGACGAACCAAACAGCTAGATGATCTTACCTCGGGGAGCTGGGGTGAGCCGCGATTGCGTTGGGATATCGCGAAAGATGTTAGGCCATAATGAGAAAATCAGAGGATTGGTAGCTATCAGCAGTCTATTCGGGAAGCTGAGTTGGTTTCGATTGCTGGTATTCTGGATCGTATTCCAGATTGTGGGAGCAGGTGTTGTTGCGGTGATGTCAGGTTAACTTGGGCTGAAGGGTTTGCGGCTATTTCGCTGTGATGAGCAAGAGCCCGGTCAGTTACAAGCGCCATCGCTTTCCTCCCGCTGTGATCGCTCATGCGGTCTGGCTGTATTT